>Ga0315314_1000034_pt1 | contig 196205 bp, 165 predicted proteins | sample TDP9_MG_FD_203631 | JGI IMG/M metagenome (GOLD analysis project Ga0315314, IMG submission 203631) | Freshwater sediment microbial communities from Lake Towuti, South Sulawesi, Indonesia - TDP9 | ecosystem: Environmental > Aquatic > Freshwater > Lake > Sediment | place: Indonesia: South... | reverse complement strand
AAATAATTACTTCTTTTCCCCAGGATAAAAGTAAACCAACAAAAAGAAAAATAAAATTGGCTAACCAGGCCGAAAGAAATACCGGCAGGCGGTTATTCTCTCCTAAAGCACGAGAGAGAGAAAGTAGTCCCCAGTAAAGAAAAGCAATTACCAGAGAAAGAGCAAAACTGCGTATGCGACTTACTTTACTTAATTTTTTGGATAAAGCAAAAGAAATACCAAGAAAAAACATTACTAAATTAGAAAAAGGGTAGGCAAATCTAAGTTGTAAAGTAATTTCTTCTTTCCTTGCTGGTATGCCCTGTCTTTTCAAACGGGTAATATATTTTTTTAATTCCTTATTCTCCATTTCCTCAACCTTTTTTTCAATAAGCAAAAAATCTTCAATTTTTTCTTCTAAAGGAAGTATTTTTTCGGCAAATTTCTCTTCACGGAATTTTTCTTTCTCCGGGTATGCACCGCCCTGGTGCATACCAGGTAAAAATTCACGAACTATCCCGTGATAAAAATACCATTTCCCATCTTTATAATGAGCTTCCTGAGCAAACATTTGTCTTGAAAGACGAAAATTTTCATCATATTCATCTATACTGATACCGCGAATTATTCCCTTCTTCCCATCAAAAAAATCAATAGTAAAAAATTTTCTTCCTTTACCGATATGGGCAAACTTTTCCTGTAATCGTTTATCTTCCAGATTAGATTTTTGTATTTTGGAATACTTTATGTAATGAGTATAGGCATTTGCTCGGGGAACTAAATTGCTATTGAGAAAAAAAATTATAATTGTAAAAAGTAAAATGATAATAAATATTGGAAAAAGAAATAAGAAGGAACTAATTCCAGCTGATTGTAAGGCAGTAATTTCGTTATTTGCTGAAAGTTTACTTAAAGAAAAAAGTAATCCTAAAAGGATGGCTAAAGGAGAAATCTGCACAAACCAGTAAGGTAAACGAAAAAGAAGATATTCTAAAATCTGGCTAAGGGTTGCTTGATAAGTTAAAAATATCTCCAATTTCTCAAAAAATTGTTCCAAAAAAAAGAGTAAAGAAAAAATACTTAAGGCAAGAAAAAAAGGTGAAAAAAAATTTTTTAATAAGTAACGCGATATTATCTTCATCTTTGCGAACACAGATTACACAGATAAAATCTTACCACCGATTACACAGATACACTGTCGGAATTTAATTTAATCTGTGTAATCTGAATTTAATCAGCTTGCCCCGTTAGAAATTTATGTTATATTTACCCGTCAAGAATTTTAATTAGTTCTCACTAAAGATTGATATTTCTAACGGGGTGAATAATCAAGGGCTGAGTTTTGCGAAGCCCTAATATTTGCTTAGACGATAAAAAAGTGTTCCTCCTAAACTTAAAAGCAAAAGGTTTGGTATCCAGAGAGAAATATTTGCCGGTAGAATACCTTTTTCACCAATGACGATACCGCCAACTATAAGTAAATAATAGAAAAAAATTACTAATAAACTTATTCCAAAACTAATTGCTCGTCCACCATGTCTTATTTTTATTCCTAAAGGCATCGCTAACAAAGCAAAAAGAAGAGGAGTTAGGGCTAAGACAATGCGTAAATAATATTCTACTTCTAAATAGGAAGTGGGAATATTCTGGCGTTTATATTTCCTAATTTCTGCGTATAATTCATTACTTTTCATTTCTCTTAAACCTTTAGAAACAATTGGTTGATTCGGAGAAGATAAAGGAATGGTCACTTCATAAGTTTTAAAATCGCTGCTGGACAAATTACTGATTTGGGTGAAGTCGTAATATTGAATACTTCCATCTTCTAAATTGAGAATTAAATTTTCTTGGTTATCCAAAAGATATTTACCTTTAGACGCAATTATCCGGATTGGTTGTTTACCTTCTGAGAATTCATAAAGAATTATATTTTTAAATTCTTTCTTTTTTATTTTTTCAATCCAGAGACAGTAATTACCAATCGTCCAAAAATTTTTTTCTTCTAATCTTATTTCTGGATTTTGGTAGACAACCTGCGCATAAATTTTTTCAAAACGGTACTGACTTTCGGGAACAATTTGAGTATTAAAGGGAATTAGAAATAAAGATACTAAAACACTAAAAAAGAGTAATGGCAAAGTGAAAGTTTTGATTCTTATTCCACTCACCTGTAAAGCAACAATTTCTTTATCTTCAGAAAAACGAGAAAAAATGAAAAGTAGAGCAAAAAGTATTGCCATTGGTAAGGAAAGAGAAAGCATTGCTGGGAAAAGATAATAAAATAAACTTAAAATCAAATAAATTTTTACTTGTTTATTTAGAAATAAACTGATAAGATAAAAAAGTTTATCTAAAAGAAGAACAAAAATAAAAATAAATAGCCCAAGAAACAATGCAGGAAAAAATTCTTTCAAACTATAACGCTTGAGGATAAACATATTTTTACTATGAGATTGTTGAAAAACCCAACAATCTCTGATTACACCGATTAACAATAAGATTACACAGATTAAGCATCATTGATGTATCTGTGTAATCGGTTTTAATAATCTGTGTAATCAAGACCGTTGATGTCTTTTTTAACGGTCTTATTATACATCATTTTATTCCCAGAAACAAATATAATGGTTCAGTAAACCCCGCCCCTTTGTTCAGGAGTGTCTGAACTTTCCAGAGTAATTTTCACAAATAGCGCGACTATCTCAAACAAAGGGGCGGGGTAAATTCACCATCCTGAAGAAATTGAAGAATTGACAAAATTACAAATTAGGATATACTAAAAATAGAACGATAAACCCTGTTAGAAATGTTTAGGGGGTTTACCTCGTTAGAATAATTTTGTTATATTTCTAACGCGGTAAAGGCAAACTCCGAGTAATCGGAGGACGCAAAGCCAACGACCCCGCCCTCTATGCATAGCACAGGCATAGAGAGCACATCCCAGTCCCTGCGTGCAGAGGCTGGGCTAATAGAGGGCGGGGGGTCGGGTTGCCGAAGAGAAAATGAAGAAAATAATTTGTAGGGATAGCCAGACTTAGAGGAGGTAAATTTTTAACCTAAAGGATTCATCCTGAAGGAAAAGTCTGGTTTTTTATTGTATAATATGAAACTTAAGATGAAGAAATGTTATCCTCTTTTTGTTATTCTTTTGCTGATGAGCACATTTCTTTTCCGAGAAAAACTATATAGAATTTGTAACGGTTCAATTTATGAATTTGTTAATCCGAGAAAAACATTATCCAAGAATTTTTTACCTCTCTCAAGAAGATTAACGGTTACCCATCCCCGAATACCTTTTGATAGTGTTTACTCACCTCCTACTATTTACCACCCACCCCTCTCTCTCTGGCAAAAGGAAGGTAAAAACCACTCTTTTGACTTGGCTTTAGAAACCGGGTTAAAATTAGACGAAGAACTTCCTTATCAATCAGCATTAAATGTTTCTGGGCGCCTACTTTTTGGCGCAAAACTTTCCTGGAGAAGACGTTACGACCGTGATAAAGAGCGCTGGATTTGGGAACAGACTACTGAACCAAAACAGGAACAACAAGCAAAAATTAGTGGACAAATTGGTGACGAACGAACCAAAGTTAATGTTAATGTTATCTATGACAGTGCAAAACCACTGGAAAAGGATATTTCGGTAGTCTATCGAGGTGAGCCTGGTGAAACTGTGCAAGAAATTGCTTTTGGCGATATGGATTTATCACTCCCACAGACCGAATTTGTTGGCTATCGGAAACAGGTCTTTGGTCTGAGAGGACAAGCACAATATAAAAGTTTGCGGGGTTTGTTAATTTGGAGCCAGACGAAAGGGACAAGCGAATCAAAAATCTTCATCGGCAACACTACTAAAGAATCTGACGAAATTGCTGACTCTGATTATATTCGGAGAAAATATTATAATTTATTTCACCAAACTATAACGCCCGGAAGCGAAAGAATCTATCTTGATGACTGCAACCCAGCAAATAATACGGTTAACACTTCAACCGGTATGATTGTTGAACAGTATCAGGTTTCAGCCAGTACTTATATCGGTGATTTTGATTTACTTTCTCCGGGAGTTGATTATGTTCTTGACTATAGCAAAGGAATAATTATTTTTCGTAAAACAATTGCTCAAAACTATGTCCTTGCAGTTGACTACACTGGACTTAGCAAATCAGCCGGTGTAGCGGCGGTGATGATTAAAGATGAAAATGAGAGTGAAGCAATTACTCGGGAGTTAAAAAATTATTATAACCTTGGACAAACAAAAATCGTCCGTGATAATGGTAAGGGTAACTTTATTTTCAAGGTTTATAATGTTAATGATGTATCCCGGAGTACAATCACTGTTATTCCCGAGACGGATAAAAAGGTAAGTTACCCTGACTTTGTAGAAGTAGATTTTGAAAATGGTATCTTCCAATTTCTTGAAGAAAAACCCTTTCCCGCAGATACTTATAGTCCTTCGCCACCCTCACCACGGTATAAGATTTATGTAGAGTTTTACTTCCGCAAGAAGACATATGATTTGAGACCAAATATTGTTATTGGTTCAGAAAGAATTGTTCTTGATGGTAAAGTTTTAGAACGAGATAAAGATTATTTTTTAGACTACGAGTCTGGTGTATTGACCTTTTATCGTGAAGAAGAAATTAAAGAAGAGTCAAGAATAGAAGCAACCTATGAATATGCACCTTTTGCTGGATTTACTACCGGTGAAACTTTAATTGGTGGACGGATTGATTGGTTGCCATTAAAAAATTTTTCTCTCGGTTCAACAATAATTTCTAATTTTGCACCTCAACCCGAACGTATTCCGGATATCCATACTGCACCTACCAGTAATTTACTTTGGGAATTTGATGCCCGCTATACTGACCTAAAATTTCCCTTTATCCCTTTAAAAATGAATAATCTTGCTTTAGAAAAAGCACAAAGTATTCGTAATCCAAATACTTTTGGTAAAGCAATGATTGATTCAATGGAAGGAATTAAAGCCATTGACTCCGTATCCTTAGATAAGGATTACTGGTATCCGGCTTCTCCTTCCGGAGAGAAAATTCCGCTTGCTTATACTCTCAGTAAAGAAGAAATAACCTTAGGAGAAATTAACCCCTCCTTAACTACTGAAGAAAAAAAGAAAGAAAAACAACAAGTTCTTGTGATTGATTACAATTTAACTTCTTCTTCTTTAACAAGTATAATTCAACCAATCTCAAAAATTGGTGTGGATTACTCAAAAAAATTATTCTTAGAGACACAAATTTTAGGTGATGGTAGTGGAATTGAAATGGAGATAGAGTATGGTAGTTTTAATGAAGACGCTGATGCGGACGCCACGATAGAAACTGAAGACCTAAGCGGTGAGGGAATCCTAAATAGTGAAGAAGATATTGGTTGGATATATCATTATTACAATGGTACAACTACTACAACTACGAGGATAGGAGCAAACAATGGACGACTTGATAGTGAGGACTTAGATGGTGATGGGAAACTGGATACTCTTGACCGCTGGGCAATCAGAGAATCTACTACTATCAGCGCAAACAACTGGACTTTTGTTAGTGAACCGTTAACAATTGTTGATTCAACACAAGCAGCAATGGTAAAACAAGTGAGAATAACTCTCAAAGGTTTTGGCAAAACAGGTAAACTAAAAATTGCTTCTTTAAGTTTAGTAGGTAATAAATGGGAAAAATATACAACTTCTGGGGCAACCGTTACCGTTAACGGAATAAACAACGAAGATAATCCAGAGTATATTGCTCTTTACGATGAAACTAAAGGACACAAGAATATTTATCAAGAACTTTATCCGGGCTGGGATAGCCGAAGATGGTCTCGTGAACAGGCTTTAAGGATTAATTACACTCTTAGCCCGGGCTCTTCCGGAACTGTTCATTCAGCTTTTCCTAAAGCAGAGGATTTTTCTAAATATAAGCAGGTAAAATTTTTTCTTTATCCGCGCTCAATCACGCAAGATGAAATTTTCTTTTTCCGTCTCGGAACCGAAACTGATTATTATGAGTATAGTCGGGAATTGTCTACAGGAAATTGGTCTTTGGAAACGATTGATTTCAAAGTTTTTGAAAAAATGCTCGGAGCTGGGCAATCGTCTACAACAACTGTAACTGGTGTAACTTATCGGATTAACGGTTCACCGAAAAGGACAAATATTACTCAAATCAAAATTGGTATTTGTAACTCTACTGATACAGTTAAAACTGGTGAATTTTGGATAAATGAAATTTTTCTTGATGGAGTAGAAATAATAACTGGTGATGCAAAAAAAGTAGAAGCAGGATTTGAAGTTCCGGGCTGGATGAATTTTGGTGGTAAATATAAAGAAATTTCTGATAAATTTCAATCTTTAACCCCAGTAATTACCGGACAAAAAAGTGTTGAAAAAAATGCTTATCTCAATTTTGTACGGGTCCATTTTTTACCACTTAGTTTTTCTTTTTCGCGTAAAGATACCGAGACGCCAATACAAAGTATTCTGGAAAATCCCTGGCTTACCAGTTTAGAAGAAGATAAAGTTACTTCACTTGATGCTTCAGCAGGGTTAACTTTTACTCTCTCTCCCTTACCAAGATTTGGTCTTAATTATAGTAAAAATTTAACTGATTATTTACGCAAACAAAACCGTCTGGATTTAAAAGATTCGTGTAATACAAGTTTTGACTACGCTCTCCCGCTTGCTGTTCCGCTTTGGAGAACAATTAATCTCAATTTCCGTCATGATGAATTTTCCCTTTGGAGGTCAACATTTGCTACTCTTCCGATTACCCGTGAGAAAGAAAAATTCTTTTTTGACCAGTATAAGCCAACTAAAGTTGCCTATCAAGAAACTGAAGAACTCACTGATGACTGGGGATTACGAACAAATTTTAATTTCTGGTCAAGAGTTATCTTAAACCCCAATTATTCACTCAAAACAGTTGAAGAAGAAAAAATACAGGAGAAAATACAGGAGAAAAGAAGATACGATAAATCACTTTCACAAACAGTAGGATTTACTTCTAATCTTTCTTTCTTTGGCTGGTTTAATCCGGCACTTAGTTATAATATTATCTCCAAAGAAGATTTGAACCTGTCAAGTCCTACAGTGAAAACAGTTGACCGTACGGCTAACGGTGAAGTGAACTGCAGTTTTACTTTTCAGCAAATTTTTCCTCAAGTTCGTCCAGTGCAATCTTTAACTCTTTCTACAAATTATCGTCTTGAACACGGTGATGCTTACGAAAATATATCAAAAAAAGTAAAAATTCGAAAGCAACTCTGGATTCCCGAAGTACTCCAATTAGATGGGATAAAGCAACCACGGAAATCGTTAACCGAACGGAATAGTATCGGATTAAGCAGTCGCTGGGTTCCCTTAGAAACAATTCTTCTTCCTTATCGTTTTACTCCCTTTAATACTTTGAGTGTTACCGCAAACTACCTAAAAAGTAAAGAATATACCGAAACTACCGGGACCGAACGGGCAGTTTATACAATTCAATGGCCGGACCTTGTTTTTACTCTTTTCAAAGGAGAAAAATTATTTTATTTAGAAAAAATAATTGATGATTCACAGATAAACTGGAAAATTCTTAACAAAACTGTTCATACATTTAGTCCTCCTAAAATTGGTCTTTCTAAGGTTACTACTTTGACTGATTCTGCGGATTTGCGTTTTCTTCTTTGGAAAAAATATTCTTTCTATTTTGATTATTCAATAGCAAAAAATGATGATTTTAATGAAAAAACTAATACCGGGAATAAACTGACAAAAAATGAAAGTTTTACTTCTCAGGTTAGTTTAAATCTTAATATTTGGCGTTTTACTTTCCGTAACGAATATAAGATTAATCGTGAATGGGACAGTTACGCTTATTCCAATTATCCTAAGAAACCATTCCGTGAGGATACTACCTTATCCCCAAGTTTACAAGTGTATGCAAACTTTGTTTTACCTGCGGAGTTGCGTATTCCCGTAATCAAAAAAACAATTTCCTTAGCCAACCAGTTAGTGTTTAATTCTACTTTACGTGCGGACTTTAAAAGAGCAAAAAGTTTAGGGGAACCAGTTTTTGGTGCAAATACTGACACTTACACTTTGAATGCATCGGGTGATTATACCGCTTGGTCCAATGCACGTGTAACTCTTGGCTTAGGTGCAACTTCTTTCCACAACCGAGATGATTGGAAAGCAAACTATTACAATTTTGAAGTTTCAATACAAATAACTATACAGTTCTAATGAAAAAAATTATTGAAGAAATAATAAATATTTTTTTACCGAGATGTTGTGTAATTTGCAAGAAAACTTTAACCAGCCAAAATAATCGTCATCTTTGTGACTCCTGTTGGGATAATTTTAGACCAATAGTTGGTCTATTTTGTCAGAAATGTGGTAAACCTTTGCCCGAAGGAGGAGCACATTGTTATTTTTGCCGGACAACAAAATTTCATTTTGAATATATTCGTGCTGCAAGTATCTATGAAGGTGTACTTAAAGAAGTAATCCATAAATTTAAATATCAAAGTAAAGATTTTCTTGCTCTTGGCTTAAGTGAATTTCTTATTCAACAGAGTAAAAAGAAATTCAATTGGGCTGAAATTGATCAGATTGTTCCGGTTCCGTTGCATAAGAAAAGTGAACGGAGACGCGGTTATAATCAAGCAAAACTTTTAGCGGAAAAAGTAGCTTTTCATTTCAATAAGCCACTAATTTCGACAAATTTAGTGCGTATTCGGAAAACTAAGGCACAAATGGACTTACCTCGGGAAAAGAGATTGATTAACTTAGTTGATGCTTTTGCGATAATCAATCCCTCGGTCTTCAAAGGTAAAAACATACTTTTAATTGATGATGTTTGCACTACTGGTTCAACTATTGAAGAATGCGCAAAAACAGCAAAAAAAGCAGGAGCAAAAAAAATTTTTGGTCTTGTGCTTGCTCATGGTGCGTAACCAGGTAAAAATTTTTGTTTTTCCAGGATTGACTTTAAAGATAAAAAATGTATAATTATTTTTTTAGAAGGACTTCTATTCATCAGTCCTGAGTTTACCGAAGGAGTAAAAAATATGTCAGTTCGTGTAGGAATTAATGGTTTGGGACGAATCGGGCGTCTGGTCTTGAAAGCAGGTTTACGGGATAACTATCCCGCGAGGGGTGCTTACCCCTTTGAATTTGTTGCGGTTAACGATTTAACTGATGCGAAAACTTTAGCTCATCTTTTTAAGTATGATTCAAATTTCGGTATTTACCAAGGTAAAGTGGAAACGAAAAATAATGGTCTAATCATTGAGGGAAAAGAAATAAAAGTTCTGGCAAAAAAGGACCCTGCCGAGTTACCTTGGAAAGATTTGGGGGTAGATGTTGTTATTGAGTCAACAGGTAAATTTACGGAGGCAGAAAAAGCGAAGGGACACTTTCTTGCGGGAGCAAAAAAAGTAATTATCACTGCCCCGGCAAAAAATGAAGATATTACTATTTGTATGGGAATAAACGAAGAAAAATATGACCCACAAAAACATAAAATTATTTCTAATGCTTCGTGCACAACTAATGCCCTTGCTCCTTTAGTAAAAGTACTCCATGAAAATTTTATTGTCAAACGTGCTTTAATGACTACGATTCATGCTTACACTAATGACCAAGTGGTTCTTGATTTTGCTCATCGTGACTTACGGCGCGCACGGGCCGCCGGATTATCACTTATCCCGACTACTACCGGGGCAGCACGGGCAATTGGTTTAGTTATTCCTGAACTTAAAGGTAAAATCAATGGTCTTGCCGTCCGTGCACCGGTTCCTAATGTTTCTCTGGTAGATTTAGTTGTGGAAACAGAAAAGAAAACGACTATTGAGGAGGTAAATTTAGTATTCAAAAGAGCAAGAAAAAGTGAATTAGGTAAATATCTTGATTACTGTGAAGAACCACTCGTCTCACGTGATTTCAACGGCAATCCAGCATCCTGTATTTTTGATGCTTCTTGTACTGATGTGCTTGAAGGGAATTTTATAAAAGTATTAGGTTGGTATGACAATGAATGGGGATATTCTTGTCGTGTAATTGACCTAATCAATTACATAATTAGTAAATCCTACACCTCGCCATAAAGTAGGCATTTTTGATAGTTTTTCAATAGCCGTCTGCTGTAAAGCGGGACGTTCTCTGAACTGCGGGGGTAAAGGAATATAAAGTTGAATAAACTGACAATTCGCGATTGGGATTTAAAAAATAAAACTGTATTAGTAAGAGTTGATTATAATGTTTCCTTCAATGAAGAAGGAAAAATCATTGATGACACACGTCTACGGGCAACTTTACCTACCCTTGATTACCTTTTGAAAAATAATTGCCAAATTATTCTTATTTCCCATATGGGACGACCGAAAGGGAAAATTGTTCCCTCCTTAAGTCTAAAACCAGTTACTGAATATCTTGCCCGACTCTTAAATTGTAAGGTGGCTTTTGCTACTAATTATTTTGAAAAAAATAGAGAAAAGATAATAAAAGAAACAAAAAATAGACAAATTATTCTATTAGAAAATTTAAGATTTTATCCGGAAGAAGAAAAAAACGATTTAAATTTTGCTAAACATCTTGCTTCTTTTGCGGAAGTATTTGTTCAAGATGCCTTTGGTGCGGTTCATCGTACGCATGCTTCTGTAATTGGGATACCAAAGTTTTTGCCTACTCTTGCGGGTTTACTTTTAGAGAAAGAAATTTGTTATTTAAGCGAAACAATAGAAAATGCTCAGCATCCTTTCTTAGCAATAATTGGGGGAGATAAAATCAGTAGCAAAATTGGGATAATTAAGAATTTATTAAACAAAATTAATAGTCTTATTATTGGTGGTGGTATGGCTTATACTTTTTTGAAGACCTATGGTGCTGAAATTGGTAATTCAATTTGGGAACCAGAAAAACTTGACTTAGCCAAGGAAATTCTTCAACTGGCAAAAGAAAAAAATGTGCGTTTATTTTTACCTCTTGACCATATTATTGCTCAACGAATTGAGCCGGAGGCAGAAATTAGAGAAACCGAAGACATTGATATTCCGGAGGGCTGGATAGGTGTTGATATTGGTCCTCTGAGTATTGAGCGTTTAGCACCAATAATCGCAAAAGCAAAAACCATTTTTTGGAATGGTCCAATGGGTATCTTTGAAATTGATAAATTTGCTACCGGTTCTTTACGTATTGCTCAACTTATTGCTCAAGCTACCGAGAAGGGAGCGATAACAATTGCTGGAGGAGGAGCAACGGTAACGGTTGCTCTCAAGGCAGGCATACAAAATAAAGTGTCCCATCTTTCTACCGGTGGCGGTGCAGTTTTAGAATTTTTGGAAGGGAAAGAACTACCAGGAATAACTGCGGTTAGAGATAAAGAAAAATAGGTGTTGCAATGTATACTTTAATTTTAATCATTCATATCTTGGTCTGTATTTTTTTAATTCTAATTATCCTTTTGCAAGCGACTAAAGGGGCAGGACTTTCCAGTTTATTTGGTGGAGGAGGCGGAGAAGCGATTTTTGGTGGGACGAGTGGAAATATTTTTTTAAGAAAAGTAACTACCGTTTTAGCGATAATTTTTATGTGTACTTCCTTAATTTTAACCTTTATATCCTTACAGCAATACAGAAGGACAGTAACTGAAAAAATTGCTGTTTCACCCGGGACGCCAACTCTTCCGCCAGGACATCCGCAACCCGCTCCAGCAGAATCTCAAGGAGCGGAATAGAAAAAGAACGCCAAGGACGGCGGTTTGCTAAAACATTCACCTCTATTTAGCCCATTTTGCATCTCTCCTGGACCTGTCCGCCGTAATACTATAGAAGGCGGGCACTTTTTGCCCTGATAAAGTCGGGGCGGGGACACCAGCAAAGTGAACAAAAACTCACTTGACATGTTTTTGATGATTTTGTAACATTTAAATTGTTAGTATTTCTTGATCTGTTCATTATTCAAAGGAGCCGCGATTGTGAGAAGAATAGCGGCAAGAATTTTATTGAAATTAAAATCTGAAACCGACTTCTGGTGAGAAACACCTTGAGTCGGTTTTTATATTTTATCAAGGAGGGTAACAAAAAATGTACAGAGAAAAGTTGTTGAAGAAAAGAAGCTTATTTCTTGCGTTCATCTGCGTTTTCTTTTTACTTGCCCCGTGGAATTTTTTTATGGGGTCTGCGGCAATCTGTGTTTTCGGTGAAGTGCCACCATTGATAAGTATCCAGGGAAGATTGACTGATGCAAGTGGTGTCAACAAACCCGATGGACTTTACACACTTAAATTCTGTATCTATGATAATGTAAGCGGCGGGAATCTCAAATGGGGACCTGAAACACATATAAATGTAACTATAAAAAATGGTATCTTTCAAGTATTCTTGGGTGAAGTAATAGGCGGAATAAAGAGTACTTTTGACGAAAGCAATCGTTGGCTGGAAATTACAGTTGTAAAAGATGGATTAGAAGAAACCTTGATTCCAAGACAGAAATTAGTCAGTGTCGGTTATGCCTTCAAATCCGAAGATGCGGATAAGTTAGACGGTAAAGATTCTACTGATTTTCTTGATACCTCAGCGAATGCACAGACAAAAAGCGGTTCTCTTAGTCTAAGTGGTAACCTGACTGTGGAAGGAAAAATCAGTGGTGACGGTAGTGTGCCAAGAGGAATTATTGTTATGTGGAGTGGTTCCATAAACAGTATTCCCAGCGGTTGGGCTTTGTGTGATGGGTCAAACGGCACACCAGACTTAAGAGATAGATTTGTCGTCGGTGCAGGTAGTAGTTACAGTGTAGGTGCAACCGGCGGAGAAAATATACATACTCTAACCGTTGCCGAGATGCCTTCTCATAATCACACTTATACCGACCCCGGACATACGCATCAGTATTACGACAAATGGTGGGACATAAGGGCGATGGGTTGGCATGTTGATGAAGAAGCACCCGGTTGGAATAACGGCTATACCGATAGTCCCCGAACCAGTCTTAGCGGAAATATAGGTATAACCATCAATTCAACTGGTGACGGACAAGCACATGAGAACCGTCCACCTTATTATGCCTTAGCATACATAATGAAAATATAAGAAAGACCTACTACAAAGATTAAAAGATGACAGCGATAAGAAAATACGATGACAGCGATAGAGACCCTCTAACCAACAAAGTCATCGGCATTTGCTACGAAGTTCATAACACTCTCGGTCCGGGATTTGTTGAACGAATATATTTGAATGCACTAAAAATGGCTTTAGGAAGAACTGACTTAAAATATGAAACTGAGAAAGAATACGCAGTTAGATTTGATGGAGAAGTAGTAGGCAAATTTAGAGTTGATTTTCTAATTGAGGATAAAGTAATCTTAGAAGTGAAATCTTTACAACAAGGAAGGATACCAAAGATTTTTGAATCGCAAGTGATTTCTTACTTAAAAGCTGCTAACTTGAATGTTGAGTTGTTAGTAAATTTTGGTAATCGGCGATGTGAAGTTCGGCGGTTAATGATATCGCCGTAATCATATATAAAAGGAGGGAATTAAAATGTTTAGCCAAAAGGGTTTAGTAAAATGGGGAACCGAGATTGTTCTGGTAGTTTTTTTAGTCCAAGGAGTATTAGGTTTTGAAGCAAGTGTAAGAGAAATAAAAACTTTATTTCAAGGAGAAAAGATTATTTTTCTTTATGGTGTTTCTGAGACTGAGGAAGCATTAATTGTGATGAACACTGATGGTTCTCAGAAAATGGAACTGGGAAAAGGAGACATAGCTGTCTTTAAAGTTTCTCCGGATGAGAAAAAGGTTGCCTATGGTCTAAGGGAGAATGGAGTGTGGATAGTCAATTTAGATAGTAGTGGTAGGCAACAATTGAGTATGGAGAATGTGTGCGAAATTGAATGGATAAAAGACAGCGAAGTTGTTTATGTTTCTTTTGATGAGAAAAATACAAAAATAAATGTTTACAATTTGGCAACGAATACAAATAAAGTAATCTTTGAAGGAGGCGTAGAGAAATAATGAGTGTTAAGCGAGGCTTATTGTTCATCTTTTTACTTAGTTTCATTTTTACCAGTGAGAGAATAGTTCAATCTGCGGTTCCTTTAGTAGAAATTGGTAAAGTAGAAAACTTATATCGGCGTGGGAAAGATACAATTCTTTCCATAAAAATCAACACTAAACTTCCCACTGGCACAATGGTCTATATCAGTAAAGAATTCCCAGCAGTAGTTGGAGATATGTACAATGAGGAGGAAGGTTTTTATTTCTATGAAGCGACAATTTACGGTAAAGTAGAAATTAAACCCGGAGAGATTGTTTATGCAATCGGCGAAAAGAAAGGAACTGAGGTCTATCTCAAGTTAGAAAAATACCGTGAAGCCCTTTCTCCAAAAAAACAAGGACAGGTAATCTCTGCTTATAAAGAAAGAGTCCAGATTGACCGTGGTTCTTTACATGAGGTGAGAGAACGCGATATTTATGCGGTCTATGGTGCTGATGGTAAACTGAAAGCAAAAATTGAAACCAGTGCGATTGGTGACCGGGAATCAGTGGGCAAAATTTATTCTCAAAAAGGAATAAAAATTGACCCCGGTGACCGTGTAGTTCATCTCGGACAACGCAAATTTTTTGGTTTTGGTGTTCATTACGGCGGGTCAAGATGGGATTTTACAGACACAGAACAAGGAGGACGATGGAAGAGTGTATACAAATTTATTACTGGCGGTGGACTCCTCTACTCCTGGGTATTTCCCGGTGGTTGGACAATGCAATGGCTCTGGGGAACCTATTTTGGTTTTGACAACTATGAAGAAAGTTATTCTGATAATAAAACAAGTAAATATTATAACACACAAATTTTTGAAATGTTAGTTAGTTTTCCTTTCTGGGTAAGAAAAAATTTTTTTTATCCTTCCTGGTTTTCGCCCTATCTTGGTTTTGGTATAGGAATCTTTACCTGTTCCTATAAGCATGACTACTCTATTGTCTATGAAAGTGAGACTCAAACAGGAACTTTTAGGATAGACGAACGAAGGGTCATTTGGGAGAAGGAGAAAACACCATTCCCAATTGTTCCTTTCCCGGTAATTGGGATAGAATTGTTTTCCAGTAGGATGTTACACTTTTTTCTTGATGCTAAATATTTTTATTCCCCTTGGGTTAAAGCCAGAAGTAACCCCGCAGGATATCCGGATAAAAAACATACTTATCAGGAGTGGGTCTTTTCTGCTGGATTCACTACAAATTGGTAATGGAATTTGTCAAATTTAAAAATTCACACTGTTGTCAGAGGCAATATGTCACCCTGAATGAAATGAAGGGTCTCATAAACTTTGTCAAAAGATGAGATTCTTCATGCTGGTGTTACATTGGGACTCAGAATGAAGAAATAAAGGTTAAACAACATCGTCAAAATTTGAATTTGTTTGAATTCTTCGCTGGAGGTAAAAAAAATGGTTCAACTTTGTTCACCACAATGGTTCAACAGGTTCAGAGTTCGGCTGAGGCTCACCCGAATCCCCATCCTGAGAGGAACCAAAGGAGTGAAAAAAATGGTTCAATTTTGTTCACTACAAAAGAAGGTTTTGTTTTTGGTAGGTATGATGGTTTTAGGTAGCAGTTTGGTTTTTGCTCAACCGAAGGAAAAACTGGAACTGCCTGAGCAAGCAGGTGAGGTAGCGGAAGAAAAAGTTGAATGGCTCTGGAAGAAAGATTTTCCTGAAGAAATAAAAGATATGATTATTGAAACAAAAAAAGTAAAAAAGAAGGTAATAAAAGAGGGTAAAGAAACAGAAATTGAAGAAGAAAGGGTGATGGTGTCGGACTTGAAATTTTCAAATTTATTTGATAAATTTGTTTTATGCCGAGGAAACCGAGGATAGAATATTCAGGGGCATTTTATCATGTTATTTCTCGTGGGAATAACCGCAAAGAAGTTTTTCATCGAGAGGATGACTACAAAGAATTTTTGCGCTGTCTTGAAATTACTCTTGAGAGATACCCGTTTATCCTCTATGCCTATCAACTTATGCCCAACCATTTTCACTTATTACTGGAGACAAAAGAGGACAAACTCTCAACGATAATGCAAAGTCTTTTGACCAGATATGCAAGGTATTTCAATGTGAAATATAAAAGGGTAGGACATGTATTTCAAAACCGATATAAGGCAATCCTGTGTCAAAAAGAAAGTTATTTATTGGAATTGGTCCGCTATATCCATCTCAATTGTGTTCGTGCAAGTCTTGTGGAGAAACCTTCCCAATGGTTATGGTCAAGCCACCGACTATACTTGGGATTGGAGAAAAATCCTCTTCTCTTTGAGCAAGAGGTGTTAGAATTTTTTAACAAGAATATAAATGTTGCTCGTGAAAAATATGCCCAATTTGCGAGAGAAGGCCTGAAAGAAAAATCAAAAAAGGAGTTGTATCCGCCAGAAAAGTTCCCTCTTTTAGGTGACGAAAAGTTTCTGGAGATGACTGGGAAAAAGAAGAAGGAGTTGAGGCGTCGCCCTGAAGTTAGTTTGCGCATTGGGTTAGAAGATTTAATTAAAGTGGTAGCCAATAATATAGATATAGACAAAAACAAGATAACCGGTTCCCAAGAGACGCGGGAGTGTTCTTTTGCCAGGGACATTTTTTCCTACCTCGCTCGTAATTATTGCAACCAAAAAGTTTCCCATATTGCTTATTTCCTTCATCGTTCACCATCTACAATAACCATGAGTTTACGCAGGACAGAAAGCAGACTGAAGAAGGATGACAGATACAAATCGGCGATAACAAAGGTTACTGAAGGAATAAAACATTGAAAATTTCAAGTCCGACACCGTTTCTACCGTTTCTACACCATAGTATTATTAACCTTAATGTTTTTCATCGCCTCTCATGTCTTTGCCATCACCTGTCCTATTTGTGATAGAACAGGCAAGGTTACTTCACACAGGAGGTATTGAGACAATGGATAAACTGAACAAAAGGAACAGAAACACGATGGGAATGATTTTTCTGACAATGTTATCTGCGTTCGTTATTTGTGCACGGTTAACTGTAACAAGTGGCAAGGTGTATGCGAGTGAAGGATATCTATTGAAAAAGACTCTAAAAGGATATGCTTGGTATGATACTCAAGGAAAGTTTATTTCTGATATTCAAGAACGTCCCGGCGAACTTGAAATTAAACAGTGGGGCAATTTGATAATCATGTATGGAACTCCAGAAGGATATGGATTTTGTCAATTTCATGATTCAAAAACCGGAGGACTCATAAATAAGTATGAAAATATAGAAGGTATGGAAATAGTATTTTCGGAACAGGGTAATTTCATCTTAATAGCTCAGTATGTTCCTATTGGAAAAGGTGGGATAATACTTGTTGATAAAGATGGTAAAGAAATAGCAAAACATGAAATATATGAAACGATTAATTGGGGTGTATCAAAAGATGGGAAACACATCGCTGTTATAGGAAGTAGTGGTTTTACTAAATATTTACTTGAAAAAAGAGAGAAGAGAGAAATACCAAAAGAAGAATTACCAATTGGAAAGGAAAAACTCTATATATTTAATCAAAAAGGAGAATTAATACAAAGTATTAGTATCGGAGGACCTTACAAGGGTAAAATAGAATTTTCTGACAGTGGTAAGATAGTAAAATTAGGTGGAGGAATAATTAATGTGGAGTTAGGTAAAAAGATTTGTGGTGGTCTTCCTAATGCAATTAGTAGTGACGAAAAATATGCGGGAGTTTTAAGCGACCCTCCAAAATTTCCAAGTAGTGGCAGTAGTTCTGAAGAGAGGTCTATATATTATAAAATTGTTGGAATAAATCCTGTTCTATATTCAGAAGATGAGTTTTCATTCTTTGAAAGAGAAGAATTAATTGAACCCTACATAGATATATTTTCTTTAACTACAGGTGAAAAAATTGGACGAATTAGAATTTCTATCGTGGAAGGATATAAGAAAACTGAAATCAAATGGGTGGAAGAAGAAACAGAATACAAGAAAGAAATTGATGGACAATGGGTATCGATAAAGACGAAGGGAAAACGACGCATAGTTGAAAAAAGATATGAGCCTGTCAAAGAAATTAATTTTACTCCTGATAACAAGAGTATAAATGTGACTACTGAATACAAAGGGATAAAAAAAGAACATTTTATTACTTTAGAAGAAACCAGGAAATTTATGGAGGAAGAAGAGAAAGAAATAAATAAATTAGTGGAAGAAATAAAACAAAGAGAAAATAATCAAAGAAAGGAACAAATTGAATGGTTAAAAGAGGAAATAGAAGGATTAAAACATGCATCAAAGACCCACCCTGAAAAAAAGATTGACATTGGTGAAATTCAAAACTTGGAAAATAGAATAAATGATGAAATGAATTTTGAAGAAATAAGACAGATTGAAAAAGAACTAAAAGAACTTGATGTAAAATATGAATTGCGTTCCCCAAAAAGAAAAGCAACACCCCAAGGAATAAGAAATCTACATGAACAACAGCAACAAAAGGAAAAAACTAATGGAGAATTAGAAGATACACAAAAAAAGTTTAAAAAATATCCACCTATCCCCAAAAACGAGGAAAGAAAAAAAACTGAATGATATGAAAAGACAGATAAGGTTAATATTTAAGGTAAGCATTTGTATCTTCGTCATTTATCTACTGGATTGTGCTGTTTATGCGGACACAAAAACTTATTATGATACACTTGCATATACAGATGATTATAATGACTATACTATTTATGTAAATTATTCTGGAAATATATCTATTTCCTTAACTAATATCCCTACAGGTTGTGATTATGATTTGTACCTTTATGATGCTTATTGGAATGAAGTGTCCTATTCAGAAAATTGGGGAACCACCAATGAAAATATTACATATTATGTATCACCTACAGAAACTGAAACTTATTATGTAGAAGTTTATAGCTACTCCGGGGGAAGTGCATCCCCTTATAAATTGACAATTACCTACCCTTACGATACAGATGGACCATCTACTCCATCAAATTTAAGTGTAACTGACCCCAATAAAGACGGAGTAAGTCTAAGACTAACATGGACAGGGTCTACGGATTCAGAAAGTGGGGTGGCTTATTACCGTCTTTGGGAAGCAACCGATAGTAATTTTACACAAAATGTATACTATTATGAGACTACAGCAACAAATTGTGAAGCATATGGACTTACTGCTGGAACAATATATTACTACAGGGTTGAAGCATTAGATAAGACTGGGAATCGGAGTAAATATTCAAATGTGGTAAGTAAAGCACCTGTTGATGCAATTAAACCAACAGTGACAATTACGAATGTAAGTTATTCCGGCACATTTATAGATGCAGATGAAACAGTAACCGTTTATTACAGTATTTCCGACGCATCTAACAGAATGAATGTTGTAAGAAAAATTAGAAATGAAAGATGGAACGAACCTGCCCAAAAATGGGAACTTATAAAAGAAGAGACATTATCGCCACTTTATAATCAACCAAATGGTAACTATCCATTTTCTTATACTTTGTCACGGAATACTCATTTTATTACTGATCACCTATACATTTCAGTTGAAGCAACAGATGCTTCAAATAATTCACGGTGATGGTGTCGGACTTGAAATTTTCAAATTTATTTGATAGATTTGTTTTATGCCGAGGAAACCGAGGATAGAATATTCAGGGGCATTTTATCATGTTATTTCTCGTGGGAATAACCGCAAAGAAGTTTTTCATCGAGAGGATGACTACAAAGAATTTTTGCGCTGTCTTGAAATTACTCTTGAGAGATACCCGTTTATCCTCTATGCCTATCAACTTATGCCCAACCATTTTCACTTATTACTGGAGACAAAAGAGGACAAACTCTCAACGATAATGCAAAGTCTTTTGACCAGATATGCAAGGTATTTCAATGTGAAATATAAAAGGGTAGGACATGTATTTCAAAACCGATATAAGGCAATCCTGTGTCAAAAAGAAAGTTATTTATTGGAATTGGTCCGCTATATCCATCTCAATTGTGTTCGTGCAAGTCTTGTGGAGAAACCTTCCCAATGGTTATGGTCAAGCCACCGACTATACTTGGGATTGGAGAAAAATCCTCTTCTCTTTGAGCAAGAGGTGTTAGAATTTTTTAACAAGAATATAAATGTTGCTCGTGAAAAATATGCCCAATTTGCGAGAGAAGGCCTGAAAGAAAAATCAAAAAAGGAGTTGTATCCGCCAGAAAAGTTCCCTCTTTTAGGTGACGAAAAGTTTCTGGAGATGACTGGGAAAAAGAAGAAGGAGTTGAGGCGTCGCCCTGAAGTTAGTTTGCGCATTGGGTTAGAAGATTTAATTAAAGTGGTAGCCAATAATATAGATATAGACAAAAACAAGATAACCGGTTCCCAAGAGACGCGGGAGTGTTCTTTTGCCAGGGACATTTTTTCTTACCTTGCTCGTAATTATTGTAACCAAAAAGTTTCCCATATTGCTTATTTCCTTCATCGTTCACCATTTACAATAACCGTGAGTTTACGCAGGACAGAAAGCAGACTGAAGACGGACGACAGATACAAATCGGCAATAACAGAAATTATTGAAGGGACAAAACATTGAAAATTTCAAGTCCGACACCGTTTACCGACACCGTTTACACCGTTTAGTCGGTTTTTATATTCTTCTAAATCTATTAGGGGGGATTAGCAATGAAAAAATTAATGAGTGCAAAGGAAAATTTTTTAATTTTGACTTTGACCTTATTTGTTTCGTTAAGTCTCATTTTTGGAGAAAATTATGTTCCTAATCAAGAAGCAGCAGCGTTGATTAACGAGGTGAGCGAAACGATTGCGAACCTTCCCGAAGGTACGTCTCAGTCAACCGCAACTATTGATTCTTTGGTTGCAAAATGTGAAGAAGCCGTAAAGAATGACGGAAAGTATTTTGATGCCTATGTTTACTTGAGTATTTGCTATCTTCTGAAGCAGGAACTTTCTCAGGGAATCGAAACGGCAGAAAAAGCAATTACCCTTGCTCCTTCTAATCCTGATGGTTACTTTGTGCGTGGTTTTGGATATTTCATCAGTTCATTACAGGGAGATACAACCTCTTTTGCAAAGGTAATCCCGGACTTAGATAAGGTTTTGTCGTTGAATCCCGACTATAAAAGTCCAACGGTGATGGGGAAAATGACGGAGGTCCCGGATATTTTATTCTGGAAGGGACTTGTGCACATAGAATTGGGCGAGAGTGAAAAAGCTAAAGAAGTATTAGAAAATTTGACCAAAAAATATCCTGAAAGTCCGGCAGCAGGAAATGCACGGAAGGAACTGGAGAAATTAGAACAACCCGGAGTGAAATGATGAGTAAAAAAATTACTTTTCTCTTAATCAGTTTGTTTATGTTTAGCAGTCTTTTATCCATGAAATCCTTACGCGGCGAGGAAGTAGTTACCAACCAAGTCTTGGTAAAATTCAAACCAATCGCAACCGAAGAAATTTTTAAGATTCACCAGCAAAACAAAGCTAAAGTAATTAAAGAGATAAAAGTTTTGCGTATTTATCAAGTGGAGATTTCTACTGAAACCACTCTTGAAGAGACTATCAAAAAGTATAAGGAGAATCCGAATGTAATCTATGCTGAACCGAATTTTGTTGGGAAAACTTTCGCCACTATTCCTAACGACTTGCATTTCAACAAACAATGGGCAGTAAAGAAGACCGAATTAGATAAGGCTTGGGATCTGGGAAAGGGCGGTCCAGAAATAGTTGTTGCTGTCCTTGATAGCGGGGTTGATTTGAATCACCCGGATTTAAAAGAAAATCTCATTCCCGGCTACGACTTTATCAATGATGACCCTGAACCAATGGATGATAATGGCCATGGGACACTTGTTGCTGGAGTAATTGCGGCAAAGGGAGAGAATGGCGAAGGTATCGCTGGGGTAAGTTGGTATTCGAAAATTATGCCAATAAAAGTTGTCGACTCTCAAGGAAGTGGACACTACTTTAATCTTGCCCAAGGAATAATTTATGCTGTAGAAAACGGTGCAAAAATAGTCAATTTGAGCGTTGGTGGTTACACTTACTCGGAGGCATTAAAAGAAATAGTAGACTATGCATTGAGTCAAGGTTGTATAATTGTTGCTGGTGTCGGAGATGATAACTTTAATATACCTGTGTTTCCTGCAGCATACCCCGGGGTGATCGGCGTGGGGGCAACAGGTGAGAAAGATGAAGTTTCCACGGATTCCAATTACGGTGGTTTTCTTGATTTATATGCCCCGGGTAAAGAGATTTACAGCACCCTTCCGGGAAGTCAATATGGATATGGTTCTGGAAGTTCATTAGCTGCTGCGTATGTATCTGGCTTGGTGGCATTACTTATTTCTGCAGACCAATCTTTAGGTCGACAGAGAATTGAAGAAATTCTTTATGCTACGGGTGATTACATCCCTGACAAGTTTAAGGGTAATTACGGACATGGAAGAACAAACGCTTATCGTGCGATGACGGTGGTAAAAGGGATAAACACCGTTGACCTTGCAATTGTGGATTTAAAAGTAATTCCTGAAAAGCCGCTCCCTGGTCAGGAGACAGAAATAACTGTCAGTTTACAAAATCAAGGAAATGTGGAAACAGGAGCAACTGCGTTACGACTTTATATCAGTGGTTACGAAACCGATGTAGTTGTAATTCCCGCTTTGGCACCAAATCAAGTGATTACTAAGAAATTTAAATGGATTCCAAGAATTGTTTCACCAATTCTGGAAGGCAATAAGCAATAACGAAGAAAAATTTTGCTGTATTTCTATAGCTATGTTTTACCTAAGTGTTGTTCTTTAATTGAAAGCAAAGGAGGGCTCATAATAAGTATTATAAACAGTAAAGAAAAAGGCTTTAGAAAAATGAAGAAAATTTACTTTTCTCTGCTTGTTATTTGTATGTTTCTAGCGAAATCATTCGGTTCAAACCAATCTGAATTACATTCAAGATTTACTCTTTGTCCTGAGGCTGAAAAAACCGGCTGGAGGCAACACCTAGTAAAATTCAAGTTTAATTATATGACGAACATTTTGGTCTACGAATCTCTTGATCCTGATGAGTGGTGGAGTGAAGAGAAACCGATGTGGGGAATTCAATATGAAATGGGCTTAGGCAAAAAATCATCGGTTGGTTTCAATGTGGGGGGAGGGAGTATCGAAAATTTGTTGGGAGTTAAACAACCACTCAAGTTGCTGGGAGAAATGTGGTATAAGTTTAGATGGAGTGGTGAAAAGTTCAAGGAATTCGGCATTTTGTTCCCACCCGAGGGAGCATTTGTCATTTATGGTTTCCCTCCGCTTCTACTTGAAATTCTCTCCGCTTCAACAACTGGTTTTTTTCACTATAGTGTAGGTTTTCGTTTTCCTCTGTTGAAAGGTTTTCTTTTCTCCCCCGCTGGCTTTTTTGGTATTTCATTGAACTATAAAGGTGTAGGTTTATCCGCAGAGTACACTGCTACCACAACAGATACTTTTTTCATGCCTTTGACATCGCGACCTGAAAAAGGTGGACTGTTTGTTGGCGGCATAAATTTTGTTCTCAACACTCGCTCCATAATCAATTTGAGATACATAAGGCTCAGTTATGCGGATAACGAAGAGCGTTCGCAGAAGAATTTTGCTACTTATTCTGAGAGGTATGGAACTGATTTGATTTTACTTTTTAAATGAAAAAAATGAAATGCTTTTGTTTCTCTTTTTTAATTGTTATTCTCGTGTTGTATAACTCTTACGCATCGGATATGACCAAACTACGTTCAGAACATACTTTATGTCCAGATACTGAGGGCGTTGGGTGGGGGCATCATCGGACAAAATTAAGGCTCAACTACGCGACCTATCCTTTTGACTATGAATTTTTGAGTCCTGATGAGTGGTGGAGTGAAGAGAAACCGATGTGGGGAATTCAATATGAAATGGGCTTAGGCAAAAAATCATCGGTTGGTTTCAATGTGGGGGGAGGGAGCGTTAAAGAACAACTTCCAGCCAAAGAAAAAAGTATTACTGGTCTTAACCTCTTCTATAAGGTCTGCTGGAAAGGAGAAGGCATTCTGCCTGAAGGGGGGATTGTTGGTTATATTCTCCCTCAATACCTTCCTATTTCAATACTTGTGGTTGACATTTTCTCTTCCTATTATTATAGGGAATTTTTTAGTTATGTGCTAGGAGTACGCTGCCAGCCGGTAGGGGGTAACGGGGCAATACCTTTTCCCGTTCCCGCTGGTTTTTTTGGGGGGATCTCGGTAAGTTATAAGAAAGTAACTCTCTTGGTGGAATACAGGCGCACTGGTTTTGAACTCACTTTCGGGAGAGGTGGTATGTTTCTTGGGGGTATAAACTTTTGTGCGAGCCATCAACTGACAATTGGTTTAAAATATGTAAGTATTAATTATGAGGACCAAGAAGAACGCGACAGAGGGGGTACGCCTGCATATTCTGAAAGATGGGGAATGGATTTGATTTTGTCTTTTGAAAGAAAGAAAAAATGAAAGGATCTTGGTTCTCTTTTTTTGTTGCTGTTTTCCTGATATCTAATTCCTACGCAACGGACAAAAATGCAAAATGTTCAAAATTTACTTTGTGTCCTGTGGCTGAAGGAGCAAGCCAAGGACAGCACAGAATAAATTTTAAATATAATTATGCAACACACTTTACCCTATATCAATTTGTTATACCTTCTGAATGGTGGAGTGATGAACCGCTATGGGGGGTTCAATATGAGCTTGGTTTGAGCGAAAAATCATCAGTTATACTGAACCTTGGGGGAGGCGTTCGCAAACGAGTTGAACGACATGCCGGGGGAGAAGAGGTCACTATAGAGAGGAGTGTCGGCTTTGAACTTTGGTACAAAATGGTTACTTCAAAAGGAAGAGGATTTCTTCCATCCTCAGCGGTGACCATAGGTTTTCCTCCAGGTGCAATTCAGATATTTCTTTCTAACAATTTCTATTTCTTTAAATATACCATGGGTACCGAGCTTTTCCCCACATATATACTTGTTCCTCTTCCCGCATCGTGGTTTGTTGGTTTTTCCTTTGATTATAAAGGTATGGGCATGTCCATAGAATATAAAGAATCGCCTTGGGGTATGCTTACTATACTTCAGAATGAAGGTGGGATAGTGGTTGCAGGTTTAAATTTCAATCTGAGCAGGAGATTAATTATCGGCTTGAAATATGTAAAGATTTTTTATGACAAAGAGAGTCGTAAAGAATGTCATGATGTTCCCACTTATACTGAAAGGTTAGGAGCAGATGTATCATTCTCTTTCGAGCTAAAGAAAAAATGATCAAAAAATAAAGCTAAAAAATATGTTAAATATAGCCGCTTTTTGTTTATTTTTTGTTTTTAATTTTGTTGGTGTGTCTTCAGCTTCAGGCTTTGAAACTGACGAACCTATTACCATCAAAGCAATGGTAGACCCCTTGGGAGACGAGGGGGATATTGAAGATAATCTTAAAGAAATACAGTTGCAACTATCATCTCTTGAAATTGGGGATATCCAAAGTAAGGAACCAAATATAGCGATAACTGATGTTTCTGTTTCACCAGTCATTATCACAACTTTCTCTTTCGTGAATGTATCTGTGAGGGTCAAAAATAAAGGGAATGGCTCGCTTGGAAGTATAGATGTCTCTTTGTACGGTTTGGGAAAAAAAGAGAATGGCGAAATTACCCCTATATTAATTGGCACTAAAATGATTGGGGAGATTGCTGCTGGCGAGGAAGCAGTAAAAGAATTTACCCTCCTGATGGGATTACCTGAGGTTGAAAGAAGAGATGGATATAACATAATTCTTGGAGCATACATTCCTCCTTTGGAAAACGAAAAAGAGAAAGTAGATAACAATTTTACGCGAACCATTCGTATCACTTACGAAGACGAAAAAATAAAAATTCTGCATAAAGAGTGGGTACACCAAAGCATTTGTGACCACGCGGCAGAAATTTTTGGTAAGAGTGAATTCTATTCTGGAGATTATAAATCCAAAATAAGAAGCGGTGCTTGGAATGAAGACCATACTGACCCGGTTTATGGATTACCGGAAACATTCGCAACCAGTCCACATGCTTGGGACGCCGATTATTCTGATGATTCAAAGAGTTGGTTGGGGTATCAGAATGCTTGGCAAAAGGCGGCAAAATATTGGAAAGGTTGGGATGGGCACAAGGGTATCGTGAGTTTATATCAAAGTGATAAACTCCAGGCATATGAGTACCTTGGGCGAGTATCGCATCTAATTGGAGATATGGGGGTGCCCGCACATGCTCACGTGGATTACCATGGTGTAGCTGAAGCATTAGGGTATCAAGAAAAGGTAGTGCTTGAAATTCCTATCTGGCAATTGCCACTAATAGTCGTTAATCCCTTGGGTGCCCTCTGGAGCTGGGCTTCAAAAACGGAAATTGCCTTTTACCTTGTCGGTTTGACTGACGATTCCTACGAAGATTGGATGGGAGGTAACCATGGGAAATGGTCGTATCAGCATGCGCTAAATGTTGGCGGTCTAATTCCAATTCCTTGGGATAGACGCCCTGCAGAGATTTCTGAAGATATTTTTCCATTATATTATCTAATTTACACTTCAAACCAGTATGCAGATTATTTTGCTAGCGATGGCGATGCGTTTTTCACGATAGGACATGGCGACTCGTACTGTAGACGCGGCTGGATAAATTATCCTGGTTGGCCAGACCGACCGAGAAACACCGGTGATTTGTTCGATAATGATATGAAATTTACTTTTGCAATAGAATGGAGACCAAGAATTAAAATTGAATGGAAGAAAGTGTGGTTTGTATGGTATCCGGTAGTGACTATCGAACTACTACCCAAAGTAATAATCGGTTATGTCGACAACGATAATGATGATGACGGTGACTTGTCTCGGATTGCTGATAAAGCCTATGTTAATTCAATTCGAGCAGTGGCAACTTTGTATAAATTCTTCTGGGATACAGTCAATCCACCTGCTGCTCAGATTATTTCACCAGCCCCAGGCGATTACTTGGCTGGCAAATTTAATGTCATCGCTAAAGCATCAAGTGGAATCGCTAAACTAAAATCAGCAAAGTTTCAGTACTCAGTTGGTTCGGGTTGGCAGGATGTTGGCGAAGGAAGTTTTGTTGGCTGGAATCCTGACGGAACTGAAAAATGGCAAATTGAATTTAACTCACAAAATATTGCTGACGGAAGTATTTCTTTTCGTGTTATAGCAGAGAACTATGGCGGAAGAACTTCTGCCGAAAAAGTCGCGCCATTTCCTGGTGCCCCAGCGTATGCCGCCCCTGGGATGGTTGTTAGTGTTGAACCACCAACATTAAGCGTAATAGTTGATAATACACCTCCTTCAATACCTATCCTTTCTTCACCAGTTGATGGTTTCCTTACTAACAATAGCAAACCAAGTTTTGATTGGCAGGACTCAGTTGACCCTTCGCCCGGCGTGGTAAGTAAGTATCAGCTAGAAATTCTTGATTCAGATCATAAGCAAGTGAAATTAGTTGAATGCCCATCTTCAGAATATACTTTGCCATTCACTTTAAGTGACGGACTCTATTATTGGCGGGTAAAAGCTATTGACAAGAGTGGTAATACAAGTGCTTGGTCGGAAAAAAGGTCAATAAGAGTAGATATTACCTCGCCTGCTGTGCAGATAACAAAACCATTGAATAGCGGGTTTGTTCTCCAAGCAATTGCTCCAATAGTAGCCTCCGCAGAAGACAATGTTGCTATATCAAAGGTAGAATTTTATATCGATGGGATTCTCGTGAATACAGACTACACTTCTCCTTACTCCTGGGATTGGGATACCACTGCTTATTCTTTAGGAGTAAAGCCTCGCATAAAAGTTATTGCTTATGACACAGCAGGAAATAAAAATAGTCATGAAATTCAAGTGATTGTGGCCAGCAAAGGATATGTTTTCAAATACACAATTACTGCTAATGGCACAGAGACTTTGGTAGGAAAAGAAACTGCTGTCTGTAGTATATATAGTTATGATAGTTATCGCTCACATTGGTATTGGGTATGGTGGTGGCATTTCTACTTGTACATAGATTTCTACAAATATTTTTCTTCCCCCTACGCTCATTACGCAAAGGTCAAATGGCAACAAACACGGACAGGTGAACATTTAAGAGTAGAGAGGTTAGAACCCTCAGGATGGGTAACAATTTGGTCAGCTCCATACCACCCCGGTAGTGGCACCGCAGATATCTTTATCTTGGCTAATACTACTCATCGGATTGTGATAAGGAACCCTGCCTCGGATGAATGGGTTAAAGTTGAATATTCTCCGACGAAACAATCTGTACTTTGGTCTGCTCAAGAAACCGGAGAAGCAAGTGTAGCGCTCGAAGAAGGAAAGAAACACATTACTACATCAAGTCTGGTTGCTCCTGCGGGGGATACAACATGGGAAGTAACTGATGATGTTGACGCGGTAATTACTCAAATGGAGGGGAATAAATTATATGCCTGGGTAGATAATGAGCCTCCACGTGTGATGATCGGTTGTCCTTCAATAGCGAAAGGTGTGGTGAGGATAAGGGCTCATAGCAAAGACAACATAAAAGTGCTAAAAGTGCATTTTCTTGTTGATGGAATAGTAAGACATACTGCTGAACCATCTTTGACTTGGATATGGTGGGAACCATGGTATTATTGTGATTGGGAATGGGACACAACTATGGAAGGAGATGGGCGGCATGTAGTTATAACAGAAGCTTATGACCCCGCAGAAAATAAAGCTATTACCGGGCTTCCTGTTATTGTTGATAATACTCCTCCCGTAATCACTGTTAGTTCACCTCAAGAAAGCAAGAAATATCTTGCCACAGTGGATCAAATTGAATTTAAGTTTAGTAATAGCCGACAATCTTGACCCTTCTCCTAGTTTTCAATCCTTTCTTACCGACCTTGAGGAAGGAACAACTTTACCAATTAACCAAAACCAGATATTCGAACCTTTGGACATTGATGATGGTTTCTGGAAATTTACTGTTGAGGCAAATGATTGGGTAGGTAACTTTTCTTCAAAGACGGTAACTTTTGAAGTGATTCACGATATGCAACCACCACGGACAAGTTTGGTCTTGGGTAAGCCAAAGTTTGAAAGCGAAAGAATTTATGTTTGTTATGATACATCTTTTACTCTAAAAGCGATTGACGACTTGGTAAAAATTGGTGATGAAAAAGGTTTAGGAGTGAAATTTATTGAATATCAGGTTAAAGCCGAGCCGAAAGTAGAACTGCTTAATCCTTCTCCTGAAGTAGGTAAATTTTTCCAGCCTTCTCCTTTTAATCTTTCTGACTGGCCTGAGGGTGAACATAAAATTTCTTATGTGGCAGAAGACATTATTGGTAACCGGGAAGAAATAAACACACTTGCCGTTATTCTTGACACCTCACCTCCGGTAACTATAGTTTCGTATCCTGAGGATTTATATTTTACTCAGGAAAGAGTCTTTGCGACTTCCAAACATCTTTTCGGTCTAATCTCAAATGATGCTCTGTCAGGAGTGAACCATATTGAAATTAATCCTGACCTTACCGGATATACCACTTACCAAAATCCAGTTTCTTTTGAAACCGAGGGAGAACATCTGCTCAATTATAAAGCGGTGGACAATGTAGAAAACTGGGAAGAAGAAAAAATTTTTAAGGTAACCATAGATACCACTCCACCAACGACTGAAATTATGATAGGTGAGCCGAGGCATTATGAATATGTAAATTCAAGGACTGAGTTTAACTTAACTGCACTTGATGGCGGGTTGATTCCTTGCGGAGTGAAGGAAACTGGGTTTGGCTATAAAAATTTAGAACTGGAAGAATGGAAAATTTACTCGGGACCATTTAACATAATTGGTCCTGATGGACACTACATTGTTGGATATGTAAGTATAGACAATCTTGATAATGCTGAGGAGACAAAATCTATTGATGTTAAACTTGATAATACCGCACCAGAAACTTCCTTAGCAGTTATTGGACCAAGATACGAAGAAACAGACGACAAAGTATATATCTCCGGACTTCGTTCAGCAATCAGTTTAAGTGCAGTTGACCCAGTAATAAATGAAGTTGCCTCAGGAGTAAAAGAGACAAAATATCTTCTTGATACTGACTGGTTGATTTATCTTTCTTCATTTACTTTAGAGGAAGGCATCCGAAGAATTCAGTATTACAGCATTGATAATGTAACTAACGAAGAAGCAACAAAATCTTTCACTGTGTATGTTGACTCAACACCCCCGATAAGCGGTTTGAGCCTTGAAGGAATAAAATATGTATCTAACGGCAAAACATATATCACCTCAAAAACACAGATTCGTATCTCTGGAGAAGACCCAATTAGTAACGAAGTTGCCTCAGGAATAGCAATAACCTTCTATAAAACCAGTCAAACTGAATGGAAAGAATATACCGGAGAGGTGATCCTCCTTCCCGAAGGAATACATACAATCAGATATTATAGCATTGACCTTGTTTTTAACAAAGAAGAAGTAAAAGAAAAAACTTTCCATGTTGATAACACCCCACCAGTAACAAGCCTTACTTACGGTAATCCCTATTGCAAGGAACACGGTCAGCCAGAAGAACGCAAACATCTATACACAGTTGTTTCCAGTCTTACACCTTTACGGCTTGAAGCTTCTGATCCGATAAGAGAAAATGTTGCTTCAGGCGTGAAACTCTCTCGCTATAGAATACCTGGTGCTAATTATGTTGATTACACGCAGCCTTTTAACCTTACAGGGCTTGCTGACGGTGACTATACCATTACTTATTACAGCATTGACAATGTTGAAAATATTGAACCGATTAAGTCCATCACCTTGACTTTAGATAATACGCCTCCAGTTGCTAAACTGGTTTCTCCTTCTGACGAAAATATTGGTTTATGTAAAATTGTAAATGGCACGATGACGATTATGGGAACAGTTAGTGATTTGCATTTCAAGTGGTATAAACTTGAGTATCAGGCAGTAGGCAGTAGTGGGTGGGTAGTAGTTAAGGACAAGACCTATCAAGAAATAGAAGAAGGAATACTTGCAACTTGGGATACGAATAATTTAGCTGAAGGATGGTATAAAATAAGGTTAACTGCTCAAGACTGTGTATTAAATGAAGCAACTGATGAAGTAGAAATTTATGTTGGTAAGCCAAATTTATTGTGTAGTTTTGGTAAAATTGGTAATGCTTCTGGTGAATTCAATTCGCCTTCATACATTGTTCACGATTCTTCTGGAAATATTTGGGTAAGCGATACAAATAATGATAGAGTTCAGAAATTTGATTCTCAAGGGAATTTCCTTTTTGAAATAGGCAGTGAGCAGTTAGCAGTAAGCAGTGAACAGGGTAAAGGTAAAGGAAGCGAAGAGCAAAGAGCAAAGAGCATAGAATTTAATAAACCAACTGGTTTAGCAATTGATTCGCAAGGGAATCTTTATGTTGCGGACAGAAATAACGACCGGGTAGTAATATTTGATTCATTCGGTAAATATCTGCGTGAAATTGATGGTTCGGCTTCGCTCACCACAAGTTTTAACAAACCACATGGTTTAGCCATTAGCAAAGAGCAAAGAGCTGATAGCCAAGAGCAGGAAGAATATTTATATGTAGCGGATAGAAACAACGACCGAGTGCAAAAGTTTGATAAGGAAGGTAACTTAGTCCTTATCACCGCTTTAGCGGGATCTCCGACAATTAACACAGGAATTGGTTTTGATACTCTCAACAAACCTCAAGGAGTAATAGCGATAGCAGAAGAGCAAAGAGCAAAGAGTCCCGCCCTTGCGTGCAAGAGCGGGATAAACTCCGAGCAAAGAACAAAACTTTATGTAACTGATAGAAATAATGACCGAATTCTTGTCTTTAGTTCAACTGGCGGATTTTTGAGTGTAATCGGTTCTTCGGGTACATTGCAAGGACAATTCAATAAACCTGATGGAGTCTGGGCAAACTCCTTGGGCTACATTTATATTGCAGATTCAAATAACGATAGGATACAGAAATTTGACAAACACGGCAATTTTGTAATGTCTTTTGCAGGGTTCAACAAACCTGCTGGAATTACTCTTGATGAACAAGGTAATCTTTATGTAGTCGATTCAAACAATGCACAAGTTAAAGTATTTGGTCTACCCGGAACTGCCACGATTGTCGCTGCTTCGCCGGCTTCCAATAGCCCATCACCCCTCACAGAGTTCAAACTTGGTGATTTCTATTCTTTTCCGAACCCAGCAAAATATGGCAAGAATCCAACAATCCATTTTGAATGTGGTATTGCAGATGGAGTTGAGATAAGAATTTATGATGTTGCCGGAGACCTGATTCATTCCAAAGAATTACTGGGTAATCAATGGACAACGGTGGGTGGTAAATATTGTTATGAATATACCTGGGATATTTCCGATGTTGCCAGTGGTGTTTACATTTATTGTATTCAGGCAAAAAAATCTGGTTATCCGGAGATTAAAGTAAAAAAGAAGTTAGCGGTCATCAAATAGGAAACGCAGATGATCGCAGATAGAAAAATCAAACGCGGATGTCCGCAGATAAAGAAGTGGAAGGTGTAAAGTTTAAAAGCGAGATGAAAAGAATTATCTACTTAATTTTATTTTGCAGTCTTTGCATCCCGATATTTCGGGATTCGGCGTTCCCTGCGGAAACCGGAGCCGCATTCTTAAAGATTGGGGTTGGTGCAAGACCCTTAGGTATGGGTGGAGGATACATCGCTATTGCTGATGATGTTAACGCTATTTACTGGAATCCCGGAGGACTTGCTCAATTAAAACAAAAAGAAATTACCGCAATGCATAACGAATGGATTGATGACCTGAAATACGAATTTGTTGGCTACGCACACCCTTTAACACGAATTGACACGAATAAAATACACGAATTAGCACGAATAAAGAATTTAGGTACGCTTGCTTTTGGTATTGCCTATTTAAGAATGGGTGAGATGGAGAAGCGAGGTGAGAACCGGGAGAAATTGAATGAAACTTTTACTGCTTATGATTTTGCCGGAACAATATCCTATAGCCGAGTAATAAAAGGAGTGAGCGGTGAGCAGGGAGCAGTGAGTGTAGGGGTAAACTTAAAATTCATACAACAAAAAATAGAAGAAGAAACCGCAAATGGTTTTGCTTTAGATTTAGGGGTATTGCAAAAAACAGGAATAAAAAATCTTAACCTTGGATTAGCAATTCAAAATCTTGGTCCAAAGATGAAATTTATTAAAGAAGGATATAATTTACCTTTGAGTATTTCTTTTGGTTTAGCCTATAAAATTCTTGGCATTTGTAATTTCGGAGATCCCGCTAAAGCGGTGATAGGAATAAATGTTACTTATGGAATTTTTGAAAAAAGAACTGAATTTGGTTTTGGCACTGAATACTGGCTTCTGAATACAATTGCTCTCCGTGGAAGATACAATATTGCAAATTCCAATGAACTGTCAACCCACCGCAAATGCGGGGTCTCCGACAATAACCAACTAACTAAAGAGGTAATTACCTCTTTCGGTTTCGGTTTAGGTTTAAAACTCACTAAGGTAATCACCTCTGAGGTAATCACCTCTTACCAAATTGACTACTCTTTCCTTCCTTACGCTGACCTCGGCAATACCCACCGCCTAAGTTTCACTGCCAGATTTTAAAAAATTTTTTTCTTGCTTTTTCCTTTAAGTTTTGCTAAAATAAAAAAATATTTACTAAGAACAATTCTTCTGGTTAACGCCGGGATGGCGGAATTGGTATACGCGTACGTTTGAGGGGCGTATGGGGAGACCCGTGTGGGTTCAAATCCCACTCCCGGCATAAGAGGTCAGTTAATAGTTGTTAGTGATTAGAGTGAACCAAGAAATAATTAAAGAAATAGTAGTAAAAACAGAAAGTAAAATTGTTTTTCTAATTATTGATGGTTTAGGTGGATTGACTAACCCAGAGACAGGAAAAAGTGAATTGGAAACTGCCGAGATACCAAATCTTAACCGTTTAGTGAGAGATTCACTTTGTGGATTGAGTATCCCGATAGGATTAGGAATTACTCCTGGCTCGGGTCCTGCACATTTAGTCTTATTTGGTTATGAACCACTAAAATATAAAATTGGTCGTGGTATTCTGGAAGCATTAGGATTGGGTATTGAGGTGCAAAAAGATGCCCTTGTTGCACGAGCAAATTTTGCTACTTACGATTATAAAAATAATCTTGTGCTTGACCGGCGTGCGGGACGTATTCCAACCGAAAAATGTATTGAGTTATGTTCTCTTCTCCAGAAGAAAACTAAGAAAATTAATTCTACGGAGATATTTTTTCATCCGGGTAAAGGACACCGGTTTGTAGTAGTTTTTCGGGGAAAAAATTTATCCGAAGAAATCAGTGAAAATGACCCGCAAAAAGATGGTCTTCCTGCAGTGACAATTAAACCACTTAAACCAAAAGCAGAAAAGACCGCTAAATTGGTCAACCTTTTTTTAACTAAAACCATAGAAACACTTAAAAAATTAACCCCAGCGAATTATATTCTTTTACGTGGTTTTTCTGGTTATCCAAATTTACCAAAGATGGAAGAGGTATATCAACTTAAATCAGCAGCAATTGCTACTTATCCGATGTATCGCGGAATTGCCCGGCTTTTGGGAATGAAAATTTTACCTACGGGTGAAAAATTGGAAGATGAAATTAAATCTTTAGAAGAAAATTTTGCCGACTATAATTTTTTCTATTTACATATTAAAGAAACTGACCTTTATGGTGAAGATGGTAATTTTCAAGGTAAAGTAAGAAAGTTGGAAGAAATTGATTCTTTTATCCCGAAGATAGAAGCACTTCACCCGGAAGTTTTAGTGATTACTGGTGACCATTCAACACCGGCGGTATTGAAAGGACATTCTTGGCATCCGGTACCTTTCCTCCTTTATTCAAAATATGCTCCTAAGGATGGTTTAAATAAATTTACCGAAAGAGAATGTCGTTTTGGTAGTTTAGGTCTTTTCCCAGCAAAAGAAATAATGTCTCTTGCTTTAGGATATGCTGGTAAACTAACCAAATACGGTGCTTAAAAAGGGAAAAAATGAGTTTCGGGAACTCTCTCCACCCTTCGTAGCAGAGCTACTGCGGAGGACGGGTCTTCACTCTATAATTTTTTGACGGGAAAGGAGGAAGAGTTTCAGGAACCTTTTTCTTGCTCAGTAATTCTTTGAAGAGGGGATGAGAGTTTTGGGAACCTTCTCTTCACTCTATGATTTTTTGGCCAGAATCAAAGAAGCGTCAAAAACTCTGATGTCGTTCAGAGAAGAACCCCAAAACTCTAAAGGGTGCGTGAGCGCTCAAAAAAGAACCCCGAAACTCTTCAAAAAAATAAGTAAGAGAAATTCCCGAAACTCTTGAAGTGAGGAAATAGGAAAGAAAAAAGAATACCACTTAAGAGGGGGACACAATCGTCCCGATTTATCATCGGGACATTGAGTTACGCGGGAGTAGTTCAGCGGTAGAACGTCTGCTTGCCAAGCAGAAGGTCGTGGGTTCGAAACCCATCTCCCGCTCCAAAACTTTTTTCGGGGTCGTTGTGGGTTCGAATCCCGTTCCCCGCTCTTTAGAAAATGAATAAGTAGAGAATACAGAAATCTCAAAATTGAACTCCTGAAGCCAATTTTTAAAGAAGGGGAGTATATTAGAAATGGCAAAATGTAAATATGCAGAACCGACAGGATTTAGTGCTCGTGGGGAAAGTGAAAAATTACCTGAGTGTGAACATAAAGTTACTGGTGTGCTCTTGCAGACGAAAAACAGACCCGCTTCGCCGGAGCGAGGCGAGTTTGCAAGGATAACGGTGATTCCGATGGGTGTACTTTTTACAAATTAAAGAAAAAGAAGTAAAAAGAAAATTTCGTAATACATAAAATGGTGGAGGAAATAGGAACCGTCATTTTCTCAAGGAAATGTGCAAAAACTATACTCTTTGATTAACCGACCATTTTATCAAACTCTTCTACAGTGAGTGCTGGAGAAGTAGTAAATGAAATACCGGTCAATTTCGTAAGACTAATTGAGGCTCTCATTGCTTCCGAATTTCCGGGGAAATTAACAATAAAAGCAAGGTCGTAATTTCCCAATAAAGCATACATTGAGTCTACCTTGCCACCAGCTTTCTCAATGACCTCAATTGCTTTCTTCGTACGCTCAGGAGTAATCCCTTTTATTCCTTCTAAGGAATACTTTCCAAGCATTAAAAACTTGGCCATTTTGTTCACCCCCTTCCTTTCAAAATTTTGCAAATTTCTTTATCAAATTTGTCTTTTATAAGGTAAGATTAGCAAAGTTTTAAAGAAAAGTCAAGTGAGTAGATTTTTTTTCTTGAATTTGATAAATTTTTTTATTAAAATAAATTTTAGATTTTTTCTATTCTGAGAGAAGAGGGGGTAATTAAGAATGCCTGAATTTAAGTTTGATGCTTATTCGCCAGCAGAGATGGCTGAACGTGTAGAACGAGTAGGTGTAACCAAAGCCAATCTTGATTTTTGGAGTGTTCTTGCTTTAGGAACACTTGCAGGTGCATTTATTGCTTTTGGTGCGAACTTGTTCAATATCGCAGTCCACGATTCAAGTCTAAGTTTTGGACTTACCCAATTAGTTGGTGGTGTTGTCTTTTCCTTAGGACTTGTGCTGGTAATCATTGCCGGAGCAGAACTTTTCACCGGGAATAACCTTATTGTTATGGCTTATATGGAAAGAAAAATTACCCTTGGACAACTTTTGAGAAATTGGATAATTGTCTTTATTGGTAATTTTTTGGGTTCATTGGCTGTCGTTTTTGCAGTTTATCTTTCCGGGCAATGGTCGCTTAATTCTTATCTTGTTGGAGGAAAGGCTTTACTCATTGCTAATACAAAAGTGAATCTTCCTTTGCTTGAGGCATTCACGCGTGGTGTCCTTTGTAATACTCTGGTTTGTCTTGCTGTATGGTTAACTTTTGCTTGTCGTGAAGTGGTAAGTAAAATTCTGGCAATTGTGTTTCCAATTGCTGCATTTGTTGCTGCCGGATTTGAACATTCCATAGCGAATATGTATTTTATTCCTTTAGGTTTAATTTTAAAGACCAGACCTGAAGTAATTGCAGCTGCTTCCATATTAGCCCATAAAACTATAGACCTCTCTGTGCTCACTTGGAAGGAGTTTATTTTTAACAATTTAATTCCGGTCACTTTAGGTAATATTATTGGTGGAGCTTTTTTAGTAGGGGTTACTTATTGGTTTATTTATCTGCGTCCGATTGCTGCAGAACCAGTAAGAAGAACAATGACCAAAAAATTGATAATAATCTCAAAAGATGTCACCGTAGAAACAGCAGTGAAAATGATGCAGAAGCACAATATTGGTTCAATTCTCATCGGTGAAAAAGGTAATGCGGAAGGTATTCTTACTGATGCGGATATTACTCGTAAGGTAGTAGCCGCAAGAAGAAATCCATCTCAAATTAAAGTTTCGGAAGTGATGAGTAAACCACTTATCTCCGTTGATGTGAAAACACCTATCCACGAAGTTTACCGGATAATGCGCAGTCAACACATTCGTCATTTGGTCGTTACCAAAGACGGAAAAGAAGTTGGTATTGTCTCAGCGAGAGATTTACTCCGCGAGTCATTGATCAGATAGAAAAATTAGCGAAAGAGCGGTCTGCCTGCCCGCCGAGATGTGCGGTGCGGTACCCAAGCAGCTAAGGGAGCGGTCTGCAACCCCGCCCTTTTTCCCATGGCGGCGTACCCAAGCGGCTAAGGGAGTGGTCTGCAAAACCACGATTCCCCGGTTCGAATCCGGGCGCCGCCTTAAATTAAAAGGGCGGGGCGAATCCGACTCACGCTTTACTCCTCTTATTAAAGGGGTAACAGTGAACGAATCTTCGCCTAACGGAGTGGCGAAGTTCGTGAACGCAAGAGGGGATTTAATCCCCATTGGGAGCACCGAGCAAAGTAGATAACCTTTCTTTGCGAGGGAACTCCGACGAAAAATCGGAGTGCGACAGAGGCCCGGTTAGCTCAGGCTTGCCCCACACCTTTTTTAACCATAAAGGGCGGTTAGCTCAGTTGGTTAGAGTGCTTCCTTGACATGGAAGAGGTCGCAGGTTCGAGTCCTGTACCGCCCACTTGCGATGAGAAAAGGTGTGGGGTGAAGCCAGAGTGTCCGCTTGACGTGCGGAAGGTCGCAGGTTTACCCCGCCCTTTGTCCAAGGTGGTCGCAAATTTCGTTAGAGTTATTTGCTAAATCAAGTCAATCTCGAACAAAGGGCGGGGTGAAAGTCCTGCACCGGGCACTTCCTTTTGAGACAGTTGATAAGTCGATAGGTTGATAAGTGGATGGGACAAAAATACACGGAGTTATGGGAATGAAAAGTGAACTAAGTCAACTCCGTCCTATAATCCTCCGGAGATATGAAATAGTTATCTGTCATCCGCCTTTGAAAAATGAGTAAAGTTATTATATTGTCAGGAGAAAAAAATGCCCTTGACTGCCTTGAGCAAGCATATCATTACATACGCCAAACTGAGACAAACGTTATTGCTTGGAAATGGGTGGTTCTTACCTTACATGGCGCTTTGTATGGATTTGCAATTTGCGCCTGCAAAGGAACTAACCCTGGTAACGTAACCTTTAAGACGAAGAAAGGTGTAGAGAAGCTTATTAGCTTTGATGAGGTTTTGGAGCGTTGCCAAGATCCAAATTGGATGAATATGACAGTTATGAGTAAACCTCTTCAATTATCAGAACAGCAAAAAGAATCTATTCGGAAGCTCAAGCATTCGCTCAGGAATAACTTTGAGCACTACAGACCGGGGATATGGTCTATCGAAATCTACGGCATGCCAAAAATTGCAATAGATGTTTTAGAGGTCATTCGTTTCCTTGCTCTGGATACTGGTAATTATATCTATCTCACCCAAGCTCAGAAGAAAAGAGTAAAATCCATAGTTTTTCAAAGCAAACGGATATTAAAACGGAGTCAACTTTATAAAGAAGCTAAATTGTCAGAGAAAATGGCAGACGGCAAATGTAAGAGGTAATGAAAATGATATCTAAAAATGACAAAAATGTAATACTAACCTATGCGAAAAAGTATAAATTAGAAAAAGTTATTCTTTTCGGCTCAGCAAAAGAAAGGAATGATGCACGAGATATAGATATAGGTGTGAGGGGGTTATCACCCGAATTATTTTTTAAATTTTGGGCTGAATTAGATAGAAATTTATCTAAGCCTGTTGATGTTATTGACCTAAGCATAGATTCTTTGTTTAATAAACTTATAGAAAAAGATGGGCAGGTGTTATATGGTTAGTGTAAAAGAAAAAGTTCATGCGGAGATGGAAAATATTACAAAAGTTTTGACCGAATTAGAAAAGGTGAAAGATATACCTGACAAGGAACTTGTAGTTCTAATAGGAATAGGAGGATATCTCCAAAATATCTACACGGGGATGGAAAATATTTTAAAACAATTATTATTACACAAGAACATACCAATACCTGATACACCAACATGGCACAAGGATTTATTGATTTTATCTGTTGAATATAATTTTATAACGAGGGAAACGGCAGATAAGATAGATGAATATCGGGTCTTCCGTCATTTCTTCACCCATGCTTACGGTTTTCTTATAGATGAGGGGAAATTAAAACCTCTAATGGAGAATATCCCTGACATTTATTCTCAGTTTAAAAAAGAAGTAGAAAATTATCTCTCAAAAATCAAAGGATGAATTTATACAAGTTTTATGGATCTCGCCTAACAGAGCGTTTCCGGCTTCGTATCTTCGTACTCCACTCAATCCAGCCTTACGGCTGGACTTCAGATACGCTCAGGCGTTAGGCATAGGCAGCTGAATAAAAAATGAACGAACAATTAGAAAAATTACGGCATTCAACCAGTCATATCATGGCAGAGGCAGTGCAGGAACTTTTTCCGGGCACGAAATTAGCAATTGGTCCGGCAATAGAGGATGGTTTTTATTACGATTTTGCTAAATCCGAACCTTTCACTCCGGAAGATTTAGTAAAAATTGAAAAACGGATGAGCGAAATTGTGAAAAAAGATTATCCGTTTATCCGTAAGGAAGTTACTAAAGAAGAGGCAAAAAAAATTTTTGCTCCCAAAGAAGAAAAATATAAATTGGAACTGCTTGAAGAAATACCTGACGAAAAGGTTACTCTTTACGAACAGGGTCCTTTTCTTGACCTCTGCAAAGGTCCGCACCTGAACTCTACGGGTGAAATTAAGTATTTCAAACTCCTTTCTATTGCTGGTGCTTATTGGCGGGGTGATGAAAAAAAAGAAATGCTCCAACGAATTTATGGAACCGCATTTTTCACTAAAGAAAAACTCAAAGAACACTTGAAAAAATTAGAAGAAGCAAAATTGCGTAACCACCGCAAATTAGGTAAAGAACTCGGTCTTTATGAAATTTTTGAAGAAGCAGGTGCAGGGTTAGTCTTCTGGCAACCGAAAGGAGCAATGGTAAGAAAAATTATTGAAGATTTTTTGAAAGAAAAACATTTAGCATCAGGTTATGAAATAGTTTATACTCCTCATATTGCTAAGTTAGACCTCTGGGTTACTTCCGGACATTGGGATTTTTATCGGGATTATATTTATTCACCAATTGATATTGAAGGAGAAAAATACATTCTTAAACCGATGAATTGTCCCGGGCATATTCTGATGTATAAATCAGAATTACATAGTTATCGGGATTTACCAATCCGCTGGACAGAATTAGGTACAGTTTATCGTTACGAAAAGTCGGGTGTGCTTCATGGATTATTAAGAGTGCGTGGTTTTACTCAGGATGATGCACATATATTTTGTCGTCCTGACCAAGTAGAGGAAGAAATTGTTTCAGTGGTAAAATTGACTTTAGAAATTCTGAAAACTTTTGGATTTACCGATTATCAAGTTCGTCTTTCTACAAGACCGGAAAAATATGCTGGAGCATTGGAGAACTGGATGAAAGCGGAAAATGCGTTGCGTTCAACTCTTAATGGACTGAATTTAAATTATACAGTTGACCCTGGAGAAGGTGTATTTTATGGACCAAAGGTGGATATAAAAGTTAAAGATTGTCTGGGGAGAACTTGGCAGTGTTCAACTGTGCAAGTAGATTTCAATTTACCGGAAAGATTTAATATTATCTATCGGAATCAAAAAGGAAAAGAAGAAAATGTAGTAATGATTCATCGTGCTTTGCTTGGTTCCTTAGAGCGCTTCTTTGGCATTTTAATTGAACATTATAGAGGTAATTTCCCGGTTTGGTTAAGTCCTACGCAAGTAGCCATTCTTACCATTACCGAAAAACAAAATTCTTATGCTGGGAAAATAAATTCCTATCTGAAAAAACAGGGTTTAAGAACCGAAATTGACCAGCGGAATGAAAAAATTAATTTAAAAATACGCGAAGCGGAATTAAAAAAAATACCCTATTTATTGATTGTTGGAGAAAAAGAAGTTAATACCAAGACGGTCTCGGTGCGTAAACATGGTGGTAAAAATTTAGGTAATTTGGAATTAGAAGATTTTGTCCAGAAAGTTAGAGAAGAAATAAAAGAAAAAAAGGTTCAATAAAGTCTTGACCCTGCACCTTTTTTCATATATAATTATTTAAGTTTGCAATCATTCCGCATTTTTGGTAAAAGGTGCGGAGTTGACCCTACACTTATTGATTGCTTATTATGATTATTAAGTGTGGGGGTTGACAAAAAAGAAAAAATTGTTATACTTTGATAATAATCGTGGTAGATATAATTCAGTCACTCCAGATAAAAATTGGTTCAAAATAAATTTGTATTCTTAAAGGGGATGACTTCTAAGAAAAAGTCATCCTTTTTAAATTTTAAAGGAGGTGGGGAAAATTAGATTACAAAAATTACGGATTAATAATCAAATTCAAGCAGCTACTGTTCGGGTGATTGACCTTGACGGTACTCATCTTGGGATTAAACCTTTATCTGAAGCATTATCACTTGCACGAAGTAAAGGACTTGACCTTGTGGAAATTGCTCCTCAATCCAATCCGCCAACTTGTCGGATTATTAATTACTCTAAATATCTTTACCAGTTGGAGAAGAACTTAAAACAAGCACGAAAAAAACAACGTGTTGGGCAAATTAAGGAAATTCGCTTCCGACCGCGAATTAGTGAGCATGACCTGGAAGTAAAACTACAACATTTGAACGATTTTCTTAAAGAGAAATACAAAGTGCGAGTAAATATAATGCTTCGGGGACGGGAAAAAGAACATATAGACCTTGCCCAGGCATTGATGGAAAAAATCAAAGAAAGGGCTAATACTTTCGGTTATATTGAACAAGAAACACCTTTTCGTGGTTCATTTATGTCCCTTACCGTCGCACCAAAAAAATAAATTTTGAATTTTGCCGTGCCTGACGGCAGGCAGGAGTTTTGAATTTTGAAATTTAAAAAATAATATGCCTAAAGTAAAAAGTCATTCCGGGGCAAAGAAAAGGTTTCGTTTTACTGCCTCCGGTAAAGTAAAATATAAAAAAACAAGAGTACAACATCTTTTAGCAAAAAAATCGTCAAAACGAACGCTTCGTCTCCGGAAAGCAGGTTTTCTTGGCAAAACTGAAACCTCAATTCTGAAACGGCTTATTCCTTATACTAAATAGGTGAAGAATTATATTCCTTTTGCTTAAAAGGGAGAAAGGAGTAAACCCCGCACTTTTCAGACATCCAGCGAGTTTTTAAGTCAGTGGTAACGCAATAGTTTTTTGAAATTAGATTAAACATTTACAAACATAAGTCTTGAGAACTCTCACTGTAAAAGAAGAATAACTGACTATGTCCGAAGATACGGGGGAAATAAGAAAATGGCAAGAGTAAAATCAGTGGTTTATACACGACAGCGAAAAAAGAAATTATTTCGTTTAGCTAAAGGATATGTGGGCAAGAAAAAAAATGTTTACCGAGTTGCTAAAGAACGGGTAGCCCGTGCTTTGCGTCATGCCTATGTAGCAAGAAAAAAACGTAAACGCGAATTTCGTTCTTTATGGATTAGTCGGATAAATGCGGCCACACGCTTGAAGGGATTGACTTATAGTCAATTTATGAATGGTCTGCGTAGGGCAAATATCGGGTTAAATAGAAAAATGTTAGCCGAGTTAGCGGTCAAAGACAAAGCAGGTTTCCTTGCCTTAGTAGAAAAAGCAAAAGAAAATCTCAGTGTACCGGTTGCCAATTAACCTTTTTGTCTCTCCGGATAAAACAAACTTTAATTACCAAACATTTAATGAACCAAGAAATTTTGGAAATAATTAAAAAAACTGCTGAAAACGAACTGTTTTTAGTCAAAGAAATTAAAGAATTAGAAAATTGGTATGCCAAATATTTGGGACGAAAAAGTGAACTTCTTTCCCTTTTCCGTGATCTTGGCAAATTACCTCCCGAAGAACGAGTAAAAATAGGTAAACAGGCAAATGAAATTAAAAATTTTCTCTTTAATTTATATCAAGAAAAAGAAAAAGAATTAAAAATTTCTTTACCCAAAGTAAAAGAATTTTTTGATTTTACTTTGCCTAGTTATCCTTATGAGGTAGGACATTCTCATCCCTTGACCCAGATTTTTAATGAGATTATTAGTCTTTTTACGAGTTTAAGTTTTGTTATCGCTGAAGGTCCAGAAATTGAAACTGATTATTATAATTTTGAAGCATTGAATATCTCTAAAGAACATCCAGCACGGGATATGCAGGACAGTTTCTATCTTCAAACCACCGCTTTAACGGGGTCTCCGATAAGCGAAGAGCAAGGAGCAAAGAGCAAGGAATATTTACTGCGGACGCATACTTCACCAGTGCAAATAAGAGTGATGGGGAAAAATAAACCCCCGTTAAGAGTTATTGTCCCAGGAAGAGTTTTTCGTCACGAAGCGATTGACGCTTCCCATTCCGCAATGTTTCATCAGGTTGAAGGTTTTGCAGTCGATAAAAAGATAACTTTTGCTGATTTAAAAGGAACATTAAATTTTTTTGTCCAAGGTATGTTCGGGAAAAAAGTTAAGGCACGGTTTAGACCAAGTTATTTTCCGTTTGTTGAACCCGGTGCAGAGGTAGATATTTCTTGTCTTTTTTGTTTTGGTAAAGGTTGTCGTGTATGTAAACATTCTGGTTATTTGGAACTTTTAGGTGCGGGAATGATTCACCCTAATGTATTTAAGGCAGTAGGTTATCCACCAAAAAAATATACTGGTTTTGCTTTCGGAATAGGGGTAGAAAGAATTGCTATGCTTAAATATGGGATTGATGATATGCGTCTTTTTTTCACTAATGATTTGCGTTTCCTTACTCAGTTTTAATAAAAGGGATTACAGTGATAAAATATTTATGATTTATTATAATTTTTGACATCGTTGTTTTTCCACCGCTTTAGCGGGGTCTCTGATATCGTTGTAATCAATGCGCATTCAATGAAAATTTCCTATAACTGGTTAAAAGAATTTTTCCCGAAATACTTTCACCGTCTTGGCAAACCAGAAGAATTAGCCGAAAAATTTACCAATCTCGGTCTGGAAGTAACCAGTATAGAATCTTTTGGAAAAGATACAGTTTTAGAATTAGAGATTACTACCAACCGTGGTGATTGTTTGAGTCATTTAGGTATCGCCCGGGAAATTGCTGCCATTTATAATCTTCCTCTCAGGATTCCAACTTATCATTTTTTCAAGCACAAAGGAAGTAAACCCTGTAAAAATTTATCTTTATGGGGTGAAGAAAATTTACCTTTCCAAATTAAGATTGAAAAGCAAGCGGGAAAAAAACCTTTTTGTTCTCGTTATTTTGCCCAAGTTATTCAGGACATAAAAATTGCTTCTTCACCATTCTGGCTTGCGGAGCGTTTATCTTTATGTGGAATTCGTCCGATAAATAATGTGGTTGATATTACTAATTATGTTCTTTTAGAACTTGGTCAACCTTTGCATGCTTTTGACTACGAACTTATTGCTGACCGGCAAATTATTGTGCGCTGGGCGAAAAAAGGAGAAAAAATAGTTACTCTTGAGGAAAAAGAAAAGATTCTTGAGGAAGATATCCCTGTGATTGCTGATAGTGAGAAAGCAATTGCGCTTGCCGGGATTATTGGCGGTAAAGATACCGCAGTCAACGAAAATACCAAAAATATTCTCTTAGAAAGTGCTTATTTTGACCCTTTGGTGATTCGGCGCACGACAAAAAAGTTAGGTATAATTACCGAATCATCTTACCGTTTTGAACGCGGTGTTGATTGGGATAATGTTCGTTATGCGGCAGAGCGTGCTGCATATTTACTTAAACAAATTACTCAAGGTGAACTGCAAACAAAAAATATTGACTTAAAACCTCATCCGTGTAAATTGAAAAAGATAAAAATTGAATTCAAGGAAGTAAATAATCTCTTAGGCACAGAACTCAAACCTAAAGAAATTGTTTCTTGTTTAAAACGATTAGAATTTCCTTTCAAGGTGAACTTTCAAAGTGAACCTTTGAAACAGAAAAAAAATACCTTGGAAGTGGAAATACCAACTTATCGCAATGACCTCACTCAAGAGGTTGACTTAATTGAAGAGGTTGCCCGCATTTATGGTTATAAAAATATACCTTCCACGATTAGTAGTTTTCGTCCGGGGAATTCTCTTGAATCAACTACTTTTTTGGAAAGAAAAGAATCACAAGTAGAAAAAGAAATTCGTCAGTTTTTGCTTTCCTGTGGGTTAAATGAAGTAATTAACTATAGTTTTCTTTCTTTAGAGATACTGAGCGAATTTGGTTTTTCGGATAAGGAAATAATTTCTCTTTGTAATCCACTTTCGCGTGAAACAACATGTTTACGTACTACTTTGCTCCCCGGACTTTTACATAATGCAGAGAACAATTTTCGTCATCAAATTGAGAATATAAAAATTTTTGAAATCGGTAAAACATATTTTAAGGAAGGGGAAACTTTCCAAGAAAAAAAGTATCTCGCTGGTTTACTCACCGGTGAAAATAGAATCAAATATTGGGGAACTAAACCGGAGAAACTCAACTTTTATCATTTACGCGGTTTGCTGGATGGATTATTCTTGAAATTAGGAATCAGGAATTATAAATATCAAGAAATAAATGTTCCTTATTTTAATTTAGGTAAAGCCTTCAAAATAGCAATAAGCGAAAAAGAAAATGTTATCATTGGTAAAATCGGTGAACTCAGTGATGCCTTGATTGAAAAATACGAATTTCGCAATAAAATACATCTTTTTGAAATTAATCTTGAACTTTTAGTCAATTTTGCTAATTTAGAAAAAACTCATATTTCCTTACCGAAATATCCGTTTATTCAGCGTGACCTTTCCTTTGTTGTTCCGGAAGATATTTATCAGGAGAACATCTTTAATTTGGTTCTCAAAAATGGGGGCAAATATCTGAAACATTGCGAGCTCATTGACCTCTATAAAAATGGGAATATCCAAGAAGGGTATCATAGTCTTACTTACCGGTTAACTTACTGTAATCCGCAGGCTACACTTACTACTGAAGAAGTAGAAAAAAGTGAAAAAGAAATTATCCATGCTTTAGAAGAACAACTCGGTGCACAAATCCGCAAAATTTAAAACTTCAAATGGAAAAAATGAATCTTTTAGAAGAAAAAGTCCATAAAGCAATAAACTTGATTCATCAATTAAAACAAGAAAATCATCATCTGAAAGAAGAAATTGCCCTCCATGAAGAAGAAATCCAACGGGCACGGAGAATATTGAAAGAGAACGAAACTTACCGGGAGAAAATAAAACAAATTAAAGAACGATTGGATAAACTTTTGGGAAAATTTGAAAAGTATAAAATCTAAATTTTTTTTCTCTTTTATCTTGACAAGAAAAAGGAAAAGGAATATAATTATTAAAGAAGATTATGAAAGAAAAAGTTAGTGTTCAAATTTATGGACGAAATTATGACTTTGATACAGATGTAGGTGATGCTCTTTATATAAATGCTTTAGCTCGTTACGTTGACCAGAAAATGCAGGAGATTGCAAACTCAACCAACATCGTTGACAGTATGAAACTGGCCATCCTGGCAGCTTTGAATATTGCTGATGAGTTATACCGTTTACGAGAAAATAGGGACAGTCTTAGCAGTTCAGTAAACAAGAAAACAGATGAACTACTTACTTTACTCAGCACCGTATTGGAATAAGTTTTTCGCTTTTTATAAGCGAGAAAGTTTTTCAATCTTGTTCTTTCTCAACTTTGCCGGAAGGGGAATTTTTTTCTTCTTGAAAGAAATAAACCCTGCGATGTTGGTGTGAGATTGCTGCCGGTTTGAGCCTACAATCGTTAATCCGGGAATCCGCGGTCGCCTCAGCGATATGTCGTTGAGGGCAGGATACCCACTTGTAGAATTGGTGTTCAAAACTGGACTGTCTCCACGGCATCCGCAGGGTTTTTTTATTGACGCGGATTACGCGGAAATAAAACAAATCACGGATTACACAGGAAAAAAAATCGCGGATTATGCGGATGAAAGAAATGGAACTTTTTTCTCAAGAAACGAAAAAAGAAATTGAAGTTCAACCATTAGCCTTACGGGTGACTCCTCGTACTTTGGACGAATTTGTTGGTCAGGAACATATCTTAGGTAAAGGTAAGCTTCTCCGTCGGGCAATTGAATCTGACCGTATTTTTTCGTTAATTCTTTTTGGTCCTCCAGGAACCGGGAAAAGTGCTTTAGCAAAAATTATTGCTCTGCGGACGAAAGCATATTTTGTTGAGTTAAATGCAGTAAATATTGGTGTAGAAACATTACGGGAAGAAATTATTTCAGCCCAACAAAGAAGACAAATTCTTCAGAAGAAAACAATCCTTCTAATTGATGAAATTCATCATTTTAATAAACTACAACAAGACGCCCTTCTTCCGGATGTAGAAAAAGGAAATATTACTCTGATTGGTATTACTACTGAGAACCCGTATTTTTATGTCAACCAAGGGATAATTTCTCGTTCTTTAGTTTTTGAATTTTATCCTTTAAAAGAGAAAGATTTAGAAAAAATTGTTAAAAATACACTTGCGGATAAGGAACATGGCTTAGGAAAAATAAAAATAAAAATGTCTAAAGAAGCATTGAAACTCTTGATTAAAATGTCTGAAGGTGATGCTCGGCGAATATTAAATGCTTTAGAAGTTGGTGTTTTGACCACTACTGCTGATGAAAAGGGAATAATCAATTTTGACCTTAAGGTGGCTGAAGAATCAATCCAAAAAAAGGCAATTCTTTATGACCGACACGGTGATGAACATTATGATACAATTTCAGCATATATCAAATCTTTACGAGGTAGTGACCCTGATGCTGCGCTCTACTGGTTAGCAAAAATGCTTTATGCTGGTGAAGAGCCAAGATTCATTGCTCGGCGGTTGATTATCGCTGCCAGCGAAGATGTAGGTAATGCTGACCCACAGGCATTAAGTATTGCTACTTCGGCATTACAGGCAGTGGAATTTATCGGTATGCCCGAAGCAAGAATACCATTAGCCCAGGCAACAATATATATTGCTTATGCACCAAAATCAAATGCGAGTTACTTAGCAATAGAAAAAGCTTGGGAAGAAGTTGAAAAAAAGAAAACTATCTTGGTTCCGCTTCATCTTAAAGATGCGCATCTAAATGGCAAAAATAGACGTGGACACGGAGTAGGTTATAAATATCCCCACGATTATCCAGGACATCATGTAGACCAAGAATATCTCTCAGTAAAAAAAGTATTTTATCAACCTACTGAAATGGGATTTGAAAAAGAAATTAAAAAAAGAATGGGAAACCACTTGGATAAAGAAAAAATTCGTGACGAAATTATTCATGAACGGGATAAGTTAAGCAAAGAAAAAATTATAAAAAAAAGCAAGATTATTGGCGAAAAATTGTTTTCTTTATCTGCGTTTAAGGAAGCACAGACTGTTCTTTTTTATGTTTCCTTTCGTAACGAGGTAGAAACCTACTCATTAATTGAAAAAAGTTTATTCTTAGGAAAACGAATAGTTCTCCCGCGGGTAAATAGAGAAAATAAAGAACTTGCTCTTTATGAAATTCATAATTTGGAAGAACTGAATCTGGGGGCTTGGGGTATACCCGAACCTGACCCGGAAAAAACAAAAATTGTTCCTCTGGAAGAAATTGATGCAGTAATTGTCCCCGGGGTAGTTTTCGATGAAAATGGTAACCGGATTGGTTATGGTGGTGGATATTATGACCGTTTATTATCCAAAATTTATAAAATGCGAAAAGATAAAGTCGTTTTCATTGGTCTTTCTTTTGATTTCCAAGTAAAAAAGAGAATACCTCAAGAAACGAGTGATGTAAAAGTAAATTTTTTGCTTACGGAAAAACGTTCTCTTTCATTTTAAAGATACCTTTTAAGAGGAGGAAGAAAAAATGGAAAAGTATATTTTTTTAGTTGTTGCGTTTGTTCTCGGATATATCTTGCGTTTAATTTACGCAAGAATCTCGTTAATCAATGCGGAAAAAATGGCAAAACGGATTATTTCCGAAGCGGAAGCAAAAGCCGAAGCAAAAAAGAAAGAAGGACTTTTAGAGATTAAGGAAATACTCGAACGGGAACGACGTGAATTTGAAAGAGAAACTTACCAAAGACGAAGAGATCTGGAAAATTTAGAGAAACGTTTCAGTCAAAAAGAAGAAGCTCTTGACCGCAAATTAGATATCTTAGAAAGAAAAGAACGAGATATAGAACAGTGTGAACGTAAACTTCTTGGACAGGAAAAGAGTCTCCGTGAAGAGGAAAATAAATTGAATCGGGAAAAAGAAGAAAATAAGAAAATTCTTGAACGTCTTGCGGGGATGAGTGCTGAAGAAGCAAAAAAAATACTTCTTCAGTCTCTGGAAGAAGAAGCAAAAAAAGAAGCGGCATTGCTAGCTAAAAATATTGAACAAGAAGCAAAAGAGCAAGCGGAAAGAAAAGCAAAAGAAGTGCTTGCTTTAGCAATCCAACGTGTCGCCGCTGACCATACTGCTGAAGTTACGGTCACTACCGTGCCTTTACCTAATGACGAAGTTAAAGGAAGAATTATTGGTCGGGAGGGAAGGAATATCCGCACTTTTGAACAACTGACTGGTGTAGATTTAATCGTTGACGATACACCGGAAGCAATTACTTTAAGTGCTTTTGATGGTGTAAGAAGAGAAATTGCTCGTCTTGCTCTGGAACGTTTGATTGCTGACGGGAGAATCCATCCGGGAAGAATAGAAGAAGTAGTAGAAAAAGTAAAAAAGGAAATGGAAAACCATCTTAAAGAAGTAGGTGAAAAAACTGCTTTAGAAGTTGGGGTAAGTGGCTTACCTACTGAATTACTTAAATTTCTCGGTAAACTAAATTATCGTACTTCTTATGGACAAAACCAACTTCAACATACCTTAGAGGTTGCTTGGATTGCCAGCACTTTAGCTAGCGAATTGAAAACCGATGTCCATTTCTGTAAAAAGGCAGCGTTATTGCATGACCTTGGTAAAGCAGTTGATCAAGAGGTTGAAGGAACGCACCACCAGATTTCGGCTGACCTTGCCCGAAAATATGGAGAGGGCGAAAAGATGATTAACGCTATTTTAGCCCATCATGAAGATGTAGAACCGCAATCATTAGAAGCAGTAATTTTAGCGGCGGCAGATGCGGTTTCTGCGGCACGTCCCGGAGCACGAAAAGAAAGTGTAGAACATTATTTGAAAAGAATTGAAAAATTAGAAAAATTAACCACTTCTTTTCGGGGGGTTATAAATGCATATGCTATTCAGGCGGGTAGAGAAATAAGGGTTATTGTTGAGCCAGAAGAAATTGATGATGCACAAATGGCAATCCTCGCTAAGGAGATTGCAAAAAAAGTAGAAAAAGAATTGGAATATCCTGGGCAGATAAAAGTTACCGTAATTCGTGAATTGAGGGCTATTGAAACAGCTAAATAGTTTCACAATAGTGAAACTTGATTCCACAGATTAAAAACCAGATTACACAGATTAAGCCTATTGACAAAAAAATCTGTGTAATCGTCTTTTATCGGTAGACCATGACCTATCGGGAAATCGGAGTAATCGAAAATGGTAAGAATACTATTTATTGCGGATATCATTGGAGAACCGGGCAGAAAAACGGTAAATAAAGTTCTTAGTGAATTAAAGAGAAAAGAAAATATTGAATTTACTATTGCCAATGCGGAAAATGCCGCCGGTGGTTTTGGATTAACAAAAGATGTTGCCGAAGAAATTTTTGCCTCTGGAGTTGAAGTTTTAACTCTGGGTAACCATGTCTGGGACCGTAAAGAAATTAAAGAAATTATTGATGAGCCGCGAGTTTTACGTCCACTAAATTATCCACCTTTCACACCGGGGAGAGGATACAATTTCTATTCATCATTTAAAGGAACGAAAATTGCGGTAGTTAATCTGATGGGAAGAGTGTATATGCCTGATTTAGACTGTCCGTTTCGTTCAATGGATGGATTCCTTCCAGAAATTAAAAAAGAAACAAACATAATTATTGTTGATTTTCATGCCGAGATTACTTCGGAAAAGCAGGCATTTGGCTGGTATCTTGATGGTAAAGTTTCCGCAGTTATTGGCACGCATACCCATATACAAACTGCTGACGAACGAATGCTTCCTGAAGGGACCGCTTATATTACTGATTGCGGAATGACTGGTCCGCGAGATAGTGTTATTGGCATAAAGAAGGAAATTATCTTAAAAAAATATCTTACCCAGATACCGCTCCGTTTTGAAGTAGCAAAGAAAGATTTAATTTTTTCAGGTGTAATTGTTGACCTTGAGGAAAAGAGTGGCAAAGCGCTGAGTATTAAAAGGTTACAAATACCAATTGGTGACCTCTAAGTAGTTTCACAAAAGTGAAACTTGATTTCAGCAATTATTAACGGCGATTATTCACCCCGTGAGAAATGAAAATATTCTAACGGGGCAAGGCAATTTGTTGACGCAAAAATCACCGTAATCGTTTGTCTTTAATCGTTGTAATCAATATAACTGAACTTATGTGAAGTTACATAAAATGGAAAAACTAAATTCTTTCTGGAAGAAGAATTTGCCGCATTTAGAAAAAGAACTAAAAAAATATATGCGTTCTAACTTTTCATTTTGTAAAGTAATGCGCTATTCTCTCTTTGACGGTGGTAAACGTTTGCGTCCTTTACTTGTGCTTGCTGCTTATGACCTTGTTGGTGGGAAAAGAAAAGATGCTCTTGGTGCTGCTTGTGCTTTGGAACTGATTCATACTTTTTCTCTGATTCACGACGATTTACCGGCTTTAGATAATGATGATTTTCGGCGGGGTAAACTTTCTAGCCATAAGAAATTTGGTGAAGCAATGGCGATACTTGCTGGCGATGCTTTATTGGTTAAGGCGTTTGAAATACTAGCTGGAATAGTTAAGCCAAACCTTTTAACACAGGTATTAAAAGAAATAACTTTAGCTTGTGGCGTAGAAGGAATGATTGGTGGGCAAGTAATGGATATTTCAATCAGTCATCGTGTACCTTTTAAGATTTGCCGGAGAGAAATTAATAAACTACAATTAGAAAATATTTACCGAAAAAAAACAGGTAGTTTAATTAAAACCTGTCTTAAAATAGGTGCTTTACTTTCTGAGGCGACTCCGGAACAAATTCGTGCATTAGAAAAATATGGTGAGAATATTGGTTTAGCATTTCAGATTAGGGATGACCTTATTGATAACCAAGAAAAAAATAAACTCTGGACTTATCCCCGGATTTTTGGTATAAGAGAAGCCAAGAGAAGAATTAAAAAATTGACTAAAGAAGCAAAAAAAATATTGAAAATTTTTGGCAAGAAGGGAGAAATATTAAAAGAAGTTGCTGACTTTATTGCAACAAAGGAAAAATGATTTTGGAAAAAATAAATTTACCCCAAGATTTGCGTCTCCTCCAGAGAGGACTTCTTCCGCAGTTAGCAGAAGAAATACGGAAGTTAATCATTGAGACGGTAGCGAAGAAGGGCGGACATTTAGCCTCTTCGTTAGGGTGTATAGAGTTAGCTATTGCCTTACATTATGTATTTGACACACCTAAAGATAAGATTATCTGGGATGTCGGACACCAAGCCTATGCGCATAAAATACTTACCGGAAGAAAAGATAAGTTTTCTACTTTACGCCAAATGGGAGGAATCAGTGGATTTACTCGTCGGGAAGAAAGTGAATATGATTTTTTTGGTGCAGGACATTCTTCAACGGCAATTTCTGCTGCTTTGGGAATGGCAGTAGCCCGAGATTTAAATAAAGAAAATTACAATGTTATTGCGGTTATTGGTGATGGCACGATAACTGGTGGAATGGCTTACGAAGGATTAAATAATGCTGGACATTTACGCACTAATTTGCTGGTCATTCTTAATGATAATGAGATGTTCATCTCACATCGGGTTGGGGCAATTGCGGGTTATCTTACCCGAATACTTACCTTTGGACTATTAAAAAAGGCAGAAAGAAAAATTGAATATTTTTTTCATCGGTTACATTTTGCAGGATTATTTCTTTTACGCATTGCCAAAAGATTCAAAGTACTTTTCTTCCCCGGAATGCTTTTTGAAGAGTTAGGATTTTCTTATTTAGGTCCAATTGATGGACATAACCTTAATTTATTAATTGATACTTTAGAAAGAATAAAAAATTTTAAAGATTTCAAAGGGCCGGTTTTACTCCATGTAATCACTAAAAAAGGTAAAGGTTTCCCCTTAGCCGAAAAAGAACCAACAAAATTTCATGGAATTGAACCATTTGACCTTACTACAGGTAATCCTCTGAAAGGTAGTGAACATCCAACCTATTCCTCAGTTTTCGGTCAGATTTTGGTTCGTTTAGCAAAGGAGGATAAACGAATTTGTGCAATTACAGCAGCGATGACAGTAGGTACTGGACTAACCATATTTGCTCAGGAATTTCCGGAAAGATTTTTTGATGTAGGAATTGCTGAACAGCATGCAGTAACTTTTGCTGCTGGTTTAGCCACGGCTGGAATGCGTCCGGTATGTGCGATTTATTCAACCTTTTTACAGCGTGCTTTTGACCAGATTATTCACGATGTTGCCTTGCAGAAGTTACCGGTAATTTTTGCGATTGATCGTGCGGGCATAGTCGGTGAAGACGGACCAACCCATCAAGGAATATTTGATTTAACCTATCTGCGAATGATTCCTGGTTTTACCGTGATGGCACCAAAAGATGAAAATGAATTACAGCATATGCTTTATACGGCAATTGATCTTGAGAAACCGGTCGCAATTCGTTATCCGCGTGGGGAGGGAATAGGGGTAAATCTTGATTCAGAATTGAAAAAATTACCCTGCGGTAAAGGTGAAATTCTTAGCTCGGGTAAAGATTTGTTAATTATTGCTATTGGAAGTATGGTTTACCCAGCATTAGAAGTGGTAAGACAACTACAAAAAGAAAATATCTTATCTACCTTAATCAATGCACGTTTTCTTAAACCTTTAGATGAAGTTCTCATTAGGGAAAAACTTAAAGAATTAGACAAACCGCGAATTATAACAATTGAAGAAAATGTGATTAGCGGTTTAGGAGATGCAGTAAAGGGAATATTTAGTAAAGAAAAAGTAGAAATATTGTCTATTGGACTACTGGATCAATTTATTGAACAGGGTGAAATAAAATTGCTTAAAGAAAAATATGGTTTATCTCCGGAGAAGATTGCGGAAAAGATAAAAGATTTTCTTACGGAATAATGGGTTTATCCTCATCGGAAAAAGAAAGATTAGATAAGTTATTAGTAAAAAAAGAATTGGTAAAAACACGCAATGAAGCGGAGAGATTGATTCTTGCTGGCGAAGTTTATGTTAATGGAGAAAAAGTTAGTAAACCCTCTAAATTAATTGATAAAAATTCTCAGATTAAAATCAGAAAAAGGTTTCCTTATGTATCGCGGGGAGGGTTGAAATTAGAAAAAGCACTTTCTTTTTTTAATATTGAAGTAAAGAACAAAATTTGTCTTGATGTAGGTGCTTCAACTGGTGGATTTACTGACTGTTTATTGAAACACGGTGCTAAATTGGTTTATGCATTGGATGTCGGTTACGGACAACTGGATTGGTCATTAAAGAATAATCCACAAGTAGTAAATATTGAAAAAACTAATATTCGTTACTTTGGACGAAACGAATTAACACGAATTATTGAACACGAATTTTCACGAATAAGTCAAATCCTAAACCTTACACTTTACACCTTAGACGACCTTTTGCCTGAATTAGCGACAGTAGATGTTTCTTTTATTTCTTTGGAAAAGGTCTTACCCAAAGTTTACGAATTACTTAAAAATAAAGGTGAAATTATTGCTTTGATTAAACCGCAATTTGAAGCAGGCAAAAACAAAATTAAGAAAGGTATAGTTAAAGATAAAAAAATTCATCAAGAAGTTATTAAAAAAATAAAAAAATTTGTGCAAAATTTAGGATTGGAAATATATGGGATAATTCCTTCACCATTAAAAGGTCCGAAAGGTAATATAGAATATCTAATCGGGATGAAGAAGAAAATAGGTTTATCCTAACTAAAAGAGGTAATTACCTCTGAGGTGATTACCTCAAGAGGTGATTAGTTAAAATGAAAAAAATCCGTTTTATTGGTGCAGAATGGCTTAGTGAAGGAATGAAAATTATCTTTAAGCCAAAAATGGTTATCAGTATTGAGGAAGAATTGAAAAAGAAAACGAATATTGCTTTGATTGACGGTTTAAAAGATAAAGAGCCATTTGTGCGAGCAATTTCAGCGGAAGTACTTGGACGGATGAAAGAAAAAAAGGCGGTTGACCAATTGATTCTTGCCCTTAAAGACCCTTCAAAATATGTACGCGAAAAGGCAGCGATTGCTTTGGGTTACATTAGTGACCGTAAAGCAGTGCCTGCATTAATTGAAACTTTGCATGATGAAAGTGAAGAAGTAAGAGTTACCGTAGCTGGTGTTTTGGGACATCTGCGTGACCGTTTAGCAGTTCCAGCTTTAGTAAAGGCACTTGAAGATCCGAGTGCAGTAGCACGAATGAGAGCAGCAATTGCTTTAGGTTGTATTGGGGACCCGCGGGCAATATCGTCATTATACCGTGCACTTAAAGATGAGAACGAGTTTGTGCGTCGTTACGCCGCGGAGGCTTTGGGTAATATTGGTCGTCCGGCAGTACCTGCGTTACTCTTGGGTTTAAAAGATGAGCGCGTAAGACAATATGTTACTCAAGCATTAATGACCATCAAGTAATAAAGACGATTCAGACGGATAAAGGACTGATTCAAACAGATGTCAATCGGATTCAGACAGATAAAGACCTAATCTGTATGAATCTGCATTAATCTTGTTTGCATCGTAGTTATAGTCTTGTTTGTATCATATTTTCAAATGAATAAGTATGATTTTAAAAAAATTGAATCTAAATGGCAAAAAATTTGGCAAGAAAAAGGGATTTATAATTTAGTTCCCGAGTCAAGGAGAAAAAATTATTATTGTTTAGTAATGTATCCTTATCCTTCAGGTAATATTCATATGGGACATACAAGAAACTATCTTATTGGAGATGTTCTTGCCCGTTATAAAAGAAGAAAAGGTTATAATGTTCTCCATCCGATTGGCTGGGATGCTTTTGGATTACCGGCAGAAAATGCGGCTATTCAAAGGCAGGTGCATCCAGATAAATGGACAGAAGAAAACATTGGACATATGCGGAAGCAATTAAAAAATCTGGGAATATCTTATGATTGGACAAGAGAAATCTCTACTTGTGAACCTGCCTATTACAAATGGAATCAGTGGTTTTTTTTAAAATTTTACGAGAAAGGATTAGTTTATCGGGCAAAGTCAGCGGTCAACTGGTGTCCTTCTTGCCAGACGGTATTGGCTAATGAGCAAGTTTTGGCAGGTGGTGAATGTTGGCGTTGTAGTTCTCTTGTTGAACAAAAGGAACTTGAACAATGGTTTTTTCGTATTCGTGCTTATGCGAAAGAATTAGTTGAAGATTTAGAAAAATTGAAATCGGGTTGGCCAGAGCGGGTAATTTTAATGCAAAAAAATTGGATTGGGGAAAGTGAAGGTGCGGAGGTGAATTTCCAAATCACCAATTCCCAATTACCGATTACCGTTTTTACGACGAGACCGGATACCCTTTTTGGGGCAACTTTTATGGTTTTATCCGCTGAGCATCCAATAATTGAAAATTTAAAGTCAAAAATTAAAAATTATCCCGAAGTTGAAAAATATATAGAAGAATATAAACAAAAAAATAAAAAAGAGCAGACACTTAAAAAAACAGGAATAAAGTTAGAAGGAATTTACGCCTTTAATCCAGTAAATAACGAAAAAATACCAATTTTTGTTGCTAACTATGTAACTATGGAGTATGGGACAGGAGCAATTATGGCTGTTCCAGCACATGACCAGAGAGATTTTGATTTTGCAAAAAAATATAATCTTCCGATTCGCCAAGTAATCCAATCACCCAATCACCAAATGACCAAATCACCCGACCAAGCCTATGAAAGCGAAGGAGTAATGGTTAATTCCGGTGAATTTAGTGGTCTTCATTCAAAAGAAGGGAAAGAAAAAATTATTTCCTGGTTAGAAAATAAAAATCTGGGGAAAAGAAAAATTGAATATCGGATTAAAGATTGGCTAATTTCTCGACAAAGATACTGGGGAACACCGATACCAATAGTTTATTGTGCCAAATGTGGAATAGTTCCGGAGAAAGAAGAAAATTTACCCGTATTTCTACCTAAAGATGTGCCTTTTACCGGCACCGGAGAATCACCTCTCTCTAAAGTTAAGGAATTTGTGAAAACAAAATGTCCAAAATGTAGTGCACCTGCTCGTCGGGAAACTGATACGATGGATACTTTTGTTGATTCTTCTTGGTATTATCTACGCTATTGTGACCCGCAAAATGACCGTTTACCTTTTGCTCCGGAAAAAGTTAAGCCTTGGTTACCAGTGAACCAGTATATTGGTGGTATTGAACATGCTTGTATGCATTTGATTTATGCGCGTTTTTTTCACAAAGTAACACGTGATTTAGGTTTAGTGAACTGTGACGAACCCTTTGCTAAACTTCTTACCCAAGGGATGGTTACTCTTGGGGGTGTAGCAATGTCTAAATCAAGAGGAAATGTAGTTGAACCAGAAACAGTTATTGAAAAATACGGTGTTGATGCTTTACGACTTTTTATTCTTTTTGCCAGTCCACCAGAAAAAGATTTAGAATGGTCGGAGCAAGGTATTGAGGGTTGCTCACGTTTCTTGAACCGAATCTGGAGATTAGTAGATCAAGTTACCCGCCTGCCAGAGCGACCCGCCTGCCAGAGCGAAGCGGCGGGCAGGAGTGGCGGGCAGGCAAGTTACAAGTCATCCATCCTCCTCCCGCCAAAGCGGGATGCGGAAAACAGGCAAGTTACAAGTGGAGAGAAAAAACCTGAAACCTGTAACCTGAAACCTGAAACGAAGGACATTATTCGTTTAACTCATTTAACCATAAAACGGGTTACCGAAGATATTGAAAAAAGAATGCAATTTAATACCGCAATTGCAGTAATTATGGAATTGGTTAATTTTCTTTACCAATATCCTTATCTCGGTGACGAGAGTTCAAGAGAAACAATAAAAAATTTAATTTTGCTTCTTCATCCTTTTGCTCCCCATTTAAGTAGTGAATTATGGGAAAAATTTGTTCACGATGGGCGACTTCTTGATTATCTCCCTTGGCCAGAATATAATTGGCAATGGTTAACTGCTGAAGAAATTGAACTTGCAATTCAAATTGATGGTAAACTACGAACAAGAATAAAGGTTGACCCTCTCCTTAGCGAAAAAGAAATAGAAAAAAAGGTTTTAAATGAAACAAAAATACAAAATTATTTGTCTAATAAAGAAATAACCAAAATTATTTATATTCCACAAAGGTTGATAAATATTGTTACCGAATAAATAGAGAGGAGAAAAAAAGATGAAAAAGTTCTTACTTTACACTTTACATTTACCCCGTATAGACACTTTGTGTCTAACGGGGCTGACACTTTTAACTATCTTTTTTGGTTGTGCAGGTTATACTCCTGTTCCGCAAATTTTGCCACCGCACATAAGGAAAATTGCCATTCCTACTTTTGAAAATAAAACAATTTACTATGGAATTGAAGAAAAGTTTACCTTGAGAGTAACTGAAGAATTTCTTCGCGATGGACGGTTAGAAATTACTAACGAGGAAAACACTGATGCTTTCCTCAAGGGTGTAATCACTCGTTATGTTCTTGAACCGTTAACTTATACTGCTGATTTTGTAGTTGAGGAATATAAACTCTGGCTAATTTTTGACCTTGCTCTTTACGAAAAAGATAAAGAAGAACCACTTTGGGAAGAAAAAAATCTTGAAGGTGTATATCGTTTCTTTGCTCCGACAAGTAACCGTCCGGGTGCACTTACTGAAGAAGAAGCACGCGAAATGCTCTGGGATATTTTAGCCCGTGATATTTTACGTCGCACAATATACGGTTTTGGCACGGTTACTGGTGCTTCCGAACGTAAAATACCACGATAAACCCTACACTTCATAATGATGACGAGGATATACACCCATGTATCTTAATAAAGGTGTGGGGTAAATTAAATGTTTCTTCAGTATACCCAATTTCTTAACCACCTTGAGAAAAACAAGATTTATCCAGTTTATCTTTTTTCTGGTGAAGAAGACTACCTTAAACAAGAAGTACTAAAAAAAATAGAGAAAATAATTCTTACTACTGCGAATAAGGAATTTAATTATAATTTTTATTCTGCTTCCGATACACCACCCGGAATAATAATCAGTATCCTTACTACTTTACCTTTCCTTGCCGAAAAACGTTTGGTTGTAGTAGAAAATATTGAGGATTGGAAAGAAAAAGAAGGAGAACAAATTGTTGGTTACTTAGATAAACCTTCAGTAAGTAGTTGTTTAGTATTGACTACTAAAAGAATTGATTTCAAAAATCCTTTATTGAAAAAAGTTAATCGAGTTGGGATGGTTGTCAATTTTAGTAATCTTGCAGAGAAAGAAATTCTCTCTTGGATTAGAAAAAGATTTTCTGAGGAAGGAAAAACAATTTCTCTCTCAGGAGCAGAGTTATTATTTGAACTCACGGGCAATAATTTATTTAATTTGAATAACGAAATTAAAAAAATCTGTCTTTACAGTAAAGAAAAAAAAGAAATTAATGAAGAAATAGTTTCCTTGCTTAATGCTGAAGGACGGGTTTATCAGATTAACGAATTGCTTAAAGTTTTATTTGAAGAAAAACCTGAACAAGTATTAAAAATTTTGAATAATTTACTTAGTGAAGGTGAAGAAGCAGTAAAAATTTTAGGAGCAATTTCTCGCCGGATAAGAGAGTTCATTTATGCGTTATCGTCCAAAGAAGAGGGATTATCTAACGAAGAAATTATGATGAAATTAAAAATTTACAAATTTTATGTTCCGCTTTTTTTTGAGCAGATAAAAAAATTTGACCAGAGAATATTGGTAAAATTTTTAGAATATTGTCTTCAAGCAGATTACGAAATCAAAACTGGGAAAAAAACTGGACAAATTGCTCTGGAGAACTTAGTCTTGAAATTATGTGGTAGCGAAGAGAGCATTAAACCGTTGAGAAAGACGTGATTTCTTGCGTGCGGCAGTATTGGGGTGGATTATTCGCCATTTTGTGGCTTTATCATAAAGAGAATATATTCGGGAAAGTAGTTCTTTTGCTTTATTTTGATTTTTTTCTTTGCAAGCAATTCCCCATTCTTTAACTAAAAAATGGATTCTTGTTTTTACTGCCCGGTTACGCAAGTAACGATTTTTTGCCTTCCTTGCTTCTTTTAATGCGGAACGATGTCTTCCCTTCGGTAATTTCGCTGCCATTTTTTCTCCTTTCTTGATTTATTCCTACCAATTTATTAAAATAACAATTTAGTAAAAAATATTTATTTAGTCAAGAGTTTATTTACTAAAAAAAGAGGTGAACACCCCAAATTGTCTACGAAAAAAATTACTCAATATTTTAGTAAGGTTAGTTTTGCTATTTTAATCTGTCGTATTTTCGGTTACCTTCGGGATATGTTTGTAGCAAAATTTTTCGGTGCGGGACTTTATGCGGATGCTTTCTATGCTGCCTATCGGATACCCAACCTTTTTCGTCGTCTTCTTGGTGAAGGTGCACTTTCTGCATCTTTTGTGCCTGTTTTTACTGAATATCTCACTACAAGAGGTAATCACCTCAAAAGTAAAAAAGAAACCCAAGATTTGTTAGATGTTGTCTTTACCACCCTTTTCCTCATTCTTTCTTCACTGGCAATTTTAGGTATACTCTTTGCCCCGGAAATTACTAAAATTGTCGCTTGGGGATTTGAAATCAGTCCAAAAAAATTAGAACTTACCATTACTTTGGTAAGAATAATGTTCCCCTATTTACTTTTAATTTGTTTAGCTGCCTTACTTTTGGGAACTTTAAACGCATTGCATATATTCTTTCTTCCCGCCTTATCGCCGCTTAACCTTGATTTTGCAGAAATTATCTATATTTTACTTATTGCTGGATACTTGGTTTCGCCAATTAAAGGGTTAGCGGTTGCCGTAGTAATTGGTGGCTTGGGACAATTTGCTTTTCAACTACCACTACTTTTTAAACACGGGTGGCATTTACGTTTTAAAATCAATTTTCGTCATCCGGGATTAAGAAAAATTCTTTGTTTGATGTTACCGGCAATGATTGGTTTTTCGGTAGAACAGATTAATTCTTTTGTGGATACTCTCTGCGGTTCATTTTTAAAAGAAGGTAGTGTAACTGCTCTTTATTATTCCAACCGTTTGATGCAATTGCCTTTAGCGCTTTTTGGTATTGCGATGGCAACTGTTTCTTTACCTTTGATGTCAAAAAGTGTCAGTGAAAAAAACTTTGTTGAACTTAAAGAAACACTTTCCCTATCTTTAAGAACCGTATTTTTTATTATTATCCCGGCATCAGTAGGACTGATGATTCTTGCCCAACCGATTGTGCGTTTACTTTTTGAGCGTGGTGCTTTCACTGCGGAAGCAACAAAACTTACCAGTCAAGCACTTTTTTATTATGCTTTAGGCACCTTTGCCTACGCCGGAACAAAAATTGTTGCTGTGGTTTTTTATTCCTTACAGGATACGAAAACACCATTAAAAATTGCCATATTAGCTTTAAGTTTAAATATTGTCCTTAATCTTTACTTAATGGTTCCGTTAGGCGTTGGTGGATTGGCTTTAGCCACGGCAATTTCTTCAACTGTTAATTTGACGGTTCTCTTAGTCATTTTGCGTTTGCGTATTGGTAAATTAGGATTAAGAAGGATAATTGAGACAACCAAACGGACACTTCTTGCCACAGCAGTAATGGGCACGGTCTGTTATTTACTTGCTTACCATCTTTTTCAATGGTCAACTTTTTTATCTGTAATAATACCTTGCACTATTGGTGTAATTGTTTATTTTCTTATTGCCCATTTCCTAAAAATTGAAGAAAGTAAACCGTTATTAGCAGTTCTACAAAAAGAGGAAGAGGTAATCACCTCAATTGGTGAATCATGACCCTTCAGTTTCATTCAGGGTCATCTTGAGGTTACCGAAAGATGAACTTAAAAGAAAAACTGCAAAATTTACCTTCTGTTCCTGGTGTATATCTAATGCAAGACATCAGTGGCAAAATAATCTATATCGGCAAAGCAACTTCTTTAAAGAAACGGGTTACTTCCCATTTTTATCCGCGTGCTGAACAATCAATGAAAAATGCAATAATGATTTCGCAAGTTGCTAAAATTGACTACATTGTTACAAAATCGGAAACGGAAGCGTTACTCTTAGAAAGTAAACTGATTAAAAGATACCAACCCCGATATAATATCCTCTGGCGTGATGATAAATCTTATCCCCATCTAAAACTAACCATAAATGAAGATTTTCCGAGATTATTTTTAGTCCGAAGAGGTGATTACCTCAAAACGAGGAGAAAAAAGAATAGTGCACGCTATTTTGGTCCTTATACCGAAGTCGGACAAGTAAGAAAAACTTTACGTTTTTTACAACGAATTTTCCCTCTTCGTCTCTGTAAATACACTTTCCAGAAGGATAAACCGCTACCGGAAAAAAAAGTGCGTTCTTGCCTTTACTATCATATAAAACAATGCCCGGCACCTTGTCTCGGTAAAATTAGTCAAGAAAAATATCAAGAAATAGTGAACAAAGTGACTCTTTTTTTGGAAGGGAAACACGAAGAATTGCTTAATCATTTAGAAAAACAAATGCATCAATTGGCAAAGGCACTTGCTTTTGAAGAAGCGAAAAAAATACGCGATACAATTAGTACAATCAAAAATATGAGCGAAAGAATTGACCTCAGAGAAATAAAAGAAGCGGATTTAATGAAAAAAATCAAACTTACTCGTGGTTTAAGTGAACTAAAAAAAATTTTATCTTTACCGAAAGTACCTTTACATATTGAAGCATTTGATGTTTCTAATATTTTTGGTAACCAAGCGGTAGGTTCTTTAGTTGTTTTTGAAAAAGGTGAACCAAATAAAAATTTGTATCGGAGATACAAGATTAAAACAGTCCCGCCGAATCGGCGGGATGACTATGCAATGATTCGCGAAATTCTTTCCCGACGCTATAAAAGAATTCTGGAAGAGAGAGAAAAACTTCCTGACCTTATTCTTATTGACGGTGGTAAAGGACATCTTTCTACAGCAGTTGAAACACTTAACAGTTTACATCTTCCACCGCCTTGCCACCGCTTTAGCGGGGTCTCTGAGCAGGGTCTCCGAAAACTACCAGTCATTGCGTTAGCTAAAGAAAAAGAAGAAATTTATCTTCCTCGGAGAAATAAACCATTGGTTTTGTCTGCTCATTCACCTGTCTTACAACTACTTCAGCGTATCCGTGACGAAGCACACCGTTTTGCTCTTTCTTACCACAAACTTCTTCGGAAAAAAGAAAAATTTGAAAAGTAAGCAAAACAAACTATTGACCCCGTTTATCGTTAGACCACGACCTATCGGGAAATTCTGACAAGATGAGTGTTTTGGTAGAAAAAATTTCGCGAATATTAGAACTCTATTCTGAAATTTCTAACGGGGTTGACAAGTTTCTGGGAAGTCTGGCACAATTTTTAGTGGCACAATTTTCTTTCCTTCCCTACACTGACTTCGGCAATACTCACCGTTTAAATTTTACTGTCCGATTTTAAATTTCAAAATTTTTGACTTTAGAGTTAATCTTTGTTAAAATATTAGAATACTTTTTTATAAAAAGAAGTAATCACCTCAAAAAGGAATTCAAATGAGTTTAATCAAACCACAAGTTAAATTAGAGAAAACTTTTTTTTGGGCAGACCTTGTTGTTTTAATTTTTATTTTCGGTTCTTTTTGGGCATTGATAAAGATTGCCAAAGGATGGGGTGCACCGTTTCAGCCAGTGATAGAGATAAATTTGAGTCCCAAGGTATTGCCCAAGTATGCATTATTTTCTTTATCCCGAGGATTTATTGCTTATTTCCTTTCTTTAATCTTTACCATAATTTATGGTTACTTTGCTGCGCATAACCAACGGGCAGAAAAAATTATGATTCCGCTTTTAGATATTTTACAAAGTATTCCGGTGCTTGCTTTCTTACCCGGGTTAGTTATCGCTTTGATTTCAATCTTTCCCCACTGGAATATTGGATTAGAATTAGCTTGTATTCTGATGATTTTTAGCGGGCAGGTCTGGAATATGACTTTCAGTTTTTATTCTTCTTTAAAATCAATTCCCCAAGACCTCATTGATACAGTAAAAGTATGGAAATTTGGGCGGTTAGAGAAATTACTCCGACTGGAATTACCCTATGCATCAATTGGACTTGTCTGGAATAGTATGATGTCTATGGCTGGTGGTTGGTTTTTTTTGACTATCTGTGAAGCATTCGTCCTGGGAAATAAAGATTTTCGTCTACCGGGTATTGGTTCATATATGAGCATAGCCATTGAGCAAGGGAATATCCCAGCGATGTTTTATGCAATTACCGCAATGATTTTGATGATTATTGCCGTAGACCGTTTAGTTTGGCGTCCTTTAGTTGTCTGGTCACAAAAGTTTAAATTTGAAGAGACAAAATCGGTAGTAACTTCTAACTCGTTCATCCTTGATTTATTCCGGGAATCAAAAATTGTTAGTTTAATTACAGATTATCTCAACCAGAGAATATTGATAAAAATAAAAAAAATTCTTTCCCAAAGTAAAATAAACCGTAAACGAGTGAGTTCCTTAAGTAAACTTTTTTGTTTAATTTTGTTTATTTTAGTTGCTTTTTTTGTTCTCTCTGGAGTGCTACACTTATTTTCACTGTTAGGTCAAGTTTCGCTTGTTAATTGGTTTATTATTTTAGGAAAAGGTTTTTTGACTTTGCTTCGCACTTTATCTGCATTGTTTCTCGGTTCGCTTTGGGCAATTCCTGTTGGTGTAGCCATCGGGATGAATCCACGTTTATCAAAAGTATTTCAACCAATAGCACAAATTGCTGCATCTTTCCCGGCGCCAATGATTTTTCCTCTGGTAATCTTAATAATGAATTACTTTGGAATCAGTTTACAATTCGGTGCAGTGATTCTAATGCTCCTCGGAACACAATGGTATATCTTGTTTAACACGATTGCCGGAGCGACAACTATTCCTACTGATTTAATTGAGGTAGGGAAAGTATACCATTTAAAGAGAGCAAAATTCTGGAGAAGAGTAATTCTCCCGACGATATTTCCTTATTTAGTTACGGGTTGGGTTACGGCGATGGGTGGTGCCTGGAATGCAAGTATTGTAGCGGAATATATCCATTTTAAAGGGAGAACAATTTTGGCAACTGGATTAGGTTCGTTAATTACTCTTTCTACCTCTAAAGGAGATTTTTCTCTTCTTTCTGGCAGTGTTTTAGTAATGGCTCTAATGGTTATCTTATTTAACCGTGTCGCTTGGAAAAGATTATATCTGCTTGCGAGAACAAAATATGCACTCATTTAGAAAATGAAACTTGATTTCAGCGATTATGGTATCACAATGGCTACTGTGATACCATTACTAACGGCGATTATTCACCCCGTTAGAAATAAAAATATTCTAACGGGGCAAGGCGATTTGTTGACAGAAAATCGTCGTAATCGGTTGTTTTCAATCTCTGTAATCAATGTAATACCAGATTTATATAAAGTTACATAGAAGGTGCAGTAATGCCTGAAAATAATAACATTATTGCTGAATTGAGGAATGTGGCACATTATTTTCCTCAGCCCTTGGGACAATCATTAAAGGTTGTAGAGAATTTTAATCTTCAAGTAAAGATTGGTGAAATTTTGGCTCTCCTTGGTCCCTCGGGTTCAGGGAAATCTACAATTTTAAGAATCCTCGCTGGTTTGATTAAACCGACAGAAGGAGAAGTACTATCTTATGGTCAACTCTTAAACGGGATAAATCCGCAGGTGAGTATTGTTTTCCAAAAATTTGCTCTTTTCCCATGGTTAACGGTGCAAGAAAATATTGCCGTTGGTTTTGAAAACAAAAATATTGATTCAGTTACTCAAAGAGAAATAATCGGTAAAGTAATTGACCGAATTGGGCTTGATGGTTTTGAAGAAGCCTACCCGAGAGAATTGTCAGGAGGAATGAAACAACGGGTTGGTATTGCGCGTGCTTTGGTTTCGGATACTGAGTTACTTTGTTTAGATGAACCATTTAGTGAACTTGACCTGCTCACTGCTCTCCACTTACGCGACGAGGTACTTAATCTCTGGTTAGCCCATGAAAAAAATCCTAAATCTATATTTCTGGTAACTCATAGTATTGAGGAGACAGTCTATTTAGCCAATCGGATTGTAATTCTTACTCCTTTACCAGCAAGAATTCATACGATTGTGGAGAATAATATTCCCTATCCCAGAGATTGTCGTTCAGCAGTGTTTATGGAAATGGTAGAGAAAATTCAAGATATTATCACGAGTGTAGTTATTCCCGAAAAACCAACTGAAGCAAAAGCAGAGTTACTCAAATTACCTTTTCGTGTAGACGTTCTTCCCCGTGCGGAAGTGACTGAAATTATTGGTTTATTAGAAGCCTTAAATGATAATCAAGGAAGATTAGATATTTTTGACTTCGCTAGTGAAGTTGGGAAAGATTTTGGGAGTATTGCCTTAATTGTGAAAGCTGCCGAATTACTTGATTTCATTGACAGTTTAAGACATGAAATTATTTTTACTGATTTAGGGAAAAAGTTTATGAATAGTAATATCAACGAACGTAAAATTGTCTTGAACAAACAATTACAGAATCTTGGATTAGTAAAGATTGTTATTGAAATGCTCCAGAAAAGTCTGGAAAAAAAACTTTCCCGGGAGGTAATTATTGACGAGTTGATTTTGCTTCTTCCGAATGAAAATCCGGAGCGTATTTTTCGGACACTTATTTCCTGGGGAAGATATGCCGAACTTTTTGGTTACAATGCAAAAGAAAAAATTCTTTACTTAGATAAAATTGTATAGGAAATAATTGTTGACAAAGAAAATAAAAAAAATAATCAGTAAATATCCTCAATTTTATCAAAAAGTTTGGAAAATAATATCCCAAATTCCAAAAGGTGAAGTTCGTTCTTACAGTTGGGTAGCAAAAAAAATTGGTTCACCGAAAGCAGCACGAGCCGTAGGACAAGCATTAAAAAATAATCCTTTCCCGGTAATTATCCCCTGTCATCGGGTAATCCGCAAAAATGGTTCCTTAGGAGGATATTCGCAAGGAATAGAGAAAAAAAGATTACTCTTGAAGAAAGAAATAAGATTCAAAAATAAAATTTTGTCAAATCTTGACCCTGCCCCCTAAATTTTTATATACTCTTCTGCAAAAGGGAATCTCTGATAGGGTTAGAAGCGGGCTTGACAAAATTTTTAAGAAATAGTAAAATTACCAAAAATTTTATAAATAAGGAGGTTTTAAACAGATGAACCGATTTCTTTTATGGGTAAGAGCGCTACGGGCGCCTTTCTTTCAGGCGGCAGCAATACCAGTAATTGTCGGTACAAGTGTCGCTTTTTATCAGGGTAAATTTTCTTCATTGTTTTTATTTATTCTTGCTCTAATTGCTAATGTCAGCCTCAATGCAGCAGTAAATTTGATTAATGATTACTTTGACCGTCCTTCGGATAACATTAACCCACAACCAACACCTTTCTCTGGCGGTTCACAGGTAATCCAGCAAGGATTACTTCCCGCAAAGGCATTCCTTAAAGGTGCAATTATTGCCTATTTAATTTCATTGGTAATTGGTATTTATTTGGTTTATCGCAGCGGGCCGGTTTTGCTTTATATTATTTTGATTGGTTTTGTTTTGAATTATTCTTATACTGCTCCACCGTTATTTCTTGATTATCACGGGTTAGGTGAAATAATTGTTTTCCTTTGTTTAGGACCTTTATCCGTGCTTGGTGCGTATTATGTTCAAGCAAAAACTTTATCCTGGGGAGCATTTCTTGTCTCCTTACCGGTTGGGCTTCTGGTTGGGGGTATACTTTATATTAACGAATTTCCTGATTATGAACCGGACAAGAGGGCAGGGAAAAATCACCTTATTGTTCTTTTAGGACGAGAAAAGGCTTCACGGGGATACATTTTACTTTTGCTATTGATTTATCTGACAATTCTTTTTGCTCTGGGACTAAAAGCAGTTCCTTATTTAGCACTGTTAACTTTCCTCACTCTGCCGATAGCAATTAAAGCTGGTAAGACTGCTCTGAAATATTACGCTGATGTCCAGGGACTTATCCCGGCGATGGCCAGAACGATACAGTTGCATCTCCTTATCGGATTAATTTTAAGTTTTGCTTATATTTTTGGACGGATTATTTCTATCTAAAGATTGTTAAAAAAAATTAACAATCTCCGCAAAATCGCAAAACGTCGCAAAAGCGCCTCCGCCTCAGGTGGATTAGCGTTTTGGCGTTACTTTAGTTACTTGACTCCGCCCCGTAAAGAAAGAATTTCTTTCTACGGGGTCTACGGGGTTGACAAAATAAAATAAATTTAGTAAACTTCCTTAAAAGTGGTCGACTTGCCCTGATTTTTCGGGGTAGTTAAATGGAAGAAAAAAGGAGTAAAATGGAAGAAGTGCGTGGTAAAGTCAAATGGTTCAATGACCGTAAAGGCTATGGTTTCATTACGAAAGATGACGGTACGGGTGATGTGTTTGTTCATTTCTCTTCTATTAAGAGTGAAGGTTTCAAGACTCTGCGTGAAGGTGATGCTGTTGAATTTGACATAGTAGATTCGGATAAAGGACCGAAAGCAGCAAATGTAACGAAGATATAGTCTTAGAGGCATTGACAAAGAAACAACCCCCGCCGCTTTGCTTCGCAAAGCGAAGCAGTGGGGGTTTGTTTTTTTAAGAAAAATCTTGTATAATGAAATTGTTAGAAAATCAACAATCTTTGATTACAACGATAAAATAACGATGACAGTGATAAGCGTCATAGATAAAATCGCTGTAATCGCATTTAATAATCGCTGTAATCAATATTTTAGGTAGATGTTAAATTTAGTTTTGCGTCTAATTTTAGGGTCAAAAAATCAGCGTGATTTACGCCGCCTGAGACCAATTGTTGAAGAGATTAACTCTTTAGAATCAGGAATTTCTTGCCTTTCCGACCGAGAACTCGCAGCTAAAACGGTTGAATTTAAAGAACGCTTGAGTAAAGGGGAGACAATTGATGACCTTCTTCCGGAAGCATTTGCCGTGGTTCGTGAAGTAGGAAAACGGACAATTGGGTTAAGACATTTTGATGTCCAACTTATGGGTGGTGTAGTTCTTCATCAAGGTAAAATTGCTGAAATGAAGACCGGGGAAGGTAAAACTTTAGTTGCTACACTTTCTGCCTATCTTAATGCTTTAGAAGGTAAAGGTGTACATATTGTCACAGTGAATGATTATTTAGCTAAACGTGACCGCTACTGGATGGGACCAATTTACGAATTTCTGGGGATGAAAGTAGGATATATCCAGCACGATATGGATAGCGAAGCACGAAGACAAGCATACCAGTGTGATATTACTTATGTTACCAACAACGAAATTGGTTTTGACTATTTACGGGATAATATGGTTGTGCGTGCAGAAGACCGTGTACTCCGTAAACTGAACTATGCAATTGTTGATGAAGTGGACTTTATTCTAATTGATGAAGCACGGACACCGTTAATTATCTCCGGTCCAGCGGAAGAATCTACCGATAAGTACCACATCATTAACCGTTTGGTGCCCCAACTTAAGGGTAAATTTATCCTTGAGAACGAAGAAATCGATGCTAAGTCCAAAGGAATTGATTTAACTAAAGGGTTTGATTATATTATTGATGAAAAAGCAAAAAATGTTACTCTTACTGACCAGGGAATAGCCAAATGTGAAAGAATACTTGGGGTAAAAAATTTGTATGAAAATATTCAATCCGAGTGGGTACATCACATTATACAAGCATTAAGATCTGCTGGGAGAGACTCAGAAACTGGTGAAGGTCCTCTTTTTAAGCGGGATGTTGATTATGTAATTAAAGATGGACAAGTGGTAATCGTTGATGAATTTACCGGAAGGTTAATGCCGGGAAGACGTTGGTCAGAAGGATTACATCAGGCAATTGAAGCGAAAGAAAAATTGCGTATTGCCGAAGAAAATCAAACTTTGGCGACAATTACTTTCCAGAATTTTTTTCGTCTTTATAAGAAACTTGCCGGGATGACCGGCACCGCCTTAACTTCTGCTGAGGAATTTTGGAGTGTATATAAACTTGATGTCGTATTAATTCCGACTAATAAACCAATGATTCGTATTGATTGTCCGGATGTAATTTATAGAACCGAAAAAGAAAAAGATGAAGCAATAATCAAAGGAATTGAGGAACTCTGGAAAAAAGGGCAACCAGTATTAGTGGGTACAAGGTCAATTGAAAAAAGTGAAAAACTTTCCGCTATGCTCCGTCGTAAAGGTATACCGCATAATGTCCTTAATGCTAAATACCATGAAATGGAAGCACAAATTGTTGCTCAAGCAGGTAGGAAAGGTATGGTAACTATTGCGACGAATATGGCCGGACGAGGAACGGATATTATTCTTGGTGGTAATCCTCCTGACCCGGAAGAACAAAAATTTGTCATTTCATTTGGTGGACTACATATACTTGGTACCGAAAGACATGAAGCGAGACGGATTGACAATCAACTCCGCGGACGTTCCGGAAGGCAGGGTGACCCTGGCTCATCACGATTTTATCTTTCTTTAGAAGATGAACTAATGCGTCTTTTTGGTTCTGACCGTATTGCTCCGCTAATGGAAAAACTTGGTATGCAGGAAGGGGAAACGATTGAACATCCTTGGATAAGTAAAGCGATTGAGCAAGCACAGGCAAGAGTGGAAGCAATAAATTTTGATATACGGAAACAACTACTTGAGTATGATAATGTAATGAATAAACAACGCGAGGTAATCTATACTTTAAGAAATACAATTTTAGATGGCGAAGATGTCTCCGGACGAATTAAAGATATGCTTGAAGAAAGTATTGAAGAGAAAGTGGAAACTTATGCAGTTGATAAATATCCTGAAAATTGGGATTTAGATAATTTGAAAATTTGGCTAAGGCGCGTCTACAGTATTGAACTTGGTTTAGAAAAAGAAAAAATCTTAACTTTCAAAAAAGAAAATCTTAATGAGTATTTACAAAAAAATCTTTCTACTGCTTACGAGATGCGCGAAAATCAAGTCGGTAAAGAATTAATCCGTCATTTAGAAAGAATGGTTCTTTTGCAGGTAATTGATACTTGTTGGAAAGAACATCTCTATGATTTAGACCAGTTACGTAAAGGGATTGGTTTACGTGCTTATGGACAGAAGGATCCTTTAATTGAATATCAGCAGGAATCGTTTGCTTTATTTCAGAATATGATGCATCGTATCCGTGAAGAAACCTTAGAATATCTTTTCCGTTTACAGATTGTTCCTCAACCAATAAGAAGAGAAATACCGGTTACTACTGGTATATCGAGAAGAGAAGCGGCATTGGTTGCTTCAGGGTCGTCAAGAGAAAAGTTTAATTTTCCGAAAAAGATTGGTCGCAATGACCCTTGTCCTTGTGGGAGTGGGAAAAAATATAAAAAATGTTGTGGGAGGTGAAATCCTCTCCTCATGTTTAGTAAGAAAATTTTTTCTTTCTTCAATTATCTTTTTGACCTTTTTTTTCTTTTATATCTTACGGGAAAAGTATTTTTTCTTGCTCCTTCCCAAGGTAAACGAATTGTAAGAAGAATTACTCTAAATCAAATTATCTTTACCGGTATAGATGCTTTATTGATTGTAACGATAATTGCCTTGTCTTTAGGGGTGATTGTAATTGTTCAGGCGGTACCACAGTTATCAAAAGTTGGAGCAGTAAATTTAATTGGTAAGATACTTGTTTTAGCAATCGTCCGTGAATTAAGTCCGTTACTTACTGCATTTTTAGTAATCAGCCGTTCCGGTTCAGCAATGGCTACCGAAATCGGGACAATGAAAATATCTAATGAAATTGATGTTTTAGAAGTGATGGGCATTAACCCTCTGCATTTGATTATTTTTCCACGAATTGTTGGCTGTCTTGTTGCAATGTTTTGTTTAACTTTATATTTTAATTTTATTTCTATTCTCGGCGGATTTATTATTTCTGCTTTATTAGTAAAAGCAAAATTCTATACTTTTTTCAATAGTTTAATCTCGGCTTTAACTGTTCAGGATATTTTTATTTGTCTTTTGAAAAGTTTGGTATTTGGTTTAACTGTTTCTCTCATCAGTTGTTACCACGGACTGGTAGTAAGAATATCACCTACGGAAATACCACAACAGACAACAAGAGCAATTGTTAATTCAATAATTTTTACAATTATTTTTAATGGTATGGTTACGGTTTTGACCTATGGGTAGAAAAGAAGAAGATGCGTTTACTCCAGCAATTTTAGAGTTAGAGAATGTATCTTTTTCTCTTGATGGAGAGAAAATATTTGAAGAGTTTAGTTTACAAGTTTATCCCGGTGAAATTTTTGTCATTTTTGCGCCCAGTGGTTCACACAAGAGTGACTTGCTTAAATTGTGTGTCGGTTTACTTAAACCGGTAAACGGTTTGGTTAAATTCAGGGGAATTGACATAAATAATATCCAAGATAGTGAATTACAAAAATTACGTCGCCGGATTAGTTTCGTATTCCAAGAATCAGCATTATTAAGTAATATGCGTGTAATTGATAATATTGCATTACCTTTACGCTATCATACTGACTTAGACGAAGAGATTATCATCTCCAAAGTGTACGAAAAAATGACCTTTCTTGAAATTGAAGAATATAAAACTAAATTTCCTGCTGAACTTACACCAAACGTAAAAAAACGAGCCAGCATTGCCCGAGCATTAATAATGGAACCTGAGATTGTTTTTTACGATGAACCTACCGCTGAACTGGATACTTTGGGTGCAGAGAAAATTTCTAATCTAATTAAAAAAGTTAATGAAAATGGTATTACTTCAGTTGTAGCGACTTATGATATTCCTACCGTATTGGGGTTAGCAAAACGTTTAGCTATAATTGATTCGGGTAGAGTATCTACTTTAGAAAATGTTAACCAGGTGAAAGATAAACTTATTGCTCATTTACCCGGTACCGATTAAAAATAGTTGACTTGTTAAATAAATATGTAAGCGAAACAAAAACTGTGCAAAGGAAAAACTATTTTATTCTCTTATTCAAGGTTTTTTTCTCCGAAAGAAATAGAATTTAAGACATAGATAATTTATAGACGGAGGGTTTACCAAAAATAGGTTAATCATTATTTAGGAAAAAGAAATGCATTATGTCCATCGTTACCGGATACGGACTTTAGAAAGAATGGTCATAATTTTTATTTTATTTTCCTTACTTTTTCTCTTCTTAATTTTTTTCTTTATTGGGAAAAAGAAAGGTATGTTTGAACCGGATTATCGGATCATAACTTTACTTAATGAAGGTTACGGGTTAACTCCGGGAACGATAGTCAAACTTGCTGGTATTGAAGTAGGAACAGTTGAGTTAGTAGATTTCACTCCCGAAAATAAAGTTGAAGTAGTGATGAAAATAAGGAAGAAATTCCAAGAAAAAATTAGAAGGAATTCAATTGTTAGCATAACTCGGGAGGGTTTAGCCGGGGAAAAGTTTCTTAATGTTACCCTTGGTTCAGTAGATTCACTAATTCTGGAAAACGGGGATAGAATTGATGCTCATCCGGTAGTAGAAATAACTGACCTCGTTCAGAAAATTACTCCTACTTTGGAATATATTGAGAAGATTTCTAATAATGTCTTTCAGATTAGTGAAAAGTTAGTATCTCCGGAGGCAGAATTTTCTACTATCCTAAATAATGTACAAGAGATTACTGCCGAGTTAAAAGAAGGAAAAGGCAGTCTCGGTTATTTACTTAAAGATGAACGAAAATTATACAGTGATGCTAAAGAAATGTTCAAATTTAGTAAAAATATCTTAAAGAATTTAGAGAATGCAAGTGAAAATCTAAAAATATCTGCTGGACAAACTCCCGCAGCAATGGTCAAAGTTCAAGAAACTATTGAAGAAGCGAAAAGTACTTTAGAAGAAGTAAAAAAGGTAGTTACTGCTGCACAAAAACACTGGCTCCTCCGGAGTTATATAAAAGAAGACGAAACAAGAAAAAAGAAAGAACCTGCTCAAAAAAAGGAAACCCCCGAAACGAAAGAAATAAAATAAATGCGATGGAAAAAGATTTTTTATTCTCTAACTTCCATAATTCTGCTTATCCTAAGTTTTCCTAAGTTTAGTATTTCTTTCCTTGCCTGGTTTGCTTTAGTTCCGCTTTTCTTAGTAATTAGAAATTCATCTCCTAAACAGGCTTTTTTACTCGGATTTTTAAGTAGTTTTTTTACTTACTTAGGTTTACTTTACTGGATTGTCATAACGATTGTTACTGCTAATGAACCTTTAATTTTAGGTATCCTCTGTCTTTTTCTTTTATCTGCCTATCTTTCTCTCTATTTTGCTCTTTTTTCTCTCATTTATAATTTTTTTTCCTCTAAACTTTCAACTTTTAACCTTCAACTTTTAACTCCGTGTGTTTGGGTCTTTTTAGAATATATACGGAGTCATCTTTTTAGCGGTTTCCCTTGGGCTTTGCTTGGCTATACACAATGGAATTTTTTACCAATTATTCAGATTTCTGAATTTACTGGTGTCTATGGAGTATCATTCTTAATTGTTCTGGTGAACACCACTTTAGTTGGGTTACGGGTAATTGGTAATAGGGGGTGGAGAAGAAAAATAAAAATAGTTTTACCTACTTTCGTGCTATTTTTGCTTTCTCTGGGCTACGGTCTTTTTAGCCTTAAACCTATCTCCTATTCCCCATCGCCTATCACCATAGTTTTACTACAAGGTAACATTGACCAGTATAAAAAATGGTCTAAGGAATACGAAAAGGAAATTATGGATAAATATACCCAACTTACCCTTCAGGCAGTAAAAGAAAAACCAAATTTAAGAGGTAATCACCTCATCATTTGGCCAGAAAGTGCTATTCCGGGCTATCTTTTTTATGAGCGCCACCTCTATGAATGGGTTAAAAAAATTATCCGAGAGAGTGCTTGTTACCATCTCATTGGTTCAGTCCATTATAAAGAAGGTAAACTTTATAATTCGGTTTTTCTTTTTTCACCGCAAGGGAAATTAATTCAGGAGTATGATAAAATTCATCTTGTTCCTTTTAGTGAAACTATACCTTTAAAAATTTTTCTTTCTAAATATATCAAAGTTCTTAACGAACTTGGTGACTTTTCTCCCGGTAAAGATTTCACTATTTTCACTATTCAACCATTCAACCATCCAACCATCCAACCTATAACTTTTAGTGCAAATATCTGCTTTGAAGCAATTTTCCCACAGCTTATCCGTAAATTTGTTAAAAGAGGTGGTCACCTCAATGGTGCCGAAATTATTATCAATTTGACTAATGATGCTTGGTTTTTAAAAACCTCCGCTCCTTACCAACATTTTACAATGAATATCTTTCGTGCAGTAGAAAACCGTAAATATGTGGTTCGCTGTGCTAATACTGGCATTTCTGCTTTCATTGACCCTTACGGAAGAATAATTAAACAAACACCAATTTTTACTACGCTTACTCTTCCCGAAACTGTTTATCCGGAAAAGAAACAGACCTTTTATACCGTTTACGGTGATATTTTCGCTCAGTTCTGCTTTATTTTAAGTACTTTTCTCATCATAAAAAAATTAATTTTCAATCAATGAAATCTCACTTTTTACCTGTGTAATTAAAGATTGTTATGGTTTTCCAACAATTTCAAAATTGAAAACCACTAAAAATTGTGTTATACTAATTTACAACAATGACAAAAATTAAAGGTTTTTACCAGAATTATCTAAACGAAATCTGTAAAATTTATAACCAAGAATCTACTGAAGCAAGTTATTATTCTGCGCTTAAAAAATTCTTAGAGGATTATCTTTCAGAAGAAAAAAATCAAACCAATATTCTTATCCAACCGAAAAAAACTGAAGTTGGTATCCCTGACTTTATCTTGAAAACTAAAGAAGGAAAAATCACTGGTTATATTGAAGCAAAAGAACCAGATAAAAATATCTATAGCCTGAACAAGACAGACACTGAGCAAATAGAAAGATACAATGCCGCTCTTCCCAATTTAATCCTTACAAACTTTATTGATTTCATTCTGTTCCGTAATGGGCAAAAAATCAAAGAAGTAAGAATTGCTCAACCAGTTACACTTAAATTAAAAAATCCCATTCCGCAAAAAATTGATGAATTAAACGACCTTTTTGGTACATTTTTTGATTTTTCTATACCACAGGTTAGTACTGCCGAGAAACTTGCTGAAGAACTTGCCAAAAGGACTAAACTTCTTACTCATTATGTTTTAGAAGAGCTTAAAACTAATCTTCAGAGTAGTGTCCATAATTTTTTTAAAGCGTTTCAGGAAGAACTTATTCCTTCACTTGACCTTGAACATTTTGCCGATATGTATTCTCAGACGATTAGTTATGGTTTATTTTCTGCGCGTATCCGAGCAAAAGAAAACAGTTTCTCCCGACTTAATGCTTATCAATACATACCTTCCACTATTCCACTGCTTAGAACACTATTCCATTATATTACTGGACCTGATTTACCGGAATCTTTGGGATGGATTATTGATGAAATTGCCAATGTTTTATCTTCAACGGATACAGGTTCAATACTTAAGGATTTTCATACTACAAAATGGACTGATGACCCGGTAATACATTTTTACGAAACATTTTTAGAAGTTTATAATCCAAAAGAAAGAGAAAAAAGAGGTGTTTACTATACTCCGGCACCGGTAGTTTCATATATTGTTCGTTCCATTCACGAGTTACTAAAATCAGAATTCAACAAAAAAGATGGACTTGCCGATAAATCAGTAACCCTTCTTGACCCTGCCGCGGGAACGCTTACATTCCCGGCTACCGCAATAAAATTAGCCAAGCAGGAACTTGCGGATAGAGGGAAAGCCGGCATCTTCCCACAGTTAGTTAAAGAACATCTTCTTAAAAATTTTTATGCTTTTGAACTGATGGTTGCTCCTTATGCAATTGGGCACTTTAAAATTTCTATTGCCTTAGAAGACCTCGGTTATCAACTTGGTAAAGATGAAAGATTTAATCTTTATCTCACCAATACTTTAGAAGTAAAAGATATAAAACAAGTAGATTTACCGCTTATTTCTGATTTAGCAAAAGAAGGTATTGCCGCCAAAGAAGTTAAAGATAAAATACCAATTCTGGTAATTACTGGTAATCCACCATATTCTGTAAGTTCGGATAATAAATCACCTTGGATAGTCGGCTATTGGGAGAAAGTAGACGGGAGAGCAAAAGATGGAAGACAGATTAAAAAATTAGAGTACCGAAGAGGACTTTTAGACGACTATAAAGATGATGTAAAGAACGAACGCAATATTCAACCTTTAAGTGATGACTACATAAAATTTTTGCGTTTTGCTCAATGGAAAATAGAACAGGGTGGACTTGGTATTGTCGGAATGATTACTAACAATTCTTATCTTTCTGGTTTAATCCACCGGGGAATGCGGAAAAAACTTTTAGAAAGTTTTGATAAAATCTATATTTTAAATCTACACGGAAATGCTCGTATTGGTGAAAAATGTCCCGATGGTAGTAAAGATGAAAATGTTTTTGATATTATGCAAGGAGTAGCAATCGTTTTATTCGTGAAATCTGGTAGTGAGAAAAAGAATATTTACTATGCCGACCTTTGGGGATTGAGGAATGGAGGGACAAAAAGTAAGTATAAATACCTAACCGAACACGACATTAGCAATACAAAGTGGCAGAAATTAGAGCCGAAAGAACCCTATTACTTCTTTGTTCCGAAAGAATTTGAACACGAAGAAAAATATCAAAAATTTTGGTCTATATCTGATATATTTGGGAAATTTAATGTTGGAATTGCCACGGGCAAAGATGAAGTTTTGGTTGATTTTTCAAAATCAAGTTTAGAAATGAAGTTATTAGTTGCTAACAAGGAAGTTTTTTATTTGTTAATGGAAAATTATAAAGTAGAAAAAAGTTTAATTGATAAATGGTATGAAGAACTAAAAGGTAAAAATATTGTAAATCAGATTAAATCTTATAATTATAGATTATTTGACAAAAGATTTGTTTTCTATAATGAAGTAGTTTTACAAAGAGCAAGAATAGAAATAATGCGTCATCTTTTTGAAAACAATATTGCACTGGTTACTACAAAAATTTTGTCAAGCTCCTCTTTTCAACATGTTTTTGTCAGTGATACAATAGGTGATAGGTGTTTATTGTCAAATAGAGGGAAAGAAGCAAATTATTACTTCCCAGTTTATCTCTACCCTGAAGAAAAACCGAAAAAAGGAATAAATCCAAGCAAGATAATGATGTTACTTGAGCCAGAAGGAAAATATCAAACCAGAGTGCCAAATCTCAAACAAGAATTTGTTAATCAACTTGAAGCAACTTATAAAACAAAAATTTTACCAGAAGAAATCTTTCATTACATATATGCGATGCTCTATTCAAATATTTACCGGAAAAAATACAAAGAATTTCTAAAAATAGATTTTCCCAAAGTGCCATTCACAGATGACTATAAATTATTCCAAAAACTTGCTAAACTTGGTAAAGAGTTAATTTCCCTTCATCTTCTAAAATCTTCGGTTCTGGATAAAACCGAAGCAAAATATCCTGTTCAAGGTTCGGATAAAGTAGAAAAAGTCATTTATAAAGAGAATAAAAAACGAGTGTATATAAATACCCAGCAATATTTTGAAGATATTCCAAAAGAAATCTGGGAATATTATATCGGTGGTTATCAAGTTCTCGCTAAATGGCTTAAAGAAAGAAAAGACCGTAAACTTTCTCTTACCGAGATTGAACATTATCTAAAAGTCATTACCGTTATAAAACATACAATAAAACTCCAAAAAGAAATTGACAAATTTTACTCTGAAGTGGAGAAAAAACTTACAGAATAACCGGAGGGAAATAAGTAATGTTTAAAGAATGGGAAGAAAAATCTAACTTTTTTAAAGAAAAACTGGATAAATTCAGGAGGTATCTTTGAAGTTGAAATTAAGGAAAAATATATTTGTCAACTTGAGGAGAAAACTCACCAGCCAGACTTCTGGTCTAACCCCCAGGAAGCACAAAAAACTATTCAGCAATTAAACAGTTTAAAAGATTTTCTTGCTCCTTGGTATCAACTTCAAAAAGAATTTGAAGAATTAGAAACACTTTTTGAACTCACCGGGAAGGTCCATCCAGAAGAAGAAAAAATTTTGTTCTCTGAAATTGAAAAAAAAGTTAAAAATTTAGAAAAAGATATTCACAATTTGGACTTTAGACTTAAACTTTCCGGTTCAGAAGATAAAAATAGTGCAATCGTCACTTTACATGCTGGCGCCGGTGGGCTCGAAGCCTGTGACTGGTGTGAGATGCTTCTCAGGATGTACTTGCGCTGGGCCGATAAGAAAAGTTATCAAGTAGTCATTACTGACCTTTCCCCGGGTGAAGAAGCGGGGATAAAAAGTGTAACTTTTTTAGTTAAAGGTGAATATGCTTATGGTCGTTTGAAATCCGAAATTGGTGTACATCGGTTAGTGCGGATTTCACCTTTTGATGTCAATAAGCGTAGACATACATCTTTTGCTTCCTGTGATGTCCTGCCCGAGGTTAGTGATGAGATTAAGATTGGGATTAAAGATGAGGACATAAGAATTGATACTTTTCGTGCTTCCGGACACGGAGGACAACATTTACAAAAAACTGATTCAGCAGTGAGAATAACCCATCTTCCTACAGGAATAGTTGTCCAATGCCAAAATGAACGTTCACAATATAAAAACAAAATGACTGCTTTAAAAGTTTTGAAAGCAAGACTTTATGAGTTAGAAAAAGAAAAACAGCGTCTTGCTTTAGAAAAACATTATGATGAGAAAGGCGAAATTGCTTGGGGTAATCAGATTCGTTCTTATATCTTTATGCCTTACCAGATGGTTAAAGACCATCGCACTGGTTTGGAAAAAAGTAATATTAACGCAGTTATGGATGGTGAAATTGACCAATTTATAGAATCCTATTTAGATTGGCGAATAAAATGAGGTGCTCACTTAAGAAAAGGTCAGTCGTTTGACAAGAGAAGAGAAAAATAGTAAAATAACTCAAGAAGACAATGGAAAAACTTATTGTGCAGAGGAAAGAAAAATTAAAGATTTTGGAAGAGAAGAATATTGACCCTTATCCGAACAAATTTGAGGTTACGCATTCAAGCGAAAGTATTAGCAATGAATTTGGTCTTTTAAAAAGTGGCGAAAAAACGGAAAGAAAGGTTTCCTTTGCGGGACGGATTATCTCTTTACGTGAGATGGGACGGTCAACATTTTTACATCTTAAAGATAGTAAAGGAAAAATACAGGTTTATTTACGGGAAGATATTCTTGGAAAGGATAATTACGACTCCCTTTTGAAAACAGTTGACATTGCTGATTTTTTAGGTGTGGAAGGTAAACTTTTTCGTACAAAAACCGGTGAACTGACTATATTAGTAGAAAAATTTCAAATTTTAAGTAAATCCTTGCGTCCTTTACCAGAAAAATGGCATGGGCTTAAAGATATTGAAATCCGTTATCGGCAACGGTATTTAGACATAATTGTTAATCCAGAAATAAGTAAGATTATTGAAATCCGGAGCAAAGTTATCCATTTAATCCGTAGTTATCTCAACCAGAAAGGTTTCTTAGAAGTAGAAACACCGATGCTACAGATATTACCCGGGGGGGCGACCGCAAGCCCTTTTTCTACTTATCATAATGCCTTAGGAGTAAATTTATATCTGCGGATTGCCCCTGAACTTCATCTTAAAAGACTACTTATTGCTGGTTACGAAAAAATATATGAATTGAATAGAAATTTTCGTAATGAGGGTATTTCTACAAGACATAATCCCGAATTTACCATGCTTGAAGTATATCAGGCATATGTAGATTATGGAGAAATGATGAAACTTTGTGAAGAAATGATTCTTTTTTTAGTTAAAGAAATTCTTGGTAAAGAAAAAATAGAGTATCAAGGTAAGAAAATTCTTTTCGAATTTCCTTTCCAGCGGGTTAGTCTTTTTGACCTGTTCAAAAAATATATTGGTATAAAAGATTTGCTAACTGTAAAGTTGGAAAAGTTGGCTAAAGATTTAGGAATTGAACTTAAAGAGAATATTCCAGAACATAAAGTTTTTGACCATATTTTTGAAAAAAAAATATTGCCCGAATTAACTGAACCGATTTTTGTTACTGATTATCTAAAAAAGTGGACACCGTTAGCAAAAAGTAGGAAAGATAATCCGGAAATAGCCGAACGGTTTGAACTATTTATTGGCGGTGAGGAAATTGCTAATGCTTACTCAGAACTCAATGACCCGATAGAACAGCGGAAACGCCTTGAAGAACAAGCAAAAGCGAAAGTAAAAGGTGACGAAGAAGCGATGTTTTTAGATGAAGATTTTCTTATTGCTTTAGAACATGGTATGCCACCGGCGGCTGGTTTAGGTATCGGAATTGACCGTTTGGTTATGCTTCTTGCTAATACAAACTCAATAAGGGAAACAATTCCTTTTCCTCTTTTACGACCCGAGTGATAAGACGATTCAAACAGACCCCGATGTTACATCGGGGCGGATGCAAACAGATAAAAAATCTGTCTAAATCTTAGCAGTTATCTGTGTAATCCGCGGTTTTTAATCCGCGTAATATGTGGTAAAAGAAGATGAAGTGGGAAATTTTAATTGTTAAACGCTATTTATCGGCACGCAGAAAACAAATTTTTACTCTTTTTGCTACTTTAATTGCCGTTAGTGGTATTGCTCTTGGCGTAGCTGCTTTAGTAGTCACATTATCAATAATGAACGGTTTCCAGACCGAAATCAGAGAAAAAATACTTGGCATTCAGGCACATATTCTTCTTCTCCCAAACAGAGAAAAAATGTTTAAACCTCAACCAGAAATTCTCAGGAAAGTTATAAATTTACCGGAAGTTATTGCCGGTTCACCTTTTGTCTATGGACAAACACTTCTGCGTTCAAGAAGCAATTCTCTTGGTGCAGTAGTAAAAGGAATTATTCCGGAAGAAGAAGCAAAAGTAACTAATTTAATTCAGCAAAATCAAGTAGCAATTTGGGCTACCCTTAATTTTTCCGAGCCAAGAATTATTCTTGGAAAAGAATTAGCAAAAAATTTAGGTGTTTTTCTTGGTGAGGAAATATTTCTACTTTCACCACGAGAGGATATTCTTGCTGGTGTAATTTTACCGAAAATAGAAAAATTTCGGGTAAGCGGTATTTTTGAGTCAGGAATGTATGAATATGATAATTCTTTAGCCTATATTTACTTAAAAAAAGCACAAGAAATATTTAACCTTGGGCAAAGTATTACTGGTTATCAATTAAGAATTAAAGATATTTATCAGGCTGACCATTTAGCAAATAAGATAGAAAAATTAGTTGGTTCTTCAATTTGGGCACGTCCTTGGACAAAAATGAATAAGAGTCTTTTTTCTGCCTTGAAATTGGAAAAAATAATGATGTTTATTGTGTTGACTTTGGTTATTTTGGTTGCCGCCTTTAATATCTTCTCTACTTTGATGTTAATGACTATGGAAAAAATTAAAGATATCGCTGTGCTTCAAGCAATTGGTGCACAGAAAAAGAATATTTTGCGTATTTTTCTTTACGAAGGGTTAAGTATTGGCATCTTGGGTATCTTTAGTGGTAGTATTTTGGGAATTACTATTTCTAAACTTTTAGACCGTTACCAATTCATTAAACTGCCGGCTGATATTTATTACATCCAGACAATCCCGGTAAAAATTATGCCTTTAGATATTTGTTTAATCTGTATAGCTGCATTGTTAATTAGTTTAATTTCAACTTTCTATCCGTCGTATAAAGCATCACGGATCAATCCGGCAGAAGCACTGAGATACGAGTAAAAAGTGTCTGATTACGTTCACCCCGCACCTTTGCTCGGAATAGTTATAGTGTCTACGACAATTTTCCAGTAAACTACAATCCTTCTTGGGCAAAGGTGCGGGGCAGGGATTAAAAGACCAGATGTCCGCTGATAAATCTGTGGTAATCTGGTAGTTAATCTGCGTGAAGGTATTATGAAGATGGTAATTACTTTAGAAAAGGAAAAAGTGACCGCGAAGAAAACAGTTTTAAGGGCAGAAAATTTGTCTAAAAATTATATAATTGGTGGATATATTTTACCTGTTCTTAAAGGAGTAAGTTTAGAACTTAAGGACAACGAAATTTTAGCTATTGTTGGACCGAGTGGTGCAGGGAAAACAACTTTACTTCATCTTTTAGGTTTGCTTGATAAACCAACCGCGGGAGAAATTTACATCGGAGATAAGAAAGCATCTCTTCTCAATGATGAAGAGCGTACTAAGTTAAGGAATAAAAAAATCGGTTTTGTTTTCCAATGTCATTATCTTTTACCTGAATTTAGTGCTTATGAAAATGTTGCTTTACCAGCAATAATCGCTGGTGAAAATAATCACAAAAGCGTAGAAAAAGCAAAATCTCTATTGGTGGAGTTAGGTTTAAGTGACCGTTTAAATCATCATCCGAACGAACTTTCTCTTGGTGAAGCACAAAGGGTTGCTTTAGCCCGCGCCTTAATTAATGAACCGGAAATAATTTTAGCTGATGAACCGACGGGTAATCTTGACTGGGAGACGGGTGAAGAAGTAAAATATATATTATGGGAGGAAGTAAAAAAACGAAAATCTTCTTTACTTTTTGTTACTCATGATGAAGAAATTGCAAAAGGTGCTGAACGAATATTGATTTTAATCAACGGGAGAATTCAATGAACCCCGTTAGACCTTATATATGAATGGTAGATTTGATAAAATATGAACTTCTTTAAGGTCAGTTTATTTTGGAATTGGTTAAATGAAAATGATGTATACAAAAGAGGTAGATATCACGAAACTGGTATGGCTAAAAAATATCTTGAAAATTGTGTTAAGGGGGGTCTAACGGGGTGAAAATTTATCTTGATGGTAAATTGGTGGGAAAGGAAGAGGCAAAAATTTCGGTCTTTGACCATGGTTTACTCTACGGGGATGGTGTTTTTGAAGGTATTCGTGCTTATGCGGGTAAAGTTTTCTGTTTAAATGAACATCTGGACCGTCTTTACAATTCCGCACAAGCAATTATGCTTAGTATTCCTTTGAGTAAGGAAGAATTAAAAGAGGCAATTCTCTTAACCTTACGGGAAAATAAATTGTCCGATGCTTATATCCGAGTAGTAGTTACTCGTGGAGAAGGTGATTTAGGACTTGACCCTAAGAAATGTCCTCAGCCGGGAATTTTTATTATTGCCGATAAAATTGTTCTTTATCCAGAAGAATATTATACAAAAGGATTAGAAGTGGTCACCGTTGCTACAAAACGTAATTTACCGGAGGCACTTAACCCAGCAATAAAATCATTAAATTATTTAAACAATATCTTAGCAAAAATTGAGGCAGGTCTGCGTGGTACACCGGAAGCAATTATGCTCAATAAAGATGGTTTTGTTGCTGAATGTACCGGGGATAATATTTTTGTCGTCAAGAATCAAAAAATCCTTACTCCACCAACACATATAGGTGTTCTTGAAGGAATCACGCGTAACGTAGTGGTAAAAATAGCCAAAGAAAAATTTAACCTTAAAGTGGAAGAAAATGTTTTTACTCAATATGAACTTTATACTGCTGATGAATGTTTTTTAACCGGCACGGCGGCAGAGATTGTCCCGGTGGTAAAAATTGATGGACGAATAATCGGTGAAGGTAAACCTGGGAAAATTACGGTTAGGTTAATGGAAGAATTCCATTATCTAACTAGAAATAGTGGTATCCCCATTTATGGGAAATGATCAAGGTATTAAAAATGAACTGTAGTGTTTGTCATAAGAACGAAGCGACAATCCATCTCACCGAGATTATCAATAATCAAGTGATAAAAATGCACCTCTGTGAAGAATGTGCAAAGAAGAAAGGTATTGATGTCGGTGAAGGATTCCCGCATTTCTCTCTTGCTGACCTTTTAGCTGGACTGACTGATTTAGGTTTTGAGAGTCCACTCAAAATAGCGAAAAAGATATCTTGTCCAACTTGTGGATTAACTGATTCTGATTTTAGAGAAAATGGTAGACTTGGTTGTAGTGATTGCTATCAAACTTTTTCCAAACAACTCGCGCCACTCTTAAAACGTATTCACGGTTCACCTTATCATACAGGGAAAAAATTAATCCCAATAGTCAGTACCGGTCAAGAAAAAGTATCGGGAGAAGATAAACGGATAAAAGAAACGATTGCTTCATTACAAAAAGAACTGAAAGAAGCAATCAAAAAAGAAGAATACGAACGGGCAGCCGAAATACGTGACCAACTCCATAAACTTCAATGAAAAACGATGCAAACAAGATAAAGCCATCCGTCTGAATCTGCTTAAATCTGTTTGAATCGTAGTTAAGGTAAGAAGATGCAACTACAGGAAATGGCAAAAAATAGAACAGTTTGGCTCTCCAGCGAAGGTCAAGAAGCCGAGGTTGTGCTTTCTTCAAGAATACGTTTAGCACGGAACCTCTTGGGGAAACCTTTCCCGGCAAGAGCAAATAAAAATATTCAACAGGAAACACTGAATTTGATTGAAGAAGCGGTTAAGAAAACTTCTCTTTTTCGCCAGGGCGAATCTGTCTCAGGCATGATGGGAGCAATTTTTCTTAGTTTGAATTCTTTAGATAAGATTGACCGTCAATTCCTGATGGAACGGCATCTTATTTCTTATGAACATGCCCAAGCAAACCATCTCCGAGGAGTGGTTGTTGGTCCGGAGGAAAAAATTAGCATGATGATTAATGAAGAAGACCATTTACGTCTGCAGTCACTGGAATCGGGATTTGCTTTAAATAATGCTTGGGAAAATTTAAATTCTTTAGATGATGAATTAGCAAAATTTTTACCTTTTGCTTTTTCTCAACAGTGGGGTTTTCTGACCGCCTGTCCGACAAATACCGGCACGGGATTGAGAGCATCCTGTTTAATGCATTTACCGGCTTTAGTTTATAGTGAAGAAATAGAACATGTGCTCCAAAATTTATCAAAAATTGGTATGGTTGCTCGTGGGTTTTATGGTGAAGGAACAAAAGTATTAGGTGATTTTTTCCAGATTTCTAATGCCACAACATTAGGACAAACTGAAAATGAGATTATTGACAACCTTGGACGTGTAGTTAAACAAATTATTGACTATGAAAAGAAAAGTCGTATAAAACTTACTGAGGATGTGACAACAAAAACCAAAATTGAAGATACAATTTACCGCGCTTATGGACTTTTGGCAAATGCACGAACAATCACTTATGAAGAAACAATTGGACATCTATCAAAAATACGCCTGGGTATTTATCTTGGTTTAGATTTACCAGTAGAGATAAATATATTGAATGAACTTTTGTTACTTACTCAACCAGCACACTTGCAGGAAATTGCTGACAAAGAGTTATCGGCAATCCAGAGAGATATACTCCGGGCAGAATTTATCCGGCAAAAATTAAATAAAATAAAAAATAAAAAAGTAAATAAAGAAATTAAGTAATGGAGGTAAATAACTATGTCTAACCGTTTTACTGAACGAGCACAAAGAGTGATTCTTATTGCTCAAGAGGAAGCAAAACGATTAAATCATGACTATGTAGGTACTGAACATCTTCTTTTGGGATTATCTGCTTTAGGTGAAGGTGTAGCCGCACAAGTTTTAGCCAATTTAGGTATTGATTTACGTCGTCTGCGTGCGGAAGTAGAAAAAATTGTTGGCACCGGGGATAATATCCTTCTTTTAGGTGAAATACCATTTACACCCCAGGCAAAAAAAGTGTTAGAATTTGCTGTTGAAGAGGCACAAAACTTAGGACATAATTATGTCGGGACTGAACATATTCTTCTTGGATTGATTCGTCAGGAAGAAGGTGTAGCAGAAAGAGTATTAGAGAATTTAGGAGTTAGTTTAGAGACAGTTCGTGAAGAAGTGATTAACCTTCTTGGTGAGACGCAACCAACCTATGGTCCACCAATGGCAGCACCAGGAAAGATACGTTCCCGTACACCAACTTTGGATGATTTCGGTCGCGATCTTACTCAGATGGCTAAAGAAAGCAAACTTGACCCAATAATTGGACGAGAAAACGAAATTGAACGGTTAATTCAAATTCTTTCCCGGAGAACAAAAAATAATCCGGTTTTAATCGGTGACCCCGGAGTCGGTAAAACGGCGATTGTGGAAGGTTTGGCACAGAAAATTGCTCACGGTGAAGTGCCAGAAATTTTACTCACTAAAAGGGTAGTAACTTTAGATTTAGCCGCGGTAGTTGCTGGGACAAAATATCGTGGTGAATTTGAACAGAGATTAAAAAATATTATTGAAGAGATACGCCGAGCAAAAAATACAATTATCCTTTTTATTGATGAACTACATACGGTAATCGGTGCGGGTGCAGCGGAAGGGGCAATTGATGCCTCCAATATGCTTAAACCAGCACTTGCCCGAGGAGAATTACAATGTATTGGTGCTACCACTCTTGATGAGTATCGTAGACATATTGAACATGATCCGGCTTTAGAACGACGTTTTCAACCAATTATGGTTGAGCCGCCGACTGTTGAAGAGACAATAAAAATTCTTCAAGGAATACGTGAAAGATATGAAACACATCACCGAGTAAAATTTAGTGAAGAAGCATTGAGAGCGGCTGCCGAACTCTCGGAGCGGTATATTTCTGACCGTTATTTACCGGATAAAGCAATTGATTTAATTGATGAGGCAGGTTCACGGGCACGGTTGCAATCAACAATTCTTCCTGCACAGTTTAAGGATAAAGAATTAGAAATTCTTAAAGTTGCTAAAGAAAAAGAAATGGCAATCGTTCAACAAGAATACGAAAAAGCAGCACGCTTCAGAGATAAAGAAAAGGAATTACGAAAAAATTTAGAAGAATTAAAGAAAAGATGGCGGGAAAAAAGAAATAATTTCATTTTTACGGTAACTGAGGAAGATATCGCTAATATTGTTTCCAAATGGACAGGCATACCACTGCAACGGTTAACTGAAAAAGAATCGGAAAAGTTATTACATATGGAAGAAGAACTCCATAAGCGAGTAATTGGACAAGATGAAGCAATCCAAGTTGTTTCGCAAGCTATTCGGCGTAGTAGAACCGGTTTGAAAGATTTGAAACGACCGATCGGTAGTTTCATCTTTCTTGGACCGACGGGAGTTGGCAAGACTGAACTTGCTCGTGCATTGGCGGAATTTCTTTTTGGGAACGAAGAAGCCTTAGTTCGTGTAGATATGTCTGAATATATGGAAAAATTTTCCGTTTCCCGTTTAATTGGTGCTCCCCCGGGATATGTAGGTTATGAAGAAGGAGGACAACTTACTGAAGCAGTAAGACGAAAACCTTATTCGGTAGTTCTTCTTGATGAGATTGAAAAAGCACATCCGGAAGTATTTAATATTCTTTTACAAATTTTTGATGACGGGATCCTCACTGATGGCTTAGGACATAAAGTGAATTTTAAAAATACAGTAATCATTATGACTTCCAATGTGGGAGCACGCTTAATCTCTAAAGGTAAAGCACTTGGATTTTTGGTTCAAGAAGATACTCTTCGTGATTATCAAGCAATGAAAGAAACCGTGACGGAAGAAGTAAAGAAAACATTTAACCCTGAATTCCTAAACCGTATTGACGAAATTGTTGTTTTTCATCCACTTTCCCGTGAAGATATGCGTAAAATTTTGGAACTGATGCTTAACCGGGTAAAAAATAGACTTATTGAACAAGGATATGAAATTGAGTTAAGCGAGCCAGCAAAAGATTTCCTTTTAGAAAAAGGTTTTGACCCTAATTATGGTGCACGACCTTTACAGAGAACAATTCAGCGACTTCTTTCCGATCCGTTAGCCGAAGAAATTTTAGCAAAAAAATTTGTCTCCCCTTCTAAAATATATGTAGAGTTCAATCTGGAAGAAAAAAAGTTAACCTTTGCCAGTAAACCCAGTAAAGAATTCTCCTCTACCCCGTAAAGATTTTTTATTTAGGGGGTCAAGGGGTAACTACCCAAAGATAAAATTGACTAAAAAATCCCTTCTTTTGATTTTACTTTTTTTGTTAATTGGATGTTTTTTTCTCTTTACTTCTTATGTTGGATTCTCACCGGAATTGCTTCCGCCAATAAAAAACTTTGTCTCTGAATTTGAGAAAAATACCGGAAGAAAAATCAGTTTTACAAAATTACGCACGAATTTTTTTACTAATCTTAATTTGGATAATTTAAATATTTATTATGCTCTTCTTCCAACGGAGAGGATTTTTTTTAAAAGTAAAACTGCCTCTTTTCGTTTCAATATTTTTTCTTTATTTATTCACTTTAGAGAACCATTAAAAAGTATTAAGAAACTTACTTTTAAAGAAGGCGAAATTTTATTCATCCCGCACCTGCTAATGCCTCGTCCTTTAGAGCGAGGTGCGGGGTATTCATTTTCTCAATTATCCTTAAAGAAAAAAAGTTTACTTTCCACTTTTCTAATTCCTGAAATATATTTCAAGGATTTTCTTTTAAAGACCGAAGATGTAACCGGTAAATTGCCCGGATTAAACATCGCTAAAATAAATGGTTCTTGCTTCTTCACGGGAAAGAAAATATTCTTTAATTTCTGGGGAAATAACGAATGGAAAGTGAAAGGCCGAATTTATCCAGAAGGAGAAAGTCTGTTTTTTCAGATGGAGGGTAAAAATTTTCCTTTTACTTTTTCCGAACGGTTTACTGGATATTCAAAAATTAAACTTTTTCAAGGAAAAATTAATTTTATTGTAGAAATTCGTGGTGATGATTGGCAAAATCCTGAACAATGGGATTATCAAGGGACAATTTTCTTTGAAAAAACTAAAATTGAATTTGTTAATTTACCCTTCGGGTTGAACTCAGGGTTGAAACCTCTTAATTTGAATGAGATTTCTGCGGAAATTAACTTCAATAAGAAAAAATGTCTTTTTAACATTACGGAAGCAAAACTTGGTGATTCCTCATTAAAATTAAAAGGTGAAGTTTATCCTCCTTATGAAAATCCATCCTTTCAAGGGAAAATGGAATGTGCTTCCTTAGAGGTAATTACCTCAAACTGGAAGAAAGTAAAATTAAGTAATCTTTCCTTTCAAATCAATTACAGTTCGCAAGTAATCAATATCACTTCAATCAAATTTGACCTTAACGAAGGAAAAGTAAATGGTAATTTTCGTCTGGATTTTAGACAAGGACTTACCCTTGTCCAAGGTAAAAGCAAAATCAAAATTGATAATTTTCTCATCAACAAAAATCTACCCAAATTGGATAAATTTGAACTGATAATAACTTACCAAAATGGTAAATTGCAAATTGAAGGAAAAGATAGAAAAAAAATTTATAAGTTAAAAGTAAATGCTAAACGGGAAAAAGAAGAAATAGACATTGAAGAACTGACCTTTGTTTTTGTTCCACCGGATAAAAAGTATTTAAGTAGGGATTTAAAATTTCAAGGAAAACTTATTTCTCACGAGGATAAACCTTTGTTCAAAGGTAAACTTTTTACTGACCTGGGTTTACTTTCGGTTCTTCTTAATTATCCGGAAAAAAAACTTAAAGGTAAAATTTCCACTTTCTTTGAATTTGATGGGTCAAAAGAAGTCCCTACTCTCAGTGGTGAGGTAAAAATCAACCAAGGTTACTGGAAAAAATTATTTTGGGATGAGATCGAAGCCTCTTTTACCTACAGAAAAGAAGATTTTAATTTCAATAAATGTTTTATCAAACAGAAAAAAGGTAAACTTTCACTTCAACTTAACTGGCAAGCAAGTATCTCCGACCTTAATTCTCACATTGAAGCGAAAAATTTTTACTGGCAAAATATTCTTCTCAATGGAATTTTAGACTTTGCAGGGAAATATAAAGAAAATATTCTTGAGGGTACGTTTTTAATTTTTCCTTTACAAATTAAGAAAATAAATTTTAGAAAAATAGAAGGGAAAATTTATTATGCCAAGAAAAACATAACCTTACTTTCTTCAATTGACGATTTTGCCAAAGTCGAAAGTGAGATAAATCTTTCCCCAGGAGAAGAAGAAATCAAAGGCAAATTGGAAATCCAGACTATTGATTGGGAAAAGTTAGGAAAAATAATTAATCGGGGAGAAAAAAAGAAATCCGCCTCAGGCGGACTTCAGGGTAAATTTAATGCTATTTTCAGTTTAACTGGCAAATTATCTCAACCTAAATTAAATGGTGAATTCCAATTTCAAGAAGGAAACTGGCAAGGAATAAAATTTTCAATGCAAGGAAATTGTTTCTATAATTTTCTTTCCCCACTAATCTTGGAGACTTCTCTCCTTATCCAAGAACCTTTTTCTGGGGAAACAAAAAGCAAAATTGGAATAAAAAATCCTTTATCAGTTTTAAAAGGTGATTATCTGCGTTTGGAAGGAATAATTGAAAGCGAAAAACTTTTCCTCTCTAAGAATTTTACTCTTGAGAACACAAAAATTAAAATCCGTAACAAAAAAGAACGAATTCTACTTACTTCCTTTCAGACTAAATTCAAAGAGAGCGAAATTTATTTGCTTAATGGTTCATATATTGAAAAGAACAAATTTCTTTTTCTTACTGAGATACGCAACTTGCGTTTGGCAAACTTCATTTTATTTGGTAAATTAAATTTTGCAGGTGAAATAAAAACTGTCCAAGAACCATTTCTTCAAGCACAAATCAGAACGGACAATTTCTGGATTAACCAACACAATTTTCAAAGAACAAAATTTTATCTCCAATATAGAAATAAGAATTTAACTTTTTTATCTAAGGAAAAAGAACTGCAAAATCTTAGCGGTGAAGTTGATTTTACCCAATATCCTAAAATTTATTTGAAAAACCTAAATCTAAGCCAAGCGGGAAAAAAAATCCTTACTTTCCAAGGAATGTTTGAACAGGACAATTTTACTCTTTCTTTAAAAAGTAAAAAATTTCCCTTACCGGTTTTGCTTGAATTAATTAACCAGAAAATTCCTTGCCAAGGAGAAGTAAATTTTAAATTATTTGCTAAAGGTTCTCTCCAAAATCCTACTGTTCACGGCGAATTTAACCTAAATAATAGTGAAATATACCAGTTAACATTTACTACCTTTACTACTGTTTTTCGTTTAGAAAAAGATACCTTTTTTCTTAAAAATTTAAAAATATCTGTTCCCGAAAAATATTCACTCAGTGGTTTTGGCGAATTTCCTTTAGTTAGGAAAAAGAGGGCTAAGCCACAACCTTTATTTCTTACTTTTGTCTTGGAAGAAGGAGAACTTTCCTTTTTGAAGAACATAATCCCACAAATTATTGAGTCAAAAGGAAAGGTCAATGGTAAACTAATAATTAAAGGCAACTCGGATTTTCCGCAACTTGAAGGTAGTCTATTAGTTTCTGACGGCGTAATGGAAATAAAAGATGTATTGAAAAAAATTAGCGAGTTTAATGCTCACCTTAAATTTAGTGGACAAAATGTCTTTTTGCGTTCCTTAAGTGCAAAAATAGGACAAGGAAAAATTGAGGCAAATGGAAAAATTGAATTAACTTTTTCCTCTCCAGACAAATTTCCTTACTTTAAAATAAAAGACTATGCATTTTACTTGCAGTCATCTACGGATAAAGGGATAAGCGTCGTTTTGGAAGATTTAATCATTCCCCATTCCACTATCTTCAAACGCTTAATTTATGCTCCCTCACAGGGCGAAGCAAAAGTTAGCTTTAATTTAGCCAAAAGAGAGGATAAACCAATATTAGATGGTATTATTGAGTTAAGTAATACCCATTTTACCTATCCAGCTAAAGAGAAAAAAACTAATGTGACTTGGAATGAAATTTTCAATTTCTTTGATTTAAATTTAGAAATTAGAACTAAGGATAATGTCTGGTACGAAAATGAATTAGTAAATACAAATATCAATGGTTTTTTGAAATTAACTGGTAAGGGTAAAAAATTAAAAGTTAATGGAAAAATTGAAGTAATTCGTGGCAACCTTAGTTATTTAAATCGTAATTTTGAAATAAAAAAAGCAATTTTTGAAGTAATTGATAATGTTTGTTACCTTGAAGGAGTAACAGAGACGAAAACTACAGTTTTAGACCCGGAAACTAAACAAACATCACCTGATGTGGTAGTAATGGTCATTGACCGTGGTAAAATTGGTGAAATACAACCCAAATTTTATTCTAAAAATTATCCTTTATTAACTCAAGAAAAAGCATTAAACTATGTTTTCGCTAATGTAGATATAAGTGAACTCACCCCGGAGGGAAAAATAGTTCTTCTCCGGCGTGAAATATTGCGTTGGATAGATACAAGTCTAACTACCCCTTTAGTTAAAAATATTCTTACTTATGCTGGTTTGGTTGATACCGTAAGAATGGAACGAGAAACTCCTCTCGAAACAACTGAAGGAACACCAACCGCACCGGGGGACCAACAACCGGTTAGTACTGATTTGCGTTCGGCTGGTACCGACTGGCGAGATTTGGTTAAAGGAACCAAAGTCACCTTTGAAAAACAGATCTTGCAGAATATCCTTTTAGGTTACAGTGTAAAATTAGATACTTTGGTGAACCGTCTTGATTTAAAACACGAATTTGAACTTGCCTACCGTTTCCGTTGGAAAGGTGATGTTCTCCTTAGGGCAACTTACGAATTAGAGAAAGGACAAACTACCTCTGGTAGTACAACGCCAGAAAGAAAAATTTATCTTGAACCCCGCTGGCGTTTCGGTTGGGAAGAGTAAGAGACAGATGGATTATTCTTGCCTTTTCTTAGTTTTTTTATTAAAATAGATAAAAATAGATTAGATTGAAGGACAAGTTAAATATGAAAAGAACATTTTTTTTCTTTTTTATTATTATTTTTTTTGCAAGTAATCTTTGGGCAGAGTTAAAGAAAATTAGAAGTATTGAAATACAAGGAAATCGTTATGTGTCAAAGACGGAAATCCGGGAAAAGATTAAACTCCGTAAAGGTGACCTCTTAACCGAACAAGCATTGAAAGAAGATATTGAAAATATTTTTGCTCTTGGTTCATTCTTAGAAGTCAATGCGGAAACTGTAGAAGTAGAAAAAGGAATAAAACTTATCTTCAATGTCAAAGAAAAACCACAAATTAAAAAAATTATCTTCCGGGGAAATAAACATTTTTCGGATCGTAAACTGAAAAGTGAAATTTCTCTAAAAGAAAAAGAATTTTTTGACCAGAAAAAATTACAAGATGACCTTACAAAAATTGTTGACTTATATAAAAATAAGGGTTATGCTGATTGTCAAGTAGAAGGTTACGAAACTCCAGAAATAGAAAATAAGGTTGCCATCAATATTTTCATTACTGAGGGGAATCAGATTGTTATTCGGGAAATCAAACTTGAGGGAGTAAAATCTTTCCTGCAAAAAAAAATACTTAAATTGATGAAAACGAAAACAAAAAAAGTATATAAAAAAGAAGATTTAGATAACGACTTAAAAGAAATCGAATCTTTTTACAAAAACCATGGATATTTGAAAATGACACTTGAAACACCAGTGATAACTTTTAATCCCGAACGTACTGAAATGCAGATTATTTTACAAATAAATGAAGGAATAAAATTTAAAGTACAAGGATTTGAATTTACCGGAAATAAAATCTTAAGCGAAAAAAAATTGGAAAAGGCGGTTACTTTGAAAAAAGGCAAAATTTTTGAGCAGAAAAAATATGAAGAAACTTTAATTAATTTACAAACTCTCTATGGTGATAAGGGATATTTACATGCATTGATTGAACCGGAAACGATTGAAGACAGTGAAAAAGGCAACTTGAAAATAAAATTTCAAATTGTGGAAGGTGAAATAGTAAATATAGACCGTATCTACATTGAAGGAAATACTTTTACTAAGGAATATGTTTTTCGGCGAGAATTGTTAGTCAAAGAAGGGGGGCCACTTTTAGCAAGTGAAGTACGACGCAGTCTGGAAAGACTGTATAACTTAGGTTTTCTTGATGATGTAAAAGTTGATGTCCAACAAGTTAGAAATCCTAATCTTGCTGATTTGATCTTCACTGTAGTTGAAGGTAAACCAGGCATACTTTCGGCTGGAGCTGGTTATTCTTCTACTGACCGTTTAGTTGGAACTTTACAGGTGCAACATAAGAATCTCTTTGGTCGGGCGTATCAGTTGAATTTACTCTGGGAATTTGGTGCTCGGAAACAGAATTATGAGATAGGTTTCACTGACCCTTGGTTTTTGCAAAAACCAATTTCTCTGGGAATAGATATTTTCAACACACTAAGGACAAGACAGTACGGCACGGTAGAATCTGCTTACAAAGAAAAACGTCAGGGCGGCGGATTGAGGTTAGGACCACGATTATCCGACTACTTAAGTTTAAATTTTGCTTACACTTACGAAGGAATTGAAGTCTTAGATATTGATCAAAAAGTTATTGATCAATACGGAACAGATGCGGTCAAAGAAGAGAAAAAAGTTACCTCAAGTGTTACAGGTGGTATTACTTATGATAACCGGGATAATATTTTTGATCCAACTCGAGGAACAAGGGATGCTTTCTCTATCCAACTGGCAGGAAGTCTACTCGGTGGAAATGTAAATTTTTATAAACCTACTTTTTCTTCGAGTTGGTTTTTCCCAACTTTTTGGAAATTTATCTTAGCCATAAATGCGCGTCTGGCTTTTGTGGAACAAATTAGTCCTTCAACTGATGTTCCTGTATACGAACGATTTTTTATCGGTGGTGCAGATACGGTACGCGCCTATGGATACGGTGGTGAAATCGGACCCAGTGAAGGTGGAAAATATATGGCGGTATTCAATGCTGAATATCGTTTTCCTTTGACAATGGAAAGAGGAAGGACTGTAGTCCAAGGAGCAATTTTTTTTGATGCCGGGGGTGCCTGGAAAGAAAGCAAAGATATAGATTTGCGTATCGGGACAGCAAAAAACTGGATGAAATCAGGTATTGGTTTTGGTATCAGAATGGTTAGTCCGGTTTTCCCTTTAAGATTTGATTGGGGTTATCCTTTAAATAAAAAAGACAAAACTTGGCAATTTTATTTCAGTATGGGGAACATCTTTTAAACACAGATTACACAGATTTTTTAAATATAGATTTCACAGATTGAAGATGAAAAATCTATCTGTGTAATTACTTTTTTAAAATGGAATTAACTTTAAAAGAAATAGCAAAAATTGTTCAAGGAAAAATAGAGGGGAATGAAAATTTTATTGTTAGTGGCGTAGCCACATTAACTGAGGCGAAAGAAGAAGAAATTTCCTTTCTTTATGACAAGAGGTTTTTCTCCCAATTAGAAAAAACAAAAGCTGGTGCATTAATCGTTTCTGAAAATATTACTTTACCAAAGAAGAATTTAATTAAGGTTAAGAATCCTCAACTCGCTTTTGTCAAACTTTTGAACCTATTTGAGGAAGAATCAAAAAAAGGTAAACATCCCCGGGGTATCCATCCGACTGCAATAATTAGTAAGGATGTAAAATTAGGCAAAGAAGTTGCCCTCGGTGCTTATACGGTTGTTGAAGATAATGCAGAAATTGGCGAAGGAACGATTATTTATCCACTTTGTTACATCGGTAAAGAAACAAAAATTGGTAAAAATTGTTTAATCTATTCAAGTGTATCTATCCGTGAAAAAATCAATATCGGTGACAGTGTAATTATTCATTCCGGTGCAATTATTGGTAGTGATGGTTTCGGTTTCCTCACTGTAGAAGGTAAACATGAAAAAATACCACAAATCGGCACAGTGGAGATTGGTAATAATGTGGAAATTGGTGCAAATTGTGCTATTGACCGAGCAACGGTGGGCAAGACAAAAATTGGCTCAAGAACAAAAATTGATAATTTAGTCCAAATTGGACATAATGTAGAAATTGGTGAAGACTGTATTCTTGCCGGGCAAGTAGGTATCGCAGGTTCAACAAAAATTGGTAATAATGTAATTCTTGCTGGGCAGGTGGGTGTAACTGACCATGTAAATATTGGTGATAATGTCAAAGTTGCCGCACAATCCGGAGTGATTGGAAATATCTCCTCAGGATTGACTGTCTCCGGTTATCCAGCAAGAGAACATCAAAAAATGCTAAAATTGCAAGCGCTTATTGATAAATTACCTGAGATTTATAAATTTTTTAAAACGCTGAAGCGCAAAATACTACCAAAACGCTAAAGAGTGATTTTAATCCGCATAATCCGCGGATTTTTATCTGCGTTAACAAATGAGTGAAAGACAGAAGACTATCGCCAAAGAAATTTCTTATACGGGTATTTCTTTACATACAGGAAACTTAAGCACAGTAGTTTTTAAACCTGCCTCAGTAAACTCAGGAATAAAATTTATTCGGGTGGACTTACCGGATAAACCAGTAATTGAAATGAATTGTAAAAATGTACTTGGTGTAATTCGAGGAACTACCCTCGGTAACGAGGAAGTGCGTATCCATACTACTGAACATCTTTTAGCTGCTCTTTATGGTTTAGAAATAGACAACTTAATTATTGAAATTAATAGCAATGAATTACCAGTTGGTGATGGTTCAGCATTACCTTTTGTGCAAATTTTAGAAAAAGCGGGACTTGTTGAACAAGAAGAAGAAAAGAAATATTTTATTCTTCTTGAGCCTTTGCACTATGTCCAGAATGAAACTGAACTGGTTACTTTTCCGAGTGAAAAATTGAAAATTTCTTGCACGATTGATTATCGCCATCCAATGTTAAAAAGTCAATATGCCTCTTTTTTAATTACACCTGAAACATTTAAGCGCGATTTAGCGCCAGCAAGAACTTTCTGTTTTGATTATGAAATTGAATCTTTAAAAAAGAAAGGATTAGCCAAAGGTGGCAGTTTGGACAATGCAGTAGTAATTGGTATGGATCGTATTCATAATAAAGAGGAAAGTTTACGTTTTGTTGACGAATTTGTACGCCATAAAATTCTTGATTTACTTGGTGACTTATATCTTCTTGGTGGACCACTGAAAGCAGAAATTATTGCTATTCGTTGTGGACATAGCCATAATATTGCTTTTGCTAAATTGCTTGCGGAAACTTTAGAAACGAAAAAAATTGACTTCCCCCAAGCGGAAGGACAAACCTTAGATTATGAAGAAATAAAGAAAGTTATACCGCATCGGCATCCTTTTCTTTTTCTTGACCGGGTGACGATTACTGATGAAATGAAAGCAGTAGGATACAAGTATCTTACCGGGAAAGAGGATTTTTTCCAAGGACATTTCCCGGGAAGACCAATTATGCCTGGTGTATTAGTTGTGGAAGCAATGGCCCAAACCTCCTGTGTATTATTTCTTGCTCATCCGGAACGGCGGGAAAAACTCGCTTACTTTATGAGTATTAATGAAGCAAAATTCCGTCAACCGGTATATCCGGGTGACCTTTTAGAATTACAAGTAGAAGTTTTGCGTGCACGAGAAAAAGGCGGGAAAGTCAAAGGGAATGCCTATGTTAATAGTCGTTTAGTTGCTGAGGCAAAATTTATGTTCTATCTGGTAACCAAATAAAAGGAGGAGACCCCACACCTTTCAGACATAGTCAGTTTTAGTTTCTTACCAACGACAAAGTTATCCTCTATGTATTTTTAGATATTGATTCTCACTTTTTAATGTTTTCTAACTCATGGATAACTGACTTAAAAAATCGTTGGATGACTGAAAAGGTGCGGGGAGAAAAAAATGAAAATTCATCCGACTGCAATAGTTCATCCGGAAACACAAATTGGACCGGATGTAGAAATTGGTCCTTATGTAGTAATTAGTGAAGGGGTAAAGATTGGTCAGGGAACCAAAATTGGTCCTTATGTACATATTGAAGGAGAAACACAAATTGGTGAGAACTGTCAAATTTATACTGGTGCAATCTTAGGAACAGCACCGCAGGATTGGAAATATCGCAATGAAAAGACCGGTTTGATAATTGGCGATGATACACTTATTCGTGAATATGTAACCATAAATCGAGGAACAGCAATCAAAGGTAAAACAAAAATTGGTAAGCGTTGCTTCATAATGGCATATGCGCACATTGCCCATGATTGTACACTTGGAGACGAAGTAATTATGGCCAATAATGCTACCTTAGGTGGACATGTGCAGGTTGAAGATTATGCTACCCTTGGTGGACTGGTTGCTGTCCATCAATTTGTCCGGATTGGCAAATTAGCAATGCTTGGTGGTGGAGCAATGGTCTCTTTAGATGTGCCACCATTCACTCAAGCCTGTGGTGATCGGGCAAAACTTTATGGGTTGAATATAATTGGTTTGCGTAGACGAGGGGTTGCCCGAGAAGCAATTATTGCTTTAAAGAAGGCGTACCGTATTCTTTTTCGTTCAAAATTAATGTTTAAAGAAGCGATAGAGAAAATAGAGCAACAGTTTGACAATCAAGAAGTAAAATATCTGATTGATTTCTTGAAAACAAGTAACCGTGGTTTCTGTCGCTAAAACGCAAAAACGCTAAATTTAGACGCAAAAACGCTAATCCGCCTGAGGCGGAGGCGGTTTAGCGGTATTTTGCGATGGTTCGGTGTTGCACACCATGGTGAATGTATTGAACCACTTGGCGGAGATTATTGATGAGTAATTCTCTTTCTGTAGGTTTAATTGCCGGTAGAGGTAAATTGCCTTTATTTTTTGTTCAGGAAGCAAAAAGGTTTAATTGCCAAGTCAAAGTTATTGGTTTCAAGGGTATTACTGACCCACAATTAACCAAAATCGTTGACTCTTTTTTTTGGGCAAAATTAGACCACTGGGAAGAAATTGCTAATTTTTTCCAAAAAGAAAATGTAAAAAGAGTAGTCCTCCTTGGTGCAATTAAATATAACTATATTTTCAACAATTGGAAATTTGACCAAAAGACAAAGAAATTATGGAATAATTTGCGAAATAAAAAAACAACTACTTTATTTCAAGCACTGACTAAAATTTTTGCTGAAAAGGGGATTAGAATTATCTCTCCGTTACCTTTTCTGAAGTCATTTCTTGCACCTGCGGGCATCTTAACTAAATCGTTACCGACGGAAAGAGAATGGATGGATATTCGGTTTGGTTTCCGGATTGCTAAAATGCTTACCTATTTAGACATTGGGCAAACCGTAGTAGTTAAAGACAAAGCAGTATTAGCAGTGGAAGCAATGGAAGGAACGGATAAATGTATTGAGCGTGCTGGGAAAATAAATAAGAATGGTTTGGTAGTAATTAAAGTTGCCCGTCCAAAACAAAACCTGCGTTTTGATCTTCCGGTTGTTGGTTCAAAGACACTTGATATTCTAAAAAGGGTAAAGGCGAGAGTTTTAGCCTGTGAAGCAAAAAAAACAGTTCTCATTGAGAAAGAAAACTTTTTAAAGAAAGCAGAAAAAAATAATTTAACCGTTGTCGGGATCTAATGAGAAAGATAAAAATAGCGGTTATTGGGGTAGGAAAATTAGGGCAACACCATGTCCGTATTCTTTCCAAAATTAAAGATGTAGACCTAATTGCTGTAGTGGACATCCTTCCTGACCGGGCAAAAAAAATTGCCTCTCTTTACTGCACTTCTCTTTATACCGATTATCAAAAAATTTTCGGTTTAGTTGATGCAGTAACCATTGCTACACCGACACCAACACATTACCAAATAAGTAAAGATTTTATCTCTCAGTCAGTTCATTGCTTAATTGAAAAACCAATCACCAATAATCTGGATAATGCAGAAGAAATACTCAATTTAGCAAAAGAAAAAAATGTAATCTTGCAGGTTGGACATATTGAAAGATTTAATCCAGCGGTAATCGCTGCAAGAAAGTATATCTCCGAACCAAAATATATTGAAAGTAGAAGGCTTGGTCCTTATGACCCACGAGTAAGTCATATTGGTGTTGTGCTTGATTTAATGATTCATGACCTAGATATTGTTTTATCTTTGGTAAATTCAAAAATAAAAGATTTAGATGCACTTGGCACTTCGGTATTTAGTAAAAATGAAGATATTGCTAATGTAAGGATAAAATTTTCTAACGGTTGTGTTGCTGACCTCTCAGCAAGTAGGATATCGTTAACTACTTTTCGGAAAATAAGAATATTCCAGCTGGATTCTTATATTTCTTTAGATTATCAAGAAAGAAAAATAAAAATTTATCGGAAGAAATATCCGATAGTAAATTCGTCGAAAGACATCGAGATAATTCAGCCAAAGTTAGAAAAATATGAACCTTTAGAAAAAGAATTAAGTCATTTTATTGAATGCGTAAAGGAAGGGAAAAAACCTTTGGTTACCGGAGAACATGGACGGGATGCTTTGGAATTAGGGCTAGAAATTCTTAAAAAAATTAAAGAAAAATAGAAAATGGAGAAAAAAATTCTTTTAGTTGCGGGAGATCCTTCTGCAGATTTACACGGAGCAAATTTAGCTAAAGAACTAAAAAAAATTAGCCCAGAAATAAAAATTTTTTCTTTAGGTGGAGCGCATCTATTCACGGTTTCCAACCAATTTCTTTATAATTTAGTTGACTTAGCAGTATTTGGTATTGGGGATAGTATAAAAAATTATTTTCTTTTCCGACGAATTTTCCAAGATATTGTGCTTAAATTTTTGGATGAAGAAAAAGCAGACTGTGTAATTCCGATTGATTTTTATGGATTTAATATTCATCTTGCCCGTGCAGCAAAAAGACGAAATATCCCAGTAATTTATTATATCAGCCCGCAAGTGTGGGCAAGTCGTCCGGGAAGAGTAAAAAAACTGGCAAAGTATGTTGATAAAATGATTGTAATTCTACCATTTGAAGAAGAAATTTATCGTTGTACAGGCGTAGAAACAGTTTTCTTTGGTCATCCTTTACTTGACCTAATTCCACCTTTAACTTTTAACTTTCAACCTTTAACTATTGACTATCATATTGGTCTTCTTCCAGGAAGTCGGAAAGCAGTGCTCTCTCGGCATTTGCCAATACTTTTTACTATTGCTAAAATAGTTAAAGAAAAATTTCCCGAAAGTAAATTTTTTCTTCCCTGGACAAGAAATATGCCGGTTGATTATTTAGAAGAAATGGTGAAAAGAAGTCCAGTAAATATTTCTTTAGTTAATGATGAAAATTACCAGGAACGAAAAAAATTTAAGATTGCTTTTGCCTGTTCAGGTACGGCAACTTTAGAGAATGCTTTACTTGGTATCCCAACGATAATTATCTATAAAACGACATGGTTTTTTTACCTATTGGCACGCTGTTTAGTGAAAGTCCCCCATATTGGATTAGTAAATATAATTTCTGGTAAAAATCTTTTCCCGGAATTTATTCAAAACAAAATAAAAATTGAAAAAATTTTAGAAAGAGTAGAGAGTTGGCTTACTAACTCTCAAGAATGGCAAAGGATACATCAAGAATTGCTTACTCTCCGGAAAAAATTAGGTGAACCGGGTGTTTCCAAGCGTGTCGCTGAAGAAATAGTCAAATGTATAAACGATTAATTAAATACTTTTATCCTTACTGGATGAAGTTTATTCAGGCACTTTTTTGTATGGTTGGTGTAGCCAGTTTAACTACTCTCTCAATGTGGTTATTAAAGACAGTAGTGGATAATGCTTTAATTGCCAAGAATTCAGTTTTGTTAATTCAGTTAGTAATTGTTATTCCGCTACTTTATTTGCTTAAAGGATTCTTCGTTTATTGGGAGAAATATTTAATGCACTATATCGCCCAGAAAATTACTCTGGATATCCGTAACGAACTTTTTATCCATTTACAAACACTTTCTTTTGATTTTTATGACAAAGGTTCTACTGGAAGAATTGTTTCCCGTTTGACTAATGATGTCCGACTTTTAGAAACGGCTTTAATTAATGTTCCGGTAACACTGGTTCGGGATAGTTTAACTTTGATTTTTTTAGTTGGTTTACTTTTTTACTTACATTGGAAGTTTGCACTGATTAGTTTGATTGTTTTTCCGCTTTCTTTATATCCATTAAGAGAATTCTCGCAAAAAATGCGTAAAATAAGCCGTTTGGGGCAGGAGAAAATGTCTGACCTTTACGCTTTGATTCAAGAATTGGTCTTTGGAATAAGTGTAGTAAAGTCCTTCAGTCAAGAAGAAAAAGAAATTGAACATTTTCGTAAGGAAAATAATACTTTCTTCAATATTATTATGCGTTTTACTAAAGTTCAGGAGTTATCCAGTCCCGTGATGGAATTCTTAGGAGCGATTGCGGCAAGTTTCATCCTTCTTTATGGTGGTTATGATGTAATTAGAGGCATTTGGAAACCGGGTGCATTTTTTGCTTTCCTTGGTGCGGTTCTTTCCACTTATCAACCAATAAGAAATTTTTCCAATTTTAATCCGATTTTACAACAAGCACTTACCGCCAGTGAACGCATTTTTTCTCTCCTTGATGAAAAACCTACAGTTATTGAACCGAAAGAAGCAAAAATTTTACCTTCCTTTAAAAAAGAAATTGTCTACCGAAATGTCTGGTTTGCTTATAGAGGTGAACACCTCTATAGTAAAGATTATGTCTTACAAAAAATTAACCTCAAAATTAAACAAGGTGAAATTATTGCTTTAGTTGGACCTACGGGAGCAGGAAAAACTACCTTAGTAAATTTACTTCCCAGATTCTATATTCCACAAAAAGGGAAAATTTATATTGATAATTATGAAATTGGTGAATTAAATTTAAAATCTTTACGGGAACAAATCGGTATGGTAATGCAGGAAGTTATCCTTTTTAATGATACGGTAAGAAATAATATCGCTTATGCTAAACCAGAAGCGACCGAAGAAGAAATTTTTCAAGCCGCAAAAATTGCTAATGTTCACGATTTTGTTCTTACCCTCCCTCAAGGATATGAAACAATTATTGGTGAACGAGGAATGATGCTTTCTGGTGGAGGAAAACAAAGAATTGCGATTGCCCGAGCTATCCTAAAAAATCCACCAATTTTAATTCTTGATGAAGCAACTTCCGCCCTTGACCCAGAGACAGAAAAATTAGTTTATAAAGCCTTAGACCATCTGATGGAAAATCGTACTACCTTAGTTATTGCCCATCGTCTTTCCACAATAAAAAAAGCAGATAAAATTATTGTTCTTGAGCGTGGCGAAATTATTGCCTCGGGAAAACATAAAAAATTATTGGAAAAATGTTCCACCTATCGACGACTTTATCAGTTACAACTCTGGGAACAATAAGCGCCTATATAACTTTTTGCACTTTACCTGAACGCAGACAGGAGGTACAAACATAAGCATGACAAGTTTTACCCTGAAAAGAAAATTTCATCTTCCGGAGATTCGGCCGGAACCAACGATGGCTCGCTTTATGCGAATGACTTACTGATTTACCCGCAATTGGTTGTTTACCACATACAATACATTTGAAAGCCATATTTTCCTCCTGATATAAAAAAACGGATTCAGACTGATATTTGCGGATGCACACGGATATGTGGACAATTAAAAAAAACCTTCATCCGTATAAATCTGCTAAAATCCGTTTGAATCACAATAATAGCATACTTTAAGAAGAAATGCAAGAGTTAAACCCTTTAGAGAACAGTGTTCAATATCTTAAAGGGGTTGGACCACGACGGGCTAGACTTTTAAAAAAATTAGGGATTGAAACTGCTAAAGACCTAATCACTTATTTCCCGCGTGCTTGGGAAGACCGTTCACGAATTGTCTCAATTGCTGAAGCACAACCTGGAGAGAGAATTTTAATTCGTGGACGAATTGTCCCACCACAGTATCGCCATTGTGGTGGGATTGAATTATTTGACATTATCAAAACACAAAAAAGATTAAAAATTTTTAAAACTGCAGTTTTAGACAAGAGCGGGATAATTTATTTACTCTGGTTTAAAAAAGATAACCCACATTACGATATATTTAGCAAATTAAAAAAAGATATTCAACGCGGTAAGGAGATACTTGCTTACGGAACAGTAGTGACACCAACAATCGGAGATTCCAAACAACTAAATGTAGAAACATATAAAGTTCTCTCTACCTCAGGCGAAAAGGATTTTTTTCATTTAGCAAGAATTGTTCCTTTATATCATCTCACTAAAGGATTAAATGAAGAATTTTTCCGCGAATTGATGAGGAAAGCATTGAATAATTATCTCGTCTTCACTGAGGATATCTTACCAGAAAACTTAAAAAATCGTTATCGTTTCCTTTCCTACCGTGATGCTTTGGAAGCAATTCATTTCCCAAAAAATTTTATGGAAAAAGATAAAGCGTACTCTCGTCTTGTTTTTGAAGAATTTTTTCTTTTTCAATTGGCAATTGGACTAAAACGGCAAAAAATTAAGAAGACGATAAAAGACTATACTTATACTATCAAATGTCATTTGCTTACTCCTTTCCGGAAAAATCTTGGTTTTGATTTTACCAAAGCACAGAAAAAAGCAATCAACGAAATTTTTGCTGATTTACAATCTCTTCACCCAATGAACCGTCTTCTCCAAGGTGATGTTGGCTCCGGAAAAACGGTGGTTGCTTTATCGGCGATGCTTTTAGCTACCGAAAACAATTATCAATCTGCCTTTCTTGCTCCGACAGAAATACTTGCCGAACAACATTATCTTACTTTTAAACATTTCCTAAAAAATTTACCAATTTACCCCGCCCCTCATTGTATACCCTCCTCTTCAATGAAAAGTAAAGATGAAGGGCTAAGTATTACGAGGGGCGGGGTAAATTTTGCTTTATTAACCAGTAAAACAAAGAAAAAAGAAAGAAAAAATATTTTTACTAAACTAAAAACTGGCGAAATTTCTATTCTTGTCGGCACGCATGCACTACTTGAAGAAAAAGTTATTTTTAAAAATTTAAAACTGGTCGTAATTGATGAACAACACCGTTTTGGAGTAATTCAGAGGGCAAAAATACGTGCAAAAGGTGAAAATTCAGATGTCCTTGTCCTTACCGCAACACCAATTCCGCGCAGTTTAGCCTTAACTTTATACGGCGATTTAGACATTTCCGTGCTCAATGAACTACCACCGGGAAGACAAAAAATTGAAACTTTACATTTATCTGAAAAGGAAGCGTATGATTTTGTAAAATCCACTGTGGCAAACGGACACCAAGCATATATTGTTTACCCTTTAATTGAAGAGTCGGATAAACTTGAACTAAAAGCAGCAACTACTGAAGCCGAACGGTTGAAAAGAGATATCTTTTCTGGTTATCGAGTAGGTCTAATTCATGGACAACTTCCCGGACAAGAGAAAGAAAAAATTATGTCTTTCTTCCGAGAAAAAAAATATGATATTTTAATTGCCACCACAGTTATTGAAGTGGGAATTGATATTCCCAATGCAACCATAATGGTAATTGAACATGCTGACCGTTTTGGTTTGGCTACCTTGCACCAACTCCGTGGACGCGTAGGTCGGAGAGGAAATAAATCTTACTGTATCTTACTTGGTGAACCAAAAACTGAAGAAGCAAAAAGAAGAATTGAAATTATGCTTGCGGGAACTGATGGTTTTCGTATTGCTGAAGAAGATTTAAAATTACGTGGACCGGGTGAATTTTTTGGCACCGCACAACATGGTCTACCGGAATATAAAATTGGTGACCCGGTAAAAGATTATCATTTACTTAAAGAAACACATAACCTTGCCTTATCTTTTTTGAGAAAAGATTTTTATCAAAAAGAAGCACAACTTCTCCGCACTGCCCTCTATCAAAAATACAGAAAAGGTATGCAACTATTACCCATCGGCTGACCCCGCCCTTTTTCGAGATTGATTTAGTTCAGCAAATAACCTTAACAAAATTTGCAGAGAGGTGCCGTAGACAAAAGGGCGGGGTTGACAAAAAAATATATTTTTTTTATAATTAAAAAAACAAATGAAAAAATTGTCCAGTCAGAATCAGCAGAGGATTGCGGTTTATCCCGGTGCTTTTGACCCGGTAACGAATGGACATTTAGATGTTGTTTTAAGAGCGACAAAACTTTTTGACCAGGTAATTGTTGCTGTAACTGATAATCCGTCTAAACCACCTACTTTTTCAGCCAATGAACGAGTGAAACTCTTAAAAAAACTTTTAACCAATTATCCACAGGTAAAAGTGGAATATTTCAATGGTTTATTGGTTGATTACTTAAAAAGAAAAAAAGCACAGGTAATTATCCGAGGTTTACGGGCGGTAAGCGACTTTGATTACGAATTTCAAATAGCTTCGATGAATCGTCAACTTTACCCCCAGGCAGAAACGGTTTTTCTTATGCCCGATGAATCTTATACTTATCTTTCTTCCAGTTTGGTTAAAGAAATTGCTCGTCTCGGTGGTAAGGTGGAAGGATTTGCACCGAAGGAGGTAGAAAAATTCCTCCAAAATAAATTAAAAAAGAAAGGTTGACCCCGTAAAGATTTTCATCTACCCCGTAAATGAAATTCTACGGGGTCTACGGGGTTGACAAAAAAAGAAAATTGTATTATTCTTAAGATGAGGAGATTAGTAAAAGCAAAATGGCATTACGAGTTACACCAGTATTAAAAAAAAGATTAGGCGATTTACTTGTTGACCTCGGAATAATCAGTCGGGAACAATTACAAAAAGCCTTAGAAGTACAAACGCAAACCGGAGGGAAATTAGGACGTATCCTTATCCAACTTGGTTTTGTTACCGAGGAGGTTTTACTTTATTTTCTTGGCAAACAAGCAGGTGTTTCTTATGTTTCCTTAGCTGAGTACGGAAAAATTCCTGAGGAAGTAATAAAAACTGTTCCGGAAAGTATTGTCCGATATCAAACGCTTATTCCGATTGCTAAAGAAGGCAAAATTTTGACTATTGCTATGTCTGATCCGTTTAATGTTTTTGCTCTTGATGATTTAAGGTTAACTACCGGTTATGATATAAAAGTGGTAATTGCTCCGGAGAAAGAAATTAAAAATGCAATTGAATCATATTACGGAAGTAAAGAAACAATTGAACAAGCAATTAAAGAAATTGAAAAGGGCACTGGCGAAAGTGCAATTGAAGTAGTTAAAACTGCTGAAGAAAAAAAAGAAATAATCAGTTTAGAAGCAGCCGCCAAAGAAGCACCGGTAGTAAAGATTGTTAATCTTTTATTGACCGGAGCAGTAAAAGCAAAAGCAAGTGATATCCATATTGAACCCTATGAGAAAAATTTAAGAGTGCGCTACCGTATCGACGGTGTACTTCATGAACAACCCGCCACACCAAAAAAATTACAAGAGGCAGTTATTTCCCGAGTAAAAATTATGGCTAATTTAGATATTGCTGAGCGTCGTTTACCCCAGGATGGACGAAGTAAGATAAAAACGCTCGGGAGGGAAGTGGACTTGCGTGTTTCCACATTACCAACCGCATTTGGTGAAAAAATAGTAATCCGTCTGCTTGACTCTTCGGCTCTATGTTTGGATTTAACTAAATTAGGTTTTGAACCGGAAGCATTGGTAACTTACAAAAAAAATATTGCTCTCCCTTATGGTATAATTTTAATTACCGGACCGACTGGCTCAGGTAAGTCTACTACACTTTATTCCACACTTGCTACCCTAAACTATCCTGACCGGAACATTATGACTATTGAAGACCCGGTAGAGTATATCCTTGAAGGAATTAACCAAGTCCAGGCAAAACCAGAAATAGGTTTAACTTTTGCAAGTGGTCTGCGTTCTTTTCTCCGTCAGGACCCAAATATAATTATGGTTGGTGAAATCCGTGATACGGAAACTGCTGAAATTGCTATTAATGCGGCACTTACTGGACACTTAGTATTTTCCACTTTGCATACCAATGACGCTCCTGGGGCAATCACCAGATTGAATAATATGGGTATTGAACCTTTTCTTACTGCTTCCACGGTAACCCTAATTATTGCCCAACGTTTAGTCCGGGTTATCTGTAAAGAGTGTAAAGAAACATATCCTGTACCTTTTGATTTTTTGGCAACCTTAGGAGTAAAACCAGAAGAGGTTAACCAAGCAAAAGAAATTTTTCTCTCTCGGGGAAAAGGTTGTGAACATTGTAGTAATACTGGTTACCGGGGGAGATTAGGAATATTTGAATTGTTAGAATTGAATGATGAAATTCGTGAACTCATTTTGGAACGTGCTTCAACCCATTTACTCAAACAGGCTGCACGGAAAAGTGGAATGACAACACTCCGGGAAGCAGCATTAAGAAAAGTATTAAACGGAATAATCACAGTTGAAGAAATGTTGCGAGTGACCTTAACCGATACCGAATAAGGATGATTACAGTGATTTTCAGTTTGATTACGGTGATTCTAATCAGTGTAATCGCTATAAAAAAATCCCTGCCCCGTTAGAAATGGCGTCCCGCAACGCGGGATTTCTAACGGGGTGAATGTAATCTGTGTAAAAAAAATGAATATTGACGAACTTTTGGTTTTAATGTTAGAAAAGAAAGCATCGGATTTACATCTTACACCTGGTTTACCTCCGATGCTTAGGGTTGATGGTGAAATTATTCCTACCCATTATGAGAAACTTAGTGCTGAAGATTGTCAAAAAATAATTTATTCCTTGCTTACCGATTCACAGAAAGAAAAATTTGAAACTAACAACGAACTTGACCTCGCTTTCGGAATAAAAGGTATTGGGAGAATAAGAATGAATGTTTTTCGCCAACGAAACGCTATCAGTGCCGCTTTACGTTCTATTCCTCCTAAGATATCATCTTTTGAAGAATTAGGAATTCCACCAATAATTTACGAAGTAATGAAATTACCTAAAGGATTAGTTTTAGTTACCGGTCCAACTGGTTCGGGTAAAACAACTACACTTGCTTCAATGATTAACTATTTAAATGAGCATCGCTATGCACATATTATCACTATTGAAGACCCAATTGAATATGTCCATACTCATAAAAAATGTATTATTGAACAGCGGGAAGTAGGGATGGATACAAATTCTTTTACCAGTGCATTGAAATATGTTCTCCGTCAGGACCCGGATGTCATTCTTATTGGTGAAATGCGTGATTTGGAAACAATTCAAGCGGCACTCAATATTGCCGAAACCGGACATCTTGTTTTTGCTACTTTGCATACACCGGATGCTCCCCAATCAGTAAACCGGATAATTGATGTTTTTCCACCACATCAACAGAACCAAGTCCGAGTACAACTTTCTTTTGTTTTACAAGCAGTATTTTCTCAGATGCTTCTTCCGCGGATTACTGGGCGGGGTCGCGTATTAACTACTGAAGTTTTAATTGTTACCCCAGCAGCACGTAATATCGTTCGGGAACAGAAAGTTGAACAACTCTACACTCTAATGCAAACTGGTGCAAAGTATGGTATGCAGACAATAAACCAGTCCTTGTTTGACCTTTACTCTAAAGAGTTAATTTCTTATGAGGAAGCAGTTTCACGTAGTCTTGACCCTGAAGATTTAAAACGTTTAATGTCTTTAAAGGGAGTTTATCAACAAGTATAAATAAAGTCAAAAGTTATAGGTTAAGAGTTAGAGATGGCTGAGTTTGCCTATCGGGTAAGAACACCGAGTGGAAGAATTAGTCAAGGAACAATTGAAGCTGCTGAACAACGGAAAGCGGTTGAACAATTACGTAATCAACGTTTAGTAATCTTAGAAATTGGTGAAGCAAAAAAAAGTACATTAGTAGAAATAGTCAAAAAATTTTCTCCACTCGAAAAGAAAGTTAAATCCAAAGATTTAGTTCTTTTTTCTCGGCAGTTATCAACGATGGTTTCCGCAGGTGTGCCCATTGTCCAGGGATTGAATATTCTTGGTGAACAGGTAGAAAATGTTTCTTTACGCGAAGTGATTAAAAAATTACGTGAAGATATTGAGTCCGGGGTGTCAATTGCCGAAGCAATGAAACGGCAACCGGAAGTATTTTCTGAACTTTATGCTTCAATGATTCATGCCGGTGAAGTTGGCGGTATTCTGGATAATATTCTTGAACGTTTATCTTCCTATTTAGAAACAGCAGAAAAATTAAAAGGCAAAGTTAAAGGAGCAATGACTTATCCAATTGTAGTTTCTTTGATTGCTGCGGGTGTAACCATTTTCCTTTTAACCACGGTAATCCCAACTTTTAAAACAATTTTTGAAGGTTTTGGTGCAGAATTACCTACACCAACAAAAATTCTTATTGGTCTATCTGAATTTTTGAAAAAATATATCCTTTTAGTTATCGGTATACCGGTAGGTATTTTTATTGGCTTAAAACAATGGTATAAAACAGAAAAAGGCAAAATTTTTTTTGATACAAAATTTCTTAAATTACCGATGTTCGGTATGCTTCTGCGTAAGGTTGCCATTGCTAAGTCCACCCGGACACTTGGCACTTTAGTTAAGTCCGGTGTACCGATACTCCAAGCAATGGATACGGTAGCAAAAACAAGTGGAAACAAAGTTATTGAAAGTGCTCTTTTTCAAGCAAAAGAATCAATCCGGGAGGGTGAAAAAATTGCTGAACCATTGAAAAGAAGTGGTGTCTTCCCGCCAATGGTTACCCAGATGATTGCGGTTGGTGAAGAAACTGGTAACTTGGATACGATGTTAACGAAAATTGCGGAATTCTATGACCAGGAGGTAGATGTAGCGGTTGCCTCTTTAACCAGTTTGATTGAACCTTTAGTAATGGTAATGATGGCTTTAGTAATTGGTGCAATTGTTATTGCGATGCTTTTGCCAATGTTTCAGATGAGCCAATTAGTTGCTAAGTAAAAAATGATTACCGTGATTAAAATACCGATTACGGTGATTAAATTCTAAACAGTTCACAATGGAACAACTACAAAAAGGTCGACTGAAAAATAGTTATGGTGATTAAATAAAGGGATTGCAGTAATTTTTAAAAAGGGAAGTTTTAATTCTAATCACTGTAATCTCGGTTTTATCTTTAATCACTGTAATCAGGTAATTTACGAAAAAAGGGAGGTGAAAAAAGATGTTACGGAAGACCGAAAAAGGTTTTACCTTAATTGAACTTATGATTGTTGTTGCCATTATCGGGATTTTAGCAGCAATCGCGATTCCCCGTTTCGCTGACCTGATTCGCAAGTCAAAAGAAGGAGCAACTAAAGGTAATCTCGGGGCAATTCGTTCCGCACTATCAATCTATTACGGTGAGAACGAGGGTCGTTACCCAGGAGCAGTAAATGACGGTGCTAGTACCAGTATCAGTAGATTGACCCCTACTTACCTTGATGCAATGCCAACAGTGAGACTCGGAGGACCGGGACCAGCAGCGCATACCAATCATACCGATACAGCGGATGTGACCGCTTATCGGGATACTGGCTATATCACTAAACCTGCTCCTACCTCTGACAATGGGCAATGGGGATACTGGTATAATGCTGGCGGAGCAGGTTTGCAGGCAACCTATGCTGGTGTTTTCATCAACTGTACCGGTACCGATAGCAAAGATGGTACGATACACGCGTGGTAAAAATGAATACGAGGTAAAACCGAGAAAAAAATGCAGGCAAAGTTTTTGCTTTGCCTGCATTTTTATTATTCAATAAAATGTGGTCAATTTTTATCTTTGTTTTTATTGCAATCTTTAAGGGTGGGAAAAATTTTCTTGCCGAAATTTTTTTTGCTTTTTCTCTTCCTTTGCTTTTTCTTAAGGAAATTTACCAAAAAAAAGATTTTTTTTCTTCCACTCCGCTTAACTTACCACTTTTTCTTTTCTTCTTTTTAAGTTTCCTTTCTGTAGGTATCTCCGTTCATCCAAAAGTAACTTCAAACAGTTTTTTCCAAATGGTAAATTACTTATTATTTTTTTATCTTCTTCTTTACTCTCTACAAAAAGATAAAAAACTTGAGAATAGAATTTTCCTCACTATATTGTTTGTGGCTACATTATTTTCTTTCTTCGGGATAATTCAATTTTTTCAAGGGAAAACGGCACGGGCTAATTTAGCCAACAGTAATCTTTTAGCCAGTTTTTTAGTTCCTTCGTTAGGTATAGTTTTAAGTAAATTATTCTTTAATCCGAAACTAAGAAAAAAGGAAAAAATAGCCAATTTTCTTTTTCTTTTCCTATTTGGTTTAGCTCTCTTTGCTACTCATTCCCGGGGAGGGTATTTAAGTTTAATTTTTATATTTACTTTATTGCTTTTCCTTAAATATAAGCGGCTGAGTTTAGCCACAATACCAATCGCAGTGACCCTTCTTTTTTTTATTTTCCTACCGCAAACTTATCTTACTACTTTGTTAAAAATAGATGACCTTTATAGTTTTACCCGGGTAAATATCTGGTTATCGGCTTTAAGGGCAAGTTTAGAAAAACCTTTATTCGGCTGGGGGTTAGGCAGTTTTGAAACGATTTTTTTTCGTTATAATTTTCCAGTTGAAGGAACAATTGCTCGTTATGGAAGATACCCTGGATTTGTAATGAATGAATATTTACAGATTCTTGTTGAATTAGGTGTAGCCGGTTTTTTCTGTGTAATCTGGTTAATTTATTCGTTTTTTAGAGAGATACATCGGAAAATAAAAGAAAGTGGTACTTGGCAATTGTATACAATTTTACTTGGTTTAAGTGCAATTTTGACCCACGCACTGGTTGATTTTAATTTACATTTACCGTTAATTGTTTTGACTTTAATTTTTTTCTTCACTATGGGTATAGCTAAATCAGCTACACCTATTTTTGTTACCCGAAAAGTTCAATTTTTTTTCTTTTTTTTAATTAGTTTTTTTCTCCTAATCAATTGTGCAAATTTTCTCAGCCAATATTATTACCGGAAGGCAGAAAAACTAACTAATAATTGGGAGAAAAAAATTATTTCTTACAAGAAGACAATTCTCTATAATCCTTTAGACAGTTTACCTCACCAAAGGTTAGGGGACTTGTATGCAGAAAGATATATTTTGACCAAGGAAGAAAAAAATAAAGAAAATACAATCAAAGAATACAAAAAAGCGATTGCACTTGAACCGGAGAATGCTTTCCTTTATCGTTCTTTAGGTGGATTTCATTATGATTATACGGAAAATAGAAAGTTAGGTATTTTTTATTATGAAAAAGCAATTGAGAAAAATCCTTATAATCCATTTTTTCATTTTGAATTAGGAAAAATTTATCTAAATGAGGGTCTCCTTTCTCAAGCGAAAGGATGTTTTCAAAAAGCAAGAGAACTTGAACCGAATTATCTGCAAGCCTATTTTGAGGAAGGATTACTCTGGGAAAAAGGAGGTAATCACCTCCGAGGTAATCACCTCCCAAGTAACGAAGAAAAAGCATTAGAACTTTATACCCAAATTTTGGAAATTATAGAAAAGAATCTTACCCCGACAATAAATTATGAAAAAAAATTATTGCAATTTGATTATGTTTTATTATACAATCAATTAGCCGGAGTTTATTTCCGTAAAGGGATGTATTCCCAGGCACTTTTTTACACCGAGGAAGCGTTAAAACTTGAACCAAAAAACAAAATTCTTCAACAAAATTTAAAGCTTATTACTGAAAAAATAAAAAAAAGCAAGAAAAACTGATTACCTGGATTAAAAAAATGATTTTTTTTCCCTCTCTCTCTTTACCACTTACTACTCCCTACTTACCACTCACCATTTTTTTAGTTGGTTTATGTATTGGTAGTTTTGTCAATGTTTGCATCTGGCGTATCCCGAGAAAAAAATCAATAATTTATCCTTTTTCGCAATGTCCGAAATGCGGAAATTATTTATGTTGGTATGAGAATATTCCTCTTTTAAGTTATTTATTTCTTAAAGGGCGATGCCGGTATTGTAAAGAAAAAATTTCTTGGCAATATCCTTTGGTAGAGTTACTTAGCGGTTCAATTTTTCTCCTTTTTTACCTTAAGTTTTCTTTCTCTATTCAATTGTTTTTCGTTCTCATCTTGAGTGTTTTTTTACTAATTGCCAGTGGAATTGATTATTACCATCGGCTTATCCCGAATAAACTTACCTATTCCTTGATAATTACGGGGTTATCTTTTTCATTTTTCAATCCTTTCCTTAACTTTACATTTACCCCGTATAGACACTTTGTGTCTAACGGGGCGAGCATTTTACACTTTTCACTTCACTCCACACGTTTTCTATATGCTTTATGCTCTTTGCTCTTTGCTGGAGGTCTCTTATATCTTATTGGTTTATTAGGGGAAAAAATACTTAAAAAAGAAGCAATGGGTGGAGGTGATATAAAACTATTAGCCGGAATAGGTGCTTTTGTAGGAATAAAAAATATCTTTTGGATAATTTTTCTTGCCAGCACAATTGGAGGAATTAGTGGACTGCTAAAAATCTTGTCTCATAAATTATTCAAAAGAGGTAGTCAGCTTTCTTCAGACGCCGTCGTCCAAAGCGCTCCGTCGCTGAAGCTCTGGAGCGTAAGCGACCTAACTTTGGCGTCGGACGATGACACACTTATACCCTTTGCTCCTTACTTAAGCATTGCGACATTTATAACCTTATTGGTGCGGGGTCAAAGCCAACTATAACTTATACGGGTGGGGTTGACCCCGTTAGAAATGGCGTATCTCGCCGAGATATTTCTAATGGGGTTGACAAAATGAGTAAATGGGGTTATAATTAAAAATAATTATGAGATTAGGAAAAATCAATCTACCTCTGAAATTGGAAAGAATAAGATTGCCTTTCTTACCAAGTAAGAAAGTTTTAGGTGTTGACCTCGGGTCACAAATAATTAAATTAGTTGAACTTGAACAAAGTAAAAGAGATAATCAGCTCAATAGTAAATGGACACTAAAGAAATGTGCTTTTGAATCCTTAGGTATTGCCGAAATTTCTGCGGAAGAAAAGAAAACTCTCTTTATTGAACGACTTAAAGAAATAGTCGCCCGCGAAAAATTTTCTACAAAAAGAGTAGCCACTTCTCTCTCTGGTAACCAAGTTATTGTGCGCTATGTAAAATTTCCTAAACTTAGTCCCGAAGACTTAGCAAAAACAATACAATTTGAAGCCGAAGCGTATATACCTTTTGATATTCGGGAAGTAAACCTTGCTTTTCATATTCTTGGTGACCTTGTGGAAGAAGGGGAAAAGAAAATGGAAACTGTCTTGGTAGCAGCAAAAAGAGAAGTTGTCCAAAATCGTATTGAAATTTTAGAAAAAGCAGGATTAGAGCCAGCGATCATTGATATTGATGCTTTCGCCATTGAAAATGCCTTTGAACTTGCTCGTCGGAGGGAGAGAAAAGAAACAATTGTGGTAATAAATTTGGGAGCAAGTGTAACTAATCTAACGATAATTGAAAATGGTGTTTCCAAAGTGGTTAGAGATATATTTATTGCTGGGAATACTTTTACTAAGATTATCCAACAAAATCTTAATCTTGATTTATCTAAAGCTGAAGAATTGAAAAGAAAATGCGGAATAGATACAGAAGAAACAATTATCTCAGAAAAAGCAAAAGTAACAAAACTATTAAAAACAGTAATAAGCGATTTAATTAAAGAAATACAACATTCTATTGAATATTATCAAAGTCAACTGCCGGAGGAAATACAGGTTAGCCGTATCCTTCTTACTGGAGGCTCGGCGCTCTTACCTAATCTCGGGAAATATTTTGCTCAAGAGTTACAACTACCTATAGAAATATATAATCCTTTTCTCCATCTAAATGTACCTGTTCCTCTGCCAAAAGAAATAATTGAAAAGAATACAATTTTTACTATTGCTATAGGTTTAGCTTTACGTTATGATTAAAATTAACCTTCTTCCACCAGAAGTAAAGAAAAAAGCGGAAAAGAAACGTTTAATTACCTCCTTAGGAGTAAGTGTAGGTTTGTTAGTTTTAATTATTTTTGGAATTTATGGTCAAAAAGTTCTTCATTGTCGTAGTTTAGAAAAGGAAATAAAAATGATGGAAATGGAATTAAAAAAATTAGCCCCAATTCTTATGGAAATAGAACAGAAACAACAGGAAAAAGATTTGTTAATGAAAAAAAGACAAGTAATGAAAGATTTAATGCAGAATACCTTTCTTTACCCACAATTTCTTGAAGAATTGGTAAGTATTTTACCAAATAATGTTTGGTTTTCTAACCTTGCCACAAAACCTAATCCCGAAGGTACGGGATTAGAAGTTAACCTTGATGCTTCCGCATTAGATAACTATGCAATCGCTGACTTTCTTACTATTTTAGAAAAAAGGGAATATTATTCAAATATTGAGTTAGGTCCAATCACAAAGACCGGTAGCGAAAATGAAGCAATTTTAAATTTTCGTCTTAATTTTCGTTACCAACCAAAGAGGTAGTTACCTCTCTACCTGTCGGTAGACAGGAAAGTCAATGACCTTGTCCTGAGTTTAGTCAAAGGACAACAAAGTTTATCTTTCAGTAAATTCAAGATGTCCTGAACCTGCTGAAGGACAGGTCACGAGGGGTAAACCGAACTATGAAACTAACTGACCAGCATAAAATTTTGCTTATTATTGTTAGTATTGCTTTAGTTTATGGATTTTATACTTATCTTTGGCATCCTCTCATTCCTAAGATAAAAATACTTGAACAAAAAATAAATGAACTGAAAGGAAAATTAGAGTTAGCCAGAACCAATACTCAGGAATTAGAACGGATAAAAAAAGAAATGGAATCTTTAACAGTTGAATTGAAAGAAATGGAACTTCGCCTGCCAAAGAAAAGAGAGATTCCTTCTCTCCTGCGTAATCTGACCTATCTGGCGGAAAGATATCAAGTCAATATTACTAATTTGGCACCTCGGCCACCGAACCCAAGAGATTATTTCGTAGAATTACCTTTTAGTATTCAGTCAGTTACTAATTATCACAGTTTAGCCACCTTTCTCACTGCCCTTGGGCAAGGTGGACGAATTATCAATACCACTAATTTGTATCTTACTGCTCAATCGGGTAGTGAAGAGAGAACTGTTTCCGCAACTTTTAATTTGATTACATATACTTTCAAAGAAGGTTCACCTTGAAAGGAAGTTGATCAATCCCACCACAGTAGCGAAATTGTGGTGGGATAGTAGTTAGTAGATAGGAATGACTAAGGACAAAATCAGAGGAAAAGAGGTAATCACCTCAAGAGGTAATCACCTCAAATGGAAAAGAAAAAGTTCTCTTTGCTCTTTGTTTATTGCTTTTTGTTCTTCGCTTTTGGCTCCTTGCTCTTGGCTACTTTGGGTTGCGGGAAGAAAAAAACAAAACCAGTAAAACAGATTGAACCAAGACAGACTATAGTCACTCCTGCTCCAGTAGTTAAACCTGAACCAGTAAAAACGAAAAAGATAGTCTATGTATATCAGGGACATCGTTTCCGAGACCCCTTCATTCCCCTTACCGGTGGATTAGTAACAAGTAAAAAATTAAGCGAAAAATTGACCGCAGGAAATTTACGCTCTTTTGTAGTTAAAGGAATAATTGAAGATGAAAAAGGAAAAATTGCTTTATTAACTGCACCGGGAGGAAAAAATTATCTCCTTAAAGAAGGTAAACTTATTGATTCGGAAGGGAAAACCATCACGGGAATTAAGGGGACAATTGAAAAAAATAAGGTAGTTTTTTTCCTTGGTGAAGGTAAAGTAGAATTAAATATTATGGAGGAAAACAAATGAAGAAAAAAGAGGTAATTACCTCAATTATTTTGTTTTTATTTTTTCTTTGTCTTTTTTCTGGACTTTGTGCTGAAGAAATTAAGTTGCCGAAAGAACCAATTAGTTTACATTTCCAAGATGCGGACATCCGGGAAGTATTGAGATTGTTTGCCTTAAAAAGTGGAATAAATATTATTTACGGTGATGAAGTTAAAGGAACAATTACTATCCATCTGGATAATGTACCTCTTGATGAGGCATTAAATACAGTATTAACCTTAAAGGGATTAACTTATCAGACCGTAGGAACGAATATTCTTCGCATTCTTACTCCGGAAACGCTTGCTCAAGAGCGAGCGAAAGCGGTAACTTATACAAAGATTTATCCTTTAAATTATGCAAAAGCCGAGGAAGTAAAACCACAACTTGATGCAATCCGTACTGCGGAAGGAAGAAAAGGAATGACCAACGTTGATACCCGAACAAATTCTTTAATTATTACTGATACGCGTGAAGGTTTAGAAGCTGCGGAAAGACTAATCAAAGAGTTAGACAAAAAACCTTATCAAGTAATGATTGAAGCAAAAATGGTTGATGTAAAACTAAGCGATTTAGACGAAATGGGTATAAATTGGACCTATAAGGAAGAAGATACAGCGGCTACCCAACAAGAAGTTTACCCAGCAGGAGTTGATACGAGTAAAGAAAAAATTGTTCGCGGAGAAAATTTAGAAGTAAGTGCTAAATTTGTGCCACCTACAAGCGGGTTAATTTTTAATTGGGGACAGGTTACCGACCGTTTAAGATTGGAAGCAAAACTTGGTGCTTTAATTAAGGAAGGAAAAACAAAAGTTTTGGCTACGCCACGCGTGGCCACCCTGAATAATAAAGAAGCAAAAATTTTAATTGGTGATAAGTATCCTTACACGATTACTACGGAAGTACCAGGGCAACCCCGACTAACGACTTATGGATTCGTTGAAACCGGCGTGAAATTAACTGTAACTCCTACAATTAACGAAGCACGACAAATTATCCTAAAAGTAAAACCAGAAGTAAGCGTCCCTACAGGGGGAGGAAGCGGAGTCCCTCCCCAGGTAGGAACACGAGAAGCAGAAGTAACCGTAATGGTAAACAATAATGAAACCTTAGTCATTGGTGGACTGATACGGGAAGATGACATTTATAATCTGGAAAAAATACCTTTTCTCGGAGATTTGCCATTCTTAGGCGCTCTTTTCAAATATCGCAAAGAATCAAAAGAACGAACTGAACTTTTAGTTTTTCTTCGACCAGTAATTCTTGAAGATTAAAGAGCGCAGATAAAAGATTCGCAGATGACCACGGATAGTTGGAACGCTGAACTTTAGTTTAGAATAAAAAATTGTGGCAAGAAAAAGTTTTTACCTACGGGATAATTTTTCTTTTATTTTTTTCAGCAATTGCTTCCGGTAGTGTCGACCTTTGGGCACAAACAGTTGTTCATTTAGGAACAATTTTCCTGCTTTTATTATATTTCTTCTTTTCCTTCCAAAGAAAGGAAATTCTTCTCGTCTCTCCGCCGGGAGGTCTATTTGTCCTTCTTTTTAGTTTAGTTTTTTCTTATTCCTTTTCTTACAGTAAATTCACCAGTCGGGAAGAATTTTTTAATTGGCTAAATTATTTCGTTTTTTTTCTTTTTGCTCCTTTATTCTCTGAAGAAAAAGAACTTTTTTCTAAAGGGATTATCGGGATAGCCATTTTTTTAGTCTTAAAAGGGATTTTTGATTATCTTTTTCAGGGAATCTATCCTTTAAAATCAAGTTTAATTAATCCAAATATTCTTGCGGGCTATTTAATATTGGTAATACCATTGACGGTTAAGGAAAGTCTAAAGTTTAAAGTTCCCTTCGGCCCGAGCTCAGGGCGAGGGCAAAGTTTAAAGTTAAGAATTGGATATCAGCTCTCGGGTATTTTACTCTTAATGGGTTTAATTCTTACTGGTTCTCTGGGAGCAATTTTGAGTTTATCCCTTGCTTTTGTCTTGTATTTCAGAAAAAAAATTGGCCCTTTTATCTTCCTAACTTTAACCTTAATTTTAATCTCAATTTTAATTCTCAAATTGTCCCAAGCAGAAACAGGCAACCGTCTTCTCTGGTGGCAGGGAGCAGGAAAAATGTTTTTAACTTGTCCTTTAACTGGTATTGGTTTAGGTAATTTTGCCCGCTATTACCCACAATTCAAGGCGCAAGGGCTGAACTCCCTTTATGCACATAATCATTATTTACAAATCCTTGCGGAAGATGGAATATTCGCTCTCCTTGGATTCTTTGGCGTATTGATTTACTTTTTCCGACAGAAAGAAAAGAATTTAGGAATTTGTCTTGGGATTACCGCTCTTCTTATCCATAATTTCATTGATTATAATTTAGCTATACCTGCGGTGTCCTTGACTTTCTGGACTTTGTTAGGATTAGAAATAAATAAAGAGAGAAGTAAACACCTCAAACAAATAATTTACTCAAAAGTGAAAACATATTTCTTAGCAATTCCGATTATTTTACTTCTATTTTTTTCTTATTTGATGATTAAATTTTTTTTAGCTAACCGCGCTTATGCCCGCGGATTGTATTTTTTTCATACCGAAAAAAACTTACCAAAAGCCGAAAAAGAGTTACTTATTTCTTTAAAACTTGCCCCGGAGTATACACCTACTTACCATGTTTTAAGCGCTGTTTATACCCAGTATTACTTTCGGGATAAATCCCGAGATTGGCTAAAGCAAGCTCTGGTATCCATTGAAAAAGTAATAGAAAAAGAAAAAAAATATGCACTTTACTGGCTGGATAAGGCATGGATACATTATCTACTTGGAGAGAAAGAAATAGCGAGAAGGACATTTGAAGAAGCAAAAAAATTGAAAATACCAACTTACTTAACTACTAATTTGGAAAAATTATTAAGAGGCAATTACCTTTCAAGGTGAACTTTTTTCAAGGTGACCCTTAAATGATTTATATTATTTTACCGGCTTATAATGAAGAAAAAGGGTTGTCTGACCTTTTGGGGAAAATAAAAGAAACAATGAACAAAGAGGTAATCACTTCTACTTATCAACTTGTTTTAATTAATGATGGTTCTACTGACCGGACAGAAAAAATTGCTTACTCTTTTTCTAAAGACCTACCATTAAAAATTATTCATCACGAAAAAAACCGTGGTTTAGGTGAAGCATTGAAAAGTGGGTTGAACTATGTTTTGCCCTGCTTAAAAAACGAAGATATAGTTGTAACTTTAGATGCGGATAATACTCATCCTCCGGAATTAATTCCACCGATGATAGAAAAAATTAGTGAAGGTAAACAATTAATCATTGCTTCCCGTTTTTGTCCGGGAGGTAAAGAAATCGGTTTACATTTTTCCCGGCGTATTTTAAGCCGGGGAGCATACTGGTTATTAAATCTTTTCTTTCCTTACCCGGGAGTAAAAGATTATACTTCAGGTTATCGTGTTTATTCCGGGAATTTGCTTAAACAGGCAAATAATTTTTATAGGGAAAAACTTATCACCGAAAAAGGTTTCCCGGTGATGGCTGAAATCTTAAGCAAATTAAGAAAATTTAAACCAAAAATTGCTGAAATACCATTATCTTTGCGTTACGATTTGAAAAAAAGCAAAAGTAAAATTAAAATTATTCCTACAATTCTTCGTTATTTTATTTTGTCTATTAAGAACACAATTCTGGAAAGGATTTGAAAATGCTTTATCTACTGGTTTTTTTCAGTGCACTATTAATTTCTTTGATTTTTACTCCTTTAATGCGTTTACTTGCTTTACGGTATCAAATATTTGACCATCCAATAAGTGAAGTGAAAACTCATAGGGTCCCTATTCCTTATCTTGGTGGTTTAGCAATTTTTCTTGCTTTTATGATTACTTTGATTTTAATTCGTCTTTTTACCCATTTCCCAACCGGTACTTTACGGGCGTTAAGAGGAATTTTTTTAGGAAGTTTCCTGATTATTATACTTGGACTAATTGACGATTTAAAAACGAATGGGATCAATTATAAATTAAAATTTGCTACACAAATTTTAGTTGCTCTCCTTCTGATTCATTATGATATTCGGCTTAAGTTCATTTCTCCAAAATATCTTGCTGACCTGTTAACAATTTTTTGGGTTGTAGGGATAATTAACGCAATCAATATTATTGATGTAATGGATGGTTTAGCAGCAAGTATCTCAGCAATTGCTGCTTTTGCTCTTTTTTTCATCGCTTTAGTCGGCGAAGAAATTTATGTTAATTTTGCCAGTATTACTTTAGCCGGTGCATGCTTAGGATTTTTACCCTATAATCTTTCCCAAAGATATAAAATTTTTATGGGTGATACTGGCTCGCTTTTCCTCGGTTTTTTACTTGCTTCCCTTTCTTTAGGTACGTATTACACGCAAATAAGTGAAATTGCTCTCTATGCTCCGGTAGTCATCTTGGCAATACCAATCTATGATACTCTTTTTGTAATGTATATGAGAATTCGTCAAGGAAAATCACCTTTTCTTGGTTCGAAAGACCATTTTGCTTTACGCTTAGAAATAATGGGAATGTCAAGGATAAAAATTCTTCTTTTTGCTTGTTTAATCAGTTTAGGTTTATCTTTTCTTGCTTGGTTGGTGACGCGGGTAAATCCTCTGTTTGGAATAATAATTTATTTTCTGATTGTCTCTTCTTTCGTTCTTTTCAGTTTGAAAATCCAAAAAGTAAAAATGAAGTAGAAAGGTAAAATCCTTTGGAAAAGAAGATTATCATTCTTGGGGCGGGGTTGACTGGTTTATCGGTTGCATACTACTTAAAAAAAGATTATCTAATTTTAGAAAAAGAAAAAAGTGCTGGTGGACTTTGCCGTTCAGCCGAAATTAATGACTTCACTTTTGACTATACCGGACATTTATTACATTTACATCAAAATTATACGAAAAAGTTAGTTTTTAAATTACTTAACGGAAATTTAAAAAGGATTAAACGCAACTCGGCAATCTATTTTCAAGATCGTCTTGTTCCTTATCCTTTCCAGGCAAATCTCTGGGCCTTGCCGGAAAAAATAAAAAACGAATGCATTAAAGAACTTCCCCGCTCACCTGCCCACTCACTTACCTGTTCACTTTCTTCCTTCTCTGACTGGTGTCTTTCCACTTACGGGAAGGGAATATGTAAATATTTTCTTTTTCCTTACAACGAAAAAATTTGGCTCCATCCGTTAAGTAAGATCACTACCGAATGGGTGAATCCTTTCATCCCCGAAATTGCTAAAAAAGAAGTAATTGAAGGAGCAAAAAAAAAATTAGAGAAAAAATTTGGTTACAATGCGTATTTTTATTACCCAAAAAAGGGAGGGATACAAAGTTTAGTCAACGCATTTATTGAAAAGATAAAAAATATTCGTCTAAACTCGGAAGCAAAAAGAATTGATTGGAAGAAGAAAGTTATTTCTACCGACAATGAAATATTTAAATACCAACATCTTATTTCTACAATACCTCTACCAGAACTTCTCAATCGTTTAGAAAATTTACCTCAAGAGATTAACCGGACAAAAGAAAAACTTTCCTGGACATCGGTACTTTGTGTTAATTTAGGCATTAAAAAATTTAAAATGCAAAACTCAAAATTCAAAATTAAAAACTGCCACTGGCTCTATTTTCCGGAAAAGGAATTCATTTTTTATCGGGTAGGATTTTATCATAATTTTTCTTCTAATTTAGTTCCGGAAAACCACAGTTCTTTATACATTGAAATTGCACATCCCCCGCAAGAAAAATTAGACCAAGAAAAAATTATTCTTCAGGTGAAAAAAGATTTGTTCCGCTGTAAAATCTTAAATGAAAAAGATAAAATTTTGGTGACTAATATTCTCCGGATTCCTTATGCTTATGTGGTTTATGACCAAAATCGTCAATTGGCTTTAAAAACAATACAGGAATTTTTTGCCGAGAATAATATTTTTTCTCTCGGTCGCTATGGTGCCTGGAAATATTCTTTTATGGAAGAATCAATCCTTGACGGTAAATCTACCGCTGAACAAATTAACGAATTTGTGTAAGGTGTAAAGTGTAAGGTGTAAAAAATCTGTGTAATCTGGCATTTAATCTGTGAAATCTGTGGTTAAGAAAATAAAGGTCGCTCATATCATCACTAAATTAGAACTTGGCGGTGCGCAACAAAATACTTTATATACGGTTGAACATCTTCCGCGAGATAAATATGAGGTTATTTTAATCAGTGGTTGTGGGGGTATTCTTGATGAAGAAGCAAAAAAAATTCCCCAAACAAAAGTTTATTTCATTCCAGAATTAATCCGTGAAGTTAATCCCTTCTACGATTTTCTTGCTTTCTGGCGTCTCTTTCGTCTCCTGCGTCTCCTGCGTCCGGACATTGCCCATACTCATTCTTCAAAAGCTGGTATCTTCGGTCGCTGGGCTGCCTGGCTCTGTAATTTAGAATTTAGAATTAAGAATTCAGAATTCAGGACAAAAATTAATCACACTTTCCACGGTTTTGGGTTTAACCCTTACCAGAAGTTTCCAATCAGAGAATTTTTTATTTTTTTAGAGCAATTCACTGCTTTAATCAGCACGAAACTTATCGCTGTCTCTGAAGAAAACATTAAAAAGGGGATAGGCTACTTTATTGGTAACAAAGACAAATATGTCCTCATTCGCAGTGGCATAAAAATTGACCAATTTAGAAGTAGTGCACCCTTAAGAGTGCTACCTGAAAAGAAAAAAGAATTGGGTATCCAGCCGGAAGAAAAAGTAGTTACGATGATTGCTCCTTTTAAACCACAAAAAGCACCGCTTGATTTTGTCCGGATGGCAAAATATGTAAAAGAAAAAGTTCCAAATGTAAAATTCTTACTCGTCGGCGATGGAGAACTAAGGAATAATTTGGAATTTGGAATTAGGAATTTGGAATTGAAGAATGAAATTATTCTTCCCGGATGGCGTAGGGATATACCGGAAATTTTAGCAATTACTGATATTTTTGTTTTAACCAGTTTATGGGAAGGCTTACCAAGAACAATTTTAGAAGCGATGGCTTCCGGAAAACCGGTAGTTGCCACAGCAGTTGATGGTAACCGGGAAATTGTTCAGGATGGGTTAACTGGTTTCTTGGTCTCACCTAAAGAACCAGAAAAAATGGCCGAAAAAGTAATTTTTCTCTTGAGAAATCCCGATCTGAGAAAAAAAATGGAAGAAGAAGGTAAGAAAATAATTGATACTTCTTTTGATATTGACCATATGGTTATTCAACTTGACCAACTCTACCAAAATTTATGGCTTCCCAAGACTTAGCCCTTAATTACACCAATTGAAATTTAGATTACACAGATTACAAAATTTAAATCAGTGAAATCCGTAGTAAAAAATCTGTGTAACCTGTGATAAAAAAATTTTTTCAACAAGGCTTGACAAAAACAAAAATTAGTATTATAATTGTTTAAAACATTCAAAACTTTCTAAATCCACACTTTTTATGTCCTTATGTTTTATGTCTATATAATGAAAAGTAGAAAAACAAACAAATTGTATATAGGTTACACTGATAATCGCAAGTTATGTTTGGAAAAATATGATAAAGGCCTTGTAAGGTCAACGAAGAAATATTTTCCTTGGGAACCGTATATTACGAATCTTATAGGTCAAGACAAGATGCTTTGAGACGAGAAAAAGCATTGAAATATTTTGAGAAAGCATATGGTCAACTTAAAAATCGTATTAAAGAAAGTCTTGACCTAGACATAAAAGGTGCGGGGTAAACGATGGCTAATAACTTAGCACAAATTGAAGATATTTTTATTCAAACCGCTGGTGATTTGGCGCGCAGCTTAAGTATTAACCCACTTGTCGGACAACTTTATGCTCTTCTTTACATCCGCCAAAACCCAGTCTCCTTAGACGAAATGGTCGAAAAACTAAAGATAAGTAAAGGCAATGCGAGTATTAATATTCGCATCTTAGAAAACTGGCAAGCAGTGAAAAAAATCTGGGTCAAAGGCTCAAGAAAAGATTACTACACTGCCGAGAATGATTTTTTGAAGATTGTTATCAACCGTCTGAATGAAGGGCTTACTCGCCGTTTGAACACAACCGCTGAACCTCTACAAAAAATCAAAACTATCCTCAATGACAATCAAACTGAACTCGGTTCTGAAGAGAAAAATAGGGTCAACTTTTATAAAACGAAAATAAGACAACTTGAAGAAATACATAATCTCATAGCAAATTTACTGAAATTTCTCCCTTCGCTGAATTTCTTGAAAGAGAGAAATAATCTCTCCAAACTTTTAACTCTTGCTAAGACCCTAAAGAAACTATGAATAACCAAAATCTTTACTCAAAAATTTTTTATACTACAACTAAATACTTAGTGCTAAAAAATGTTTTTATGTTTACTGCCGGAATCCTCTCAATTTTTATCGTTCGACTTCTCCAGCCAGCAGAATACGGTAAATGGGCTTTAGTTTATCAGTTAGTAGCAACTATTGGGCCGATTCTCAGTTTGGGTTTTCTTTCAACTTTAGCCAAGTTTATCCCCGAGTATACCGACGAAAAAAGAAAAAATGAATTATTTTCACAAGCGTTATTCGTGGTTACACTTGCCTTTTTAGTTTTTTCATTACTTTATACCGCTGGAACTTCGTTATTTCCAAAAATTCTTCCTCAAGAAATAAAAATAGTAAAATATCCTTTTCTTTTTTTCATTGGTACGTTGGCTTTAGTAAACCTGATAGAAGGATTTTATCATGGCTTAGGTAAATTCAACCAGTGGACAACAATTGACGGTGGAAGAAGTGTTTTATCCGCTGGATTAGCAATTTTATTTATTCTTACTTTGTCAAAAAGGTTTGAAACAGTTTTCTACACTTATTTTTTTCTTATTTTTTTATTCTTAATTGTTTTATTTGGTTCTCTAAGGAAGAACATCTATAAGGTCAACCCAAAATTTGAACCTCGGATAGTTAAATTTTCTTTAATTATACTCGCCGGACAAATTGTTTTTCTTCTTGGCACAACAATTGATTCTGTTTTATTGCGTGTACTACTTAAAGACCCGGCACAGGTTGGTTATTACAACGCTGGTATTCGTATACCAAAAATGTTAGAAACAATGTTTCTTAGTCCACTTTCTGTCCCATTTCTTTACTATTTTTCTCATCCTGATACAGTACAAAGTAGAGAAAAAATTTTAGTGTTTGGCTCTAAAATGCTTGGTATTATATGTGGATTAATTTCATTATTTTTGTTTTCATTTGCAAAAGAAATCGTTTTGTTACTTTTTGGTAACGGATATTCAGAAAGTATTCCGGTATTAAGATTTTTTTCTTTGGTGCTTTTCATCATAGGTTTCATAATACTATTTTCGCCGTACTTCACTTCTCTGAACAAACCGTTAATTGTGGTTTTAGGTGGAGTTATCAGTATTACATCTATGTTCATTCTTAATCTATTACTTATACCTTGCCTAAAGTCAACAGGTCCGGCAGTGAGTGCAGTTTTGGGCTTAATTATTCAAGCATTGGTTTTGTTATACATATTATTAAAACATAAAGTGATGGGGTTCAGAAATTTTATTGTCTTGTTTTTTTGCGTAACTGTCGCTGTTGTGTCTGGTTTTTGTCTCAATTTTTATATAACTCTACTGATATTCATCCTATCCGTTTTAGCAACACAGTTATTTACCTTAAATGATATAGAAACCTGGCAAAAAATTGTAAAATCAAAATGAAAACATTACTAATATCATCTCCAACAATAAAATTTCCTACTTATAATCAAGGGGGGGAAATAAAATTAACTGAATCAGCATCACCACCTTTAGGTCTTTTGTATTTATCTGCAATGTTAGAAAAAGAAAATTTTGAAGTAAAAGTAGTTGATGTGTATGATTTTACCTTTAGAGAAATAGAAAAAGTGATAGTAGAAGAAAGACCGGACATTTTAGGAATTCCCTGTTTTACTGAGACCAGAGTCGCAGCTTTAAGACTTGCTAAGTTAGTAAAGAAAATAAATAAAAAAACAATTGTAGTTTTAGGCGGGGCACATGCAACATTCTTCCCGGAACAAATACTGTCTAATTGTCCTGAAGTTGATTTTCTTGTATTAGGAGAAGGTGAGTTCGTTTTTCTTGAATTAGTTAAATTGTTAAGTTCAAATAAGCCAGTAGTAAATCTTCACGGGATTGCATTTAGAGAAAATGATAGAATCAAAATTTTACCAGCGCAAAAAATGATAGATAATCTTGATTCACTCCCCTTTCCATCACATCATTTTTTGGATTTTGATAGATACCCACCAGCAGGTTTGGATATAGTTGATTGGAAGAATAGCGGAAGAAAACATGCATCAATAATTACTTCAAGAGGATGTCCATACAGATGTTCATTTTGTTCAACTACTGCTTTTTGGGGTTTCCACTACAGGTGGCGGTCTCCAAAAAATGTAGTAGATGAGATTGAAATGTTATACAAGGATTTCGGTATTAGTTATATAAGTTTTGCTGATGATACTTTCACTGCTAAGATGGATAGAGCAATAGAAATTTGTAAAGAGATTATGAAACGAAATATTAAAATTGAGTGGTCTGCTGCTACGAGAGTTAATTTTGTTAACAAAAATGTTTTAGAATGGATGAAAAAATCAGGTTGTCGGAATATTTTTTTTGGTGTTGAATCCGGTTCTCAGAAAATATTAAAAAATATAAGAAAACATGCTACAATGGAACAAGTTAGTAACGCATTTAATTTATGTAAAGAAATCGGTATGCAGGCTGGTATGGGTCTTATGATTGGCAATCCAGGAGAAGATAAGAATACGATTAACGAAACTATAAAAGTAGTGAAAAAAATTGTTCCTGATACATTGGCGACAGAAATATTAACAATAATGCCAAATACAGAAATTTATGAATTAGCAAAAAGCAAGGAGTTTATAGATGATGGTTATTGGTTAACCGATAAAGCGGCACCTTTCTTTACTGTGGAAAATTCATTAAGCAGAATACGAAATTTTATGCTAAAAATTCAGTTACTATATTATTTTGGAAAAAAAGATTATTTCCAGTGTCTCATTTCAATGTTTAATAGATATAAAATTACAAAGTATCTATTAGAGTTGACGGTCAAGGTAAAAAAATTACTTAAAATTAAATCATTCCGGATATATAAACTTTTAAGATTTACAAAACAAAAATGACAATCCTAAAATCAATATAAATGGCTATCAGTGTTAATTTTTTAATTTTTCTTGTTATTTTGGTTTTCAGTATATTTTTGAGATTTTATAATCTTAAAAATCGTGGAGTACTACTTTGGGATGAGGGTGTTAGGTTAAACAATGTATTATTTTTAAATGATATGATTAATTTTTTAAAAAGAAATTTTCGTAAGATAATAAATCGTGAAGTTGATCTTAAAGAAGCAGTTGAAAAGTTCCGTGGAACACATGTACTCGGACACACCTTATCTGTTTTCTTCAATTGGCTATTTGGTAAGATAATGAAAAAATTTGTGATTGGGGCATTATATTCGCATGCTTTTTTTGGTATATTAAGTATTTTTGGTGTTTTCTTTTTAACAAAATTAGTTTTTGGTATAAAAACAGCACTATTAGCAACCTTTATCATTTCTATTTCAGGTTACCATCTTATGTATTCAAGGTCAATATATCCGGGGACAATTTTTGAAACATTCTATATCGGAGCAACTTATTTTTATATTTTAAGTTTGAAGAGCAGCGAAGATTTATCAATGTTTTATCTTACATTTTGTGGAATTTTAGTTGGTCTTACATTTTTGATTTATTCAAGACATTTTTATATACCGCTCTTTTTCTTATTCTATGAGTTAATAGTTTTTTTGACAGAGATGTCTTTTGTGACTGTCTCAAGGGTTGTTGTCTTGGTTACATCTATGCTCTTGCCACAACTTTTGGTAGAAAGTGTATATATAATTTTAAAAGAGTTCGGGTATCCTCACCCAACATATTTTAGACAGTTATTTTATGATAGTGGTAATGTTTCTTTGCCTGACTTAAGATTTCCTTTCTTAAGAATGCATCTGGAGAATTTTTACTATCTTGATGGTTTTATTATTATTTTTACTTTGTTAGGTAGTATTTTTATGGTTAGGAGTTATTATTTTACTAAACAAATAATTTATTTAATATTTTTAACTCAATTTTGGGTGCCATTTTTTATATGGTCAAGCAGGTCACACAAAATTGGTAGAGAAGCAATTATTTCTGTTCGGCTAACTGGTTGGGCTAATTCGCCTCCTCGTCTTATGTCAAGTTCTTTATATTCAATGGCAATTATTTCAGCAATAGGTTTATCTGTTTTGCCTGATAAGTTATTATATTTTGTTATATTTTTACTTATTGTCTCAAGGATTCGCGTTCTAAAAAGGATTGTAAAGTTGCGTTCGGGTTTTAAGCAAGCGATAGAATTTATTCTAAGTCAAGATAAAGTTGGCAAACATATAAGTTTTTCACCACAAATTTCGTCATTTTATGTCGGTAAAGAAAATGTAATTTATGCAACATCACCGCTAATTGATAGCATAGAGGATTTATACCGGTCATATAAAGAAGGATTTAGATTTTTACTCTATATAAAAATTCTACATTTAAATATGCTGGAGAATAAAATCCCTGCTCCCATTGATACAGTATTAAACTCTTTAAAACCGGTGTATTCAGTAGCAACTGGAATAAATAATTTTAAACCTTTAATTCGTGATGACCAGAATATTAGGGATGTTATATTAGTTAAAGAGAATAACATAGATATTTATGATTTAAAAGAATTTTTTAGGAGGAACAAGTTTGGATATAATTAAGTTTCTTGAAGATAAAGCATTATGGGTAAGGAAGGAAACTTTAAAGATACATAAAATAGCAAAAGAAACCAGAATAGCATCTTGTCTTTCCGATGTTGAGATATTTGTAGTTTTATACTACGGTAAAATTTTGAACTTTGACCCAAAAAATACTTTTTGGCAAATGAGAGATAGATTTGTAATCAGTAAAGCACACGGCGCGGTTTCTTTATATCCAGTGTTAGCCGACTTAGGATTTTTTAATAAAGAAGAATTAAAGAAAGTCTGTAAAGAAGGTTCATTTCTTGGTGGTATTCCCGATTGTTCTATCCCCGGGTTTGAGACAATAAATGGTTCTTTAGGTCATGGACTTGGAGTCGGCTGTGGCATAGCGTTGGCTTTAAAAAAGAGAAATTTAGACCCAAAAGTATTTGTTTTATCAGGAGACGGTGAACTTTTTGAAGGAGCAGTTTGGGAAGCGATTATGTTTGCGGGACATCATCGACTGGACAATTTATTGTTGATTGTGGACAACAATAAAATAAGTATGCTTGATTATTGCAAGAATATTATTGACTTACAATCATTAGAAGAAAAATTTGAAACTTTCAATTGGAAAGTAAAAACTGTAGATGGACATAATGTAAAAGAGTTATATCACACTTTAAAAAATTTTAAAGAAGACAAAAGTAACCAACCAAAAGTGGTAATTGCTCATACAATAAAAGGGAAAGGTGTTCCTCAATTAGAAAACGACCCACTTTGTCATATTAAAGCGTTAACGGAAAAAGAAATTGATGAGATAATCAGCGAATTGAAATGAATAATTTACCGATAAGAGCAATGAGAGATATTTTGATTGAAGAGATTTACGATAGAATGCATGATAATGAAGACATTTTCTTCCTTTCTGATGATTTTGGTGCTCCGGTACTGGATAAATTGAAAGAAAAATTTAGAGATCGATTTATAAATGTGGGTATTGCTGAGCAAAACTTAATCAACATATCTACGGGGTTGGCTTTAGAAGGTTTTATTGTTTATGCTTATGGTATTGCTCCCTTTATAACCATGCGGTGTTATGAACAGATAAGAAACAATTTGTCTTTACTTTCGCAGTTAAAAGAAATAAATATAAACCTAATCGGTGTCGGTGCCGGAATGAGTTATGACCTTTCAGGTCCTACCCACCATTGTTTTGAGGATATTACAATTATGAGACTTCTACCCAATATTGCCGTGTTTTCACCAAGTGATTGGATGCTAACCAAAAAATTTGTTGATTTTTCAATTAAAGTTAAAAAACCAAAATATATCAGGTTAGATGGGAAACTCTTACCCCAAATTTATGAGAAAATTAATAATTTATCTCTGGAGAATGGATTCTCAGAATTGAGAAATGGCGAAAGAGTTTGCTTGGTTTCTACTGGATTTATGACCCATCGGGCTTTAAAGGTATGCGACGAATTTGCTAAAAAGAAAGTTAATCTCGGAGTTATAGACCTTTTCTTGTTAAAACCAATAAATGAAGATTTACTTTTTAATTGTTTAAAAAAATACAAACGTCTGATTACTATTGAGGAAGCATTTATAGATAAAGGTGGTTTAGATAGTTCAATATCTGATATACTAAACAGAAAAAAATCAAATATCAAATTGAAAAAAATTGGGTTAAAAGATAAATATGTTTTTGCTGCGGGAAGCAGAGATTATTTACATAAATTGAACGGTTTAAATGAGGAAAGTATTATAAAGATTATTGAGGATAGTTTATTAGAGAAATAAGCAAGGAGAACCATTTAATGAAAATATTAGTTACTGGTGGGGCGGGGTATATTGGTTCAATATTAGTTCCAGAATTACTAAAGCTCGGCTACGAAGTAATTGTTATTGATAATTTTATGTATAACCAAACATCTTTACTTGATTGTTGCTATGATAAAAACCTGACGATAATTCGTGGAGATGTGCGGGATAAGAATTTAATTTCGGGATGGATAAAAAAAGTTGACGTAATTTTTCTTTTAGCCTGTATTACTGGTATGCCTGCCTGTAATAAGGACCCGATTACCGCAAGAAGTATAAACTACGATGCTATTGAAATGATGTTAAATTTACGAAGTAAACAACAGATAATCATTTTTCCTACTACGAATAGTGGTTATGGTATCGGACAGGAAGGAATTTATTGCACTGAAGAGACACCTTTGAGACCTATATCCTTATATGGAAAACTAAAAGTTGAAGCAGAAAAAGTAATATTGGATTCCGGTAACGCTATAACCCTGCGTTTAGCTACTGCTTTTGGTATCAGCCCACGAATGCGTCTTGACTTACTCGTTAACGATTTCGTTTATCGCGCTGTTACCGATAGATTTGTTGTACTTTTCCAAGCACATTTTAAAAGAAACTATATCCATGTGCGTGATGTAGTACGAGCGTTCATTCATTGTCTTAACAATTTTGATAAGATGAAGGATGAACCGTATAATGTTGGTTTAAGTGATTGTAATATAAGCAAACTTGAATTATGTCGAGAGATAAAAAAACAAGTTTCAGATTTTTATTTTGTTGAAGCAGAAGTTGGTGAAGACGTAGATAAAAGAAATTATATTGTTAGTAATGAAAAAATAGAAAAAACCGGTTTTAAACCTGAAATTTCTTTACAGCAAGGAATTGCTGAGCTAATAAAAGGATATCAGATTATTAGGAAAAATCAATTTTCTAACCTTTGATTTAAAAAAATTATAATGAAGGAAAGACTTGATTCATTATTAGTAAGTCCTATGAGCAAAAAAGACTTTGTGGTAGACTAAGTGATACTCTATCTGGTATTGTTTCACCGATAGAAATTGCATTGATTGTAAGTTTTGTTCGGAGACACGGGGTTTCCATAAAAATCATTGATGCAAATGTGGAAAACTGGGATGTTCAACAGACAGTTAAAAAAAATCATAGAGCACAATCCTCTTCTGGTGAGGATGTTTCCTTTCCAAACCGGTGTTGCTTCGGCAACACCACAAATGGACTTGGTTCGGGAGATCTTCAAATTTTTAAAAGAGGGTACACTCTGCATTAAAACAATCGCCGGTGGAATACATCCGTTAGCACTTCAGGAAAAGACTCATAAAGAGGAGTACGTAGATTCCGAAAACACTTTACCTATGCCTACGAAGTATTTAACCTCAACAGTAGAACATATAAAAGAAATACTTAAACATAAAATTCAAAAGAAAATTCTCCAAGAAAAAAAATATGATCATTAGTAGAGCTCCTTTGCGAGTATCATTTTTTGGTGGGGGAACAGATTATCCTGTATGGTTTAAGGAAAACGAAGGCGCGGTATTGGCTACCAGTATAGACAAATATATCTACATTACTTGTAGATATCTACCACCTTTTTTTGAACATAAATCAAGAGTTGTTTGGTCTTTAATAGAATTAGTTGAAGATACTTCTGAAATCAAACACCCTTCTGTTCGTGAATGTTTAAAGTTCATGAAAATTGAAAAAGGTGTAGAGATTCATTATGATGCGGATCTACCTGCAAGAACCGGACTTGGGTCAAGTTCATCTTTTACTGTAGGGTTACTTAACAGTTTATATGCACTCAAAGGTACCATGGTACCAAAAGAACAATTGGCAAAGGATGCAATTTATGTTGAACAGGAATTGCTTAAAGAAAATGTTGGTTGTCAGGATCAAATTTTAGCATCTTTTGGTGGATTTAACTTGATAGAATTTAGGCCCGGAGAAGATTTTCGTATTTATCCACTAACAATAAACCCCGAAAGATTGAAAATGTTTCATAGTCATCTGATGCTTGTTTTTACTGGTTTTACCAGAATTGCTTCTGAAGTCGCTGCAGAGTTAGTAAAAAAAACTCAAGACAAGAAATCCGAACTCAAAACAATGTATCAAATGGTCTATGAAGCAATAAAAATTCTTAACAGTAATACCGATTTAAAAGAATTTGGTAAACTACTTGATGAAAGTTGGAAACTTAAGAGAATCCTGACCAATAAGATAACCACCCCAATGGTAGATGAAATTTACTCTAGAGCACGAAAAGCTGGAGCCTTGGGAGGAAAGTTATTAGGTGCAGGTGGTGGCGGATTTATACTGCTTTTTGCTGAACCAGAGGTTCAATTAAAGATAAAGACCGAACTAAACAAATTTTTACACGTGCCATTCCAATTTGAAAACTTAGGTAGCCAGATCATTTTTTACAAACCTGAAGAGATTTATTAAATGAAGTATCCTTTCGGTACCATCACAATTACTGAAAAATCTAAGGAACTTATAAACGAGATACTTAATAGTGGCAGAGTTTCTGCTGGAAAATGCGTAAGGAAGTTCGAGAAAAAATTTGCTAAATTAATCGGTACAAAGGAAGCAGTTGCGGTTAGTTCAGGCACTGATGCGGATGCCTTGGCTCTTGCGGTTCTTTATGATTTTGGTGTGCAGCGCGGGGATGAGGTAATTATCCCAGCATTGTCTTTTGCTGCTACTGGCAATGCTGTTTTACAGGCAGGTTTTACTCCTGTTTTTGTAGATATTGAAAGAAGAACCTTGAACATTAACCCGAATAAAATTGAAAAAAAGATTACGGAAAAGACAAAAGCGATAATGCCCGTTCATTTGATGGGCAAACCAGCTGATCTAGATAAAATTAATGAGATCGCTAAAAAATATAATCTTTATGTAATAGAGGACGCTGCCGAAGCACAAAGTGCGCTTTATAAAGGAAAAAATATTGGAACTCTAGGAGATATGTCTGCATTTAGTTTATATATAGCCCATATAATCTCTACAATTGAAGGAGGGATTATAACGACGAATAATTCTAATTATGCAGAGATACTAAGGTCATTAAGAGCACACGGAAGAGCATGTAAGTGTGATACTTGTGTTTTGAGTCTTGGTTCTCAATATTGTTCCAAGAGGTTTAAATATGATACAGATATAAGATTTGTTTTTGAACGAGTCGGATATTCAGCAAAAATGAACGAGTTAGAAGCAGCAGTAGGGTTAGGTTATCTTGAGATTTATGATGATATATTTAGGAAAAGGATGAAAAATTTTAAATATATCAGAAAAAAATTCAAAAAGTTTGAGGAATATTTTTTTACGATAAATCCTGAACCTTACGAAGAAATGGCTCCTTATGCTTTTCCGATAATTCTTCAAGAAGGAGTAAATTTTACCCGAGATGAATTTGTAAGTTATTTAGAAAAGAATGGTATTGAAACAAGAAGTCTTTTTCAGTCAATGCCAACTCAATGTCAGGGATTCAAGTTTCTTGGATACAAATTAGGCGACTTTCCGGAGGCAGAATATATCAGCAATAATGGTCTACACATAGGGGTACATCAAGACATAACCAAAGAACATATTGATTATTTTATTGATTTAGTTGAGAAATTCTTTAATCAGCGAATATGAGAAAAACTGATAAGATTTACATTGCCGGTCATACCGGATTGGTGGGTTCAGCATTGGTTAGGCGATTAGAAAAAGATGGATATACTAATTTGCTTACAAAGATACATTCTGAGTTAGACCTTACTGATGAAAAAGCAGTTCAAAATTTTTTTGCACAAGAGAAACCAGATTATGTATTTCTTGCTGCCGGTAAAGTAAGTGGAATAATTGCCAATGATATTTATCCAGCTGAATTTATTTATAAAAATTTAAAGATTCAAACCAATGTAATTCATTATTCTTACAAATTTGGAGTAAAAAAATTGCTTTATATAGGTTGTTCTTGTTTATATCCAAAAGATTGTCCTCAACCAATGAAAGAGGAATACCTCTTAACCGGTCCTTTTGAGCCTACTAATGAAGCCTATTCAGTAGCGAAACTCACTGGACTGAAAATGTGTCAAGCATATAATAAACAATATAAAACAAACTTTATTTGTTGTATTGCTGAAAATCTTTTTGGATCGGATGATAAATTTGATTTAGAAAATTCACATGTAATTCCCGCACTAATTATGAAATTTCATAGAGCAAAGATTGAAAAAAAAATAAGGGTTACTATTTGGGGTACCGGCAAACCAAGAAGAGGATTTTTGTATGTTGATGATCTTGTCGATGCCTGTCTTTTTCTGATGAAAAATTATAACTCATCAGAAATTATCAATATCGGTTCCGGGGTAGATGTGTCTATTCGGAAATTAGCCGAGTTAATAAGAGAAATTGTTGGTTTCACTGGAAATATTGAATTTGATACTACTAAACCAGATGGTGCACCAAAAAAAATGTTGAATGATACCAGATTAAAATCTTTAGGCTGGCAACCTAAGGTTTCTCTTAAACAAGGATTGATAGAAACATATAAGTGGTACTTAGAAACAAAAGGAGAATAAGAATGTCTATTTCAGTAGTTTTGTCGTTTCGGAACGAAGAAGAGGTATTGCTGGAACTAATTAGGCGTCTTCGGGCAGTTCTTGGTAAAGATTACAAAAATAACTATGAGTTAATCTTTGTTAATGATGCTTCTACTGATCATTCATTAGAGATTTTACTAGAAGAAGTTAAAAAATATAAGGATATCAAAATTATTAATATGTCCCGAAGATTTGGACACGATGAATGTATAATCGCGGGAATGAAATATGCTAAAGGCGACGCAGTGATTATAATGAACACTGACCTGCAAGACCCTCCGGAACTGATTCCACAACTGATTGAAAAATGGTTAGAAGGTGCGGATGTGGTTTATACTGTACGTCTTTCAAGGAAAGGTGAACACATCATTAAAGTGTTCCTAACTAAGTTAGCCTACCGATTTATCAAAGCCGTAGCGGAGGTAAATTTACCAGTAGAAGCCGGGGACTTCAAGTTAATCTCTCGACGAGTAGTCAGTGAATTATTAAAGGTTAATGAAAAGAATCCTTATCTTCGTGGATTAGTGTCTTGGCTGGGTTTTAAGCAGGTTCCCGTTTTCTACCAAAGGGAGGAACGCACCAAAGGTAAAACGCATTTTCCTTTTTTTAAGGACTTTGGAACTTTTCACGGACCCATTGGCACTTTTCTTAGTGGGATTACTTCTTTTTCTTTTCTTCCGCTGATTATTCTCTTCTTCCTTGGTTTTGCTACTTTTTTGGGAGCATTTTTTTTTCTTATTTTTATAGTTATCAATGAATTTTTAGCAATCCCTCTGCCAAAATTTTCTGGTTTTATCTTTATTGCTTTATTCCTTGGTGGAATACAACTTCTTGGAATAGGGATAGTAGCGTTATATTTAGCCAAAGTTTATGGCGAAGTTAGAAATAGACCGAACTATATTATTGAAAGTATGATTGGATTTGATGAAAAAAAATAGAATAAAGTTATATTTTGTCATTCCAGTATTAATATTATTGTAATATATTTAGGTCAGGAAAGAATTTATCTGTTTACACAAACAATTTTTTTATACCTTTTTTAGATTATAAGTACTTCAGATTAAGGATTGATATATTTTTTATTTGGTCTTGTTTCTTTGCGTCTACTTTATTTATAACAAAAAAATTTTTATGAAAATACTTCTTGTGCGACCACCGTCAAGTTACGGTGAAAATTTGAGAGGATTTCAGTTAGATTTACCATTAGGAATACTTTATATAGCAAGTATGCTGGAGGAAAATGGGTATGAGGTAGAAATTTTTGATTGCAGAATAGATTTTGATGCTTCGGATTTATTAAATACCTACAAAAACCGTAACTATGTAGAAAAACATTGGTTGACTGAATTTAAAAAAGTAATTCAAGAGAAAAAACCTGATGTTATTGGTATTACGAATCAATTTACTGCACAAATATTAAATGCAATAAAAGCGGCTGAAGCAGCAAAAGAAGTTAATCGAGATATTCTAACTATAGTTGGTGGTCCACATGCGTCGGTTAGTCCGGAATCTTTTTTAAAGTTATCAAGCGTTATTGATATTGTTGTTAGGGGAGAAGGGGAATATGTTATATTAGATATTCTAAATACCTACAATGGTAAAAAGTCCTTACAAAAAATTAAAGGAATTGCCTATCGTAATCAAAACGGGGAAATTGTAATTAATGAAGCAGGCAAACTAATTTTGAACTTAGATGACTTACCTTACCCTGCATATTATCTTAGCCATTTGGAAAAATATTTCAAGGCACAAGAATCAGGTTTTGAAGTAAGAGGTAGATATAACTATCCCAGTTCAGAAAGATGTCTACCAATGATTACAAGTCGTGGCTGTCCTTATCGATGCATTTTTTGCTCTATTCATTTACATATGGGTCGCAAATGGCGTCCACATTCACCGGCGTATGTGTTAGAGCATATAAAGTATGTTGTAGATAGATATGGTGTAAAGCATATCCATTTTGAAGATGACAATATTAATATAGATATTGTAAGATTTGAAAAAATTGTAGATGGCATAACTCAGAACAATTTTGGAATTACTTGGGATACACCTAATGGTTTACGAGTTGATAATCTCAGTCATGAACTTCTCAAAAAAATAAAGAAATCAAAATGTACATATTTAATTATCGGAGTTGAATCTGGGAACCAAGATGTACTTGATAAAATAATACACAAACGACTGGATTTGAAAAAAGTTATTCAGTGTGCTCAATGGTGTCAAGATTTAGGTATAGACCTGCGCGCATTTTATGTTTTTGGATTCCCGGGAGAGACAATTGATAATATTAAACAAACTGCGGACTTTGCACTCAATCTTCTTGAAAAATATGGTGTTTATCCTTATATCCATGTTGCAATGCCTTATGTTGGGACAGAATTATATAATATATGTGCAAAAAATGGGTTTTTGGTAAGAAAAATAGAAACCGAAAAAGATTTTCAGATGCTTATTTCAGGAACACCATTAATTCAGACAGAAGATTTCAGCATTTTAGATATAGAAAGATTACATTCAGAATTTCATAAACGATTAAGAAATTTAACATTACATAACTATCTAAAACTCGTAGAGAAAAATAAAATTTTTTTAAACGAAGTTTTATCAGATGCAAAAATAAAATATGAAACTATTGAAGATAAAATCAGAGAAATTGTTGAATATCAAAACTGTAAACAGAGAGCAGATTTAATAAGAAAATGAACGTACTTCTGGCATATAATAAAATTCCTTGGACAACAGGGGTATATTTAGAAAAATCATTAAGAAAAAAACATTATGTTGAAAGTTTTAACCTTGGGGGGACTCCATATTGGACTACCTTCTATAATGTGTTACCATTTTTTATTCCAAAAGGTATCCCAGTTTTTATTCAATCTGTTTTTAAAAAATATCGAAAATCGTTTGATCTTGTTATTGAGATTGATTCAGCGGGTCAATATCATTTTCTTGGCCTGAAGAAACTTGATATCCCAACAGTTTTATGGTCTTTAGATACACATGAACCAAGCAAAATAAAATTTCATTCTCATTTCAAAAATGATTTTTCTCATATTTTTTCCTGTCATAAAAATTATATGTATAAATTTGGTGATAAGTGTCAGTGGTTACCAGTTGCCTGTGATCCAGAAGTCCAAAAAAATTTTAAACTGCCTAAAATTTATGATATTGTTTTTATAGGTAATATCAATCCTACAGTTCACCCAAAAAGAGTTATGTTATTAAAACTAATTGTTCAGAAATTTAATCTCCAAGTATTTTCAGGGATATATGGTGAGGAGATGGCTAAAATATATAGTCAAGCAAAAATCGTTTTCAACAAAAGTGTTAGAGGAGATTTGAATATGCGGGTATTTGAAGCACTTTCTTGTAGAAGTTTACTTTTAACTGATAGATTAAAACCAGAAGCCGGTCTGGAAGAACTTTTTCAAGATAGGGAACAATTAGTTTTATACGACAATAAAGATGATTTGTTAGAGAAAATCGATTATTATCTTCATCACGAGTCTGAACGGGAAGAAATTGCTACTACTGGACATAAAGAAGTTTTGGCAAAACATACCTACGAACACCGTGCTGAACAGATGATAAAACAAATTCAAAATTCAAAATTCTAAACAAAATCTAATTAAGCAAAAGATTTGTTTAGTATTTAGTATTTAGAATTTTGGATTTGGTCTAATGAAATATACCGACCCACTTCGCCGAAGCGAGGCAAGAAAATTATGAGAGTGACAAATCTATTTTCCGCAAGAGGTAATCACCTCAAAAGGTTATAAAGAAAGGAGGGGTAACAAAAAATGAAAGTTATAATTTTGTGTGGTGGGAAAGGAACAAGACTTCGTGAAGAAACCGAAGTTAGGCCTAAACCATTGATAAAAATTGGGAACAAACCAATTCTTTGGCATATAATGAAAATCTATGCTCATTATGGATTTAATGATTTTGCCCTTTGTCTCGGTTATAAAGGAGAAATGATTAAAGAATATTTTTATCATTATCAAATCTTAAATAGTGATTTCACTATAGAATTAAAAAATAAAAATATTCAGGTTCATAACCCTTCCAGCGAAGATGAATGGAAAATTACTCTTGTAGATACTGGAGAAAAATCTCTTAAAGGATATCGAATAAAAAAGATACAAAAATATATTGATTCAGATACATTTATGCTTACCTATGGTGATGGTGTTGCTGATATAAACATAAATTCGTTATTAGAGTTTCATAACCGTCACAACAAAGTAGGAACAGTAACCGGGGTTCGCCCACCATCGAGGTTTGGGGAGATGTTAGTAGAAAAGATAAAGGTTGTACATTTCACTGAAAAACCACAGGTTTCTCAAGGATTAATCAACGGTGGTTTTTTCGTTTTCAAAAAAGACTTTTTTGATTTTCTCACTGAAGATGAGAATTGTGATTTTGAAAGAGGAGCTCTTGAAGAGTTAGCAAAAAAAGGGGAACTTATGGTCTATGAACATAAGGGATACTGGGAATGTATGGATAATATCAGGGATATGGAGCATCTTAACAAGTTATGGGAAACTAATCAAGCATTCTGGAAAATTTGGAGGTAGAACCAATGGACTGGAAAAACAAAAATATTTTCATTACTGGTTGCACCGGCTTGTTAGGTTCCTGGCTTACAAAGAGTTTGGTAGAAAAGGGAGCCAATGTTACTGGATTGATTCGTGATTGGGTTCCTAAATCAAATCTAATTTGGACAGGATTTGATAATAAAATAAATATTGTAAGAGGTGAGGTCGAGAATTATCCCCTTTTAGAGAGAGTGATAAATGAATATGAAATTGAATTTGTTTTTCATTTAGCTGCTCAAACGATTATTGGTATAGCTAATAGAAATCCAATTTCTACTTTTGAGTCTAATATAAAGGGTACTTGGAACACACTAGAAGCATGCCGAAGAAATTTGACAGTAAAAAAGATAATTATTGCCTCCAGTGACAAGGCCTATGGTGAGCAGATTAATCTACCTTACAATGAGGATACTCCTCTCCAAGGCAGTTATCCATACGATGTTTCAAAAAGTTGTGCTGATTTAATTGCCTACACTTATTATCATACCTACAATTTGCCAGTTTGTATAACCCGTTGTGGAAATTTTTTTGGTGGTGGAGACCTGAATTTCAACCGGTTGATTCCGGGAACAATCCGTTCGGTTATTTTCAATGAACAACCTATAATTCGTAGTGATGGTTCGTATATTCGAGATTATATCTATATTTTGGATGCAGTAAAAGCCTATATCCTTCTTGCAGAAAAGATGGATAACCTGGATATTTTGGGTCACAGTTTTAACTTTAGTAACGAGATTCAAATTACCGTATTGGAAATGACTAAAAAAATTTTACAACTTATGGACAGGGAAGAGCTAAAACCCGTAATTCTTAATCAAGTAAGAGGGGAAATAAAGCATCAATACCTCTCCGCAAAAAAAGCAAAGGAACTTCTTGGCTGGAGACCACTTTATACTTTGGAAGAAGGATTAAAAGAAACTATAGATTGGTATAGAAAATATTTTGAGGAGGGAAGAAGATGATAGAAGGAGTAATTATAGTACCATTAAAACAAATACCGGATGAGCGAGGTAAAATTATGCATATGCTCAGATGCGATGACCCGCATTTTGAAAAATTTGGTGAGATATATTTTTCTTGGATTTATCCTGGAATGATAAAAGGGTGGCATTTACATAAGAAAATAACTTTAAATTATGCGGTTCCTATTGGGATGATAAAACTTGTCCTTTATGACGATCGAAAAAATTCCAAAACAAAAGGTGAACTGATGGAACTCTTTATCGGTGAAGATAATTATTGCTTAGTAAAGATTCCCTCAAGTATTTGGAATGGTTTTAAGGGCATTGGCACAAAACCAGCAATGGTAGCAAACTGTGCTACCTTACCTCATGATCCCGAAGAAATTGTTCGGAAGAATCCTTTTTCAAAAGATATTCCCTATAACTGGGATTTAGTTCATAAATGAAAGTACTAATAGTAGGTGCTTCTGGTTTAGTAGGGAATGCTCTATATAGAAATTTTTTAAAGTCGGAAGAAAATTACTCGGTAAGAGGAACTTATTATTCATTAAAATTGGATGAATTTTATCAATTGGACATTAGTGACTTTTTCGCAGTAGAAAGATTGCTCAAAAAGGAAAAACCAAATGTAATTTTGTTACCAGCTGCTATCTCCAGTGTAGATTATTGCGAAGAACATCCTCAAGAAACTAAAGAAGTAAATGTAAAAGGTGCTAAGAACCTCATCAGATATACGAAATTGTTTAATTCAAGGTTGGTCTATTTCTCATCGGAATATGTATTTGATGGTGAAGCCGGTCCTTATACAGAGGAAGACGAACCACATCCCATAAATGAATATGGGAGACAGAGATTGGAAGTAGAAAATTTTATTAAGCAGAATCTGGATAATTTTTTAATCATTAGAACAACAGTTGTCTATGGTTGGGAAAGAAAAGGAAAAAATTTTGTTATGAGTCTAATTAAGAAGTTGAGAAATAAAGAAACTATAAAAATACCTGTAGATCAAATTAGCAGTCCAACTTATGTAAGAAATCTGGCCGAAGCGGTAAGAGAATTAATAGAAAAAGGTAAAAGAGGAATTTATAACATTGTCGGTAACGAAATAATTGATCGATATATTTTTGCAAAAATGGTTTGTAAAATTTTTAATTTTGATTCTGATTTACTTATTCCTGTAACTACTGAAGAATTAGAACAAAAGGCAAAAAGACCACTAAAAGCGGGACTAAAGATCGATAAAGCAAGAAATGAATTAGAGACTAAATTAGTTAGCCCAGAAGAGGGACTTAAATTAATGAAAGAGGAAAAAATATGTCAAGTATAAGAGAAGAAATACTGAAAAAGGTAAAGAAATTTTATGAGAAAGAGTATTCTAAAGAGGAATTTGTCCCTAGCAAAACCTATATTCATTATGCCGGAAGAGTTTTTGATGAAAAAGAGTTAATAAGTTTAGTTGATGCAAGTCTTGACTTCTGGTTAACTGCAGGAAGATTTGCCCAAAAATTTGAAGAAGAAATGGCGAAATTTTTAGGTATCAAATATTGTCTACTGACAAATTCTGGTTCGTCAGCAAATCTTTTAGCAATCTCAGCATTGCTCTCATCAAAGTTGGGAGAAAAAAGATTAAAGCCAGATGATGAAGTTATTACTACAGCCTGTGCTTTCCCGACAACAGTTAATCCAATTATCCAGAATAATCTAATTCCCGTTTTTCTGGACGTGAATATTGGAACTTACAATATTCAAGCGGATGAAATTGAAAAGGCAATTTCCGAAAAAACAAAAGCAATTTTTATTGCTCATACTTTAGGTAACCCTGTGGATTTAGATAAAATTATGAAAATTGCCAAAAGATATAATTTGTGGCTTATAGAGGATAACTGCGACGCCTTGGGTTCAAAATATAAAGGTAAGTATACAGGAACTTTCGGAGATATTTCTACTTTAAGTTTTTATCCCGCCCATCATATCACAACGGGAGAAGGTGGAGCGGTTTTAACTAGTAACTCTGAGTTAAAGAAAATTATTATTTCTTTTAGGGACTGGGGCAGAGATTGTTGGTGTGAGCCAGGACACGACAACACTTGTGGGAAAAGATTTTCTTGGAAATTGGGAGAGTTACCTTTTGGGTATGACCATAAATATATTTATTCTCACATTGGTTATAATCTTAAAATTACTGATCTACAGGCAGCAGTAGGTGTAGAACAATTAAAAAAACTTCCCAATTATACCAATAAAAGAAAAGAAAATTATCAACTGCTTTACAATGGTCTTAAGAAATATACCAAATACTTTATTTTTCCCAAAGCAACAGAAGGATCTGACCCAAGCTGGTTCGGTTTTCCAATTGCAGTGAAGAAAACAGCCGGTTTTACTCGAAAGGAGATAATAGATTACTTAGAAGAGAATAAAATTGCCACTCGGATGCTCTTTGGAGGAAATTTGTTAAGACAACCGGCATATGAAAAAGTGAAATATAGAGTTTTTGGTTCACTTGAAAATACAGATTTTGTAATGAAATCCGTATTTTGGATTGGGGTGTATCCGGGTTTAGACAGAAAAAGAATAGAATATGTTATAAAAATATTTAGACAATTTTTGAGTAATTTCTAAGAGAATAGGAACATGCCCTCAGACTTAGACAATTATCCAGATTTATCAATTGTAATTACCAATCGAAATATAATGAATTTACTTAAGGACTGTCTTGAGTCAATTTACCGCGAGACGAAAGATATCGCCTACGAAATTATTGTAGTAGATAACGCTTCTTCTGATGGCAGTGTAGAAATGTTAAAAACAAGATTCCCCCAAGTTGTCCTTATTGAGAATAAAAAAGACTTATTTTTTTCTCGGGCAAACAATCAAGGATTAAAAATTGCTCAAGGCAGGTATTTAATGATTTTAAGTGCAGATACAATGATAATAAACAATGCTCTCGCTAAAATAGTTAAATTTATGGATACAAATAGAAATTGTGGTGCTTGCGGACCTAAACTTCTTAATCCAGATTTAAGTTTACAATCCTTAGGTCATAGATTACCTTCATTTTTATATGGATTATTTGAGGTATTATTAATTAATACTCTCTGGCAGACAAATCCAGTAAAGCAACACCGAGTATATGGTGGATGGATTCATAATTCATTAAAGGAAGTGGAACAAGTAAGTGGCTGTTGTATGTGTATTAGAAAAGAGATTGTAAAAAAGGTAGGTTTATTAGATGAGAATTTTTTAGCCTATTGGGAAGATGCAGATTGGTGTAAAAGAATCCTTAAGAAAGGATATAAAATTTATTACCTCCCACATACAGAAATTATTCATTATTGGCAGGCAGCAATGAGTAAACTCGGTAAAGAGAAAAAAGAAAAGGTTTTTTATAATTCTATGCTTTATTATTATAGAAAACATTTTGGGAAATTTTTCTCATTTATTTTGTGGGTAATTTTAAATTCTTATACAAAACCAGTACTGAAGATAATTCGTTGGTTAAAGATAATTCTTTTTCTTAATAAATTTAAGACTTTTATTTATATGGCAACAGTCTACTACTTTACATATCATAAATGACAACCGCAAATATAAAAGATTAATAATTATGGATGAAAAATATCAAGTAAAACAACAATGGCAAAAGATTTGGTCTGAAAAATCTTTGACTGAAAAAACTAAATTAATTGATTTATGTAATTCAAGCGAAAAGCTACCATATTTTCTAAAATGGCTCCCACATAAAGGCCTTATTTTGGAAGCAGGTTGTGGAGCTGGACAATGGGTAATTTATTTAAATAAGTTAGGATATAATCTAATAGGAATAGACATTGTCTCTGAAATTATTACTTTTGCAAAAAGACAATTTTCAGAATTTAATGATCGGTTTTTCGAGGGAAACATTCTTAAATTAGATTTTCCAGATAATACATTTGACGCTTATATTTCCTTAGGGGTTATTGAACACTTTTTAGAAGGACCTCAACAAGCAATAATTGAAATGAAACGAGTTTTAAAACCAAATGGGATAGCAATAGTATATGTTCCATTGTTTAATTATTTTTGTATGTTAATGTATTGGATAAGCAATATTTTTTTCCCTCTAAAAAGTTGTAATATAATTCGGAGAATATTTGGGAAAAGTAAAATTAGTTATAATAGACTTATTGAAAAGAAAAACTATTTCTATCAAGAATCTTTAACGCGGAAATTTAAAAAAAATTTTTATTCTATATATCTTCATAATCCTGAAAAAGGACGAATTTTTTTTGAATATAAATGGCGTATCAATGAATTAAGAAAGTGGTTATCTAAGTTCAATTTTAAGGTATTAGAATCAGTATATTTAGACTATAATCCTTTCATTTTCGATTATCTTGGGAGATATCTTAGATTACCGGTGATAAAAAATAACTCAGTACCACATCTGAATTTTCTTGGTAATGGAATTAGATTAATGGGAGGATATTTTTCTCCATACATATTTGCCTATGGTAATATGTGTATAGCAAAAAATGAAAAATGAAAATAGCATTTCATACTTCAACTGAACAACACTGTGGTATTGCGGCATTATCAAGGAGATTAATTAAACATTTAAAAAAATATGAAGAAATTGAAGTAGTGCCTATTCCAAAAAAGGTTAGTTTTTCTGTCCAGAAAGAATTAGCAGAACGACTTAATCAATCCGATATTATTGACATCCAGCACAACCATTCATTCTGGGGGAAAAATTATCTTTCTTCATCTTTTTGGTTCGGCTACTTAAGAAATTTTATCTCTAAGCCAACGATTATCACTTTACATGCAATCTGGCCACCACCTTCTTTGAATTCATTTAAACACAAATTAGGAGATAAATTTGGATTATATAATTTCATCAACAATTTAGTTTTCAAAAAGAATACTTTTTTTATAGTCCATAATGAATTTTACCGAGAAATACTCATCCGAAGAGGAATTAAACCAAATAGAATTTTTACCATTCCGTTTGGAATACCTGAACCGAGGATAATTACGGAAAAAGAAAAAGATGAATTTATAAAAAAATGGAACTTGGAGAATAAAAAAATTATTGGCATCCTTGGATACATTAGTAAGTATAAAAATTATGACTTGGTATTGCATGCACTAACGAGACTTCCAGATGAGGTGATAGTAATTTTTGCCGGGGGAGTTAGAACCAAAGACGAAAAAGAATATTTTTTATATTTTAAAAATCTCATAGATAAATTGAACTTGAATAAACGTGTAATAATTACCGGAAAACTTACCACAGAAGATGGAATGGCAATTCCACTTTCCGTAATTGATTTATGTGTGGTTCCTTATTCTGATGATATAAGTATTTCCTATTCAGTAAATTTTTGTGTTGCCTATCACAAACCCACAATTGTTGCAGATACGGAAACATTTAAGAGAGTTAACGAAAAGTATAATTGTTTTGAATTATTTACGAAAAGGGATTCAAGTAGTCTTGCTGGGAAGATCAAAACCCTTTTTGAAAATAAAGATAGAAAAAAATGCTTAATTGAGCAAACCAGAAAGTATCAACAGGAATGGACTTGGGAAAAAGCAGCAAAAGAAACATTGAAAGTTTTTGAAGAAGTAATTCAAATCTGATGGAAAGAAAGATTTTAATCATAAAATTAGCAGCTCTCGGTGATGTTCTAAGAACAACTCCCATTTTACGGGTTCTCAATGGAGAAATAACTTGGATAACAAAAAAGGAAGCATTTCCTTTATTGAAAACACCATTAATCAGTAGATTAATAGACATAAATAATAAAAATCAATTGGAAAAACTAAAAAAAGAAAAATTTGACCTTGTCTTAAGTTTGGATGAAGATTTCCGAGCGGCAAAAATTGTTTCGAAGATAAAAACGAATAAACTTATTGGTGTCTATCTAAAAAATGGTAGACAAGTTTATACTGATGATTCAAAAGATTGGTTTGATATGTCTTTAATCAGTAAATACGGAATAAAAAAAGCAAACGAACTTAAAAAAGTAAATAAATTAAGTTATCAAGAACATTTATTCAATATGCTTGGTAAACAGTTTAGAGGAAAAGAATATGTATTGAACATAAAACCAAGAAAAATCAATTTAATGTTAATCGGAATTGAAAAAAGAGCCGGAGAAAAATGGCCAGCAAAAGAATGGGTGTATTATGATCAGTTGAGTAAAAAACTAAAAAAAAATGGATATATGGTCAAAATCTTAAGACAAAGAAAAAGTCTTAATGATTACATAAAAGATATTAATGAATGTAGTATTATCGTCTGCGGTGATACTCTCGCACTGCATCTGGGAATTGCTTTACAAAAAAAAGTAGTTGCTCTTTTTACCTGCACTTCACCGGGAGAAATTTATCCTTATGGTGGAACCGTCAAGGTAGTCAGTCCCAAATTAAATAAATTTTTTTATCTCCGAAAATTTATCTATGAAGCAAGTGCATCTATCTCAATTGATGAAGTTTATAAAGCGGTAAAAGATGAAAATACTTTTTCTTACTCATAGTTTCCCTTACCCGCCGAATGAAGGAATAAAGTTAATGTCCTACAATTTACTGAAAGAACTTTCAAAAAGACATACAGTAACCCTTCTCAGTTTAATTGAATCAGAGGAAGAAAAAAAATATATTCCGCAGGTAGAAAAGTTCTGCCAGCAAATAGAAACTATAGTACACAAAGTATCAAAATCACCTTTTAGACGATTCTGGAACATTTTTTTCCAGAAGAAACCTTTTTGTGTTTACCAGTTTTATTCAAGAAGTTTCCTTAAAAAACTAAAAAGAATAATTTCAGAAGAAAAATTCGATATCCTTCATTTTGATTTTGTAAATACATCTTTCTATTGTAATTTCGTAAGTGGTATCCCTACCGTTTTCTTTCCACACGATGCAATGTCTATGCTTTTTTTTAGAAATATTGGGAAAGAGAAAAATTTCTTTCGGCAGTTTTATACTTACGCCCAATGGAAAAAAATGGTTCGTTATGAAAGAGAAATCATTCCCAAATTTGGAAAAACCGCAGTAGTCTCACTAATAGATAAAGAATGGCTTTGTAATAGTTTAGGTTCTAATTTTGATATTTCAATTATACCTAACGGTGTTGATAGTGAATATTTTAAACCTCTGCAAATTGAAGAAGATTTTCCTTCAGTAATTTTCCGTGGAATAATGAATTTTTTCCCTAATGTAGAAGCAGCGATTTACTTTGCAAAAAAAATTTTACCATTGATTCGCAAAGAAATACCAAACACGAAATACTATGTCATCGGAAAAAATCCAACCAGAGAAGTAAAACAACTTGCTTTGGACCCTCTTAACATTGTTACTGGGTATGTTGAAGATATCCGTCCTTATATCGCCAAAAGTACAGTGAATGTATGTCCGATGCGTATCGGTTCAGGGATAAAAAATAAAATCCTAGAAGCGATGGCGATGACAAAACCAACAGTAGCAACTTCTCTTGCCTGTGAGGGAATCCCTGAGGCGACCGACGGTGGGAATATTCTAATTGCGGATACGCCAGAAGAATTGGCCGAGAAAGTCATTCTTTTGTTAAAAAATGAAATTTTGCGCAAAAAAATTGGTGAAAATGGAAGAAAATTTGTTCTGGAAAAGTATACTTGGCAAGGAGCTGCCGAAAAATTTGAAAAATTATATGAAGAATCAATTGGACTTAGAAAAATAAAAAAAATTTCCTTGATTATTCCGGTATATAACGAAAGAGAAACGATTAAAAATGTACTAAAAAAATTGAGTGCACTCAATTTTAATGAAATGGAAAAAGAAATTATTGTTGTTAATGATGGGTCAACAGACGGAACAAGAGAAATCCTCGAAAGGTTACAAGTTGCAGGTTACAAGTTACAAGTTGTTCACCACAAAGAAAATCAAGGAAAAGGTGTAGCGGTTCGCACTGGACTAAAAGAAGCAACCGGTGAGGTTATTGTAATCCAGGATGCTGATTTAGAATATAATCCTGAGGAATTAGAAAAACTTTTTTTACCGATAACTCAAAACAACGCGAAAATAGTTTATGGTTCACGGTTTCTAAGAAAAAATCCCACCTTATATTTCCATTATTACTGGGGAAATAAACTGCTTAGTTTTTTAATCAGTTTCTTATATGGTCAAAAAGTTACCGATGCTTATACCTGTTATAAAATGCTCCGAAAAAATGTTTTAAAGAATATAAGTTTGAAGAGTAAGCGATTTGAGTTTGAAGCAGAGATTACTTGTAAATTACTTAAAGAAGGATACAAAATTCACGAAATGCCAATTTCTTATCAACCACGTTCAATAAAAGAAGGAAAAAAAATTAGATTTAATGATGCAATGATTGGTATATGGACAATACTTAAAGTAAAGTTTTAATTTTATGTGTGAGAGTAAAAATGACCTTTTTAAGTTGCGTAATTGCGGTCTATAATGCTGGTGCTTTCATAGAGGAAAAAATTAGAAAAATAGTTAATTTTTTAGAAAAAAATTATCCGGAATATGAACTCATAATCGTTGATGACGGGAGTAGGGATAATACTTTAGAAATTTTAAATAGAATTAATTTACCACGTTTAAAAATTTTTCGTCTAAAGAACAATTTAGGTCAAGGTGCCGCTTTAAAATTAGGGATGCTTTTAACAAGAGGTAAATTTGCATTTTATACAGATATAGATCTTTCTACCTCAATAGATAATCTTCCGTTTTTAATAAAAGAACTCGAAAATAATGCAGATGTGGCAATAGGTTCGAGATGGAATAGACAGGCAATAATAAAAGCAGACCAACCAAATATGCGCAAAATTCTGGGAAAAATATTTTATTTAATAATAAATACGTTCTTTTTAAAAGAAAAGATATCCGATACAAATTGTGGTTTCAAAGCTTATAAAGGTGAAATAGCAAAAGTCTTATATGGATATGTTCGTTGCTGGCGTTGGGCGTTCAATGTTGAGCATTTGTTTTTAGCACAAAAGTTAGGACTCAAAATAAAAGAAATTCCAGTTGAATGGAGTCACAACACAAAGAGTAAAGTGAAAGTTTTACGAGATGTTATATTTACAATTTGGGAATTAATTTTGATTAAAATACGGACACTGTGGGGTGCCTATCCAAGATTGTTAATAAAATGAAAGAAGAATACTATAAAGAATATTTCTATTTTGAGGAAAAAAACTGGTGGTTTCGTAGCCGCTGGAAAATAATTTCTTTTTTTCTCCGTAAATACTCAAATTGTAAAATTTCAACAAAAATTTTAGATGTAGGAACGGGGACAGGGAAAACATTTGAATTATTAAATCAATATGGAAATGTTACTGGGATTGATATTAGCAAGGAAGCAATAAAATTCTGTCAGCAAAGAGGGATAACAAATGTAATTAAAGGGGACGCACAATCTATCCCATTTAAGGATTTATCTTTTAATCTTATCTGTGCGATGGATATTATAGAACATCTCGACCTTGAGACAGTTACGATTAGAGATTTTCATCGAGTTCTCTGCAAAAATGGTATCTTACTTTTAACTGTTCCTGCATTTATGTTTCTGTGGGGAAGACATGATGAAATCAATATACATAAAAAAAGATACACTGTTGAAGAGATTTTGAGTTTATTGCGAACTTCAGGATTTAAAATAGAAAAGTTAACCTATTTTAATTTCCTTTTATTCCCGGTTATACTTTTAATTCGTGTAGGTAAACGGGTCTTAAGAATAAAAGAAAAAGAATTAAAATCAGATTTCAGAAATTATCCCTTTTGTGTTAACCTCTTTCTTGAGAAAATATTTTCATTTGAAAAATTTTTGTTGAAATATATAAATTTTCCATTTGGTGTGTCTATTTTATGTATAGCAAGAAAAAGGGAAAATGAATAAAAAAATATTTTTTACATTAATATTTTTGGTTTATCTCATCTGGCATTTTATATATTTAGACAAATTTCTTAAAGTAGGTATTGATGATGCCTGGGATTGTGAACCAGCATGGCATTTTCTTAAAACCGGAATATTTGCTATGCCCAGTTTCAAAGGAATTTATGGATTAGAACATTATGAAAACCGCTTCGGGAGAATTTTTATTTTTGCGCAGTTACCTTTTTTAGCAATATTCGGTCCACAACCAATTTCTATAAGAATATCTGCACTATTATCCGGTCTGCTACTTTTATGGATGACCTATATCTTAGGAAAATACATCTACAATGAGAAGATAGCATCGTTGGGAACACTTCTTCTGGCAATTTCCGGGATGTTCACTGTCGCTACTCATTACGGTCGACCAGATACTATGCTTGCTTTTTTTGTCATTCTTGCTTTATACACTTATTTAAGAGCTAAAGAAAAAAATAGTTTAATTTTATTTTTTTTGAGTGGTTTAGTTTCAACTATCAGTTTAGATGTACACCTTAACGGAATAATGCTTTTTTTAACCTTGGGATTATTATTTTTAGTAGAATATCGGCTTAAAGTTCTTAAGAGCAAAAATTTCTGGATTTGGGTTACCGGTGCATTGTTAGGTTGTCTTTGGTGGATTTGTCTCCATATATTACCAAATCCTAAATTATTCTTTGACCAATGGTCTGGGGTAGTCTTAGGTTTTTTTGGTTCGCCAATTCTTAGGACTAAGAATATCTTAGAATTATTGTCAAAGGAAATAGATAGATATTCAACTTGGTATTGGGGAACCACGGCACATCGGAATATGTTTGAATTAATAGTAATCATTTCAGCTTTGGTTTTTGTAATTTTCAAAAAAAATAAAACTGTTGCCGAGAAAAATATTATTTTTGTTATCTTTAGTTTTCTAATTCTGTTTATGTTTATCGTCTCGTCAAGAACTTCTTGGTATTTAATATACCTTTATCCGTTTTTCATGTTATCAATTGTAGATATGTCTTTGAATTGGCGAATATTGAAAGGGTTAAATATGAGATTCTTAATTCCACTAATGGTTATATTTTATTTATCTAATATTTTTGCCTGGAGTATAAAATATCGGGATGCTGACTTTAAAGCTTATATGGAAAGTATAAAAAAATATGTGCCAGAAAAGACATTAGTAATAGGTAGTATGGAATTATGGCACGGTTTTGTGGAGTATGCAAAAGAATTCAGTTCTATTCATAACTACGGCGCATATGAAACTGTTTACAAGATGAGTTTCCCAGAATATGTTAATTACTGGAAATCCGATTATATAATTCTTGATAAAGAAGGGACGATTCATCAACAAAATCTATCATTCTTTATGAACTCTACAGAACTTGTAGGAAAAGTAGAAACTAAGTTCTACGGTGAAAGGTCGGTAACCGGTAAAATGTACGAAATCTTAATTTACAAAGTAAAAAAATGAAAAAATTGTATAGAGTTCTCTTTATATTTTTGTTTTGTTTTTTGATCCGGCTTATTTACTGGTCTATTTGGAATAAGTTACATTCACCTTTAGAAATTCCTGATACCTTACAATATATTGAATTGGGAAGAAATTTTATTGAAAAAGGAGAATTTATGCTTGAAGGTATACCTACCTCAAAACGTCCTCCCCTTTATCCGATATATCTCGGTATATGTTATAAAATTTTCAAAACTAATTATCCTGCCTGGACATTTATACAGGTTATTATTAGTTGCTTAAGTGGGGTAATACTATTTTTCGTTGTCAAAAATCTTTTTGGGACATTATCTGCAACTATTTCTTTTTTTCTGTATGCAATAGACCCGATAATGATATTTAGGATACCACAAATTACTACCGAACCGTTATTTGTATTTTTGGTTATTCTTTTAATTCTTATCCTTATTCTGGAAGAAAGATACAAGACCAAACTATTCCAGGTCCTTGCTGGTATTTTTCTTATGTTGCCAGCATTATGCCGTGCAGAAGGTATCGCTTTAGTAATTTTCTTCCCGATTTTCTTTTTTCTCACAAAAAAAATTAATCAGTCAACTATTCAACGATTTTTATTGATTTTTTCTTTCTCTATTCTTACCATCTTGCCTTGGTGGATAAGAAATTATCGTGTCCACAAACAGTTTATTTTAGTTTCAACTCACGGTGGTCTCAGTTTCCTTGGTGACAGCGGTGCTCATCAGTTGAAACAAGAAGGTTACTGGAAGTTTTTGGAATCATATTTTCCCTCAACACCGAAAAAAATATTAGAGAGAGAAACTTACTACGAAAAAATTTATTATAAGAAGAAAATTCAACACATCTTAGAATATCCTTTAGACCTGTTCAAAATTATAATTAAAAATTTTTTAATCTTACATTACTTTACTTCTTTTCCTCAGTCAAATAGATTTGACCCGGTTTACGGATTTATTCTCTGTTTTACCTTTATAGGAATATTTTTTTTAGTGAAAAAAGGGAAAGAATATCCTTTCAAATTTTTAATTTATTACTTATTTATGGTCTATTTTGGTTTCGCTCTAATATATTCGTTTTATACTTCTGACCCAAGAATGCGCAATTCAATTGAGCCGATTTTAATAATTTTGGCAAGTTATGGTTTGAACTCAATTTTTGAAAAGGTGAACAAAAAAGTAGCAATTTTTATTTTGGGGTTAACAATAAGTATTAATATGTTATTATTTTTTACATTTAGTAACCAAGTAAGACCACTACTTCTCAAATTTTTGGGTTCAATTATTGGTTTTTCTGTGTAATCATTTCACCGCTTTAGCGGGATCTCCGAAACAATTTGAAGAAAAGATGTGCGGTATAGTTGGAATATATAATTTTGGCAATAATAGACCGGTTGATAAAACAGTATTGAAAAAAATGTGTGATGTTTTGAGACATCGGGGACCGGATGATGAAGGATTCTATCTGAGTTCACAAGTTCACAAATCCACAAGTTTACAAATCGGGTTAGGAATAAGGAGATTAGCAGTAATTGATTTAGAGACCGGACATCAGCCGATACATAATGAAGATAAAACCATCTGGATAGTTTTAAATGGTGAAATATATAACTATCAAACATTGAGCGAAACACTAAGAGCAAAAGGGCACTGTTTCTACACAAAAACTGATACTGAGACAGTCATCCATCTCTATGAAGAGTACGGAACAGATTGTTTAAAATATTTACGCGGAATGTTTGCTTTTGCTCTCTGGGATGCAAGGGAAGAAAAACTATTTATCGCCAGAGATCGTGTTGGTAAAAAACCGCTTGTCTATACGGAAAAAGATGGATGTTTTTATTTTGCTTCAGAGATTAAAGCGTTACTGGAAATACCGGGCTTGGAAAAAGAAATAAATTTGGGAGCAATAGATTTATTTCTTACTTATCAATATATCCCTTCACCGATTACGATTTTTAAAAAGATAAAAAGATTACCTCCAGCTTCTTTCTTAATCTGCACGAAAATGAGAATTGAAAGAATAGAAAAATATTGGGATCTTGATTTTAGAAAAAAATTGAAAATTTCCTTTACCAAAGCATGTGAGCAGATAAAAAATATTCTTACTGAGTCAACAAAACTTCGTTTAATTTCTGATGTTCCTCTGGGTGCTTTTCTTTCCGGTGGACATGACTCAAGTATAATTGTCGGATTGATGGCCAAAAATTTAACTAAACCAGTGAAGACATTTTCAATCGGTTTTCTGGAAGAAGATTTCTCAGAACTAAAATATGCGCGAATTGTAGCAAAACATTTTTCTACTGACCATACGGAAATTATTGTTCAACCGAAGATGACCGAAATTCTCCCTAAACTTATCTGGTATTATGACCAACCTTTTGCCGATACATCAATTATACCCTCTTACTATGTTGCCCAAGCAACCCGGAAATATGTTACCGTTGCTTTGAATGGTGACGGTGGAGATGAAAATTTCTGTGGCTATTTAAGGTATCCAGCAATAAAATTAGCAAGTATGTTTCCCTTTGAAATCTTTGGTTCAGATTTTTATCAGAACTTAGGAAGGTTAATTCCACTGGTGGAGACCACTTTGAGCACACATAAACTACGCTACCTTAGACGATTTTTTACTGCTTTAGGTGAATCGGCACCGGTGCGTAATGTTTTATGGCACTGTTTTTTTACTAACGAATTAAAGGATTTTATCTACTCAGATTTTATGAAATTAGAGATAAAAAAGAATGCCTATGATTATCTGGTAAATACCTATCACTTAGCGAAAGCAAAAGACTTAATTGACAAAATTTCTTATACAGATATTACTACTTATCTTCCAGAGGATTTATTGGTAAAAATGGATATTGCCGGTATGGCTAATTCTTTAGAGGCAAGGTCGCCATTCTTAGACCATCAACTGATAGAATTCACTGCTTCAATTCCTTCAAATTGGAAACTAAAAGGCATCACTACTAAATATATTCTTAAAAAAACTTTTGAAGATTTTTTGCCAAAAGAAATTCTTCAACGGGGTAAACAGGGGTTCGGTTTACCGATCGGTAAATGGCTAAGAGATGACTTAAATGAATTTGTAAAAAGTATTCTTTTTTCCGAAAAGGCACAGAGAAGAAAATGTTTTAATTGGCAAAATATAAAAATTTTAGTTAATCGGCATTTAGAAGGAAAAGAAGATCACGGTTACCGTCTCTGGGCACTGGTAGTACTTGAACTCTGGCATAAAATTTTTATTGATAAAGAAATAAAAATTTAATAAAATGACACAAACTGTCGCCGTGAGAAGGTAGTGCACCCTTAAGGGTGCACTACACGATGTAGAATATTAAGAAAGGAAAAAAAATGAAAATTTTAAAGCATCCCGATTTTCCTCGGGATGCGGGATTAGGGGGTGTGCGGGGGAAAGAATCTGCTTTCCCCCACGGGGTGACAGAGCCGACAAAGATGTCGGCTCGCCAGAGGGGCGTGAGCCCCTATGGAAGTAACCCCAAAAGGGTTATCTTGGTTACTGGTGGTGCGGGTTTAGTAGGAAGTCATACCGCTGAATTTTACGCTAAAAGAGGTGAAGAAGTGATTGTTTTGGACAATCTAATGCGTTCACAACTTTTCGGTTACAAAAAAGAAAGTGTTGAATACAACTGGCATTATTTAAAAAAATATTCAAATATTAAACTAATCAAAGGTGATGTACGTAATGAAAAAGATGTACTGGAGGCGCTCGGTAAAGGTGTAGATGTAGTAATTCATACTGCTGGACAGCCAGGTGTACCCCTCTCAGTGCGTATCCCCAAAGAGGATTTCTCTATCAATGCTTTCGGTACACTTAATGTTTTAGAATGTGTCCGACAAAAATGCCCACAGGCAGCCTTTATTTATTGTTCAACTAATAAAGTCTACGGTGAAAATGTGGACAATATTCCCTTAGAAGAAAAAGAGGGTTGAGTGAAAACTGGAATCCATCCAATTATGATTTTCGATTAGTTCCAGCACATGGAATAGATAGTGAGTGGTCATCACTGAGTTTTTACTATACAGGTGTAGACGGTTTAGAACATAGATGGGGTATCTATGAACCCATAAGTACTTCTATTCCTTTAGGCGTGTGGAAGCATGTAGCGGTAACTTTTACCTATGGTGTCCCCGAGACGATTAGAATTTATATTAATGGAGTAAGTAAATCAGGTAGATGGACATGGACTGGGAAGGGTACCGCATTACCTACGACACCCTCGGATAATGTTACGATTGGCGCTGGTTTTGGGGGTGGAAAAAATTTTTATTTTCCGGGTACCATTGACGAAATCTCAATTTATAATCGTGCTTTAAGTGTAGAAGAAATTAAAGCACATTATGAAGAAGTTGAAGTAGTTAAAGCGACAATTGATATTGACCCGGATACTTTAAATCTTGCCAGTAAAGGAAGATGGATTACCGCATATGTTGAATTACCAAGTGAGTATGATGCAAGAAATATTAACATTTTTACTGTTAGATTGAATGCTATTATTTCAGCAGAGACCCAACCAACTGAAATCGGTGATTATGATAAGGGTGGTATTGCTGACCTGATGGTGAAATTTGACCGTTCAGCAGTGGAGAAGGTAGTTCCAGTTGGTGATAAGGTTACAATAACTATTAGCGGGCAACTTAGCGATGGAAAGAAATTTGAGGGAACTGATACGATAAGAGTAATTTCTCCGTCAACATTAGTTGACAATGAGAGTGATATTGAATCAACAAAACCTGAAAATTTTCCGGAACCAAGCGCTGTTCAGTTTTACCAGATGGCTCCGGGACAGAGAGTAAACGCTTTAGGTCAAAACTATCCGAATCCTTTCAATCCAGCAACGACGATTGAGTATTCAATTGCTCAGGATTGTCAGGTAACTTTGAAACTTTATAATGTTGCTGGACAACTTGTAGCGACTTTGATTGATGAGTGGCAAACCGCAGGACCACATAAAGTAGTTTTTGACGCTGGTGATAAATTATCAAGAGGAATTTATTACTATCAACTTAAAGCCGGTAATTTTGTTGGTACGAAGAAGATGGTTGTGTTGAAGTAAAGGTAAAAAGTCAAATTCTCGCTTCAATAATATTTTTCCTCCGATGTCACCTCGGAGTCGGCAAAAACTTCAATTTCTCCGGTAAGCAAATCTAAACTTGTCCCGATATTCATCGGGACTTCGGACAAGATTTGCTTTTAACCCTATGAAGTTTCGTTTTTGCCTAAAAATATTCAATTCCGCTTGAAATTTGAACTTTTTACCTTGGAGGAAAGATTAAGGAAAAGAAAACTAATGATTAAAAAGATTTTTGTTACGGTTTATTTTTTACTTATCGCTTATCACTTACCGCTGACCACTGAGGTTTGGGGTGGAGAAATAGTTTGGGAGATGAAGGAGACGGGGGTAGATTTTTTGAGATATGGTATTGGAGGGAGAGCAAGAAAAAAAGTATAAATTATGGACAACACACAAAAATTTAACGTCAACTTGGAAGATATAGTTTCTGAATACTATAGTTCTAATAAATTTATCAAAAGAATATTTTTTAATAGACACAAGATTGCTCTATCTTATTTGCAAAAGATCAAAGCAAAAAGAATTTTAGATGGGGGATGTGGTGATGGTCTTTTCACAAGTAAAATAAAAAATCTCAATGGTGTTGATAAAGACGGTATCGTATCCCGTTCCATCCAGTGCTGACAATTTTTGTCGCTTTAGATGTTCATTTTTTAGTTAAATGGAAAAAGCAATTCAGAATTTAGAAAGAATGGCGGAAACGAAGAATTATAACTGCTGGATCTATGATATAATTCGACCTTTCCTCGGCAGAAGAATATTGGAAGTAGGCTGCGGCATTGGGAATATGACGCAATTCCTTCGCAATTATGAGATGCTGGTTGCAATTGATAATTCTTCAGATTGTATACAGATTATTAATTTTAGATTCCCTCAGAAGGAAAATTTCAAAATTTTAAACTACGATATTTGCAGTGAAAAAATCCAAGAATTGCGAAAATTCAATTTTGATACCGTAATTTGCATTAATGTATTAGAACATATAAAAGATGACCTTAAAGCCTTAGACAATTGTTATTGTCTACTTGATGAAAAAGGTAAATTAATTCTATTTGTGCCAGCTTTTAAGTTTCTTTATGGGTCAATTGACCGTGCGGACCACCATTATCGGAGATATAACAGTAAGGAATTATCCACTAAGTTGAGCAAGAGTAGATTCATTATAGAAAAAAAATTTTATGTAAATATGTTGGGCATACTTCCCTGGATTTTACATGGCAAAATTCTAAAAACACCCGTCCATCCTCGTGACCAGATGCTATTTTTTGATAGATTTGTCCCGCTATATGCTTTTTGGGAAAGGATATTTTCTCCGCCTTTGGGACTCAGCCTGGTGTTTGTTTGTAGAAAGGGTTAAAAGATGAAACTGTCAGTAATTATGCCAGTTTATAACGAAAGAAATACAGTAAGAGAGATTATAAGTAAAGTAAAAAAAGTGGCTATAAGAAAAGAAATTCTAATCGTCGATGATAATTCTACCGATGGCACCCGAGAAATACTCTGGGAGATTGCACAAAACAACGATGAGAATGACATTAAGATAATTTTTCACAAAAATAATCTCGGTAAAGGTAGCTGCATACGCACAGCACTTAAGTACGCAACAGGAGATATTGTAATTATTCAGGATGGAGATTTAGAATATGACCCAAACGATTATTACAAACTGATTCAACCAATTATGGAAGATAAAGCTAAAATTGTCTATGGTTCACGAAATCTCAATAAGGATAATAAAAGATCATACATTTACTTTTTTTGGGGGGGGAAATTTTTAAGTTGGTTAACCAATTTTCTTTACCACACGGATATCACGGATGAGGCTACCTGTTATAAAGTATTTAGAAAAGAAGTGTTAGAAAATATACATTTGAAGTGTAAAGGGTTTGAATTTTGTCCTGAGGTAACTGCAAAAGTTTCTAAACACGGATATAAAATTATCGAATTGCCCATTTCATATTATCCTCGTTTAATGAAGGAGGGGAAGAAAATCCGTTGGAAAGATGGACTTTTTGCCATTTGGACTTTGATAAAATATAGATTCTTTGATTAAACCCTATAGGAAAATTTGATGGATGAAATATAAAAATATATATCCAATTTTTCTTTTGGCTTTTTTTCTTAGAATTATTTTTCTGTTACTTGCTCCGGAGCGACCGATGACCCTTGATGATGCGATTTCCTGGAATGCGGTTGCTTGGAATTTTTTAAATGGTAATGGCTTTACTGAAATTGACGGTTCGCCTACTACAATAAGAGCACCCTTGTACCCGATGTTCTTGTCTTTTGTTTATTTTTTATTTGGAAGAAATTATCTTATGGTAAAAATATTTCAGGCACTAATTGGAGCAATGTCTTGTGCAGCAATTTTTCTCCTCGCAAAAAAGATTTTTAATAAAAGAATCGCCTTTTTTTCAGCAGTTGGCTGTGCTTTATGGCCAGCTTTGATTGTCTATGTAGGCATAATTGGTAGTGAAACATTATTTACCTTTCTTTTAATATTTTTTATTTTGTTTCTGACAAAAGCATACACTGAGAACTCCCAAAAATATTATTTATTAGGAGGAGTTATTTTAGGATTAGCGAATCTTACTCGTTCGACATTATTTTTTTATCCTTTGTTTTTGATAGTTTTTATACTTCTTTTTGAAAAAGAGTGGAAGAAGAAAATTTCGTCTATAGGGATGATATTTTTAATTAGTGGATTAATTGTTCTCCCTTGGACGATAAGAAACTATAATGTTTTTGGAAGATTTTTATTGATAAATACTGGTGCCGGGGAACTGTTCTGGTCAGGAACATATGTTCCCTGGGATGGTATCTGTAAGCATGGTCGCGATGAGCATTTCTACAATTTGTTTAACCTTAAAAATCCAGTAGATAATGAAAGAAAAATGTTTCAGGAAGGATTAAAAAACATAAAAGAGAATCCTTTAGGTTTTGTAAAACTTTCCATAAAAAAATTTTCCCGATTCTGGTTCAAACCTATCGGTCAGGAACTGACTGAAAAGAAATATTATATTTTAGGCAAGTTGCTCTTTTTGCCACAAATTATTCTGACTCTATTGTTCTTATATGGAATTATAACCTTCTATATACCCTTACTATTGCCCATAGTAACGATTTTCATATATTTTGGTGTAATGCATAATCTTCTCGCACCACTTACCAGATACAGATTACCTCTCGAGCCATTGTTCATAGTTTTTGCAGTCGCAGGATTAAGTAAGTTAGTAACTAAATTATTGAATATGAGAAAATTATCTTCTAAGGTCATAAAAGGAAAAAACTGTAAAATTAACCCAACAGCAAATCTTGGGGTCATTTCTCCTCGAGTTGAAAAAATTCTACCTTTAATTATTGGTGACAATGCAGAAATACGTTCCAATGTGATAATCTATGCGGGCACAATTATTGGAAACAATTTACAAACCGGATACAATGTAGTCATCCGTGAAGAAAACAAAATTGGCGATAACTTCCAAATCTGGAATAACTCAGTGATTGATTATAGTTGTGAGATTGGCAACAATGTGAAAATCCATTCCAATTGTTATATTGCGCAATATACGATGATTGAAGATAATGTTTTTTTAGCCCCGGGAGTAATTATCGCTAACGACCCCCATCCCGGATGCAAATATTCAAAAAAATGTATGCGTGGACCGACAATAAAAAGGGGAGCACAAATTGGTTGTAATGTCACAATTTTACCTTTTGTGACTATTGGCAAAAATAGTTTAATTGGTGCAGGTAGTGTAGTAACTAAGGATATACCCGAAAATTCAGTTGCTTACGGTAATCCAGCAAAAGTAAAAAAGAAAATCAGTCAATTACGCTGTCCTTTGGGTATTACTGATAGACCGTATAAGCAAAATTCAAAATTAAAAATTTAAAATTAAAAACTAAAACAATGAATATCCCACTTATAGATTTAAAAAAACAATATAAAACTATTAAAAAGGAGATAAATAACGCTATTAAGGGGGTTATTCTAAAATCTGACTTCATTCTGGGGAAAGAACTGGAACTTTTTGAGCAAGAATTTGCTTCTTATTGCGGGACAAAATATGCTCTGGGCGTTGACTCTGGCACCGGTGCTTTAGAACTTGCCCTTCGTGCTCTTGGAATAAAAGAAGGCGACGAAGTGATTGTGCCAGTTTTTACTTTCTATGCGACAGCGGCAACGGTCTTGTATGTCGGCGCAAAACCGGTCTTTATTGATGTGGAAGAAGACACCGGAAATATAGATGTAAATAAACTGGAAGATTCTCTTAAGAAATTCCAAATTCCAAATTCCAAATTCCAAATTAAGGTAATCATTCCGGTACACCTTTTCGGGCAATCGTGTGATATGGATAAAATCCTTGAGGTTGCCAAAAAATACAACTTAAAAGTAATTGAAGATGCGGCACAAGCACACGGAGCAGAACACAAGTTCAAAGTTCAAAGTTTCCGCTATGGCGGAGCTGCCTCGGGCATGACAAAGTTCAAAGTTCAAGGAGTAGGTTCAATTGGTGATATTGGTTGTTTTAGTTTTTATCCGGCAAAAAATCTTGGTGCTTACGGTGACGGGGGAATAATTACTACCAATAATCCAGAATTGGCAGAAAGAATAAAACTTCTCCGCGATTATGGCCGAACTGAAAAGTACACTCATCAAATTATTGGATATAATAAACGTCTTGATACTTTGCAAGCAGCAATCTTAAGAGTAAAACTAAAAAGACTTAACCAATGGAACCAAGCACGGAGGAAAAATGCCGAAATCTATAACAAATTACTAAAAAATATAGACGAAGTTAAACTCTTAAAAATAAAAGATTTTGCCGAGCCGGTATACCATATGTATGTGGTGCGGGTCAAAAAAAGAGACGAACTAAGAAAATATCTTGCAGAAAAAGGTATTGCAACTGGTATTCACTATCCGTTACCTTTACATTTGCAACCAGCATTTGAATTCCTTGGCTACAAAAAGGGTGATTTTCCCATTGCAGAAAAACTTGCGGATACAGTTCTTTCTTTACCGCTGTTCCCTGAATTAGAGAAAGAAGAAATTGAATATATAGCAAAAGAAATAGAAAATTTCTATACAAAATGGAGATAAGTTCTATTAGTATTAGTATCCCGGCTTATAATGATGCTGAAACGATAACCCAAATAATAAATGAAAGTATTGAAGTCCTTTCAAAACTTGCTACCGATTATGAAATTGTAGTAATAAATGACGGGAGTAACGATTCTACCGGAGAAATACTAAACAATCTTGCTAAAAACAATAAAAAAATAAAAATTTATCATCATCAGAAAAACGAAGGTTTTGGCAAAACAATTAAAGAAGTTTTTACTTTACCAACTAAAGAATGGATTTTTTTTATTCCCGGAGATGCTCAAATATCACCACAAGAATTAAATGAATTTTATTCTTCCTCTCGTAATTACGATTTTATTTTAGGATGGAGAAAAAAACGGCATGATTCATATTTTCGTTGTTTAGTCTCTTTTGTTTACAACTTGATTATAAGTCTAATAAGTTTCAATCGCGTTCATGATGTTAACAGTGTAGCGTTCTTCCGCAAAGAGATAATGAATTATATCCCAATGAATAGCCAAAGTGCGTTTATACATGCCGAAGTTTATCTCAAATCACTTAAAAAAAAATTCCGGATTAAAGAAATTAAAATTAGACATAATCCAAGAATAAGTGGTAAGAGTGGTGCAATAAAATTAAAAGTTATTTTTCCCACAATAAGAGATTTATTTTTTTACATCTTTGGGGAGTAAAATATGGATTACAAAATAATTTTTTGTGAAAAGCATACAGACGAGCGAGGATACTTAGTTGAATTTTTAAAAGAGTCAGAACTTGGTAATGAACATAAAAGATTTGGACAAATATATTTTGTCACTTTTGAAAAACCAAATATGGTACGGGGAAATCATTATCATAAACATACCTACGAATGGTTTGGTGTTGCTTACGGGAAATTAGAGGTTGTTTTAGAAGATGTAAATACAAAAGAACATTTATCTTTGGTATTGGATTCCGTAGATAAAAAGTTTGTCCGTCTCTATATCGGTCCTTATGTAGCCCATGCTTTTAGAAATCTAAGTGAGACTGCTCTTTTACTTGATTACACAAATAGAACTTACGAGCCTAAAAATACTGACCGCCATCCGTATGTAGTAATTCTACCTGGTAAAAAATAAAAATGAAAAAATTCTACTTAATTTTAATCCTCTTTTTTGCACTGGTTTTGAGAGTATCTGGAATAAGATTTGGTCTGCCCAGTAAAAATCTTGCATTAACCACATACAATCCTGATGAGCCTTTGTCTTACTATACTATAGAAAAATGGAATCCAAAGAAATTAGATTTCCATCCCCATAGAGCATTTTTGTGGGGTGGATTCCATTTGTATCCTTTAGCCGGAAGTTTAGGGTTGGCTAAAATTATTGGCTATGTAAAGTTTGGCAGTCGTGAGTTTTACATCAAAAATTTAAAAGAAGCAGATAAACTTTATTTTGTTGGACGGTTTTTGATGACATTGTTTTCGGTTGGTTCTATATCTTTAATTTTTCTAATTTGCAAAGAGGCATATAATGAACTTACTGGACTATTATCAGCATTTTTGTTGACTATTACTCCAACACACATCTTTAGCTCTATCTATGTAAGACCAGATATAATGATGTTATTTTTTGCTTTAGGTTCTCTGTATTTTGCAGTAAGGTTGTTAAAATTTGGTCAAACAAAGTTTTATATACTAAGTAGTATTTTTGTGGGGTTAGCCACTGGAACAAAACTTAGTGGAGCGGTATATGGTATTACACCTATTATTGCGCATTTTTTATCCGATAGAAACCTAAAAGAAAAATTTAAAGACCCGAGATTATCTTTCATTCCAATCATTTGTCTTATAAGTTTTTGTATAAGTTCACCTTATGTAATTATTGATTTCAATAAAACTTCGGAAAGTTTTTTATCATACTTCAAACAAAATCTGACTTTAGTAAGAGGAACTATGGATTTCGGACAGTATGCATTATACGGAACAGGAATAATAAGTTACCTAAAACATTATCTACTTTACGGTTTAGGTAAAGTGATAGTTATTACTGCTATAATTGGTTTGTTATTGATGTTGTTCAATATTGTAAAGAACAAGAACAAATTTGATATGCTTTTTTTTATTTCCGGATTAGTAATTCTTTTTACAATTTCATCTACAAAAAATCAAACGGTTTGGTATAGCTTCCCAGTAATTCCATTTTTTATAATTTATTCAATGAGAGGATTTGACCTAAACTCCAAATTTAAAATTAGAATAATCTCTATTTTAGTAACTGTGGCGTTAATTATTATGTTCAGTTATACCCTGTTCTATTCTTTAGCCTATTTGCGATTGTATGTTGGAAAAAATGTTCGGGAAGAAGCATCGGAATGGATCGAAAAGAATATTCCCAAGGGAAGTGAAATTGCCATTGCCCGCAGTTATTTCTGGACACCGGGAATATTGCGTCAATATAACCCACCGTATAAACTTTTAATGGGTGGCGACCCGATATATTCTTCACTTCACCAAGCAATTTTAGGATTGGAAAAGGTATTATCCAAAACAGAATATGTCGTCTTGACCGAATTTGAATACCGACAATTTCTTCATCCAAAACTTGAAAAATATTTTCCTGAACAAGTAAGGATTCTTAAAGAACTTATGCACGGTAATAAATTTAAAAAGATTGCTGAATTTGACAAAGAAGCATCCGCCAAAATAGGCGGATTATGGTTTAGATTTAAAAAAAATTATCCACCAATTGACTGGCTAATACCAAATCCAAAAATAGTAATTTTAAAAAAGGCATAAATTTACAATGAAAAAAAAATTTTTTTTATTTATGGTTATATTATTATGTGCTTTTTTAGTGCGATTCTGGGGAATTTGGTTTGATTTACCTCAAGTTTACACTACCGAAGAGTATAAAGTTATAAATTATGCCCTAAAGATGGGGGCAACAAAAAGTCTAAATCCACATTTTTTTAATTATCCATCTCTCTATCTTTATTTCACACTTTTTATTAGTGGATGCTACTTTGGGATTGGAAAAATCTTTGGAATATTCTCTACCACAAAGGACTTTGCATATTCTTTTATTCAGAATCCAACAACAATATATATTATCTTGAGAATAATATCTGCAGTATGGTCAACAGCAATACTTGTAATTTTATATTTGATAGCAAAAAAAATCTGGTCATTTAATATAGGTGTTTTTGCAATGTTAATGATAAGTTTTATTCCGTCAATAATTGAGTCATCTCATCTTGTTCAGCCAGGATTGACAAGTGTTTTTTTTGTTTTATGCTGTTTTTATTTTTTAATTCATTTTTTACAAACAGCAAAGGTAAAGTATTATTTCTTATCTTCAGCAATTTTAGGACTGGCAATTTCAACTTTTTACACTGCAATACCAATGGTGGTTATAATTCCTTTAATATACTGGATATATTCAAAAAAATTAATATTGGATAAACATCTTTTAATTAGTATTCTTTTAGTTTCTTTGTTTTTCTTTTTGGGGACACCTTATGCTTTATTTGACTTTAAAACCTTTTTAAAAGATTTCATTGGTCACACCACTGGTGCTGGAAAAAATATTTTACAAAGTAGTTTGGCGGTTCTTTACAATTTATTTTTTATAGGAAACCGGGGACATGTTACCGACCCAATAGGTCCTCCATTTATAGGTTTAGTATCCTTCTTGGGAATGATACAATTAATAAAAGAAAAAAAAATTGAGGGCTTGCTTATTTTGCTTTCTATAATTTTATTTTCCATTCCAGGAGTGATGTACCATTCCTCTGGTGTCGGATATATTTTCCCAGCGATACCTTTTTTCTTACTCTGCGGAGCATATTTTGTGAGTAAGTTTTTTGAGAGTAAATCTAAGACACTAACAAGTATACTGTTTTTTATACTTCTTGTTCCTTCAATATTGCTTTGTGTAAGAATTGATCATTCCTACAGTTTAAAAGATACAAGAACTATTGCTAAATACTGGATTGAAGGGAATATACCCTCTAAGAGTAAGATACTGATCGATATGTATCCACATTCACCGCCTTTGAAAGAAACAAAAGAACAATTGGAACGATTATATCACCGTGCAGCAGAATTAAATCATTACAAGAAAGAATACCTAAAACTACAACTTGAAGTTCATCCGGGCAAAAATTATGGGTATGAGATATATAGAGTTTATCGACTTGCAGAATTAGTTAGTGGCACAATTGAATTAGTTAAAGAGGCACAGAAAGTTCAAGACTTGATTGATGTAAGTTACGGATTTGATTATCTTAGAAAGTTGAAAATAAAATATATTATTTTAAACAGCTGGGATAGGATCAGTGCTTTGAATTCTCAGGATGAAGGACTTAAGAGATTTTACGAGGCAGTTCCAAAAGAATGTAGACTCTTGAAGGAATTCAAACCCGAAAAGAAACTTGATCGCGGATCAGAGATATCCATTTACCAAATAAAGTTCCAAAAATGAAATCTAAGATAGGAATTCTTTTGGTTTTTCCACGATTCGATTTGTGTACCGGTGACCCACCACTTGGACTTGCTTATCTTGCTGGACAATTAAGGAACAAACCAAACATTGAAATAGAAATCATAGATTGCAGTCTGCATCCTTCATTTGGATATCTTAAAAAATACTTTTTCCAAAAAAAACCTCACATCACTGGTATTTTTTTTGATACAATTATGTTTCACAATGGACTGAGAGTAGCAGAAATTGCTAAAAAATCAAACAGTATGATTATCGCTGGTGGACCACACGCAACGGTAATGCCCGAAACATTAATAGACAAATTTGATGCAGTAGTAATCGGCGAGGGTGAACAGACATTCTTAGAACTTATAAAAAACTATCCGCAAAGGAATCTATCCAAAATTGATGGTATCTGGTGGAAAAATGAATCCGGAGAAATAATAAAAAATAAACCTCGGGAACCTATACCGAATCTCGATTCGCTAAATCCACCTTATTGGGAAAAACTGGAAATGGAAGAATATATAAGTAGGTGGCATTATCTTGACTGTCTTTACCTTAACTTGCGTGGTACAGATTTAATTGCTTCCAGAGGATGTCCGTTTAACTGCACTTACTGTCAACCAACATTAAGAAAAATCTTTGGCCAAACAGTACGCAAACATAGCCCAGAATATATTGTTGAGCAAATAAAATATCTTAAAAAAAACTACAATATAAATTCATTTTTTTTTCACGATGACACACCAACTGCAGACAAAAAATGGGTTGAACACCTATGTGTTCTTATTGAGAAGGAGCGACTTAATATTTTTTGGGCAGCAAATACAAGAGCCGATGTTACTAATGGAGAATTGTTAAGAACAATGTATAATGCAGGACTTCGTAAACTACATATTGGTGCGGAGTCAGGTTCGCAAAGAATTCTTGATGAAGTTTATAAAAAACACATAACTACTGAAGATGTAAAAAAAACAGTTGAACTAGCAAGAAAAATTGGTATTCACTGTTTTTGCTTTTTTATGCTTGGTGCACCAACTGAAACCAAAGAAGAAATTAAAAAAACACTAAAGTTTGCCTCTACACTTGACATTGATGAAATCAGTTACTCTATAACTTCGCCCTTACCACATACATTTTTGTATGAAATAATGATGAGTAATCCAAATTACAAAATATGTAATGATTTCAGTTCTTTCAACTACTATTCAAGAAGAGCATTTGTTGATCCAAATCTAAGTAGTAGCTGGATAAAATTTGTCCAACTTTATGGTCTGCTAACTTTTTATCTCCATCTGAAAAGATGGAAATATATATTAAAACATTTTACAACCCCAAATGGAATTAAAAAAATATTTCGCAAAGTGAAAAGGGTTTTCTTATGAAAAAACTGGTTATCGTTGCCTGCTATAATGAGGCAGAAAATATCCAAAAACTTGTTGAACAGGTTATTTCTTTCCCGGAAAATTTTGATGTACTAATAATTGATGATAACTCACCTAATGGAACCGGAGAAATTGCTGAGAAACTCTCTACTCATTTTAAAGGAAGGGTTAAGGTAATTTACCGACCATACAAAATGGGGCTTGGTACTGCTTACATTGTTGGTTATAAATATGGTTTTGAAAATAACTACGACATAATGTTACAAATTGATGCTGATTTTTCACACAATCCTGACGACCTTAAAAAAATGTGTAGTTTACTCGAAAACTCTGCAGATATAGTTGTTGGCTCACGGTACATTAACAATCAGATAAGTGTTATAAAATGGCCACTTAATCGGTTACTGATTAGTCTTATCGCTTCAAAATATCTCAAGTTTTTACTTGGTTTTAATCTTACTGACCCAACAAGCGGATTAAAGGGCTTCAGAAGAAATGTCTTTCAGAAAGTCAACCTTGGCAAGGTAAAATCAAAAGGGTTCAGTATTCAATTTGAACTTGTATTTTATGGTTGGCAAAAAGGGTTCAAACTTCAAGAAATACCAATAATATTTACAAATAGAAAAGAAGGAAAATCAAAAATGTCAAAAGATATTTTTTTTGAAGCAATTTTACTCTCATTAAAACTTTTTTTCTTAAGAATTTTTAGAGGTTTAATATGCACATTTCATTTATAAATGCTATTGGACCTGATTTTAGTGCAATGGATATAGGAATAACACATCTTGCTACCTGTATAAACCAGAGAACAAAACATACTGCCAGTATCGTTGATTTGACCTTTAACCTACATAACTGGAAAAAATATATTGAAAAAAAAATGGAAAAATTTAAGCCCGATATTGTTGGTTTCTCCACCAATATGATGTATATGCAATATATAAAACCTATAATGAGGGAAATAAAAACTAAATATAGATTGCCAATAATCCTTGGGGGAGCACACGCATCCATATTCCCGGAAGAAGTAATTAGTATTGAAGAAGTAGATGCAGTCTGCATTGGAGATGGAGAGTTTACACTTGCTGAATATCTTGACCGTCTATCGGAAAAAAAATCTTTTGAAGGAATAAAAGGAATATGGGCAAAAGAAAATGGTAGAGTAATAAAAAATTCTGGTGGCTGTTTTATTGAAAATATAGACCAGTTTCCTTATCCTGACTGGGACTTGTGGGAAAATCTTGAAAAATTTTTTTACTTTTTAGGTATGCTTTACATCCAAGGTAGTAGAGGATGTCCACATAGATGTACATATTGTGATGCTCACGGAATTGCCGATGCCGTAAAAGGAAAATATTTTCGCTTCAGAGAGCCGGTTGATTATGCTCGAGAAATTGCTTACCAATGGAGAAAATATAAAAATAGGAAAACACCTCCAAGACTTGCACAACTTTTTGATCCGGTATTCACAATTGACGAAAAGTGGCTTGCAGCATTCTGCGATGAATACCGACGACAAGGAATTGAAAAAGAATTTAGATTTAGTGCATTTTCAAGAATAGACCATCTTAATGAAGAAAAAATAAAAATGTTAAGTAAGGCAGGATGCGCACTCCTCAGAGTTGGTATAGAAGCAGGCGATGAATACATCAGAAAAGAAATCTATAAAAAAAGAATATCCGATGAGGAAATAAAAAAAATTTTTCGTTTGGCAAAAATCTATGGAATTGGCTTTACCGCTTTCTACATTTTAGGTGGACCTGGGGAAAATAAAAATACACTTAATAAAACATTAAAACTTGCCCGGGAACTTGACGCTAACCGTTCAGCATTTTTTATCTACAAACCATTTACAAAAGAGGGAATGGAACAGGTAAAACAATTCGGAGGATATGTCAATCCACAAAGATGGAAAGAAGCAAATAACATAACCTTTGGTGCGGTTGTTCGTTTGAAAGACATGTCACCATTTCAGATTGAAATGTTTCAAAAAAAAGCATACTTTTTTACATTTGGTAAGCGACTTTTAAGAATGATTGCGCGACTTAAATGGAAATATTTTATCAGACTTTTTCTCTATTTATTGAAAGGTATTAGAAACCATCTTGATTTTAACTATCTGATGATCTACTTCCATATTTATGGCTATGACAATGTGGATAAATAAAAAATGGATTTTTATCTTTCTTGGAATTGCATATTTACTTTGGCATCTGTTTTATTTAGATAAATATCCCATTATCGACTTAGACGATTCCTGGATGGCTGTACCTTCCTGGGAGTTTATTCATACTGGTAATTTTGGTTCACCTATGCTTGAAGGTATTTACGGTCTTGAAAAATCAAATATTTATCACGGAAGAATACATATGTTTTTTCAAATACCATTCTTTCTTGGTTTTGGCTTGGGAGCATACCAAGCGCGATTTCCATCTTTTTTGACTGCACTCGTTGTTCTCTATTTGACCTATCTCCTTGGCAAAGTGTTTTACTCCCAATCTGTGGCTCTTTTGTCGTGTTTCTTACTCTCGCTTAGCGGTATTTTCATAATCACCAGTCACAGAGGAAGACAGGATATATTTCTATCACTGTTTATTCTCCTGGCAATCTTTATCTATCTTAAAGCAAAAGAAAAAAATTCTTCTTTCTTATGTTTTCTTTCCGGTTTAACCGCCGGACTGTCTATAGATATACATTTGAATGGTATTATAGTTCCAATATTTATTATTGTGTTATTTCTTTTTGATTCTAAAAAAAATATTTTTGAAAAAAAATTTTGGATTGCATTTTCAGGTATTTCCCTTGGTATTTTTTGGTGGATTATCACCCACATATTGCCGGACATAGATTTATTTGTCAATCAGTGGAATGCAATTGTTCTTGGAAAATTCAGCACACCAATTTACTCAACATCTTTCAATTTGATAAATATGTTAATCTCTGAAGTAAACAGGTACAAACAATGGTTCTGGGATGCAACTGGTCACCGAAATATGATTGAACTTTTTCTCCTACTTTCAGGAATTGTCACTTCAATAATTTTCGGGAAATCAAAAAATAAATATCTTCTTCTTATCCTATCAACATTTGTAACTGTGTTTGTAATTATTGTGCGTCAGAAAGTGCCATATTATCTTATATATATGTATCCATTTTTTATTCTACTATTTTGTAAGGGTGTAGAGATTGTTTCAGATAAAAATAGATTTATTTCTAAAACACTTTACCTATTACTTGCGGGGTTTTACTTTCTGCAATTGTCATATATATCTTTAAAATATAAAGACATAAATTATAATAAATACATCTCAAATGTAAAAAAATTTGTGCCATTAAACTCAACTGTTTTAGGTGATTCAATTTTGTGGTTTGGTTTTGCAGATAAAAAAATTTATAAATTTTTTGCTGATGCTTCTTATCTTCATCATGTTCAAGTAAAAAAAATGACTCCCGAATCATTTATTCAAGATAAAAAAATTGACTATATAATCTTTGGAGAAGAACAAACGAACAGATATTTCTCACAAAATTTCATTAAGTCAAACTGTGTTTTAGTGGATACAATTATTGACAAATACTTTGGTGCACAACTAAAAATTATTCCTGGCAAAATATACAAAACTAAAATCTACAAAGTTATGGATAGCGCTGCCAAAAAAATACCGCAACCTCCAGATAGTTCATCTGTTTCCGTAAGAACTATTCAGGGGGGCCATTGATTTTCCAAATATGACACAGATAAAATATCAATATGAAGTGTTGCGAACTTTTGCACTTACATATAACTATAATCAGTGGATTTTTAATAAGTTAAAACCTTTTATAGGAAAAATTATTTTGGAAGTTGGCTGCGGAATTGGAAATCTAACCAAGTATTTTACTCAGTATAAAAAATTAACTTGTATTGATAATTGCTTAGAATTTATTAAGCACATGCAAATTGATTTTCCTCAAGTAGAATTTTACAACTACGATATAACTGATACGGAAGTGTTGAAGATAAAGAAAAATGGTTTTGATACAATAATATGTGTCAATGTATTGGAACATATCAAAGATGATATACAAGCATTGAAAAATATGCATAATTTATTGCAATCAAATGGCAAGTTACTCCTCTTTGTACCTGCATTAGGAATGTTGTACGGTTCCATAGATAAAAAACTGGGACATTTTCGCAGATATTCAAAATCAGAACTGATAGAAAAGATAACAAAAACGAGATTTGTAATTGAGAAAATTGAATATAACAATTTCTTGGGATTGTTTGGGTGGTTCATAAACAGTCGAATTTTTAAAAAAGAAAGATTCCCTATACTTCAAACAATTTTTTTTGATAAATTTATTCCAGTGACAGCAAGTATCGAACAGAAAATTACTATTCCAATTGGAATGAATCTTTTTGTTGTGGTAAGGAAACCATGAGGATTGAATTAAAAGGACTTATTGTTTTACTTTTTATTATTTTTGTTTCTACCTTAGTGCACTTTTGGGGTCTAAATCACGGTACACCCAACTGGCAACGAAGTTTGCAAGTATTTGATAGTCCAGAAGAAATAAAACAACTCGCACCAGAAATGCTCAAATTACGAGAAAAATTCTATACCAAAGTAGAATCTTTTGTTGAATGGAAAGGAAAATTAACTTCTGAGGATTTTACTCGCCATTTCACTCCGCATACCCATTTACCATTTGGGACTATTTCCAGAGAAACAATTCTTGATTTTAGTCGGGGATATGTTTTAGGTCTGGTACTTAGTGATGAACAACATGCAATAAGAGCGTTATCAAATTTAAACCCGAAGAAATTGGATTTTGACCCTAAGCACGATTATAATTATGGTAACTTTTATCTATATTCTTTAGGTGCATTTTTACTTACTGCCAAAATTGCTAACTATGTGCCTATACATAGAGACATATTTTATTATTTCACTCATCCGGAAGATAATGCAAAAATATATCTAACCGCTAGAATCTTAAGTGCAATTTCAGTGATACTCTGTATACTACCCTTACGGCTTTTAGGTAATTTGTTAAAAAACAAGTTTGTTGCTATTATCAGTATAATTTTGTTTGTCCTTAATCCGTTTGTTTTGAATTACGGACATCAAATTAAAGCGCATACCTACGGGATTTTCTGGGTATTGTTAGGTTTATATTTTTATTTAAATAGTTTTGATGAAGAAAAAATTAGTTTGAGTTATTTCTTAAGTGCTATTTGCATTGGGCTTTCTACCGCTTGCGCACTATCTAATGGAATATTTGTTCTATTATTTATTACATCGGATATAATCTTGAGTAAAAGATTAAATGTAAGAAAATTTCTTCTCTATGGTCTAACGAGTTTCTCTATTTTTTTACTTATGACTCCATTTTTGTTTTTTAGATTGCATCAGTTTTATATAAGTACAATTGGACAAAGTACGGCTGGATATGGATATGGTAAATTTAGTCTAATTAATGGCTTGAGGTTTATTAAAGAATGTTTCATATCCGGGAATATATGGATACTGTTACCCACTATTTTTCTTGGAATATTTTTTATATTGAAATCAAAAACCAATACTCAAAAATTTTTATTTTTTGTATTTATTTTGTTTTTTTTATTTGTGGTATTCTTTATGAAACATTCCGGAGTGTTTACAGTTAGCGTACCAATTTTTTGTATGTTTTCCGCTCTGGGGATTTATGATATTATTTCAAGTAAATCAATTACAAAATTTTTTGGTATCGTGTATTTAGTTGTGGTCCTTGGGCTGTCAAGTTTTACTACTATATTTTATGAGAAATTATTTGTTCAGAAAGGTAATTTAACATTTGCCGGTAAATGGATAAATGAGAACATACCAGAAGGTTCTTCAATCGGGATACCGAATGGATGGGCACTGCCGGGATATTTTCCAGCAATAAAATTTCTTAAGTATAAATTAATTAATTTCCTTCAAGAGGAGAAAAATATTTCTTGGGAGGAAAATAAATTACCAGAATATTTAATTCTTACTGGCCAGTTATCGTGTCTTGGTCATTCATCGGAATTTAAGAACCATTACCAGGAAATAAAAAGATGGGATGCACCAAAAAAATTCCTGGGTATTAGTTTCAAAAATGAATTTATTCCCACAGAAAATGTTGATGTGCAAGTATTCCAACTGAAGAAAAACCAACAATGACTTCAAAACTTAGGACAATCGTGGTGATGCCAGCATATAATGCAGGAAAAACTTTAGAAACAACAGTCAGAGATATTCCTCCGGGTGTGGCTGACGAGATTATCTTAGTTGATGATTGTTCCAAAGATAATACAGTTAAAATTGCTAAAAAATTAGGATTGAAGGTAATTATTCATGAAAAAAATTTGGGTTATGGGGCAAACCAAAAAACATGTTACCGTGAAGCATTAAAAGATGGAGCAGATATTGTGGTGATGATTCATCCCGATTACCAATATGACCCCCGACTTACACCGTATTTAACAGGAATAATTCGAGAAGAAATCTGTGATGTAATGTTAGGTAACCGTATTCGCACACGAAAAGAAACACTCACCGGCGGTATGCCTTTATACAAATATTTAGCAAACCGTTTTCTTACGATTATTGAGAATTTCTTTTTAGGGCAGAATCTTGGCGAATGGCATTCAGGATTTAGAGCATATTCACGCAAAGTTTTAGAGACAATCCCTTGGGAAAATAATTCTAACGATTTTGTTTTTGACCAACAGTTCCTCATCCAAGCCGCATATTTTGGTTTTCGGATTGGCGATATACCTGTACCAGCAAAATATTTTCCGGAAGCATCGTCAATAAATTTTAGACGCAGTATTAAATATGGAATAGAAATTTTTCTTATTCTTTTAAAATTAGCCATTCATAAAATAGGAATAAAAAAATATGCCCTCTTCTTACCGAAAAATTCTTTATCTAATTACTGATTTAAATATTGGCGGGACAGAAAAAATGCTTTACGAACTCGTTACACGAATTGACCGGGCGAAATTTAATCCTCTCGTTTGTGGGTTAAAAGGTTGGGGATATTATGCCAAAAAAATAAAAAATACAGGGATTCCGGTAATCACTCTTAATGTAGACCGTGGTATTCCTTTTTTAAAAAATTTTCAGGTAATCCTCAGTTTAGCCAAAATAATCCGTAAGGAAAAAATTGACCTTGTCCATACTTTTCTCTTCCGGGCAAATTTCTTAGGTAGAATTGCAGCAAAATTAGCTGGTGTCGCAGTAGTTATTTCTTCCATTCGGGTAATGGAAAAAGAAAAAAAATATCATCTTTTTTTAGAAAGATTAACCTCCTTTTTAAGTGAGCAATTTCTGGTTAATTCGCAAGCATTAAAAAATTTCATTGCGGAGAGAATAAGAATTGCCCCAGAAAAAATTGAAATAATTTATAATGGAATTGACTTATTAAATTTGCCACAAGTAAATAATATAACTAAAAGAAAGGAATTCGGCTTCAGTGAAAATGATATTCTTATTGGTACTGTGGGAAGACTACATAAACAGAAAGGTATAGAATATTTTATTAAAGCAATAAAAATTGTTACTCAATCGCTCAATCGCTCAGTCGCTCAATCGCTAAAGTTTTTAATTGTCGGAAATGGGCCGGGGGGAAAAAGTTTAAGGTTAAAAGTTAAAAGTTCAAAGTTGGAGAACAAAGTTCTCCTTACTGGCTGGAGGAGTGATGCTTTAGAGATAATTTCTATTTTAGACATTTTTGTTCTTCCTTCACTCTGGGAAGGAACACCAAATGTAATTTTAGAAGCACTCGCTTATGTTAAACCAGTAATTACTACCAATGTAGGAGGAGCGAAAGAGATAATTGAAGACGGAATAAATGGTTTATTAGTTGAACCAGCAAATGCGCAAGCATTAGCCAATGCAATTTTATGGGTTTTGGGAAATCAAGAAAAAGCAAAAAAAATGGCTGAAAAAGGTAAAGAAAAAGTTGAAAAATTTTTTTCTATAAATAAAATGGTTGAAGAAACTGAAAGACTATACGAACGGTTATGGGAAAAACAATTGCGGAGAAAATAATCGGACGGCACACAAATAGAGAAGTATCCGCAGGTGAGATTATTATTGCAGAGGTTGATTTTGCCTTCGGTCAGGATGGGACTTCAGGACTAATTATTAACACTTTCAATAATATTGAAGCAGAAAAAGTTTTCAATCCAAAAAGATGTGCCTTTGTAATTGACCATTCAGCACCCAGTCCGATAGCGGCAATTTCTCAGATTCATGAAAAGATGCGTCGTTTTGCCCGAGAAAAAGGAATTATTCTTTACGATATTGGTAACGGTATCTCTCATCAGGTTCTTCTTGAAAATGGACATTTTGCTCCGGGAGATTTGGTCATCGGTGCCGATTCACATACCTGTACTTCCGGTGCTTTAAATCTTTGTGCCTGCGGAATGGGGTCAAGTGATGTTACTTGTGCTTTTGTTTCCGGGAAAACTTGGCTCAAAGTACCGGAATCAATGAGAATTGTGATCAATGGTAAAATACCAAAGGGAGTTTATGCTAAGGATATAATTCTTTTTGTAATTAAGAATTTAACTGCTGAAGGTGCAAATTATTTAAATGTAGAATACGTTGGTGAAACGATTCAATCTTTAAGTATGGATGGTCGGTTTACAATTTCGAATTTTTCGGTAGAAATGGGGGCAAAGTTTGGAATAATGCCTTTTGACGAGAAGACAGAAAAATGGTCAAAAGGACGAGTAAAAAAGAAATATAAACCCATCCAAGCAGACAAAAATGCTCAGTATATTGATATACGGGAATATAATGTTTCCAAACTTGAACCACAGGTGGCCAAACCGCACACGGTAGATAACATTTTGCCAGTAAGCAAAGTTGAAGGAATACTAATCCAAGAGGCATTTCTTGGTACCTGTACCAACGGACGTTTAGAAGATTTAACTATTGCAGCGGAAATATTGGTTGGGAAAAAAGTTCATCCTGAAGTAAAATTTATTGTTGCTCCAATTTCGCGGGAAGTTTTGTTGCAAGCAATAAAAAAGGGTATAATTGAAACTTTGCTTAAAGCTGGAGCAGTAGTAGTAAATCCCGGTTGTGGCCCTTGTGTTGGTACACATCAGGGTATCCCTGCAGACGGAGAAAATGTTATCACTACGGCAAACCGTAATTTTAAAGGACGAATGGGTAATCCGAATGCGAATATTTACTTAGCCAGTCCGGCGACAGTTACTGTTTCGGCAATAACCGGTAAAATAACCGATCCACGTCGTTATCTTAGAAAAGTGTAAAGTTTAAAGTTTAAGGTGTAAGGAATTTATCTGCGTAATCAAGATGTTAAAAATCCCTGCCCCGCACCTTTGTCCGAGAGTAACTGTGTTTCTCAGGAAAATTGTTGTAAATGGTGAAACTATTCTGAACAAAGGTGCGGGGTGAATGTAATCTGTGGTTGAAAAATGATTATTAAAGGAAGAGCAAAAAGAATTTATAAACCGGATGGGATGAATAACGATATAAATACTGATTATATTATCTCTGGCAGATACAAGTTCAAAATTGAAGACCCAAAAGAATTAAGTAAACATCTTTTTGAAGACCTTGACCCAAACTTTGGAAAAAGAATTTCCCCGGGTGATATTTTGGTTACGGGCAAAAATTTTGGTTGTGGTTCAAGCCGGGAACAAGCACCTTTAGCAATTAAGTCGGCAGGAATTGCAGCTATTGTTGCACAATCTTTTTCCCGTATATTTTACCGTAATGCTTATAATCTCGCTTTACCTTTAGTTGAATGTGATACAAAAGATATTCAAGAAAATGACCTCTTAGAAATTAATTTAGAAAAAGGCGAAGTTAAAAATTTAACTAAAAATAAGGAAATGAAAATTAAACCTTTACCAAAAATAATGTTGGAATTACTTAAAAGCGGTGGACTAGTTGAATATTTTAAAAAGTACAAAACTTTTAATCTTTAACAAATGTATACAATTACACTAATCCCCGGTGATGGTACCGGACCGGAAATAACTGAAGTAGTAAAGGAAGTAATCATGGCTAGTGGAGTAAAGATTAAATGGGAAACGGTTATTGCCGGCGAAGAAGCAATTAAAAAACACAATATCCCGTTACCAGAAAAAGTTCTTTATTCAATACGCAAAAATAAAGTTGCTTTGAAAGGACCAATCACTACACCGATTGGAAGTGGACTTCGTTCGGTTAATGTCGCCTTAAGACAGGAACTTGGACTTTATGCTTGTGTTCGTCCTTGCAAACTTTATCCTGGGGTAAGAACACCCTTCACTCGGGTTAATTTAGTAGTGATTAGAGAAAATACTGAAGATTTGTATACTGGTGTAGAATATCCGTCTGGGAGTGAAAAAGCAGAAAAAATTATTGGCTTAAGTGACGGCAAAATAAGGAATGGCTCAGCGATTTCTATCAAACCAATTTCGCACTTTGCCTCTGAAAAAATAGTTCGTTTTGCTTTTGAATATGCAAAAAAATACCAGCGGAAGAAAATTACTGCTGTAACCAAAGCAAACATTATGAAATATACTGACGGTTTGTTTCTTGAAACTGCACGGGAAGTAGCGAAAAATTATCCCGAAATTGAATATGAAGAAAAACTTGTTGATAATATGTGTATGCAATTAGTGCAAAAACCGGAAATTTACGATATTTTGGTTCTACCTAATCTTTATGGAGATATTATTTCCGACCTTTGTGCGGGACTAATTGGCGGTTTAGGTTTAGCCCCGGGAGCAAATTATGGTGACGGAATCGCAGTTTTTGAGCCAGTTCATGGTTCGGCACCAAAATATAAAGGGCAGAATAAAGTTAATCCTACAGCGATGCTCCTTTCGGCAAAACTTATGCTTGAATATCTCAGTGAAAGAGAAATTGCTAAAAAATTGGAGAAAGCAATTGCAACGGTCATTACGGAAGGTAAAACCGTAACTTACGATTTAGGAGGTAACGCCAAGACAAGAGAAATGGGACAGGCAATAATCAAAGAGTTAAGCCGGCAGTAGGATAATTCTAAGTAAAAAATTCTTTGTGCAACTCTTGACAAATTAAAAGAAGGTTAATTATAATTAGTAGTTCTTGTGTAAGGAAGAGCAACTACATTTGGAAATAAAAATAGCTGAACTAAAAACTGCTCGTTTTTTAGAAGTTAAATACCAAGAAGAAGCAAAAAAAGTAGAGGTTGATTCGCCCCAACCTTTAGACATAAATTTACTTTTGCGGTACAGTTCTGAGTGGATTACTATAACCGGTAATGTAGAAGGAAAATTAATCTTAAGTTGCGGTCGTTGTTTGGAAAAATTTCTTTATCCAATAAAAATAAAAGTTAATCAACGGATACCATTAGGGGAAATTAGTACAAGTAAAATTTTGGATTTAAGTGAAGAAATACGGCAACAAATAATTTTAAACTTGCCATTTAAACCTTTGTGCAAAGAAAATTGTCAAGGTCTTTGCCCAGAGTGTGGAGAAAATCTTAATTTCCGGAAATGTAACTGTCAAAATAAAATTTTAGACCCACGATTAGAAAAGAGGTAATCACCTCAAATTAAAAAAATTTACCCCGCACCTCAATTAATACCCGTCTGTAAGGGTGAGGATGAAAGAGGTGCAAAACAAGTTTCACTCGAGATGGCCTTATCCTGAGGGATAAGGTGTGGGGTTTATTTAGGGGGAATACAATGCCTAATCCAAAAAAAAGACATTCTTCATCGCGGCAAGGGATGCGGAGAGCAAATTGGAAAGTATCCCTACCAAGTATAAATTTTTGTCCTCAATGTGGCCAACCAAAGCTGCCACATCATATATGTACTAATTGTGGATTTTACAACGGCGAACTAATCCTGCCAAAAAAGGCAAAAACTAAACCCCGCACCCCGCCCGAAGAATGAAATTTAAACTATAATGAGGTGACCATTTTAAAAATGCGTATTGCGATTGATGCGATGGGTGGCGATTTGGCACCCGCTGCAATTATTGAAGGGGTAAACTTAGCAGTAAAAGAACCCAGCTCTTTTGTAAAAGAGCTGGGTGAATTAGTCCTTGTCGGCGAGGAGAAGGTAATTAATCAGGAGTTAAAAAAGTATGACTTACCTTCTTCAATAGTTAGTGTCCATCATGCATCTGAAGTAATTGGTATGGAAGAAATACCCAGTAAGGCTTGCCGGACAAAAAAAGATGCATCAATTATCGTAGCCACGAAACTAGTAGCGGAAAATAAAGCCGACGCACTGATTTCTGCAGGTAATTCTGGAGCAATAATGACTGCAAGCCTCCTTTATTTAGGTCGTTCACCGAATGTGCGCCGCCCAGCAATTGCTACTTTAATACCAACTTTAGAAGGGTTGTCAATTGCTCTTGATGTCGGCGCTAATGTTGATTGTAAACCACTACATCTTTTCCAGTTTGCAATAATGGGTAATATCTATGTAAAATCAATATTAAAAAAAGAAAAACCAAGAATTGGACTTCTTTCTATTGGCGAAGAGGAAGGTAAAGGAAATGAACTTGCTTTATCTACTTATGAACTTTTAAAAAACAGTTCTTTAAATTTTATCGGCAATATTGAAGGTAGCGATATCCCTAAAGGGAAGGCAGACGTTATTGTCTGTGATGGTTTTGTTGGCAATATTATCCTCAAATTCGGCGAAGGTTTAGTCGGAGCAATTTTTGAATTAGCCCATAAAGAATTGAAAGATCATCCTTTCCGTACCACTCTAAGTGCTCTACTCTTAAAAAAAGTATTTGAGGAAATAAAGAAAAAAACTGATTACGATGAATATGGCGGTGCACCTTTGCTTGGTACCAACGGCGTCTGTATCATTTGCCACGGGAAGAGTAACGCCAAGGCAATAAAAAATGCTATTCGCGTAGCCGGTGAATCAATAAAACAAAAAATTAACCAAGAGATTAGTGAGGAACTTAAAAAATTTAGCCAAGGCGAAAATGGATAAAGTAAAAATTATTGGTACCGGTTCTTATTTGCCAAAAAAAGTTTTAAACAATTTTGATTTAGAAAAAATTGTCGAAACTTCAGATGAATGGATTACCACCCGCACCGGAATAAAAGAACGTCGTATCGCTCAAAATAATGAAGCGGCTTCTGATTTAGCCTACCGGGCAAGTTTAGAAGCAATAAAATCAGCAAAAGTTAATCCCAAAGAAATTGAGTTAATTATTGTGGCGACAGTTAGTCCGGATATGCTTACTCCTTCTACCGCCTGCATTGTCCAGGATAAAATTGGAGCAAAGAATGCTTTTGCTTTTGATGTAAATGCTGCCTGCAGTGGATTTATTTATGGTCTATCCATTGCTGATACTTACCTGCGTAGTAAGATTTGCCAAACCGCTTTGGTTATTGCTACCGAGGTTATCAGTAAATTCATCGATTGGGGGGACCGTTCAACTTGTGTCCTTTTTGGTGACGGTGCTGGTGCGGCTATATTAAGAAGTGTAAATGAAGGAGAAAGTGATATTTTATCTTTTTATCTTTCCTCAGAAGGAAAATATAGTAATTTATTGAAAATACCAGCTGGTGGTTCACGGAGACCAACGAGTGCTGACACTGTGGAACAAAAGTTACATTATATAAAAATGGAAGGAAATGAAGTATTCAAGATTGCTATTCAATCAATGATTGAAGCAGCCGAAAAAGCGTTAGAAAAATGTGGTTTAACCTGTGAAGATATAAAATTACTTATTCCTCATCAGGCAAACTTGCGAATTATTAATGCTATTGCTAAAAGATTAGATTTACCGGAAGAAAAAATTTTCTTAAATGTCCATAAATACGGTAATATGTCGGCAGCAACTACCGCTGTCGGATTAGATGAAGCAGTGAAGGAACAAAAAATACAGCATGGAGACATAGTTGAATTGGTTGCTTTCGGTGCTGGGTTTACTTCCGGTGCTTGCGTAATAAGATGGTAAAAGATAGATGCTCGGTAATGGATAACAAGTCACCGCTTTAGCGGGATCTCCGATAATGGGTAAAGAAAATAAAATTGGTTTAATTTTTCCGGGACAAGGAAGTCAGTATGTTGGAATGGGAAAAGAATTCTTTGAAAAATATAAAGTAGCAGAAAAAATTTTCAATGAGGCAAATGAAATATTGAATTACGATTTAAAAAAAGTCATCTTTGAAGGACCGGAAGAAAAACTCAAAGAAACCGAAATTACCCAACCAGCAGTTTTTATTACCAATTATGTCTGTTTTAAAGTTTTTACTATCAACTATCAACTATCAACTATCAACTGCCTTTCTGCTGGACATTCTCTTGGTGAATATTCCGCGCTTGTCGCCAGTGAAATGATAAATTTTGAAGAAGGATTAGAATTAGTAAAAAAAAGAGCTGAATTTCTTCAGGAAGAAAGTAAGAAAAAACCCGGCAAAATGGCCGCAATTTTAGGATTGGACAAGGAAAAAATTGAAGAAATTTGTTCTTCAGCTAAAAGTAAAGGAATAGTGGAAGCCGTAAATTTTAACTGTCCCGGTCAGATAGTTATTTCTGGAGAAAATGAAGCAGTAGATTATGCTCTTGATTTAGCAAAAGAAGTGATTACCTCAGAGGTGATTACCTCAAAAGGAAAAGCAAAAATTATTCCTTTAAAAGTAAGCGGACCTTTTCATTCTTCTTTAATGAAAGAGGCGGCAGAAAAAATGGCTGAAGAGTTAAAAAATTATCAATTTCGTGATGTTCAACTACCGCTAATTACTAATTGTGATGCTGAAGTTACCTTTTCCAGTAACGAAGTTAAAAAAAAATTAGTTAGCCAAATTTATTCTCCAGTACTCTGGGAAGAAACGATTAGAAAGATGCTCAATCAAGGAGTAAATACTTTCATTGAAATTGGCCCAGGGAAAGTTCTTAGTGGACTTGTTAAACGAATAAGAAGTAATCACCTCGGAAATGTAAAAATATTGAATATTGAAAATGAGGAAAGTTTACGCTCTTCACTGGAGGCATTAAATGTGTGAAAAAAAATTATTGGACAAAGTTGCTATTGTTACTGGTGCTGCCCAAGGAATAGGTAAAGCAATTGCTCTAACCTTAGCAAAGGAAGGAGCAAAAATTATGCTCTGGGATATTAACCTTGAAGAAGCAGAAAAAATAAGTAAAGAAATAACTCAATTTCATCAAGTGGAGACTTTTGCTTATAAGGTTAATGTATCTAATTATTCAGAAGTTGAAGAAGCAGTTAAAAAAATACTTGACAAATTTTCTAAAATTGATATCTTAATTAACAATGCGGGAATTACTCGTGATAATCTTATCTTAAGAATGAGTGAAGATGAATGGGATCAGGTCTTAGCAGTAAACTTGAAGGGTGTATTCAATTGTACAAAAGCGGTCAGTCGAATAATGCTTAAACAACATTCGGGTAAAATTGTTAATATTGCTTCAGTAGTGGGATTATTAGGTAATCCCGGACAGGCAAATTATGCTGCTGCAAAAGGTGGTGTAATTGCCTTAACTAAAACTTGTGCCCGTGAGTTTGCCAAACGCAATATCAATGTTAATGCAATTGCTCCCGGGTTTATCAAAACCACAATGACCGAAAAACTGGACTCCAAAATTAAAGAGATCCTTTTAGAACAAATCCCTTCAGGAAGATTTGGTGAACCAGAAGAGGTAGCAAAACTTGTTCTTTTTTTAGTTAGCGATGAAGCAAATTATATTACCGGTCAAGTCATTTCTATTGACGGTGGAATGCATATGTAGACACGCGGATTGCCGCAGATAGAAAAAAACAGACGCGGATACCCGCCGATAAAGTTCTTCCTAAGGAGGGGACAGTAAGAACAATACCTTTTAAAGGGATGACAGTGAAGGCAACCCTGACTAATGTGGTGTCAGAGTGATGGAACACAATAAGGGGATATCCCCTTATTGAGCATGACTTTAGGGGAGGTGAAAAAATGGCACAAGATGTCGAGGTAAGAGTAAAAGAAATTATTGTTGAACAACTAAGTGTTGACCCGGAACAGGTAACTTTGCAAGCATCGTTCGTTAATGATTTAGGTGCTGATTCTCTAGATACGGTGGAGTTAGTGATGGCCTTAGAAGAAGAATTTGATTTAGAGATTCCGGATGAAGAAGCAGAAAAAATTACCACAGTTGGACAAGCAGTAGAATACATTAAAACAAAACTACAAGAAAAAAAATCCTCATAAAAATATGATTTCACAGATTAAAAATAAGATTACGCAGATTAAACATCAACAATATATCTGTGTAATCGTCTTCAAAAATCTGTGTAATCTGTGTCCATTACTAAAATGAAAAAAAGAGTTGTTATTACCGGTATCGGCGTGGTTTCACCACTTGGTATCGGGAAAGAAAAATTCTGGGATGGTTTGGCGAAGGGTCATTCCGGGGTAGGTAAAATTACTTGTTTTGATACGAGTAATTTTGCTTGCAAAATTGCGGCTGAAGTAAAAGATTTTAACCCGGAAGATTATTTTGAGGATAAGAAACAAATTCGCCGAACTGACCGTTTTACTCAGTTTGCCCTTGCCGCAAATGAGGAAGCAATTAAAGATGCAGGAATAAATTTTGAAAAGGAAAATTCTCACTCGGTAGGTGTAATTATTGGTTCCGGTATCGGTGGACTTCATACTCTGGAAGAACAACATCGTATTCTTATCAGGAAAGGTCCTTCACGGGTTAGCCCTTTCCTTATACCAATGTTCATTACTGACATCGCCCCTGGTGAAATTGCCATTCGTTATGGTCTTACCGGACCGAATTATGCAGTTTCTTCAGCCTGTGCAAGTGCCACTCATGCTCTTGGTGACGCTTTAAGACTCATACGCTACGGTGATGCTGAAGTAATAATTAGCGGTGGTTCGGAAGCAGCAATTACACCTATTGGTGTGTCTGGTTTCACTAATATGCGTGCTTTATCCTTGCGTAATGATGAACCTGAAAAAGCGAGCCGTCCTTTTGACCGTGACCGTGACGGTTTTGTAATGGGTGAAGGTGCAGGAATAATTATCTTAGAGACTTTAGAACATGCATTAACCCGTGGGGCAAAAAAAATATACGCTGAACTTACTGGTTATGGTGCAACCGATGATGCTTATCATATTACTGCACCCGAACCTGACGCTCTTTCCGCTACACGGGCAATGCAACTTGCACTTGAAGATGCAGAAATTTCACCGGAAGAAATTGACTATATCAATGCCCATGGTACCTCTACCGAACTGAATGATAAAATTGAAACTTCAGCCATCAAGAAAGTTTTTGGTAGAAAAGCATACGAAATACCTATCTCCTCTACGAAATCAATGACTGGACATCTCCTTGGCGCAAGTGGTGCAGTAGAATTGATTGCCACAATTTTATCTATGGAAAAAGGATATATTCACCCAACAATAAACTTGGAAAATCCTGACCCCGAATGTGACCTTGATTATGTACCAAATAAAGCGAGAAAAAAAGAAATAAATTGTGCTCTTTCCAATTCTTTAGGTTTTGGTGGACATAATGCAGTATTAATTGTAAAACGATGGTTTGGGGACGCTCACCACAGTGAATAAATCGGAGATCCCGCTATAGCGGTGAATTGAACCGTATGCCGGATGACAAAAGTGAAGCAGAAAAAAATGTAATTAAAGAATTAGAAAAAATTATCCGAATCAAATTTCGTAATCAGCAATACCTGACTGAAGCATTAACGCATAAATCCTACGCAGTAGAAAGTGCCCCACCAGTTCGGGATAACGAACGTTTAGAATTTCTCGGTGATAGTTTACTCTCGGCTATCGTTTCCTCCTATCTTTACAAAATATATCCTGAAGATGACGAGGGTCATCTCTCTCAACGAAAAGCACAACTTGTCTCAAGAAAAACACTTTATACTTGGGCAAAAGAAATCAACCTTGGAAAATACATTTACTTGAGTCATGGTGAAGAAACAACTGGCGGAAGAGAACGCGAATCTATTCTTGCTAATGCTTTTGAAGCGCTCTTGGGAGCAATTTACTTAGATAAGGGATATACAGGTGCCGAAAAATTTATTTCCCAAAGGTTGAAAGAAAAAAAAATTATTCGGAAAATAGACTATAAGTCACAATTACAGGAAATTATTCAAAAAAAATATAAACTTGTTCCTGAATACTGGGTAATTAAAGAAAGTGGACCTGATCACAATAAGACTTTTGAAATTGGTATATATTTTAAAAAGAAAATACTCGGTCGGGGAATTGGTAAATCAAAAAAAGAAGCCGAACAGGAAGCCGCAAAAAATGCATTAAAACAACTTAAAAAGGAGAACTAAATGAATTACTTCTTAACTGAAGAACAGAAAATAATTGTTGAACTTTGTAAAAAGATTGCTCAAGAAAAAATTAAACCTGTGCGTCAGCATTACGACGAGACCGAAGAATTTCCCTGGCCAATCGTAGAAGAAATGGCTAAAACTGACCTTTTCCGTATATATATTCCTGAAGAATATGGTGGCTTGGGAGGAAGTGTATTTAACCTCTGCCTTGCGGTAGAAGAACTTTCTAAGGTTGACGGAGCAATTGCTTTGTGCTTAGCCGGGACTGCACTCGGTACATTCCCAATTTTACTTTTTGGTACGGAAGAACAAAAAAAGAAATATCTTCCGGATATTGCTGCCGGGAAAAGGTTAACTGCTTTTGCCTTAACCGAACCACAAGCCGGTTCTGATGCTACAGCAATAAAAACTACGGCTGTTATGGAAGGCGGTACTTACCGCCTTAACGGAACAAAATGTTTCATTACTAATGCTGGTGAAGCCGAAGTTTATACGGTTATTGCTTTAACCAGTCCGGGACGCGGTGTGCGTGGACTTTCTGCATTTATCGTAGAAAAAGATACACCGGGATTTACTTTTGGCAAAAAAGAAAAGAAATTAGGTATCCGTGCCTCACCAACAAGAGAACTTATTTTTCAAGATTGTCGCATCCCAAAAGAAAATCTTTTAGGTAAAGAAGGACAGGGATTTATTGTCGCTTTGAAAACTTTGTATGTTTCTCGTCCGGGTGTTGCTGCGCAAGCAGTAGGAATTGCCCAAGGTGCACTTGATGAAGCAATAAATTATGCTCGGCAACGGATTCAATTTGGTCAGGCAATTATCCATTTCCAAGCAATCCAACATTTGCTTGCTGACTTAGCTACACAGATTGAAGCCGCAAGAGCACTTGTTTATACAACCGCAAGAATGATTGATGCTGACCCGGAAAAAAGAGTTACTAAAGAATCAGCAATGTCTAAACTTTTTGCTTCTGAAGTAGCAATGAAAGTGACTACTGAAGCAGTACAAATTTTTGGTGGTTACGGTTATATGCGCGAATATCCGGTAGAAAAAATGATGCGTGATGCAAAAATTACTCAAATCTACGAAGGAACAAACCAAATCCAGCGTAACGAAATCGCCCTCGCCTTGATTAAAGAATCCGCTTCTAAGTAACGATGCATACAGATAACAAACTGATTCAGACAGATTTAAACCGAGTTATAATCTTGTTTGAATCTTGGTAGTCATCTCGTTTGAATCGTCTTTAGTTATGAATATAATTGTTTGTATTAAACAAGTTCCAGCAACTACTAATGTGCAGATTGACCCGGAGACTGGTCGTCTAAAACGTGAAGGTGTAGAATCAATCATTAACCCTTTTGACGAATATGCACTTGAGGAAGGTATCCGTTTAAAAGAAAAATTCGGTGGCAAAGTAACGGTTATCTCAATGGGTCCACCACAGGCAGAGAGCGCCTTGCGTGAATGTATTGCTCGTGGTGCTGACGAAGCAGTTCTTTTAAGTGATATAAATTTTGCTGGTGCCGATACTTTAGCTACTGCTTATACTTTAGCCAGTGCAATTAAAAAATTATCTTCTTACGATTTAATTATTTGTGGGAAACAAGCGATTGACGGTGATACTGCACAGGTTGGACCGGGAATTGCTGAAAAACTAAATATTCCACATATTTGTTATGTGCGCAAAATTAGTGAAATAAAAAATAGTACAATCTGCGTTGAACGAATGATGGAAGACGGTTATGATATTTTGGAGACAACCCTTCCTGCCTTAATTACTGTAGTCAAAGAAATAAATACCCCGCGTCTACCTTCCTTACGTGGGTTAATGTTAGCAAAAAAAGCGAAAATAGATGTCTGGAATGCAAAAACAATCAATGCAGAAAAAAATAGAATCGGTATGACCGGTTCGCCAACTATAGTGAAAAAAATTTTTACCCCACCGGCACGGAAAGGGGGAGAAAAAATTACCGGTTCACCTGAAGAAATTGCCCAAAAAACTATCACTAAACTTAAAGAACTAAAATTGATTTGATTCAAACGGTAACAAAAAATGAACATTTACATCATTCCGGAAAAATGTATCGGTTGCGGACTTTGTTTAAAAGTTTGTATCTATAATGCACTAACTTTGCGTGAACGTCCGGAACATCCTAAGAAATATAAGTTAGCAGTTATTGATTTAAATAAATGCACCTTCTGTGGTGCCTGCGTTGAAGAATGCAAAAAATACGGTGCGATTATCTTAGAAAAGGAGGCTATCAACTATCAGCCATTGGTCATCAGTCTTTACAAAGGTGTCTGGGTCTATGCGGAACAGCGACATAATGAAATTGCACCGGTAGTTTACGAACTACTTGGGGAAGGAAAAAAATTAGCCGAAAAACTTAAAGTTTCCCTATCGGCAGTTTTACTCGGGGATAAGGTTAGCCATCACGCTCAGGAACTGATTTACCACGGTGCAGATAAAGTTTATCTCGTAGAAAACGAGATACTAAAAAATTTTCTTGATGAACCGTATAGTGAAACTTCAGCTCGGTTAATTGAAGAAGAAAAACCAGAAATTGTTCTTTTCGGAGCAACAAATCTTGGTCGTTCTTTTGCCTCAAGAGTAGCAGCAAAGATTAATACTGGACTTACCGCTGACTGCACCGGCTTAGATGTTGACCCGGAAACCAGGAATCTACTTCAGACCCGTCCGGCATTCGGCGGAAATATTATGGCAACGATTCTTACTCCTAAGCATCGTCCCCAGATGGCTACTGTCCGACATAAGGTTTTCCCTAAAACAAAACGAGATACGACAAGAAAAGGTGAAATTATTAAGAAAAATGTCAACCTAAATAATTCAGTAATGCGGACAAAATTTCTTGACTTTATTAAAGATCTGACTTCTAAGGTAAACCTTGCCGAAGCGGATATTATTGTTTCCGGTGGACGCGGTCTCGGTAAACCGGAAGGTTTTAAACTTCTTGAAGAATTAGCCCAACTTCTTGGTGGCGCAGTTGGTGCCAGCCGTGCGGCGGTTGATGCCGGATGGATACCTTATTCCCATCAAGTTGGACAAACTGGACGGACAGTTGCTCCGAAATTATATATTGCTTGTGGTATCTCCGGGGCGATACAACATCTTGTCGGAATGAGTGGTGCAAAATGTATTGTCGCCATCAATAAAGACCCGGAAGCACCGCTGATGAAAATTGCCGATTTTGCTCTCCTTAGTGACTTTTACGAAATTATTCCTGCCTTAATTAAAGAACTGAAAAAATAATTTCCGAGGATCCTTATATAGCAAATTATTCCGAATTGCAGCAAATTTACCGAATAAAAACATCTTTTTTTTAATTTCATTCGCTTTGTTCGCTATCATTCGGTATATTCGTATTTTCAACAAACTGACTTTTTAATTTCTTTTCGGTTCTATCACCAACACTCTAAGTGCTTCCCAGACTAACAACCCACTTAAAGCAAAAAGGATTATTCCACAAATACCGGAAATCAAAGTATCCGGTTTGACTGCTACCTCTACGGTTAATGAATTCAAGAAAGGTAAAATCTGCAAGATTAATGACCATAAGGTCATTACTAACATAAAGAGCATCGGGAGAACTGTATAGATTGCCTTTTTACCATTTTTGATTAACCAAACTGAAATCGCTAAAAGAGTCAAACTGGCAAGCAATTGGTTACTGGTACCAAAAATTGGCCAAGCAACTAAATATCCTTTCTCCTTAGTAAACATCAAAAAAAGAAAAGGTAAAAGTAAGGTGATTATACCGGAGAAGAAAATACCCGCTTTTGTCTGCCAACCGATAAGTTCTTGTAAAATATACCGGGCAAGACGTGTACAGACATCTAAAGTATCATAGACAAATGTAGAAAAAGCAAGTAAAGCAAAAGGAAAAGCGACACTAAAACTTACTCCGATTAGACCTAAATACTGGGCAAGACCATCGGCATAGACAATATTTGGGTCAGTTTTTAGTGCTTCTACTCCTTTTGGTAATCTCATCAATATGGCTAAAGCCAAAACTGCCACTAAACCTTCCATCAGCATCGCTCCATAACCAATAATTCGCGCATCGTTCTCTTTGGCTAATTGTTTAGAAGTCGTCCCGGAACTAACTATCCCGTGGAATCCGGAACAAGCACCACAAGCAACAGTAATAAAAAGTATTGGAAAAACTAATTTAGCATTAACTAAACTCTTTAGTCCAGCGATATTAAGTGCTGGATATTCTATTTTAAATCCACCAAATAATGCACCAATTAAGCCAATTATTACTACCAGATATAATAGCCAACCACCAAGATAACCACGTGGTTGAAGTAACAGCCAGACCGGGATTAAGGAAGCAATGAAACAATAAATTAAAAGAAAAACATCCCATTGTTTTATAGAAAAACTTCCTAAAAAAGTAAGAATTTGCTCGGGTAACCTTGGACCAAGCCATACAACAAATAAAACTAAAGGTACAAAAATTATTGTTGCCAGCCAAAGTTTAATTTTATATTTGTATAGTAGAATTCCCTTTACTACCCCAAGTAAAAGATAAAGTATTGACGATGCGGCTACTGCCGGTCCGAAAGCCATCTCCTGTATCACTGTCTTAAAGGTATGAGCAGTAATATCAGTAAAAGCAATAATCACATAGATTAAAGCAAACCAGACAAAAGTAAGAAAAAGAACATGTGCAGTACGGGACATATCTTTCTTCACAATCTCACCAATTGATGCTGCTTTATGTCTCACTGATGCAACTAAACTGCTGAAATCGTGCACACCACCGATAAAAATTGCACCAAGGACAATCCAGAGCAGTGCTGGTAGCCAACCGAACCATATCCCGGCAAGGATTGGTCCGACTATCGGACCTGCTGCCGCAATTGCCGAAAAATGTTGCCCTAAGAGCAAAGTCGTTTTTGCGGGCACAAAATCAACCCCATCATTGATTTCTTCTGCTGGTGTCGGACAGGAATTGTCTAATTCCATTTCTCTCACCAGAAACCGTCCATAGAAAAGATAAGCAATAATAAAAATAAAAATTGCAACAAGCACTACACAACTAATCATTTCTCACCTCCATTACTCTTGCCTGTCATTGCAATTGAAACGAAGCAATCTGACACCGAACCTTCGGTGTCATTCTGAACTCTGCGAAGAATCTCGCCAATTCTCATTTATAGAAAAAATTTAACCCAATGTCAAATTCAACTCTCCTTGACAAGTTCTCAATAATTGCTTAAAATTTTAAACAGAATTCTTTACCCCGCCCCTGCACGCAGGGGCGGGGTTTACCCGAGCAAGTCAATTTAGGTAAAACCAATATCTTGACTTTACTTGGTGTCTGTGTTATACTAAATTCAATATCTGTTCCTGAGATGACTGGTTCGCTGGGAAACGCAAGGTGGGAATAGTATTACCTAAGCATATTAAACTGCAGATTAAAGAACGAAATATTTCTGAAGATTTGGTGAAAGAAACTCTGGCTAATCCAAACCAACTCATTGAGGGCACAAAAGGGAGAAAGATTGCACAAAGTAAATATTTTAATAGTTTAAGAAACAAAGAATACTTGCCTCGTGTAATATTTAAGGAAGAACAAAACGATAGAATAGGCATCACTGTATATAGAACTTCAAAAATCAAAAAATATTGGAGGTGAAAAAATTTATGAAAGTTCGTTACGATGCTGAAACAGATGTGGTTTATATTCGTTTCCGTGAAGGTGAAATTGCCGAAAGTGACGAAATCAAAGAAGGGGTAATCATTGATTACGATTCCGAAGGTAAACCCTTAGCCATAGAATTACTTGACGCAAAAGAAATCCTTGCTGGGAAACCAGAAGTCGTAGTTGACTTTTCTCCTTCTACTGTAAAAGTATAAAGGTTAAAATGACCCGACAAGAAATTGCAGAAAAAAATTTGATTTTGCATCAGGAACTCATGCGTTATGTTTTTGACCACCCGGAGGTACTTGAGCAAATTCCTAAGAATGCACAAATAGTATTTCTTCCCGACAACAAACCTGAACTATGCAAAGAAAACATGTGAAAGGAAATGGGGACGCTTGTACTAGCTCAATAATTCGGTAACTTTTTGGAGTTTGTCAAAAGGGGTTAAGTAATTTAATCCTCCGTGCATTCTCAAGTGATTGTATTCAAACAAAAAGTTTCCTAAGTTCAAGATA
>Ga0315314_1000033_pt1 | contig 196636 bp, 200 predicted proteins | sample TDP9_MG_FD_203631 | JGI IMG/M metagenome (GOLD analysis project Ga0315314, IMG submission 203631) | Freshwater sediment microbial communities from Lake Towuti, South Sulawesi, Indonesia - TDP9 | ecosystem: Environmental > Aquatic > Freshwater > Lake > Sediment | place: Indonesia: South... | reverse complement strand
GCCGTAGACAGAATTGAATTGACATTAAATTTAAAAGGTAGTATTATGATAGCAAAATGGTATAGGAGATGTGCTATGCCTGGTTTGCTAATAAAGGATATACCTCGTGAGGTTCACGAGTGGTTGAAACGCGAGGCAAAGAGAAGCCGCAGGTCCATGACCCAACAGGCCATATTCGTTTTTGAAGAAAGGATGCGCCGTTTTCGACCGCTGAGGTTCCCGCCTCCGGCGCGGACCCGGACCCTCCTGACGGCAGAGTTCATCGATCAGGCCAAACGGGAAGGTCGCAGATGATCGTCGTAGACTCGAACATCATCGCGGCGCGCAGCCTGACCAGCGTTCTGACATCGAAGGCCGAGGAGGTCGAAAAAAAGGATGCGGTTTGGATCGTTCCCATCCTGTGGCGATATGAGTTTCAGAACATCCTGGCCACGGCCATCAAGGCTAAGCAAATCACGCCGGAATATGCTCTTGACCTTTGGCAAGAGGTCGCCGGAATCATGACGGAGAACGAATCCGAACCATCCCCGGCCGGGGTCATCGATCTCGTGGCCAAATATGGGATCACAGCCTACGACGGGCAGTTCATCGCTTTGGCTATGGAAATGGGTATTCCATGCGTAACCGAGGACGGGGAACTGCAGAGCAAGTTCCCAAGGGTTGCGATCTCAATGGGTGATTTCTTAAGAACCCCGACCATCAGCGGTATTCGCGAGAGGAGAAGAACGTATCGCAGATCCAGGACTTAGCGCTGGAGCTTTCTCTTCAAGATACCGCTTAACCCCTCCTTCCCTCTCCTCCAGACTTTCAAAGGTCACTCCATAGGGGCCTGGGGACGTCCTTGACTGAGTTGAATTGTTTGAGAAATGGGGGCAAGCCTTCAGAATTCAATTTCCAGGCTTCCCCTGCAAGACTTAGACGTCATTGTGGCACCGCCGGGAAACCAGGCGGTAACGGAGAAAACAAACCTCAACCTGCAACACCCGGAGTGCCCGGCCTACTCGCCCATAATTCAATTCCCTCGATTCAAGAGTAAGCCATTACCTTCTTGATCCGAGACGTTGTGAAAGTGCAGGTCAAAACCGGCATGGTGTAGGAGGTGAGATTATTCTGCGAAGAAGAGGTAGCGACCCGCTACTTCGGCAAGCTCAGTACAGGTTTGGCCTCAAGCTATGCGTCGACGAACAGTGATGGAGGTAGTTGGGCCCAGGCGGGATTAGCAGAAGGGAATAGGACCAGGCATAACGAATCAACTATTTCTTCTTTGTGGTGGTCATTTCAAATTCATTCCCCCCATCGATATTTCAGCTTACACTGTACCATCTGGTGTGGACTTCGTCGGGGAAAGCTATTGAGGTTTGAAAATGCCCCCTGGAATATGCAGAATACAAACTGGCCTTGTCCTGGGAGCAGGAAATGCTTTATAATGGCCCCGTGAATGGAGTTCTTTAGGATTACAACCAGGAGTTGGCCAATTGAAACGACTTCACATTTACGTTGACTCTTCGGTCATCGGCGGCTGCGAGGACCCGGATTTTGCTGAAGACAGCCTTGCGTTGTGGCGCCTTTTTATCAAGGGTGATTTCGTGCAGGTCCTTTCCGCGCACACCTTGCGAGAGCTTCAAGATGCCCCTGACGAAGTTCGCTCGCACATTCTTGAGGTGCCGGAAGCCAATCAGATTATTCTGGAGGATACTGCCGATGCATATGATCTGGCAGATGCTTATTTGGCTCATGGCATCGTTGGCCCCGGGAGTCATTCGGATGCTCTTCATGTTGCCTTGGCCACGATAGGCAGAGTAGATGTTCTGGTCAGCTGGAATTTCAAGCATATCGTGAACCTGAGCAGGATCCGTTTATTTAATGCGGTCAATTTGGAACAAGGATATGGCCTGGTGGAGATTCGTACGCCCAAGGAGGTGCTCTATGAAGAATAAGACCTTTGACGCTGTGGCTTGGATGCGCAAGCGCAGGGAGAAAATAGACGAGGAAGATCAGAGGCTCTCATGGGAGCAGAGACATGAAAAGACGCGCCAGCTTATTGAAAATGATCCGTTGTGGCTCAGGCTGAAGGATCGGATAGTAAAACCGAGCGGGTCTCTGTCTTTTGCTTTACAGGAGTCGAGGGAAAAATATAGCCACAAGAAGACAAAATAGGGCGCACATCTATGTGGTCCGGGGCGTTGTTGACTAGCTTCTCGGAGATTGAGGGGAATTCCAGCGGCACAATAGCTATTTTGTAAACAAGCGTTGATATGTCCCCCGAATTAACGAATGACCGCTCCTGAGGGAAAAGGGTCGTGATTTATCCAAGCTGGGGACCGGGACCTTGGTTCAAAGACAAATCTGAGACGGTCTGATCCCCTCGCCCTGCAGAAGATCGGTTGCGCATCGATACTTGTTGGCAAAATATACAAATAAATGTATAATAGTATAAATGGAAAGGGAGCCGAAGCCCGTTAGGTGGGTAGGATCGTCCCGAAGGGATCTCAGGGCCTTCCCAGCGCCCGTGCGACGCGACATTGGGCAGGCCGTCTATGCCGCTCAATGGGGTGAAGAATACCCAAGCGTAAAGGCTCTGCAAGGTTTCGGGGGCTTTCCAGAAGAAGTCAAAGAGGGGCATATCGACACCCAAAAAGGAAATCGACTTGATAAAACAGCGGCTTGCGGCCGCTGAACAGGATTACAGAGAAAGGCAGAATTAAAATGAAACGGACCGCCAAGATTCGGGTCAAAAAAGGCAGCGGTAACATCTTTGCCGACCTTGGCTTTGCCAATCCTGCACGCGAGGAGCTCAAAGCCCGCCTCACCCTGCAAATTTATCGCCTCATCAGAGAACGCGGGCTCACCCAGGCCCGAGCCGGTGAAGTTTTGGGTATCAAGCAGCCGCATGTCTCGAGCCTTATGCGGGGCCAATCTGGCTCCTTCTCCGTTGAACGCTTAATGAACTTTCTCGTGGCCCTGGGCCAGGACGTTCAGATCACCGTCAGGTCTACACGCAAGCAGCGGGGAGAAGTATCCGTCGTCTTCGCATGATCCGCTTAATAAAGTGAGTGGAGGAAGGGGTCAAACCTCCACTATTGACTGAGAGGCCTCTATCCAAGGTGTGAGGGCCTGAAAGTTGAATCATGCAAATAAAAGGCAGGTCTCGGTGCAGCCCTTAAACCATCCCATCTTGCAGGTAAAAGTCTTGCCGCAGGAATTGCCTATTTACCTGGGTAGTTATATCCGACTTAACAGGAGGTGGCGAATCCTAAGTCCATCGATTCATAAATTCGGTAACGAATTTATTCACTCAGGACTTAGTGCTGAGTGAAGAATTCCTGCGATTCCCATTTCAAAGATACGTAACCGTACTTGCGAATTGAAGCACTAAGCAAGCTCAGAGGTAAAAAGCTCGTTGGGGATTTCTAAGAAAGGGGAAGGTTTATGTCGGCACCAGAGCCAAACAACACCGTTGGCCACAGGGATGGCAAAGGGAGCAGGTGGCAAAACCAATAAATTGAATGTAAGTGATCGTCGGGTTTGGAAATTTTTAATTTCACCTTCTGAGATCAGATGTTTTACTCGTTCCTCGCACAGTGACAGGTCAAGACATAATCAGGCGCTGACTTAAAAATTAAGTTACCCGGTTAGTCCCATTCCTGAGAAGGAGATATCGTCTTTTAATACTTTATGCAGGGGCTGACATTAGTCTAAAGGCAAATTCTGAATATCGCCTAAATTCGCATAGTTCTCCTGAACTCCCATTTGGATTGGATCAATCTATAATCATGAGACCCAGGCGCGAGAGATCCTTGTCAAAACTGAGGCAGGCGATATCATTCAGAACCGTCTTAACCACTACGAAAGAAATCGCATCGCAAAAGGAAAGTCGTTTGTCCTTGCTGAGAAGTCGAAAAACCCGTTCTGCTTCCTGACGAACCGAGTCATCATAATAGACGATTTGCAAGGCGGGCTTAATCTCATCCAGAAAGCGAATTGCTGCCCTAGGGTTGTATCGATAAAGAAGAAGGGTAGCCGTTTCGCTGATGATATCCCAGGTCGCGCACAAAGAAATTTCCTGCTGCAGGGCGTCATCCAAAATTTGCCCAGCCCGTTCAAAATTGACATCCCGCGGACAGAGGGAGGCGAAGAAAAAAGAAGTGTCGCAAAAGGCTTTCCGGTTGGGAAATTTAATCATGGATTGGCCTCGGGATAGAGATAATCCTTAATTTTTCTTGAGATCGGCTGTCTGCCTTTAGGCTTGGCTGACGAGGACAATTTCTTCCGGAACTGAATTAGCTTGCGAACGGCGTCACCGGGTGCCACCATGGTTCCCGTCGAGCGGATTTCGGCGATCGTTTCGCTACGCACGGTTATCTTGAACACAGCCTCGGGATTCTTCTGGATCTCTTTAATCATTCGGGGAAGCGCCCTGCGTGCTTCGCTAATAGAAATGACATTTTTCATCGCTGACTCCTTCCAATTGATACGATTTGTACAGATTGTACAAAATAACTTATGGAAAATCAAGGAAAAAGATGACGAGACCCATAGGAATCGAATATTTCGGAGCCCCCTACACCCGTGCGCTGATTAACCCCTAAATGCTTGGTCACTTTTGGACCAGGAACCGAAAATAAATTTTAGAGATTTGACGGCGTGGGGCGGGTCTCAAATCTTTGTGCAGCCCTTAAAGGATTCTATCTTGCGGGTAAAAATCCTGCCCCAGAAATTGCCGATTTACGTGGGCATGTAATTTGGAGGGCTGCTTTATATTTTGATATTTGTTTTAGAATACTTTCAATGTTTGCGGCGGTGGATCGTTTCAGAGATTCAAGGAAGCAAAAAAGGGAGAAGTGGTTCCAAGACGCAGCCTGCACGGGGTGATGCTGGTACCCGACCCTTTGTATTCCTCTTTTAGTCCTCAAAGAGAAGTTCTAAATCCCGCGGCGTTATGATTCTGATTCCTTTGAATTTTTTCAATACCAACAGATCTTCATCCCCCGTAACGAGGAATTCTGCCTGTGCCGCTAATGCACACTCCAATATGCGGTCATCATCTGGGTCCCGGCAAACCCCCGTTACCGCCTGACTAGGCTGAACCGTGATTTGAACGGCATCCATGACCACCTGCAAAGCGTCCCGGATTTCCCTGCGCGTGGCGGAGAACTTTTTGGAAAGTGTATCTTGAAATTCCTGAAGGATAAAAGGGCTAGTGATGAGGGAGACCTGTCCTTTACGGGTCCGCCTCAGGAGTCTGGCACAGACCCCCTCGGCAACGAAGGTGGCAATGAGAACATTTGGATCGAATACGACTTTCAAGAGATCACCCGGAATATATCCCCTTCAGTCACCATCCCGGCTCTCTTGGCCCTTACGCCAAGGCGCCTGCGGGCCTTCTGGAATCGGGCTTCCCAAAGATAGATCATGAGCGATTCCTTCACAATATCACTTTTGTTGCGGCCCGTGCTTCTGGCAAATTCATCCAGGTCGGCGGCCACCTTGCTCGGCAAGCTAATGGATAAAACGGATCGCATACAGCACCTCCTGTATTACAATATACTACAAGGCGGAAATCCGTTAAGATCTAAAGTGTTGATGGGGCCAGGCTTTGCTTTTTGATATTCTGTATGATATGGAGAGTGAGAGGAGGATTTAATAAGCCTGCGTAGGAGGAAAATGTAAATTGCGGGTCAGCCCTCGGCAATGGCCAAATTTGATTAGATTTCAATGGATTTGGGTGCCATCCATTAGAAGGCCCCTGTCAGGATATCAGGTTTCGTGTAAGAGGCCAAAGGTTAAAGGATAATGGGTACGGCTTGGCGGCGGGCAAGGTATTATGGCCGTCTGCAGGGCAATCGACCAGGCCGTTGCCGCAATCGTTGAGGTATGATATGTTTTAGCTTACCCTTCAGAGTAGAAGAAAGGAGGAAGTTGTTTATGAAAATTTGGTGGCAGAGCAGCACTGCGATTCATACCAAAGAATTGACAGATTATCGGGAAGCCTTGACAAAGCACCTTAACTCCGTAAAGAGAGATGATACAGAAATTTCGGTAAACGGTGTGGAAAAGGGATCTCTGGACTTACATTTCAATTCTACCGTAGCTCTCAATTCCTTCGCTCCAGGGGGCGTCCTCGACAAACTGATTCAAGCCGATCGAGGAGATTATGACGCAGCTGCCATTGGGTGTTTCTTAGACCCTGCTTTGCAGGAGGCAAGGGAATTAACAGAGATTCCTATCTTCGGATTAGCCGAGACCTCGATCCATATGGCCTGCATGCTGGGCAACCGCTTCTCGGGAATAGCCTTTTGTGATAAACAGGCCCAATACTATGATGCGGTGGTTCAAAAATATGGATTGGAAAGTCGGGCTCTGCCTTTCGCTTCCCTCGGTATCGACCTTGAGCAGGTTCAGAAAGGGTTCTCTGATCCAACGGAGATGATGGATCTTTTCAGCAAATCCATTAAAAAATTGTCGCAGGCCGGAGCAGAGGTCATTCTACCAGCTTGTGGATGTGTGAACACGATTGTGGTCAGAGAGAAAATTACTGAGATGGAAGGGATGCTGATTCTGGATATTAATGCCCTGCTGTTAAAAATAACGGAGGCCATGTCTGACTTTTATAAGCTGACTGGGTTAAGTCGCAGTAGAAAATTGCTCTACCAAAAACCAACGGCAAAAAACATCCATGAAATTTTGGAAATATACAATTTCAAATCGGCATGAAACAGTAGGTGCGCATGGGAGGGAACAAACTGTGATGGGAGTCAAGAAGGGGGTATGAATTTTTGATACTCTAAAAACGAATATAAAGGAGGATGCAAAGATGGTCAAAATGGCTTCGAAGTTGATATTTGGACCCGCTCGCTCGGATCTCCGGGAAGATATCAATATCACGCGTATGCGCGAGGAACGATCCAGCCGGATGAAGCAAATTCTCAAACGGGAAGGAATACCGGCTGTTCTGGTAACTGGGGAGCCCAATGTTCGTTATCTCGTAGGCTTTTCATGGGCGGAATTCATGCCCTTCCTTTCATATACACTTTTTTTCCTTGAGCATGATCCAGTAGTTTTTGCTCACGCTGGCAGCTATCACCAAATGCCTGACCAGGTACCATGGATTAAGCATTGGCGAATTGGCCGGAGCTGGTTAGTGGGGATATGCGGCCCGGAAGCCACTCATGAGGAGGTAAGATTATTTGCCAAGGAGATCCGGCAAGAACTCAAAGACCGTGGACTGGTCAAGGAAAAGTTGGGAATTATTGGTTTTGATGAGGTAGCCAGGGAAGGCCTGAAGGGAGCAGGGCTTACCCTTGTAGAGGCGTGGCCATTTCTTTTGGAGGCCAGCAAGATAAAGAGCCAGGATGAGATCAATTGCTTTAAGATGGCTGCTTCTTTCCTTGGCTCCGGTTGGCAGAAGGTTATCGATGCTTGCAAGACAGGCCTGCCCGTTGCCACACTGCGTCGTGCCGTTACGGATGCGCTGCAAGACGCCGGTGCCGAAGTAGCCCGCTGTAATATCCAGAGTGGGCCTTTAGGCTTTGAGCGAGGGGTCACCTATCTTGACCGACGCATTGAGTATGGGGATCTGCTGCACGTTCCCCTATGCGGGACGAAGTACATGGGTTACCCAGCCTGTGGATACCGCACTTTCGTTGTGGGTAGAGAACCCACTCCTAAGGAAAAGCAGTGGTATAAGAGAGTCAAGGATTCCGTTGACGCTGCTATCGATGCTACCAGGGTTGGCAATACCACCGCAGATGCGGCCAAGGCCTTCCCTCCAGCCTCCAAATGGGGTTTTAAAGATGAAGCGGAGGTCTTAACGGTAGAGATCGGCCACGGATTAGGAATGCCGGTCCTTTCTCCTTGTTTTGTAAGTTATGGCCTACCGAATATTAATAGACAGTGGTCCTTGAAGTATCCTCAGCCTTTCGAAAAGGGAATGGTAATAGCCTATGAGAGCTTAGAAGGGGAACATCGAGTTGGCGGAGTCCGGCTGGAAAATATGGTCGTGGTGACTGACGATGGCTGCGAGATTCTAGACCACTTCCCAAGAGATGAAATTATAGTGGTAGGATAAATATTTTTTTACTTAAGATCAAGAAGAGCGAGACAGATTTCCTGGCAAAAGGAGGTATCAAGTATTTTGGCTTGAAAGGGGGGATGAGAGTATAAGAATTTCAGTTACCTACCACATTGGCTATGTGGCGAACGAAAAGGAAAGGGAGGGGTAACCATTTAGAGACTGAGTGGGAAGGGAGATAAAGGAAGGGGGGGTTGCAGGAGAAAAAAACTGAAATTATTGGAAAGGATGGAAGTAATCAGTGCCGAAGAGAACCCTTTGGCCATATAGAAAGGAGGACTAAAATGAAAAGATTCTATATTGTAATGCTGAGTTTTTTTTTACTGTTAGGTATATCCAGTTTTGGAGCTGGAATAGAGGCGGCCGAGCAATATCCTGTAAAACCGATCACCTTTATCGTTCCCCTTGAAGCAGGGTCAGACGGCGATGTTTTAGCCCGACCTATCGTCCAAAAAGTCTCGGCCATATTAGGCCAACCCATCATGGTTGTCAATAAACCCGGGGCTGGCAGTAGCATAGGTTATCGGGAAATCCATGATTCTAAGCCAGATGGTTATACCATTGGTTGGGCGGCTGCAACGATCGTCTCCAATAAACTGCAAGGGATATTGCCATATGATCATGCGGATTTTACGGTCATTGGTACATATGCCACTTATATTCCAATCATCGTTGCCTCTACAAAAACTAAGCGACCTTTTAAAACAATGGAAGAGGTCATGGCATTTGCCAAGGCGAATCCCGGTGAAATATCCATCGCTACCAGTGGCGTGGGACAGTCATGGTGGATTGCCACGATGGCTTTCCTAGCAGGTACGGGGCTTCAATTCAATATCATCCCACAACCTGGGGCTGGTGCTTTTGCTATTGCTCAGGTATCGGGTGGACATACAGATTTAGCTGTATTGGCTTTGGGGGCAGCAAAGCCTCAAATTGAAGCGGGGAATGTACGCTTTTTAGCAGTATTTGGATCCACAAGGGCTCCTGGGTATGATAAGGTTCCAAGCTTAAAAGATGTTGGATATGATGTGGCTTGGGAGTCCACCCAGACTGTAATAGGGCCTCCCAAGATTCCTAAGGATATTACTGAGAAATTAGCCAAGGTCTTTGAAAAAGCAGCGAATGATCCAGAATATCAAAAATTTGTCATCGAAAGAAATGCTTTCCCATTCGTGACAACCCTTGGCAAAACCGTTCAATTTTATAATGAACAGAGAGAAGTCTGTCGATCGGTCATGGAAAAAGCCGGGATATTGAAAAAAAAGTGATGGAGGACGTTTTATGGGTTACTCTCTCTTAAGAATGGAAGAGAGGGTAACCCACAAAAATTACATCTTTAATGGGGCTGGGGGATGGGAAAGATAATAAGATTTCAACTCGAAACATTTTTCATTCTTATCTTAATGATTTTAGGTTTCGTTATCATTTTCATGTCTATAGGATATGGTTTTGGTAATCTGAGACGACCCGGTCCAGGCTTATATCCTTTTTTTATAGGGGTGTTCTTAATTTTGCCCTTCAGCATAGTAATCTTTATTCTGGCGTTAAAGCCTAAAAGGAGTGAGCCTTTATTTGATAAATATGGCCTCAGAAAATTTTTATTAATGACCCTCACGTTTATTCTATGGATTATGGCGATGCCCTTTTTGGGTTATGTAGTCGTTACCTTTATTACCACATACTGCTTCTGCAAGGTGATGATGCTTGAAGGATGGCTGAAACCATTTGCCCTGTCCATATCCACTGCTCTATTTATTTATCTATTGTTTGACGTTTGGTTATATATCGATTTACCAAGAGGAATTTTGGGGTAATGAGAGGGGATGAATTTGGGAGGATTGGACCTTTTATTGAAAGGTTTTGCTAATTCGCTAACGATAGTAAACCTGTTGGCCTGTTTTATAGGTGTTTTGGTAGGTACCATTGTCGGGGTTTTGCCAGGGTTAGGACCAACGGCTACGATGGCCTTGATGCTTCCCTTTACCTTAAGATACGGTGCTGAAACTGGTTTAATCATGATGGCAGGTATTTGGTTTGGTTCCCAATATGGGGGATCCACTACTTCTATTTTAGTCAATATTCCAGGGGAAGCGGCGAGTGTTGTGACCTGCATTGATGGTTACCAGATGGCTAAAAAAGGAAGGGCCGGGGCAGCTTTAGCGCTTGTGGCGGTCGGTTCCTTTATTGCAGGTACGATAGGAATTATAGGTCTCCAGTTTTTTGGCCCCATTTTAGGAGGAGCGGCCCTGTCCTTTGGTCCCCCGGAATACCTTGCTTTTATGGTTTTGGCTTTCATACTTCTATCTAATCTCTCCGGCGATGCTCCACTTAAAGGTTTCTTAATGGTTGGTTTAGGACTCTTTATCAGTTCCATCGGCATTAATCCTTTAGATAGCTATCCCCGTTTCACATTTGGTTCTGATAAGTTAATGTTAGGTATTGAATTTTTGCCATTAGCGATGGGCTTTTTCGGTATCGCTGAAATTTTGAATATCGCAGTTGAAACTTATGTGGCACCAATGGTTAAGAGACCTCGTCTCAAAGAATTATACCCAAACAAGAAAGAGATAAGGCGTTCTATCTCTCCAACTTTTCGTGGTTCGATATTGGGTTTTTTTTGTGGACTGTTGCCTGGACCGTGTACGGTCATTTCTACTTTTATCTCTTACTCACTTGAAAAGAGATTATCAAAGATCCCCCAGGAATTTGGGAAAGGCGCGGTTGAAGGAGTGGTGGGGCCAGAGTCAGCCAACAACAGTGCGGTCATGGGCTCCATGATACCCCTATTAACATTAGGAATTCCCTTTGCTGCCCCAAGCGCAGTCATGTTGGCCGGTTTACGGATGCATCATGTCGAACCCGGGCCACTCCTTTTCCAAAATAATCCAGATATATTTTGGACATTTATCGCCGCGATGTATTTAGGAAATTTGATGCTTTTGATTCTTAACTTACCACTCGTTGGGTTTTTTGGACGCATTGCCACCCTCAGACCCCAGATGCTCATGCCATTTATCAGCATCATATGTCTGGTAGGTGTCTACAGTATCAGAAACTCCATTTTCGACGTTTGGGTCATGATCATTGCCGGGGTGATAGGCTTTTTCTTCAGAAAATGGAACTTTCCTATTGCCCCTTTCATCATTGGAGTGGTATTAGGGCCAATGACCGAAAATAGCGTCCGACAGACTTTAATGATCTTCAAGGGGAATATGACTCTCATTTTTGATAGACCCATTGCCTTGACTTTTTTATCTTTGACATTAGCCTTTATCGTCCTTAGAATTTCATATCCTTTTTTACGTGGGAAATTCATCACCCAAAAAGCATAGGAAAAAATTGGGTAGAGTAGAGAGCTGTCATTATGTCTTGAAAAAGGGGTCAAACTCCACTATTGACTGAGAGGCCTCTATCCAAGGTGTCAGGGCCTGAAAGCTGAATCAGGCAACATAAAGGGAATGAAATCTGCACCCCTACCGAATTTTCAAGGCTCGTGGGTGACCATCCGCTCATGGAGAAGTTAGATTTTTTGCAAAAACAGGCATTTCAGATAAGAACTTTCCGGAAAGGACAAAAGCACGGGATGGTCGGCGCTTTGGCCTCGCCTTTCGATGATCCTCAAAGAGCACCTTAAATCTTTTTCGCATTCCCGCAAAACTTCAAGAAATTTTGATTCCGAAAGATTGTAGGAACAAGAGGAAGTGATGAGAACCCCTCCGGCCTTCAAGAGGCGGATGGCCCGGAGATTGAGCTCCTTATATCCGCGGATGGCTGCGGGTAGGTTTTCTTTACTCTTGGCAAAGGCGGGCGGGTCGAGGATGATCCCGTCATAGCTCTTTTTCTGGTCAGCCTCTTTTTTAAGAAGATCAAAAACATTTTCCCTGCGAAATTGGGTATTGGTCAGGCCATTTAACATAGCATTCTCTTTTGCTTGGTCAATGGCTTCTTGGGAAGAGTCAATTCCGATGACCTGTGAGGCGGCCCGAGCAGCATGAAGAGCAAACAGCCCTTGGTAACAGAAGGCATCGAGAATTTTCCCCCGGAGAAAACGGGCGGCCAACAGGCGGTTTTCTCTTTGATCGAGGTAAGCCCCGGTCTTTTGCCCATTCCACAGATCTGTCCGGTACTGAATCTCCCCTTCAAAAACCTGAACCTTCCCTGGAAGTTCTCCCAAAATAATTTTTTTCTCCAGCGGCAACCCTTCAAGCTCTCTCACGGACAGGTCATTCCGCAAGATCATTGATGAAGGCCGGAAGAGGTGCAAGAGGATCTCGGTGAAAATGGGCAATAAGTTCTCGGCCCCCTGGGAGAGGGTCTGCACTACAAGATGTTGACCGTATCGGTCGACGATCAGCGAAGGGATTCCGTCAGATTCACCGTAGATCATCCGGTAGGCGTCAGTCTTTTCAACTACGGCCTGCCGGTATTGAAAAGCATGGAGAATGCGGTTTTTCCAGAAATCTGCATCAATGACCTCCTTGCTGCGGGAGATGAGCCGGAAAGCAATCTTGGAGCGATCACTGTAAAAACCATGAGCCAAGAATTTTCCGTTCTTCGCTTCCAGCGTAACGATGCTCCCCGGCGCAGCATCTCGAATTTTCTCCAGGTCATTTCTGAAGACCCAGGGGTGTCCTCTTCTAAACCAGGATAGGCCCTTTGATGTCAGAATTAGGCGACCCATGAGAACCTCAAATGACGAATGCGGAGGGCGGAATTATTCTTTCAACGTGTTGTGCCTTCCATTCCGCAATCTGCAATCCGAAATCTGCAATTAAATGGGGTTGATTTCAGAGGATTTTTTCTATATTCTAATTGAAAAAGAAAAGAAAGGGGGAATTTTTTGGCAACTTCAAAGAGTAAACACAAGAGGAAACAGCATCAATTCCGTCTCAGGGCTAAACGGAGAAAGGGAAAAAGAAAAACATTAGTAGCCCGGGTGCCGACCGCGTCACCCGAGCTCCACAAGACCTGAGCGCCATAACCTTTCGTAGGGAAGGGGAAAGATGAGGGATGGAGAGGAATTTTATGGACCCCACTCTTTTGACAGAGCTGCTGGTACCTGGATCATCGAAGATCGTGTTCATCATTCTCGACGGCGTGGGTGGAATCCAGGTGGAAGAAAAGGGGGGGACAGAGCTGCAAGTAGCCCGGACCCCAAACCTGGATAAGCTGGCAGAGGCTTCTTCCTGTGGTCTTCTGGAGCCTATTTCTCCGGGGATTACACCTGGCAGCGGCCCATCTCATTTTGCCCTCTTCGGTTACGATCCCTTTCAGTACAACATCGGGCGGGGGATTCTGGAAGCTATGGGGATCGATTTTCCCCTCAGCGAACGGGACGTGGTAGCCCGAATAAATTTTGCCACTGTGGACAAAACAGGGAAGGTGGTCGACCGTCGCGCAGGCCGGATCTCAACTGAGACTAATCAGCGAATATGCGAGAAAATCCAGCAAGGCTTAGCTTTGGGCGGAGGGGTAGAAGTAATTGTGGCCCCGGTGAAAGAACACCGGGCCGTGCTGGTCTTTAGGGGAGAAGGGCTACGGGGGGAAATCGAAGACACGGATCCAGAGAGGGAGGGTCTTACTCCTCTGGAGCCCAAAGCCATGGTGCCAGAGGCGGAAAGGACAGCAGAGTTGGTGCGGGAATTCCTATTCCAGACAAGAAAAATCCTCGCGGATGAACCGCAGGCGAACACGGTTCTTTTGCGCGGGTTTGCCAAGCACACCCTCTATCCTTCCATGAAAGAACGCTATGGACTTAACGCCTTAGCCATTGCCACTTATCCCATGTATCGGGGGATCAGCCGGTTGGTGGGGATGACTGTCCTTTCCAACATTGGAACCCTGGAGGAAGAGTTCCAGGCTTTGTCAGACCATTTTAGGGAATATGATTTCTTCTACCTGCATGTCAAGCAGACGGATTCTCGGGGAGAGGACGGGGATTTTGAGGGCAAGGTGGCGGTGATTGAAGAAGTGGATCGCTATATTCCGCAAGTGCGGTCGCTCCAACCAGATGTATTGGTGGTGACTGGGGACCATTCCACTCCTGCGAAGGTGGCCGGCCATAGCTGGCATCCTCTACCGCTCATCTTGCATTCCAAATACTGCTTGGTGGATCCGGTGAAAAAATTTGATGAAGTCAGTTGCATCGGCGGAGTTTTGGGGAGAATGGCCTCTGTGGACCTCATGCCCCTGGCGCTGGCCCACGCCCGGAGGTTGACGAAGTTCGGGGCGTAAAACACTCACCACCGAAGACGCAGAGAAAAAATTAGAATTGGGAAATAAAAATTCCTAAGGCTTTTGATAATCCAAAGCCTAAAAAGTTCCCTTCCTTCCGCTGGGTGGAGAAAAGGGATTTCGAATTGGACGCTTCTTTTTGAGATCTTTGTGTTCTCTGTGGTGAAAGGATTCAATCATGCAGGATTTTAAGAAGGAGCGGCTGGCCATGGTGGAAGAGCAACTCCGCAGACGGGGTATTTATGACCAGCGCGTACTGGATGTTATGGCTAAGATTCCCCGCCACCTTTTTGTCTCTTATGAACATCAGGTTGCCGGGTACGAAGACCGCCCCCTCCCCATCGGAGAGGGGCAAACGATCTCCCAACCCTATATGGTCGCCGTAATGACCCAAACTCTGGAGCTTTGCGGGGATGAGAGGGTCTTGGAGATTGGCACGGGATCGGGTTATCAAACCGCCATCTTGGCCGAGCTCGCCAAAACCGTTTTCACGATCGAGCGAATCCAAACGCTTATCCAGAGAGCTCAGAAGACCCTGCAAGAACTCGGTTACGAAAATATTTTTTTCCTTACGGGAGATGGAACGAAAGGATGGCCGGAGAAGGCTCCCTTCGATGGGATCATGGTCACTGCTGGAGCTCCCGAAGTGCCACCAACGCTTACCTCCCAATTAGCAGAAGGGGGAAGGTTAGTCATTCCCGTAGGCCCCCGCTATACCCAGACGCTCTATAAAGTGACGCGAAAAGGAAAGGAGTTTAAGGAAGAAGATATCACGGGATGTGTTTTCGTCCCTCTGGTTGGAGACTTCGGCTGGAAGGAGTAGCGATGGCTCCGATGGTAATCGGGATGGACATCGGTGGTACATTCATCAAAGCCGCCCTAATAAACCGGCGGGGGCATATTCTGGCCAGGATAAAGAGGCCCACCGAAGCATCTCTCGGAAGGATCCAAATGATTGACCACATTTTTTCGGCCATTCGGACTCTGGAAACGAATCCCTTATCTCGGGGCAGGGTTTCGGCCGTAGGCATCGGCGTTGCCGGAATCATCGACTTCCGACAAGGGGTGGTCTCTGTCTCTCCCAACTTTCCCGGATGGAAGAATTTTCCCATTCAGAAGATGCTCTCGCAGAGGATTGGCCCTCCCATTTTTATAGAGAACGATGCCAACGCCGCAGCCTTGGGAGAGAAGTGGATGGGCGCGGCAAAGGATGTGCAGGATTTTTGTTTTATCACCCTGGGCACAGGAGTGGGAGGCGGGTTAGTCCTGGGGGGTGAGATCTGGCATGGAGCGGATGGCATGGCCGGGGAAATAGGACACATGACCATTGACCCTAACGGGCCCCGCTGTGGCTGCGGAAGCCGAGGATGCCTGGAGGTTTACGCGTCAGCCAATGCGTTGCAGCGGATGGTTCTTGAGGCTGGCGCTGCGGGGAGGAATTCCCGATTCTTCAGAGACATTAAACCCAGCGCGATCAATGGGGAGTCCGTTCACCGGGCAGCGCAGAAAGGCGACCGGATTTCCCGGAAAGCCTTCGCCCGCGTAGGATCAGCTTTGGGCATCGGCATCTCCAACCTGATTAATTTACTTAACCTGGAAAAGGTGGTGCTCGGGGGAGGCCTTTCGGCGGCCTGGAGGTTTTTTATCCCTGCCCTCCGGGAAGAGGTGAAGCGCAGGGCCTTTCAGGCCCCGGCGCGACGGGCGCGGATCGTTCGGGCCGCAGTTGGAGAAGATGCTGGAGTGTTGGGAGCTGCCTTCATTGCCTGGCAGGGATTGGGGAGGATCGGCAACCAACGCCTGATCTTGTCCGGAATTGGGAGGAAAACCCGAGAATTTCCCTTTTGTCTTGGCCAGAGAGAAAGATAAGCGTCGATTGACAGTTTTTTGGTCCCTATGTTATTTTAATTTTAGTTAGAAGATGCGATTAAAATCCCCCCAACCCCCCTTTATCAAAGGGGGGCACGGGGGGATTTTTATGGTTCGTGGGTGATAAAAATATCATGAAAACTTTGTTTCAAGATTGCCGAAAGGGAGGAAATCTAGTGGGGAGAAGCGGGTTTCGTTGGTGGGGGATTTTCCTGGTAACATTATTTCTGGCCAGTTCAGTTCCTGCGGCAGAGGTGAAAGAAGTGATTGAACGGCTGCCCAATGGAATGATTAACTGGACTCAGGGTGTGGTCACAGCAAAAGGAAGTGGAGTCCCACCTGTCGGAGTAACCTTGCCCTCCCAGGCCCGATTGATGGCTGAAAGGGCTGCTAAGGCGGATGCCTTAAGGAACCTCCTCGAGGCTGTGAAAGGCGTACGGGTAGATGCCGATACGACCGTGGAAAACTTCACGACCAAAAGTGACAGGGTCATGGTTAGGGTCAGCGGGATTGTGAAAGGGGCGCGAGAAGTGAGCAAGCGCTATTTGAGTGACGGCGCGGTGGAGATAACCATGGAAATCAACCTCACGGGTGAACTACTGGCTGTTATGCTCCAGGAGCTGCCCCCACTAATAGTGCCCTTAATGCCTACCCCGATAGTCCCGAGGGTGGAGAAGCCTGCGCTCCCTCCCCCACCCCCTAAGGAGATCAAAGTAACTCCTCCGCCCCCGCCTGAAAAGAAAAAAGTTCCGCCCACCCCTGAAGTTCAGGCCAAAGTGGAAGAAAGGTTGGACCTAAAAAAATTGGATTACACCGGCCTGATCGTGGACGCCAGGAAGCTGAATCTGCGTCCGGCTCTTATCCCCAAAATTCTCAACCAGAAGGGAGAGCTGGTTTACAGTCAACAGAGTGTGGAGCAAAAGGAGCTTATCAGGATGGGATTGGTCGGCTACGCCAAAGATGTAGACGCCGCGGCCAAGAATCAAAGAGTCACTGCAGAACCCTATGTGATTCCCGGCTTGAACGCCACCGGGGAGAAGAAGACGGACGTAGTCATTTCCAACCAGGATGCCCAGGTCGTCGTTACCACCGCTCCCTACACGGGTTACTTGAAGAATGGCCGGGTGATGATTGTGTACGATTGATCCATAGGGAGCGAAGATGAAAACCACAGTTCTTTTGATCAGTGGGTCCCTTTCATTAACCATCTTTTGGGGCGGCTGGGTAAATCCGGCCTGTGCGGATACCAAGGTCCTATCTGGGAAGCATACAATTGTCTATGACATTGTCAACCCCCTGGGGGTGGAGTTCCTACCCCATTATACAAACAGCTCCTATTCGCAGAAAATCCTCCAGGAAGACCAGTTCAGCAAAAGGCTGCTGATCGAGATCAACCTCGGACCCTTGAACTCCAGAGCCCCTTTCCCCATACCTTTACAGCAACTGCCCTGGGAGATGAGATCCTTTCTGGGTCCGGGAAAGGACATCCCAGTGAGCGAAGGGGCCATCGCCCTGCAAGCCAAACAACTGACGCAGAACTCTGGGACCGTGCGGGAAGCTGTGTCAGCCATCTTTAACTGGATTGTGGATACGCATACCTATGATGCAGGGCGAAACACGCCCCAGGATGGCAGATCAGTTTTTTACAACAAGCGGGGCTCCTGTGTCGGGTACACGAATCTGGCCATCGCCATGCTACGGAGCGTAGGAATTCCGGCGAGGTATGCCCATGGGTATCTTCCACCGGGGTATGACTGGGGGATCTCAAAAAAATATTGGGGGGTACAGATCAGCGGGGGTGGCTACCATGCCTGGGTGGAGGTGTACTATCCAGACGTGGGATGGACATTTTCTGATTTGCTCCATTCTAAGAACTTTGTTGACCCCTTCCATATTCTTCGGTACATAGATGGGATCAACCTCAATCCCTGGAACATTCGGGGTGGAAGCCTGGATGTGGAGGAAGCCACAACCTTCACGATCTTTAAGGAAGAGAACACAGCCATGGCCGTTGATCAGCTCCTTTCACCCCGGAAGGATATTCTCGGCCGAAAGACAGGGGCCCAACAGTTCGGCACCATCTATGGACTGATTAAGGATGATTCCGGAAAACCCGTTCCCAAGGGGGCGGTGATTCTTTGGGAAGGAAACCGGGGCAAAGTCATCCCCTTCGAAAAAGGCCTTTACTCCCTGTTGGGTTTGGAAAGCGGTACCTATCGGGTCACCATTAGAGTTGAAGGATATGGAGAGGTTGAGAAGAGCCTTCAAGCCATCAAGGGAGAAGTGAAGAATTTGGATATTTTTTTACCCCCTCCGGCACCTACCCAATCCCCCTCCAGGCCGGCATCGAAATCTTCGGATGTCCTCAGGATGAAATAATGGGCCAGGCCAAAGCTTTTTCTCTGCTCTCTGGCGGTCTGGATAGCCTTCTGGCCACCCGGCTGATCATGGCCCAGGGAATCGAGGTCATCGGCCTTCATTTTATTACCCCCTTTTTCGGATATAGCAAGAAAGGTCAAGAATCCAGTTTTACGGAACGGTGGAGGGATCTTTACGGGGTGCAAACGCAGATCGTCGACGTGGGCGAAGAATACTTACAAGTTGTCCGCCATCCCCGTTATGGATATGGGAAGAACTTCAACCCCTGTATTGACTGCAAGATTTTTCTTTTCTCCAAAGCCAAAGCCCTGATGGATAAAGAGAAGGCAGATTTTTTGGTCACGGGTGAAGTGTTGGGACAACGGCCCATGTCCCAACGGAAGGATGCTCTGCGGATTGTCGAACGCGATTCTGGAACCGAGGGGGTTCTTCTGCGGCCCCTTTGCGCCAAGAATCTCAAGCCCACGCGCCCGGAGCTTATGGGCCTGGTGGACAGGGATAAACTCCTTGATTTTAGGGGGCGCAGCCGCAAGCCCCAGATGAAGCTGGCGGAGGAGATGGGCTTACGCCACTATCCCTCGCCATCAGGTGGGTGCCTCCTTACAGACCCTGTGTTGGGAAATCGGATTCGGAGGCATTTTTCTCAAAGTCAGAATATTACCGTAAACGATCTCCTGCTCCTGCAAGTGGGAAGACATTTCCAGTTTTCCAATGGCCAGCACCTCGTCGTTGGAAGGAGGGAAGAAGAAAACGAGAAGTTGATAGGGCTGCGCCGGGAAGGGGATGTCTTCCTGAAAGTCAAAGGAATTCCCGGCCCGCTGGGGCTGATCAGGGGAAAAGCAGATCCCCCCGCACTGCTTCTCGCTGCTTCTATTGTCGCCCGCTATAGCAAAGCAAAAGAACGAAAGGTGGTCGAAGTGGAGTATGGCACTGCACCGGGGGAATTAAACGAGCTTTTGCGCGTGCCTCCGGTCCAGGATGACCAGATCTCTCCTGTGAGGTTCTGAAAGGAAAATCGCCTGCCAGGCTAAATCAGCTCTCCCAGCTGGCGCTCGATGGATTTCGCTTTTTTAACCAGGTCGCGATGCTGGTCGCTCTTTCTTCTTCCCGGAAATTCCTCCTGGATTTTCTGACAGACCTTGCGGATCATGGCCCGGTGAGTTTCCGAGAATTCTACTCTCTTGGAGAGGGCCAAGCATTTCTCAAAAGACCTCAATGCCTGTAGAGGGGCAAAGGAATGAAATTGTTCCAGGCCCTGGCTCAGGTGGATCTTGAACTGCAGGTTTTCATCTCCCGGGCTTTTCTCCAGGGCCCGGGTAAAGGCTTTAACTGCCTGAGCATAGAAAGCGCTGGCCAAATAAGATTCCCCGGCAAGGCGATACCCTCGGGCTTCATCTTTTCCGTAAAGAGTTTGGAAAATTTTTTCCAAAGTATTTTTCCCCAGGGCTTGTAACAAAAGGTCGTTTTCTTCCATGAAGAAACGGACGAGTAGCCCATTATTCCGGTATTCTTCGAGAAGTTCCTTGAACTGGCGAAGGATATCTTGAAAAAGGAGATCAATTTCTTCCATCCCTTCTTGGAAGCTCGCCTGAGCGCGAGAGAGGATCTTCTGAAATTGCTGGATAAGGTTCTGCTGACCTGGATACCCCTCCTTTTTGGTGCTAAGTTCTAAATATTTAGGCCCGTAAACTTCCAGCTGGTAAAGATCTTCCCGCATCTTCATGGCCAGGTGGAAGAGGGAGCCGATCGTCAGGTCGAAGATCTGTTCATTTTCTGAAACAGAGGCGGAACTCCGGCGAAATAAACCATGACAACTTTCCTTGAGGGCAAAGAGGATGCTCTGCCCCCGGTCATCCACAAATTTGGCCCAGTCAGAAAAGGGGGGAAAACCCTCTTTCTTGTATCTTTCGAAATACTGGCAGAAAGTTTGAATGGATCGGAGAAAGTTGCGTACGATCTCCACCACTTTCCGCTCGCGCTCTCTCTTAGCGATTTCCAGCTCTTCCATTTTGAGCTTCTATTCCTCGGAGCCATTCTATCTGCAACACCCATGAAAAGCAAGGGAATTAGAGGTGACTTTTTCCTTGCTGCAGAGCGATGGAAATGATATGAAAAGAGAAATTTTATGAAAAATAGAGACCGGAGCTCTGGGTTCAGATTTTAAGAATGCTGCAAAAACCCGGGAGGAGGATAAGGAATGAATGTTGGCGATCGGGTGAAGTTTCAATTTGCGGGAAAAGAAAAGGAGGGGGTGGTCGTCAGAATTTTCCCCAAGAAGGTTTATCTGAAGGCAGATTTTCCCCGCCACTCTGGAAGGATTGTAGTGCGGCCGATCGCCACCCTCGAAGGAAAGGGTGCAGCTTCGGCGAAAAAGAAGAAAAAAGAGAAGCGGGCAAAAGAGAAAAAAAAGAAAATCCAGCGCCCGGTGGAGAAGAAGGGCGAGGAACTGAAAGAATAATCAACCGGAAAGTGGCTGATTCACTCCCGGTCAGCCGAAGTTTTCTTGTCAGATTGATCCTTCCCTTGGGGCCGCTGGCGGAGATAGCGCCTCAGGAGGTAGATCCCCAGCGCTCCCGCAACGAGGATTTGGGCGATGAGACAGATAACCAGGAGAACGAAGGCCGTCATAATGGATTTTTGAGGGCACCTTTGAGGGCGGGCGGGGCTATTCACCCCGAGTCAGAATTTCACGGAGAAGGATTGAAATTCTCCCCGGTATTCCTCCGGCTGCACAATGAGTTCGGTGACGTGGGCTGAAGGAGGTCCGTGCCGGCACCACTGAATCATTGCCTCCACGTCTTCTTCCTCTCCCTCAAGAAGTGCGGCCACAGATCCATCGGGCAGATTGCGAACCCAACCGGTCACACTATATTTCTTAGCTTCCCGCTGGGTGTAATACCGAAAGTTCACACCCTGAACAATCCCTTTAACGATCAGTCTGGCTCGAGATTTACCCACGGAATTCACCTGGCGTCCTGCTTCCACATCTTTAAAAATTCATCTTCTGTAATGATCTTTACGCCCAGGGCTTGGGCTTTATCGAATTTAGAGCCCGGGTCTTCTCCGGCGACTACAAAATCAGTCTTCTTGCTCACCGAGGAAGAAGCTCTCCCTCCCATAGACTCAACCTTAGATTCGGCCTCCTCCCGGCTCAGGGTTTTCAAAGCGCCGGTGAAAACGAAGGTCTTGCCCTCCCATTTTCTGCTCGTCGGCGAAGGACGCAGGGGCCGGGCGGGATATTCCACCCCCCGCTCTTTGAGCTTCTGAATGACCTTTTGGTTCCCTTTTTGCTGAAAAAAATCCACGATCCAAGAAGCGATCTCGTCGCCGATCCCCTTGGTTGACTCCAGGTTTTCGAAAGAAGCGTTGGCCAGTTCTTCCAGGGTGGAGAATTCCCGGGTCAATAGTTTGGCTATATGCTCGCCGACGTGGAGGATGCCCAGGGCATAAATAAGCCGATCAAGAGAGGTTTTTTTGCTTTTTTGAATCGCAGATAAAATATTCCCGGCCAACTTCTCCCCCATGCGTTCCAGGGTTAGCAAGTCCCCGAGACTCAGAGCGTATAGGTCAGCGTAATCTTTCACCAGGCCTCGGTCCACAAGCTGCTCGATAATCTTCTCCCCCAGGCCATCGATATTCATGGCTCCTCGAGAAGCAAAATGAATGATGGTTTCCTTGAGCTTGGCCGGGCACGCAATGCCCATACATCGGGCCACGGCCATCTCTTTTTCATCCTTTGTACTTTTAGCCCTCTTTACCTCAGAGCCACAAACCGGACATTTATCGGGTAAGCGGAACTTTTTCTCTTTCCCCGTCCGTTTTTCAAAAACCACTCTGACCACCTCGGGGATTACATCTCCAGCTCGCTGGACGACGACTGTGTCCCCAATACGCACATCTTTCTTATCGATCTCATCCTGATTGTGCAGAGTGGCGCGGCTGACCTCCACTCCCCCTATACGCACTGGGTCCATTACCGCCGTGGGGGTTAGGGCTCCCGTTCTTCCGACATTTACGATAATGTCGCGGATTCTCGTGGTAACTTGTTTGGGTTTGAATTTAAAAGCTAAAGCCCAGCGGGGGCTGCGGGCAATCGTTCCCAGGGTTTCTTGCAAACGAAGGGAGTTTACCTTGATGACTACGCCATCGATCTCGTAACGGAGCTTCTCGCGCAGCTCGTCCGTATGGCGGTGGAATTCGAGGACCTCCTCGATTTTTCGACATCTCTTGCGATGGGGATTCACCTTGAGGCCCCAATAATGCAGGGAGTCCAGAAGGTCCCAATGGGTTTCGAAGGATTGACCAAGAACCTGGCCAACCCCGTGGGTAATAATGTCGAGGGGGCGTTTTGCCGTTATGGATGAGTCCAGCTGCCTGAGCGAGCCAGCAGCGGCATTGCGCGGATTGGCGAAGATGGGTTCTCCGCTCCTTTCCCTCTGGAGATTCAGCTCTTCAAAGGCTTTGATAGGTAAATAGACTTCTCCCCGTACTTCCAGACGCCGCGGGAGAGTCTTCTCTTTCCAGGGAATTAAAGATAAAGGAATGGATCTAATGGTCCTGAGATTCTGGGTTACGTTTTCTCCCACGAATCCATCGCCACGGGTGGACCCAGCGATAAATCGGCCCTCTTCATAGATCAATTCCACAGCCACTCCATCTATTTTCAGCTCAGCGCAATATTCGATATCCCGGGTCGTTCCGAGAAAGCGCTTCACCCGATCATCAAATTCTCTGACTTCTCCTTCTTCAAAGGCATTGGCCAGGCTGAGCATGGGAATGGTATGCCGGACCTCCTCAAATTTCTCCAGAGGAGGCGCTCCGACCCTTTGAGTGGGGGAGGTAGGGGTAATAAGATCGGGGAATTTCCGCTCCAGCTCTTCCAGCTCGCGCATGAGCTGATCATATTCAGGGTCAGAAATCACCGGGTCATCGAGCACGTAATACCGGTAGTTGTGGAAGTTGATTTCTTCCCGGAGCTTATCGATTCTCTTTTTGGCCTGCCCTTCGGTCATTTTAAATACCTCACCGCAGAGAACGCAGAGATCGCAGAGGTTAAATTGAATAAGCCAAAGGAAAAGGCCATTAAATTGGAATGCATATTTTAGATATTGGGTCTTTACTTATTTCTCTGTGGCCTCTGCGTCCTCTGCGGTTAATTTGGATTTTAAAGCGGCGACGAGGCCGAAGCAGCCGGTCAGCATCATGTTCCCATAAGGCGCGGCCATGTAATAGCCCAAGCCTTCCGCGAAGAAGCGCCTGGGGCCAGTGACCGCGATGAAAAGCTGTCGATTCTTTAGGCTGAAATTAGGATCGATGGCGCATCCATGCCCGCCATCCCGGAAGATTTCCTCATCCGATAGAAGCCTTGTGGGAAAACGCCCGAGGTAAGACTTAAGCTTCTTCTGGTTCATATTACCTGTATGGTGCTCGAAGATTCCCCATACCCGCTTCCCTTGAATTAGGGCCCCCAGGGTGTGCTGATTCCCAAGGTTTAGAGCGATGAGGCCTTCCTCTTGCTTTGCAGCAACGTGAGGATCGCACAGGACGCCCCAGATGGCTGCGGCGCAAGTGTCCATTACGGCAGCCCCTGGAGCATCCTTCTGGACGGCCATCATCCTGGTCATATATTTGGGAGGATTAAGGTAGATCAGTTCTGCAAGGTCGCCCCCCGCATGGAGGAATTTTTTCCAATATAGAAAGCGGAAACGGCGGTTACTCCCCCGGGGCTTAAAGCCATGGTCCTGAACGGCTAGGGCGTAGGTTTCGGGCAGGTTGACCTGAAAAGGCCTGAGGGCTTTTCCGAGAGAGGCCAGGTTAACATCTCTGAAATGGATCGCGTGCGCCCCCTTCGGTGGGCGGTTTGTAATTTTGATTCCCCACCTGCGGACTTCATCGAGATTATCGTGAAAAGTCAAAGCGGCGAGTTCGGTGGCGTAAACCTTCAAGCCGGATTTGAGATGGTTTTCAACAGCCCAAGAACAGGGACCCCCGCCCATGGTATTGCCCGTGACGAAGATATTTTTTCGGCCGGCTGTTGCTTTGGATATCTGTTGAGCAATGATCTGGGTAGGAGAGGGTAGGATCATCTGCACGCAATTCTCCATTGGCTTTCCCTCTTCGTAAACCAAAATATCCTGGGTCCCTCCGCCAATATCCATGGCCAAGATTTCTTTGGGAATGGCCATCAGTTCTCTTAGTTCTGCCTTCTAAGGTTTTTAATAAACTAACAGTTTCGCTGGAAATGTTCAAGGGGATTGGAATAGAAGAGAGCGTAAGGAGTAAGGCCTTAAGCCTTATCCTTGACCTTAAAAGGAGTAGAATGTATGATGGCCAGACAAGAGGAGAGCCTGATGACTAAAGGTGAAGAAGCCTTTCATTTTCTTTTCAACCCGCGCTCCGTGGCTGTGATTGGAGCCTCAGAAAATCCCCTGAAGATGGGCCATCAGTGCCTGCTCAGCCTTAGGGGTAGTGGGTCCCACCGCTCCATCTATCCCATTCATCCCCGGCTGAAAGAGATTCTGGGCATTCCTGCTTATCCCGCTTTACAACATGTCCCCGGAGAAGTTGACTTAGCGATCCTCGTCGTTCCAGCCTCGGAGACAAATTTTGCCTTGAAAGCCTGCCAGGAGAAAGGGGTCCGGGGAGCTATCATTATCACCGCGGGATTTCGCGAGATCGAGAAGCCCAGTGGCGAGTTACTACAGAGAGAGATGGCCAGCATTGCCAACCAGGGAAGAATCAAGATCATCGGGCCCAATACATTCGGGTTGGTGAATGTCCACACTCAGCTCAATGCTTCCTTTACGCCGGTCTTTTCCCGCTTGAAGGCCGGGTCGATCTCTTTGATTGGCCAGAGTGGAGGAGTCTCTCATTTGGTTGCCTACCAGGCCCTCAATGAAGGAGTGGGCCTGAGTAAGGTGATTGGCATCGGCAATCGTTGCAACGTCGATTTTGCGGACCTTTTGCCCTTTCTGGAAAGAGATTCTGAGACAGGATGTGTCATCCTTTTCATAGAAGGCCAAGATGATCCTCGAGGTTTGATTTCGGCGGTAAAAAAATTTGCCTCCCGAAAACCCATCATTGCCATGAAGGCTGGGCGATATGCCGAATCCTCAAAAGCAGCCCGCTCTCATACTGGATCACTGGCGGGACGTTACGAGATTTACGAAGCCTCGTTGAAGCAAGCCGGGGCGCTGGTGGTCCAGGATCCAGGGGAACTTTTAGACGTGGCCAAAATTTTGACCATGCTTCGACCGCCCCGAGGGAGAAACGTGGCCGTGATGTCCTTTCAAGCCGGCCCCGGCATTTTGCTGACAGATGCCGTGGTTGAACATGGGCTGGGCATGGCTGTCTTTTCACCAAGGACCCAAGAGAAGTTAGATCAACTTCTACCTCCCCTGACCATCCGTACTAACCCCGTGGACATAGCCTTCGCGCAAGATGAGCCAGTTTTTGAGGAAGCCATTCATGTCATTTTGCGGGATGCAAACGTAGATACTCTGGTAATTTTCCTGCTCCACCATACTTTCATGGACCTAAGAAGGGTTGTGCGCCCGCTCCTCAGACAGAGGATGCTCTCCCCAAAACCAATCCTCCTCGGGGTTAACGCCCTTCAAGGATCAATCGCTGAAGAAGTCGCCGAATTGGAAAGCAGAGGGATTCCGGTATATCCCCTCCCCGATCGGGCCATTCGAGCGGTGAAAAGGCTGATCCAGTATGGCGAAATCATAAAGAAGGGTAAGCGGCAAAAGGACGAAAAGGGGAAAGAAGAAACGGTGAAAAGGGCCACAGGCTAAGGCAGGAAGAACCGATGAGCGAAGGGATTAAGCAACCAGGTGACTATTCCACTAAGCGACTAAATGAGTAGGAGACTGCTATCGATGAGAGCCTTGGAAGGAGTAAAAGTATTGGACCTTTCCCGACTTTTTCCTGGCCCTTACTGCTCGATGATTCTGGCAGACCTGGGCGCGGATGTCCTGAGGATCGAGGACCGACGCTATGCCGGGGAAGGGGCAGGGATGCCCACCGTAATGCGCAACAAGAGGCATATGACTTTAAACCTGAAGCATCCCAAGGGGCAGGAGATTTTTTATCGACTGGCCAGGGAAGCGGATGTGGTTTTGGAAGGATTCCGTCCTGGCGTACCGCAACGTTTGGGAATCGACTATGACGGCTTAAGAAGAATGAACGAGAAGCTGATTTACTGCTCGATTACGGGTTATGGGCAAGACGGCCCTTACAGGAACATGGTCGGGCATGATATAAACTACCTGAGCTTCGGGGGCGTGCTGGACCTGACTGGAGAAGCAGGAAGGAAGCCGGTCATTCCGCCGATCCAGGTGGCGGATATGGCTGCTGGAGGAATGTTTGCCGCCCTGGGGGTTATGGCTGCGCTGATCGCTCGGCAGAAGTCTGGCAGAGGACAATACATCGACATCTCCATGCTGGATGGCATCATCGCCATGCTTCCCTTCCCAGTGGGTCTTCTATGGGGGCTGGGAGAGGTTCCCCAACGGGGCGACACTATGCTCAGCGGCAGGTATCCCTGCTATAACGTTTATGAGACCAGGGACGGAGAATACGTCTCCTTGGGAGCCTTAGAAGCTCGCTTCTGGGCAGTCCTCTGCCAAAAACTGGGGCGGGAGGATTTTATTGCTCATCAGTACGATGAAGGCGAAAAGAGATCAGAGATCTTCAGTTTTTTGCGTGAGACTTTTAAGAATAAAACCCGCGATCAATGGATGGAAGAGCTGAAAGATCTGGATGTCTGCATCGGCAAAGTTCTCCACTTGGATGAAGCCCTGAGGGATCCGCAGGTGGCGCAGCGGAAAATGGTTACAGAATTTATCGACGGGAAAAAGGGGAAGATGAGGCTTTTATCCTCTCCCATCAGATTATCGGAAACTCCTGCGGAAATCCGCCGGGCTCCGGCCGATTTTGGTGAGCATACGGAAGAGGTGATGAAGGATCTCGGGTTCAGCGAGGAGGAAATCGAGGAGATGAAAAGGGAAGGGGTGGTGTAATAGAAAAGAGACTACTGACTTGGCCCTCGGATGTGGGTCCGGCCAATGACCGGGAGGGGATAACGAACCCTCAAGCCTTGATAGAGGAAATGAATTTCTTGAAAGACCGATCGTAGGAGCGTTCTGCTGCCGGAGGAAAAAAGCAGCCGGGAAGCTCGCTATTCCTCCGGTGGTAGGTCACACATTCGCAGCATTTTCCCTTGCGGGAGCAAGGATCATACGAGCAAGGGCAATTTTCCATATTCTTCTTCACATTGCATTCCATCTTCAACCCTCTTTCATTCATTCGCCACAGAGATCACAGAGAAAAAATCGTTAGAAAATAAAACCCTAACCCTCTCCCCCGCCGTGGGAGGGGTGCAGAGAACTCTGTGTCCTCGGTGGCCCCCAATATTGGTTTTATGGATAAATGGGGACAATTTCAATTCCTAAGGATTCCTCCAGACCGAGCATCAGGTTCATGTTCTGGACTGCCTGGCCAGATGCACCTTTGACCAGGTTGTCGATCGCTGAAAGGAGAATCAACCGGTTGTTTCTTCTGTCAACTTTCAGGCCAAGGTCGCAGTAATTGGAGCCGAATACATCCGCAGTGCTGGGCAGAAGATCAGATGGGTGGAGGCGGACAAATTTTTCCTGGGCGTAAAAGTCCCGATAGATGTCCCATATTTCCTCTTCGGAAAGAGGTTTCGTAAGGGAGGCGTAAATTGTAGAAAGGATTCCCCGTTTCATGGGGACTAGGTGAGGAGTGAAGGTGATGACTACTTTTTCACCCGCCAGTCGGCTCAGCTCCTGCTCCATTTCCGGCGTGTGCCGGTGTTCGGTTACTTTGTAGGCTTTAAAATTTTCGCTTACTTCGGTGAAGAGGGAAGAAAGCACTGCGGAGCGCCCGGCCCCACTCACCCCGGATTTGGAGTCAGCAATGATCGTGCGGTGATTGATGAGTTTGTTCTTCAAGGCCGGGGCCAATGCGAGAATCACGCTCGTTGGGTAGCAGCCGGGATTGGCGACCAGCGAAGCTCTTTTGATTTCTTCGCGATGGAGCTCTGGAATTCCATATACAGCATCCTGCAAAAGGGCCGGGGCGGTGTGCTTCTCGTACCACTCCTCATAAACTTTGGGGTCCGCTAAGCGAAAATCCGCGCTCAGGTCCACGACGTTCAGGCCTCTTTGGATAAATCCAGGGACCACTTCCATTGCCGTCTTGTGGGGCAGGGCGGTGAAGAGAAAATCGCACGCCTCAACTAAGGGCTCAACCTCTAAGGCCTGACAGACCAGACCCGTTTCCTTTATTACGGAAGGAAAGACTTTCCAAATCGGTTGTCCCACGTATCGCTCGGAAGTGAGGGCGGTCAATTTGATTCTTGGGTGGCGTAGGAGCAGGCGCACTAACTCCAGGCCGGTGTACCCTGTTGCTCCTATTACGCCCACGCGAGTCATGGAGATTCTCCTTGCTTTGGAAAAAATCTTGGATGCAAAAACGATGGGGGAATTATCGCTTGGAGTATTGGAATCTTTTCCGGGCGCCTTTCTGTCCGTACTTCTTGCGCTCTTTGATCCGCGAGTCTCGGGTAATGAGACCGGCCTTTTTCAGGATTTCGCGGAATTCATCTTTCACAGCCAGAAGCGCCCTGGTGATCCCGTGACGGAGAGCTCCAGCCTGGCCTATCATCCCGCCCCCCTGAACGTTAGCGATGATGTCAAATTGTCCCAGAGTACCGGTGAGCTCGAGAGGCTGGAAGATCATACCTTTGGCTGTGTCCAGAGGAAAGTACCTGTCCAGTCCCTGGTCGTTCACAGTGATCTTGCCTTCCCCGGGCTTTATCCACACCCGGGCGACGGCGGTTTTTCTCTTGCCAGTGGCATAGAATGTTTTTTCGGGCATTTTTCTTTCCTTTAAACTGAGAAGGGTTCTGGTTGCTGCGCTTGATGGGGGTGAGATTCGCCGGAGTAAATTTTCAGCTTCTTTAAAAGCTTGCGGCCCAATTTATTCTTGGGGAGCATTCCCTGAACAGCCATGGTAATGAGTCGTTCAGGCTTTTTTTCTTTTATTTTTTCCGCGCTGATCGATTTGAGGCCGCCGGGGTAGCCAGAATGATGGATGTATAGCTTTTCCTTCCATTTCTTCCCCGTAAGGGCCACTTTATCAGCATTCACTACGACCACAAAATCACCGGCATCTACGTGCGGAGTGAAAGTTGGCTTATGCTTTCCGCGGAGCAGAATCGCCACGCGGGAAGCGAGTCGCCCAAGGGTTTTACCCTTAGCGTCTATTAAATGCCACTTTCTTTGAATCTCCCCCTTTTTCGCCATATAGGTTGCCATGAAAAACCTCTTAATGAGATTAAAGTATAATTATAAATTCTGCATATTCCACCGTCAATAAAAATCTGTCGAATAAGACCCATCCCCATCCCCTGCTCCGTGATGATTGGGCTTGGCAAATCCGCTAATTTTCCATTATCCTCTGGAAATGACAGAAGATATGCATCATAATCTTTATTGGGAGCATCTAAAAGGCATGAGGAATTCAATAGACCAAAGAGAAAAAACAACGTTCCTACGGATTCAAGGGATGACCTGTGCCTCTTGCGTGGCCAAGATTGAGAAAGCCCTGCGCAAATTCGAAGGCCTAAAGCAAGTCAACGTAAACCTGGCCACGGAAAAGGCGCTGGTCACCTATGATTCCCGGCTCCTCACAGAAGATCATCTAATAAAGGCCATTGAAGATTTGGGTTACCACGTCCCTCAACCCTCAAAGGGAAAGGAAAAACTTCTCATCTCTGTCGGCGGGATGACCTGCGCCTCTTGCGTGGGCAAGGTGGAAAAGACTTTGCGGAGCCTTCCCGGCGTTGCCGAAGCCAACGTTAACTTGGCCACGGAAAGGGCTGCCGTCCTTTACCAGCCTGATCTCGTTGGCCAAAGGGAATTTCGAAAGGCCATCGAGGATCTGGGTTACCAAGTTCGCGGTTTTGAGGAAGAAGGTCCCACAGACTATGAAAAAGAGGCCCGAAGGGGTGAGATTCGCTCGCTGAAAAGGAGATTTATTTTCAGCGCCGGGCTCACTGCGGCGATTCTCATCGGCAGCTTCCCGGAATGGTTTCCCTGGTGGCCAAAGCCTCTGACAAAGCACGTTATTCTCTTCTTGTTGACCATACCCGTGCAATTTTGGGCTGGCTGGCAGTTTTATCGTGGCTTTTGGTCAGCCCTTAAGCATCGCACTTCTGACATGAACACGCTAATCGCGGTGGGGACTTCTGCGGCCTTTGGCTATAGCACTGTAGTTACCTTCTTTTCCGGTACCTTCAAGTCTTATGAGCTGGAACTGGGGGTTTACTATGATACAGCGGCAGTGATTATTACGCTCATCCTTTTGGGTAAACTCCTCGAAGCCATCGCTAAGGGCCAAACTTCTGAGGCGATCAAAAGGTTGATGGGCCTTAGGCCTAAAACCGCCCGGGTCATCCGGGGAGATGAAGAGATGGACATCCCGGTGGAAGAAGTACAGAAAGGCGATCTGATCGTGGTCCGGCCAGGGGAAAAGATTCCGGTGGATGGGGTCATTCATGAGGGCTACTCGGCTGTGGACGAGTCCATGTTCACCGGGGAGAGTATTCCTGTTGAGAAGAAAGCCGGAGATGAAGTGATCGGGGGGACGATTAACAAAACTGGCTCTTTTAAATTTGAGGCCACAAAAGTAGGGAAGGAAACGGCCTTAGCTCAGATCATCAAGCTGGTAGAAGAAGCCCAGGGATCTAAGGCCCCGATTCAGAGGTTGGCTGACCGGGTGGCCAGCATCTTCGTTCCCATCGTAATCCTAATCTCGGTGGTTACTTTTGCTGTCTGGCTGATTTTTGGGCCTCCTCCAGCATTTACCTTTGCGCTTCTGAATTTTGTGGCTGTGCTGATCATCGCTTGCCCCTGCGCCCTGGGCCTGGCTACCCCAACGGCGATCATGGTGGGCACAGGACGTGGGGCAGAGAATGGCATTCTCATTAAAAGTGGAGAGAGCCTGGAGACCGTTCATCGGGTTAGAACAATCATCTTCGATAAGACCGGCACGCTTACTCAGGGGCAACCCGTAGTAACTGATGTAGTGGCGAGGGATGGTCCCAATGAAGGGGAGGTCCTCCTTTGGGCGGCCTCGCTGGAGAAGGAATCGGAGCACCCCCTGGGGGAAGCTATCGTCAGCGCGGCCAAAGAAAAAGGCCTTCCCCTGCAAACCGTGGAGGCCTTCGAAGCCATCCCAGGGCATGGGGTCAAAGGGACGATTGCCGGCCAGCAATTCCTCCTCGGGAATCTTAAGCTGATGGAAGAGAATAACGTGGAGATGGATGGGCTGCGGGAGGAGGCGGAGAAGTTGGCCAGCGAAGGAAAGACGTCCATGATCCTGGCGGGCAGTGGCAAAGCCATGGGCATTGTGGCCGTAGCGGACATGCTTAAGCCCAACTCTCGAGAGGCCGTGGAGGCTTTGGATCAGATGGGATTGGAAGTTATCATGCTCACGGGAGATAACAAACGAACGGCCAGGGCCATTGCCTCTCAGATTGGAATTGCCCGAGTCCTCGCCGAAGTTCTTCCCTGGGAGAAAAGCCAACAGGTGAAAAAATTGCAGGAAGAGGGGAAGGTCGTGGCCATGGTAGGAGATGGGATCAATGATGCGCCGGCTTTGGCCCAGGCTGACGTGGGCATTGCCATCGGCACAGGCACGGACGTGGCCATGGAATCCGCGGATATTACCTTAATCACCGGAGACCTTCGAGGCGTAATCGCAGCCATGCAATTGAGCAGGAAGACCATCCGCACGATTAGACAAAACCTCTTCTGGGCTTTTATCTACAACATTCTGGGCATTCCCATTGCCGCAGGAATCCTATATCCATTCTCGGGTGTTCTTCTCAATCCCATGATCGCCTCAGCGGCAATGGCCATGAGTTCCGTGTCCGTAGTCACCAACTCCCTCCGACTGAAACGCTTTCGCGCGAAAATTTGAAAATACTCCCTCTCCCTTGCCGGGAGAGGGCCAGTCCCGCAATACCCCCTCTCGCTTGATGGGAGAGGGCGAGGGTGAGGGTGATCAGCCCGTAAAAGTCCTCATTCCCGCGCAGGCAGGAATCCAGAACCCACCTGCAAGGAGTTCCGCCATCGAGTCGCCCCGCATCCTTTTGCGGAAAGGAAGGGGAATCTCTTAGGAAAATCCTTTCCCACCGATCCGGGCTGCGGTCATCTTCCCTGCGCCCGAGTCAAAAATGATCTAAGCATTGGTGAAAAAATGAGGGGTGGCCAGATTAAACACCTCTTGACAAATGCCCGTGGTTTATGCATATTAATACATATAAAATTGCATATTACCGAGGAGGGGCTGATGAGAACAACACTAAATATAGAAGACGAATTGCTGGCCAAGGCAGCCAAGCTGACTGGCGTTCAGGAAAAAACTTCCCTGGTTAGGCTTGGCCTCGAAGCCCTGATAGCGAGGGAAAGCAGTAAGAGACTCGCCAAATTGGCTGGAACCGAAAAGAAATTGGAGATGATACCCCGCAGAAGAGCAGGAGACACATAAAATGGTCCTTGTGGACACTTCGGTCTGGGTTTCCCATTTGCGGGATGGGAATGATGACCTTGAGAGGTTATTGAATGATGGAGATGTCGCTTGCCATCCGCTCATCGTCGGCGAGCTCGCCTGCGGGAATCTGAAAAACAGGTCCGAAATACTTTCACTTCTTCGATCGCTCCCGATGGCAATCGAGGCGGAACATGAAGAAGTATTGCAATTCATAGAGAAGAATCGACTGATGGGCAGGGGGTTGGGTTACATCGATGTCCACTTGATGGCATCATCTCTCCTGGCGAGAACCCCGCTATGGACACTTGACAAGCAACTTAATAAGATTTCTGCAGAGCTTGGCATAGGGGTTAATATGAAGTTTATCAGATAACACTCGGCTCTTTTTATCTCGGGTCAACCTCTCTTTACCTCTTTATCCCCCATTCTTCATTTCCTTGACCTGACTTTCCCCTTTTGGTAAAAGGACTATCAGGACATCAAAAAATCCAGTCTTTATTATTTTGCTCAAAAACCAGCCGGAAAGGAGAGGGAACATGGAGACGATTTTCAAGAACGGAAACATTCTAACCATGGAAGAATCAGCTCCCCGAGCGGAGGCTTTGGCTATACAGTTTGGCCGCATCTACCGAGTGGGGAGGAATGAAGAGATTGAGAATTTGTCCAGGCCTGCAACCAAGGTCATCGACCTGCGAGGTCAGACGATGCTTCCGGGGTTCATCGATACCCATAATCATTTCTGCCTTTATGCCTTACTTACTGATCAGGCAGATTGCCGACCAGCGGCAGGCTGCGTAAAGGGAGAGGATGTGGTAGAGGCTTTGAAAGCCCAAGCGAAGAAAACAACCCCAGGGAAGTGGATCATGGGATGGGGGTATGCTTCTTATTTGCTCGACGACAAAAAGGAGCTGACCAGAGAAGACCTGGACCGGGCATCGAAAAAACATCCCATCTGCCTGGTCCATGTTTCTGTCCATGGAGCCGTGGTCAACAGCCTGGCTTTGAAGGAGCTGGGTTATACAAAGAAGACGCCCGATCCCCCAGGAGGGAAAATTCATAGGGATGCCAAAGGTGAACCAAATGGAATTTTGAGTGAATCTGCTTTCATGGGCCCCCTTTTCTTCAGCAGCCCTTCCATTTATTCAAAGATGGTGGCCGATTATGATCGGGAAGGAAGGATAGAAATGATGTCCCGCTGTGCGGCCCGCTATCTTCAACTCGGTATTGTTGGAGCCCATGATCCCTTCGTCGATGGCCTCACGCTTCGTACCTACCAGGAGACTGAGAATGCGGGACGATTTCCTTTTCGCCTCTATGCCTACATTTTGAACCAGTGGGCTGATCCTCTAATCTCCTCCGGGATTGGCCGCGGGTTCGGTTCCGAATGGCTAAGAATTGGAGCCATCAAGATCTTCCTGGACGGGGGGATGAGTAGCCGCACGGCAGCCGTTTACAAACCCTATGTCCACCCTCCGAAGGCTGGCAGGGGAATTCTCAATTATGATCAGAAGGGGATCAACCGGGAGATCAAGAAATTTGACCGGGCCGGCTACCAGATCTCCGTGCACGCGCAGGGGGATCGGGCTCTGGATATGCTCCTAAAAGCCTTTGGGCGTGTCATATCCGAGGGAAATCCCCTGCGCCACCATATTGTGCATGCGGGCAATCTGACTCCTCCTCAGATCGATCGGGTAGAAGAGTTGAACCTATACGTTGTAAGTCAGGCCAATTTTTTCTCCCTGCTCGGTGATGGATTCATCGAAGCCTATGGGCCTACACGTTCCCAGGATCTTTACCGATTCCATACGCTCCTGAAGCGGGGCATCAAATTGGGCTTCTCCTCCGATTGTCCTGTAGCAGAACCCAACCCTCTGATTGGAGTCCGCGACTCGATCTGCCGGAAGACGGCCAGGGGTCAGCAATTCGGGCCTGCCGAATGCATCACGGCTGAGCAGGCAGTTGCCCTTTATACCCGCGAGGCAGCCTATTTTTCCTTTGAGGAGAAAGAGCGGGGGACCCTGAAAGAGGGGAAAATGGCTGACCTCGTGGTGCTGGACAAAGATCCTCTGACGTTGCCGCCCGAGGAGATTTCTAACTGCAAGCTGAAGATGACTGTAGTTGGCGGGAAAATTGTCTATGAAGGATAGTAAGGGGGGTTTTTCCGTTCCGGTTGTATTTGCTGATCGATTTTTCATGTCAGAAGAATCATTGGCTGAGATCTCCTTATTGGGTGGCTATGCCTGGGCGGATGCCAAAGACCACCCCGAGCTGGCCAAACAGTTGGGCGGCTCATCTTCCGTGCGCATCCTCGTCTCCGAGTACGTCCCGATTAATGCGTTGGTTATGGACCAAGCTCCTGGTTTGAAAGGTATAATTGCTTACGGCGCGGGTTATGATCACATTGACGTCGAGGAAGCTGCCCAACGAGGGGTGCTCGTCTGTAACTGCCGGGGAGCAAATGCTCAGGCTGTGGCGGAATTAACCTTTGGACTTCTCCTTTGCCTGATGAGGAAAATTCATCTATCTGATCGGCTCGTCCGGGAGGATGGGTGGAAAAAGGCGGATAGCGCAACCCTGCCAGCATGGGTCATGGGTGAGGAGCTTCAGGGCAAGACCCTGGGCATCATCGGCCTGGGGCAGATCGGGTCAAGGGTAGCTCGGATTGCTCAAGGCTTCGATATGAAAATCCTAACTTACGATCCGTTTGTCCAACTTTCTTTATCAGGAGTTGAAAGCTCGTCATTAGAAGATATCCTTTCCCGGGCAGACATCGTCACGCTTCACGTTCCCCTGACGCCCACAACGGAAAAAATGATCAACGCCCGAACCCTGGGGATGATGAACCCAAAGGCCTTGCTGGTGAATACTTCCAGGGGGAGGGTGATTGATGAACCAGTTCTGCTGGAAGCCCTGAAAGAGAAGCGGATCGCAGGGGCAGCTTTGGATGTTTTTAGCGTGGAGCCAATTTCCGGCGATCACCCTCTGGCCAAACTGGATAGTGTCGTTCTCTCGCCGCATATCGGCGCGTTGACGCAGGAAGCAGGAGAGCGACTATCTGGCGCTGTGGCCAGACAGATCCGGGATATCCTCGAAGGGCGCAAGCCCGAATGCCTCGTTACAGAATGAGGGCAGCCGGAATCTTGATCTAATCCTTCCTAATAAATTTCTCTTTTTTGACGGAAAGAGTCCATAAAAATATTCGCTACCTTTTAAGGAGAAGGGCCAATAATAACGAAGTTCCTCCCCCTTGATGGGGGAGGAAACAGGTGGGGATGTGATGCGAATTTTGGCCTTCAAGGCCAATGGTTTTGTTCTTCCTTCCATCCATGATTCCATGGTCAGGGCTTTTCGCTCCCTTGGCATTGAAGTCCTCGAACTTCCCATCCCCAAAAGTTCTGGTCAATTAGAATCCTTCATTGAAGATGCTCGCAGAGGGTTTGAGGCAGTTTTTGCAGTAGATTTGGCAACAGATAAATTTTTCATGTCAAATATTAAATTAATCCAAATATCTATAGGAATTCCTTGGATTATTTGGTTTATAGATGATCCGGAAGGGTATGGGTTCCCTGAAGTTTGTGAACCTGCTTGGACTCTACCATTCTGCTGGGACCGAGAGATTGCCATGGAAGAAAAATCTCGGAATGGAATACCCATGACGCACCTTCCCTTAGCAACCGATCCATCCATTTTTTACCCTGAAGAAACTGATTCTGAACTCCTTTATCCGGGCGGAGTTTTTGTAGGCTCTACCGGCCATCGCAACCAAGTTCTCGATAGGGTTGCCCAGACGACTCCAGGATTTTGGAATGAGGTGGAAACCATTTGGGAAGCATATCGCCAAGATTTTCGCAAATCGCTGCATACTATGGCTTGGGCACGCCTCGCTCAAAAGATAAACCAACCCATTGATTTGATCCAGGCCGATCCATTGGGCCGACTGTGGGTCAAGGCGTTAGTTTATAAAGCGGGGGTGAGAAAGCGCCAAGAACTTGTCTCGTGGGTTCTTAAACCCGGAGGGGTTGTCTTCGGGGATGAGGGGTGGCGTAAAGCAGCGGGTGAAAGCCTTTATCGAGGGCAGGTAGCCTATGGGGATGAACTCCAAAATATTTACAGTAAGAGCGCTTTCGTTCTGGACATCCGCCAACCCCAGTCTCGGACAGGCCTCACCCAGCGAGTATTCGACGCCGGTGCCTGTGGGGTTCCGGTTCTAACTGAATGGTCTCCAGAGCTCGAAGCTCTATTTGATCCCGAAAATGAACTCTTCTTTTTTAAGAATCTGGAAGAGGCCGTGGAGATGAAGGAACGCTGCTTGAAGGAGCCCAACGAAGTCCGAAAGAAGGGAGAAAGGGCAAGGCGCAGAGTCTTAGCCCACCATACCTATCTCCACCGCGCTCGCCGAATCCTTGAGGCAGTTAATCAGTTCACTTGATAAGCCATTCACTTTGCCCTCTGATCAAAAAAGTAAGTATTTTAAGCGTTCAAAGAGAATGCTATAATGAATTTGGCTTGAGGATAATTAAGGAGAATTAAGTATATTGGCCTATCGCATTGAGTACTCCCCGGATGCCGAAGACCATATGCGCACACTAACGGCTCGACAACAAGCCATTATCCTGGAGGAGGTGGATAAAAAATTAAGTCACCAACCCAATGTAGAAACAAAAAATCGTAAACCAATGCGACCCAATCCAATCGCTCCCTGGGAACTTCGTATTGGTAATCTTCGGGTATACTACGATACAGAAGAAGAACCTGAGTCCGTCGTCTGCATTCGTGCTGTTGGAGTCAAACAGCGCAATCGGCTGCGCATTGGAAAAGAGGTGATTAAATTATGAAAAAAATTGAAATAGCCGAGGCAACAGCTTCCCTCGCGGAATATGCGCAAAAGGTTAACAAAGAACCTATAATTCTAATGGAAGGTGGGAAACCTATGGCTGCCCTGGTGTCCATTGAAAACGCGGATTTAGAGACAGTAACCCTAAGCACCAACCCTACGTTTCTTGCCCTTATCGAAAGAGCACGAGTACGACAGAAGCGGGAGGGAGGCATTTCCAGCATCGAGATGCGCCGTAGGTTGGGACTGACAAAAACGGCACATGGGAAATAATGAAAGACACCAAAAGCAACCCTGACTTCACTACGACGCTGGTTTAATCGATGAAAAGTTCGGGATCTTATTATAGCCAAGTATTTTCCCAGATTTTTTATTTTACTGATCACTGACCGCTGACAGCTTTTTTATTGGCTTTCTCCTTTTGATCTTTGGAGGAGCTAAAATGTTCGGAAGATGAAAAGCCCATTTCTCAATATGAGGGATGGGTTTTTTGTTTCATTTATTCTATAGGTCATGACCCCCCTGGGGGTGAGTAAATAGATAATTAAAATGCTGGAACTTTATATGACAGATGGTGTCCAGCGAGGTATTAAGTTCTTCCTGAACTCTTGTTTTTGGAGTCCTCCACGAGAATTCAACATTTCTCCTAAAAATAGGTAACTAACTTACTGGATTCAATGCAAATTTTCATTGTTCTTTGTGCCGACTAGTCCGCATGAGGGTCTAAAATCCAAATCATCAATTTGGGCTTGAAACCGAGGCTATTTCCAAGGGCAATTTTTCCCTTGACTACCTTTGAGGGTAAGTATAATATCTCAAAAATTATTTCCGTCCGTAGCCCAATAAATCCAATATCGTAATCTCTAACCTTCAGAGGCGTAAAATGAGAAGGTGGGGTTTTCAGAAAATGATGGTATGAAGCCTCCAAAGGGTTTCAAATTCCCTTTGGGGGTGCCTTCCCAGTATGCTCACAGCTAAAATAGGGAGCCCTTATCAAAATCAAAGCCACGTCGTGAGGCATGGACGGAAAGAAAAGGAGGAAAGCATGAAGAACTCAATCTGCAGGAGGCTCCACATAGGGCGGGTAATGCCAGGAATCCTCATTTTCCTCATCGCGGTGGCAGCGGTCGGCAGCAGCATCGCCACGGCCGCTGACGAGATTCGGATCGGTTACACACCTTACCTCACGGGCGCCTGGGTGCGACAAGGCATTAACGAACTCAAAGCCATCAACCTCGCCCTAAAGCAGATCAACGCGGCTGGAGGGGTGAAAGGCAAGAAGATCAACCTGATCGTCGTGGACAGCCAGACCACCAACCCAGGTGCCCTGGCCGCCGTCCAGAAGGCCGTGGAGCAGGAAAAGGTGCTGGCCCTGATCAGTTTTATCGGGAGCCACCATGTGCTGGCCACGTCAGACGCCATCAAGACCTACGGTATCCCCACCTTCATCGGCGGGACCCACGTCAGCTTAACCCGCAAGGGGAACCCCTGGCTGTTCCGGATCCGGCCGGACGACTCGATTGCGGCCATCGCCATGGTCAAGTACATCGAGGAAGACATGAAGCTGAGCAGGATCGGCATCCTGCACGACACCAGTCCCTTCGGGACGGGCGGGGCCGACTTGGTGGAGCAGGGCGCCAAAGAGCGGGGCATGACAATCGTGCGGCGGGAAAAGTACGAGGCCGGGAAGGGGACCGGAGAGAAGGAATACACTGCCAAGCTCCTCTCCCTGAAGGAGGCCGGAGCAGAGATCGTGGTGCTGTACGCCTCCTATACGAGAGAGGCGGCCTGGGTCCAACGAGAGTATCGGCAGCTCGGCTCGCCCTTCAAGTACCTCGGCTCCCAGACGAGCCAGATGAAGATGGCCTTAGACCAGTCCAAGGAAGCAGCGGAGGGTCTCATTGCCATCGCTGACTTCATCCCGGGGCAGAGCGATGTGAACAAGAAGTACGCCGAGGCCTATAAAAAGGAATATATCGAGGAATACGAGACCGCCGCGGCCTGGGTCTATGACGCCCTGAACATTCTGGTCGAGGCAATAAAGAGGGCAGGGGAGGATCGCGCCAAGATCCGCGAGGCTATCCTCGCCCTTAAAGACTACCAGGGGGTCCTGGGGACCTTCTCCTTCACGCCAAATGGCGACGGTCTCCATGAGGTCAGCGTCGTCCAGATTGAACAGGGAAAGCCCAAGCTGCTCAAATCCGTCAGGGTGGAGGCGAAGTAATAGCCTTCCTGCTTTTCCATCTGAGAGATAGAAGTGAAATCTGTCGGGGACCGGCGCGGAGACGCTGAAAGAGGGGCGAGTCATCCCCTTGGTCCTGCTGGCGAGCGGACCACTTCTGGCGCAGGCGAAGCGACGTCGTGGCCCTTTATTCAGCCAGTAGGATTTGGGGTCAAGTCTTGCTTTTTGATATCGCCTAATTTATCTTCTCTAATATGCTAAAAAATCAAAATTCAAGTCTTGGCCCCATAAAATGACATTTTGGATTTACCATGCTCCAGAAAAATGCGATGGATGAAAGAAAAATTGAAGAAATTGCCAGTCAGCTGTTGCAAGCCCAAGATAAAGTCCAGCCGATTCTGCCCATAAGCGAATCCCACCCGGCGATCAGCATTGATGATGCCTATCGCATCCAGTTCTGCCTGGTCGTTTCCTGGCTGGCCAATAAACTTGCGGAATTCAAAATTTCTCTAAATCAAGGAGACATCATCATGACCGGGTCTATGACCCGTTTTATCCTGGTCAAAAAGAGAGATTCAGTAAAAGTCTCCTTTCATGGGCTCGGGCCGCTGGAAATTTCATTTAAATCAGTTATTTACTGAAGTTTCAAAAAGAACTTTGCCCTCCCATATCGAGATTGTCGAAAAGCAAGCTCACATCAACGATCTCTCCTTCGCTGCCGGTCTGGCGCCTGCTCTGCTTCAATTGCTGAAGGTATAAGAAAGGATAAAAATTTATTTCAGGTGGTGTCGCCTCTCAGAGATACATTGAATAAATGCTGCCGCCCGGGCCACGACACAGCATTTATCCATAAAAATAATGGAAGGAATTTCTGGAATGCGACACCCGACCTAAACTGAAGGCAATAAAATTTTTGCCCTCTCCCCCAGTGGGGGAGAGTCGTTAAGAGTCGGAACGACTGTCGTACCGACACCCGACCACGGGGGGAGGTCGGAATCGACTCGTACCGAGGTGAGGGGTCGAGAGGAGCACTGTTATTTTTCTCGACTTGATGAAAGATTTCTGGTAATCAATATGCCGTAAATGGGCTGGTCCAAAGAGGGGAGAATCTACCTTAAGGAATAGTCAATTTGAAGGGGGGACGATCCGAAATAGGTTGATGAGTAAATAGGGAAGAAATTTGTTCGGGGAGAAAAATGATAAGAAGAATTGGCCAGGGAATGAAAGGTTTTTTCGTGGTTCTGATGGGGGTGGCCCTTGTCCTTCCTTCGATTTCTGAGGCCAAGGGAGTGTCAGGGAATGACTATTACACTTATCCAAAAGATGTATCTGGTATGTGGCAGATTGAGATAAGCGAGTGGGAAGACCTGTCGTGTTCTGGCAGTTCCACGGCCGAAAATGAACCGAGGGCAACCCTGGATAAGGGAGAGAAAAAGGATGAACGGGAAAGTCCCTCTTTTGCCATTTTTCCGAGAAGCCGTCTCTTCGATCACCTCCTGGCTGATCAACGCTGGCCTCATTTTTCCGCCTCTTACCAGAATTACATCAGTGATAAAGAGATTAGGAACGTGGGGGCTGCGAATTTCGGTGCGACCTTTGCCTTTTTTCAGGGTGGTTTTCCTTTGGGAGGATTTTGGGAACTGGGAATCCAGGCCGGGGTGTTCGCGATTTTCGACCTCAATTCCGAAATTCGCGATCTCATAAATGCGGATTATTGGATCGCCTTTCCAGCCCTTAGCTACCGCAACAGTAAGTTCTCGGCTCTGGCCCGTCTCTTCCATCAGAGTTCTCATCTGGGGGATAAGTACGCCTTGCAGAACCAGACAAAAGGAGTGAATCCCAGTTACGAAGCCGTGGATCTCAAAGGGTCATACGACCTGGGTAAGACGTTCAGGATCTACGGGGGCATTGGTTATATCTTTCGTAAAGAGCCGCCGGACCTAAAGCCCTGGTCAGTACAATATGGCGCGGAATTCAGGAGTAAACGTGCCTATCTGAAAGGGATGGTCAGGCCTGTTGCGGCAGCAGGCTTTCAGAATCAGGAAGAAAGCGGCTGGAGAACGGATTTTTCTTTTAGGGCTGGTCTCCAGTTTGAGGGAAAAGAAAAGGGGAGTCAGAGATTCCTCCTCCTTGTGGAATATTTTGCTGGCCGTTCCCCCAATGGTCAGTTCTATACCCGATCGATCGAATACGCTGGGATCGGCATACACTTCTTTTATTGATATCTTCCGCCACTGTCCGACGCTCCGGTGGATACAGTTGCCTGCGCCCGCAAAGCCCTCCTCTGGCGCCGAATGGCTGTGACGGTGGTGATGGCAGCCAAAATCAAGATCGTCAAGGCAATGGGTCGGGTCACGAGAATAGAAGGATCGCCCCGCGACATAGCCAGGGAGCGCCGGAAGTTCGATTCCATCATAAAGCCGAGAATTTGGGCCAGGACGATCGGTGAAACCGGGTAGTCGTATCGCATCATCAGGTAGCCGATGAAGCCAAAAAAAACGCAGGACGCCAGATCAAAGAGGTTGTTGTTGATGGCATAAGAGCCAACCATACAGCAGATGAAGACCAAGGGAATCAGGTATCGGCGATTGATGTTGATGACTCTGGCGAAGAACCGAGCAAAAGTCAAACCCAGGATTACGAACAAGAAATTCGCTACGATCATGCCGGCAAAGATCTGGTGGACCAGATCGGCGTGATCCCGGAACAGGAGGGGGCCAGGCTGCAAATTATGAATGGTGAGCGCTCCCATGAGGACCGCGGTGGCGGCATCGCCAGGCAGTCCCAGCGTGAGCATGGGGAGCAGGTCGCCACCCGTGCTGGCGTTCTCTGCCGTCTGGGGCGCGGCCACGCCCTCCAGGACGCCGGTACCAAACTTCTCGGGGTGTTTGGAAGTTCGCTTGGCCTCGGCGTAGCTGACAAAACAGGAAGTTTCGGCCCCGATGGCGGGTGTAATCCCCACGATCAGGCCGATGATGCAGGACCGGACGAAGGTAACCGTGCATTCTTTCAGCTCCCGTAGTTTCGGCAGGATATCCTTCAAAACTGCATCTACTTTTGGGGCTGTAAGGATGGTCTCCACCTGGCGAAAGCCTTCGGAGAGGGCAAAAAGCCCGATCAGCATCGGTACGAAGGAAAATCCACCAGTCAGCTCGACCCGGCCAAAAGTGAACCGGGGGAAGCCCCCCATGGGATCCAAACCGATCATGGCAATGAGAAGTCCGACGGCACCCGAGATAAAACCTTTCAGGGGGTCCCTGCCGGCCAGGGTGACCGTCACTGATAGCCCGAAGACAGCCAGAGCAAAATATTCTGGGGCGCTGAACCGTAAAGCAAAGTTGGCCAGGATCGGGGCAAAGAAGGTGAGGCAAAATGCCGTAAATGTCCCGCCGATGCCCGAGGCAACTGTAGCCATGCCAATTGCCTTGCCAGCCATCCCCTTTTGGGCCAGGGGATAGCCATCGAAAACCGTGGCTGCTGCCGCGGGGGTTCCCGGGGTCTTGATCAGGATGGAAGCGATTCCCCCGCCGTAGATCGCTCCTGCGTAAATACCCAGAAGCATCACGATGCCCGTAATGGGTGTCATGCCGAAAGTAAAGGGCACCAAAAGGGCAATCCCCATGGTGGCGGTGAGTCCGGGGATGGCGCCAATGATGATCCCCATGAAGGACCCGAGGACCAGGGCGATGATATTGTAGCCAGTAAGAACGGTGCCAAAACCCAGGAGCAACAGGTCAAAGCTGACCATGAGCAAACCCTCCCCAGGTTTTCCTTATCGAAATAAGCCCCGCGGCAGGGGTACATTCAGGGTGGCGTCAAAGATTATATGAATAGCCGCAGGTACAATGATGGCAAAAAAGATCAAACGGGACCAACGCCGCTCCCCCAGAACCAGGCCAAAGAGCAGCAAAAAGATAAAAGTGGTAGGGACGAAACCGACCCGCTCCAAGGTGAAAACGTAACCGCCCGTGAGGACAGCGACTCCAGAGACCCGCCAAAGGTTCAGACCTTGAAGCCTGCTTTCCAGGATGCGCGACCGCGCGGCCAAGCTTCGTAAGAGAAGCATCCCAGCCGCGACCAAAAGGGAGCTGGCAACCAATCGTGGGATCAGCAAAGGGTTTCCGAGAAGTGCCGGAAGAGGCCATGTCCCCGATTCGTAGAATACATAGAAACACATGGGAATGATCATCGAGGCGGTAATAATATCCACCTTTTTCATGGTCGGGTTAGCCATGGAAGCTTCAGCGTGCCCTCTTTGCGCGATTTTCCCCCGAGGGAAAGGAGATCCCTTTCCCCCGAGGGCAGCAGCGGCTATCGTACTATTTCTTCTTGAGTAGGCCGACCATCTCCAGGGTTGGTTCCAGCGTTTTCTCCATGCTGGCGAGGAACTCCCCGAACTTGTCATGTTCGAGGTAGGCCCGCGGGAGGGCCAGGTCGTCCATCAGCTTGATATATTCCGGATCTTCCACCGCCTTGCCAAAGCCATCGCGGAGCACCTTGAGCACCTCGGGCGGTGTGCCCTTGGGTACGCCGAGTCCGCGCCAGTCAAGAACCGGACTCTCGATGGGATAGCCAGCTTCAGCCACAGTTGGCACATCAGCAAAAGCGGGGTGGCGGGTCACGTTGTTGGCCGCTAAAATCCGCACCTGCTTCGTCTTGTAGAACTGGAGAACCTCGTCCATGCCGGTTGTGCCCACGCTGATATGCCCGCCGACCAAGGCGGTGCGGGTGGGGGCGGCGCCATCAAAGGGGACATAAGTAAACTTCAGGTTCAGCTTTTGGGCCAGGGCAGCTACAGCCAGATGCCAGGCTTGGCCTGGACCCGCGTGGCCGACCGTCACGACACCGGGATTCGCCTTGGCATACTCCACCAGGTCCTTTAAGGTTTTGAAGGGTGAATCCGCCCTTACCGAGATGCCCGCCGGGCTCCTGTTCAGGAGGGCAATTAGATCGAAGTCCCGGTAGGAAAGTTCGGATAGCCCCATGAGCCGGTAGGCGCTCAGATGGAATGTAATTACCCCTACGGTGTAACCATCCGGCCGAGCCGTGGCCACTGAGTTCATGCCGATGACACCCGTACCACCGACCCGGTTCACCACATTCATCGGTACGCCGAAATACTTCTTGGCATTTTTCACCAACGTCCGGGCCAGCGTGTCAGTGCCACCGCCCGCTGCCCATGGGACGACCAGCGTGATGGCCTTATCCGGGAAGCTGGCCGCCGGTACCCAGGTGGGAATCACCAGGGTTAGGGCGAGGACACAAACCAACGCAAAAATGAACCTCTTTGCCATAAAAACCTCCTTTCGGTGTGCCGACCACCAGGCGCACCCTGTGGAATGAAATTATTGGGGATAAGAAGTGGGCTAGAACCGGAAGAATTATATATCAAAGGCGGGCGGGTGTCAAAGAGGTGGATTTCGTTGACTCCGGGATAAATTTGTTGGTAAAATTTTTTAAATTGGGAAATACTTATCAGTTATTTCCGGTAATAATGGGAGACTCGAGAGATGGAAAAATACATCCAATTAGCCAAAGATCTTAACGTGGCCCATGCCCGGCTCATTTCTCCGAGCCAAATCTATTTCGATATTCGGGCGATCCTGAAATGTCGCTGGGGCTGCGAAGATTATTTTAGAGAAAATGTTCGGTGCGACACGAGGGGTACGACCTATCGGGAAAGAATAGAAATGGTGAAGAGATATAAAAGTATTCTACTCGTTCATTCCCATGATGCGAGGGAATTGAGTGCCGCAGTCCTGGAAATTGAAAAAACGGCTTTCCTGGATGGTTACTATTTTGCTTTTGCCATCCGGACCTGCAACCTCTGTAAGGTTTGCGCAATCCGACAGAGTAAACCTTGCCCATCTCCAGAAAAAGTAAGGCCATGCGATCAGAGCTTCGGGATCGATGTGTACAAGACAGCGCGCAATTTAGGGTTACCTTGCGAAGTTCTACAGAGTAAAGAGGATGTTCAAAATCGATATGGCTTTGTGCTGATCGATTGAAAGGATGAAGGCAGCTTGATCCTTTGCCGGCGGATTACTACTGAGAAGTAAAATTCCCGACCATCGAATATGCCTATTGGGAGATCGATTTTCATGATGGAGCAAAGATGGTGACGTCGAGTTTCATTATGCACTCGGACCCCGCAAGGAGATCATGATGGGGCCCAGTTCTTTCTCTTGGAAGGTATCCTTTGGCGGCTTTTCTTGCCGGATGCCATGGCGGAAGCTTAATGGAAATGAAACAGGTGTGCTGAGGTGTCCAGCCATGTCCTGGATTTGGACGGTCAACTCGATGGGGTAGAACCTAATATCATTTGAACCCCCCGTAATCCAATAGAGGTAACCAGATATTACCTTGCGGTTTTCCTCTCTGATCCTAACAAAGCTTGGAGGGTAAGTACCCATTCCCGGCTGAGTAATCGTGCATATGATGCTCTTCATATCTCCATCCGGGTCAGAGGCATTCAAGTAAACTTTCCATGTTTCCCCGGGCCAGAGTTGTTTGGATGCAAAAGACGTGCTGATCACCGGGCCCGCCTTCCCATACTTCTGCTCCATCACTGCCATGGGCTCAAAGGCAGCGCACCCCAGGGCTAAGAAGATTAACAAGATGCCGGCAAAAATTTTTTTCTCATTTTTTGTCCCCCCTTCTCTCTAAGACTATCCCCAGGCCTTCCGAATTATTATACACCTTCTCTTCCCTCCAGATTTCCGCCGATCCATTAGCATCTTCCCTTGATCTGGTAGGAGAAACCATTCCCTTATTATTTAGATGCAAAAATATGCCCGATGGGAGGAAGAAAAATGGACTGGCCTATAAAAAACAAGGTAGCGATCGTAACGGGCGAAGCCTCAGGAATCGGAGAGAAGACGACAGAATTCTTTGTCCAGAAAGGCGTCAAAGTCTTCGTAACAGACAATTTTGCCCTGTTCAGCGGCGAAAATCTCTGGGCCTTTCCTCCAGGGTGACCCTGACTTCCTTTGACTTTCCATCCCGAAATACTTTTAGGATAACCCTATCCCCGGGCTTTCGCTCCCGGACATGTTTAATCAGGCCATCGGAATCTTTCACTTCAAATTGATCAATCTGGGTGATCACATCCCCCCCAACGATGAGCAACAGGTTGCGCACCTGAATCTGCTTTGTCCCTCCCTTCAACCCGGCCTTGTCTGAAGGGCCGCCGGGAGTTACCTCGATGACCATCGCTCCCCTTTCAGCTTTCAGGCCCAAATACTTGGCGAGTTCTGGAAATACAGTTTGGACACTCGCCCCCAGGTAAGGGTAGGAAACATAACCTTTGCTGACGAGTTGAGGAATGATGCGCTTGGCTGTATTCACCGGTATGGCAAACCCGATGCCCACACTTCCTCCAGTGGGACTGACGATGGCCGTGTTGATTCCGATGATTTCCCCTTCAGAGTTCAAAAGGGGGCCGCCAGAGTTTCCCGGGTTAATGGAGGCATCGGTCTGGATTAAATCTTCGATCATTGTCCCAACTTCCGAGCGAATGGTCCGACCCAGAGAGCTGATGATCCCGGTCGTCAAAGTAAGGCCCAAGCCGAAGGGGTTGCCTATAGCCAGAACCTTTTGTCCTACTTGTAGCTTCTGGGAATCTCCTAAGGGGAGGGGCTTCAGTTTTTCCGCCGGAGGGTTAATGTTGATTACCGCCAGGTCATTGTCCGGGTCAGTGCCCACCAGTTTGGCTGGCCATTTGCTCCCGTCGAAGAGAGTGACTTCCAGTTTTTGAGCGTCCCGGATGACATGATTGTTGGTCAGGATGTGGCCGTTCTTGTCGATGATCGAACCGGAGCCGCTTCCTTCACGGGGGATGGGCGTAAAGAAAAAGTCTCTGGCGATGACCGTGCTGATGATGTTCACCACGCTGGGACTTGCTTTTTGATAAATGGCTACATTATTCTTTTCGTCCTCCGTGAGGGCCACAGCCTTGTCCAACTCCCAAATTGCCCAGAGAAAAAGGGCAATAATAAAGGGGGAAAATATTTTCTTTCCTGGATAGATCATTTCGCTCCCTCCTCTTTTTTATCACTTCATCCGCATTAAAGATTATCATTATCTTACCATCATTTCAATCTCTTTCAGCCCATATTCGTCCTCCTTCAGATAGTACCAACGGTGCCTGGATTGGAATTCTCTTTACCGGAGTACCGATGGAAGAAGGGTAATCGCTGCGGTCGAGGTAAGTAATCTCCTTGGGCATAGCACTGACCGACTCCAGTTAACGACTACGCCAGCCACGCGGTTATCTTATCGCAGGGCCAGCCAGCATGAGGTTTGAAGGTGCTGAGTTAGCCATCGAACCGCAAGCCCGCCCCGGAGATTAAAGTTTCCCCTCAAAATAACAGACATCCTTTACCAGAAAACGAGTGGGGAAGTTGTCATTCCCGTCGAGGACGAGGTCGTAGGCTTTGATGATTTCACGAATGTTTGTCGAGGTGCCCCTTTCTGAATAACTTTGCACATTTACTTCTGGGTTCAAAGATTCGAGAGTTCTTTTGCCAGATTCTATTTTGGGCAGGCCGACCTCGTGAGTCCGGTGAAGAAGCTGGCGCTGAAGATTATGAAGCTCCACCACATCAGAGTCGGCCAGCCCGATTGGCCCTACACCTGCGGCCGCTAAGTAGACGGCCGCGGGAGATCCGAACCCCCCAACTCCCATGATGAACACCTTGGCCTCTTGCGATTTCCTCTGGGCTTTTCCGCCGAGGCCCGGAAGAATCATTTGCCGAGAATAGCGGTGAATCTGTTCGTCGGAGAATTTCATGCCTTATTCGATCTCCTTATTCTTGATGATGATGGCCCGATCCGTTCCGTTGATGGGGCGGACTTCGTGGATTTCCTAGCTCTCATTCTTCAGACTTTGGGGCACCTCGCAGACTGCCGGCCCCCTGCTTTCTTTCCTTGGCGAAGCGGATTCCCGGACCCTCAAAATTATTGATATAATATGCCACGATGTAGTATATTCTTTTAAGAGTGTCTTTCCTTCCACGTAACGAGAAATGCGCATGGACGATAAAGAATTCTATTCATTTCGCCGGAGATCTCAAAAGACGCAAAAACAATTGTCCCAACTACTGGGAACATCTCCGAAGGGCATTCAAAGCTTCGAGCAAGGATGGGGCAAGGTTCCCGGGTACATCGAGCCACAATTGCTTTTCTTAATGCGTATGAAGAAAGGAATGGCGAAAGATTTATGGCCCTGTTGGGATATCCGGGGTTGTCCTTTCGGCATGCGGGAAGCGTGCCCAGCCTGGGAATTCCACTGTGGCCATGTCTGCTGGTTTGTCAACGGTACTCTTTGCCGGGAAAAACTTCAAGATACCTGGTCCAAGAAAATAAAGATATGCGGGCGGTGTGAAGTCTTCACCTCGACCACCAGTCCTTGAGAGTCTTTTGCCAAAGGGCAAAAGAAACAAGGAAACGGGGCATAAAAGATAATTTGGTTGCCCTTTCTGTGGGTATTGGAGATGCCCCAGACCATATTGATGACCCCAGACAGGTGCTAAAATAATATGAAACAAGTAAGTATTGCCCTCCTCGGTTGCGGACAGGTCGGAACCGGATTAGTTAAACTCCTCCAACAACAGCGGAACTTTATTGAAAGACGAACAGGAATGCGCCTCCGCATTAAACGCATTCTCGTTAGAGACTCCGCCAAAAAGCGTCAGGTCCGGATTTCCGGTATAACTGACAATATTCGGTATATCTTAGATGACAAAGATATTGATATTGCCGTAGAACTCATAGGTGGAATTGAACCAGCCCGCAGTTATATCCTTAAGTTATTACAGTCAGGCAAGCATGTTGTTACCGCCAACAAAGCCGTGCTGGCTCACTTTGGTAGCGAAATACAGGAAATAGCCCAAAGAATGGGTCGCGAGGTCTACTATGAAGCAGCTGTCTGCGCTGGCGTTCCGGTAATCCGCTCGATCAAAGAAGGACTCCTGGCAAATCATATCAGTTTGCTGATGGGCATTCTCAACGGCACCACTAATTATATCCTTAGCCGGATGAGCGAAGAAGGTATCTCTTTAAATAATGCCTTAAAACAGGCTCAACAATATGGTTTTGCCGAACCAGACCCCACAATGGATCTCCAGGGCATTGATACCGCCCATAAATTAAACATCCTTGCTTCGCTATCCTTCGGCATTAAAGTGCGGCCTCAAGATATCTACACCGAAGGCATTACGGGAATTGAACTTGAAGACATCAAAAATGCTATGGAATTTGGTTATGTGATAAAGTTATTAGCCATTGGCAGAGAAATAAGCCATAACAAACTGGAATTAAAAGTCCATCCCGCCATGATTCCTAAAGTTCACCCCTTAGCCGCGGTCCGCAATGAGTTCAATGCTTTGTATCTTCACGGCGATGCCGTAGGGAAGATGATGTTCTATGGTAAGGGCGCCGGGCCTATGCCTACAGCCAGTGCAATTCTTTCTGATATAATTGAACTCTGTACTAAGTCTTTGACTTGTAGTCATCAACTATCTCACCTCCCAAATAGATGGGGAAATAAACGAATTATCTCAATGGATGAGACTGTCTCCGAACATTACTTACGCTTTCCCATTGTAGACAAACCCGGGGTAATAGGCAAAATAGCTACTATTCTGGGTAATCATAGCATCAGCATCTATGGAGCCACTGCTTCCCTGGTGCCGGTTAAAAAGGCGCTGGGGAATGTAAGAATTCTTACGAAAAAGTCAATGGAATCAGAAATAAAAAAAGCCATTTCGGAGATTAACCGCTTGCCCATAATGCGCGGCAAAGCTGTGATGATACGTATCGAAGAATAAAATCCGATTTTCGGAGAGAACTTTGGGCTGGATCGACTATCATTCTGGGGAAGCTGGAGAGTTGCCACCCCGCTGGGTTGGTCAAGGATCTGATCGCCCTGGGCATGATTGAAGATGCGGAGAAAAAGAGGCTCGTCATTCAGAAGCAGGCCAACTTTTTCTCCCTGCGATTGAAGGTGCCAGTAGAAAACATCCGCAACGAGCAACTCGTCAAGGTGGCAGAGGTCGCCCGGTGCTACGGCAAGGGCTAAGCCCAATGAACTCTGCTGGTTTTATTATCAGATCTTCCGTAGAATGATGTTATCGTTAGAGTTCCTTGAAGGAGATTGTATACCCTAAATCAAATCCGAATAAATCATCGAGGGCTTTTCCGTCTGCCTCTGCATAAGGATACATGAAATAGTTAAGATTCCCGTCTTTTTGAGGAGGGTTGAGGATAAGATCTCTACCAATTCCATAGAAAATTCTGCTTTCGTCCACCGCGCCGAAATAGTACTCCCTGTATTCCTTCTCTTCTCCCAAAATTAATTTCTTCTCGAGCATGATCTTTCTTACATCAGATGGGTCAATAGGCACCCAACCATATCCTGGGAGATAGAACTCTGCCCAGCAGTGCTGGGCCTTTGTCATATCTCCCTCTTTTCCCTTTGGAATACGGATGCCAAAAATTTCCCTCGCAGGAACTCCTACGCTTTTTGCGAGGGCGACATAGACTGAGTGCAGGTCTCCACATTTACCGCCCAGGCTTTCAAGGAGCCTTTCCACTTCTCCCATGCCACAACCCTTTATCTTGGGATCACGATACATATTGTCCACAATCCAATCATAAATAGCCCTTGCTTTGGCAAGAGTTGTCTTTTTCCCTTTTATAATATTTTCTGCTATTTCTTTAACTTTTCCACTTGTAGGGCTGAGGCTAGTTGCCATAAGGTATTTCTGAAATTCTTTTTGATTAAAGGGTTGTTCATCTTTAGAGAAGTCTTTTCTTACAACCTCCTTTCTCCTGATTTTAAAAGTATAGGTGAGCGTTCTATCTTTTGGCAGGTCTTTCCATTCCGCATAAAGAATGGAATTTCCGAACTCCTCTTCTTTGTAGATGCCGTGGCGGGAATAATTACCGTTAATCCTCACATCCTCTACGGTCTGGTTTTCATCGGATATTGGATGTGGAATCCAGAGCCTCACATCTTTTGAATGCTCCGGTACTTTGAGATCGATCTTAAAAGTCACTTCTACTCGCTTCTCCTTGGCCTCGGCAACATTGAGTAGAAGAAGGATGACTGCTAATGCCAAAATTAACTGTCCAATCTTTTTCTTTCCCATAAAATCACCTCTTTAGGTTAATTTAGTATCCCTCAATAAATAAAAGCTTCTTCAGCCTCCCATTTTATGAAGCGATCGCAAAGGGATCACCCACCTGATGGTCGGATCAACCGATCGGCTTCTAAGGAGGACTGGATAATATCATACATATTAGAAATCGGTCCTACGCTCATTTTCTCTCTCAACTTATAGAAATCGAGGCAACTCCCGCAGGATAGGATTTCTACCCCTTTCGCCTGGAACTGCTGAAGATCCTCCAGAACCTCACACCCCCCACGGGGCAGCTTCACACCGCTGTTCATGAAGAAAATCTTTTGAGGCTTAACCTCTGGGTGCTTCAGGGTTTGCAGCCCGCGGAGAGCACCCGCTCCCTAAACCAGCCTCATTTATGATGAGTTCCTTGTAATTTGGCATTCGTTAAAACGGATTTGATTCTCAAGGATTATTTAAAATTTTAATTTCCCTTCTTGCAGAGGCTCACCGAACCCTTCTAATGAACCCAAATCCTTCCTTTTGGTTCCGCCACAACCACCCCGATAAGGTCTGCCTCGTCAGACCCTTTTTCTTTCAATCGCCTGAGTAATTCTTCTGCAGCTTCCCTTGCTACGCAAATTAGGAGTCCACCGGATGTTTGAGGATCGAAAAGGATGTCTTGAAAAAGGCGATCTAGTGCAGGTGAAAAATCAACGATCGACTCACGAAATTCTCGGTTTTTATAGGCGCCACCTGGAACAAGGCCCATCGCGGCGAATTCAAAAGATTCAGGAATGATTGGAATCCTATCAGCCACAATCTCTAATCCAACAGTTAAATCTGAAATCATTTCGGCCAAATGACCCAGAAGCCCAAACCCAGTGATATCGGTGCAGGCGTGAACAGGATAATCCCGCATGATCTCTGCCGCTTCTCGGTTAAGAGTTGCCATGAGGCGGGTGACTAAATCTACAACTTCCCCTGTGACGAACCCTCCTTTAATTGCCGTGTTGATAATCCCAGTACCCAGAGGTTTGGTCAGGATCAAATGATCTCCAACCGTTAAATTCCTCTTTGTAAGAACTTGTTCTGGGTGTACGAATCCTGTAACGGCCAATCCATATTTGAGTTCTCTGTCTTGCACGCTGTGGCCTCCTATCAAAACAACCCCCGCCTCTTTCATTTTTTCTAAACCACCCTGCAGGATCATCCGTAAGACAGACAAGTCCATTTCTTTGAGATGAAAGCCTACCAGATTCATAGCTGTTTTGGGCACCCCGCCCATGGCGTAAATATCGCTCAGGGCGTTAGCCGCAGCGATCTGGCCGAACCAATAAGGATCGTCAACAATCGGGGTAAAAAAATCTACCGTCTGCACAAGGGCAAGGTCTTCTGAGATCTTATATACCCCAGCATCGTCCGCACGTTCTAACCCTACAATGAGATTGGGATCAGTGGGGATTTCCAATCCGCACAGGGCCTTCTCCAGGTCCCCTGGAGGTAACTTTGATGCTCACCCGGCACCCCGAACCGTTTCAGTCAAACGAAAGATCCTTGGTTCATCCATGGATTGCCTCTTCGGGAAAAATGAATTCCCTTTCATCATTCCTCTGTGTGAATCGCTGGCACCTCTTTGCTGGTCTCAGGCAGAGGCCCTTAAGAAGTGACTTTCTCCTCGGCGAACCGGCGTACATTCTCCCTTGAACCCGGGTTATCGAGCAACACGAGAATCTCTCCCGCATCGGGTTTTTCCAGAGCCTTTTTCGTCTCTAAGACGGGCCGCGGGCATGCCGATCCTCGACAATCGATCGTCTGCATTTTTACTCCTTTCCTCTTATCTTTTTGTTTCTTACTCTTGCTTTCTTTACAAGACCGGCTTCGATATATCTTGAGCTTATATCGATGCCCAATGCCTTCATTGCACCATTTCCAGGAATGCTTCGACTCTGGTTTTTAACTGGCCAAAGTCTCCCATGCTGTAATCTGTCTCCAGGCGCATAAAAGGAATGGTGCCGATGGCCTTTTCCACCTTGTACGCCTCCATCATGTAAGGCGTGCAAAACTGAAGCGCATAGTGGATCACTCCGTCGGCGTGCAGCTTCTCAGTCATTGTCTTGATGTTTTCCAGACGCTCGTCATTGGGAGTGAAGCAAGCACAGTCTATCCGCAGGTAGCGGCTGGCCATCTTTTCCAGCGCCTCATCCACGCTCGAAAAGTCTTCATCAAGAAGTTCCCGAAAGTTCCGCTCTCCGACACATGACTCCTCGCCCACGACCACGGCACCGCTTCCTTCAATGATGGAGTGGAGTTTCCAGTTAGGGATGGCCATGGGGGAGCCGGATATAAGTACCCGGGGTGCACCTTTCGCGGCTATGCCGGTCCCCTCTTTTATCCGTTCTTGCAATTCATCGCAAAGCCGGTTAGTCATTTGGGTAAACCGAACAGGATCATCATAAAAGGAGACCTGATTGACCAGCAGAGCGTCAAGGCCTGAAACCGGAGCAGGGTTGGCTGCTCTCAATCTGCTAAGGCGCTGCAGTGCCCGGCGTTTTTCATTCACCAGTGTTGCGCCTTTCTTCAGGTTTGCAAGCGTTATGGTTTTGCCCGTAATTGCTTCCACCGTTTCTTTGAACCGGACCACTTCGCTGTGCCAGAGCTTTTTACTCTCTTCGTTCTTCATGTTTGGGAGCTCCATGACGTACACCTTGCCGGTAATGTTATTGAAAATCTCATAGGCTTTTTTCTTGCCGTCGCAGGTGGTTTCACCTACGATCAGGTCGGTCAATTCCACATAAGGGCACAGACCTGCGAGCTTAAACCCCATGAAGGCCTTGATGAGAGCGCAGGTGTTGCGGGGAATGAATTTTTCCGCTTCATTCGTCCCCACTTCGGCACCGGCGCAAAGTCCAATGTCTATTGCATCCGCTGCGAGAATGATCTCCTCGGGGACATACACGCAAAATGTACCCACGACTTTTCTGCCGGACTGCTTGGCCTCGTATATCTCCTTAATCCTGAGCCCGTGTACCTCGGATATGACAAAGTCAAAATACTCCATCCCTTTGGGCCTTCCTTTTTGGGATAGGTAAATGTTCTTGTACCCTTCTGTCAATATTTCCAAAAGTCCGGCATGATTCTCCAGGTTTAAACCCAGATTCCGCCATATTTCGGTATAGTCATTCATGATGCCCTCCTCCATTTTTGTTTAAAATATTATTGACGGATTGACAGGGAAGAAGCAAATTGATAATTTTGATAAATACGATCAAAGCTATCGGCATTTTCGATGGAGGATATATGAACCTCAAACAACTGGAAGTATTTCTGGCGGTGGCTGAAACCGGCAGTTTTTCCCGGGCGGCGGAGGAGACTTTTATCACCCAGTCCACAGTGAGCCAGCACATCTCCGCTCTGGAAGCGGAGTTTGATCTGAAGCTCTTGGACCGGACGGGCAAGGGCGTTTTCCCCACGGAGGGGGGAAAGATTCTGCTGGAGCACGCGCGGCAGATCCTTTCCCAAGCCAAGGAAGTCCCTCTGGCCATGAAGCGGTTTAAAGGTCTGGAGGAGGCTCCCGTAAGAATAGGGGCAAGTAATATTCCGGGGAATTACATAATCCCTGCGGCACTCCCGTATTTTATCGACCGTTATCCTGGAGTCACCCTTACCATTCTGCAGGGTGACAGCCAGGAGACGATGGATCGTCTCAAGAAGGAAGAGATTGAAATCGGCATCATCGGTACTCTTTTTGATGAAGAAGATATTGATTTTAAGCCGTTAGGGCGTGATAAAATCGTCCTGGTCGTCAAAGGAAATCATCCGTGGGCGGGGAGGAAATCGATCGACCTGAACGACCTTCTGAGTGAGAAGTTTATTATCCGGGAAGCCGGATCCGGAACAGAAAAAACAGTCCGTGAGGCACTGGTAAGGGCTAGTATTGAACCTTCACAGATGAAGGTTCGGGCGAGTCTCGGAAGCAATGAAGCTGTGAAACAGGCTGTCGTTAATGGTATGGGGGCCGCCTTCATTTCACAGATGTCCATTCGAAAGGAGCTGGCGAAAGGGGAGGTGGTTATCGTCAAAGTCAGGGGACTTACCATCACCCGCAGCTTCTACCTGATCAGCCGATTGAAGCGTGATCTGTCCCCGCCTGCTCGAGCTTTTGGCAACCTCCTGCTGGAAATGTATGGCGAAGCTCCGTAGAAAACCCGAGCAAGTTTGGTTTAATATAGGTCAGCATATAATTTAGATGGCACCGTGGGATCGGATCTTGGCCATGGCCACATGGATCTTTTCCCATTCACATTCTGAGAGCGGCATGAGGTCTCTCAAGATTCTCTGGAGTTGCCAAGCATCGTAAAAGATCCTTATATCCGAACCTTGGCTTGAGCCAGAGTGCGCGCTACTTCTCCGATTTTTTTATCTCCATCGGCACCTCCTCACGAATAAAAATTTGCCGATTCGGGCGGGAAATATTTAGTCAGCCTTTGGTTGTTGGTCTACCAGCATTCGGGGTTGCCGAAGCCAATTCATGACGATAGTCTCAAATAACAAATTTTTATTGCTATCTTTTCAATTTTTCCGTCTTCAATCTGGAAGGCGAAAATTTCGGGAACCTGCCGATCCCTTAATGAAACTATTAAAATATGGGAATGGGGATAAAAGGCAAGATCAACATCCCGTTTTGAGGGATAAGGAGGAGAATGGGGGTGAGAATGGTAAATAGCCGATAGCTCGAGCCCTTCTTCATCAATCTCTCGGAAAATCCTGAACTGTTCCTCGGGGTCCATAAAATAAGAAGACTGACTCTCTTCAACATTCCTCATTGGATAAATTCTCCTTATTTTTCCCCCCTTTCCTGCCAAAATTCCACAACATTCCAGCGGGTACTCCCTCTGGGCGTGCTCGATGATTTTATCCAGGAAAACTTCAGAGATTTCCAGATCCGGAAGGTCTTCTTCCATATTTTCACCACTTATTCGACGACGTCTTTTTCGATGGGCTCTACTTTGACGCCCAGCCTTTTTAAGTACTTTATCGCTTTCTCGATCTCCCCCTCCGCCCCCTCTAACTCCAGAGCCACCAGGCCGATTTCTTCCGAGACACTGGCCCCCCGGATGTTGGTGATGACCTGGAATCTATGTCCCAGGCGATAGATTATGGGTTTCTGGATTAACTGCTGGGGGAAAGTGAGGTAGAGTTTCTTATTGAGTTTCCTTTTGGCCCCTGCTCCGCCAGCGATGGCCGGAATGACCGAAATCACGCTCCCTTCTTTAAGCTTGGTCTCCAGATGGTTCAAGAATCGGATGTCCTGATCGTTCAGATAGATATTGATAAATCTTCTCAAGGTCCCTTGTTCATCAAAAAGTCTTTCCCTGAAACCAGGAAATTCTTTCTCTAAGCTTAAGAGAACTTCTCCCACTGTTTCTCCTAAGACCTTGACCTCCTCCTGCCCGCCAGTTAATTTCCTTAAAGGAGTGGGGATGCGAACGAGAATGGTCATCTCTGTTTCCTCCGAACGATTAGATTTCCTCGGTCGTTGTATTCCTGACCAGAATAGCCCAATCGGTTCCGTTTATTTTTTCGACTTTCAAGACCTCATAACCTTCATTTGTTAAACTGCGGGGAACGTCGCAGGCCGCCGGCGGGTAGTCCACGATCACCCGCAGCACTTCCCCGGCCCCCATCTCTTCCAAGGTTAACATGGACTCGATGAAAGTATAAGGGCAGATTTTCCCTTTCAGGTTCAGCTCCTTATGAATTTCGACAATCCCTCCATCATTGATTCCGCCCATTTTGGCCCCCTATACAAAACTGCCTTAATTTCTCCTGGGCGAATTTTCCTTCCACGGAAAACATCGCCTCTTCCCCTCCCACAACCTGCTTTCTAATGAGATAGCAATTTTTCCCATCCTGACTAAATCGGGCCAGGATCTCACCAATGGTTTTTTCTGAGGTGAGATCCAAAATGCCGCGGGCAAGGGCTATAGGGCCCCGGAATCCTGCAGGGTGAAAAAGGATTGACCCCCGTGGGGCTAGGGCCCAGATTCGTTCATTCTCCTCTCGGTTTCTACCCACGATGAGTTTTAGCCTGGGGCTCAGGCGAAAATGTCTCCCTATCCTCAGAAAAAGCAAATCTTCTATGGTGTAATTCGGGATGTGAAAAAATATATCCCTGAGGCGGGAGGCCATCAATCTGTCGGTCAATAGACAACCTCCTGCCGGGCAAGGGTAGTCCCGCAGGCCCAAATTCTTTGCCAATTGGATTTGGGATTTTCTTGAACGACCTGAAATGGCCAAGAGCCTTTGCCGATCCACGAGTCCTTCCAATTCCGGAAGGGTAGGGGAGAAGTGCTGGGCCGAGAGAGGCCTAATAATGAAGCCCTGCAATCCACTCTCTTTCTCGATCAACTGTAGAGTCTGGCGATGTTGGGACATCGGCCTTTGCCCCAATACCTCACCGGTTACGATGAAGGATGCTCCCATGGAAGCCATTAATTCCTTGGCTTTCCGGAGCATATAAATCCGGCAATCGATACATGGGTTCATTCCTCGCCCATAACCATGAGGGGGATTCTCCACCATTTTCATGTAATCCATTCCTTTGGGAATAACTCGAATCGGGATGCCCAATTCTTCCGCCACCCTCTTAGCTTGGTGTTTACATCCCTCCTTTCTCGGGGAACAGTTACAAAAAGGACCGGTAAAGTTGACGGCGATCACCTCAATTCCTTGGCCGAGCATCATTTTAACGGCCAGCATGCTATCCAGACCTCCGGAGAGGAGGGCGATGGCTTTCTTATTCCTCCCCACGGCTTTTCCTACGATCTTTCCTTGGCGAGCAAGGCTTCAAACTCGCTCAGTTTGGAATTGATAATTTGCGTTGTACCCACTTTGCCCAATACAGCTTCCTGGGTCTTGAGGCCGTTCCCGGTGATGGACAGAACAATACTCTCATCCTTGGGGATGACCTTTTTTTCAATCAATTTTTGCGCCACCCCCAAAGTTACCCCCCCGGCTGTCTCCGTAAAGATCCCCTCTGTCTCGGCCAGAAGTTTCATACTCTCTATGATTTCTTCATCGCTAACATCCTCTGCCCACCCCCCACTTTCGCGGATGGTTTTTAAAGCATAGAACCCATCCGCCGGATTACCAATAGCCAAGGATTTGGCAATGGTCTGCGCTTTTACCGGTTTAATTAGATCTGCTCGTTCTTTAAACGCGGTAGTAATCGGGGCGCAGCCAGTGGCTTGAGCGCCGTAAATGTGGCATTCTGCCTTTTCCACCAGCCCGACTTTTTGCAGTTCTAAAAAGGCCTTCCAGACTTTGGTAATCAGAGATCCTCCAGCCATGGGAACGACCATGTGCCGGGGCAGACGCCAGCCCAATTGCTCGGCGGTCTCAAACCCGAACGTCTTAGAACCTTCGGCGTAATAGGGGCGAATGTTGATATTTACAAAAGCCCAGCCGTATTTGCCCGCAATTTCACTGCAAAGACGGTTCACCTCATCATAGGAGCCTTTGATGCCGATGAGGTGCGTACCGTAGATGAGGGTACCCAAGACTTTGCCCTGTTCCAAATCCGCTGGAATGAATACATAGCTCCTAAGACCATTGGTGGCTGCCAAGGCCGCCACCGAATTGGCCAGGTTTCCGGTGGAGGCGCAGGCCACCACCTCAAACCCAAACTCTTTGGCCTTGGATAGGGCTACGGCGACGACCCGGTCCTTAAAAGAAAGGGTAGGGAAATTCACGGCATCATTTTTGATATAGAGTTCTGAAGCCCCCCAAGCCTTAGCCAGACGATCAGCTTTGATCAGAGGAGTTCCCCCCACCCGCAATCCGATCATCGGCTCCTCGTCCAAGGGCAAAAGCTCCCGGTAGCGCCACATGGTAAAAGGTCTCCGCCGGATTGCTTCCCGGCTGAGCACTCTCTGGATTCCTCGGTAGTCGTAGTCCACCTCCAGAGGGCCAAAACAGAATTCGCAAACGTGCAGCGGCTCTTTGGGATATTCCCGCCCGCATTCCCGGCACTTCAACGCTTTAACAAAGCTCATCGCCGGCCTCCTCAAAAAAATTTATTAAAAATACCACTTTGTGGTATGCTTTGTCAAGGTGAAAATCTGGAAAAACTCATCTAAAATATAAAGACGTTAAAAGGATAGGAAACTTACCAGGAAAGGAGGAATGAGGATGGCCCGGATCTATGAGGATATCACTAAAACAATCGGCAACACCCCTCTGGTGCGGATCAATCGCCTGGCCCAAGGCAGCGTGGCCGAGGTATTGGCCAAATTAGAGTCCTTCAACCCTCTAAGCAGCGTTAAGGATCGGATTGGCGTCTCCATGATCGAAGCGGCAGAAAGAGCTGGTTTCCTAAAGAGGGGTACGGTCATCATCGAACCCACCTCGGGGAATACCGGAATTGCCCTGGCTTTCGTCTGCGCCGCAAAGGGGTACCGGCTGATCCTCACAATGCCCGAGACCATGTCGGTGGAGCGAAGGACCCTTCTTAAGATGCTGGGGGCGGAGTTGATCCTCACTCCGGGAACCGAGGGGATGGCCGGAGCGATCTGGAAAGCTGAGGAACTTGTCGGAGAGACCCCTAATTCCTGGATGCCCCAACAGTTTAAAAACCCGGCCAACCCGGAGATTCACCGGAAAACCACAGCAGAGGAGATCTGGAGGGATACTGATGGAAGGGTAGATATTTTTGTGGGCGGAGTGGGAACAGGAGGAACCATTACGGGGGTTGCCGAAGTGATCAAGCTGCGGAAACCTGGGTTCAAAGCCATTGCCGTGGAACCCAAGGCCTCGGCAGTGCTCTCCGGGGGCAAACCCGGCCCCCATAAGATCCAAGGGATTGGGGCGGGATTTATTCCCGAGGTTCTCAATACCAAAATAATCGATGAAATCATCCAAGTTACCAATGAGGATGCCCTGGCCACCTCCCAGAGGCTGGCCAAAGAAGAAGGGATACTTTGTGGCATCTCTTCTGGGGCAGCGTTATGGGCAGCCCTGTTAGTTTCCAGGAGGCTGGATAATAAAGGAAAGTTGATTGTGGTGGTGCTTCCAGATACAGGGGAACGCTATCTCAGCACCCCCCTGGCGGAGGCAGCCCGGGAGGGGTTGTAAGGGAGAGATTCGAGGTTCATTTTGGAGGCGAAGACTTTACATTTCCGGCAGATCTGCATCTTTTTATGCCAGGAGTCCTGCGGTTTGCCCCGGCAAATCGTGCCGTTGATGAACCAGCAGAGATGACCTACATGGAATTCCCAGGCCGGGCAGTTCTCCCGCAGAGGAAGGGGGCAATGGCGAATCTGCCAGCAAGGGAGATTATCTTTACCGCCCCCTTTCTTCATGGCCAGTAAGAAAAGCATCTGACGCTCGACGTACACAGGGATTTTTCTCCAGCCCTGTTCGAAGCTCTGGATGGCTTTAAGAGAAGTTCCCAGGATTTGAGACAATTGCTTTTGAGTTTTTTGGAACTTCTGGCGCAATAAATAGAATTCTTTACTCTCCATGGTCTTTCTTCTATGGGTTAAAAAGAGGGATTGACCAAACTTACCACAATGTGGTATATTTAAGCAAGAATTTTTTGCCGCCTACAAGGGGTTTACGAACGATAGGGTTGGCGGCATAGGGCGAAAGGGACGGGTTGCAGTAAACCTTAGAATTTAAAGTTCAAGAACAAAAACACCGATGAAATTTTCAGAAGAGCAAATCCATCGTTACTCCAGGCAGATGATTCTGCCTGGAATTGGGGGGAAGGGCCAGAGGAAATTGACCGAGGCGAAAGTCTTCATTTTAGGGGCCGGCGGGTTAGGATCTCCAGCATCCATCTACCTCGCCGCAGCTGGAGTGGGCACGATCGGATTGGCGGATTCAGACCGGGTCGAGCTCAACAACCTTCAGAGACAGATTCTTCACCGCACCGCTGATGTAGGGGTAATGAAGGTGGAATCGGGCAAAAGGACTCTCGAATCTCTGAACCCGGAAGTGCAGGTTAAAATTTACGCCGGCCGGATCGATGCCGCAAACATCCGGGAGATTATCAGAAGCTATGACGTTATCCTCGATGGCAGCGACAACTTTCCCACTCGTTTCTTAATGAACGATGCCTGCTATTTTGAGAGAAAAACTCTGATTTCCGGAGCCATCCTGCGCTTCGATGGCCAGTTGAGTACCTTCAAGCCCCATGCGGGGGGGCCTTGTTATCGCTGCCTCTTTCCAGATCCCCCACCTCCCGGTTTTGTTCCCAGCTGTCAGGAAGCGGGAATTTTAGGAGCGGTTGCCGGGGTTATCGGCCTTTTGCAAGCCAATGAGGCTCTGAAAGAGATCTTGGGAATCGGACAATCCATGTCCGGGCGGCTCCTCCTTTTCAATGCCTTAAACCTATCCTTCCATGAAGTAAAGGTGAGCAAGAATCCTGATTGTCTTCTCTGCGGGGGGAAGCCCATGATTAAGGAACTTATGGAGTATTCTCAGACCTGCCAGGCTTAAAGCCATGGACAAGATTCCCTCGGGCCAAGAGATTTTAACCGTCCTTTCCATCGCTGGAAGTCTGGAAATCCTCGACCATCGTATTTTCCCGGAGTTGAGCTGAATCCATGAAGATGGGAAAAAGATACAAGTCCCTTTACTTTCCTGCCTTGACCATCGTGGCCACCGTAATTACCCTCCTGGTCATTATTGCTGTGTCCACGTACCGCAATCTAAGCCGGGAGAGAGGAAGGCTGGAGGATTCTTTATTGCAGCAGGGCATGGTCATCATTCGAGCCATGGAGGCGGCAGTGAGGGCTACCTATCCTCTGACCCTTCCGGAACCATCATACCTGCGAAGAATAATGGAAGAGGTTTCTCGAGAGCCGGGAGTCTTTCGCATCCATATCTTCGACGCCGGGGGGGATATTTTGGCTTCCAGCCTGGCAGGCAAAGAGAAAGAAAAAGTTAAAGATGCGGGAGCGCTAAGCCTCTTGATAAAGGAGAAAGGCTTTGTAACCCGTTATCGGGAAATCTCCGACAGAGAGCAGACTTTTGAAATCATCAAGTCTTTCTATCCTCTTTCCTACAGAGACCCATTGGCCTTAGGATGGGGAGCGAAATCCCGGGTTGAACCGCCGGAAGAACTTTTGTCTGAATGGGCTAAGGATAAGATGATTTCTCTAAGTCTGCGCCTGGGCACCTTTGAAAAGGCCAGAGAAGAAGATATTCATCATGCCATCCTCATGGGGGCGATCTTGGTAATTCTGGGGACCGGAACCCTTTATTTCATCTTCATCGTGCAGAACTATTATCTGGTGGACCGAACCTTGGCGGAGATGAGGACTTATACGGAAAATGTCGTTGAGAGCATGGCCGATGGGCTTATATCCCTGGACAACGAGGGAAAAGTTGTCACCCTTAATCGGCGGGCTGGGGAGATATTGGGGGTACCCGAAGAAGAGCTGAAGGGCAAGGAAGTTGGTGAGGTCTTGGGCCAGAACATCAGGGGTCTTCTGATATCAGAGAAGGGGCGGACGATCATTCGGGATAAGGAACTGGAGGTACCGGATCAATCAGGTCGCTTGATTCCCTTAAGTCTCAGCGTGGCTCCTCTTTTGGACGAAAGGAATCAGGAGATGGGTAGAGTGGTATTGATTCGCGACTTGCGGGAGATCCGGGATCTGCGAGAAAAGGTCAGACGAAGTGCCCATCTCGCTTCCCTGGGTCGTCTGGCTGCGGGGGTAGCCCACGAAATTCGCAACCCCTTGAGCTCCATCCGGGGATTCGCCCAGTATTTCCTCCACCGCCTGAAAGGCAAGGAGGAGGAACAGGGGTATGCCTCCATCATGGTCAAGGAAGTGGACCGGCTGAACCGAGTTATTACAGAACTCTTGGATTTCGCCAGGCCCAAAGAGCCCCAGAAGGAACCTTATGCTCTGGAGGAGATTCTGGAGCACTCCTTGAAACTTCTGGAGCCGGAATTGGCGAAGAAAAATGTGGAGATAGAGAAGGAATACGAACCAGGCCTTCCTTTAGCCCTGGTGGATCGCGACCAGCTTTCGCAAGCCTTTCTCAACATTTTATTGAACTCCATGGAATCCATGAATGGAGAGGGAAGAATCAGACTGAACGTCAAGAAGAGAAATGATCCACCTTCTGTGGAGGTCGCTATCTCGGATACAGGCCGGGGAATCTCACCGGAAGACTTGCGCAAGATTTTCGAACCATTCTTCAGTACGAAGCGGAAGGGGACGGGGCTGGGCTTGTCTATTGTGCATCAGATTGTTGAGGGGCATAGCGGAGACATTGTTGTGGAGAGTAGGGAAAGGGAAGGAACAACCTTCTTCATTACTTTACCAGTTAGTGGATAGGAGGCTAACGGAAAAAGAAAAGCCATGAAAGAAAGACCCAAGATATTGGTAGTGGATGACGAGGAGAACCACCGCATCATGCTGCAGGCGGTTCTAAAGGAAGAGGGATATGAAGTCGCTCAAGCGGATGATGGCCTAAAAGCGATCAAGGCTGTAGAAGAGGAGCCTTTTGACCTGATCCTCCTGGACATCCGCATGGCTTCCATGGATGGGATCGAAGCCTTGACCGAGATTCGAAAAATAAGTCCCCGGGTTCCTGTTCTGATTATGACTGCCTACGCTTCCGTGAAAACGGCCGTAGAGGCACTCAAGGCTGGCGCCTTTGAGTACCTGATCAAACCGCTGGACATTGAGGAGTTAAAAATCCTGATCCAAAAAGGCTTGGAGCATTATCATCTCCGGGAGGAGAATATAGCCCTCAGAGAGCGCTTGGGAGAACGTTTCGATTTTTCCACCATTATCGGCAAGAGTCCGAAGATGAAAGCGCTCTTTGAGATGCTCTCTCTCCTTGCTCCGACAGATACCACTGTGTTGCTTCTCGGGGAGAGCGGAACGGGAAAGGAGCTGGTGGCCAATTCCATCCACCAGAACAGCCTCCGGGCCAAGCAGCCTTTTATCAAGGTATCTTGCGCTGCCCTGCCGGAAACGCTCCTGGAAAGTGAGCTTTTTGGACATGAAAAGGGCGCTTTCACCGGAGCCATTGCCCGCCGAGAAGGAAGGTTTCAGTTGGCCCACCGGGGAACGATCTTTCTTGATGAGGTAGGGGAGATGAGTCCGGCCACACAGACTAAGCTCCTACGTGTGTTGCAAGAGAAAGAGTTTGAGCCTTTGGGTAGTACCCGCACAATGAAAGTCGATGTTCGGATCATTGCTGCTACGAATAAGGATTTGGAGAAAGAAGTTCGAGCAGGGCGTTTTCGGGAGGATCTTTACTACCGGTTAAACGTGGTTCCTGTTTTCCTGCCTCCCCTTAGGGAACGGAAGGAAGACATTCCGGCCCTGGCCGTTCATTTTTTCAAGATCCATCGAGATAAAAATCGGAAGGGATTGAAAGATATATCCGGAAAGACGCTGGACCTGTTGGTCCGTTACGACTGGCCCGGTAACATCCGGGAGCTGGAAAATTGCATTGAGCGCGCGGTGATTATGGCCAGGGGAGAGGTTATCGTTCCAACAGATCTGCCCCTCCATATCCAGGCTTTGTCTAATGGAAAAGAAGCACCCCGGGACACCCTTCCTTCAGGAATCAGCATCCAGGAGGCGGAGAAAGCCCTGATCCTGAAAACCCTGGAAGATACCGGAGGTAACCGCACCCGGGCTGCCGAGATTTTGGGGATCAATCGCCGGACGTTGCAGAACAAGCTTAAAGAATATGAGTTTAAGTCTCCGGTGAAATGAAAGGAGGTGAATATAATGAGTTGATTGGAGCTTTGGCTTCCTGCTGAAAAACTTCCCACTTTATTCTTTGGCCAACGTAAAATCGGGAAAAAATTTAGCATCCGCCCGCCTTCCTGAACAATCCACCATCCCTCTAAAAAAAATTTTTATCTGAAATTCACGCCAGTTACCCCTGTTCATGGGCTACCATTTTCTCGTTGGCATCTCCATTGCTAGACCGGGAAATTTAGAGAGAAAGGGATGCTTCCCTACTTATGCGAACCGGAGATTTCCAAACGGCGGCGGGGAAGGCAAAATGTAAGGAGCGTTAGTTGAGCCTTAAGAATTGTGCCCACTGTGGTAAAGAGACCGACGAAGGAAACCTTTACTGCACAGATTGTCAGGAAAGATCCATAGTCCAAAAACCCAGAAGATTGTTGATTTTCAGTGTCATTTTTTCATCCCTCCTTCTAATTCTAATGGGGTCGCTGTTATGGCATGGAGGAGTTCGATCCTGGGACCTTTCTCTGGATGTAATCCTGAGAAGGCCAGCAGTGGTGATCAATGGGGAAAAAATCTCCCGGGCTGATCTAAAGGCAAGGTTGAGAATTATCCGGGGCATATTGGAGCGCCAATACGGTAGAGACCTTTTCGCCGGGGATAGGGGCCGGGCACTTTTGATAAATCTGGAAAATGAAGTTCTGGAAGGAATGTTAGAGGAAAAATTGGTAGCCCAGGAAGCTAAGAAACTGGGAATCCAAATTAGCGATGAGCAAGTCAGACAAGAGGTGGAGCAGGTCACCAGAGAAATTTTTGGTACCCGGGAAAAGTTTCAGGAGAGACTCCGGGAAGATGGGATGTCCAGAGAAGATTTGCAGAACAACATCCGCCATCTGCTTCTCCTGGAAGCAATAAGAAGAGCCAAAGCCCAAAAGGGTTCAGACCCGGAGACAAGCTTTAATGCCTGGTTGCTTCAGGCGAGACGAAATGCCCAAGTGGTCATTTATTATCGGAGAAGTGGGGAAAGGAGCGCTTCTCTCTTTGCAGACGATTGCTGCACCTTAGGAGGATCTGGTGGCTGCTCCGGGAAGCAATCCTTGGGCGGCCGTCCAGTCGACCCGGATACCGAAAGCCAGGCCAAGAAAATTGCCCTGGAAGCCTACCGGAAGACAAATCGCTCAGAGCAAGCGGTGATCGCCAGAGTTACAGATTATGGCTGCCACGTTCAAGTAGACATCCATAGAGAGGGGAAAATCGAAAAATCTTACACTTACCAAGGAGGGAGAGTTTTTGAAATTTTTTGAGAAGGGAGGAAAGAGATGGGTATGAAAAAGAAATCAAACCAAATTGCGGATTACGAAGGGAAGCGAGAAAAATTGTTAGAGGAGATTTCCACTTTGGATTTTATCTTTAAGCGCCTATCGAAATCTAAGAAATTTCACTTGATCGCCTTGCTGGCAGTAGCCCTGCCGGTTTCCTGGTGGATTTTAAGGGAATCCCCCCCTACTGGATCGGAAGGGACACCGCGGAGTCCGGTTATGGAAAACGTGAGTTATCAGGGTCGGTCAGTGGCTATGACAAAGGTGGAGGCGATTGTGGGGAAAGGGGTGGTGGAAGTACCCGTAGATTTAGTGAAGGAAAAAAAATTAATTTATTTTGAATACCGGCAGGGGGATACCCGCATTCCTATGTTAGCCTATATTACACCGTCTGGAAGACTTGTAGCGGCGGTGAGTATCTGCGAGCCCTGCAATTCAACGAGTTTTCATATCGAAGGAAATGAGATGGTTTGCAACGCTTGTTTCACGCGCTGGAACCTGGAAACTCTGAAAGGCATCAGCGGGGGTTGCCTGAATTATCCGCCGGATGTCCTTCCCCATTTTATCCGGGAAGGAAAGGCAATGATCAAAGGAAATGATGTTATGAACTGGAAGCCCAGGGTAATAAGAGGGTAAGCATGCGGCTCCATCATATTTCTCTTAGCAATTTGAAGAGACGAAAGGCAAAGGCGGCCTTCACGCTTCTGGGGCTTCTGATTGGAGTCAGCACGGTGGTAATCCTGGTTACCCTCACCCGGGCCATGGAAGAAGACATCGGGAAAAAACTGGATGAGCTGGGTGCTAACATTTTAATTATTCCCAAATCTCATGGCCTGACTTTAAACTATGGAGGGCTGCGATTTTCTGCGGTGACTCTGGAGGTTCAGCCATTGCGCCAAGGGGACCTGAAAAAGATCCGTTCGATCCCCAACCATGAGAACCTTTCCATCGTTGCTCCCAAACTGATTACCTCTACGAGGGTGAACGGGACCGAAGCCCTGCTGGTGGGGGCGGATTTTCAAGAGGAACTTCGGTTAAAAAAGTGGTGGAGGATTATCCCTGCCGCGCCCATGGATAAGGAGGGCCCAGGTCAGAAGGTCTCTGATCGAATGGATCATTCGCCAGGGCGTCAAGGAAAGAGCGCCTATACGCTAAGGGATTCTCTGACCGTGAAGGACCTCCTGGTCGGTGCGACGGCGGCCCACCATCTGAATTTGCGGGAAGGGCAGTCTGTGGAGATTCACGGCCAGTCCTTCCAGGTTCGGGGAGTTTTGGAAGAGACCGGCTCCCAGGATGATTCCCTGATCTTTGCTGACCTGGGCCGGGTGCAAAAGATCTTTGAGCGACAGGAACAGCTTTCCCTTGTCGAAATAGCCGCCTTCTGCAATACCTGTCCCATCGATGAGATGGTGCATCAGATTTCTGAAGCCTTACCCGGGGTAAAAGTCACAGCCATCAAGCAGACTGTGGAATCGCGGATGGAAACTGTTCGGCATTTTAAGCGTTTCTCCGTGGGGATTTCTGGCGTGGTTTTGCTCATTGGTTCCTTGATCGTCTTCACCACCATGATGGCTTCGGTGAATGAACGGACCCGAGAGATCGGTATTTTTCGGGCAGTCGGGTTTCGAAAATGGCATATCATTCAGGTCATCCTCTGGGAGGCTTTTCTGATCGGCCTCTTGGCGGGCATCTTAGGGTATTTGATCGGGATGGGCTCATCGCGGTTGGCCTTACCCTTTTTCCTGCAAACGCCAGGAGCCAAAATCTCCTGGGATATACTCATGGCTTCATTAGCGACGGGGGTCTCTGTGACTTTAGGCTTGACCGCCAGCATCTATCCAGCTTTAAGGGCCGCCAGGCTGGATCCGGCAGAGTCTTTGAGAGCAATATGAGAAAATGCGGATTGCGGAATGCGGAATTCGGAATGGGAAAAGCAAAAATGGAAGCCAATTTGCGAAGCGAAGAAAAAGGCAAAGCAGATGAGTTTGATTGAGATCAAAAAAATCAGCAAATACTATGAAAGCGAGGGGGAACGGGTCGCTGCTTTGAAAAGCCTGGATTTGACCATCAAAGCTCAAGAATTCATCTCGGTTATGGGACCATCTGGTTCGGGGAAAAGTACGTTTCTCAATATTTTAGGTGGATTGACCTATCCATCGGAAGGAGAATTGGTAGTAGATGGAATCAACATCTATAAACTGCCGGGCGAGAAGCTTGCGGACTATCGAAGGGAGTATATCGGGTTCGTATTCCAGTCTTTCCAGCTCCTTACTTATTTGACCATTCTGGAGAACGTAATGTTGCCCCTGGCCATTCTCCCATACAGGAATGGCAAAGAGAGGGAGATGGCCTTGCGGATTTTGGAGAAGGTAGGGCTCGGGGATAAAGGGCGCCGTCTGCCCAACCAGCTTTCCGGAGGAGAACAGGAGCGAGTGGCCGTTGCTCGGGCATTGGTGAATAGCCCCCCCATTATCCTGGCGGATGAACCTACCGGGAACCTGGATTCGAAGGCAGGCAAAGAGATCATGGAGCTGCTCAGAAGTTTAAACTCCGAGGGCCAGACGATCATCATGGTTACTCATAATCCATTGAATGCCGAGTATGCTCATCGGATCATCCAGCTCAAGGATGGACAGATCCAGTGATAATTTTTGAAAATCTTTCAGGAGAAGAATGGGGAGACAGAGGCCAGCCTCCAGCCCAAATGATCCATATATGAAACTCCATTCGCTAAAATTTTTATTTTTTTTGGTGATAGCCCTCATACTTTTGGTCAACGAGGGATGCATGCGCATGTATTTCGTTGAGGCCAAAGAAGATAAAGGGAAAGAGTTGAAGAAGGCGGGGCAATGGAGACTTTTAGATGAATCGCTTCGCACAGACAGCCAAGGAGACGTAACGATCGAAATTCGATTTGTGGGAATTACGATTCGGGAAGACCTTGCCTTTAATGTGAAGATAACCGGCCATTCAGTAAAGCTTGGCCAGTATCCATTGGATAAGCAATCGATTCTTTCGAATGATAAGGGCAAAGAGGTTCAGCCTTCCAAATGGGAGATTTCGTATCTTAGTATGGATGGGATATATGGAACAGTATACTTCCCGGCCAAAGATGCCTCTGGCAGTCCATTGCTTGCCCAAAACGTTAATACTGTTACCTTAACGCTTAAAGAACTGGGAGGGATCGCCGAGCGGGTTTTCCAATGGAATTTGGAGGGGAAAGGAGCCAAAGGTAAGATCTTTTGCTTTGACGATGATTTCGGGATGCATGTTAGCTTTTCCAACTTTTGGCGAGCTGTTAAGGATGCATTAAAGCCAGCTCAAAAGGAAAGTAAGTGAATGGAGTCCCGAAAGCTTTTGATCTAAGAGACAGGCGTTCCCGCGCCTGCAAAAAATAAGAGTCTTTGCTAAGGGTCAGAGGATAAATTGCAAAGCATCGACGGAGAGGGAAGTGAAGTTTACCCATGAGCTTTAAAACGCGGAAAGATCAAATATTGGCAAAATTATTTAAAAGATACCCTACTCTTGTGCAAAGGTGGGCTAAAGCCCATAATTTTGTCGTCAATGCCAACACCCCCTGGGCGGCCTTAACGAAAGAACTTCGTGCATGTCGGGTTGCTCTGGTCACCACCGCAGGTGTCCATCTTCACTGGCAATCCGCCTTTGACATGAAAGACAAAGAGGGAGACCCCACATTTCGGCAAATTCCTTCCAATATAGACCCAAATGACCTTCGGATTACACACAATTATTATGATCATCGCGATGCCGACCGAGACATCAACGTGGTCCTCCCAATTAAGAGGTTGAAGGAGCTTGAGGCGGAGGGGTTTATTGGAGAGGTATCACCCCGACATTTTTCTTTTATGGGGCATATCCTGGGACGGCATCTGAACACATTGGTCAAGCAAACAGGGCCGGAAGTGGCCAGAATCCTAAAAGAGGATGGCGCCGACGCAGTGTTCCTAACACCAGCTTGAGGGTTCTGCAATCAGTCCGTGGGGCTGATCCAGAGGACTATCGAGGCGGAGGGAATCCCCACAATATCCATTTCCCTTAATCGGACGATTACCGAGAAGGTGAAGCCGCCAAGGGCATTACTTGTGGGCTTCGCGTTGGGTCATCCCATGGGGAATCCTTTCGATAAAGAGATCCAAAGACAGATCTTGATAGAAGGATTGAGGCTACTAAAGGAGATTAGGGAAGCCGGGGCAATTGTGGAGGGGGAGAATGCAAGCTTTGCAGGATAAAGGCCGACGGAATTTACAATTCTTAATGGATTCATGAAAAGAAAAGTGATCTGTGATTATAAAGACAATCCTTTCATCCTCCCTTGGAACATTCCTAATCATGGCAATAAGAAATACTGCTTTTTTTCAAAAAAATAAGCAGTTCACCCTATTTCCTTCTTTTCTGATTTGAAGCGAAAATTAATTATTTTAAGTACTTAGGGAAATAATGGAAAAAGAAAAAATTGGCCGCGGAAAATAGGAAGTGATGTGATGAAGATGCAATTTTTAAAAATAATGTTGATCGCTCCAGCCTTGATCTTGATCCTCCAAGGTTGCATGCTTATGCATTTCATGGATGATCACCATTCCAAAATGATGGGGCATGATTCCAAGGACCATTCGGGCGACAAGCATGGCGAGATACGATCCAGAGGACAGCAGCCAATCCATCCCCTGGATGTAGAGCCCCGCAAGGATATCCAGGGAGGGGTTACTGTGGAGATTCGATTTGCTGGCCTAATGAGACAGGGAGAAATTGCCTTCGCGGTTAAAATGAATACGCACTCAATGGATCTTAACCAGTATCCGCTGGATCAATTGTCCACCCTTATTGATGATCAAGGAATCCAGGTCAAGGCATCTAAATGGGAAACATCCAGACCCACCGGCCACCATGTATCTGGAACCTTATATTTTCCCATCAAAGAGGCATCTGGGAAAATGTTGCTCACCCCAGGGGCACGGAAGCTGACTTTAGTCATTAGGGAATTAGCAGGAATTCCGGAGCGAGTATTCCGGTGGGAAGTCTCTTCCGGAAGTTGAACGAGAGAACCATGCAAAAAATCCTTTGCGTTGACGATGACCCGAGCATTCTTGAGCTTTATAGCGAAGATCTTTCCGAGGAAGGATATAAGGTTATCCTGGCGAAAAATGGCAGAGAGGCTGTGGCAGAATTCGCGAAAGAAAAAGCTGATGTAGTTGTCATGGATATCCGCATGCCGGTGATGGATGGCATCGAAGCCCTGGCGGTCATGCTGGGCAAAGACCGCCAAGTCCCCGTGATTTTGAACACGGTATATCCTCAGTATCGAGAGAATTTCATGACTTGGGGAGCTGAAGCTTATGTGATGAAATCATCAGACCTTACGGAGCTCAAGCAAAAAATCCGCGAAGTCCTGGAGAGACGGAAAAAGTCCGCCAAATCTTGATTTACCCGAGGAATTTAGATGGCTAAAGACCCGATCTGCGGCATGACGGTTAAGGAGGAAAAAGGGCTGAAGTCCAACTACACAGGCCAGACCTACTATTTTTGTTCGGAATTCTGCAAAAATCTTTTTGAGAAAGACCCGGAAAGGTATGTTGCTCTGGTTCGTCCCTGTGCGGCCCCGGACACGGAAAAGGAGAGAAGCATCGCCTACTTTTCTATGGAGGTGGCCATCGATCCCCGGATACCAACTTACAGCGGTGGCCTCGGAATCTTGGCCGGAGATACCCTGAAATCCTGCGCTGACCTGAAAGTGCCCATCGCTGCGGTCAGCTTGCTCTATGAGAATGGCTATTTCTATCAAAAGTTAGATGAGCTGGGGAATCAATATGAGTTCCCCGTCCATTGGAGTCCTCAGAATTATTTGAAACCATTGTCGAGGAAGATCGAAGTTCAGATGGCTCAATACGCCCCAAAGACCCATGGAGGCTTCGGGAACGTCAGGTATGAAAGCTGTTCATAATGGCGTGCCCAATTTTAGCATTCTTGATGGCTGGTGGATTGAAGGGCATATCGAAGGGGTCACCGGCTGGTCTATCGGATCAAAGTCAGGCGAATCGGAAGGCGAGGATAGGGAATCTCAAGAGATTTATGAAAAATTAGAGAATATCATTTTGCCAATGTATTACCAGGAGAGGGAGAAATGGCTGGATATTATGCAGCATAGCATTGCCTTTAATGCCTCTTTCTTCAATACCCAAAGGATGGTGCAGCAATATGTCTTGAACGCCTACCTTGAATAACTCGTGATTTTGAGAATAGATCAAGTAGTGATTTGACGAGTGAGGGAGGACCCTTGAAGAAGAGGGTGACCTTAATTCTTTTTTTAATCATTATGTTTTCATGGAATACCCATATGGCAATTGCGGTATTCTTGGAGGCAGGAGCGCAGAAATTCAAGACTCCTGTAGAAGCCCCTCACTTCAAATTAAAAGACCTGGGTGGAGGCCAAATTTCTTTAAACGAATTTAGGGGTAAGGTCATCGTCCTAAATTTTTTCACCATATGGTGACTAGATTGTCGGAAGGAGTCTCCTTCTTTTGCTAAATTTCATGAAGAGTTTAAGGACACCGATTTAGTTATTATCAAAATCGCGATTAAGGAAAAAGAAAAGGATTTATTGAAATATAGGAAAGAGTTCAATATTGTCTCTCCCATCCTCGTTGATCAAAATGGCTATGCGGCTAAGGCTTACGGTATTTGGAATCATCCCGTATCGTTTTTTATTAATCGAGATGGAAAGATCGTCGGCAGAAAATTCGGTGGAAATGATTGGACATCGGGGGAGACGAAAAATCTTATCCAGCATCTCTTAAAGGAAACGAGATGATGCTGATGGAGGATTTAATTCCGCAGAATATTTTAAGAACCCTCTCCTATAATATCATCATCCTCATCTTCGGCCTTCTGGGAACTGGCTGTACTATTCCCGAAAGTGGGACAACGCTCCATAGGCTTTTCCCCAAAGACTATGTCCACCCCCTCACAGAGATTAATTTCGAGAAGGTGATGAATGAGAATCGAGGTTTGAAAATTCTCGAAGAGAATGCCACGACTGTAAATGACTGCTACAGGGGAGGCGTTCAGACGAAGGAAGAGGGAGAGAGATTGCTCAAAGACGAGAAATGGGAACAGGCTCGAATTCATTTCGAAAAGTCAAATAAATTTTTGCGAATTGTTCTAAATTATCTTCCAGAGGATGAGGCCTACCGAAATTTTCATGGAGATGAAGTAACGATCTTCATGCCCAATCTGTTGATGGCTGATAATTACCTAAAATTGATCAAAATCTATAAGGAGATGAAATTAGATAAGGAGTTCTCCAAAGCGAAACAAAGAGCGGCGGATTACCTTTATCGATCTCTGAAGAGCGTCAAGACCGAGTGGGCCTACGAGATAAAAAAGAAATTGGAAAGGGAAAATGTTTCTCTGCAAAAATCTCAGGATGGGCTTAGCGAGTGCATCCCCAGCCAGCTTTCTGGAGGAGAACAGGAGAGAGTGGCCATTGCCTGGGGAGGATTGTGATTGAGAAATTTAAATTTCATACCGATAAATTTGTTGCCGGGTCCGGATTTAGAATCTTTTTAGGGGAGCTTCTCAGAAAAAATATTCACCTCTTTATATGAGAAACAGTGGTAAAATCTTAATTTTAGAGAAGGGTAATCATGGTTAAGAAATTCAGTCCGGTTGTTTGGTGGGGTTGATTGTGGTCTTCTATTATGGAGGAAGCTTCAGTCCAAAGGAAAGAGGCCCTTAGCCCGTACAATGGATGATTGGGAGGGCGGGATGGAAAAGGAAGGCAAATATGATGAAAGATAACACTTTCATTCGATTCTTGCTTTTATGCTCAGAAACAGATGAAGAAGGAAGAAGAAGGGGGAAGGTGATGAGGTGTGTGCGGAAAGGTTGGGCCATGCTGATGGTGACCTTGACTTTTTCAATCTTGACCTCCTTAGCATGGTCGGCAGAGCCAGTCCGGTTGGAAGAGTTGGAGAAAAAATTGATCGAAGGGGCTTCTGTTTCGGATCTGGTGACCTATGCTTATAAGACGAACCCGTCAATTAAGGCGGCCCGGGAGGCCTGGAAGGGAATGATTGAACGATACCGGGTGGAGACCGGTTTTCCGGACCCCGAGATTGGCTTCTCCTATTTCCCTGAGCCTTTGATGAGCACGCATGAAGTGATGATCTCCCAAATGATCCCCTTCCCGGGGAAGCTTTCCCAAGCCGGAGAAGTGGTGAAGGCCGAGATCGAAATGGCCCGTCTGGAGTACGATAAGACTGTGAGGGATACTGTCGTGGGGGTTCGGGAGTCCTACCATGAGCTCTTTTATATCAAAGATGCGAAAAGAGTGGTGGCCTTGACCCGGGATCTTCTGGAGCACCTGCGAAAAGTGGGGGAGACGGCCTATGCCCAGGATAGGGCAACCTTTTTCGACGTAGTCAAAGCCCAATCCCAACTGGCCCAGTTGCAATATGATGCCGTCCTTCTGGAAGAACTGGAACAAACGGAGAAGGCTCAGTTGAACGCCCGCCTGAGTCGGCCGCCTGGCGCCGAGATCAAGTTGTTGGATGGGGAAACTCTTCCTCCCATTGTATACAAGCTCGAGGAGATCTATGAGTTGGCGCAGAAATATCAGGAAGAAATCCGCATGGCCGAAGCCCAGATCAATAAGGCCAGGGCCAAGGTAGGCTTGGCCAAATACGAATATCTGCCCATGTTCCGGCTTGGTGCTTCCTATGCCAGAGGAAATCCGGACATGGTGCCCGAGGAATTTAGAGACGCGGTAGGAGTCCAATTTGGGCTTTCGATCCCTCTATGGATTAATAAAAATGTGGGCCGGGTGGAAGAAGCCCGGGCCGAAGAGCGAAAAGCCCTTTCGATGAAAACGAGCCAGATAAACGAGACCCATGCCATGATTCGCAATGTCTATTTTCGAGTGAAAAATTCAGAGAGGCTCATTCGCCTCTACCGGGATCAACTTCTGCCCCAGGCATCTCAGGCCATGGAAATTTCCGAGACCTGGTTTCGGGAAAAACAGGGCAGTTTCTCTGATTTTTTGGAAACCCAAGCGGTTTTCTACAACTTTCAGTTAGCCTTGGCAAGAGCCAAGGCCGATTATGGGCGATATTTGGCTCAACTGGAAAGGCTCGCCGGCCGTAGTTTGACCCACGAAGGGGCAAAGAATTCGGAAAAGGGGGCGAGATGAAGAGGGGATTTTTTCCGATAATACTCCTTTGCCTATTGGTGGCCACCCCGGCCTGCACCGGATACCAGGAGCTTATCAGGAACTGGGAAAGATATGAGCCGACCCCATTTTACCGGGATTACGCGAAAGCAAGGCCAGGGATCGAGATTCCGCCCGCGCCCCGGAATGCGAATTTTGAAAACCAGGTAGCTAAGATTAAGGAGATGAAAAAAAAGTGGGAAAAAGCCCTGGAGACAGTGGAGGAAGAAGGAGCCTTCTTAAGGCCTGAACTTAGCCGTTTTAGAGAGCTATTCCCGGCCTCGACCGATCCTTCTATTGGCGAGGCGGTCCTGGCCAGAGGTTTTTCTCTTCAAGATCTGGAGATCCTGGCCTTGGTGCGAAATCCCGGGGTGAAAGGGGCAGAGCGAACTCTGCGGGCCTCCATAGAAGCTTACAGCCAGGTCTGGAATCTGGATGAAATCCTCAGACAGTATACAGCCTTTACCGAATCCCTCATGAGCGGAATTGGCCCCATGGTAGGTGAAGAAGCGATAGAAATGAAATTTCCCTTCCCCGGCGTTCTGGCCCTGAAAGGGGAGATCGTGACCCAGGAGGTAAAAGCCGCAAGAGAAACTCTGGAAATTGCCCGAAGAACGGCCATCACCGAGAGCCGCAAGGCTTACTGGAACTTTATCTTTTTCATTCGGGCGCAGGAAATTAACCGAGAAATGCTGGGACTTCTCCAACATCTGCAGGCTGTGGCCACCACCCGGTACGAAACTGGAGAGACGAGTTTTCAGGATCTGATAAAGATTCATATTGAAAGGGATAAATTAGAAGAAGAACTGAAAACCCTGAGGGAAGAGCAACGCAATTTTGAGGTGAAGATACTGGAGATTCTGGATTTACCGCCCACGACGAAAATGGGTGTCCCAACAGCTCTTGTACCCCCAAAAGAGGTTCCACACCCGGATAGTTTATTTCCCATTGCTTTAAAGAGCAGGCAGGAACTGAGGCAGATGAGCGCCATGATCGCTAAAATGGAACGAATGATCGAGATGGCGGAGACAATGATCTACCCGCCATATTCGTTAAGCCTCTCCCTCTTTCAAGACGAGGCGATATCTCAGGTGGGAGCCATGAAGATGCAAGAGCCCTTCCCCGCGAAGACTACGGCCTCCATGGGTGCGGGCCTTCCCAAGATGCCATGGTATGGGAAAAATGACGCCTATTTGCGGGAGACCCGGCAGAAGCTCGCAGCTCTAAGGGAAGATCTCAAAAAGATGGAAAATGAAACCATTTTCATGGTCCGGGAGGCATGGTTCCGCCTGGATCAGGCCCGGCGGGAAGAGGCGCTCTACGCCGAGCGGGTGGTAAATCTCTCCCAGGCGGCCCTGGAGGTTTCCACTCGCGGCTATGAAACGGGTAAAGTGACTTTTGCCGACGTTATCGACTCTTATACCGGCTGGCTTAATGATAATCTGTCTGCAGAGCGGAGACGAAGTAATTTAGGTATTTCCCGTGCTGAACTACAAGAAGTATTAGGGGTGGGATGGAAAGATTGAGTTTTATGATTTTATTCATATTAGGGGAAGGAATATGAAAAGGTTAATTTGGTTGGATCTATTCTTGGTCATCCTGGTCATCTCTTTTCTGGCCTTTGGATGTGGCCAGGAGAAATCGGTTACGGCTCAAAGCCAGGGGATGAAGCCTGAGGCCAAAAAAGTAGAAGGAAAGAAAAAAGACCAAGATATGGAGATGGAGATGAAAGGGCTGACTCTGGAGTCGATCCAGAAAGAGGGAAAGATGATGGAGGTCACTCCTGGCATGGTCCAGATTTCTCCCGAACGCCAGCAGATGATCGGAGTTAGGTTCGGTACAGTGGAGAAAAAGAACCTGGAGAAAGTAATCCGTACCGTAGGAAGAATCGATTACGATGAAAAGAGGCTGGTCACCGTTTCTCCCAAAATCGGGGGCTGGATCGAAGATCTCTATGTGAATTTCACGGGCAAATACGTCAAGAAAGGCGAGCCCCTTCTAACCATCTACAGCCCTGAGCTGGTTTCTGCCCAGGAAGAGTATCTCATCGCCCTCCGTACGGCCAAGAGTTTGGTAAAGAGCGGGAGTTCTCTGGTGGAACCTGCGAGGCGGCGTCTAAAGCTGTGGGATATCACTGACGATCAGATCAAAGCTCTGGAAGAGAGCGGGCAGGTGCGGAAAACCCTGACCCTTCACTCCCCCTTCGATGGATTTGTTCTGGAAAGAACGACCTATCAAGGTATGAATGTGATGCCCGGAATGGCCCTGTACAGATTGGCGGACCTCTCCGTCGTCTGGCTCTACGCTGATATTTACGAATACGAACTTCCCCTCATCCGTTTGGGACAACAGGCAACCATTCGACTATCCTATTATCCGGGAGAAACCTTTGAGGGAAAGGTTATTTATATCTATCCTTATCTGGACTCAGTGACCCGCACGGCAAAGGTTAGGTTCGAGTTTTCCAACCCCCACGAGAAGCTGAAACCGGAGATGTATGCCAATGTGGAAATCAGGATGCCCCTGGGTACGAAACTCGCCGTCCCTGAAGGGGCGATCATCGATACAGGTCTCCGGCAGGTGGCCATGATCGACCGGGGCTCCGGATACTTCGAACCGAGAGAAGTAAAGTTAGGAACGAAAGTGGATCATTACTATGTTGTGATCGGAGGACTCAAAGAAGGGGAGCGTGTCGTGACCAGTGCTAATTTCCTCATAGATTCTGAATCAAAATTCAAAGAGGCCATTGGCGGAATGGCCGGGATGGAACATGGAACCCATGGAAAATAACTCAGACCTCAAAAATCCGCAAAATAAATCCCCCCGTGCCCCCCTTTTATAAAGGGACGGGGGGATTTCTTAGAAGAGAAGACTATGATTGAAAAAGCCATCGATTACTGCGCCAATAACCGGTTCATGGTTTTTGTCGTGGTTTTCCTGCTCATGCTGGGGGGAGTCTACTCCATAAAGGGAATCCCCCTGGACGCGGTCCCGGATATCTCCGATGTCCAGGTGATTGTTTACACCACATGGGAAGGAAGGAGCCCTGATCTGGTGGAAGACCAGATCACCTACCCTATTGTCACTGCCCTCATTTCAGCCCCCAAGGTAAAGACGGTGCGGGGATTCTCTGATTTCGGTTTCTCTTATGTTTATGTGATCTTCGAAGATGGAACGGATATTTACTGGGCCCGGTCGCGAGTCCTCGAGTACATGCAGCAGATCACCGGGAAATTGCCCCCAGGAGTCACTCCGGTGATCGGCCCTGATGCCACCGGGGTTGGCTGGGTATTTGAATATGCCCTGGTCAGCCAAACCGGGGAATACGATTTGGCCTATCTAAGGACCCTGCAGGATTGGTACATCCGCTATGCTTTGGCCAGCGTGGATGGCGTGGCCGAGGTGGCCAGTGTGGGGGGATTTGTCAAGCAGTATCAGGTCAACATCGATCCCAATCGCATGTCCGCTTATAGCCTCTCCATCCGCGATGTGATGGCCAGGATCAGCGCCTCCAACAGCGACGTGGAAGGGAGGCTTCTCGAGTTTGGCGGAAGAGAATACATGGTGAGAGGACGGGGGTACATCAAAAGCGTCTCCGATATTGAGAAGATCGTCGTGGGAACAAATAGACAGGGGACGCCTATCCTTTTGCGGGACGTGGCCAATGTGACCCTGGGCCCGGAGATGAGAAGAGGGATTGTGGAATTGAATGGGCAGGGAGAGGTGGCCGGGGGAATCGTGGTGATGCGGTTCGGAGAGAATGCCTTAGATGTGATCGACAACGTGAAAAAGAAGATCAAAGAGATTGAACCAGGCCTTCCCAAAGGAATTAAGATCGTCCCCACCTATGACCGTTCGGAGCTGATCCACCTCTCCATCGAAAACCTGCAAAGAACCCTCATCGAAGAGATGATCGTGGTCAGTTTGGTGATCATCATCTTCCTTCTCCACTTTCGCTCCGCCTTCGTTCCTATCTTTGCCCTACCCATTGCCGTTATCGCCTCTTTTATTCCTATGTATTATCTGCGGATCACTTCTAATATCATGTCTTTGGGCGGTATTGCCCTGGCCATTGGCGTCCTGGTAGACGCTTCCATTGTCATGGTGGAGAATGCCTATCGTAAACTATCGGAGGGAACCGAAGAAGAGAGGATCCAGGGCTTCCAGACCATCATCCGGGCAGCCAAACAGGTGGGCAGACCCATCTTCTTTGCTTTGGTCATTATCATCATCTCCTTCATCCCCGTTTTCCTGCTGGAGGCCCAGGAGGGAAGGATGTTCAAGCCCCTGGCCTTCACCAAGACCTTTGCCATGGTGGCCTCTTCCCTGCTGGCTATCACTTTGGTTCCGGTGTTGATGACTCTCTTCATTAGAGGGAAGAAACTGAAGCCCGAGTCGGAGAATCCGGTCTCCAAATTTTTCATCAGGCTTTATCGCCCCTTTATCGAATGGGCTCTAAAATATAAATGGACTGCCCTGATCATCAACTTCGCAGTCGTTCCTGCAACGATTCTCCTTCTCATCTTCTTCCCTATCGGCAGTGAGTTCATGCCTCCCCTCTACGAAGGGACGATCTTCTACATGCCCATCACCAGTCCGGGCATCTCCATAACCGAGTCCGGAAGACTCATGGCCATCCAGGATAAGATTCTCAAGAGTTTTCCAGAGGTCCATACGGTCTTTGGGAAGGCAGGCCGGGCAGAGACCTCAACCGATCCGGCTCCTTTCAGCATGTGGGAGACTGTGGTCCATTTGAAACCAAAGGAGGAGTGGCGCAAGGTTAAAAAGGATTATTCCTTCCTGCCTCAATGGCTGAGGCCACTGGCCGAGAAGATCTTTGGGAGCCATCGGACGATCACCTATGAAGAGCTGGTGAATGAGATGGATAAAAAGATGCAGTTCCCGGGGCTGCAAAATGCCTGGACCATGCCCATCCGGGCCCGAATCGACATGCTGACTACCGGGATTCGAACCCCTGTAGGAATTAAGATTTCAGGGGCCGACCTCAAAACGATCGAAGAAATGGGCATCCACGTCGAGATGATCCTTAAAGAAGTTCCTGGAACTCGTTCGGTTTATGCGGAGAGAGTGGCCGGAGGCTATTTTGCCGACATCCGAATCAAACGGGAAGAAATTGCCCGGTACGGCCTCACCGTCGGAGAGGTCCAGGATGTCATTCAAACCGCCTTAGGGGGAATGAACGTCACCCGAACCATCGAGGGCCGGGAACGGTATCCGGTCAACATTCGCTATCTGAGGGAACTCAGGGATGACCTGGAAAAAGTGAAAAGGATTCTTGTTCCCGTCCGCATGGGCGGTTCGGGTGGAATGGCCGGAATGACAGGAATGGGAGGGAAAGGGAGTTCAGCGTCTTCTGGAGCAGTCGCTCACGTTCCTCTAACGCAACTGGCTGATGTTTACCTGACCACCGGTCCAGCCATGATCCGCAATGAAGATGGGATGCTTACCGGTTATGTCTACGTGGATGTGGTGGGCAGGGACATTGGAAGCTACGTCACTGAAGCTAAACAAGTCATCAAAGATAAACTAAAGCTCCCCCCCGGATACTCCCTTTCCTGGAGCGGCCAGTATGAACATAAACTTCGCGCCGAGGAGCGGCTAAAAATCGTCCTGCCCATTGTATTCTTTGTAATCTTTGTCTTGCTATATATGACGTTTCACTCCGCCTTGGAGGCATCCATAGTCATGTTGTCCGTGATCTATGCGATGACCGGCGGGGTCATCCTTCAAAAGATCTTAGGCTATAACTTCAGTGTAGCTGTCTGGGTGGGATACATTGCCCTTTATGGCGTCGCTGTCCAGACCGGTGTGGTGATGGTGGTCTATTTGCATGAGGCTTTGGATAAGAAACTTCATAAGGGGTATGTCACCGACAAGGATATTTATGAGGCCACGATGAATGGCTCGGTCTTACGACTGAGACCGAAATTGATGACCGTGAGCGTGGTCATGGCCGGTCTACTCCCGATCATGTGGTCAACCGGTGTGGGTTCGGATGTGATGAAGCCCATTGCCGCGCCCATCATAGGCGGAATGATTACATCGACCATCCACGTTTTAATCATCACACCGGTGATTTTTGCCCTAATGAAGAGGAATGCCCTGAAGAGAGGAAAGTTGAAATCCTCAGTAATTAAATTCTAATTGTTTGGCCCAGATTTTCCCCTCGCCCCTCCCCTCTCTCCGTCTCAGAAGGCAGGGCAAGGGAGATAGACCAAAAGGAGGATGAAAGTATGAAGAAGTTGTTTTTTTTGGTGGGAGCGTTGGTTTTAAGCGTGGTTTTCTTGCCTTCATTCTCGACGGCGCAACATGGCCATGGAGTCGCGACGAAGAGTGAACCCATGAAGATGGATACCCGGGAAGTGCTGGTTGAGGGAATGAAAATTACCTTCATGGTGATGCCCAATGAAGACCATAAAAAGATGCTCAAAGAAATGAAGATGAAAGAGGATATTGAACCCGGCACCACCCATAATATCACCGTGGCATTGAAGGACGGGAAAAGTGAGAAGGAGATCACCCATGCGAAGATCAATATGAAGGTGATCGACCCCAAAGGAAAAGACCAGGTCAAGGCCCTGAAGTATGAAGAAATGATGAAGAGTTACGATGCCTATTTTACCCTTTCAGAAAAGGGGAAGTATCAGATCATTGTCCTGGTAAGAGCTGGGGATCAGAAGAGCACCGCAGGGATCTATTACGAAATAAAATGAGCGGTCAATAAGGTATTTTTAGACCCTCTCCTTCTTATGTCTGAGAAACCTGCTCCCAAAGAACCATCATGGGTGAATCCTTTTCTCCTGGTGGCCATTTTTCTGACACTCGTTCTCGGGGCTGTTTCCGTCTACATAGGATGGAAAGAAGATCGAGAGCTGCATTACTCTGGCAGAGAGGGTCATTCGGAGATCATAGCCGATATTTCCGTTAACCTCGGCGGCATTCCCTATCAAGAACATTGCTTGACCTGCCATCCCCAAGGCAGGTCAGCAAATCTGCCAGCCAAGCCCAAACCCATTAAGGAGCATCCAGACATCCACCCCCATTCCCTTTATGAGCTCGGCTGTACCAGTTGCCACTTGGGGGAAGGGATGGCCCGGGATCTTATCATCTCTCACGGTGTCCCCGGTCTGGAAGCCCGCAAAGTGCTGGCCGGGGAAGATTTACAGGCCAGTTGTTATCGTTGCCACGAGCTAAAACCCCTCTTCGGTGCGGAGAAGGCCTGGGAAGGCTTCCAGCTGTTTTCTTCGAACGCCTGTGATACCTGCCATAATGTGGAGGGGCTGGGGGGAGGAAGATACGGCCCTGAGCTTAGCCGGGTGGGTTCTTTGTTGGGGCTGAAGCAAATTCAGACCGCCATCGAGGACCCTAAGGCAGATCTGGAAAACTCCATCATGCCCAAGTTCAGCCTTTCTCCCGAGCAGGTCAAGGCGATCTCTTACTTTCTGAAGAGTCGGATGAAAGAGCCCTTCTACGAGACGCCGATGGCCAGGATGGTGAGGGTAAGGAAACAGGAGCGCATCAAGGCAAAAGAGGAAGAGAAGGCTCCGGGGTTAGGGAAAGATTTCCTCCGGCAGAAAAAATGCTTGGCCTGCCACAAATTCCGAGAAGAGGATGGTCAGATAAGCCCCGATCTTACTTACCTCGCCCATATGCGGCCGGAGGAATACATCAGGAGATTTCTGCTGAACCCGAGAAAAGAAATCCCCGGGGCGATCATGCCCTGGATCAGCCTGACGCGGCAGGATGGAGATAGGGTCATTCAGTCTTTAAAGCAAAAGGAGGAAGGAAAGCACCTTCATGGTAGAAGCCCGAAGCACCTTTACATGGTGCTCTGCCAGAGATGCCACGCAGCTCAGGGGGATGGTATGGGGACTATCCAACCCAACCTCGCCAACTTCCCCCGGGCCTTCTGGAAGAATGGAGAATTCTTCCGGCAGATTCCCGATGAGAGGATAGTGAATAGCGTAGAGAAAGGGATTCCCGGGACCTCCATGCCACCCTACGGACAACTCCTGGGGAGCGAGGAAGTGAATTCTTTAATTGACCTTATCTTCCGGGAATTCATCCGGACAAAAAGAAATGAGAAAAAGACTGACTTGTCTATTCCTCTCCGCCCAGCCGTCCTTCTTCCCAAAGAGAAGATCGAGAAGGAATTCGAGAAATATTGCTCGGGTTGCCATGGGATTGCCGGGACCGGGAAAGGTCCGGAATATTTGAAATACCTGCCCCGACCCAGAGACCTGACCAATCAACCCTATTTCAGGTCGCTGACTGATGACCGGATTGCCCTGACGATCGCTTACGGGGTCCCGGGTACAGCCATGGCTTCCTTTGGCGGAAAGATGGGTCCGGAATCGATCTGGTCTTTGGTCGAGAAAGTCCGCGAGTTCTCCCAAAGCGATGGAAAACCAAATTAATCGGCGAAAATTCCTTTTCAAAGGCGGCCTCTTTACTGGCCTGGGGATCTTGGGCGGGCTTTGGGCCTGGGTGTTCGAGGATCTATGGACTGCGGCCAGCAGATTTTCTTCTGCCCGCTGGGTTCCCCTCTCTCCCTTAAATCAGATGTCTTTTGAAGGTGTATTTCCCTTCCCGGAACACAGAGTTGCCCTCATCAAGTCGGGTCAAAGATTGGGAGCCATCAGCCTGGAATGTACCCACTTAGGTTGCCTGCTGAATGTGGTCGACCGAGGCTTTTTCTGCCCCTGCCATGGGAGCGATTTTGGGCCACAGGGGCAGGTCTATTCCGGCCCGGCCACCGAACCCCTCCCCTGGCATGAAGTGATGAATCGCGAAGGTAGAATCTGGGTTCATATGGGAAGAAAGCTCGCTCACCCCAAATGGCTGGTCTTAAAAGGATGAACCCGATGGAGACAAGTCACCTTTATTTTCATTGGGGGAAGTAGGGGCGGTTCGCGAACCGCCCCTACGGCAGGACAGATGAAACGAATAAATTTCTTCAAGCATCTCCATCCTCCCATGATCCGGAGGAGGACCCTTCAGCCTTCATCGACGTTGGGATTGGGCATCGTATGCCTTACTTGTTTTTTGGTCCTCGTAGCAACAGGCGTTACGCTCCTTTTGTATTACATGCCTTACCAGGAAGCTGCTTACGACAGGATACTGCACATCATCACGACCCTGCGTTACGGGCGGCTAATCAGGAATCTCCACTACCTGGCTGCAAATACCTTGCTTATTGCCGGTATTTTTCACCTGGCCAGGGTTTTCTTCACCGGAAGCTACCAGAGCCGCTCGTTGAACTGGACTTATGGCCTCCTTCTTTTCTGTTTGATCTTATTCAGCAACTATACAGGATACCTCCTCCCCTGGAATCAGACTTCTTATTGGGCCATCAGGGTGGGCTCTAATCTGGCAGCTTATCTGCCCGGGATTGGACCTTCCCTCAAAGTTTTTCTGTTGGGAGGCGAGGATATTGGCCATGATACCCTAATCCGCTCTTTTGCCCTCCATGTAGCGGTTCTGCCTATCCTCTGGGTGCTCTTTACTTCTCTTCATCTCTGGCGGATTCGAAAGGACGGGGGACTGGCTGCTCCCGAGGATGAAAGCACCGAAAGATTGCCTTCTTCTCCCTGGCTTTTCCGGGCCGAATTGACGGTAGGGCTTTTCACTCTATCTTTGCTCCTATCATTAGCTTTCCTCATTGATGCTCCTTTATCCAGCAGGGCTGACCCGCTCCATCCTCCAAACCCGGCCAAGGCCCCTTGGTATTTTGTGGGAATTCAGGAGATGGTGAGTTATTCAGCAACTTGGGGCGGCGTGGTGGCGCCCCTTTTAATTGGTTCATTCTTATTCTTAACGCCTGTGCTGGATCGGACGAAGCAGGTTGGGGGCAGGTGGTTCGTCAGGGAAAGGTTAACCATCAACATGATCTTTGCCCTTGTTCTATTGAGCCAAGTCGTTATGATTATAATTGGCCAATGGTTCCGTACGAAAAACTGGATGTTTAACTTTCCTTGGTAATCACCCTCGATATCCCCTCTCCCCCGATACGGGGGAGAGGGCTGGGGTGAGGCAGGAGGTAATAATGAAGAAGGGGAAGGTTGCCACTATGATCCCTATTTTATTTTTCCTCCTCTTAATTGCGGGCAGTCCCCCTGCAGCGGATAAAGAGAAGGAGTTCAAAAAGATCGCCAAAATGGGATTGAGGGAACTCACGGCTAAAGCCAAGGAGGGGTTAGAGAAAAAGTACCGTGGAGAGAAATGGGAAAAATATCAATTCCCCAGGTATGTTTACAGCAGCGAGGCCGTGCAGGTAGGTTACAAGATCGCCGTGAAGGAACCAGAGCTCCTGGCTAAGTTTCCCTGTTACTGTTTCTGCGAAGAGATGGGGCATAAAAACCTGGCCTACTGCTTCTTACAAAAAGGGGCGGTCGGAAAATTTGACGATCACGCCTCTACCTGCAATATCTGTTACACCCAGGCGATGCGGGCTTTTCTATGGAGCGAACTTGGAGCTATGGAAGCGGAGATTCTTAAAGCTTTTAAGGAGATTTACGGCCAATAGGGAAAAAGGACGCGGTATGGGAAGCGGCGAAAGGCTATTTTGGCTCTTAAGAAGAATAGTTCTCTCTCTCATCTTGCCCCTGGTTATCACGGCCTGCGCCCTTTTATTTGCCGGGACTTTCCTTTTTCCAAGCCTTGAGGCTCATGGTCCGATGGATTGGAGGGCTCCTGCAAAAGAGAGGAAAGTGAAAAATCCCATCCCGAACACTCCGGAATCGCGCAGCCGGGGCGAAAAAATTTATATGGATAAATGCGCTGCTTGCCATGGTTTAAAGGGAGATGGCCAGGGAGAGATGGGCAAGGCCATTAGTCCTTCCCCCTCAGATTTTACCGACCGGCACATGATGAAAGAGATGACCGACGGCGAAATGTACTGGAAAATAAGCATGGGAAGAGGGGCTATGCCCTCCTACAGAAAGGAATTGGCCGAAAAAGAAAGGTGGGATGTGGTTAATTATATAAAATCTTTCGCCCAGTCTGAATGAAGCCGGCAAAATAGGTCGAGAAAGGAGAGCGGGGAATGAAGAAAAGAAATTACTCAAGGGTCGGGGAGAAAGAGGAATAAGAGAAATAGGAGGAAGATCCGAAGTGGAGACTTGGGAAGTGGCTGTTTCCGGATTAGATTGCGCGGATTGTGCAGCCACTCTGGCGAAGGACATTATGAAATTAAAAGGGGTAAGGTCTGCCTCCTGGAATTTCGGAACCGCAAAATTGAGAATCGAATACGATCCTTCCCTTTGGCCGGTGGAGCGAATAGGGAGAGAGATTGAAAAATTGGGTTATGGCATAGCTCCAATCAAGGAATTCAGAAGGATTGTCCTTTTCGTCGAAGGATTGGATTGCTCTGAGGAATCTATAGCCGTCGAAAGACAGCTTAAAAAACTTCCTGCCGTGAAGAGCTGGCAATTCAATCTGGTCTCCCGAGAAGTCAGAGTTGAGTATGAATCTTCCCATTTGAAACCCGAGCAAATCATTCAGGCGGTTCAGCGCACAGGAATGAAAGCCAGATTGAAGGGGCAGGAACATCCTGGCGAGTCATTCGGGGGGCGTAGAAAACACCTGATTCTAACGATCCTTTCGAGCATTTTTATTGTGGCTGCTTTTTCCTTTTCGTGGGCCGGCTTTCCCCACGGCATCACCGATCCCCTTTACGTTCTGGCGCTGGTCACGGGAGGGTACTTTACCGCCAGAAAGGGAGCGATGGCTCTCCGGACCCTAAGCCTGGATATGAATTTTCTGATGACCATTTCCGTGATCGGAGCGGCCCTCATTGAGGAATGGCTCGAGGGAGCCATGGTTATGTTCCTCTTTTCGGTGGCCAATATCCTCCAGAACTACAGCATGGACAAGGCCAGAAATGCCATCCGGTCGCTGATGAAACTGGTCCCGAATGAGGTGGTGGTCCAAAGGAATGGCCGAGAAGAAAGAGTTTTTGTTGCGGATATTCAGATCGGTGAAAGGATCGTCGTCCGGCCAGGAGAGAAAATCGCCCTGGATGGCTTAGTCGTGTTGGGGAATTCTTACGTGAACCAGGCCCCGATCACGGGGGAATCCCTCCCTGTGGAAAAGAATCCAGGAGATAGCGTCTTCGCGGGCACTATAAACCAGAATGGCTCCCTGGAAGTGGACGTAACTCACCTCTATAAAGATACCACTTTGGCTCGAATAATCCATATGGTCGAAGAAGCCCAAGCCAAAAAGGCCCCTTACCAGCATTTCGTAGAAAAGTTTGCCGCTTATTACACCCCGGCTGTAATCGGGGGAGCAATTCTCGTGGCCCTGGTTCCTCCGCTGATTTTGGGCCTTCCCTTTGCTATCTGGTTTTACCGGTCTTTGGTTCTCCTCGTCATTGCCTGTCCTTGTGCTTTGGTGATTTCAACGCCCGTATCGATCGTATCCGGTCTTTCCGCTGCTGCCCGGCATGGGATCCTGATCAAGGGAGGTGCATACTTAGAGGAAATCGGTTCTCTGAAGGCGATCGCCTTTGACAAGACGGGAACTCTGACCAAAGGAATCCCCCGAGTCATGGATGTCATTTCTCTCAATGAGCAGCCAGAAGCGAAAATTCTTGGCCTTGCGGCCGCCATTGAGTACCGCTCGGAACACCCCCTGGCTAAGGCCATCATCGAGGAAGCTGCCCGCCAGGGGATAGAATACTCAAACGCTATGGAATTTCAGGCCCTTCCGGGCAAGGGGGCAAAGGCCAGGGTCGAAGGACAGGTCTTTTACATAGGGAATCATCGTCTATGCGAAGAGCTCGGGAGGTGCTCGCTGGAAATCGATGCCCGGTTGCTCGATCTGGAAAGAGAAGGGAAAACGACCGTTATTTTGGCGAGTGAAGATCGAGCTTTGGGAATCATTGCCGTCGCCGATGAGCTCCGGAAGGAAAGCGCCCCGAGCATCCAGCGTCTCAAGGCCGGGGGAATTGGAAAAATCGTGATGATCACAGGGGACAACAAGGGAACTGCGGGAGCAATCGCCCGCTCCCTGGGGATTGATGAATACCATGCGGAGTTGATGCCTGAAGACAAGGTGGCAATCATTAAAGACCTAAGAGAGAGGTTTGTCAAAGTGGGCATGGTGGGAGATGGGGTCAATGATGCTCCATCCATGGCTGTTTCCAGTATGGGAATTGCCATGGGAACCATCGGAACCGATACAGCCCTGGAGACCGCGGACGTGGCTCTTATGAAAGATGATCTTTCCAAGTTGCCTTTTGCCCTAAAGCTAAGCAAGAGAACGCTGAGGGTCATCAAGCAGAATATCGCCTTCTCCCTTCTACTGAAAGGAGCGTTTATCGCGTTAGCCATCCCTGGATTGGCCACTCTGTGGATGGCGGTCGGCGCAGATATGGGGGCTTCGCTTTTAGTGATCTTTAATGGGTTGCGTCTTTTGGCAACCGGGGAGAAAGGAGAAATGAATGGATAGAATCAAGATTCAGGGAATGACCTGTCAGCACTGCGTGATGTCCGTGACCAAAGCCCTCGGATCAATTCCCGGAGTTAAGAATTTAAAAGTGGACCTGGTGAAAGGAGAAGCGATCTTTGAAAACACAGAGAATGCTTCCATACAGATCATCCGTAAAGCCGTCGAGGAGGCCGGCTATAAAGTCATCGAATAGAATGTTTTTATCTTGATATTTTTAATAAAGTTTTATATAAAGACTCCATATCGACTGGGGGAAATCATGAGACTTTCAACGAAGAGTCGGTATGGAGTGCGAGCTATTTTCGATATCGCTTATCATTCTGGAGGCCTGCCCACGCAGATCAAAGAGATCTCCCGCCGTCAGGGGATCACCCCGCGTTATCTCGAGCAGATTTTTCAAAGACTGAAAAGGGCAGGAATTGTCAAAAGCATCCGTGGCCCCAAAGGAGGATACTACCTGGCCCGGAAGGCGGAGAAGATTGTAGTAAGCGACGTCATCCGGGCTATGGAAGAATCGATTGAGCCTGTCTTCTGCGCCCGACCACCCAAGGGACGTAAGAAGTGCCGCCGGGAATCCCATTGCGTGGCCCAACTGGTCTGGCGAGAGGCGGGGCAGCGCCTAGGCGCATATTTTGACTCGATCTCCATTGAGAAAATGTGCAGCATGGCCAAAGAGCTGGGCATTGAGAAGCAACTCAATCATCGGTTCATGTATTTTATCTAAAATGGTAAAGAAAAAGGGGGGAAGAAATTTTTTTCTTGACAAAGATTATCGTGTTCATGTAAATTATCCGTGATCTTATCCAGAGTGGTGGAGGGACTGGCCCGAAGAAGCCACAGCAACCGGTTCGTTGGCGGCGAATGCTGGTGCTAATTCCAGCAAGGTAGAGATACCTTGGAAGATAAGAGAGGATAGAGAATGCCCAAGCCCCTTCTTATCATCCAAGAGGGGGCTTTTTTATTCCCCAATATCCATCCTCCTCTGCCGGGATCTTTGCGGGAAAAGGGCAGCGCAGGCTTGCCGATAAATTTTGGCGAGGGGAGGGATAGAAAGGAGCAAGGATAGATGAGTCCGCATAAGGTCAATAAGACAATTGCCGAGATCAACGAGAAAATCCGCAAGGGCAAAGCCGTCGTAGTCACGGCCGAAGAGATTATCAACATCGTAGAGGAGAAAGGGCCGGTGAAGGCCGCTCTGGAAGTCGATGTTGTCACCACCGGGACCTTCGGGCCGATGTGTTCTTCAGGGGCTTTCATGAATTTCGGTCATACTCAGCCGAGGATCAAAGCGGCGAAGGCATGGTTGAACGATGTCCCTGTTTTTGCTGGCTTGGCGGCCGTGGATATTTATATCGGGGTTACTGAGCCGGCAGAAGATGATCCTTTGAACAAGGTCTTCCCCGGAGAATTCAAATACGGAGGAGGGCACATCATTCAGGATCTGGTAGCTGGCAAACCGGTAACCCTGCGGGCTGAAGCGTATGGGACGGATTGCTACCCGAGGAAAAAGCTGGAAAAAGAGGTCACCCTTAAGACCGTTCAGGAAGCCTTCCTCTTCAACCCCCGCAATGCCTACCAGAACTACAATTGCGCGGTCAACCTTTCCAATAAGACGATCTACACTTATATGGGGGTATTACGACCGGAGGGGGGAAATGCGAACTATTGCAGCGCCGGGCAGCTAAGCCCCCTGCTGAACGATCCTCTCTACAAGACTATGGGAATAGGGACAAGGATCTTTCTCGGCGGGGGACACGGGTTCATCGTCTGGAGAGGTACGCAGCATAACCCGCAGGTGAAGCGGGGCCCAAACCAGGTTCCCCGAGTTCCAGCCGGGACGCTATCCGTACTCGGAGACCTTAAAGGGATGAGCCCGGAATGGCTCGTGGGAGCGAGTTTTTTGGGCTACGGGTGCACATTGATAGTGGGGGTAGGCGTGCCCATCCCTCTTCTTAATGAAGAGATCGCCCAGTATACGGCGATTAAAGATGAGGACATCTACACCCAGATCGTGGATTACAGCAAAGATTACCCGGAGGGCGGCCCCATCCAGAGCTTGGGTGAAGTAGATTATAGGCAACTCAAGAGCGGAAAGATCAAATTCAACGGAAAAGAAGTTCCCACGACTCCCCTCTCCAGCTACTCAAAAGCCAAAAAGATTGCGGAGATATTGAAAGAATGGATCCAGAAGGGAGAATTTTTTTTGGGAGAGCCCCAGCAACTGCTGCCTTCGGCCAACCCGAGTAAACTGTAAGGCGTGAGGCGGAAGGCCCCTACCGGTTTTAGACATGTAGTTCGATGATATCTCCATCCTGGAGGACATAATCCCTCTGGACCATCTGGCCGTCATACTTTTCCTTGCCCCAGATGCGGGCGTACTTTAATTTTTCCATGAAATCTTTATGGATCTGGGAAGCAAAATCAAGCACCCTGCTGCCCTTGGGCAAGATAACCGGGTCCTGCAAGTCGGCAGTTTTTCCGGGTGCTTTGGTGTAAGCCCGAACCGCATCCAGGATGTCAAAAATATGCTTTCTTAAAGCATCCAGGTTCAGGTTCTCCTTGGCGGAAATGCAAAGGACAGGATAGATTTTGGCGAAATTATCCAGCAGGTCCCGGCAATTTGGCTGGGCCACGCGGAGGTCGGCCTTGTTGCCCATGAATAAAGCCCGTTTATAGATGAGGCCTATTTCTGTCTTTTTTTCCTCTCCTTTTTTAAGGATTTTTATTCGCCGGCGGTTGAGTTCTTCCAGGATGAGATCGATCTGCGTTCCGCAGTCTTCGGTCAAATCCAGGACAATCGCCAGGGCATCGGCGTTACGGATAAGATTGAAAAGGCCTGATTCGGCATGTTCATCCATCAACGGAGGAGTGTCCACCAATTGAATCTGGATGTTCTCAAACTTCATCATTCCTGGCAGGGGGGTGCGGGTAGTGAAAGGGTAGTCGGCAATCATCGGAAGGGCGTTAGTTAATGAAGCCAGAGTCTGGGATTTTCCGCAGTTGGGTAAGCCCACCAGAACGACCTGGGAAGCCCCTTCCTTTTTAATGACGAAGGGGTCAGCTTTTCGGGAGGTGGAAGACCGACGCTTGAATTCTTCTTTGTGTTGGGAAAGGCGTTTGCGTAGCTGGGCAATGAGCTTGTCTGTCCCCTTATGGTGGGGGATGATGGCCAGCATCTCTTCCAGAGCCAGAATCTTCTCCGGAGCCGTCTTGGCCTGGCGGTATCGCTCTTCAGCTTCTTTGTACTGGGGAGGAAGGTTGGCCGGCATCGGCTAACACCCAACTCACAACTTACTTCTCATAACTTTCTGTTTTAGCTAAAGACAACGGCCTTGAAAAATTCGCATTCTTCACAGTTTCCCAGGATCTGGGCATGAATTCCGCGGACACCATCACGGCATTTTGTCCCGGCAATAGGCCAGCAGAGCCGGCCATAATCAGGATAGGCCGGGCAGCTCCCATCCTTATCCCTGCCGCAGCCCATGCGTTCCCAGCATTGTTCTTTGCCTTTGAACTTCACGAAAAAACCCGCAAAAAATTTATGCTATATTATAGCAGAATAGGATAAAAAATAAGAAGGAGAAATTGGACATGAAAACAGTCGATTGCCGCGGGCTGGCCTGCCCGCAGCCCGTCTTGGAGACGAAAAAGGCCCTGGAAGAACCCGATGCTCAAGAGATTCTCGTGTTGTTAGATAATCCGGGCTCAAAAGAGAATGTGCGCCGTTTTGCGGAGAGTCAGGGGCACAGTGTGAGTATTTCTGAAGAAAAAGGGATCTTTATGCTGAGGGTTGAGAAAAGAGAAGGGAAAGATCAACCAACTCCGGCTTCAGCAGATTTTGTGGTCTTCATCGATGGCGATTCTCTGGGAAGAGGGCCGGAAGAACTGGGGAGGATCTTAATGCGCTCTTTTTTGCAGACCCTGGAGCAATCAGAGACCAAGCCCCAAAAGATCATCCTCATAAACAGCGGTGTGAGACTGGCCTGTGAAGGTTCTGATGTCCTGGAGGACCTCCAGGAGTTCTCGCTGAAGGGCGTAGAGATACTCTCTTGCGGAACATGTCTGGATTATTTTGCCATCAAAAAGAGCCTTAAGGTGGGAAGGGTCTCGAACATGTATGAGATTTTGGATTCTCTGGCCAAGGCTGGAAAAGTGGTCAAGGTTTGATGTTTTTAAATGCCGACTGAATGATCAAGAAAAGGGTTTACAAATAAGCCGAGGGTCCCCCAAATGGGAATGAGGCATAATGGAAGGAAATAACATGGAAAGAGAAATAAAACTCCCAGGGCCAAAAGAAAAGGGGTTAACTTCAATAGAAGAGACCCTCAATAAGAGAAGATCCGTGAGAGATTACAAAAAGGGCCCATTGAACTTAGAACAGATTTCGCAGCTCCTTTGGGCAGCATCCGGCAAAAATCTGTATCGGAGAACCTCTCCTTCGGCTGGAGCGACCTATCCCTTAGAGACCTATTTAATAGTGGGAGGCGTGGAAGGGCTCGAACCTGGAACCTATCGTTATTCTCCCTCAGGACACAGTTTGGAAAGAATAAAAGGGCAGGATATCCGCAATAGATTATCCCAGGCCGCCCTGGGACAGAGGATGATTGAGAAAGCATCAATCAATATCATCGTGGCCGCAGATTATGGCAGAACAACCAGCCACTATGGTCAGAGGGGCGTTCGCTATGTCCACATGGAAGTAGGCCATGTAGGACAAAACATTTCCCTGCAAGCTACCGCCTTAGGCCTGGGAACAGTAATGATCGGTGCTTTTGAAGATAAGCAGATTAAGGAAATATTAGGAATAGAAGAAGAACCTCTTTATATCATCCCAGTGGGTAAGATTTGAAGGGGTAGCAAATAGGATGACACCAAAGAGATTTATTAAAGCCTGGCCAGTTTTGCAGAAACAGGTAAGGTCCCTCCTCATTCCGTGGGTGGATCAGATGAACCCTTCTAAAAGGGATCCCTTTCAGGTGTTGATCTCCTGTATTCTCAGTTTGAGAACGCAGGACCGGGTGACGGAAGAGGCCTCGCAGCGGCTTTTTCAACTGGCCCAAACACCCGAGGAGATGTCGAAAGTTTCCGTGAAAAGGATCCAAAAGGCGATCTATCCAGTTGGCTTTTATCGGGTCAAGGCTCAAAGGATCAGAAACCTCGGTAGAGAGATTTTTCAGAAATATGATGGAAGAGTACCAGATACGATCGAAGAATTACTCAAATTGAAGGGGGTCGGAAGAAAGACCGCCAATCTCGTGGTCACCCTGGGTTATGATAGAGAGGGGATCTGCGTGGATACCCATGTGCACCGGATAACCAATCGCTGGGGCCTGGTGAAAACGAAGACCCCTCTGCAAACCGAATTTGCCCTCCGGAAGATATTGCCCATGAGATACTGGAAGGAGCTGAACAGCACTCTGGTCACCTTTGGACAAAAGATTTGCCGACCCGTCTCTCCTCTCTGCTCTCAATGTATGTTACGTCCTGCCTGCGATCTGGTGGGTGTTGGTCATAGTAGGTGATAGACCGCTTTCCTGAAAGCTTTCTCCAGGCTTAAAGACGCAAAACTCATCACATAATGGAAATATACTTCGCATTCTGCGCATATTAGAATTTTTTTCAGGCGAGATCAAAAAGGAATTTTACAATGCTTATGGCAATGATAATCCCGACAATGTCCGAGAGGACGCAGACCGGAACAAGATACCGCGTTTTTCTAATTCCTACAGCTCCCAGATATACGGCCAGAACATAAAATGTCGTCTCTGCACTGCCCATGATGACCGCAGAAATCATGCTGGCCAGAGACTCCGGCCCTGTCGTTTTTACGATGTCGGTGAACACTCCGAGGGATGCGCTTCCGGATAACGGCTTGATGACGGCTATGGAAATCACTTCTATCGGGACGTGGAGGGCGGCAAAGAGGCCACGAAACATATCCTTGGTGATGTCAAAAGCTCCGGAGGCTTGAAATGATTTCACCGCCACAAATATCGCCAGGAGATACGGAAAAATTCTTATAACCACGCTTATCCCGTCTTTGGCGCCTGAGACAAAGCAATCGTACACCCTTACCTTTTTGAGAGCCCCATAGATAACGAAAAATAGTATAAAAACAGGAATGACAAGTTGGGAGATAAGATTCACTGTTTTCATCTAAAGATTCTCCTGGATACCAAGAGAGCCCCCACAGCAAAAACCGCTGATAGGATCGTTGCCAGAATAGTCGGGATAACGACGATGGAGGGATTCTTAGATCCAAAGTCAGAAAGAATAGCAATGACGGTAAAGGGAATCAGTTGAATGCTGGCACTATTAATGACGACGAACAGCATCATCTCAAAGGTTACCGCTTCCACCTCTTTATTTAAGGACTGAAGATCCTGCATCGCTTTAATACCCAGGGGGGTGGCGGCATTTCCCAGTCCGAAAAAATTGGCCAAGAAATTAAGCGTTATGGAAGTAACTGCCGGATGGTCTGGGGGGATATTTTTAAACAGCCGGCATATAAAAGGTTCGAAAAACCTGGAAAGTCGGTGAATCAACCCAGAATCTTCAATGATCTTGACGATCCCCAGCCAGAGGGCAACGATGCCCAGTAAGAACAATGAGACTTCAACCGCCAATTTTGCGCCATCAAAAATGGATTTAGTGAATTCCTCAAGTCTGCCGTTGACTATGGAGGAGATGACGCTGATGGCGATTAACAAAATCCAGATCGTATTCATCTGATGGTAAGCGATTTCTTAAAGGTGTTCATTTCTGCCATCGCGCCGACCGGCAGCGTCATCTTGTTCTCCCCATGCCCGATATACGGGCAGTGTATCAGGGGGAAATGAATCTTCATCTGTTTGGCCAAGACCCGGTAGACATCCTTAATCTTGAGGCCATTGAAATCGCCCAGGATGAGGCCCTTAATTTTCCTCAACTTCCCGCTCAATATCCATTGGGTCAGAGATCGATCCACTTTATACAGCTTTTCATCTGCCTCTTCAAAAAATAAAATGGCCCCGTCCGTATCCACTTCCCACTCCGTGCCGATAAGAGCTGTCAGGGTTATCAGGTTGCCCCCTTTCAGAGAACCCCGGGCAATTCCGGAGCGGTACACACTCACCGGCACCCTGGCAAACAGGTTCTTTTCTGGAAATCCATTTAGGGCATTTAGAAACGATCGCCTCGTAAAGTTTGAAGGTTCGGAAAAATTTATTACCATGGGTGAATGAAGAGTAATCAGACCTGTTCTCTCAGGTATGGCATTGAGTATGGCGCTCAAGTCACTGAAGCCGGCAAAGATCTTTGGATTTCTCTTAATCAGGTTAAAATCCAGATAGGGAAGAAGTTTCATGCAGCTGTATCCGCCACGTTGGGCAAGTATTACCTCAATTCTTTTATTTAAAAAGGCGGTATGTATTTGCCTAACCTTTCGGCTGGTGGATGGCATTTTTGTGACCCAGCTCCGGTTCATGACCTTAAATCCCAGCCGCTCAAGATTTTTCACGCCATCAATGAAGTCCTTCTTTTTCTTAACAAGCCAGCTTGGCGTTATCGTATATACAACTTTCAGAATAATTCTCCTCCTCCATATTTCTTATTTCCCAGTATCTCTGCGATACTCTACTTTCCTGGTGAGACGTAGGCTTCGGTTTCCACGTGGGACTATTTGATGACCAAACCTGGAGCTTGTATAATTTTTACCACTCTGTGAGCTTATTATTAGTGGCATCTGGAGTCAAGGAATAAATTTAAAATTGTTCCTCAGAAAATACCTGCGACCGCACTGTTGAGTCCCCTTAAGCCCGGTGGTATGATACCCTGGCGGAAAGAGAGGCATGGGTTAGTTGAATTTCCGATCAGCCCATACTTGCAAGAGAGAAAAGGAGGAAGGAATCATGCTTTCGAGGGAGGAGATCAAAAAGGCTCTAACGAGATGGAACCAGGCCTGGAACAAACATAACCTCGAGGGAGTGATGGAGCTTTTCCACGAGCAGATTATATTCGAAAACTGGACGGGGGCCAGGGTGCAGGGCAAACAGGCTCTATACCAGGCATGGAAGCCCTGGTTTGAGAATCACGGGGGCTTTCGTTTCATCGAGGAGGACACCTTTATCGATGAGGCCCAGCAGAAAGTCCTATTCCAATGGCAGCTCGAATGGCCTTCCAATGAAAAAGGGTATGGCGGAAGGCACGAGCGCAGGCGAGGACTCGATGTCCTTCATCTCCGAGACGGAAAGATCTTCAAGAAAAGCACCTACTCTAAGACCACCGTAGAGATAGAAGGGAAAAGGGTCAAGCTTTTAGCTGAGGATTGTGCAGACGCTCGTTTCTAATGGTCGAAGTAGGGGCATATCCATAATTGTGCCCAGGATAAACAATAGTCTCATCTGGAAGGGTTAGAAGTTTAGTTTTAATCGAATGGAGCATGAGCGACCAAGAGCCCCCAGGCAGATCAGTCCGGCCCACGCCCCCCACGAATAGGGTGTCTCCAGTAAAGATCATACCGTCCAGGTGGAGACAGATACCTCCAGGTGAGTGACCTGGGGTATGAAGGACTTTGAGGGCCAAGTCTCCTACCCGAATCAAATCTCCGTCCCTGACCGTCTGATCTGCTGGGGGAGAAGGCTGGCCCCCGAATATGGAGAGCATACTTCGGGGAATGGCCGTGAGCAAAGGGGCATCTTCCTCGTGAATGATGATCTTGGCCCCGGTTTTCCCTTTCATCTCTCCGTTCCCCATGACGTGGTCCACATGAGCATGGGTATTCAAAATGTATTTGATGGCGATTCTATGCTGATGGGCGAGGGAGATGATCTCATCGACATCGTCAGCAGGGTCGATGACCAAGCCATCCCCTCCTTCTTCTCCGCCGAGCAGGTAGGCAAAAACAGAGAAATTTCCGACCTCGAGTTGTTTCAGGAACATCTTTTTTCACCTATTCTTTTTCCCTGACCCCGATCTTTGGGCAAAGTTTATTCACGGGACAAACAGAGCATTTTGGTTTCTTGGCGTAGCATACTTCCCGGCCATGGAAGACGAGCTGATGGCAGGCCATAGTCCATCGGTCAGGAGGAATGACTTCCATCAATTCGCCTTCAATCTTATCCGGGTCACCTGACTTCGCCCAGCCCAGCCGGTGGGTGACTCTTTTAACATGGGTATCCACGGCGATCGCCTGCTGGTCATAAGCATTCCCCAGTATGATGTTAGCAGTTTTTCGGCCCACTCCGGGGAGCGAAGTAAGTTCTTCCAAGGTCCGAGGAACCTGGCCATGGAATTTTTTTACGATCATCTGGCAACAGTTAATGATGCTTCTGGCCTTGTTGTGGTAAAAGCCTGTGGGGCGAATTTCCTTTTTGAGGGTTTGCAGGTCCGCTCCGGCGTAATCTGCCGCTTTGTGGTATTTCTTGAAAAGATCCTCGGTCACTACATTCACCCTCTCGTCCGTGCATTGCGCGGCTAAAATGGTGGCCATAAGAAGCTGCAGGGGATCTGCAAAATTAAGGGTAACCCGGGCACCCGGATATTCCTTCTGGAGGATGTCCAGGACCTTTATCGCTGTCTCGGTCTTTTTCATTTTTTGAGCCTTTCTTCACCTCTCCCCGATGTAGGTTTTTTCATAATCAGCGGTTGTCAGGGGCTTTCCTCCCTGGGAAGTTGAGGCCCAGCGCACTTCCCCAACAAGAAGGATATGATCGCCAGCCTCCAGGGTGGTGAAAAGGCGGCATTCCCATGAAGCCAGGGCTTCTTTCAAAAAGAGAAGGCCATTTTCTCCACTTTCAAAAAAAAGCTCAGAGAACTTGCGCTGAGAGATTGGATTTTTAAAGAAGACCACCATTGGTTTTTGCTCGACTCGCAACAGGCTGAGAGCAAACCCGCCGCTCTCTCGGATGATAGGCAAAGCATAGCGGTTGCGACGAAGAGCCACCATCAGAAGGGGAGGGGAATAGGAAACCTGTGAAACCCAGGAGACGATCATGGCGCAAGGTTCTACCCCTTTTCTCGCTGTTAAAACGTATATGCCACAAGGGATGAGGTGGAAGGCCTTGGCCAATTGCGGGTCCATCAAAAGCTCCTTTCACAGTTTGTCTAATATTCTTTATTCTTAAAGGAAGGTGGAACGTAAAGTCAAGCTTTTTCTCGTCAATTCATACTATATAAAAAAGGTAAGCTATAAGAGGGAAAGCGGTGTTATTTTTTTGACAAAACTTTACTAAATCTATTATAATTTCAAGTAATCAGCAGGGCGGACAGGAGAACGAAAGGATGCGCAGAGCGGAGAGTGCCCTGGATTTGATCGGCTCAACCCCGGTCGTACGGCTCAGGCGGCTTCCCGAAAGGGGGGACGCCACGATCTGGGCCAAATTGGAATCCTTCAACCCCGGGGGTTCTGTAAAGGATCGCATCTGTTTGAGTATGATTGAGGCAGCGGAGAAAGAAGGAAAAATCCGCCAGGGGACCACCATCGTTGAGCCCACCAGTGGAAACACGGGAATCGGGTTGGCCGTGGTTTGCGCGGTAAAAGGATATCGGTTGATCCTGACCATGCCGGAAACGATGAGCATGGAACGCCGGGCCCTTTTGGCCGCCTACGGAGTCGATCTGGAGATAACGCCGGGGAACGAAGGGATGAGAGGGGCCATCCGGCGGGCCGAAGAAATTGTGGCGAAGAATGCCAATTTTTTTATGCCCCAGCAGTTCACCAACCCAGCGAATCCCCAGATTCATCGCGAGACCACAGCCAGAGAGATCCTCTCGCAGGTCAAAGAGAAGATCGATGCCTTTGTGGGTGGAGTGGGGACAGGAGGCACGATTACAGGGGTGGGTGAGATCCTGAAGAAAAAGATGAAAGAGGTAAAAATCGTAGCTGTGGAGCCAGCTCACTCCCCGGTGCTCTCCGGAGGGAATGCCGGGCCGCATAAAATTCAGGGGATCGGAGCGGGGTTCATCCCCGAAGTTCTGAACGCCTCGATCATCGACCAAATCATCACGGTCCAGGATGAGGAGGCGGCCGAGACTGCCCGAAGGTTGGCTAAAGAAGAGGGACTTTTGGTGGGCATTTCTTCTGGGGCAGCCGCTTTCGGGGCCCTCCAGGTGGCCAAAGAATTGGGCAAAGGAAAGACGGTGATCGTCGTTTTGCCCGATACTGGCGAGAGGTATCTAAGCACGGGAATGTTTGGAATTGCGAGGTAAAGGGATGGGGAGAAGGGGGAAAATTGATGCGACCCAGAACAGGAACCCAGAAGGCCTGGGCAGGCCTCTGCCAGAGAAATTAGAAAAGGCCAAAAAGATCTTACGGGGGATGGGCTCAGTTTTAGTGGCTTTTTCAGGGGGAGCGGACAGTACCCTGCTGTTGCGCCTGGCCCACGAAGAGCTGGGCGATAGGGCCATGGCTTTGTTGGCTTCTTCGCCCACCTATCCAGAGTTTGAAATCCAGCAAGCCAAGAGGCTAGCCGAGGAGTGGGGAATTCGTTATCTTGAGGTTTTTTCCAATGAGCTCCAAATCCCCGGCTTCTCTCAGAATACGCCCCGCCGTTGCTATCACTGCAAAAAAGAGCTTTTCAGCCTTTGCCGCAAGAAAGCGGATACCCTCGGCCTAAAATACGTGGCGGATGGGTCTAACCTGGATGACACCGGGGATTATCGTCCAGGAATGGAAGCGGCCCAGGAGCTCGGTATTCGAAGTCCTTTGCAGGAAGCAGGTCTGACGAAAAAAGATGTGAGAGAGTTGAGCTACCAGATGGGGCTTCCTACTTGGGACAAGCCCTCCTTCGCTTGCCTGGCATCTCGATTTCCCTATGGGACAGAGATTACGATCCAGCGCCTGGGACAAGTGGAGAAGGCCGAGGACTTTTTGCGCGGCCTGGGCTTCCGCCAACTGCGCGTGCGCTATCACGGAGAATTGGCCCGGGTGGAATTGGAGCCGAAAGAGATGGGTCGCCTCCTTGAGGAAAAGCTGCGCAGTGAGATCGTGCGTTTTCTGAAAGAAGTGGGCTTCATTTACGTTACCCTGGACTTGCAGGGATACCGTACTGGGGCGATGAATGAGGGCTTGAAGCGGCAAAAACCCAAAAGCTTAGGGAGCTGAAAGGAATCATGGAAAAACCCGCGCAGGTGCGGAAGATCGTGCTCACTGGCCTTTTCGCGGCCCTGGCCGTGGTGCTCTCAGGGATTCATTTCCCCGTCGGACCGACAAAAGTGTTTCCCTTTCAGCATATGGTCAACGTCCTGGCTGGAATCCTGGTCGGGCCCTGGTACGCAGCCCTCGCCGCTTTAATTGCCGGCATCATCCGCAATGCCATCGGAACTGGCACAATCTTCGCTTTTCCCGGGGGAATTCCCGGAGCCATTGTCGTGGGCCTGGCTTACCGCTGGTTGCGCCGAGATTGGGCGGGGCTGACTGAACCTTTAGGCACTGGCGTGATCGGTGTACTGCTGATCGTCCTCATTTTCGGGCCCTTGATGGGAAAACAATTCGCCTTTGCCTTCTTTTTCACTGCCTTCATGGCATCGAGCATCCCTGGCTCAGCCATCGGTTACTTCCTCCTGAAAACCCTGAGAAAGACCAAAGTCCTTGAGCTGCAAAGAATACCGGAAGCGTAAGACTCTCATCCTCGGGGAAGTGAACTCTGGAAAGACTGATCGGACATTGAAGATCCTCAGGGATCTGATGGGTTGTGGCGAAGATCTCATTGCCGTTCTGGACATAGCTCCGGAGAGGACTCAAGGAGTGGGGGGGAAAATGCCCCTCGTTCCTGCGGAAAGGGAGCGAATCCTATACCTTTCTCCCCAGATCTCTCCGCCTAGGCTTTGGGGAAAAGACGAGGAAGAAATCCAGGCGTTAGCCCAGGAAAATCTACGGCGAATTGAAGGGGAGTTTAAGAAGCTCCAAGGAAGAAGCTTGCGCACCGTGGTCATCAATGACGTTTCCCTCTACCTGCAAGCGGGGAGGGCGGAGGATCTGATTTTGTCCTTGGAGAAGATTCCTACCTTAGTCATGAACGGATACTACGGCAGATATTTCGGCACCAGTGCCTTCAGTCGCCGCGAAAGGGAGCAAATGGAGATTCTCATCTCGCACTGCGATCAGGTCTTCTACCTTCCGGGCGTCATTTCCCCTTCCCTTTAATCCTTCCTTTGGCTCCTCTCAAAGTCCGTCCCATTTTGTTGCTTTCTTTGACGGGCAATATTTTGTTGACAGGAGGAGAGGGATGTGTTAATTTGAAAATGAAATTCAAAATCATTTAATTTACCCATGGGAAAATTCAGCGGCCCCCAATTTCATCGCCTTCTTAAAGAGCGTGGTCTCAAATTCACCCGCCAGCGGGAGCAGATTATGCGGGTATTCATGGAATCTGGTTCGCATCTGAGTGTGGAGGAGCTCTACCAGCGAGTTCGGCAGAGAGATCCCAGGATTGGGTATGCCACGGTCTACCGCACGCTGAAGTTGATGGCCGAGAGCGGATGGGCTTCCTCTCGCCGCTTTGGGGATCGCCTGGCCCTTTTTGAGCAGCAATCAGCGGGCGAACACCATGACCACCTCATCTGCCTGCTCTGTGGCAAAATTGTGGAATTCGAGAGCGAACGCATCGAAGAGCTGCAGTCCCGTGTTGCCCGTCGGCAGGGTTTTCGGATCTTCAACCATAAACTGGAGCTTTACGGTCACTGTCCCGCCTGCACCCCAAAAGAGAAGGGCGGGGGGAGCGAAAAGCACGGGAAATCGGAACATGGAAAAACACTCTAAGGTTCCATCCTTCACCAGCGACGGGATCGAGAGGGTGGCCCTGGTGGGAAATCCCAACGTGGGCAAGAGCGTAGTTTTCGGATGGCTGACCGGCCAGTATGTTACCGTATCGAATTATCCCGGAACCACAGTAGAGATCACCCAGGGGAACCTCAATGTCGGGGGAAAGAGAAGGCTCATCGTTGACACCCCGGGGATCAACAACCTCACCCCCATGTCGGAGGATGAACGTGTAACGCGAGATATCCTGTTAGAAGACGGGGACCTGAAAGTCATTCAGGTTTGCGATGCCAAGAACCTCCGCCGCGGTTTAATGATCACCCTGCAGCTGGCCGAGATGGAGACGCCCGTAATCTTGGTCCTGAACATGGCTGACGAAGCGGGAGAGAGGGGGATTTCGATCGACCATCAGGGTCTCTCCAGGTTGCTGGGAATTCCCGTACTCTCCACGATTGCCACTCGAAGGAAAGGCCTGGATGGAATCGTACAGAACCTGGATGAGGGCCGCCTACCCCGAATTCACTTAGCTTATGGTTCAGAGTTCGAGGGAGGAATCGCCGAGATCGAAAGGCTCCTTCCCCAAAAGCAGAAAGGAAAGAGGGCGTTAGCCCTAATGCTTTTGGCCGGAGACGAAAGCCTGAGGGAATGGCTCCATGCCCGCATGAGCGAAAAGGATGTCCGCAAGATTGAGGAAATCTGCCGAGGCCTGGAAAGGCAGCACCCAGAGCCATTGGGCTTTTTAATCAACCGGAAGCGGCTGACCGGAGTAGACCAGATCTTGGAGGGGGTCTTCCAGAAAGAAAAGAGAAGCCAGGGGAGGACAACCTTGGCTTTAGGAAGTCTGACTACTCACCCCATCGGAGGCCTCCCGATCCTCCTTGCGGTTCTTTATGGCATGTACAAATTTGTGGGAGATTTTGGAGCAGGGGTAGGAGTGGATTTTATGCAGAACGTTTTTTTTGGTCGAGGGATCAATCCTGCGGCGACCCGGATCGTGGAGTCCCTTTTACCGTGGAAGGTCTTGCAGGCCTTTCTCGTCGGTCCTTATGGTCTTGTGACCATGGGACTTACTTATGCCCTGGCGATCGTCTTACCCATCGTGGGAACATTCTTTCTCGCCTTTGGATTTTTGGAGGATTCGGGATACCTCCCCCGATTGGCGGTGATGGTGAATCGCCTCTTCAGAGCAATGGGCTTAAGCGGCAAAGCCGTGCTTCCTATGGTTCTGGGCCTCGGATGCGATACCATGGCCACGCTGACCGCACGAGTGCTGGAGACGAAGAAAGAGCGAATATTGGTTACTTTGCTCTTGGCTTTGGGCGTCCCCTGCTCAGCTCAGATTGGGGTAATGATGGGCATGTTTGCTGGACTGTCTATGAAAGCGATAATCCTTTGGGGACTCGTTGTAGCTGGCAGTATGATTCTTGTAGGCCTGACCGCGGCGAAGCTGATTCCCGGGGAGAGGGCAGATTTCATCCTCGAAATTCCCCCCCTGCGCTTCCCCACCTTGGGGAATATCTTTGCCAAGACTCTGGCTCGTGTGGAGTGGTTCCTGAAGGAAGCTGTTCCCCTGTTTCTTTTGGGAACTTTTTTACTGTTTGTTTTTGACCGCCTGGAGGTGCTCAAAATTATCCAGCGTCTTTCCGAGCCGGTGGTGGTCCAGTTTCTCGGTTTGCCGGCCAAAGCAGCCGAAGCCTTCCTCCTCGGGTTTCTGCGGCGGGACTACGGGGCGGCCGGCCTTTTCGTCATGGCCAAAGCCGGGGAATTGGATGCTCTGCAGGTCGTCGTAAGCCTGGTGACGGTCACTCTTTTCGTTCCCTGCCTGGCCAATTTTTTTATGATCATTAAGGAGCGAGGGATATGGCAAGCCCTGGCTATGGCTGGTTTCATCTTCCCGTTTGCGTTTCTAATCGGGGGAGGATTGAATTATCTGCTCCATGCCCTGGAAGTCAAGATATGAAAGGAAACGAAAGAAAATTTCTCCGGTGTCCCCTATGCGGTAACATTTTTGCAAAAGATACCCTCGGGTGTCCAAAGGGCTGTCTATGGAAGAGAAAAACTTGCGGGCTCATATGCTGTCCCCGGTGCCGTTACCAGTTCGTTGAAGAATCGAAGGTCATCCAATTAGGGAAAAAGATTTTTGGCCGGGGAGGTATGAAGAAGGAGGCAGAGGGATGAAAACGTCGAGCGGACCTACCCGAGATGGAGAAAGGCATAGGGGAGGGTGGAATGGAGTTGAAGACCAGAGTGAATCCCATCAGCGGGAAGAGATCTTGGAACTCTTGTGGACGATGCGCGAGACGGGGAGGACCAACCTCGATGAAGTTCTCAAGGTTGCTGAAAGAGAAGGGTGGAAGCGTTTTCTTTCAGAGATGGAGGCCAGTGGGTGGATCTCCATTCACGCAAATGAGGTGTCCTTACTGAACGAAGGGGAACGGCGGGCCGAAGAGGTCATCCGCCGGCATCGACTTGCTGAAAGGTTGCTCTCCGAAGTCTTCGAGATCGAGGAGAGCCATATGGAGTCGAGTGCCTGTCAGTTTGAGCACATACTGAGCCCCAGAGTTCTGGATAGTGTGTGCTCTTTTCTAGGCCATCCGCCCATCTGCCCTCACGGCAAACCGATCCCCCGGGGTCCCTGCTGCGCGCGATTCAAGCGGGAAGTCGAACCCTTAGTCCGCCCCCTCTCCGACCTGAAACTGGGGGAGGAAGGGAGAGTTGTTTTCATTGCCCCCCGGTCCCGTTTCCGCCTGGAGCGACTGAGTGCCTTAGGGTTAATTCCCGGCTCGGTTGTGCGCCTGGCCCAAAGACGTCCGTCCTTTGTGTTGGAGATCGGCGAGACCACCTTGGCCTTGGATGAGGAGATCGTGCGGGAAATTTACGTTAAAAGAGTTTAAGAGACAAATCTCTTTACAATTTATCTAAAAGGGCTTATGCTTCCATAGGAATTGCCAAAGGTGAATTACTCTCCCATGCGCTTATTCGGGTTAATTCGCAAGAAATACCTGCTATGCCTGGCCGGTTTAGTCTCCGCCATGGCCTTTTTCATCCTATTCGGGGGCCGGGACGTAGTCCAAATTTACCAGTTGAGGACGGAATGGGATAAGATCAAAGCAGCCAATACTCGCCTAGGCGAGGAAAATCAGAAGCTTGCCGAGCAGATCAAAAGAATGAAGAACAGCAAGGAGGAAGTTGAGAAAATTGCCCGGGAGGAGCTCGGGCTTGTTAAAAAGGGAGAGATTATCTATCATTTCGAGCCATAAAACCTGCCCCAGGAATAGCGAGCATCCCTGGATCTTTTCCCCCAACTTTTTAATCGATTTGATTACAACCCCATCAGAGACCCTGTGTCGGAATTGACTCATAGGAATAGAAAAATCGGCACAGGGGGGTGCAAAAGTGTACACCCGCCGCTTCCAAAAAAGGATCAATAAGGGGGCGAGGGAAAGAAAATCTCTCTTATACACATCAGAAATTCTTCCGCAGTTGAAAATAAATTATGCAAGTAAAATCAAATAGTCAACCCCTCTTGATATGCCATTATTATGCATAATTAAAGTTATTAATGACTAATTATATAAAATATCACAAAATTTCATACCATGTGGAATTATTCTTGCATCGTCCGTTATTGACCTCTTTCGAGAGGTTTCCTAAAACTTTAAAATTAGGCCTGGAGAAAAATGAATTCCCTTAAGAAGTACAGAGAAAAGCTGCTTTTGAGCAAAGCGGAACTGGCCCGAAAAGCAGGGATCTCTACACTAACCATCGATCGGGTGGAAAAAGGGAAAGATTGCCGCTTGGAAACGAAAAGAAAGATCATTCTCGGCCTTGGTTTGAAGCTATCCGACAGGGCAAAGATTTTCGGAACAGAGAGGTGACCCACTCTCTTTCCCAAGCGCGGCTGGCAGACCATGAGAAGAGAAAAGATGCATAAATGAAACTCTCGAGAAATGAGAGGAAGATTGGAAAGACCCGAAAAAAGGTTAAAAGGGGAGGAAGGCGAATCATGAGGCAAATGCGATCTTTCGTGGCCCTCTTTTGTTTAATATCTGCGACCTTTGGGTATCTGATAGCTACAAGCTCGGCCCAAGAAGGGGTTGCACCAGGTCGTTTACCAACCGAGCAGGAAGTGGCCACAGAAAAATTCTTCTCCAGCTTGGAAGCTGCCCTGGCTAAAAAGTTTTTTGACCACCGCAAGCGGCCTGTTGTTCGAGTGGCCATCTTCGATTTTACAGATGAGGCAGGCAATGTGGTAAAGTCCGGTAGAGAATTGGCCGATAAGGTCACCAGGTATCTGTATGGTAAGCCTCAATTTGAGGTGGTTGGCCAGGGGAAAATCAACCATTACTTGAGTTGGTGTGGGCTCAGCGCTTTAGGGAAGCTGGATGCGGAGAGCCTGTATCGCTTACAACGCCGGATCAATACGATGGATCCTAACAACGGAATCCATGTCCTGGTAAGAGGGGAAGTGAAGAAAGGAGTGGGTCGAAGCCTACGCGTTTCAGCCTCTTTGGTCGATTTTCGATTCAAAATCGGGGCCATTGAGTTGGAGAAAAACATATTTGATCATCTGGCGTTGACAACAGAAATCCCCTTTCCAACGGAACAAGCGTTGCAAGAGGCGAGCGAAATTCTAATAGCGGCAGAGAAACGCCTGCAAGACGAAGGTCGACTCCTGATTTTGGTCAACACTCGGGGGAATCCCCTTTTGGAGACCGAATATGGCAGCTATTTTAGCAAGGATCAAGCCTTTCCTTGGGCGAAAATTCCTCAAGTCCTTATCCTCGGGAAGGCCGAAGTAACCACCCCCGAACAGCTCAGAATTGGGCTGGAAAAGCTTCTTCTCTCACCCTTAGGGAGCGGGAGGAACTCTGCAAAAGGATTGGAATACTCCTTTTTGCATGGCAAATGTGCCACTAACGAGGTCTATTTCGACGAAACGATTCCCGCGCAAAGCTACCGCTTGATTACTAGCTTCCTTGACTTGAAAACCAACGAAACTTATTCTCAATCCTCGCAGGTCCGGGTTGATGCTGGGGTTACGACTCTCGTAGTCTTGTCCATTTATGTCCCCAGCGAAAAGGAGCGAATCCGGAACAAGGAGACTCCGCGAATTGATGTCTTTCAGCTTTTCGGCAAAGGGATGGAGATTTTGCCGAAGTAGATAGGGGAACCATGGGACTCTTTGCTAAGAAAGATTTGATCGGTTTGGACATCGGATCGAGTTCCATCAAGGCGGTGGAGTTAGATTGGGGGAAGAAAACTCCGAGGCTTAAACATTTCGGGATGATCCCCCTGCCACCCGAGGCCATCGTGGACGGCGCGTTCATGGATTCAGCCAGCATCGTGGAATCGATCCGCAGCCTGATTGAAGGGCTGAGAATAAAAACCAAGAATGTGGCCGTATCCGTCTCGGGCCATTCGGTGTATATTAAAACCATCAACGTTCCGACCATGTCGGAAACTCAACTCGAAGAAAGTATCAGATGGGAAGCCGAGCAGCAAATTCCCTTTGACATCGAGGATGTCAATTTGGACTTTCAAATCCTGGGTGAACAGATGAGTCCTGAGCAGATGCCCGTCCTCTTGGTGGCTGCTAAGAAAGACATGATCAACGATTACACGGCGGTGATCGAAGAAGCTGGCCTGCAACCGACAATTGTGGACGTAGACGTATTCGCCATCGAGAACGCGTATAACCTAAGCTTCGAATCTCCGGAAGATGAAGTTGTGGCCTTGGTGAACATCGGGGCCAGTGTTATGAACATAAATATTCTGAAAGGAGGGATTTCAGCCTTCACCCGGGATATCGCCGTTGGCGGTCGACAGATCACGGAGGAAATCCAAAAACGTCTGAAGCTCACCTATGAGGAGGCCGAATCCTTAAAAATCAGAGAGCGGGATGCTGGAACTCAGAGTGCGGAAGTGGAACGGATCATTCAGGGAACGGCAGAGCAGTTAGCCTCCGAGGTTCGGCGTTCTCTGGAGTTTTTTGCAGCTTCTGCTTCGGCGGTTGAGATCAAGAAGATTTTCCTCAGTGGGGGATGCGCCAAGATTCAGACCCTTCCCGGCCTGATCGAAGAGCGTATCTCGATTCCTGTAGAAGTTTTTAATCCCTTTGCCAAAATCGATTACAATCCGGATATATTCGACCCTGAGTATATCAAGCAAGTGGCCCCCTTAGCCGCAGTAGGTATGGGATTGGCCTTGAGGAGAGAGAGGGATTAAGATGATTCGTATCAATCTACTACCGATCCGGGCGTTGAAGAAAAAAGAGAGCACAAGGCGGCTGTTCTCCGTCTTTTTTCTCTCCGTGGGCTTGCTGGCTTTGGTAATTATTTTCTTCCATGTCTCCCTTTCCAATCGCATCAGCAAAGTGGAAGGCCAAATTGCCGCTTATAACGAAGAAATCAAGAGGCTTAAAATAGATACCCGGGATGTGAACAAATTTAAGACGGAGAGGGAAGACCTGCAGCGGCGCCTCAATATCATCTATACTCTGCAGCGGGCCAAAACTGGTCCAGTGCGGGTGCTGGATGAGCTGGCTATGGCGGTTCCCGGGAAGCTCTGGCTTACCTCCCTGAAAGAAAAAGATGGGAAGATGGAGATTAAAGGCCTGGCCATGGATAATCCGACGATCGCCCAGTTTATGACCAATCTGGAGAAAACTGGGGTGATCAAGAATGTAGAACTAATCGTCTCTCAGCAATTGGAGCGGAAAGATTTCAAGCTTAAAGAATTCTCCCTGACCTGTCAGGTAAATTACGCGAGCGCCCCGAGCGGCCCGGCTTCTTGAGGAAAAAACACCATGGCTATTACTTTAAATAGTATCGTCAAATTACCGAAGTCCAAGAAGATCCTGATCTTGGTGGGAGTCCTCGCCTCGATCGCGGGGCTTTATGGTTATCTGGTCTACCTGCCAACCCAAGAGAGACTTGATATTAAGACAAAAGAAATGGCCAAGTTGGAGTTCCAACTTGGGGAACTGCGGACCATCGCCGAACACATCAGGCGTTTTCAGGATGAAGCGGCCAAGCTGCGGCAAGAACTGGCCATTGCCGTGGCCCAACTTCCAACGAGCAAAGAGATCCCCGCTCTGTTAGCCAACGTCTCCAACCTGGGGAAGGAAGCCGGGTTAGAATTCCTGCTTTTCCGCCCCACCCCTGAAGTCGGCCGGGAGTTTTACGCGGAGATTCCCGTGGAAATCAGAGTGAAGGGCCCCTATACCGCTGTGGCTGTCTTCTTTGACAAGGTAGGCAAGCTACCCCGGATCGTGAACATTTCCAGCGTCACGATGGAGGGAGCGAAAGAAGTCGCTGGGAGATGGGAGATTACAACTTCTTGCACAGCCACCACGTTTAAATTCGTGGAAAAGCCAGCAACCGAGCCATCAAAGGACAAGAAAAGTGAGGAAAAAAAGGAAGTACCTCCTGCTAAGAAGTAATGAACGCTTTCCTATGAAAGGATTTGGGTTCATTTTGCTTTTAAGCATCACTTTAGTTTTTTGGGGGTGCGGCGGAGAAGGACCCAAACCGACAAAAGTCCCCATGCCTCCGGTCGGAAAAAAGCCTGGCGCTCCTGCTCCGGCCCCCTCCCCGACTGTCGTCGAGGCGAAAGCCCAACCCCCTCCTGTGGTGACTTATACATATGACCCAAGGGGGAAATCCGACCCTTTCAGACCCCTGGTGGTGGAAAAAACGGAGGCAGCACCTCTAAAGCCCAAGAAGGTCGAGGAGGTTTCTGCGGAGGGGGTCACGCCTCTGGAAAGAATGGATTTGACCCAGTTGAAGCTGGTCGCCATCGTTTGGAATGTTCCTGATCCCAAGGGCATGGTTGAGGACGGAATGGGAAAGGGATACATCTTTTCTGTCGGAACATCTATCGGAAAGAGCAAGGGGAAAGTTACCCAAATCACGTCCAAAGGAGTGGTGATCCGCGAAAGACACGAGACTCCTTCAGGAAAGTTTAAAACTCATGAAGTTACCCTCAAGTTGTATCCGGAATAACTAAGGAGGAGACATGGAGGTATTTTTTAAAAGATTTTATCTGCGCCTTTTTTGGGGGGCGTTGATTATCCTGTTTTTCGCCTCCCCTATTTTCCCCCAGGCCGCGCCAGAAAGAGCTACGCCTTTTTCCATCTTAAAGATTGAGATGACGGAGACCAGTAAGGGTGCGCGAGTGACGATCGAGGGCTCAAGGGCGTTTGATTATGCGGCATATAAAATGGCCAACCCCCTTCGGGTGGTGGTGGAATTACCCCAAGCCCAACTGGGGAAATTGGTTGGGCCGCTCGAGGTGCAAAGCGCGATAGTCAACGTAATTCGCAACATCCAAGTTGAAGAGCCAGCAAAACCTGGGGCTCGGGTGGAGATTGGCCTGGAGCAGAATGTGGAGTATTCCCTTGAGTCTGAAAAAAATCTGCTCTATGTTGACTTGGTCCGACCCACCGCTGCTGTTGAGGTAAAAGAAGAAAGAAGAGAAGCTTTAGCGGAGAAGCCCCTAAAACCGGCGAAGGTGTTAAAAGGGTTAGACATCTTGGCCAAGACGGATTGGGTGAAAGTAGATCTCATGGGGGATGGCACGATGCCAGACCATAAGACCCTCCAATTGACTAAACCTTCCCGTTTGGTCGTGGACCTTCCCCGGTTGAGTAATGCTTCTGCAAAGAGGAACATTGACGTAGGGAGCAAATTGTTAAAAGATATTCGCATCGGTCAGCACCCAGATAAATTACGCTTAGTTTTCACTTTCCCGGAAACGAGAATTCCTCCCTTCCAGTTGACTAAAGAGGGCGCGAGCCTCACCCTCCTATTGGCCAGGACCCGAGAGGAGATGCCTGCCAGAAAAGCCCCTCCAGTTGCCCCACCCGCGAAGGCAGTTGAAGTTGCGGAAGCGATCCCCAAAGCTGAAGCAGTGCCGAAAGCCGAGGAAGAACCCAAGCCAGAGGTAGCCCCTAAGGCCGAAGCTAAGGCAGAAGCCGCCGTTCCTGCGCCGGAGGAAAAGCCCGAGATTCCCGAAAAAAAGATTCCAGCCGAGGTCAAACCGGTACCAACAGAGGTGGTTAAGCCGGTAATGACGCCATACAAAGGGGCAAAGATTTCGCTGGATTTCAAAGACGCTGACATCCACAATATTTTTCGCCTGATTGCGGAAGTGAGTAACCTGAATGTCATTACGAGCGAAGACGTAAAGGGGAAGATCACCATTCGACTGGTGAATGTTCCCTGGGATCAGGCTTTGGAGGTTATCCTCTCGACGAAAAATTTGATAAAAATCGAAGAAGGGAATGTTCTCCGTATCACGACCGTCGAGAATGTGAAGAAAGAGAGGGAGGACAAGCAGAAAGAAGAAGAGAGTTTGCTCAAAACTCGCGAGACTAAATTGAAGCTGGAAGAACCTGAAAGAAAGATCTTAAAAGTAAATTATGCGGATGCTGGCGAACTGCAGAAACTTCTCCTGGAACAGAAAGAAATGGGGAAGGGCTTCCTTAGCCCTCAGGGTTCGGTGAAGGCCGATAAGCGCACAAACACCCTAATCATTCAGGATATTCGCAATAGGCTGGAAGCAATTGAGCAACTGATCAAAGACCTGGATAGTCCCACCCCCCAGGTGCTCATCGAAGCCCGGATCGTGCAGGCCAAAACGGACTTCATACGTTCGCTGGGTATCCAATGGGGCGGAAGCTATAATCAGACTGGCGGGGGACAATGGTTTTGGGGGCTTACAGGAAATAACCCCAGCGCTGCTGCTGGCTGGGGCTTTGCCGCCAGTCCCCCCACTCCCCTGACTATGCCCTCCAATTTCGTGGTGAATTTCCCAGCGAGCACTACCAATACCCCGGTAGGAGGATTTGGGGTTTCCTTCGGAAAGCTGACCGGCAGTTTGGTGAATCTGGATTTGAGGCTCCAAATGGGAGAGACCGATGGCCAAAATAAAGTGATCGCCCGGCCTAAATTGGCAACCTTGGATAACAAAGAAGCCCACATCAAGCAAGGAGAAAAAATCCCGTATGAGACGACTTCTCAGGCTGGAACTCAGGTGCAATTCATCGATGCAGTCTTGTCATTAAAAGTGACCCCCCATGTGACCCCGGATGGAAGCATCTTGATGAAAGTGGTGGTGACTCGGGATGCCCGAGGAACCTTTCGCAGTCCGACCAGCGGAGTGCCCAGCATTGACAGCCGCGAGGCCTCTACCGAAGTTTTGGTGAAGGACGGGGAAACGCTGGTCATTGGCGGCATCTATGAGTCGGATCATACAGAGACGGAACAAGGGATCCCTTGGTTGATGAAGATCCCCGTCCTGGGTTGGCTCTTCAAGAAAAAAGAGGTGATAGTTACAAAAAGAGAGCTCTTAATTTTCATTACGCCTACCATCATTCAAATCAAGGCGGAGTCCTAAAAGATATCCATCCCCCCAGAAGGGCACCTCAAGGGTGCCCTTTTTTATATGGGCGGCAGGCAAAACCTACCTCCAAAGGAAAGCTTTTCTTTAGCCTTGCAGATGAAAAAGGGTTGTGGTATTTTTTCAATTGAATGGCTGGGGTGGCAAGAATGAACAGGCGATATGACCCTCAGAGGGTGGAAAAAAAGTGGCAGCAGATTTGGGAAGAACGCCGGCTCTTCCAATCCTCGGAGGACCCCCAGCGAAAAAAGTATTATGTGCTGGAAATGTTTCCCTACCCTTCGGGGAAAATCCACATGGGGCACGTGCGGAATTATTCCATTGGAGACGTAGTGGCTCGATATAAGCGGATGCGCGGATTCAACGTGATCCATCCCATGGGTTGGGATGCTTTCGGGATGCCGGCGGAGAATGCCGCGATCCAGCATGGCGTTCATCCAGCAAAATGGACCGCCGATAACATTGGCGCCATGAAAAAACAACTCGGGCGGATGGGTTTTAGCTATGACTGGAGCCGGGAACTGTCTACCTGTGATCCGTCATACTACCGCTGGGAACAGTGGCTGTTCCTGAAGATGTACGAGAAAGGATTGGCTTACAAGAAAACCTCTGCGGTCAACTGGTGCGGGAAATGCCAGACCGTGCTAGCCAACGAACAAGTGGAGGCCGGGAGATGTTGGCGCTGCAGCGGAGAGGTGGTCCAGAAAGAGATGGAGGGATGGTTCTTCAAGATCACGGCCTATACAGAAGAATTACTGGATTATTTGGACAAGCTCCCTGGCTGGCCCGAGCGGGTAATTACCATGCAGAGGAATTGGATCGGTAAATCCGAGGGAGCAATCATCCACTTTCCTTTGGGGGAAACAGACGGCTTTATCCCGGTCTTTACTACCCGGCAGGATACGGTCTTCGGTGCGACTTTCATGATCTTAGCGCCTGAGCATCCCCTGACCTCGGAGCTTGCGAGAAGAACACCCCAGGAGAGGCAAGTGAGGGAGTTTGTAGAGCGAATCAAAAAACAAGACCGGGCCAAGCGTACGGCAGAGGATTACGAAAAAGAAGGACTTTTTATCGGGGCCTTCTGCCAAAATCCTCTGACCGGCAAGGAAATCCCCGTCTTTGTAGGAAACTTTGTCTTGATGGAGTACGGCACGGGAGCAGTGATGGCTGTCCCTTCCCACGATCAGAGGGATTTTTATTTTGCTAAGAAATTTAACCTTCCCTTAGTGGTGGTCATTCAGCCGGAGGGAGAGCCTTCCTTAAGGACGGAGAAGATGAGCGAAGCTTATACGGGAGAAGGTATCTTAGTCAATTCCGGTCCTTTCAACGGAATGCCCAGCTTTCAGGCCCGGCAAGCCATTGTTAGATATTTGGAAGAAAAAGGCCTTGGCCAGAGGGCCGTGACTTATCGCTTGCGGGATTGGGGGATTTCGCGACAGCGGTACTGGGGAGCCCCCATCCCGATCATTTACTGCCAGGAATGTGGAACAATCCCGGTCCCAGAAAAAGATCTGCCAGTGGTACTTCCTCAAGATGTCCAGCTCACCGGTCTGGGAACATCCCCCCTATCCGACGTTCCCGAATTCGTGAACACTTCTTGCCCCCGATGCAGAAAGGCGGCCCAACGGGAGACGGATACGATGGACACTTTCGTGGAGTCCTCCTGGTACTTTGAGCGCTTCTGCAGCCCCCAAGAGAATCGGGGAATGTTTGACCACCAGAAGGTTCATTACTGGATGCCCGTGGATCAGTACATCGGCGGGATCGAACATGCGATCCTCCATTTGCTCTACTCTCGGTTCTATACCAGAGTCCTCCGGGACTTTGGGCTGGTAGATTTTTCTGAACCTTTTACCAACCTTCTAACGCAGGGGATGGTTGTCAAGGAAACTCATTACTGCTCCCGGGATGGCTTTCTCTTCCCGGAGGAGGTAGAGGACGGTAAGACTTGTAAGAAATGCAGCCAACCAGTTCAAGTGGGGCGCACAGAGAAGATGAGCAAATCGAAAAAAAATGTAGTGGAACCCGATTCTTTGGTGGATAAATATGGGGCGGACACGGTGCGCCTTTTCTGCCTTTTTGCCTCACCGCCAGAAAAAGACTTAGAGTGGAGTGAACAGGGAGTAGAAGGATCTTTCCGGTTTTTGAATCGTGTCTGGCGCCTGATGGAGGAATGGACGGGAATATCAGGCATGGCGCAGTTGCCTCGTAAAGAGTGGAATCTTCCCATACCCCTTCGCCACCTGCGGCGCAAGACGCATCTGACCATCAAGAAGGTTACGGAAGATATAGAAAACCGCTTCCATTTTAACACCGCCATCAGCGCCATTATGGAATTGGTGAACCTCCTTTACCAAAACGAAGGAAGATTGGAGGATAAGGCCCCTTTCAGTTTAGGGGTCTGGCGAGAAGCGCTGGAATCTATAGTTATCCTCCTTTCGCCCATTATCCCCCACATCTGCGAGGAACTCTGGGAAATACTGGGCCATGGGGAGAGCGTTTCCCGAGTTTCCTGGCCCGAGTATGATCCCGAAGCCCTAAAGGATGAAGAGGTTCTGATTGTCATTCAGGTGAACGGGAGACTCCGCGGTCGAGTCATGGTGGGGGTTCATGCCTCCGAAGAAGAGGTGAAAGAGGCGGTCCTGGCCAACCAGAGAGTTCAAGAATTTTTAAAAGACCAACCTGTCAAGAAGTTTGTCCTGGTCCCGAAAAAATTGGTCAATCTAGTCATATGAGCTGCGTTGAGAGGTGATAATATCAGAACGAATTTTCCTCCCAGGTCTTTTTGGCCATATCTTTGAATACCCTTTAAGGAGGTATCCATGGGCGGATGGGAACGGGCGCATTGCGGAGTATTGGCTATTGCTCTGGCCATCGGGATTGCCGGATGCGTTTACACAGAACGCACAAAGATTGCGCCTCCCGTTGTAGCTGCCTTTAAGGGGGAGTCGCGGGTGGATCCATACCTCCTCGATCATCAGCCGCAGACAGTGGCTGTCTTGCCCTTCTCGAACAGGACCGATAAGAAAGAAGCTTTCGACACAGTTCGTAAATCCTTCCATGGACATTTCAGCAAACTGAATTATACCACCATGCCTCTGTTTAAAGTTGATGACTCTCTCAATAAAGCCGGCTTAGATACTCCGGAAAAAGTTGCCCAGGCTTCGCCGCAAAGACTGCGGGAAATTTTAAAAGCTGATGCAGTCATCCGGGGAGATATCACCCATTATGAGCGAGTTTTCGTGGGGGTCTACTCCCAAGTAGCCGTAGGAGCTGAAGTTCGGATGGTCGAAGGAAAATCAGGGAAAGAACTCTGGTGGGCCAAAGATGTTTCCCGCAAACATGCTGGGGGGATATCCACAACGCCAGTCGGGTTGATCTTAACCGCCGTCGCCACGGCCCTGAATATAAGGGAGATTGAGCTACTGCGTTCCTCAGACGACCTCTTCCGCGATATGGTCAAAACCATCCCTCAACCCACGCTGGCCCAAGCCCTGAGGCCCCCGAACATTACCATATTAGTGCACGATGGAATGAGGCGTTCAGATAAATACGCCAATAAAGTAGGGGATGTCATTAAGGTGGCCATGGAGGGAGACCCGAGGATGAGGGCTTTCTTCAGGATCGGAGATTTCAAAAAGGACGTCCCTCTTAAGGAAGGAGAACCAGGCGTTTACGAGGGAAGTTATAAGGTTATGCCCGGAGACAATGCCGAGGATGCGCTCATCACAGGAACGCTCATGAATGACGCCGGCAGTTTAACAGATTGGGTAGATGCGCTGGGCCCAGTAACCATCGACACCACGCCACCGGAAATGCCCGGGGGATTAAGAGCGCTGGGAAGGGACAGAATGGTGGATTTGAGCTGGTCGAAGAGCGTAGACAAAGACATCGCCAGGTACAAAATCTATAGGAGCGCTACCCCCCTGACCGGATACCAGGAAGTGGCCACAACTGAATTCACCTCTTTCCATGATAAGAACTTGAAGAATGAAATGAGTTATTATTACAGAGTTTCCGCCATCGACTTGGCCGGCAACGAAAGTAAACCTTCGGACCTAACCAAAGCAACAACCGTGACGCCCGGCCCAACCCCTGTTCAGGGGATGATCTTAGGAGAAACAACCTGGTATGCCGGAGCGAGTCCTTACATTATAGAAGGGCAGGTCTTGGTGGGTCAAAAGGCTACCCTGTTCATCGAGCCGGGAACCATCATTCGCTCCAAGGGCGAAGGGATTTCTGTCCTCGGGAAATTGATCGCCAAGGGTGATCAAAACAGCCTGATCACCCTGGAAGCAGCAGCGCCGGAAAAGCCTTGGAAGGGAATTGTTTTTGATGGAACGAAAAATGAAGAAAGCGCCATCGAATATGCCAAGATCAGGGGGGCGGTTGCCGGGATTACCTGCCTTTCGTCTTCGCCAGTAATTGCCCACAACGATATTTCCAATAACCAAGTGGGCCTTCGGATCAGTGAGTCTTTCTCCCAGCCCAAAATTTTGGGGAACACCATTTCTTCCAATGCGATGGCTGGAGTTGAAGTCTCGGCGGCGGCGACTCCTCATCTGGAAGAAAACGAAATTCGCGGCAACCAAAAGGATGGAATCTTAAGTCAGGAAGCCAGGCCGTTGTTGATGAAAAATCGAATCGCGAATAACGGGGAAGTCGGAGTCCGGCTTTTTTCATCAGCGGCTCGTCTCCTCCACAATAACATTCATGATAACGGGAAATATGAGGTTTACAACGCTCTGGAGAGGGATGTGCATGTGGAGGCCAAAGACAACTGGTGGGGGACGAAGGAGGGCCTGAAGGTTATCGGAAAAATTTTTGGTAGAGTGGAATACCAGCGGGTGCTGGATGCTCCCTATCCCCAGGGCAGGCCACTGGACCTTTCAATCCTGAAAAGTCCGCTGAGTGGCCCAATTGACCGAGACTCTTTCCTGACCTTGGTCAACAGCCCCTACGTAGTGGAGAAGGATGTGATTGTGGAGAAGGGGGCCACTCTTTTCATCGAGCCCGGGGTAACTCTAAGGTATAACCCGGGAGCTTCGATGGTTGTAAAAGATGGGGGCGTTGATGCCAGGGGAAAAGGGTATCAGGTGATAACTTTTACATCTAACAGTTCCTCGCCCTCGCCAGGGAGTTACCCTTCTGGGGTCAGGTTTGAACAGCCTTCCAAGGTGGCCAGTTTCTTCCGCTACTGCATTTTCGAATACGCTGAGACGGGCTTAGACATTTCTCATGGGGCCCCCGAAATCGATCATTGCTTGATTGCCAATCATTCTCAAGCTGGAGTTAAGGTAGCCAGGGAGGCTGAGCCGAGAATTTTTTTCAGCACCTTTGCCAAGATTTTGGGGACTGGGGCAGTGGTGGCTCTGGGGGCTTCCAGGCCTAAAATTAACCGGAATAATTTCCTGGATAACCCATTTGCCATTCAGAGTTTCTCTTCGATTTATTTAGACGCCAGGGAGAACTGGTGGGGGTCGAGTCCACCGAAAGAATCGCTATTCTTGGGGGAGATCAATTATAAACCTTGGCTAGATGGTCCAGCAGCGGGGGCCTTTCAAGGGAGGAAGCCGTGAAGCGCGCTTTGAGGGGTATTATATTTTTATGTGTAGGTGCCTGGACGGCGATGATTTGGGCAGGGCAGGGGGAGGTAATTGAGCTTGTCGGCAATGGGGAAATCAACTGGTCTCAGGGGATCATCCTTGCCAAGGGGAGTGGAGCTCCCCCCAAAGAGGCCAAAAATATCGCTCAGGCTCGCTTGCTGGCTGAGCGGGCAGCCCTAACCGATGCCCGGCGCAACCTTCTGGAGGTACTCAAAGGGGTGCGGATTGATTCTTTGACCAGCGTCGAAAGTCATATGCTCAAAAGCGACCAGATCCGGCTGAGTGCTGAAGGATTCATCCAGGGCTCCGCGGAGATAAAGGATCAGAGGAGATACCTTTCTGATGGGGCCATCGAGGTAACCGTGGCCATGAACCTAACCGGAGATTTTTTAGTTTTGTTGCTCAGCCTACCCAAAGAATTGAAAATCACCAAACCCATTGTAACGGAAAAACCCCCTCTCCAGCCACCACCTGCTCTCCCAGAGAAAAAATTGGAACCGCTTTTGGAAAGACCAAAAGTCGGGGAGCCAGAAAGACCATTGTTGGAAACAAGACCCTCGCCGCCTCTCGCAGATCTTCCGAAATTTACTGGATTGGTAGTCGATGTCCGCGGTCTCAGCATGCGGGCGGCATTGATCCCCAAGATTCTGAATGAGGGCGGGCAGGAGTTGTATCGAGGGCAATATGTTCCCCATGAGAAAGCAGCCCAAAATGGCCTGGCTCTTTATAGTAAAGATCTGACCGCAGCCCAAACAAACCCGAGAGTGGGGAAAAATCCCTTGACTGTCAAAGGGTCCAAGGTGAAACCTGAGAGCCCTTCAGACATCATCTTGAGCGCTGAGGAGTCCCAAAAGATTGCTCCATTTACGCAGAAGGGGACCTTCTTGGAAGATTGCCGGGTCATGATCGTTTTGGATTGAGGGGCTTTTGGAAAGAGTTTCCGTCTTCATCCTCTTAACTGTTCTTTCTTCTTCTGCAGGTTGTGGGTACCATTTTGTAGGTATCGGCAATGGGCTTCCAGTAGACGTACGCTCGATCGCCATTCCGATCTTCGCCAACCAAACGAATCAGACGGGCATTGAAAGCGAGGTTGCCCGCGCCTTGGTCGATAAATTTACCTCTGCCAAGCGCCTATCATTGACTGGGGAAAATTCCGCCGATGCCCTACTGACAGGAACCGTGAAATCCTTCGTTACTTCCCCGCTTACCGTGACCAGCGGAACCCAGGTGACCACTGGATACCGGGCAACGCTGACGATCGAGGCCACCTTCCAGCGGCGGCGTGATGGGAAGGTGCTCTGGAAGGGACAGGTGAGTGAGTGGAGGAACTACCCAGTTGCCTCTGACTTGGCCATTACAGAAGCCAGCAAGAAAGAGGCCATCCGTCAGATCTCTGAACTTCTGGCTGAACGGTTGTATGTGATGGTTCTGGGAGAATTTTAATGACCGGGACATCCTCTATGAAAGCGCAAGAATTTTTCCGGGATGTTGAAAGAGGAGATTTACGCCCTTTCTATTACCTCTACGGGCCAGAAAGAGGACTGATCGAGGAAGCCTTGAATAAAATCAAGGAGAAGGCCCTCAACCCGGCAACTCGGGAATTCAATTTCGAGATATTGGATGCCAAAGAGCATACTGAGGAAACCATTCTGGCAAGCTTTCAGATTTTTCCCGTTCGCTCTCCTCGGCGTTTGGTGGTGATTCAGCAGGCAGATCTCGTATGGAATAAGGCCACCTCCTCCTACATCGATTATTTTTTGAGTCCCAACCCCCTGACCTGCGCCGTCTTCCTCGGCGAGAAAGCCGACCTGCGGACCAAATTTTTCCAGGCCCTGGAAAAAAAGGGCGCGACCATCCCCTTCTATCCTCCCTCGGAAGGGGAACTGATCCATTGGATTCATTTGCAAATAAAGCAGTTGGATCATCAGATATCCGAGGAAGCAGTCGCCCTGCTAATGGAGCGAGTTGGCCCAAACCTTAAAGAACTTAAGCTTGAACTCCAGAAATTAGCCTTAAGAAAAAGGGGAGAAGGCCAAATTGCCGAAGAGGATGTGCTTAACTTGACCGAAGATATGCGGAGTGAAAATCCCTTCGAATTTCCCCCGGCAGTGGCCCGTTTAGATCTTAAGGGGATGCTTCGCCTTCTGCGGAAAAATTTGCAGCAGGGAGAACCTCCCCTTCTCCTTTTCTTGCTGACCGTCCGTCAGCTCCGCCTGATCAGAAGGGCGCAAGATCTCAAATCAGGAGGGTGCTCAAAGAAAGAAATAGAGACCAGGCTTAGGATTTTCCCGCGGAAGGCAGAAGATTTTTGGGAACAGGTCGAGAACTTTCCCCTTTCCTCTCTGGACCAACTCTGGCTCCTTAACTTGGAAGCAGATCAAAAACTCAAAACCAGCTACTTGGAAAAAGGGCTTCTGCTGGAAAAATACCTCTGGGACCTCTACTTCCATGGTTTGGAAGGATGGAAAGCCGCCAGGGCAATGAATCATCCCCCAGGCATAAGGGTTGACTTTGAGGAATTTAGGCTGGGATCGTCAGGGCGTTAACCTTTTTAGCTAAGCGGGAAATTTTGCGAGCGGCCGCTTTTTTGTGGATTACCTTCTTTGAGGAAGCTCCCTGGATCGTCGGAATCGCGCGGGCCAAAGCCTCGCGGGCTTCCTCAAGGTTTTTCCCCTCGACAGCTTTCAATACCTTCTTGGAAAAGGTTCTTATGGCAGATTTGATCGTGGTGTTGCGCATCCGCCTTCTTTCGCTTTGACGCGCTCTTTTCAGGGCTGAAGCATGAGTGGCCAAGTTACCTCCTTTTATTTAAAGCCATTTGGTTTTATTAGAAAATAGAATGACAGGAATGTCAAGTTTTTTATCGGAGGTTTAGGGAAAATGAGAAAGGGGGCTTTTCGATCAAAGCCCCTTTTTCATTTTTTGGGCATGATCAGTTAGATGAGCAGTTACAGAAAAATTGCCAGAGCAGCCAGCGTAGTTGGAGGAGCCACGCTCCTTTCCAGGGTCTTTGGCTTCCTTCGGGATATGGTGATAGCCCATTTCTTTGGGACGGGAATGTCTACCGATGCCTTTTTCGTTGCCTTTCGCATTCCCAACCTCCTCCGGAGACTGGTGGGGGAGGGAGCGCTCACAGCTTCCTTTATTCCGGTGTATACGGAGTACCTGCACCAGCGCCCCAAGGAGGAAGGGGACGAGTTAGTAAATACTTCCTTTTCCGTTTGCGCGATCCTTTTGCTCCTGGTGGCAAGCCTGGGCGTTATTTTTTCCCCCTGGATCGTTAAGATCATGGCCTATGGCTTCAGCGAGGAACCAGAGAAATTCAGGCTTACGGTATTGCTCAACCGACTGATGTTCCCTTTTATCTTCTTTATCGGCTTAGCTGCTTTGGCCATGGGGGTTCTAAACTCCTGGAAACATTTTGCCGCCCCGGCGTTTGCCCCCGTGCTTCTGAATCTATCGATTATCTCTTGCGCCCTTTTCTTTGCGGGGATCCTTAGGGAGCCTATATTATCCCTAGCCATCGGTGTGATCTTTGGAGGGGCCGCCCAATTCTTCTTTCAGATTCCTTTCATCCTTAAGAGAGGAATCGTTCCTCGATTTCTCTTCAACCTTTCCCATTCCGGGGTGAGGCGCATCGGGGCGCTGATGGCTCCTTCGGTTTTAGGGCTGGCTGTCACGCAGCTCAACGTGTTCGTGAGTACGTTTTTGGCGTCTTATCTTCCCGAAGGAAGCGTCTCCTACCTTTATTATGCTGACCGACTATTGGAATTCCCCATGGGAATTTTTGCCATCGCCATCGCTACGGCCGTCCTGCCTGCTATGTCCGATTGCACGGCCCGAAGCGATATGGAAGGGTTGAGGGAAACCCTTTCTTTCGCTCTGCGCCTTACCTTTTTCGTCACTTTGCCAGCGATGGTAGGACTGATCGTTTTACGTCTCCCCATCTTAAACCTCTTATTCCAGCGAGGGGCCTTCAATGTCCAGTCGACTGCCATGACCGCGCAAGCATTGCTCTATTATGCCGTAGGTCTGGCTGCTTTCGCCGGCGTGCGCATCATCGTCCCGGCTTTTTATTCTCTAAAGGACACGAAGACGCCGGTCAAAGTAGCTTTCATAGCCCTCTTAGCCAATGCCGGGCTTGGCTCCCTATTAATGGTTCCCCTACAACATGGTGGCTTAGCATTAGCCACGTCTTTGGCTGCTGGTTTGAACTTCACATGGCTCATTATCCTGTTAAAAAAGAAGTTAGGGAGGATTGGAGCTTCGAAAATCGTTCCGTCCTTCTTAAAGAACCTGGGGGCTTCTGCTTTGATGGGAGTTGTAGTTTATATGTTATCCTATGGTGGTCCATGGGAAACGACTGGGGTAACCGCAGAAAAGCTAAGCCTTCTGCTGGGAGCCATTATGTTGGGGGTCTTAGTGTATGGAGGTGCTGGCTATCTCCTAAGGAGTGAAGAATTATACTCTGTACTGGAGATCATCAGGAAAAAGATAAGCCGGAATGCCTAAAATGTCCTACTCATTTCTTCTGACGACTTTTTGGCGGGCCGAGGAAATACCTTGACTTTTTAATGGAAAAGTTTATCATAAAGATGTTAGTATGAGAGTGGGCGAAAGGAAAAGAAGAGGCGGAAAAAGAATCGGATAATGACAAAGGGAATTGATAAATTTGAAATTTTGGAAGAGAAGATCACGCAACTGGTGGATGCCTACGCCTCATTAACCAATGAGAAATCCGCTTTAGGAGAAAAGCTAGCCCAGAAAGAGTTGGAAATCCAAGGGCTGGCGGAGAAAGTGGCCCGCCTGTCCAAAGAGCGGGAAACGGCCAGAGAAAAGGTGGAGGGGCTTTTGAATCGGCTTGATATTCTCATCTCCGCCGGTCGGCAAGATTGAATAGAGATGGAAAATCTCGTTCGGGTACAAATTCTGGGGCGTGAATACACCGTAAAGAGTGATGAGGAAGAAGAGCGGGTTAGGAAAATTGGTGAATATGTGAATCAAAAAATCGAAGAAGTTGCGGAGAGTAGTAAGAGCGTTTCAACCCTAAATATAGTGATTCTGGCCGCTTTGAACATTGCCAATGACTATTTTAGAGCATTGGAAAGTCAAAAAAAATTCAGCCAAACGATTGAAGTAAAGTTCGGCCGGTTGATTGAAATGATTAATGCGCAAATTGATTGACAGACTTCAATAGCCGATCCCCTGCGATGTTGGTGATGATGCCATATTCTTTGAGCCAACAGCAGAAGAACGGGAGCTGTCCCTTATTGCGGCTGGCCTGTCCCAAATCCGGAAGGAACCGGGATGGCCAAAAGTAATAATATGGCCCCCACCTAGAAAAACTAGGTTCAAAAAGAAAGCATCACACGGCATTTGCGGGGGATCCAGAAAATGGGGTTATTGGCTTTAGGCTGTGATTTTTAGGGTCCTTTGAAGATATTGTAAGTACCAAGGGAGAATTTAAACAAAAAGTAAAGGAAGAAAAAGGCTTAAGTTTCACGGATAGATTTAAAAAACTTGGCCAAAATGATACTTCCCCCAAAAAGGGGAGAGGATAGAAGATATTGGTGAGTTTTGGCGCAAAGGAAAACCACACCGAAAGATTTAAAAAAGCTGCTTGAGCCTGAATTTCCTCCTTTCCTTTTCTTCTGTAAAATCTGTTAAACCAAAAAGGATATTTTTTGGGGGATTATTCGGTGACCCATTTGCCGGATTATTCCCCCCATGAGAGTGAATATGCCAGCAAATAGCTATATGATGTTGGGAGCAACTCTGGTTCTCCTTCTTTTTGGTATCTTGCTGGGCATGGTCCTGTACAGAAAGATGACCGTGCTTCGGTCTCGATTGGCCGAGCAGAAGGCCCGAGAGGGGGTTGAAGAAGCCAAGAGAGAAGCCGAATCCGTCAAAAAGGAAGCTGAGCTCCAGGCTAAAGATCATTTCTTCCGGGCCAGGACAGAATTTGAAGCTGAGGCCAAAGAACGCCGCCAGGAACTGCTGAATATGGAAAAGCGGTTGCTGCAGAAAGAAGAAAACTTGGAGAAGAGGGTTGACCTTTTGGATCAAAAGGAGTCGAGCCTATCTAAGCGGGAAAAGGCATTGCTCCAGCAAGAGAAAATCGTCGGCGAGAAAGAGAAGAAATATGCCGTGATGGTTGAAGAGCAGCGGCAGAATCTGGAACGCATTGCGGGGGTTTCCGCAGAAGAGGCCAAGGAACGTCTGATGAAGCTCGTGGAGAGTGAAATGCGACATGAATCTGCCAAGCTTATAAAAAAGATTGAGGAAGAGACGCAGGGCCAAGCGGACAAACGAGCCAAAGAGATTATCGTCTCGGCTATTCAACGTTATGCGGCAGATTACGTGGCCGAAGAAACTGTTTCTGTAGTCAATCTACCCAATGAGGAGATGAAAGGTAGAATCATCGGTAGGGAGGGGCGGAATATTCGAGCTTTAGAGGCAGCAACGGGAGTGGATTTGATCATCGATGATACCCCGGAAGCTGTGATCATCTCAGGGTTTAACCCCATCCGGCGGGAGATTGCTCGCATTACTCTTGAACGATTGATTACTGATGGCCGCATCCATCCCGGGCGGATTGAAGAGATCGCAGGCAAAGTTGAACAAGAGATGGAGCAAACCATCCGGGAGAGTGGAGAACGGGCGACTTTTGATGTAGGGGTCCACGGGATTCACCCGGAATTGATTAAGATGGTGGGGAAACTAAGATTCCGTACCAGTTTTGCGCAAAATGTCTTCCAGCATTCTTTAGAAGTGGCCTTCCTTGCTGGGGCCATGGCTGCGGAACTTGGAATAAACACCAAGCAGGCCAAGCGGGCTGGGCTTCTCCATGACATTGGTAAGGCTGTGGACCATGAAGTGGAAGGATCGCATGCTTTGATTGGAGCTGATCTGGCTCGAAAATTTGGGGAGGCTCAAAGAATCATCCACGCCATTGCCGCTCATCACGATGATGAAAAACCCCAGACTATTCTGGCCATCTTGATCCAGGCAGCCGATGCTTTATCTGCGGCTCGACCGGGTGCTCGACGGGAGATGCTGGAGACTTATGTTAAGCGGTTAGAAGAATTGGAAAGAATTTCATACTCATTTCCTGGGGTTAGCAGAGCTTATGCGATTCAAGCAGGTAGGGAAGTTAGAGTAATCGTAGAAAACGAGGAGATCTCAGATGCTGATGCTATAATGCTAAGCAGGGATATTGCTCGTAAAATCGAAAACGAATTGAGTTATCCCGGCCAGATTAAAGTGACGGTGATTAGGGAAACAAGAGCCGTGGAATATGCGAAATAACTTAAAAGAAAGTCAAAGAGGGGGGAAAACCGTTATTTTTTGATTGACAATAAAGACAGAGTGAATTATTCTAAAAAAGGATATTTCTGCAAAGATATTGTCCCGCAATTTTTTTTCTTGACATTCTTCGGGAATAATTTTATTATAATAGTCTTCGACTGAGATCTTGTTCTTTGAAAACTAAATAGCAAAATCTCTGGCGTTGGGTCTTCTCTTTTTAAAAAATCCTGAGTTTTCGATAACTTAGGAAAACAATTTAACTGGAGAGTTTGATCCTGGCTCAGAACGAACGCCAGCGGCGTGCCTAACACATGCAAGTCGAACGAGAAATCCTGAGCAATCGGGAGAGTAAAGTGGCGTACGGGTGAGTAACGCGTGGGTAATCTACCCTTGAGTTGGGAATAACACCTCGAAAGGGGTGCTAATACCTGATAATATCCCGAAGACCCCGGTTTTTGGGATTAAAGATGGCTGAGGCTTGCAAGCTATTGCTCAAGGATGAGCCCGCGTACCATTAGCTAGTTGGTGGGGTAACGGCCTACCAAGGCAATGATGGTTAGCTGGTCTGAGAGGATGGCCAGCCACACTGGAACTGAGATACGGTCCAGACTCCTACGGGAGGCAGCAGTGAGGAATCTTGCGCAATGGGGGAAACCCTGACGCAGCAACGCCGCGTGAGTGATGAAGGCCTTCGGGTCGTAAAGCTCTGTCAGAGGGGAAGAAAATTTTGGCGGTGAATAATCGCCGAAATCGACGGTACCCTCAAAGGAAGCACCGGCTAACTCCGTGCCAGCAGCCGCGGTAATACGGAGGGTGCAAGCGTTGTTCGGAATTATTGGGCGTAAAGAGCGTGTAGGCGGCCTTGTAAGTCAGATGTGAAATCCCTTGGCTTAACCAAGGAAGGGCATTTGAAACTGCTCGGCTTGAGTACGGGAGGGGGAAGTGGAATTCCCGGTGTAGAGGTGAAATTCGTAGATATCGGGAGGAACACCGGTGGCGAAGGCGGCTTCCTGGACCGATACTGACGCTGAGACGCGAAAGCGTGGGGAGCAAACAGGATTAGATACCCTGGTAGTCCACGCCGTAAACGTTGGGCACTAGGTGTTGTGGGTATTGACCCCTGCAGTGCCGAAGCTAACGCATTAAGTGCCCCGCCTGGGGAGTACGGTCGCAAGGCTAAAACTCAAAGGAATTGACGGGGGCCCGCACAAGCGGTGGAGCATGTGGTTCAATTCGACGCAACGCGAAGAACCTTACCTGGGTTTGACATCCCGAGAATCATGTAGAAATATATGAGTGCCTCTTTGAGGAACTCGGTGACAGGTGCTGCATGGCTGTCGTCAGCTCGTGTCGTGAGATGTTGGGTTAAGTCCCGCAACGAGCGCAACCCTCGCCTTTAGTTGCCAGCATTGAGTTGGGCACTCTAAAGGGACTGCCGGTGTTAAACCGGAGGAAGGTGAGGATGACGTCAAGTCCTCATGGCCCCTATGTCCAGGGCTACACACGTGCTACAATGGCCGATACAAAGGGCTGCGAACCCGCGAGGGGGGGCTAATCCCAGAAAATCGGCCTCAGTTCGGATCGGAGTCTGCAACTCGACTCCGTGAAGTTGGAATCGCTAGTAATCGCGGATCAGCATGCCGCGGTGAATACGTTCCCGGGCCTTGTACACACCGCCCGTCACACCACGAAAGTTGATTGTACCAGAAGTCGCTGAGCTAACCCTGAGCTCGTCGAAGGGGGGCAGGCGCCTAAGGTATGATCAATGATTGGGGTGAAGTCGTAACAAGGTAGCCGTAGGGGAACCTGCGGCTGGATCACCTCCTTTCTAAGGAGCGAAGCCTCCTTTCAATTTCCTTGCGGTTAAGATGGAAAAATAAGAAAAGAGGGAAGCTCTCGGGTCAATCCCAACGCGAGGTTTGCTATTTAGTTTTGAGAGAAGAAGGTAGTCGATGGCCGACGTCAGCTGTTCAGGTGCAGAAGCTTTGGGTTCCCGGTTGTAGGCCATGAGCAGAAGACGGGCCTATAGCTCAGGTGGCTAGAGCGCACGCCTGATAAGCGTGAGGTCGGTAGTTCAAATCTACCTAGGCCCACCAAAAAAACAAATTCGAAATTCGAATATCGAATTTCGAAAGCGAAAAGATATTTCGGATTTAGGATTTCGAATTTCGATATTGTTTTTTATTGGGGGTATAGCTCAGATGGGAGAGCGCCTGCTTTGCACGCAGGTGGTCAGCGGTTCGAATCCGCTTACCTCCACCAAGGAATGAGTTTCAAACTGCGGATTCTGTGGTCGCCATTTACGGAGGGAAGGAAGAGAATCTGGAGTTTGGTATTCATTCCGTTTTTTTCGGAATGATTGTTCTTTGACAATTGCATATCTGCAGCGGAGAAAGAGCTGAACTCAAGTTTATGGTCAAGCTACGAAGGGCGAACGGTGGATGCCTTGGCGCCAGAAGGTGATGAAAGACGCGGATAGCTGCGATAAGCCTCGGGGAGCCGCTAAACAGGCTTAGAGCCGGGGATCTCTGAATGGGGAAACCCGTCTTGGGTCATGCCAGGACATCGCCAGCTGAATCCATAGGTTGGCGAAACCAACGGGGGGAACTGAAACATCTCAGTACCCTTAGGAAAAGAAAGCAACTGCGATTCCCAAAGTAGTGGCGAGCGAAATGGGAAGAGCCCAAACTCAGGGTATGTTAAAGCCCGCAGGCGTTGTATCCTGGGAGTTGCGGGGCGCTGTTGGAGAGGGCTGCGGCTCTCTCGGGGAGTTACAAAATCAGTTTATAACCGAAGGGCCTGGGAAGGCCCACCATAGAAGGTGAAAGTCCTGTAGGTAAAATGAACTGATCTTCCTGGACAACGTTCCCGAGTACCACGGGACACGAGGAATCCTGTGGGAAGCAGGGAGGACCATCTTCCAAGGCTAAATACTAACTGGCGACCGATAGTGAACAAGTACCGCGAGGGAAAGGTGAAAAGTACTCCGGTGAGGAGAGTGAAATAGTACCTGAAACCGTTTGCTTACAAGCGGTAGGAGCTCTATATTCTGATTCGTCAGAATGGAGTGACTGCGTGCCTTTTGTATAATGAGTCAGCGAGTTATTCTGTGCAGCAAGGTTAAGTCCTGGAACAGGACGGAGCCGTAGCGAAAGCGAGTCTGAATGGGGCGATGAGTTGCATGGAATAGACCCGAAGCCAAGTGATCTACCCATGGCCAGGGTGAAATTTCGGTAACACGGAATGGAGGCCCGAACCGGTGTTGGTTGAAAACAGCTCGGACGAGCTGTGGGTAGGGGTGAAAGGCCAATCAAACTTGGAAATAGCTGGTTCTCCCCGAAATCTATTTAGGTAGAGCCTTGCAAATTAAGTAGCGGAGGTAGAGCACTGGATGGGCTAGGGGCCCTACCAGGTTACCAACCCCAACCAAACTGCGAATGCCGCTAACTTCTATTGCAGGAGGCAGACTGCGGGCGATAAGGTCCGTGGTCGAGAGGGAAACAGCCCAGACCGTCAGCTAAGGTCCCTAAGCATGTGCTAAGTGGGAAAGGATGTGGAGTTGCTCAGACAACCAGGAGGTTGGCTTAGAAGCAGCCATCCTTTAAAGAAAGCGTAATAGCTCACTGGTCAAGTGATTCTGCGCCGAAAATCCAACGGGGCTCAAGCACACCACCGAAGCTACGGCTTGATGGACGCAAAGCGCGGAGCGCAAAGAGCATAGCGTACGAGTTGAAATGAAATGCTATGCGCTCTGCGCTCTGCACTGTGCGTTTGTCAGGGGTAGGGGAGCATTCCATAGTAGGATGAAGCCAGACCGAAAGGACTGGTCGACGAGATGGAAGAGATTATGCTGACATTAGTAGCGATAATGCTGGTGAGAAACCAGCACGCCGTAAACCTCAGGGTTCCTGAGTAAAGTTAATCTTCTCAGGGTAAGTCGATTCCTAAGCCGAGGCCGAAAGGCGTAGGCGATGGAAAACAGGTTAATATTCCTGTACCACTTCTTTCGCGTTTGAGCGATGGGGGGACGCAGGAGGGTAGGCCATTCCCGTGTTGGAATACGGGATCCAAGCTGGTAGGTGGATTCGCCAGGAAAATCCGGCGGATCATTACACCGAGAAGTGATGGGGATGCCGAGCAATCGGCTGCAAACTGGCTGAGCCCATGCTGCCAAGAAAAGCCTCTAGCGAGCGAAAGTGGTGATCGTACCGTAAACCGACACAGGTAGGTGGGGAGAGCATCCCAAGGCGCTTGAGTGATCCCTCGTTAAGGAACTCGGCCAATTAACTCCGTAACTTAGGGAAAAGGAGTGTCTGGAATCGTGAAGGGACTTGCTTCCGGAGCGATTCGAGATCGCAGTGAAAAGGCTGTAGCGACTGTTTAATAAAAACACAGGTCTCTGCGAAGTCGTAAGACGAAGTATAGGGGCTGACGCCTGCCCGGTGCCGGAAGGTTAAAGGGATTTGTTATCCCGCCGCAAGGCGGGAGAAGCATTGAACTGAAGCCCCGGTAAACGGCGGCCGTAACTATAACGGTCCTAAGGTAGCGAAATTCCTTGTCGGGTAAGTTCCGACCTGCACGAATGGCGTAACGACTTCAGCACTGTCTCAACGAGGGGCTCAGCGAAGTTGTGAGAGCGGTGAAGACGCCGCTTACCCGCGACAAGACGGAAAGACCCCGTGAACCTTTACTATAACTTGGCAATGGATTTTGGGATAGTCTGTGTAGGATAGGTGGGAGGCTTTGAAGTTCCGGCGCCAGCCGGGATGGAGCCGTCCTTGAAATACCACCCTGGTTATTCTGAAGTTCTAACTCGGTCCCCTGAATCGGGGTCGAGGACATTGCCTGGCGGGTAGTTTGACTGGGGCGGTCGCCTCCTAAAGCGTAACGGAGGCGCACGAAGGTTCCCTCAGGCTGATTGGAAACCAGCCGTAGAGTGTAAAGGCATAAGGGAGCTTGACTGCGAGACTGACAAGTCGAGCAGGTGCGAAAGCAGGTCTTAGTGATCCGGCGGTTCTGCATGGAAGGGCCGTCGCTCAACGGATAAAAGGTACTCCGGGGATAACAGGCTGATCTCCCCCAAGAGTCCACATCGACGGGGAGGTTTGGCACCTCGATGTCGGCTCATCGCATCCTGGGGCTGAAGTAGGTCCCAAGGGTTCGGCTGTTCGCCGATTAAAGCGGTACGTGAGCTGGGTTTAGAACGTCGTGAGACAGTTCGGTCCCTATCTGTCGTGGGCGCAGGATATTTGCGAGGAGCTGTCCTTAGTACGAGAGGACCGGGATGGACGAACCTCTAGTGTGCCAGTTGTTCCGCCAGGAGCAGCGCTGGGTAGCTATGTTCGGAAGGGATAACCGCTGAAAGCATCTAAGCGGGAAGCTCCCCTCAAGATTAGATATCCCTTTCCGGTGGAGACACCGGAGCTAAAGACCCCTTGTAGACTACAAGGTAGATAGGCCAGAGGTGTAAGTCCAGCAATGGATTGAGCTTACTGGTACTAATGGGTCGTGCGGCTTGACCATAATCTCTGTTTCGGTTCACTGGCTGCAGATTTGAGATTGTCGCTCTTTTTCGGTGGCGATAGCGGAGGGGTCACACCTGTTTCCATCCCGAACACAGAAGTTAAGCCCTCCAGCGCCGATGGTACTGTCCTGGTAACGGGATGGGAGAGTAGGACGCTGCCGGAAAATTCTCTAAAAACCCTTCCTCGAAACATCGGGGAAGGGTTTTTTATTTTGATTTTGCGTGGCCGGTTGTGCTATAAATAAACCATTCGTAGAAAAGAGGAGAGCAGGCCGATGTCGGGTCACTCGAAATGGAGCACGATCAAGCATAAGAAAGGGGCAGCGGACGCCCGCCGGGGCAAGATTTTTAGCAAACTCATCAAAGAAATCACGGTGGCCGCCCGCATGGGGGGAGGGGATATCAACGGGAACCCGCGCTTGCGGCAGGCCGTCGCAGCCGCCAGAGCCGAGAATATGCCCAAGGAAAATATCGAGCGGGCGATCAAAAAAGGAACGGGTGAACTCCCAGGAGTGGCTTATGAGGAAGCCACTTTTGAGGGTTACGGCCCAGGGGGAGTAGCGGTTCTGGTAGAGATCCTTTCGGACAACCGTAAGCGCACGGTGGCAGATATTCGCCACATCTTTTCCAAACACGCGGGAAACTTAGGGGAGGCCGGATGCGTTTCCTGGATGTTTGACAAGAAGGGCTTGATCGCTTTTGAAAAAGACAGGGTCGATGAAGAAAAGCTGATGGATCTGGCTCTGGAGGCAGGAGCTCAAGATGTGCGGGAGACGGAGAAAGAATACGAGGTGATCACGGACCCGACTGAATTCGAGGGAGTGAAGAAAAGATTGGAGGAGGCAAACCTGAAGCCGGCCTATGCTGAGGTGAGTATGGTACCCCAGTCCACCGTGCGCCTGGCGGCCAAGGAAGCCCAGCAAATGCTCCGCTTGATGGAGAGCCTGGAGGATTCCGACGACGTGCAGCACGTCTACGCCAACTTTGACATCCCGGATGAGGAGATGGAGCGGCTCAGTGCTTAAGGGAACGGGATCGTTGTCTGGGCCCCAGAATTTTTCTCGCAGGGGGAAGGGAATTCGGATCTTGGGCGTGGACCCGGGGCTTTTGTCCACGGGGTTCGGGATTATTGAAATAGAAGGGAATGGTTCAACTCTTTACCGCGGAAGCGGAGTGATCCGACCGCGGGCCCGGCAATCTTTCTCCCAACGGATTCAACAAATCTTTCGTGGCCTCTCCCAGCAGATTGAGAATTATGCGCCCCAGCTGATGGCGGTAGAATGCCCTTTCTTTGCCAAGAACGTTAAGAGTGCCATGCTCCTGGGACAGACGAGGGGGGTAGCCATCTTAGCCGCGGCGGAAGCGGGCGTGGAGATCCAAGAATTTAGCCCCTTGGAAGTGAAACAGGCTGTAGTGGGATATGGTAGGGCGGCCAAAGAACAGGTTCAGGCCATGGTCCGATCCCTTTTGCAAACGCCGCCCAATTTGACAACGGATGCCGCCGATGCTCTGGCCGTAGCCCTCTGCTTAGCCCATTCCCTATGCTGGCAGAAATCTTTAGAATCTACCGTAACGAAACGGTTATCGCCCAGAACTTCTTTATTGGCTCGGGCTGGTAGCTTCAACCTTGAGGATGACGGATGATTGCCCAAGTGCGAGGGCATTTGGTTCAGAAGAGCCCAGGATCTGTCATCGTTGAAGTCCATGGGGTTGGGTATCAGTTATTCGTTTCCCTGAACACCTTCTACGACCTTCCCGGATCGGAACAGATCGTAAAATTGCATACGCACACCCACGTGCGGGATGATCTTCTTCAGCTATATGGCTTCTCTACTCTGTTAGAAAAAGAGCTGTTCCAGATCCTTATTGGCGTTACCGGCATCGGGCCAAAACTAGCCGTCAATATCTTATCGGGAATTTCTCCCCCGGAGCTCGTCCGGGCGCTAAGCTCAGGCAATATGGGCCGGTTACTGTCGGTCCCCGGAATCGGTCGCAAGACCGCCGAACGGATGCTCTTGGATCTTCAGGAAAAAGCCCGCAAGATTGAACTCCGAACCACCTTCCCGAGAATGGACCAGCGACCCGCCGATGAAATGGCTGAGGATGTCGTTTCCGCTTTGGTCAATTTGGGGTATAAAAAGAGCCAGGCAGAGAAGGCCGTGGAAAACGCCCTGCGGAAGGCTCCAGAGATGACGTTGGAGAAAGTTTTAAAAGCCAGCCTGGCAGCTCTCTCTTCGGGATGAAGCCATGGCTGGCAAGCGAAATATTTCGCGGGAATCAGCTATTTTTTCCGGAAGCCCTTCTTCCCCTGAAAGAGGGGTTCAGTCCCCGTTGACGGAAGAGGACCTGAGGTATGAGGACAACCTTCGCCCCAAGTGTCTGGAGGATTACATCGGGCAGAATGAGGTTAAGAGCAATCTGCAAGTTTTCATTGAGGCCGCGAAGAATCGAGGAGAAGCGTTGGACCACGTCCTTTTTTCCGGGCCACCCGGGCTGGGAAAGACCACCTTGGCTTACATCATTGCTGCCGAGCTGCGGGTAAACATCAGAGCTACCTCCGGCCCGGTAATTGAACGGCCGGGGGATGTGGCGGCCATCCTCACGAACCTCAAAGAACACGACGTCCTCTTCATCGACGAAATCCATCGCTTGAATCATGTGGTGGAGGAGATTCTTTACCCAGCGATGGAAGATTTCCAAATCGACATCCTCATCGGTCAGGGGCCCAGCGCCCGCTCCATCAAATTGAATATCCCTCCTTTTACGCTGGTTGGAGCCACCACGCGAGCGGGACTACTTACTTTTCCTCTCCGTGATCGCTTCGGAATCAACTTTCGCCTGGAATTCTATTCTTCTGAGGAACTCGAAAAAATTCTGCTGCGCTCTGCCCAGATTCTAAACATCCCCATCGATCCCTCTGGCGCCGAAGAAATTGCCAAGAGATCCCGGGGGACCCCCCGGGTCGCTAACCGGTTACTGCGGCGAGTGAGAGATTTCGCTCAGGTCCGAGCTCAGGGAAAGATCGATCCATCGGTAGCCGATCAAGCCCTGAGGCTTCTGGAAGTGGATGAACGGGGCTTGGATAAGATGGATCGCAAGATCTTGTTGACCATTTTGGAAAAATTCAATGGCGGACCGGTGGGTTTGGAGACCCTCGCGGTGGCGGTGAATGAAGAGAAGGACACGATCGAAGACGTCTATGAACCCTACCTAATTCAGGAAGGATTCCTGGACCGCACCCCCCGCGGGCGGAAAGCTACTTTGCTCGCTCTGGAACATTTGGGAAAGAAAACGTCCGACTTTTCCCAAGAAAAATTGCTCTGAGAATCAATGACTGAAAACGGGAGTGCGGTTTGATGGAGCAGCAGAAGAACCCAGCAGGGCGTACCAAGTTCATTTTTGTCACTGGTGGAGTCCTATCTTCTCTGGGGAAAGGTCTGGCGGCGGCTTCTATAGGGACCCTGTTAGAGTCGCGGGGGCTAAGAGTTACCCTCCAGAAACTCGATCCCTACATCAATGTGGATCCGGGCACGATGAATCCCTTTCAACATGGAGAAGTATTTGTGCTGGATGATGGAGCCGAGACAGACCTGGATTTGGGGCATTATGAAAGGTACACCTCTGCCCGTTTAACCCGGCGGAATAATTTCACCACCGGGCAGGTTTACTATTCTGTGATCAAGAAGGAGCGCAGGGGGGACTATCTCGGGGGAACGGTGCAGGTGATTCCCCACATTACGGATGAAATCAAGCGGAATATCCTGGCCATCTCCGACGATGCCGATGTAGCCGTTATCGAGATCGGAGGCACGGTAGGGGACATCGAAGGCCTTCCTTTTTTAGAGGCCATCCGGCAGCTGAAATTTGATTTGGGGCGGCAGAATTCCCTTTACATCCACCTGACCCTCATCCCATTTATCAAGACCTCGGGAGAACTGAAAACCAAACCCACGCAACACAGTGTCATGAAACTGAGGGAGATTGGTATCCAGCCCGATATTTTATTGTGCCGCACGGATCAGTTCCTTCCCCCCGAAATCAAGGCCAAGATCGCCCTCTTCTGCAACGTAGAAAAAGACGCCGTCTTCACGGCGAAAGATGTAGAGACCATCTATGAAGTCCCTTTATTTTTCCACCAGGAAGGACTGGATGAAAAAATTGTCCAGCTGCTGAACATTTGGACTCGCGCCCCCCGCCTGGAAAGCTGGGAGGAAATTGTCCAGGCCATCAGGAATCCCCGAGGAGCGGTAGGCATTGCCATTGTGGGAAAATACGTGAATTTGAAGGATTCCTATAAAAGCCTCCACGAAGCCCTGGTGCACGGGGGGATCGCGAATCGCTGCCGGGTAAACCTGCATTATGTGGATTCGGAGTCCATACAAAGGGAAGGGTGCGAAAGATTCCTGAGCGGGATGGATGGAATTTTAGTACCCGGAGGATTCGGCAACCGGGGGATCGAGGGGAAAATAATGGCTGTAAACCATGCGCGGACGAGGCGGCTTCCTTTTTTGGGCATCTGTTTGGGAATGCAGCTGGCCATTGTAGAATTTGCCCGCAACGTCTGCGGCTTGGGGGGAGCAAACAGCAGTGAATTCGACGCCGGAACGCCTCATCCCGTAATTGCCCTGCTACCTGAGCAGCAAAGCGTCGTTGAAAAAGGGGGTACGATGCGGCTGGGGGCCTATCCGGCGGCGCTGCAAGAGGGTTCGCTGGCCCACCAAGCATATCAAGAGCTGCATATTTCTGAGCGTCACCGCCATCGCTACGAAGTGAACAACAACTACCGACAACTCTTGGCCGAGAAGGGGATTGTATTCAGCGGCTTATCTCCGGATGGGAAATTGGTGGAGATCTCCGAGCTGCAGGATCACCCCTGGTTCCTGGGTTGCCAATTTCACCCCGAGCTAAAATCAAGACCTCAAGCTCCTCATCCGTTGTTTCGGGCATTTATTCACGCCGCATTAAGAGAGAAGAGGAGGAAGGGGAGAAAGAATTCGTGAATACGATTCCCTTTCCGGCGGCGAAAGAAGTAGGCGTAGGGCCCGTGACTCTCGGGGGAAGAAGGCCATTCGTGCTCATTGCGGGTCCTTGTGTGATCGAATCTGAGGCCATCTGCTTAGAAACGGCCAATTTTCTGGCAGACCTGACGAAATCCTTGGGAATTCCTTTGATCTTCAAATCCTCCTATGATAAGGCGAACCGGAGCTCTATGAACTCGTACCGCGGGCCTGGTCTAACAAAGGGATTGGAGATTCTCAGGCGGGTAAAGGGCGACTTGGGCCTTCCAGTACTCTCAGACGTCCATCGCTTCGAAGAGGTAAAACTGGCGGCGGAAGTCCTCGATGTCTTGCAGATTCCGGCCTTCCTCTGCCGGCAAACGGATTTCGTCCTATCTGTGGCTAAGGTCGGGAAAGCAGTGAACGTGAAGAAAGGGCAATTTTTGGCTCCTTGGGATGTAAGGAATATCGTCGAGAAGATTCAATCTACGGGCAATGAGTCCATCATTCTCACAGAGCGAGGAACTTCCTTTGGATATAATAACCTCATTGCCGATATGAGGTGCCTCGTGATCATGCGGGAGATGGGGTATCCGATCGTATTTGACGTCACCCACAGCCTTCAGCTCCCCGGGGCCCAAGGTTCTTATTCCGGAGGGCAGCGCGAGTTTATTCCAGCATTGGCCAGGGCCGCTATGGCCGTGGGCATCGATGGTCTCTTCATGGAAGTTCATCCCAACCCACCAGCAGCCCTTTGTGACGGACCAAATTCCCAATCTCTGGATGGGTTGAAACCCCTGTTGGAGCAGCTCATGGCCATTGACCGGGTAGCCAAGAGGGAAGGTGAGGAGGGGTAACGATTTTGAAGCAGAATGATTGGAAGAGGCGAGCCAAATTGATCCGCCTTCTCCTGTTGGACGTGGATGGGGTTCTCACAGATGGACGGGTGGTCTATGACGGAGGGGGAAGGGAATTGAAATTCTTCCACATCAGGGATGGCCATGGGATTAAACTCTTACAGAGAGCCGGACTCAGGGTTGGAATTCTGTCGGGAAGAAGATCGTCGGCTGTACGCCTCCGGGCCAAAGAGTTAGGGATTGACCTTTTGCTGCAAAAGGCGTTGGATAAGGCAAAGGTTCTGGAGGCCATCCTGCGAGAAAAAAAAATCAGGGCCGAGCAAGTTTGTTTTGTGGGCGATGATTTGGTTGATTTGCCTGTTTTTGGTCGCATAGGTCTAGCCGTGGCCGTGGCCGACAGTGTGGAGGATGTGAGGGCCCGCGCTCATTACATCACTCATCATCCTGGCGGACAAGGAGCTGTGCGAGAGGTTTGCGAGATGATCCTGAAAGCCCAGGGGAAATGGAAAAGGGTAACCCAAAAATATTTCAAGAATTTTCCTTAGAGCCGTCTCTTCAACCATTCTCTTCTCCCTTCGACTATTTGGAACCCTCGTCAAAATTGGCCTTTACACCCCCCCAGCCGGGTGATAGAATGGTAGCGAGTTTATGGCAGAATTTTGGCAGAAATCAATGAGGAACATTCGGTTCTTTTTGGGGCTAATCATTCTCGCGAGTATGGGGCTGGTAGCTTTGATGGCTTGGCGAACCTTGGCCCCTCCGGAGGGAAGGGATGTCCCCGCGAGAGTTCAGGCCACCTCCGCTGATCTGAAGCTCGACCGAGTGCGCTACACCGAGACACGGGAGGGAAAAAAAGAGTGGGAACTGGAAGCCGCCACGGCCCAATATTTCAAAGAAGAAAACTCCGTAATATTGGATAAAGTGAAAGCAACTTTTTTCGGGAAAAATGGCGAAATATACATTCTGCGAGGGGAGAAAGGGAAGTTCAACACCCGGACCAAGGCGGTTGAAGTGTTTGACGGAATAGAACTCGACTGCAGCGATGGCTACCATCTGCGCACGAAAAGCTTGAAATACCAGGCTGAAAAAAGAGAGCTGAGTACATCAGACCCCGTAGAGATGAACGGGCCCCAAATTCGTGTGGAAGGGATCGGGCTGATTGTCGAGCTGGATCGTCAGCGTTTGAAGGTTCTGCGCCAGGTCACAACTACCCTTTCGCAGTTGGCTGTAGGAAAATTTTTAAGATCGGCCATGTGATATGGAAAGAGTACCCCGGATCTTCACTGTGATTTTGCTGGCCTTGATCTTGCCAGCTATCGAAGCAAGTTGGGGCATAGAAAAGAATCCCTCTTTTCCCGGGCAGACCCAAAAGGGGGAGAATCCGGGCTCTGAGCATCCTCTCCGTATTACCTCCCAGCAACTGGAAGCGGATAATAAGAACATGGTGATCATCTTCCGGGGCAGCGTCGTAGCTAGGCAGGGGGATATGACGATCTATGCGGATGTAACCCAGGTATACTACGAAAAGAGAGAGGAAGGGAATGAGGTACGAGAAATCGTGGCCACGGGCAATGTGAAAATCCAAGAAGGCGATCGTCTGGCCACGGGGCAAAGGGCCGTGTTTATCAACGCTGAACAAAAAATCATCCTCACCGGCCAGCCAAAAATTTGGCAAGGAAAAGATATGGTGAGTGGGGAAAAGATCATCGTTCTTTTGCGGGAAGATAAGAGTTTCATCGAGAGCGGCCCTGGTCAACGGGTAGAAGTTGTTTTTTACCCGAAAGGAACTCAGCGCCAAAAGAAAGAGGGCCCATGACTCCGTCTCCTACCCTGATCGCCCGGGGGTTGAAAAAAAAATATGATGAGAAATGGGCTGTGGACTGCGTGGATTTAGAATTCCGGGGAGGGGAGGTCGTCGGTCTATTGGGGCCTAATGGAGCTGGAAAGACGACGACCTTCTACATAATTGTGGGCCTGATCAAGCCAGAAGATGGCCAGGTATTCTTAGGAGGAGAAGAGATCACCCATGCCCCCATGTACATAAGGGCCCGTAAGGGGGTCACCTACCTTCCCCAGGAGCCATCGGTTTTCCGAAAACTCACGGTGGAAGAGAACCTTCTGGCCATCCTGGAGACTTTGGATCTTCCCCGGGAAGAAAGGGGTAGGCGGTTGACCACTCTCCTTGAGGAACTGAAAATCTCAGCTTTAGCCAAGCGCCAGGCCCTAACCCTTTCCGGGGGGGAACGGAGAAGAGTGGAAATAACCCGGGCCTTAGTCACCTCGCCGCTGTTCATCCTTCTGGATGAGCCTTTTGCGGGAATTGACCCTTTGGCGGTGTTGGATATTCAAAATATCATTGCCCAGCTCAAAGCCAAAGGGATTGGGGTAGTCATTTCCGACCACAATGTGCGAGAAACTCTGGGGGTCTGCGACCACGCTTACATCCTCAACGAAGGCAGGATTTTGGAACGGGGAACCCCAGAAGAGATCGCCCTAAGCCGGAAAGCTCGCGAGATCTACCTGGGGGAAAAATTTCAGTTTTCGAGGCTAAAGGGTGGAGAGGGAAGTGACGATGAAGAAAGAAGAAGGGGAAAAAATTCGGTCACACGCCAAGGCTAAAAAGAGGGTGGCCGTCAAATGCCTTTAGAGCTCCGCCAGAGCCTCAAGCTAGTCCAACAACCGGTCATGACACCGCAGTTGCAGCAGGCTATCAAACTCCTGCAACTCTCGCGGATGGAATTGGTAGACCTGGTACGGCAAGAGCAGGAAGAAAACCCGATCCTCGAGGAAGTCATCGAGCCCAGTGTTGAGGCGGAGCCCTTAGAAACCAATTATGAAACCCTTACCCCCTCCCCATCTGAAGTCAAAGAAACGAGCGATGAGGAAAATGGAATCCCCATGTTGGATTGGGGGAGAAGGGGATATTCCTCCAGAACCAGAGAGTCGGAAGAAGAGGATGAGCGTCCAACCTTTGAGAATTTTCTGACCAAGAAGACCACCCTGTCTGATCACCTCCTTTGGCAACTCTGCCTGAACGACTTTACGGAAGGAGAACGCCTGATTGGTACCCTAATCATTGGCAATCTCAATGAAGACGGCCTGCTACAAGTTTCTCTGGAGGAAATCGCCTCTCAGAGCGGGTTTGAGATCCCTACCGTGGAAAGGGTCATCCAGAAGATTCAGGCCTTTGATCCTCCCGGAGTGGCAGCTCGGGATGTGCGAGAATGTCTTCTCTTGCAGGCCAAGCAAGTTTATCCGGGAGAGATCTTGGTACAGAAAATCATCAGCGATCACCTCAGCCTCTTGGCTAAGAAAAATTACCAGGCCATGGCCAAAGAATTGGGGGTCTCCCCGGAGGAGGTAGTGCGGGCCGCGCGGCAGATTAGCGAACTAGACCCCAAACCTGGGCGAAGCTTCAGCGATGAGAACATCCCGTACATTACCCCGGATGTTTACGTTTACAAAGTCGGAGATGAGTATGTAGTCGTTCTCAACGAGGATGGCTTGCCCAAGCTGCGGATCAACCCCTATTACCGAGATATCCTCAGGGAGCAGGCCCAATCCACTGGAGAAGCCAAAGAGTACATTAACGGAAAAATTCGTTCAGCCCTTTGGCTGATCAAGTCCATCCATCAGCGCCAGCGGACGATCTACCGGGTGGCGAAATCGATTGTAAAATTTCAGAGGGATTTTCTGGACGGAGGGGTAGCCTATTTGAAGCCCATGATCCTCAAAGACGTAGCCATGGACGTGGACATGCACGAATCCACCATCAGCCGGGTGACTTCCAACAAATACGTGCACACCCCTCAGGGGATCTTTGAGTTGAAGTATTTTTTTAACAGTAGCATCAATACCTCCCGGGGGGAGAATATCGCCTCGGAAAGCGTCAAAGAGAAAATCCGTGAGATCCTCTCCAAGGAGGACGGGCAGAAGCCTTATAGCGATCAGGAACTGGTGGAGATCCTTAAGAGGCAAGACATCCTCATCGCCCGCCGCACAGTGACTAAGTATCGGGAAATGCTCGGAGTTCTCCCTTCTACGCGAAGGAAGCAAATCATCTAAATCGGCAGAATGGAGGCAGGGGGCATGCAAGTTTCCGTGACCTTCCGGAATGTGGAACCCAAAGAGATCTTTCGCGAATACGTAGAAGAAAAAATATCCAAATTAAGAAAATACTTAGACTTTCCTCTGGAAGCCAATGTCGTTTTGATCGTAGAAAAGCACCGCCATATTGCGGAGGTAACCCTGGTCGCCAATCGCCTTACCATCAACGCCCAAGAAGAAACCGGAGATATGTTCTCGGCGATTGACCTGGTGATGGATAAATTGGAGCGACAGATCCTCAAGTATAAGGAAAAAATCAAGCGGCATAAGATGAATTCCTCTTTGCCGGAATCACGTTGGCGCATGGAGGTTTACGCCGCCGGGAGCTTTGACGAGGGAGGAGAGCCGAAGGTCATCAAAAGCAGAAAGCTTTTGGCCAAACCGATGTCCGTAGAAGAAGCCGCCATGCAGATGGACCTTCTGAATAATGACTTTTTCGTTTTCACGAATGCCAATTCTAAGAACCTCAACATCATTTATCGATTGAAGGACGGCCATTATGGGCTAATCGAACCCATGGTCGATTGAACCATACGTCCTCTCATTAAATCGCACGCCATGAAGATATTGGACATCTTGGATAAAAGGATGATCATTCCGCAACTCACCTCTACGAGCAAAGAAGGCATTTTGCGGGAATTAGTTCGCGTGCTCACCCGGGTAGAAAAGCGGATCGATGAAGAGGGGATGATGGAAGTCCTGCTGGAGCGAGAAAGCCTGGGAAGCACGGGGATTGGGGAAGGAGTGGCCATTCCTCACGGAAAGAGCAAAGATGTCCAAAAACTTCTGGCTTCCTTTGGGCGAAGCCTTACAGGCATGGACTTCCAATCCATGGACGGGAAGCCTACCCACTTGTTTTTCCTTCTTGTCGCGCCGGAGAACTCTGCCGGAATCCATCTAAAAGCCTTGGCCAAAATCTCGCGTCTTATGAAGGATCAATCTTTTCGGAAACGCTTAATGGAGGCGCAATCTGCAGAGGAGATCTATGCTCTCTTTTCCGAGGGAGACGAAAAATATTGAAGAGAGGGCCGAGAAACTGCGGGCGATTTGGGCGCGTTGAAAGAGCCTCCTCTGCAGCCTGCCGAGCCACCGAGAGATGGAGGGACTTTCCCTTCTCGTCCTGCCTTCAGGGGCAGAATTCTTGCTGGAAAGGATGAGGGTCTCCTGAGCTGCTGGGAGTGAATGCCCTTCCGTGATTCTTAAACGATGGGAACCCAGGAGTTGAAAAACCTGCGCATCGTGATCATCACGGGGCTTTCGGGCTCGGGTAAAAGCACGGTGAGCCGGGCCCTGGAAGACATGGGTTTTTTTTGCGTGGATAATCTGCCCATCGCCCTGGTGCCCAAACTCTTTGAATTGCGCACCGCTTCCCTCGGAGAGCATTCCAAGATCGCTTTGGTGATGGATTTGCGGGAGAGAGATTTTATCAAAACTTACCCTGAGGTCTTCAGCCGGTTGCGGGAAGAGGGGTTCCAATTGGAGATCCTCTTTCTGGAAGCCTCGGATGAAGCCCTGGTTCGGCGATTTAGCGAGACTCGGCGGACTCACCCCTTAGCCGATCGAGGGAGTTTGCTGGAGGGGATTCGCCAGGAACGGGAAATGCTGGCTAGCCTCCGTTCCATGGCCACGACGGTGATCGATAGCTCCACATATAACGTCCACCAATTGCAAGGGGCTATCCGAGAACTCTTTGGCCAGAGGCTTCGCGGACGCAGGATGACCTTAACTTTTCTTTCCTTTGGGTACAGCCACGGGATTCCCCAAGAAGCAGATGTGGTGATTGATGTTCGCTTTCTGCCCAACCCTTATTTTATGGAAGACCTAAAGGCCCTGCCGGGGACCGACCCGCGGATTCACGATTACCTTTTTCGGTTTGAAGAAACCCGGGATTTTATCGTCCGCCTCCAAAGCCTCTTGGAGTATCTGCTGCCGCTATACGAACGAGAAGGCAAAGCTTACCTGACGGTGGGAGTGGGGTGCACCGGGGGGAAACATCGTTCTGTAGCCATTGCGGAAAAGCTCGTAAGTATTTTTGCCGGGCGATTTCCCGTACGTCGGCGACATCGAGACTTGGAAGATCCCTCCTGAAAAACAATGGAGGAGGAAAGAAAGAGAAGCTCGGAGGAACTGGAACTATGGTTGGCGTTGTTTTGGTGACTCACCCGAATTTGGGCGATGAGTTTATTCGTTCTGCCGAGTTAATCTGCGGGAAAATGGCGAATATGGTGACTGTTTCCATCGACACCCGCAAAGGAGTAGAAGAGCTGCGGCGGCAGATCGCTGAAGCCATCAAGAAGGTAGACCTGGGGGAGGGGGTACTGATTCTCACGGATATGTTTGGAGGAACGCCATCGAATATGAGCTTGGCATTTTTGCGTGAAGGCGAAGTAGAAGTTCTCACCGGTCTCAATCTTCCCATGCTCATCAAAATTTCTAATTGCCGCCAAGGCCGCAAGCTGAAAGAGTTAGCCAAGATGGTCAAAGAAGCTGGCCAGCGAAACATCAATCTGGCTAGCGAGATCTTACAGAGGAAATCTTGAGCCTTAACGAAGCCGTCACGGAATCCAGGGAGCCTATCGAGATCCGCGGGATGATGGAACAAGACCTTGACGATGTCATGAAGATCGAACGCCTGTCCTTCCCTACGCCTTGGTCCAGACGGCTTTTCGAGCGGGAGCTCTTGATGCCTTATGCCAAAGCCTTCGTGGCCGTGGAGTTCCCGCCGGGGAAAGTTCTCGGGTATTTATGCTTCTGGCTTGTGGCCCGGGAAACGCACATTTTGAATTTGGCGGTACACCCAGAGCGACGAAGGCAGGGAATTGGCTCTCGTCTATTGCGGTTTGCCGTTGAGTATAGCCGGGAGAAGGGGGCGGAGGAGATTATTCTGGAGGTTCGCCGCTCCAATTACAAGGCCATTTCCCTTTACCGAAATTTTCAGTTTCAAGCCCAGGGCATCCGCCCCCATTATTATTCGGATAGCGGGGAAGATGCGGTGATCATGGGCCTGCGACTGGCCAAACAAAGCTCAGCGGCTTCATTATGAAAGCCTACCCCAGAGAAGTGAAGGCCAGAATTCTGGTGCACCGGAGAATCACTGCTGATTATTTCCGCCTGCGCCTCCTCTGCCCGGAGATTGCCCACTTAGCCCAGCCAGGCCAATTCATCATGCTGCGGGTGAACGAGTTGAGAGATCCTTTTCTGAGGCGTCCCTTTGGCTTTTCCCGAATCTTTCCTCCCCGACAGAAGAGAGCCCGGGCGGAAGAAGAGGGAGCTTTGGAAATTTGCTACCAAATCGTGGGCCGAGGGACATCTCTGATGAGCCAACTTCGAGAGGGAGAACGACTGGATATCCTCGGTCCACTGGGAAAAGGATTCTGGGCCAAAGAGGGCCAAAAAAGAACTATTCTTGTAGGGGGCGGAATCGGGATTGCTCCTCTCATCTCTTGGGCCGAGAAACTATGCAAGGTGGAGGGAAAGAAAAAAAGGTTAACACGAAATTCGGAAGAACTGCCTGAAGTTTTTGTCCTCATTGGGGCGAAGAGCCAGGATAAGATCCTGGGAATCCGGGAATTTAAAGAGATGGGATTGAACGCCCAGGTGGCCACAGAGGACGGAAGTATGGGAATACACGGTCTGGCCACAGATTTATTGGAGAGGGAGCTTTTGACCAAGGGCCATCATTCGACATCCCTCTATACTTGCGGGCCCATGCCCATGTTAACTCGGATAGCTCAAATCGCCGACCAATTTGATCTCCCCTGCCAAGTTCTTATGGAAACCCGTATGGCTTGTGGGGTGGGGGCCTGTCTGGGGTGCGCCCTGAAAGTCAAAGAGAGAGCTTTCCGGGAGATGCCCGAAATGGGAGTCTCTCGTTCTGCAGAAGTAAAAGAAGAAATTACTGCGGAGAGTGAACGGGGCGATATGGAAAAAGAAAAGCGGGAGGAGATTTTCAGGCCAGTGATTGCCGAAGCCCAGACTTTTCGGTATGCCCTGGCCTGCAAAGAAGGGCCTGTCTTCGAAGCGCGTGATATTCTATGGGAATAAGGGGGTCCCGCAGGAAGAGTGGATAAGAGAATTGATCGTCAGAGCCTCGCGGTTGAGCTGGGGTCCCTAAAACTGAAAAACCCAGTGATGGCTGCCTCCGGTACATTTGGATACGGTGAGGAATATTCCGGGATCATTCCTCTGGGAAGTTTAGGGGCGATCATTACAAAGGGCCTTTCCTTAGAGCCACGGAAAGGGAATCCTCCCCCGCGCTTGGCTGAGACTCCAGCGGGAATGCTCAATGCCATCGGCCTGGAAAACGTGGGCCTGGAGATTTTTCTCCGGGAAAAGATGCCTTTCTTGCGCCGGGTTCGATGTCCGGTCCTGGTCAATATTTTTGGCAGCACGGCAGAAGAATACGCCGAGATGGCCAGGAGATTGGCGGAAGTGAAAGGGATTGCCGGAATGGAAATTAACATCTCTTGCCCGAACCTGAAAAAAGGGGGGGCTATTTTCGCCTCCGAGCCCAAATCCGTTCATCAGGTGGTCTCGAGAATTCGCCGAGCTACATCTTCTTTTATCATGGTTAAGCTCTCCCCCAATGTGGCAGATATCGTGAAGATCGCCCTGGCCGCAGAAGAGGCTGGGGCGGATGCGGTCTCTTTGATAAATACGCTGACTGGTCTGGCCATTGACGTACAAACGCGGATGCCCATGCTGGGAAACATTACAGGAGGCCTCTCGGGCCCAGCCATCAAACCCATTGGTCTGCGCATGGTGTGGCAGGTCGCCCAGGCAGTGCGCATCCCTGTAGTAGGCGTGGGAGGAATTGTGACCGCGGAGGATGCCCTGGAGTATATCATTGCCGGAGCAACCGCGGTGCAAGTAGGGTCTGCACATTTCATCGACCCGAAGGTGGGGCTAAAAATTATCGACGGAATTCAAAGTTACTTGAAAGCCAAAGAGATCCCCAATATCGCCCCTTTGGTAGGTAGTTTAAAGACCAAAAGGGATCTATCCTGATATTTTTCCTACCCAAATATTTTACGATCGTTGATCTGCCTGAAAGTACCCTCTAAGCCATCATTTTTGGTGAGGAATAAGTTTCCCCCGGCTTTTTCGGCTCCCCTTAGCTGAGCAAAGTGATGGGGCACAGATAGCAGAAAGACTCCCAAATTGCCGAAAAGACCCCTTTTTGCTTTTGCATCTTCCCTTGATTGTGAATTTGGATTCTGCTATCTTACAAGCCTAATGGGAGTTCTTCGGGGTTTTGCCCAATTTTGCGCAAAGGAGGCTACCGGTATGGAAAAGGGAGAGATTCTCTTCAAGAGAGAAGATGGGGTGGGCACGATCCTTTTAAACCGCCCCGAAAAAAAGAATGCTTTTACCTTGAACATGATCACTCAGTGGATTAAGACCTTAGAAGAATGGCGCTCAGACCCAGAAGTAAAGGTAGTAATTGTAACTGGAGCGGGTGATTCTTTTTGCAGCGGAGTCGATTTAACAGCTACGGCCGATAGAGAAAAGCAGGGACCGGTAGAGCATAAGAATGTCCTATGGGAACTGATTCATCGCATACCTTTATCCTTGGAAGATATGGACAAGCCGGTCATTGCCGCTCTAAGCGGGGTGGCAGTGGGTGCCGGTTTAGACATGGCCTTAATGTGCGATCTGCGTTTTGCTGCGGATACAGCCCGTCTTTCCGAAGGATACATTAAGGCTGGGCTCGTTCCAGGAGATGGAGGATGTTACTATCTGCCACGACTCGTTGGGGTGGCCAAAGCGCTCGAACTATTTTGGACAGGAGATTTTATTGATGCCCAGGAAGCATTGCGCATCGGCATGGTGAATAGGGTCTATCCGGCGAATAAATTGATGGAAGAAACTTATGATTTTGCCAGGAGATTGGCCAAAGGTCCCAGTTTGATCATTCAAACCATTAAGCGGGCTACCTACCAGAGTAGCCGGATAGATTTGCGTACCGCTCTGGATTTAATTTCCTCTCATATGGGAGTGATTCGGTCTTCCAAAGATCACCATGAGACCATGAAGGCCCTGATGACGAAATTACAATCCAAAGGGGCGGCTTGAAGGGGGAAAATTTTAAGGGCAGGATGCAATCGTGCCTATAGGGGAGAGATTGAAAATTTTTTTTCACCCCAAATCCATTGCGATTCTGGGAGCATCCCAAGATTCCAACTCCCTCCCGGGCCGGCCGATCAAATATTTAAAAGCTCACGGCTACCAGGGAGAAGTCTATCCAGTCAATCCCCGCTACCGAGAGATTGCTGGTTATCGTTGCTACCCGACCCTCAGAGACCTGCCGATCGTTCCCGATCTGGTTTTAATCCTTATCCGGGCGGACAGGGTGCTCGACGCTCTGGCCCAGTGCGCCGAAAAAGGATGCAAGAATATCATCATTGGCAGTTCAGGATTTGCCGAAGTGGGCGCTGAAGGGGAAACCTTTCAGGAGAAAATACGCGAAATAGCTCGGAGAAATGATTTGCTCATATGCGGCCCCAATTGCCAAGGGTTGTTAAATCTGAAGGCGCCAGCGCCAGTCACTTTTAGCGCGGCCTTGGAGGCCAAGGATTTAGTTCCCGGGCCGCTGGGTTATGTTTCCCAAAGCGGAGCATTCGGCTACTCAACTTTTTCATTAGGTCAAAGGGATAGGGTGGGCTTTCGGTATGTGGTCAGCACAGGAAATGAGGCGGTTTTAGATTTGACAGATTTTATCGAGTTCATGCTTCATGATGAAGAGGTGCGGCTGGTCGCTGCCTACGCTGAGGCAATCAGGGACGGAAAGAAACTGGCCCATGTGGCTGAACTCTCCTTGGAGAGTGGCAAACCCCTGATTTTTATCAAAGTGGGGCGTTCAAAAGCAGGGAAAAAAGCTTCCCTGCGGCACACTGCGGCGGACGCCGGCAACGACGAAGTTTTTACCGGAGTTTGCCAGCAATACGGAATCTTAAGAGCCGATGACATTGACGAGATACTGAATTTTAGCACCCTATTTGCCAAAATGGAAAAACTGCCCCCAGGGAACGGGGTCGCCATTGTGTCTACTTCGGGAGGGGCAGGAGTGATGATGGTGGATAAGTGTACAGAGCTCGGCTTGGAAGTTGTGGAATTGGGCGAGGGGACGCAGCAATATCTGAAAAAATTTATTCCTTCCTTTGGAACAACTCAAAATCCAGTAGATGTGACCGCCCAAATCATCGCCCAGCCCGAAGGATTTAAAGAAGCATTGAAGGCCGTGCTGGCCGATCGGGCCGTAGATGTGTTAGCGATCTTGATTACCATGGCCACTGGACCGAATGCTGAGCAATTTGCTGCGGAAATTGCTGAAGTGTCGGGCGATAAAGAAAAGCTGATCGTGGTTTCCTGGAGTGCGAATGAATCGTTGCTGGGGAAAGCCCTGGAGCTGCTCGATCAGGCCGATATTCCCCATTTCCAAACCCCCGTACAGGCAGCCAAAGCAATTAAAAAACTGATGGCCTATGCTGGGTTTCGTAAATCTTGGTTAGCCCAGGAGAAAAATTCCTTGCATCCCCCCGTGGATCACGACGGGGGAAGGAGAAGAAGGGTGGCTCAATGGATCCAGGAAAACGGGGGCCTGATCACCCAAAGGGAGGTTAAGCAACTACTTTCCTGGTATGGGATATTGATGATTAATGAAGGGATGGCCCAACGGCCGCCCGAGAGCTATGAGTTCGTCCTGAAAGGAGAAAATGATCCCCAATTTGGTCCGGTGGTAATGCTGGGCATGGGAGGAGAGCTGGGAGAGATCTATCAGGATGCATGTTATCGGGTTGCTCCCCTTTGGCCCCAGCAGGCATGGGAAATGATTGCGGGGGTGAAGGGGAGTGTCCTCCTTAAAGGGGGCATAAGAAGAGAGAAGGGGGATGCGCCGGTTTTGGCAGATACTATTGTGAAGTTTTCTCAGATGATGGCGGAATTACAGGGTCTCCTGCAGGGAGTTAACCTTTCGCTAATAGTGTTGCCAGAAGGGAAGGGGGTGAAAGTTATAGATGCTTCCATTCGGTTGAGCTGACCCCGCTACTAAGGGGTATGGGAAAAAATCTGCCAGAGGGAACGGGTGGGATCGGAAAAGTTTAATCCCTGATACGAGAAAATACAGGAGATAGGGGGAGAGATGAAATTCACTTTTACCAGAGAACAAAATGAATTTCGCCAAGAAGTTCGTGATTTTCTTCGGGCAGAACTCGAGGCGGGAACTTTTTCTGTCCATTGTGGAGGTCTCATCGAAGGCTCCTCCCAAGAATTCTCCCGCAAGATGGCCAAGAGAGGTTGGATCGGGTTAACCTGGCCCAAGGAACATGGGGGGCAGGGCCGAACCTACGTGGAAAAAGCAATACTGATGGAAGAGCTTATGAGAGTTCAGGCTCCTATCGGGTACCACTTTTTAGCAGACCGCCAAGTTGGGCCCGCTATCATCCATTTCGGATCGCAGTGGCAAAAAGAACATTTTTTGCCGAGAATCGTAAGGGCGGATGATGGGATGAGGTTTTGCCTCCTCTTTAGTGAACCCAATGCTGGCTCAGATCTGGTTGCCGTATCAACCACGGCTGTGAAGGATGGAGATGATTTTGTCATTAAAGGCCAGAAGGTTTGGACATCGGGTGGCCATCTGGCGGATTATGGCTGGTTGTTGGCGAGAACCAATATGGATAGCTCAATACCGCGACATCTTTCATGTAGCGAATTTATTATCGCCATAAAATCCCCTGGCATTACCATCAGGCCCATCATTAATATGGCCGGTAAACACAGCTTCAACGAAGTATTCCTCGACGATGTTAGAGTGTCTAAGAGATTTTTGGTCGGCCAAGAAAACGCCGGTTTTAAGCAAATCATGGCCCAAGTGGATTATGAACGGGCTGGTTTTGAAAGGCTGATGCAAAATTATCCTCTATTTGAACGGCTGAAAAGTTACGTGAGGCAGATAGGTAAGATTGGTTTTGGGGATGAATTCTATTCCTGGATAAAAGATTCCATCGCCCAATTGGAGATTGAGTTCAACGTCGGCAGACTTCTCTGTTATTATACGGCCTGGACAATCGATCAAGGCAGACAACCTACCAGTGAAGCCGCTTTGTGCAAAGCCTATTGCACTCAATATGAGCAGCGCCTGAATGACGCGGCCACCCGGGTCCTCGGTCCCTCCAGTCAAATTCGGGGAGAAACAAAATGGACAGCATTCGGAGGGGACTTGGCGGAGAGTTACCTTTGGGCCCCAAGTTATAACCTTCAGGGCGGCACGGTAGAAATTTTAAAAAATATCGTGGCCTTAAGAAAATTGGGGTTACCCAGAAGCTAATCAGGATTTTTGTCCCTTTATCAAGGGGAAGGAGTAGGTAAACATGGACTTCAGTCTTAAAGAAGAAACCATTCTGTTGAAGAATAATGCAGCCCGGTATTTGAAGGAGAAATGCTCCAGTTCTTTTATTAGGAATATCCTAAGAGATGAGAAGGGCTTTTCCCCAATTATTTGGAAAGAGATGGCCGAGATGGGCTGGTTGGGTCTAATCCATGATGAACAGTATGGAGGAATTGGGGGAAGTTTTTTTGACCTCGTCATCCTTTTTGAAGAAATGGGGAAGGTTCTTCTGCCAAGTCCTTTTTTCTGTAGCGCGATTCTGTCGGGCTTGGTCATAAAGGAAGCAGGAGACGCAAATCTAAAGGCTGAATACTTACCTTTCATCATTCGCGGAGAAAAAATTCTGACTATGGGACTCCTCGATGAGAGGGGCCGGTATGATCATGAGCAGCCAAGCCTGGAGGCTAAGGAGTCGTCTGATGGCTCTTACGCGGTCGAGGGGACAAGGATTCTCGTCCCTTATGCCAATGTGGCCGATGAAATTCTGGTTTGTGCTAATGTAAGAGGGGTAAAAGCAGAGGGAGCCACGCTGTTAAAAATACATGGAAAAGCTGATGGACAAAAAAAGATTCCCCTGGATACGCTGACCGGAGAAAAAACGTTTGCGGTGGCTTATAAAAGTGTACAGGTTCCTGCGCAGAGCGTCATCGGAGCCATTGGCCAAGGGGCTACCTATTTGAGTAGAATTATTCCCCCAGTCACTATTCTGAAATGTGGGGAAATGTTGGGGGGATTGGAACGAGTGGTGGAAATGACTGTCGAATACGTCAAACAGCGCCAGCAGTTTGGTAAGCCTCTGGGTAGCTTTCAGGCAATTCAGCACTATTGTGTGGATATGGCCACCTACTTGGAGACGACTAAGTTGATTACCTACCAGGCCGCATCCCTCCTAAGTGAAGGTATCCCATGTCATAAGGAAATCGCCATGGCTAAGGCTTGGTGCAGCGATGCCTACAAAAAATCCACCTGGATTGCTCAGCAAATTCACGGCGGGATTGGGTTTACCGAAGAACACGATTTGCATTTATTCTACAAGCATGCCAAGGCATCAGAGTTGGCTTTTGGTGATTCCTGGTTTCATCGAACAAAAGTCGCCGAAGAAATGGGCTTATAAATCTAAAAAGAAAGGAGGGCCAATAGAATGAAGATTCTACGTTTGGGTTTAGTGATTTTATTGGTGCTCTCGATGGTCACCACCGCCGAAGCTGCCAAAAAGAAATATCTCTCTATCGCAACGGGTGGTACAGGAGGTGTCTACTACCTCATCGGCGCTGGCATCGCTAAGTTGATGAGCAAATACGCTCCGAATATTGAGGCCACTTCGGAGACGACTGCCGCGGGCGTGGAAAACACCCGTCTACTGGGCACCAAAAAGGCGGAGGTTGCTCTACTCGATGAAACTACATTGCGGGCAACGGTGGCCAAGACGCCAGGTCTCAAGCTGGAAGATTTCCGGGCCATCTTTTCCGGGCATCCGATGTTTTCCCACATTTTCGTACTCATCGACTCGCCCATTAAAGACATCCCGGACTTCAAAGGTAAAAAGGTAGCGGTGGGAGCACCAGCAAGCGGAAACGAGGTGATCGCCAAGGCCGTTACCGAAGAGTACGGCCTGACGTACAAAGACTTCAAGCCTCAGTGGCTATCTTTTGCTGAGCAGGCCAGCGCCTTTAAAGACCGGAGCATCGATGTGGGGATCATCACTGCGGGAGTACCGACCTCGGCCATAGTGGACATCACTACAACAGTCCCTATCCGCTTCATGAGTTTGATAGAAGATAAGATGAAAGCAATCGAGGCGAAAAATCCCGCCTTTTTCCCCAACATCCTGCCGGCAAATATCTATAAAGGCCAGATAACTGCGATAAAAGGAATCGGATCATCAGGCACAATTACGGTCCACAAAGACATGGACGAAACCACGGCATACTGGTTATGTAAGGTGATTGCCGAACACTATAAAGAGCTGGCCGAAATTCACCCCGCTGGCAATGCTTATACTTTGAACAGGGTTTTCGAAGGTATCGGTATACCGTTCCACCCCGGCGCGATTAAATATCTCACTGAGGTGGGGGTATGGCAAAAGCGGCCTGCTCGGTTTAAGTAAATTTTTCCGCAATTTATTACTTCGCGGTAGATAACCAAGGAAGGTGCGGTAATGCGCCAGTTTCGCGGGAAGATGGCTATTCTTGTGATGGCAATTGGCGTTGTCTGGTCCGCATTCCAACTCTGGACTGGCGGCATCGAGGTGATGGTGGCGATGCGGCAGCGCGCCATCCACCTGATGTTTACCGAGATTCTGGTCTTCCTCCTCTTCCCGCTGCGCAAGGCGTGGGTCAACAACTGGCTGGCCTTCGCCGTTGACTTCATCCTCGCCGGTCTCTCCCTCGTCACTGGTCTATACATTTTCATTGAGTATGAGGTGCTATCCATGCGGATAGGCATCACCAGCACCTCAGACCTCCTTTTAGGCAGTACGGCCATTATCCTTTTGCTCGAGACAACCCGCAGGGTCATCGGAGCGGTTATGCCCGGCATTGCGGTCGTATTTCTACTTTATGCTTATTTTGGGCAGTATGCGCCGAGTTTGTTTGCTCACCGGGGCTATGATATTGAGCGCATCGTTAGCCAAATGTACTTGACGACCGAAGGGATCTATGGCCTCATCCTCGGGGTATCCGCCACTTTCATCTATCTCTTTGTTCTTTTCGGTGGATTTTTGAATGTGTCCGGTGGCGGAAAATTCTTCATCGACATCGCTTACTCCTTATTCGGGCGAGTCCGAGGCGGCCCTGCTAAAGTGGCTGTCGTGGCCAGCGGCCTTTTTGGTACGATCTCGGGCAGCGCAGCGGCCAACGTGGTGGGAACAGGAACTTTTACGATCCCGCTGATGAAGAGCATCGGCTATAAGGCCCACTTTGCCGGCGCCGTGGAGGCCGTGGCTTCTTCCGGTGGGCAACTCATGCCCCCGGTTATGGGAGCCGCCGCCTTTATCATGGCCGAGATCCTCCAAATTTCCTATTTCCAAGTGTGCATCTATGCGATTTTTCCTGCGTTACTCTATTATTTTTGCTGTTTCGTGATGGTGGACCTGGAGGCAGCCAAGACGGGGCTGAGGGGTGTGCCTCGCGAGGCTTTGCCTAAAGTGCGAAAGATCATGCGGGAGCGGGGGTTGCTCCTGCTACCCGTGCCGGTCTTAATCTATTTCCTGGCGATCATGCAGGCCACACCGATGAAAGCCGCCTTTTGGGCGATCATCACCACCTTCGGCCTTCTTGTCTTTCTAACGAGTCTAGCCAAGTTCCGCGAGTTAGGAAACCAGCTTCCCGCTTCTGCAAAGCTATTCTCAACAGGGATGACGATCATGCGCCGAACCGCGGAAGCGATGCACGAAGGAGCAACGGGGTCTCTGATCGTAGCCACAGCCTGCGCCACCGCGGGGATCATCGTCGGCGTCACCAACCTAACCGGTTTGGGATTGAAGCTCTCTGGGATCCTTGTGGACCTTTCAGCGGGTAACCTCTTAGCCCTTCTGGTGCTGACGATGATCGCTTCCCTCATTTTGGGAATGGGCTTGCCAACAACTGCCTGCTATATCCTGCTGGCTGTCCTTGCTGCGCCAGCCCTGATTAAGTTGGGAGTCCTGCCCATCGGGGCCCACCTTTTCGTCTTTTATTTCGGCATTATTTCCGCCATCACCCCTCCGGTTGCTGGGGCGGCTTATGCCGCATCGGGCATTGCCAAGGCTGGGCCCATGAAAATTGGCTTTATCGCCTGCCGCCTGGGTGTGGCCGCCTTCATCCTTCCCTACATGTGGATCTATGGCCCAGCTTTGCTGCTTATCGGCGAGCCCCTCAGTGTCATGTGGGCTGTTATAACAAGTACCATCGGCGTCGCCGCTTGCGCAGCTGGCATACAAGGCTATATCTTTCGCCGTGCCAGCATGCTCGAGCGCGTCCTGCTGCTGATCGCGTCGCTGCTCCTGATTAAACCAGGCTGGGTCACTGATGTCATAGGTCTCGGATTGCTCATTCCTGTTCTCATCGCCCAGGGTCTATTTGCCAAATTAGCGCGCTTAAGCAAGCATTTTCAGCCAACCGAGGGGAAGATGGATAAGGTGGTAAGCGTAGCCGGTGGCCTGCACCAAAGCTCAGAAGAAAACAGGGAAACCACTGGAGATGGGCCATTCCGGCGTGGCTAAATTTTCGGGGAAAAGTATTCTTTTCCTTATCCCTTTCTTTTTCCTTTTCCCTATCCATCTGGATTGCCCCTGCCAAGGGAGCCAAAGTGCCCTATTGATTTTGGAGATCCAATGGGAGAATGAGAGGGAAGAAGTCTTACATTTACGAGTGAAAGAAGGTACGACTCTGATTCTCGCCTATAGGCATTCATTGTTCTTTACTCCTCAGGAGGAACTCTACACGATCCACGCTCGGAGTCTGATTCTTTGGGAGATAAATTTTGGAAACCTTGAAGCAGCAGGTTATTACGATCCTAACCCTCCTGGAGGTTTCTATCCGGAAGGAAGCCGCTGGAAAGTCAAATTTGCCTCTCCGGTTCGTTTCCCGGAGCTTAGGATGAGAATCCCCTCCACCGTTAATTTTTCAGTCATCATCAACGGTTCCATTGTCTGGACCCCAAAGGATAAATATCGAGGAGCACTTTTAATTGTGAGAACAACCCTCGATCAATAAATTGCTCCGTGTCGCCCCCGATAAGATTGCCAAGGAGACAAATTATGGAGATTCATCAGAAACTACGAGGCCCTTTACACGGGGTGAAGGTTGTTGACTTAAGCCATGTTCAGTCCGGTCCGATTTGTACAATGTTGCTCGGGGACATGGGTGCTGAGGTTATCAAAGTTGAGTCGTTTGCCGGCGATCAATTCCGCCTACCGATGGAAGGTGCTCATTTCGTCAATTTCAATCGAAATAAGAGAGGGATCGCTCTCGACCTGAAAAAAAGGGAGGGGAAAGAAATCGTTTTAAGATTGGCCACGAAAGCCGATGTCTTTGTGGAGAATTTTTTGCCGGGGGCGATGGATAGATTAGGCTTAGGGTATGAGACGATCAGCCAACTAAACGCGAGGATCATCCACTGCTCAATCTCCGGTTTCGGACAAGCAGGACCCTATCGGGAACGCCCGGCCTATGAACCAATCCTGCAAGCCATGTCGGGGATCATGGATACAACGGGTGAACCTGAGCGACCTCCCGTTCGCATACGCCCAGCAATGATTGATTATTGTACGGCCATGAACGCAGCCTTTGGAATTGCCGTTTGCTTAATTGAGAGGGATAAGACTGGCCAGGGGCAGAGAATCGACATAGCTCTATTGGACGTGGCCATCAATGCCATGAGTCCTTATGTGACCCAATTCAAAAGGACCGGCGAATTGCCCAAAAGAGCGGGTTCGTCGCAACCCACTGCGGCTCCATTCCAGGCCTTTGAGAGCAAGGACGGCTTAATTTATATTGGTGCGGCTACGGACGAAATGTGGAAGAATCTTTGCAGGGCGCTGGGATTAGAAGGCCTGAGTAACAATCCGCGCTATGCTACGCGCCAGGGAAGAATCGAACACCGGGAAGAATTGGCAGAGGAATTGGGCAAAGTCACCAAGCAATACAGCAGCCCAGACCTTGAGTCTAAGCTATTGGCTATGGATGTCCCATGTGCCACGATACGAACCATTGGGGAGATCATCCAGGAGCCTCACGTCCAATCAAGGGGACTGCTCGAAGAACTCGATTACCCTACATTGGGGAAGATTGTCACAGTGAAGTCGCCCATATTCTTCTCTGGGAAACCAGCTCCCACCAGATTTCGCGCTCCGCAGCTAGGTGAACATACCAGAGAAGTGTTGATAGAACTCGGATACAGCGATCAAGAGATAGAAGACCTTATCACAAAGAGAATCGTCATCCAGTACCAGCCCTGAGCTGGGGATTTTTGCGGAAGGGCCCGGGCACTTTAGAAAAGTTGACGGGTGGGTATCCGCGCTCTAAAATAGAATAGAGATTTGAGGAGGAAAAAGCCATGGAGTTGAAGAGCGTCAAATTGGAAATCCCGGAGGGGGCGAATATTATCGTGGGACAGACCCATTTCATCAAAACGGTGGAAGACCTCTATGAGGTTATGGTCAATGCCATGCCGAAATGCCGCTTTGGCATTGCTTTTTGTGAAGCCTCCGGTGCTTGCCTGATCCGTCTGGAGGGGAATGATGAAGATTTGAGAAAGGTCGCCTTGCGGAATGCTGAAGCGATCGCTGCCGGCCATACCTTCGTGATGATCCTCCTCGACGCCTACCCCGTCAATGTTCTTAACGGGATTAAAAATTGCCCCGAGGTCTGTTCCATCTTTTGCGCCACGGCCAACCCTGTGGAAGTCATTGTAGCTGAATCCTCGCAGGGCCGGGGGATTCTCGGGGTCATTGATGGATTTTCTCCCAAAGGGGTAGAGGGACCAGAGGGTATTCAGTGGCGAAAACAACTCTTGCGGAAAATTGGCTATAAAATATCTTGAGGCAGTAAAGGGCGAGAGTCGTCCCATCGATGAGGACAAGAGGAAGAAGTGGATTTGTTGATTTGATCATTTATAAATGCTATGTTATTTTTGGGGCGGTTGAAAGGGATCTCTCCCGCCTTATTTCCTTGGCCGAGAAATGAGCACCCATGGAGAGTGGAAGAGTCGTTGCTTTTTTTGAGCAGAAGAAAATCCTGTGCGCAGTTTGCCTGGAGGCCAAGGAGCATAAAGTTCACCTCCTCAGCGAAGAAAATCGGGAAATCACCTTAGGCCGTAACCGTATTGCCCATATTTCCTCCCGTTCTCTAAGAGTCAACCTTCCTCGCGAAGTCCTGGTGGAAGAGCTGAAGAACCTTGTGGAACGCCAGAAAGAACTGAGGCGTGCCGTTTCCATCCGGGATCTTTGGGAGCTGGTCTTAGGAGAAGGGGAAGGGTTCAGCTTACGCGATCTGACCGAGCTGGTTTTTGATTCCCGGGCCTCTGGCGACCACGAGATGGCCCTTTTCCGGGCCCTCGCCGACGACCGGATCTACTTCAAGCAGAAGGGAGATCTCTACGAACCCCGCCACCCTGAGAGGGTGGAGCAGATTATCCTGCAACTCGAGAGAGAAGCGGAGCAGGAACGGGAAATCCGAGAGGCCAGCACCTGGCTGGCCGGGGTATGGGCAGGGCAAATGGAGCCTGCGCCAGAGACAAGGGTGAAGATTATCGCTCTGCTGAAAGAGATGGCCCTCTTCGGCCCCGAAGCCCCGGAATATGCTAAAGGCAAAGAACTATTGAAAAGGGCTGGAATCGCTTTTCCTGAGGCTGCCTTTGATCTTTTGGTACGACTGGGTGAATGGGAACAGGATGAGAACCTTTTCCTGCTCCGCCACCAGATCCCCCTCTCTTTCCCGGCGAAAGTGCTGGGAGAAGCAGAAGAAATCCTGGCGCAAGTTGAGAAAGGAATTTCCCTCTACCCCCAAGACCGGGATTTGACGTTCTTGCACCCCCTGACCATCGATAGCGAATTCACCCGAGACATCGATGACGCTTTGAGCCTGGAGCGTGTCGGCAGGGATTTTCAGGTGGGAATTCATATTACGGATGTGGCCACCCTTGTCGATGGGCATAAAGAAATTTTTCAGGAAGCCATGGCCCGAGCCACCTCCATCTATCTGCCGGATCAGCGCATTCCCATGATTCCGCCAGCGGTTTCCGAAGGAACCTGTAGCCTCGTCGTCGGGGAGAAACGGAGGGCTCTCAGTTTCTTGGTGCGCCTGGATGAGGAAGGGAAGGTCCTTGATTACCAAATCGTCCCCAGCGTTATCCAAGTAGAACGAAGGCTTTCCTACGAACTGGTTGACCAGCTTCTGGAAGAAGAGGAAGAAGAACTGATTATGTTACAGCAGGTGGCCGAGAAACTCTCCAACCGGAGGATGGAGTTCGGGGCTTTCTTCATCCCTCGGCCTGAACGGGTAATCCGCGTAAGCCGGGAAAAGGAAATCACCATCTTCAAACGTGACCGAGAGAGTCCTGCCCAGAAAATGGTCTCAGAGCTCATGATCTTGGCCAACTCCTTGGCAGCACTCTTCTTGAAAGAAAAGGGGATCCCGGCCATTTATCGTAGCCAGATGGAACCACGGGAAAATATAAAGATCTCTCCCCAGGATAAATTTGACCCTCTCCAGGCTTACCGGCTGCGCAGGATCATGAACCGGGTAGAGGTCAGCACTCGACCATCCCGACATTTTGGCCTGGGAGTAGATGCCTATCTCACTTTAACTTCTCCCATTCGCCGCTTTTACGACTTGCTGATAGAGCAGCAAATACTGGCGGCCTTGCGTGGAGGTTCAATCTTTTCGGGAGCGCAATTGGAAGAGATCGTAACGGCAGTTGGGCCTACCCTTTCCAAAGTAGCTTTAGTGGAGGAGCTTACGGAGAATTACTGGATTTTACGTTACCTGGAGAAGTGGGTGGGGTATACCACCCCGGCAGTAATCTTGGATCGATTCCCGAATAAATATCTAATCCATCTGAATGAGTATCTTTTAGAGACGGATATGGCCGCCTCTGCTAGCCGGGAATATGAGCCGGGTGATCAAATCCTTGTCCGGGTGGAGAGGGTCCACCCCCGTTCCGGAGTCCTCAAAATCGCCCCAGTCTAAAAAGACAGGGTCCCAGGGGTCAAGAGGATTAAGAGTTTTTCACTTGAACCCCAGGACCCTTGAATCCTCGAACCCTTTTTATCCTACCGCGGCCTTAATGAGTTCCTGCTTTTCTCGGAAAAGCTTCTCGCCCAAGCTAACATGGTAGATGTGCGGGTTGCGTAAGCGTTTGTGTTCGGAGCGCAGACACGTAAGGCTTTGGAAAGTTCTCTCCTGAATTTCTTTGAGCGCAGGGCTCTGGTAAATTAGCTTTCCCCCCTTAATGATAGGAACAAGGATTTCTTCTTTTTTAAAGTGCCCCGGGTATGTCTTGCTGACATGGGAGAGCATAGGATGGAAGGCTTTCATAGGCTGGCCATCGGGAGCGGATTCTTCCTCGAAGATGATCACGTCGCCACGCATAAAATTCTTTTCATCATAAAAGCGGAGCACCTTTTTAACGCCCGGGTTCGTAGTTTTCTCGGGGTCATCCGACACCTTCAGCTTGGGGCGGAGGTTCCCATCCTCGAAAATGGCCGAAAGCTTGTACACTCCGCCGAGGGCTGGACAGGAATAAGAAGTCACCAGCCTGGTCCCTACACCCCAGATATCAATCTCCGCTCCTTGCTTCTTGATCGATTCGATCAACCACTCATCCAGGTCGCTCGAGCCCAAGATCCGCGTGCGGTCAAACCCTGCTTCATCCAGCATCTTGCGTGCTTCGCGGCTCAAAAAAGTCAGATCCCCGCTGTCCAGGCGAATTCCTGAAAGCTCTCCTCGCTTTCTCTCTCGAAGTTCGTTTCCCACCTTAAGGGCATTGGGAATTCCGCTCCGTAAGGTGTCGTAGGTATCCACTAAGAGGATGCAGTTCCGGGGGTAGATTTTCCCGTAGGCCTGGAAGGATTCGAGTTCTGTGGAGAAAGATTCCACCCAGCTGTGGGCCAATGTGCCGCGCACTGGAATGCCATAGATTCTTCCAGCCATCAGGTTGGAGGTGGCCCTGGCTCCCCCGATGAAAGCAGCCCGGGCCGCGCTCAATCCTCCGTTTGGCCCGTGTGCCCGGCGGACCCCGAACTCGATGACCGCATCATCTTCAGCGGCGATGCACACCCGCGCAGCCTTGGTGGCCACAAGGGTTTGAAAATTGAGGATATTCAGCAGAGCGGTTTCGACAAATTGGGCCTCGGGCAGGGGAGCTGTAATCCGGACGATAGGCTCTTGAGGAAAAACCAAAGTTCCCTCTGGAACGGCGTAGAGGTCGCCCGTGAAACGAAGCTCCTTGAAATATTGCAGCACTTCAGGGGGGAAGAGATTCAGACTTTTCAGATAATCGATGTCCCCCTCGTTGAAGTGGATGTTCTGGATATAATCGATCAATTGTTCGAGACCTGCGGCCACACAGAAGCCCCCATCTTCGGGGATCTTGCGGAAAAAGTAATCGAAGTTAGCTATTTGGTCCTTCTTCCCCAGAAGATAATACCCTCCTACCATGGTCAATTGGTAGAGGTCTGTCAGCAGAGTCATGTTCACCGTCATCATTTTACCTTTTCTCCAAGGGATTCAGAGGAATCCTTCCTCCTCAAATGTAATTTTCCATCAGGCTGTATATCTCTTTCTCTATGTGTTCAGAAAATTTAGGCTCTTCTCCTTGGTTGTACGAGCGGCCTAATTCATCGATCATTTGGACCACCCGGCCTCGGAGGTTAAAATCCTGAAGGTCTCCGAGACTGCGAAAATAACCCAACCTCCGGCCCACCCGGAAACGCAGGCGCTCCTTTGCGGGTAAGGCTAAATAGCGGTCGATCACAGCGATCATCTTTTCTTTCTCCTCGGGAAGCTTTCCTTGAACTTCTTCCAGAAGGTTCAAGATATGGTCGCTGGCCACTGTACTTTCAATGCCGTTGAGGGTTTCGATGAAAAGCCTGATTTCCGAGACTACCGCGTCATCTGGAATGCGGACGAACTCACCCTTTTCGACCTTGCCAAAAAGAGGCATATCTTTGCGCACGTAGAGGGTCCGCAGCCGAATGAACTCTGGATTGATCTGATTCAGGACTTTAGCTGTTTCCACGGCGTGCTCCCGCCACCACCGTTGGCCTCCAAGCCCAGGCATTACATACTCCGAGAGGGAAATGCCCGATTCCACCACATTTCTCCCAGCCTGAATATGTTCTTTCGCTGTAACCCCCTTTTTCATGTACTTAAGCAATGGATCATAGCCGGTCTCCAATCCGATATGGATACGGGAAAGCCCAGCTTGCCGAAGCTCTTTCAGCTCCGCCACGGACTTCTTAGCCAGAGTCCGGGCTCGGCCATAACTGGTGATCCGCTGGATGAAGGGAAATTTTTCCCTAAGATACTTGAGGATTTCGACAAGGTCGGCGGTCTTGACGATGAGCGAGTTGGCATCCTGGAGGAAGACCTGGCGGCCTCCAAAAAATAACCACCCGGCTACGCTTTGGAAGGCCTGGTCATAACGCCCAGCTTGGCTGAAGATGCTCCGCAAGATCCCTTGGTTTATCTCCCCGGCGAATCCCACTTTCCAAGATGTCTGGCGGATCTCATCGTAAATAGCCTTCACTTGGTCGATATCTTTTTTGATCTCTGCGACTGAACGGAGAGAAAACTGCTCCCCTTTGTAGGTATGGCAGAATTCGCATTGATTCCAGGGGCAATTCCGGGTTATGCGAAGGAGTAGACTCTTTGCCTCGCTGGGCGGGCGAATAGGCCCTGTTTCAAAAAAATAAGCCATGTTTTTCCCCTTCTTAATAGATAAATTACCACAACTGCGCCCTTTTATCAACGAACGCACTTTTTGGCCCCTTACCCTTGACTTCCGCGAAAAAATTCTATATAAACATCTGAAGCTTAAAGATCCAGCCTTTCCTTTCGCGGAAGGAGAGAAATTCGAGAGGAGTCATGGGAGCGGAAAACGCCTTGCCCAAGCTGCGTAATGTCGATGTTTTTCTGGCAGAGGTCTCCGGCCAGAGAGTAATCTGTGTGCGCGATCCCTTAAGTATTTCAGAAAAAGTTCTCTTTTTCCCTTATCCTACGTTTTTCATCATCAGCCTCTTAGATGGCCAGCATTCCATCCTGGATATTCAGGTCGAATTTATGCGCCGGTTTGGAGAGATTCTCTACCGGGAGAAGGTTCAAGCACTCATCGACCAATTGGAAGGACATTATCTTCTGGAGGGCGAGCGATTTCAGCAAGCAGAAAGGGAGATCGTTGGGGCTTTCAAAAGAAGCCCGACGAGGTCGATGGCTTTGGTAGGGGAAACCTATGATGGCGATCCAGAGAAACTTCAGGAGACGATCGAGGCTTATTTTCGAGAGCCTGAAGGTCCTGGGTTGCCAAGTCGGGGCAGTGTGTCAGAGGGGTTGGTTGGAATCGTCGCTCCCCATATAGACTACCGCAGGGGTGGGCCTTGCTACGCCTTTGCCCATAAGGCCATCCGAGAATCCTCTCCGGCTGAGCTATTCGTCATCCTCGGCACGGCCCACTCTCCCACCAAAAAGCCTTTTGCCCTCACTAAGAAGGATTTTCAGACTCCCTGGGGCCTGATAGAAACGGATCGGGCTTTCCTGGCCGGGATCGAAACCCACTGCCCTATGGACTTTTATGAGGACGAGTTGGTTCATAAGGCGGAACACTCGATCGAATTGCAACTCATATTCCTGCGCGCCCTTTGGCGAAAAGAAGATCCTTTTCGGATTGTTCCCGTACTTTGCGGATCCTTTCATGAAGCCATCCTCAAAGACGTCAGTCCTATGGAACTGCCTGGAGTTAGCCAGTTCATCAAAGCTTTAAGAATGGTCATCGCTGGGAGCAAAAAAAGGATTGCCCTGCTGGCCAGTGCTGACTTGGCTCATATTGGCCTGCGTTTCGGTGATGCCGAGGCACCGAATCGTTTTACTCTTCAGTCCTTAGAGGAAGAGGATCGGCGCTTGCTCAGCTATGCCGAGAGGCTTGATGCAGAGGGGTTCTACGGTGCCCTCTGCCGGGAGAAAGATCGCCGCCGGATCTGCGGTCTTCCTCCGATTTACACGCTTCTGCATTTAGTCGATGCCCGGGTAGGAAGACTTTTAAAGTATAGCCAATCCATGGACCCGACTACCCAGTCGGTAGTCACCTTTGCCAGCTTGGCTTTCTTTTCTTAAGCTGCCCGCTGTCCTAAAAAGGAAGGAGTGAGGAGCCAATTTTTCCGGGGAATCGTATCATATAAGGAGGGAAGGGTCATGAAGGGAAAGTTTTTTTTCGATTTCAAAGCAATCTTCTGGGCGACAGCCCTGCTTCTGATCTTCGTGGGCGGGGGATTGATTTTTAAGGAGGAATCGTCCAAAGCTTTTGGGGGAAACTTTGGTCCGCAGATGGCTCAACCCGGGGGGAGGTACCAGATTGCCGGGTGCGACGCCAACTCCGCCTGGGTCATTGATACGGCAGTGGGGGAAGTTTACCTGATCTACTCCAATGGCAAATGGAAGGAAGTGGGAAGTATTCTGGATGAAAAGAAGAGAATCAAGACAAAGAAGTGAAAAAGAGCTGGTGCCCAGGGTTCGCCAGATTGAAAAGAAACCCGGCACTCACTCGCGGAGGAAGGGATGAGCAAAGAATGGAGATTGCTCGATCTTTACGTGGATCTCAACGAGAATTCCGTCTTTCTAAACCCAGCCATCCAACGCGCCCGGATGGAAGGGCGGGTTCCGGATACGGTGGTTTTTTGTAGCATGAAAAAGATTGGAATTTCCCTCGGCTTCTACCCTGACCCGGAAAAGGATATCAACTTAGATTACTGTCGGGCCCACGACATCGGAGTAACCCGTCGTTTGCAGCCCTATTACGTAAACATTGGCTACCCCGGTTTTTTTGCTGCTTACCTCTTGGTGGGGAGAGATTTTTTGCCCCCCACAGTTGCCGAGATTTTTAAAATGATCATTTCGCAGATGGCTCTGGAATTCAACCGTCGCTGGGGAATCAATGCCCAGTATCGACCTTTTAACGACATGGAAGTGGGGGGACGCAAAATTTCCTGGATGGGTGGAAGTTTTTTTGGGGATGTATGGAGCGGAGCGAGCGTTTTCCTCCAAAAACCTTCCCCCATCGCTAAGATCAACCCTGCTCTGAACATCCCTCCGGAGAAATTTGCCGACAAAGAGGCGAAGTCTGCTGCCGAGCGGGCTGTGTCGATAGAAGAGCTCATCGGGAGACCCGTCAAGCTGGATGAGGTAAGAGAGGCCTACCAGAGATCCCTGGAGAAAATTTTTGGCGTAAACCTCGTCCTCGGCCGTCTCAGTGAAGAAGAGATGAATTATGAGCAAGAGAACCGCATGAAGTATTCTCCGGAGATCCTTCTGGCGCGCACGGAGGCGAAGAAATTTGGCCCCCTCGCGCCAGGAGTGAAACGGGGAGAGGCTATCTGGAAGGTGCCAAGGGGAGGATTAATCCGGGCGGTGGTCCTCATGAAGGAGGGCTATATAGAGAACCTGCTCTTCTCGGGAAACCTTCTCTGCTCCCCAGTCACGGCCCTGGAGGAAGTGGAAGAATCTCTAAAGGGAGTGGCAGCGGAGGAGAAAAATATTCAGGGGAAAATTTTAGCGGTATACGCAAAACCCAACTACCAATTCACGGGGACGACAACCGATGATTTAGTTCGCCTGGTTTTGGAAGCGGCGAGAAGGGCCTGCTGAGAGGCAAAATAAGGAGAATACAGAGGTCCCGGAGAAATCTTTATGTTCTCAAAAAAAATTGGCTTGAAGGGAAATAAGGGGGAAATCATACCTTGTGCTTTCAAAATTCATTCGTTGTGGAGGCCTTGTTGGACCGATAGCTTCTGTGAGGAGAATAGGCTCAATAATTTAGGAGGATAGAATATATAGGAAAACAAAGAATGAAAGAAGAATAAAATTCAATTAAAGGTATTAATTTATTGAGAAATTCCTTTACTATTTCATTTGGATAAGGGATAAGAATGTTTGCAAATTATAGGACACATATAATTTCTCTAAGGTCTCTGTGGTTAGATTTTGACAATACACAAGATTTCAAAAGGAGGAAGCAATGAGCGAAGAGAAGGCGGCCAAAATGGGGGAAGAGGAATTTGTGTATCGAGCCATCAAGCGGTTGCGCAAGCCACCCTATCGAGGAATTCACAGCGTGTACAGCGGTTTCAACCAGGCCTTCAAAGAACATTTCGGCAAGAACCCAGTTGAGGTTACCAAAAGGATGGCTGAAGAAGGGAAGATCGTCACCCGCCCGGTACGGGGCGGCGTAATGCTCTACCTGGCAGAAGAAGCGCCCCAGCCGAAAGAAAGTGTTCTGCAAAAGATTTTGAGCCCCGAGGAGGATAGGGTGTAAGAGGAAGATCGTGGGCATTATAAACTTTCCGGAACCTTGAGAAAGAAGGGGCCTAAATTATCAGTTTCATTCCATCTTCGGCCAGCAGGATTTCACCGGAAAATTCTTTCTGGCATTCCCTGAGGATGTTGTGTCCCTGGAATACGGGGTAGAAGTGAGTGAGCAGGAGCTTCTTGCAAGAGGCCTCCCGAGCGATTTTTCCGGCTAACGAAGGGGTGAGATGACCCTCAGCTTTCCTCTCGTCAGGGAAAGAACACTCCAGGATCAGAAGATCCGCATTCTGCCCTAAGTGGACGATATTCTCGCAGTAGTCTGTGTCCCCAGAATAAGTCAGTGAGCGACCTCGGGCATTCACGCGATACCCGACGCTGGATGCAGAATGGGCCATGGCTAAGGTTTCCATTGTGAAATCTGGGAAGGTGAGCCGGCTCTCTCCCACTTCATGGAAAAAGAGGGGATAACTTTTGGCTTCGATCCAGTGGCCGAAAATTCCCCGCAGCTTCTCATAAAAGGCCTCCAACCCCTGGGGACCGATGACCTGCAGCGAGAGAGCGCGGGTAAAATCCACCGTGTAGTTCATGGCGAAAAGGAAGGGGACAAAGTCCGCAACGTGATCGGGGTGAAAATGAGTAAGGCAGAGATAGTCCACCTGGCGAAAATCGAGGCCCATTCTGGCCATCTGCCGCAAGGCACCACCCCCTCCGTCAAAGAGAATGAGGTGAGAATCGAAGGCCAAAGCGAGGCCTGAAGGGCCACGCTCCACTGTGGGAACACAGGTTCCCGATCCTAAAACATAAAGTTCCATTTGCTAGTCCCCTGCAGAAACTTCCAAAGTTTCACCCGTTCGGCCGCGCCAAGCCCCGCCTTTGAAGGCGGGGTAGACAGGCGCGGCTCAGGATGAACCTCGAGCCCCTCGGCGAAGGCTCGGGTCGAAGGGAAGCCCCCGGTTCTAGGCCGGGGAGTCGAGAGGTTCACTTCAACCCTGCCTTGCGGAGGTCTTCGACGACACGATCTGCTATAGGTTGTATGAAAGGAAGGATCTTAGCATAACGCTCCAGAGAGAATTTGGGATTTATCCTGAGGACCTCTGCCGCTGCGGCCCGGGCCTCCTCCTCCCGCCCCAACCGAATGTATGAGATGGCCATGTGGATGTAAGGATATTCGGTGTTGGGCTCACGTTGGAGCGCTTTCTTAGACGCTTCGATCGCTTTCTCATATTGTCCCGAGTCGCGATAAGAGACGGCCAATTGGACGAAGTATAAGGCAGGGGGCAAAGGGTTCAGACGTATCGCATTCTGGATATACGGAATGGCTTCCTCTGCCCTGGCCGCGTAGTTAAGAACCGTGCCTAACCGCATAAAATTTTCGGCCGAATTGGGATCGAGAGAGACAGCCCGCTCACACTCGGCAATAGCCTTGTCATATTGCTTTTTCATCATGTGGATTAGGCCCAAAGTGCCATAGGCCGCTGCATTAGAGTCATCCAAAGAAATGGCCTTCTGGGCGAGTTCGAAGGCCCGGGCCAGTGACTGGTCGGGGGACTCAGTCGTGCCAAGCCACACATCATAAAAGTGGGCTAGGGCCAAGCCCATATACAATCTGGAATACTCTGGGTCCAGGCCAATAGCCTCCTCAAGAAGCCTTTTCGCTTGAGCATTCCCCTCCTTGGTCAGTCTATTAAAAAGCTCAAAAGCCCGCATATACTTTATGAAAGCATCGATGTTTTTCGTACCTTTTGCTATCATGCCGGCCATCTCACCAGCGGTCAATTCCACCTGCAGCGCAGTGATGACTTTCATGGTGATCTCATCCTGTAAGGCAAAGATGTCCCTTATGTCGCGGTCGTAACGTTCTGCCCATAGATGATGCCCGGAGAGCGCATCGATGAGCTGGGCTGTGATCCGTACCCTATCGCCAGTCCTACGGACGCTCCCCTCTACCACATACCGAACGCCCAGCTCCTCGCTCACCTGCTTCACCTTCACCGGTTTGCCCTTATAGGTGAACGTGGAATTACGGGAAATGACAAACAGGTTGGGGACCTTAGAGAGCGCGGTGATGATCTCCTCGGTGATCCCATCGCTGAAGTACTCCTGCTCGGAGTCTCCGCTCATATTGACAAAAGGCAGGACTGCGATAGAAGGTTTGTCGGGCAGGGGGAAAGCCATTTTTTCCCTGGAGGCCACCTCAATAGGAGGGCGGGAGGGCGCAGCCTCCGGCTCTATCTGCGCCTTGTAAACGCGAACCGGCTTGGAAATGTTCTTCACCTCATGCTCCCCTAAGTACTCGTACCTCAAAGGCAGCTTATTCTCGATCTGCTCATACGCACTCCCAGATATGCAGATGCCCCCTGCCTGGGCCAAACTCTCCACCCGGGCCGCAATGTTCACCCCATCTCCGTAGATCGTATCTCCTTCCTCAATCACATCCCCAAGATTAATCCCAATGCGAAACTCCATCCGGCGCGTCTCCGGCAGCAAGGCGTTCTTCGCCCTGAGCACTTGTTGGATTTCCACCCCACACTGCACCGCATCCACCACGCTGGCAAATTCAGCCAACACGCTGTCTCCCGCAGTACCCACGACCCGGCCGCGATGGTGCTGGATACTATTGGCCATCACCTCTTTGTATGCCTGCAGGGTGCGGACAGTGGCTTCCTCATCTGCGCCCATAAGGCGGCTGTAACCCTTGACATCCGCACTGAGGATGGCCGTGAGCTTACGTTTAAATTTTTCAGGAGTCATAGGATCACCTCCTTAAGGTTTTAAGGGGAACTGAGGAGACAATTGTTCTCTGACATCTTGACTATGGAGTAGTTTAACAGCCACCAAATAAATACAAGAATTTAGACACTCTAAGCACTTTATGCTTTTTCCGCGCTTTTGCGCGGAAAAAATGGCCCTGCGGGGCAGCGGAAAGCCCAAAAATCCCCCTACCCCCCTTTGTTAAAGGGGGGCGGAGGGGGGATTTATTTGGTTTTCTGCAACAGGTAGGTTTCGATGAACGGGTCCAGGTCGCCGTCTAAAACTGCATCCACATTCCCGACTTCCAGGTTGGTACGGTGGTCTTTGACCAGACGATAGGGCTGGAGGATATAAGAGCGAATCTGACTTCCCCAGGCAATCTCCTTTTTCGTGCTGTGTAACTGCTCCATTTTCTCTTCCTGCTCTTTCCTTTTCAGCTCGTAAAGGCGGGCTTTGAGTACTTTCATGGCCGTGGCTTTGTTCTTGTGCTGGGACCGCTCATTCTGGCACTGGACTACGATGCCCGTGGGCAGGTGGGTGATCCGCACGGCGGAGTCGGTCTTGTTAACGTGTTGGCCACCAGCCCCGCTGGAACGAAAGGTGTCAATGCGCAGGTCGTCTTCGTTAATCTCTACGGCAATCTCTTCTTTGACTTCCGGGTAGACAAAGACCGAGGCGAAAGAAGTGTGGCGGCGTTTGCCCGCGTCGAAGGGAGAAATCCGCACCAGACGGTGGATTCCAGATTCAGCTTTCAGATAGCCATAGGCATACTCTCCGTTGACTGTGAAGGTCACGCCTTTGACTCCAGCCTCTTCCCCGGGCAGGTAGTCGATGACCTCGCTATGAAACTCCTTACGTTCGGCCCAGCGCAGGTACATGCGCAGGAGCATCTCGGCCCAATCCTGAGCCTCGGTGCCCCCGGCCCCAGAGTGGATGGAGACGATGGCGTTGTTTGAGTCGTTTTCCCCTCCGAGCGTGCATTTGAACTCGGCAGTCCGAATTTCCTGCTCCAAGCGGGCGACTCTGGCCTGAACTTCGCGCAAGGTTTCTTCATCATTTTCTTCCCGGGCCAACTCGAAGTATCCCTTGGTCTCCTCCACCTCGGACTTCAAATCTTGCCAGAAATCCACCTCGGCCTTGAGCGCGGTCCTCTCTTTGAGGATTTTTTGGGCGCTTTCGTTATCGTTCCAGAAATTCGGTTTGAGAGTTTCTCTTTCGATTTCCCGCAGGCGGGCGCTTTTGGGCTCTAAGTCAAAGATGACCTCGGAGGGCCTGGACTTTACTTTCGAGGTGCGAGATCTTGTCTTGTACTTCATTCCACATGGTAGGCTCTCTTATGGCGAATAAAAATCAAATAAGATATGGTGAACCCTAAACACACATAGCTGAATAAATCCCCAAATTCAGTATAAAAGGTTCGCCTCCTATTTAAATATATATTACCAAAAATAACTTCCCTTGTAAAGATGCCTGTTGCTGCCGTCACCCGCCCTCCGGAGTCGATGATTGCCGAGATACCAGTGTTTGCTGCCCGGGCCATGGGGGCCCGGTTCTCTACTGCTCGCACGACGGCCATGGAGAGGTGCTGGTAAGGAGCAGCCGTTTGCCCGAACCAGGCATCGTTGGTGATATTGACGAGGAATTGAGCCCCCTGCTCCACGAACTGCCGGGTAAGGTCTGGGAAGATCGCTTCATAACAGATCAGCACACCGAATTTTCCCCAGGGCAGAGCAAGATTTTGCACCCCTTTTCCAGGGGTGAAATCACCAATGGCTCCAATGATATCCCGGGTGAACCCGAGAAGGCCAGAAAGAGGGGCATATTCCCCGAAAGGCACAAGATGGACTTTATCATACCGGCCCAGGATTTTTTTCTCGGGAGAGATCAGGAAGGCGCTATTGAAATAGTTTACCCGCGATCCCTGGCGCTCAAAAGCCGGTGCTCCGAAGAGAATTGGGACCCCCATCTTGTGCGAGAGTTCCAGGATGCGGGACCGCCAAGGGTATGCGGTTTGGAAAAAGAAAGGAGTGGCTGTCTCGGGCCAGATAATCAAATCTGAGCGCTGCCCGCTCGTCTGAGCGGTCAAATCGGAGTAGATTTTTACAGTTTCTTCTTGAAATTGCGGCTCCCACTTGATTTCCTGGCGAATATTGCCCTGAATCAGGGCAACGCGAAAAGCGGTTCCGGTCTGTGTCTTCTCAGCAAGATTTATGAGCCTCCAGTGGCCGTAGAAACCCATCAGGATCACGATGATCCCCGCAGCCAAGACTTCCTTCGACGCTGGCTTCCATCCTCGCTCCATGAAAGTGGTAGCAAATCGGTAAAGGGAAACGTTGACCAACATAATGACGAAAGAAACTCCATAGATTCCTGTGATATCCGAAATCTGTACCATCGGGAGGGTTAAGAACTGGGAATAACCCAAAAGACCCCAGGGGAAGCCAGAGAAAAGGATTCCCCGCAGGTACTCTAAGGATACCCAGAGGGGAGGGGCCAATAGAGTTTCGGGAAGGTAAAGTTTGCTGGCTGCCCAACTCAAAAAAAAAGAGAAAGCGGAGAAATAGAGGGCCAGGTAGGCTGTGAGAACGATCAGAAAGAAAAGGCCAACTGGACCAGGCAGGTGGCCATATTCTGTTAGTACGCCGTATACCCAGTATAGGAGTCCAGTGAAGAAAGTAAACCCGGCAACGAAGCCCAGGAATGCAGCTTGGGGAGGGGATTTCTTCCTCCCCGCCCATAGCCAAGGGATAAAGGCCACCCAGGCTAAGGCTTCGAGGTCAAATGTAGGAAACGCGAGGATCAGAAGAAAGCCGGAGAGTGCCGAAAGGAAAAAATCTTTGAATTTCATAATTCAGGAAACGGGCCCACCCCTTTCTTGCCTCAGCCCCCAATTTTCACCATCGGCCGGTGGCATCTTTTCATCACCCCCCCGACGACCCCATGACGTAGAGGTTTTCTCGCCATCGCTTCATCCAGCTTCTTCTCTAAGTCCTCGTCGCTACCTGCCGAACGCAAGAGCAGCTTTACGTCTACCTCTTCTTCGGAAAAGAGGCAGGTCCTCAGCTTGCCATCGGCTGTGAGCCGTAGGCGGTTGCAGGAGCTGCAGAAGTGATCGCTGATGGGACTTATAAAACCAATCTCTCCAGCTGCTCCAGGGAGTTTAAAGAGGCGCGCCGGTCCATCATATCCATTCCTTTGGCTCCCCAAAGGGATAAGGGGGAGAAAAGTTTCGATTCGTCTCTTGATCTCCTCGGTGGAAAGGCAGCGCTCCGGCCTCCATTCATTGGAAATTCCGATGGGCATGAATTCAATGAAGCGGACTTGATATGGCTCATTCATCGTGAGGCGGGCAAAATCCAGGGTTTCCCCGTCATTAAAACCGGCAATGGCCACGATATTAATCTTGATGGGAGAAAGGCCCGCCCGCTTGGCCGCTTCGATCCCAGCCCATACTCGGGAGAGTTCTCCCCCCCGGGTAATCTCCCGGTATCTTACCGCGTTTAAGGAGTCCATGCTGATATTTACCCTCCTCAGGCCAGCCTGAAAAAGGGCAGGAGCGAATTCGGCCAGGAGAATGCCGTTAGTACTCAGGGAGAGGTCTTGTATGCCACTGAGTTTGGAAAGTTGTTGGATGAGCTGGACAGCGTCCCTGCGCACCAATGGCTCTCCTCCGGTGATGCGGATCTTGGTGATGCCTTTCTTCACCGCCAAAGTAGCCAAGCGCAGGATTTCTTCATACCGCAGGACTTCGGAATGGCCAAACTGTGAGACCCCTTCTTTGGGCATACAATAATGACAACGGAGATTACAGCGGTCCGTAATGGAGATACGCAGGTAATTGATTCTGCGATTGTGGATATCGACTAAGGAACTCATGGGGGAAAATAATTAGCCAGGCGTTAACTCTTCTATCATAACGTTTTTTTCTCTTTTTTCAAGGGAAATTTCCAAATTTCTGAAAATTCGATTGCTTTATAAGTTGGAATAAGCTAAGAAGTTTAAAAAGGGAATTTTCATTTTTGGGCGATGGGTAAACCTTGGGTATGGACCGCATAAATCGGACGAGGAAAAAAGAAAAAGGGAAAATTATTACGATCGATGGGCCGGCGGGAGCGGGAAAGAGCACGGTGGGGAAGATGCTGGCCCAGCGGTTGAAATATTTCTACCTGGACACGGGAGCTATGTATCGGGCGGTGGCCCTTCGCGCCCTTATGGAAGGTATCCCTCCGGAAGATGCATTGGCTCTGGAACGCTTGTGTAATAAGCTGAGAATTTCCTTTAAGGGAGATGTGGATAAACAGCGAGTGATCTGTCAAGGGGAAGATATAACCGAAAGGATTCGGGATCCTGAGGTCGGATGGATGGCGTCGAAGGTATCGATGAAACGTTCCGTACGCCGGGCGATGGTGCGCCTGCAGAGGCAGATCGGGCAAAAAGGGAGGATTGTGGCCGAAGGTCGGGATACGGGTACGGTGGTTTTTCCCGGGGCAAGATATAAATTTTTTCTGAATGCAACACCCAGCGAACGGGTCCGCCGGCGACATAAGGAATTGATAACTAAAGACTTCTTCCTGGGAATTGAAGAAGTCGAGAAGGAGATGAAGAAGAGGGATGAACAAGATTCGTTGCGGGATCTGGCGCCCCTCCGCCCGGCGGCGGATGCCCGATTCATCGATTCCACGAGCTTGACTCCCGAAGAAGTGGTAAAAAAAATTTTGCAAATTGTCAAAAAGGGCTCGAAGGTTTGATGCCCAAAGGGGATGGCTGACTCCTTATTCTTTTTATCTGGCCCTTTAAAATTTTAATTTTGGTTGTGGTTTTTAGGCATTATGATATAATTGGGGCCTTAAATTAGGGGGAAAAAGTGTTGGGGGGGGGCTGCATGTCAGTAAAAGAGGAAGAGATGATTAGCGAGAGAATGGAGGATAGTCCTCCGACAGAAGGAAGGGAAGAGCCCAATGAGGTCAAGGTCAAGCCTGAAGAGGGAGAAAATTTCAAAGAGCTGTACGAAGAAAGTCTCCACGAAGTGCAGGAAGGAGAAGTAGTTCATGGGCGGGTGATCCACCTCGGGGCAGAATTCGTAACCGTAGACATCGGGTTCAAATCTGAGGGGCAAGTGCCCTTGCGCGAATTTATCAATAAAGATGGTGTTCCGATCGTCTCGGTGGGTGACTTTATCGATGTTTTTGTAGAGCGGAAAGAGTCGGAAATTGGCATGGTGACCCTTTCCAAGGAAAAGGCGGATAAATTTAGATTCTGGGAAGAGATCAGCCGCGCCTGGAACGAAGACCAAGTGATCGAAGGAAAGATTGTCTCCCGTATTAAGGGAGGCCTAACTGTGGATATCGGGGTGCCGGCTTTCTTGCCGGGGTCGCAAATTGACATCCGCCCCATCCGCAATTTAGAGAAATTCATCGGCAGCACTTTTAAGTTTAAGATTATCAAGCTCAACCGCAGACGCGGGAATGTTGTCCTTTCGCGACGCATCCTGTTGGAGAAGGAGCGGGAGCTGCTGCGCCAGAGGACCTTGCAAGCCCTGAAAGAAGGGCAGATCGTCGAGGGGATCGTCAAAAACATTACCGATTACGGGGCCTTCATTGACCTCGGGGGAATTGATGGGTTGATGCACATCACGGATATTTCCTGGGGAAGAATCAACCATCCTGCGGAAGTCCTTAATCTGGGCTTGAAGATCAAGGTTAAAGTCTTACAGTTTGACCGCGAGCACCAGCGCGTGTCATTAGGCCTGAAACAAACCCTTCCCGACCCTTGGGAGAGTGCGGTGCAAAAATTTCCCGTGGGAGCGCGGGTGAAGGGGAAGGTTACATCCATCACGGATTATGGGGCGTTTGTGCAACTGCAAGAGGGGGTAGAGGGCCTGGTGCATGTCTCGGAAATGTCTTGGACCAAGCGAGTCAGGCATCCCTCTAAGATCTTATCCGTGGGAGACGAGGTTGAAGTGATGGTGCTGGATGCAGATCGGGGGCAAAAGCGAATCTCCCTCGGTTTAAAGCAGACTACCCCCAACCCCTGGGACACGATTGCCGAGCGCTATCCGGTGGGCACCAAAATCCAGGGCCGGATTAAAAACATTACCGATTTTGGCATCTTTATAGGGATCGACGAGGGGATCGATGGTCTGGTGCACATCTCCGACATCTCTTGGGTTCAGCACCTGAAGCACCCTTCAGAGATTTTCAAAAAAGGTCAAGAGGTGCAGGCCATTGTCTTGAACATCGATAAGGAAAACCAGCGGTTCTCCCTGGGAATCAAGCAGATCCAGAAGAACCCCTGGGATGAAGTTCATCACCGATTCAGAGTGGGACAGTTGGTCAAAGGAAAGGTAACGAATGTTACAAAATTCGGCGCCTTCGTGGAGATTGAGGTAGGAATCGAGGGGCTGGTGCATATCTCCGAGCTCAGCCACCAGAGAGTGGAAAAAGCAACAGAAGTCGTCAGGGCGGGGGACGAAATTCAAGCTGTGGTCATTAATGTAGATCCGAAGAAACATAAAATCGGCCTGAGTATCAAGGATGTGGACCGCTACCGGGCACATGCTCGGAAGGAAGCTTCTGCCGCCTATGACGACGATACTTCGGACTTTGGCCGCATGCTGAAGGAAGGTTTGGAGAGGAGGGCGCGCGAAGCCAATCACCCGCAGGAGCAATGACCGGCAGATGAGAAAGAACCCTTTACTGGTGGGAATTTTAGTCTTCGGAGTTTTGCTCACCCTTTTCTTCGTCAGCATCTGGGTCCTGTCGTATTTTTCCAGCCGAGAGGAAAGCCTCTGGGGGAATGAGAAAATCGCCGTCATCGAGATTAGGGGTGTGATTCTTGACCCCCAACCCATCATCGAGAAGCTGATTAAATTCCGCAAAAATGATAGGGTCAAGGCCATCGTGCTGCGCATCGACTCGCCGGGCGGAGGGGTGGGTCCAGCCCAAGAGATCTATGGGGAGATAAAGAAGGTACAGCGGGAGAAGAAGGTCCTGGTCTCGATGGGCTCTGTCGCAGCCTCGGGAGGTTACTACATTGCCTGTGGTGCCGACAAGATTCTGGCTAACCCCGGCTCCATCACGGGTTCTATTGGCGTGGTCGTTGAGAGTTTGAATGTGGAAGAATTGCTTCGCAAGATCGGCTTACGCTCGATGGTGATCAAGAGCGGCAAGCACAAGGACATTGCTTCTCCCTTGCGGGAGATGACGGAAGAAGAAAAGAAGCTGCTCCAAGGGGTGCTCGATAGCGTTCATGAGCAATTCATCCGCGCAGTGGCCGAAGGAAGAAAGCTTCCTTTGGAGAAGGTGCGTGAGCTGGCGGATGGAAGGATTTTCTCAGGGGATCAAGCCCAGGCCTTGGGGTTGGTAGACGGACTGGGCAACCTCCAGGACACGATCGCCATAGCTGCCAAGATGGCCGGGATTAAAGGGGAGCCTGAGGTGATCTACCCGGAGAAGAAGAAGTTTTCCCTTTTTGAACTTCTCCTGCAAGAGACGATCCTCAAATTTTGGGAAAGCGTGGGAGAGAATTTTCCCCAGCTTTATTTCCTGTACATCTTACCCAAGAGCTGAATCCTCCAACCCTTCCATGCCTTTGTCTCGATATGCTTCTTTGGACGTTGGCTCTAACACTGTCCGGCTCCTTTTAGCGGAAAGAATGGGAAAAGGTGATTTTCGCCCCTTGCGGGTAGAGAGAACGATCACCCGCCTGGGAGGGAATTTTTCCACCCGAGGGGAGCTCGATGAGGAGGCTATGGAAAGGACGCTCCTAACGCTCCATTGCTTCGCCGATTTCCTTAAGAAAGAAGGAGCAGAAAACATTTTTGCTGTGGCCACGGGAGTACTGCGGGAGGCCATCAATGGAAAAGCCTTCATCGAGCGGGTATTTGAGCGCACTGGCTTGTCCCTTCGCCTTGTCTCCGGGGAGGAAGAGGCTCGGTTGATGCTCAAAGGGGTACTTTGGTCCATGAAGGGCAAGGCCCATACCCAGTTGGTCGTGGATATAGGAGGGTGGTCCACCGAGATCCTCTGGGTGGAAGGAAATGAACCGATAAAAATCCAAAGCCTCCGTTTGGGAACGGTGGGCCTGAGTGAAAAATTTTTGCGGGATGATCCGCCGGGTCCAAAGGAGTTGGAATCCATGGAACGGCATACAGAAGGGATATTGAAAAAAATTCTTGAAGAATTCCAAAGGGAGGGCTTGGAGGCTCAAGACCTGCACCCGGATCTTGTGGGCACAGCAGGGACAATGACGACTCTGGCGGCCATCGATCAGGGACTCCGGATTTATGACCCCCAAAAAATCAATGGCCACCGCATTCCCCGCCAGGTTCTGGAGAAAATTTATCATCATCTTCGTTGCCTCCCCATGCAGGAGCGAGGCAAGGTCCCCGGCCTGGAGAAGGGTAGGGAGGACTTGATTGTTGCTGGAGTGGTGGTCGTTTTGCGTCTGATGGAAATTTTTCAGTTGCCGACGTTGGTGGTGGTTGATTCCGGGTTACTGGAAGGCGTGCTGCTGGAAGGAATCGGGCAGAGCGCATAGGCTTTTTCCATTCTTGACATCTGAGGTTGGCCATAATAGAGTATTTTAACAACTTCGTTTTCCTCCAATCGACAAGGAGTTGAAGATGGTTTCCGAGAGGTTTTCCGAGAGCCTTACCTTTGATGATGTCCTCCTGGTCCCGGCCGAATCTGCCATTCTTCCCAAGGAGGTGGATATCTCTACTAACCTTACGAAAGCGATCCGCCTGAATATTCCCCTCCTCAGCGCAGCCATGGACACGGTCACCGAAGCGCAAACCGCGATTACCATGGCCAGGGAAGGAGGCATCGGGATCGTCCATCGCAACATGTCCATCGCTGCCCAGGCAGCGGAAGTGGACAAGGTGAAGAAGTCCGAGAGCGGAATGATCGTTGATCCGATTACCATGGACCCGGAGCAAAAAATCTATGAAGCACTGGAAATCATGAAGAGGTATCGTATCTCCGGCGTGCCAGTAACTCGCCAGGGGAAGCTTCTGGGAATTCTGACCAACCGGGATCTACGCTTCGAGAAGCAGTTAGACCAGCCCATTTCCGCGGTCATGACGAAGGATAATCTGGTTACCGCACCCGTGGGCATCACCCTGGAAGAGTCAAAGCGATTGCTGCACAAGAACCGCATCGAGAAACTCTTGGTCGTGGATGAACAGAATAACCTCAAAGGTCTGATCACGATCAAGGACATCGAAAAGACCATTAAATATCCCAACGCCTGCAAAGATAATCTGGGCCGATTGCGCGTGGGGGCAGCGGTGGGCATAACTTTAGACCGGGAGGCGCGGGTGGAAGCCCTGCTCAGGGCCGGCGTTGATGTCATCGTCGTCGATACAGCCCATGGTCATTCCCGGGGCGTGATAGAAGCGATCCGGGATACGAAGAGGGTCTTTCCAAACTGTCAGCTCATTGCTGGCAACGTGGCTACAGAAGAAGCAACGGAAGCCTTGATCAAAGCAGGGGCGGACACAGTGAAAGTAGGGGTGGGCCCAGGGTCCATCTGCACAACGCGGGTTATTGCGGGCGTAGGGGTTCCTCAGATCACGGCCATCCTGGCGAGCGCGCGGGTGGCGAAACGGTACGACATTCCCATGATCGCGGACGGGGGCATAAAATTTTCTGGGGATATTACCAAGGCCTTGGCCGCGGGAGCGGACTCGGTAATGATCGGCAGCCTTTTTGCTGGCACGGATGAAAGCCCGGGAGAGATGGTCCTCTACCAGGGTCGAAGCTACAAGATCTACCGGGGAATGGGCTCCATCGAGGCCATGAAAATCGGCAGCAAAGACCGCTACTATCAAGATGAAGCGGATGCGGAGATCAAACTCGTACCCGAAGGGATTGAAGGGCGAGTTCCTTACAAGGGGCCTTTATCTTCCAGTATCTATCAACTTTTGGGAGGATTGCGTTCGGGGATGGGCTACGTGGGATGTCGCAATTTGAAAGAACTGAAAGAGAAAAGCAAGTTCACGCGCATTACCTATGCTGGCTTGAGAGAGAGCCACGTCCATGATGTGATCATCACGAAGGAAGCACCGAATTACAGCGTAGGGATAGAGAATCCTTTCCAAGAGTTTTAGTCCATGCCGGCGAAGGATTTTCAGGGCCGAATTTTAATCCTGGACTATGGGTCGCAGTACACCCAGCTGATTGCCCGGCGAGTGCGGGAATGTCGGGTTTATTGCGAGATTCATCCTTTTAACATGAGCCTGGAAGCAATCCGGGCGTTCCTACCGAAGGGAATCATCCTCTCCGGCAGCCCCGCGAGCGTGTATGAACCAGGAGCTCCTCTAAGCCCTGCAGATCTTTTTCGCCTGTCCATCCCCACCTTGGGGATCTGCTATGGCATGCAGCTCATGACCCATATCCTCGGAGGGGAGGTGGGGAAGTCACCGAAGCGCGAGTATGGCCGAAGCGAGCTCTTCATCGACGACGCCCAGGATCTTTTCGCCGGGATAAATCAGGGGACATCCATTCAGGTTTGGATGAGCCATGGGGATCGGATTGAAGTTCCCCCGCCTGGTTACCGAGCCATCGCCCACTCTTCCAACTCTCCTGTGGCGGCCATGAAGAACGAAGCGCTCCAGGCCTTCGGGGTGCAGTTTCATCCGGAAGTCATCCACACTCCCCTGGGAAAGGAAATCCTGAAGAATTTTCTCTTTCGCATCTGCCAGTGCCCAGCGGATTGGACCATGGAATCTTTCGTCGCCAAGATGGTTCCTTCCTTGCGGGAGAGGATCGGGCAGGGGCGGGTCCTCTGCGCTCTCAGTGGCGGGGTGGATTCTTCGGTCGTAGCCGTTCTTCTGCATCGGGCGGTGGGCCAGCAGGCGACGAGCATCTTCGTGGACAATGGACTGTTGCGCAAGGATGAAGCCCGAAGGGTAAAGGAATTCTTCGGGAAGCATCTTGGTTTGAACCTTATGGCAGTGGATGCCGGGGAATTATTCCTGGAAAAATTGGCCGGGGTAGTAGACCCAGAAATGAAGCGCAAGATCATCGGTAATGAGTTCATTTTCCTTTTCGAGAAAGAAGCCCGGAAAATCGGGGGGGCCACCTTTCTGGCTCAAGGGACGCTTTACCCCGATGTCATCGAATCCGTATCTTTTAAGGGGCCATCGGCCAAGATCAAGAGCCACCACAACGTGGGTGGCCTGCCCGAAAGGATGAATCTCCAGCTCATTGAGCCCCTGAGGGAACTTTTCAAGGACGAAGTCCGGCAAGTAGGCCGAGAGCTGGGCCTTCCCCGAGAGATCATCGAGCGCCAGCCTTTTCCTGGTCCTGGCTTGGCCGTGCGCATCATAGGGGCTGTGACCAAAGAAGACTTGGCCATTCTCCGAGAAGCGGATGCCATCGTCGAGGGGGAAATGCATCGGGTCGGATGGTACACGAAAGTCTGGCAGTCCTTTGCGGTCTTACTTCCCGTATGCACGGTTGGAGTCATGGGAGATGAACGAACCTATGAGCGCGTCGTTGCCCTGAGAGTGGTTCAGAGTGTGGACGGCATGACGGCTGACTGGGTTCCATTGCCGGCGGAGCTTCTGGGAACCATTTCCAACCGGATCATCAATGAAGTAAAAGGGGTGAACCGGGTGGTTTACGATATTTCCTCCAAACCTCCAAGCACGATTGAGTGGGAATAATGGGCAAAGCGCGTAGCGCATAGTGCAGAGCGTAAAAAGGGAAGCAGAAAACGCTTTGCGCTATGCCCTTTGCGTAGTTATTTGATCATGAAGCACGCGAATTTCGTTCACCTCCATTTGCATACCGAGTTTAGCCTTCTCGACGGAGCCATGCGCCTGGAAGAGCTTTTCCAGCAGGCCAAGAATTACCGCATGCCGGCGCTGGCGGTCACCGACCATGGTTCCATGTTTGGGGCCATTGAATTCTACCAGCAGGCCGAACGAGCCGGAATTAAACCCATCATTGGGTGCGAAGTCTACGTGGCTCCTGGCAGCCGGTTTGAAAAAGTCTCCAGGGGAATTGCGGAAGCCTCTTTCCACTTGATCCTTCTGGCCAAGAACCTTGGGGGATACCGTAACCTGCTCAAACTCGTCTCCGCGGGGTATTTCGAAGGATTCTATTACCGCCCGCGGGTGGATAAGGAATTGTTGCGGAAATACAATGAAGGCCTGATCGCCCTCAGCGCCTGCCTAAAGGGAGAGATTCCTTTCTTTTTGGTTAGCGGGGATAAAGACAAAGCCTTGCAGGCGGCCGAAGAGTTGAAGTCGATCTTCCCCGACCGGCGGTTTTACCTGGAGATCCAAGAGAATAAGATTGCTGAGCAGAAGAAAGTGAATGCCGGCCTGATAGAAATCTCCAAAGAACTCTCCCTGCCCCTGGTAGCTACCAATGACTGTCACTACCTGAGAAGGGAAGATGCCAAAGCCCACGAGGTCCTCCTTTGCATTCAGACTGGCAAGACGCTTAAGGATGTGGACCGGATGCAGTTTTCCACAGAAGAGTTTTTCTTCCGTTCGGCCGAAGAGATGGGGGAGCTATTTGGGTATTGCCCAGAAGCCATCCAAAACACCGTGGAGATCGCCGAACGCTGCAATCTGGACCTGAAGCTGAACGAGCTGCAATTCCCCGAGTTCCAGGTTCCGGCAGGGGAGACCCTGGACAGCTTCTTGGAAAAATCTGCTAAGGAAGGATTGGAAGAGCGCCTGGTGGAAATGAGGGCCAGTGGCCAGTCTCCCCCCTTCTCGGCGGATTTTTATCAGCAGCGTCTACTGAAAGAGTTGCGCATGATCCAGAAGATGGGTTTTGCTGGGTACTTTCTGATCGTCTCCGATTTTATCCGCTATGCCAAAGAGAAGAACATTCCGGTAGGTCCTGGAAGGGGATCGGGAGCGGGTTCCCTGGTGGCTTACTGTTTGGGAATAACGGACATTGACCCTTTGGCCAACGGTCTGCTTTTCGAGCGCTTCCTAAACCCTGAACGGGTGAGCCCGCCAGACATCGACATTGATTTTTGTATGCAGGGACGGGATGAGGTCATCCAGTACGTGAAAACCAAGTACGGTGCTGACCACGTGGCGCAGATTATCACCTTCGGCAAGATGCAGGCCCGAGCAGTCCTTAGGGACGTCGGCCGGGCCCTCGACATGCCTTACGGCGAGGTGGACAGGATCGCTAAGATGATCCCCAACACCTTGAACATCACCCTTGATGAGGCCCTCCAGCAGGAGCCCCGATTGAGGGAACTGGCGAGGACGAACCCAGACGTCCAGAGGCTTCTGAACTTGGCCCAGTCTTTGGAAGGACTGCCCCGGCATGCTTCCACTCATGCTGCCGGGGTGGTTATCTCCAGCAAGGCTCTGGTGGAGGTTGTGCCCCTGTACCGCGGGCAGCAAAACGAAATCGTTACCCAGTACCCGATGAAAGACATAGAGAGGATCGGTCTGATTAAGTTCGACTTTTTGGGCCTCAAGACCTTGACCATGATCCAAGATGTGATCAAGCGGGTGGACCTCTCTAAGAAGGAAAAACTGGACCTGCGGAAAATTCCCCTGGATGACCCCAAGACCTATGGCCTGCTATGCTCTGGGGATACTTCCGGAGTTTTTCAGTTGGAAAGTTCAGGGATGAGGGATCTCGTGGTCCGGTTGCTTCCCGAACGATTTGGGGACCTCGTGGCCCTCCTGGCCCTCTACCGCCCAGGACCCTTGAAGAGTGGGATGGTGGAGGATTTCATCAAGCGCAAGCAGGGGAAGGTGCCCATCGCTTACGAAGTCCCGGAGTTGAAAGAGGTCTTGGAAGAGACTTATGGGGTCATTGTCTATCAAGAACAGGTCATGCACATCGCCAGCAGACTAGCGAACTTCAGCTTGGCGGATGCAGATATCCTGCGCCGGGCAATGGGCAAGAAAAAGGCCGATGAGATGGCCAGGCAGAAGAAAAAATTTCTCGAAGGGGCGCGGCAAAAAAAGATTCCCGCGCCAAAGGCCGAAAAGCTTTTTGACCTGATGGCCAAATTTGCCGAATACGGGTTCAATAAATCTCATAGTGCCGCCTATGCCCTCATCGCTTACCAGACCGCCTACCTAAAAGCCCATTACCCCGTGGAGTTCATGGCCGCGTTGCTTTCCAGCGAAATGGGCAACACTGAAAAGGTTTTGCGCCACCTGAACGAGTGCCGAGAGAGGGGAATCGAGGTTCTCCCTCCAGATATCAACGAAAGCCAGCAAGATTTCACGGTCAGGGGGGGAAAGGTTCGCTTTGGCTTGGCAGCCGTCAAGAATGTGGGCCTGGCGGCTATCCAGTCGATCCTGGCCGTCCGAGAAGAGGGAGGGGATTTTAGTTCTCTGGCGGATTTCTGCCTGAAAGTGGATTTGCGCAAAGTGAACAAGCGAGTGATGGAGAGCCTGATTAAATGCGGAGCCTTTGAACCCATCAATCCAAACCGCGCCCAACTCCTGGCTGGATTGGAGGAAGCCATGGAGTGGGCCCAGGGATGGGAGCGGGAACGGAGCAAGTCGCAAATGATCATGTTCGGGTCTTTTCAGGCTGACGGGAAGAATGCTGCCCCTCGCCTTCCAGATGTTCCGCAGTGGCCCGAAGGACAGCGATTGGCTTTCGAGAAAGAAACTTTGGGGTTCTACCTTACCGGCCATCCTTTGACTCGCTTTGCCCAGACCTTGCGGCGCTTCAACACTACGGATACCCAGCGGATCCGGGAAATGGCTGATGGCCAGGAAGCGATCATCGGGGGAGTGGTGAATGCCTTGAAAGAAATCAACACCAAGAGAGGCGACCGCATGGCCTTCGTGACCCTGGAGGATTTGAATGGGATGGTCGAGGTCATCATTTTTTCAGAGTTATACAAGAACTCGTCCTTACTCCTGAAGAGCGAAGACCCCATTTTCATCAAAGGAAAGGTGGACGTGGGAGAGGATAGCGTGAAGGTAATCGCCAGTGAGGTTTTTCCATTTGACCAAGCAATGAACAAATTGGCCACCACCGTTCACCTGCGAGTGCGGTCCGAAGGTTTGGGGCGGGAAGATCTGGTAGCCCTCAAGGAGATCTTTCAAGATTGCCGGGGAGAATGTTTGGCTTATCTGCATCTGATTTTGCCAGGAAAGCGCGAAGCCGTGATCGCTCTGGGAGATGAATGGAAGTTAAGTTCGACGGATCAACTCGTTCGGCGAATCCGGGACCTTTTAGGCTACGAAGCCGTGAGCTTCCAGGCTTGAGCAATGAGTCCATGATCCTTAACATAAGAAGGTCCCTAAAAAGAAAAGAATTCTGGGCACTGAAGGTTTGTCTTTGGAGGATAGGGATCTGACCAGGAGTTCGAGATCAATCGGGAGGAAAGGAGAATATCAGGAGCGGAGCTATCGCAACCTCCTTAAGGATCATGGCCTGGTATCCTTCCAGGTCACTGTAAAAGAGACAGACCTTTACATCAAGGCCACTTCGGACCTGCGAAAATTGGCCCATGATTCAGCGATCCGCCATCGTTACCTACTCGAAAAGTACATCACCGACCACTCTGAATTTTTGAGATCCTTGGTCCCGCTGCCCACCGATGAGTTTGCCCCTCCCATCGTCCAGGATATGATGCAGGCGGCCCAGCGCGCTGGAGTAGGGCCCATGGCCGCGGTTGCCGGGGCGATGGCCCAAGCAGTTGGCCAAGATCTCCTGCAGAACTCTTCTGAAGTCATCGTGGAAAATGGGGGGGATATTTTCATCCACTCATCTAAGGAAGTGAAGGTGGGAATTTTTGCCGGCCAGTCACCTTTGAGTTTCCGAGTGGGATTAAAGGTTCCCGCAGCCAACCATGGGTGGGGAGTTTGCACTTCTTCGGGTACTGTTGGCCCCTCCCTGAGCTTTGGCCGAGCTGACGCTGTCTGCGTTCTTGCCCCTTCGGCATCGCTCGCCGATGCGGCGGCAACGGCTGTGGGGAATATAGTCAGTTCTCCAGCTGAGCTGACGAGGGCTCTTAAGAAGGCTAAAACGATTGCCGGCCTCTGCGGAGTGGTGATAATCGTCGGGGATAAATTAGGCGCTTGGGGAGAAGTGGAGCTGACAGGGATTTAAGAGACCGTCACAGAGGATTAAGAAATTGGAAAGACAGACCGATTATGAAACTTGGGATCATATCGGATACGCATCTTAGGCAGCCGACGCCGGACCTGGGAGAGCTTATGTCGGGCCCATTCAAGGATGTAGAGATGGTCGTTCATGCGGGAGACATCACCGAACTCACGGTCCTGGAGACCTTCAGCGGAAAGGAAGTTCAAGCCGTTTGCGGGAATATGGATTCGCCATCCGTACGCCGGCAGCTACCGACCCAACGCACTCTGCAAGTAGGAAAGTTCAAAATCGGGCTGATCCACGGATGGGGCGGACCGCAGGGAATCGAGGAGCGAATCCGGCGGGAGTTCGACAGAGTGGATTGTATTATTTACGGCCATACTCACGCCCCCTCCCAGGCAGAGCGCGAAGGGATTCTTTTCTTCAATCCGGGGGCCTTTGGAGGTAGTTTCATCTCCCGGAAAAAGAGCGTCGGTTTGTTGGAGCTGGGTGAGAAGATACTCAGTCAGATCATCTACCTGTGAATAGAGGAGTCAGAGGATATGAAATTACTTTTTGCCCCGTGGCGCATGGATTATATTCTCGCTAACCGAAGAGGGAGGAAATGCATTTTCTGTCCCCTAAAAGGCCAATCTGATAGAGAAAGGCTGATCGTCTATCGCAGCCCTTTTTCTCTGGTGATGCTCAACCGATATCCTTACGCTTTTGCCCACCTCATGATCGCACCGGTCCGGCATGTCTATCAGATTAGTACATTAAAACCCGAGGAGATGCACGATATCTTCCAAAACTTAGGGAAGTCGATCAATATTTTAAAGAGGGCCTTCCACCCCAATGGATTCAACGTCGGCATGAATCTGGGGCGGGTGGGGGGAGCAGGCATCCTCCGTCATCTCCATTTTCACGTCATCCCCCGCTGGAGAGGAGACGTCAATTTCATGCCTGCCCTCGCCGATGTTCGCCTCATTCCCGAACATCTGGAAAAGACTTACAATCGATTGCACCCCTATTTTAAAAAATTCGGGAGTTAAACAAAGGGTCTATGAGCACATTAAAATGGGTGTTCTTTTTCCTCCTCCTGGCCGCAGCGATCGCCTTTGCCATTCAGAATGATCAGCCGGTCTCGCTGAGGTATTATTTTGGCTGGGTAAGCATTCCTCTGCCTCTCTTTTTGTGGTCATTTTTATCCTTCTCCGTCGGGTTCATTCTTTCCGCGCTAATGAGCTCTCTCTCCAAAGCCGCCCTGCATTCCCGGATTCGCCAGGAAGAAAAAGCGATTGCCCAGTTGGAGCAGAAGATCGGTGCTTTAAAGGCTAACTACCCTGCTCTTTACTCGCTGGAAGAGAGAAAGAAGGAGTAGTTTAGGGGGGCAAAGGAAAGGGGAGGAGGGCAATTCCTTTGTCCCCAAGAGGAAAAGGAGGGATGGTTCTACTTTTCAATCTTGGCGTAAAGGACGGGGAAACCAGCTGCTTCCATGGCTTTCTTGATCGGTTCAAAGTAAAATGTCTTCAGCTTAAAAACTACGATCCTCTTCCCTGGTTCATCTGCGACATCCGTGACCACACTGATGATGTTCACGTTGTGCTCCTTGATGATCCGGGTCACTTCAGCCAGGGCTCCGGGTTTGTCTTCCAGCAGGATCTCCATCCGGCTCCCCTTTTCCTTCATTCCCATGACCCCGATGAGGAGCTCCATGACGTCGTTTTCCGTAATAATGCCCACGAGGTTCCCATCTTCGACCACGGGGAGGCAGCCGATTTTATTATCATGAAGCAGAGTGGTGGCTTCCTCCACGGATACATCCGGTGAAATGGTGATTACGTTTCGGGTCATAATTTCGCCGACCGTGATCTTATCCAAAAGGTAATGGAGCTCGCGAATCTCCAGGGAAGTTGCGGGGGAGGCCTCTGCCTTGCGGATGTCCATGTTGGTTACCAGGCCGATCAATTTCTTCCCGTCCACCACCGGAAGATGACGGATGTTTTTCTCCTGCAAGATCTTCTTAGCCGTAGTCATCCGCTCATCTTTGGTGATGGTGATCAGATCCTTTTTCATTTTTTTTCTGACCAGCATAGCATTCCCTCCTGTCGGGCTGATTGAAAAGGCTAAGGAATTTTTTTAGTCTATTTAATCTCTTTTGAGGAGTCAAGAAGTATTTCCCGTCTGTTGAATTTTTTCCTGGCGTGGTATAAATTGAAAAGAATTTTGGGAAAAGGCTGAAGCATGAAAAGCATAACGCCCATGATCAAGCAATACCTGGAAGCAAAGAGAAAATACCCAGATGCCATCCTCTTCTACCGAATGGGAGATTTCTATGAAATGTTTTTTGAAGACGCCAAGTTAGCCTCTGAAATATTAGATATTACTTTGACTTCTCGGGACAAGAGCAAAGAAGATTCTGTTCCCCTTTGTGGAGTCCCCTACCATGCTGCTTCTTCTTACATTCAGAGATTGGTCGACCGAGGCTATAAGGTAGCCATTTGCGAACAGATGGAAGATGCCTCGAAAGCAAAAGGAATCGTCAAGCGGGAAGTGATCCGGGTTATCACACCGGGAATGGTCCTGGAAGATGAGCTTCTTCAACCTAAGGCGAACAATTTCTTGTTGGCTATAGCTGTGGGAGAGGAACGATTTGGGTTGGCTTTCCTGGATGCTTCCACCGGTGATTTTTTGGCCGCTGAAGTGAATACCGCCCAATCATTGCTGGATGAAGTGATGAGGATGGAGCCCAAGGAGATTCTCCTGCCGGAATCGGCCAGGAGTCAACTACCCATCAAACAATTAATGAAAGCGTTCCGAAACGCCCTTTACAGCCCCCTACCAGAGGAGGTATTTGAGGATGGTCGGTCCCGGCAGCACTTAAAAGACTTGGGCCTTCCCATTCCAGAAGGAAAAGAGGAAGCTTTGAAGGCTGTGGGAGCAATCCTCTTCTATGTGCAGGAGACGCAAAAAGTCCAGCCTGTGCACCTTTCCAGGCTGGAAGTCTACAAGGTGCAGGACTACCTAGTTTTGGATGAGACCACCAGAAAGAATTTGGAACTCTTTGAAAGCCTGCAGACCCGCAGCCGTAAAGGGTCCTTACTTTGGGTTTTGGATGATACGGTGACTGCCATGGGGGGGAGGATGCTCAAGCGCTGGCTAAGTTCCCCCTTGATGGATTTAGCCCGGATCAAAGAGCGCCTGGATTCTGTCGCGGAACTGAAGGAGAGAGATCTCCTGCGACAGAAGCTTAGAGAAATCCTGCGCCAGGTGAAGGATTTAGAGCGCTTGAGCGCGAGGATCTCTCTTAACACAGCCAATGCCAGAGATTTGGTGGCCTTGCGGTCTTCTTTTAAGCTTCTCCCGGAGGTTAAAGATCTTCTCTCTGATCTAAAATACCCAAGCTCCCAGAGACATCTGGAAGACCTGGATGAGCTTGCAGAGCTAAGGGATCTTTTAGAAAAAGCCATCGAAGATAGTCCGTCGGCTACGCTCAAAGAAGGGGGCCTGATCAAGAAGGGGTTCGATCCTGCCTTGGATCGATTACGAGAAGTCAGCCACGAGGGGAAAAAGTGGATTGCCGAGCTGGAAGCCAAGGAGCGCCTGCGCACAGGGATCTCCTCCCTGAAAGTTCGGTATAACCAGGTCTTTGGCTATTACATCGAGGTAACTAAGCCCAACCTGCCGGCAGTTCCCCCCCATTATATTCGCAAGCAAACCTTAGCCAATGCCGAGCGATTCATCACCCAGGAACTGCAGGAATATGAAACGCAAGTACTCAACGCTGAGGAACAAAAGAATAACCTGGAGTATCAGATCTTCCTCCAGGTTCTCGGCAGAGTCGCCTCCGCAGTAGCCAAAATCCAGCGCAATGCTCAGGTCTTAGCTGAACTGGATGTTCTCTCCTCTCTGGCGGAAGTAGCTGAACGCAATGGGTACTACCGGCCACAACTCGATGAAGGGGACAGCCTGAAGATTATTGAGGGCCGCCACCCGGTGGTGGAAAAAATGCCCTTGGAAGAACGCTTCGTTCCCAACGACCTCTTCATGGACAGCGGAGAGCAGCAGATATTGATCATTACAGGGCCAAACATGGCGGGAAAATCGACCATCATGCGGCAAGTCGCGCTGATCATGATCATGGCCCAGATGGGAAGCTTTGTCCCTGCCAAGGAAGCTCACCTGGGTTTAGTGGATCGGATATTCACGCGAGTGGGTGCCTCAGACGACCTGATCCGTGGACGGAGCACTTTCATGGTTGAGATGGAAGAGATGGCCCATATTTTGAGGAACGTTGGTCCCCGTAGCCTGATCCTGCTTGATGAGATTGGAAGGGGGACGAGCACTTTTGATGGCCTTTCCATCGCCTGGGCCGTGACAGAATACCTTCACGAGGAATGTCCGTTCCAGGCCAAGACGCTCTTCGCCACCCATTACCATGAACTGACAGAATTGGCCCTGACCAGGCCGCGGGTAAAGAATTTTCACGTGGCCGTAAAAGAGTGGAATGACCGGGTGATTTTCCTTAGGAAATTAGTGGAAGGGGCCACAAGCCGCAGCTACGGCATCCAGGTGGCTCGGCTGGCTGGCCTTCCAGAGACAGTGATCGAGCGGGCCAAAGAAGTTCTGACTAATCTGGAACAGGGAGAGTTTACCGAGGGGGGAGTTCCCAAGCTGGCCATCTCCCGCAAGAAGAAGTTAACATGGGATTCTCAGCAGATGACCCTTTTCCAGAAGCCTCCAGACCCGATCCGCGAAATGCTGAGAAACCTTGACCCCAATAGCCTCACGCCTCTCGAGGCTCTGAATCTTTTGAGCGAGATGAAAAACCGCCTTTCTTCGGAAACCGACTAGCGCTAAGCCCTCAGGAATCTCACCACAGAGAACCCAGAGAAAATTATTGCAGAAAAACTCTGTGCCCTCAGTGGTTAAATTTCCTTTAAGAGAGATAACTGAGAGAATCATATCCTTTGCTCTCTAAGTTCATTCCAATTTAGATCTTGGGTGAACATATAATAGATTAGCTTAGAGGGTAAGAAATGATTACGAGGTTAATAATTTGGAGGACACAGAGGGGAGGAAAGAATAATTTTCCTAACTCTTTGAAAACTAATAATTTCTCTGAGGTCTCTGTGGTTAGATTTTGACAATACCTAGCTAAAAAGGGGGGAGCATCTATGAAAAATCTATTATCTCCGATTGAGTAAAAAGGAAATGCCGTGTAGAAAGCGCTAAAAATTTCAAGTACCTTCTCACATCTTATTTTGTTTAATGTTCCTGGTAAAAAGATTAACGGCGTGGATTGACGAAAATGCGGATAAAAAAAATTTGTGCAGAAATTTTTATTTTGTTTGCAAATATCGCCAAGATCTGCTAATTTAGGAATGTATACAAAAAGGAGGACTGCTGCATGAAATCAATCGGGTTAAAGGTCTCAAAGAGAGGATACATCGTTTTGCCTGCTCGTATTCGCCGGCAAATGAATATCAGAAGCGGAACGAAAATCATCTTGAGCAGGGAGGAAAACCGGATCATTCTCCAGCCCGTTGCTTCTTTCACGGAAAAATTGTCCGGACTAACAGCTCAGAAATTTGGGAAATCAGCCGGGGATATACAAAAATACATCGACGGGGAGAGGAAAGAACGACAAAAATGATCGAGCCCCAAACTCTGAAAAAGGCTGTGTCGGGGAAGAAAATTTTGGTCGATACCAATATCATGATTTATCTTATGGATGCGACCCCATTCTATGGAAGCTTGTCTCACCAACTCTTTGAAATGATCGAGAGAGGAGATACGTTTGCGGTTATTTCAATTATCTCAGTCGCCGAGGTAATCCAGGGCTTAGTAAAAAAGGGGGACCATCAGACTGCCGGGGAAATTAAAACCTATTTGCTCAATTTCCCCAACATGGAATGTCAGAATATCACCCCCGAGGTGCTGGAAAAAATGGGGAACGACGATAGAATTCACTGGCCCCGATTGAGAACCATCGACAGCCTAATCATCGCCTCGGGACTGGTCAATGATGTGGAAAAAATCGTCTCGAATGATGCCCATTTCCGCTCCGCCATCTCGGGGAGCCTGCTTTTTTCCTTCGACAGCAAATCCTGATCTACCTCCATAAAACCTTCCCTATATATTTCTTATTTTCTTAATTATAAAGGAGGTTAACCTTTCCCCAAGGAGACTGTGTCGAGATTTGTCATCGCCGGCCAATCCTAAAACCGTGGCAGCTGCGACAATCGACAATTTTTTGATTGCAATCATGGTACACCTCCTATTCAGAATACGCTGAGCGCATGGCGCATAGCGGCAAATGCTTTTTTACCCAAATCCTCCATAACGGAACCTACAACTTCGGATCCCCTCCCGCTGTGGCGGGAGAAAAATCCCCCCTTCCCCCCTTTCATAAAGGGGGGTTGGGGGGATTTGAAATTCCCCAAGGCTCCAGAGGAAAAGCAGAATTCCCCCGGAGCCTTTATATGGGCACTTTTCTGTTACCTCGTTTCACCATCCCTTATGACCTTCCTATCAAGGGATTATTTTTTGCTTAAATATTTTTCCTTTTCTTTGATTCTCGATGAATTCGTAAAAAGTCTAAATTTCTCCAATTTGGTCATTCCCGCGAAAGCGGGAATCCAGGGTTTCCCATGAAAATGGGAATCCAGCTAATTTAATCAGTTCCCTGCTTTCGCAGGGACGACGTCTGGACTCCTGCTCCCTGCTTAAGACCTGCAGGGACAGGTTTCGCAGGAGTGACGGGTTTTCGGCTTTTTACCAGACCATCATTCTTAATGCTCTTAGAAGAGGAAAGGATACCCCAGAGCTCATCTAAATTTGTAAATGCCTTCTTTCCCCTTGTTCCGACCTCTTCCGCCACACCCACAAGGATGCCAGGTTTGTTTTTCTCAAAGCGATAAATACGCACGATGTAGTTGGCTAAAACCGCTTTCGCCGGCAATAAAACCCCACCTCTTTACGGCTAAACGCCTAAAGCCGTTCAAATCCCCCCAACCCCCCTTTTCTAAAGGGGGGCGAGGGGGGATTTATATCCCGCGACAAAGGAGAATGAATTCGCCGGTGCGGGCCTTATGAACATTTATTTTTATATATCGCATGGAGGATTATAGATCGGGTACAGATTCTTACAAAAAGAAAAAATGGGGAGGTGGGGAGATGGGGAAAGGGGGAAGGGGAATTGGAGGAAAGCCTTGACAAATTTTTAATAAGGTTATACATTTGCCTTGGATTGTATAACTTTTTTCAGGGAGGTTAGAAATCGATGGCTACTGTGAAAACCTTATCAAAAGGGCAGATTGTCATACCTTCTGCCATAAGGAAGAGATTTCATATAAAACCTGGCACAGAGTTGCAGATTATGGAGTATGGCGGGATTATCTACCTTATTCCTCCTGTCGAAGATCCGATCCATGCGGCTTGTGGTCTATTACCTTCCAAGCCATCTCTTTCGGAAAAACTCCTTAGAGAACGGAAGAAGGAGTTTAAGTAATGCCTAAGGGACCGTTTATCTTTGACAGCCACGCTCTATTGAAGTTCTTCCAGAAGGAAAAGGGGTATGAAAAGGTTGTTCATCTCTTGGAGGAAATAAAAAAAACAGGGGCAATCAAATATATAAATGCCCTTAATCTTGGCGAGATCATCTATTCCACAAAAAGGGAATTCGGCGACCAAAAGAAGTTAGAGGTTCTTGCAAATATCGAAAGGTTAAGCTTCACGATCTTACCAATCCCGAACAACTTGATATTTCAGGCTGCAGAATATAAAGCCCAATATGGTATCTCCTATGCCGATTGTTTTCTCCTTGCCTCTGCCATAGAACATAAAGCCACCATAGTAACCGGTGACCCAGAATTTGAAAAAGTAGAACACTTAGTGGATATTGTTTGGATATAGCAGGATCACCTCACGCTAAAGGGCATTCTTATCCCCCATTCCCCGGTCCCCCGTTTTTCCGGCAAATTCCCCCCGTCGAGTCGGTACCACAGGCAGGGGAGCCGCCGGGTTGCAATGTAGCTTGAGGCTGAGGTTGTCTTGCCGCACCCCGCAGGTCCGGAAATCCAGATCACCGGCTGCTAGCGCAACCGATCTAAAAGGTCAAAGGTCCACTCACGCGCGAAAACGCGGGAAAAAACGGGGCGAGCCAATTTAGCCAGCGAGGGTGTTGTGTGTCTATTTTAGCCCATCGTGCTTCACGTTTCACCTCATGCCATTAAAAACCCACCATCAATATTGAATGCCTGTCCTGTGATAACGGATGCTTCGCGACTGGCGAGATACACGACGAGCGGCGCAATCTCGTGAGGCTCTAAACGGCGGCCAATCGGTGTCAAAGTCGCCTCGAGTTCCGCGACAGATTTTCCAAGACGCTTCGCTTCATACTCCATGCGCAAATTGTTCATGCGGGTGCGCACAGGCCCAGGGCAAATGGCGTTAACAGTGATGCCCTGCCTGGCCGTCTCCATCGCCAACGTGCGCATCAGCCCCAAGAGTCCATGCTTGCTTGCCGCATATGCCGCGCCGTGCAGCAAACCAATCTTACTGTTGACAGACGCGGTCATAATGATGCGCCCATACTTGCGCTCTATCATCGATGGTAAAGCTTTCTTCGAGAACAGGTATGGCACAGTAAGGTTTACGTAGAGCAACGTCCCCCAGAAGTCGTCGTCGTAATCTACGACGGGTTTAGGGTTCGCGCTGCTGCCCATGCCCGCATTGTTCACGAGGATATCAATGTGTCCGAACGCTTGCGTCGCTTTCATCCACACTTGCTCGACGGCGCCGCTCTGGGTGAGATCGGCGACGATGCTTTCGCATCGCCCACTCAACGCGCTGAACTCTTTTTGCAATGCTTTCAACTCTTGGGTCGAGCGTCCCGTGATAGCGACCTGTGCGCCTTCCGCTGCAAAAGCCCGGGCGATCGCTTCACCGATACCACGGCTTGCGCCAGTAACGAGTGCGGTTTGGTCTTTGAGTTTCATGCTTTCCCTCCCAAAAGATGTATGACCCGCCGGCCATTTCGGCTCTTCATAAAGATCGTGCCTTCTAGGATCTCGCTTTTTGGCATTGTGAGTATACTGGGAAGGCAATTACGGGTCAAGGGAATTGGGGCCTGATTGTCCCACCAAATCTCATTTTCCTCTCGATTTCTGTAAAGAAATGATCTTCAGGCCTGGACGAGCTTTTGGAGCAGGGGACGGGGGATTTAAAGGCTATTTTAGCGTAATGAATGAAAAGATTAGGCCAAGTGCCCTGGCTTATCATTTTCCGGCTGATGGATTCATGGAGGTATTGTGTCTGGACGGAGGGGATGAATCTTCTAAGTTTTAAACTTGACCGGCTTTAGCTTATGGTATATTATAACCAATATGAAAGTCCGACTTGTTTATCATGTTAAGGAGTATCACGCAGATGGTTCTATGGAAGAGATCAAAATATGGGAAGTTCCGAAGAAGAAAGATAAACCGCACGGCCTTAAATATTCCTTTGCCTATATCGTGAAAGGAGAAAGGTTAGTTGGCTATGACAACGCCGAGGGGAAAGGAGATCACCGACACTTCAAAGGGAAGGAATTCCCCTACCATTTTCAAACGCTGGAGCAATTATGGAAAGATTTCCAGAAAGATATCAGAATCCTTAAGGAGGAAAGACCATGAAGGTTAAGAACATAAAAATAGCAATCAAATCTAAGAAAGAACTCTTCAATGAAATCAAGGAAAAGTGGAGCAAGCTTGAAAAAGGGGAAAAGATTAAAAAGCACGAAGCTATTTATTTTGAAAACCTTGATGCCATGAGGAGAATTCTTACCGAAGAGCGATTAAAGATCGTAAGAGCTATTAAGAGAGAGCATCCGGCGTCAATTTATGAGCTTGCCAAAATCCTTGGGAGGGACGTGAAAAACACCTTCGATGATGTCCAATTTCTTGCCCAGGCAGGGCTGGTAGACCTAAAAAAGGTAAGAGATGCCAGAGAAAAGACCACCCCATCGGTGAAATACGATAAGATTTTATTGGAAATCGCTGTTTGACCTTGAAAGGGGAAGGGGAAAGCTCAAAGGAGAAAGCAAAAAAATTGATTCCCTATTATCTTTCCCCCAACGCCTTATCCCTGACCCATCACCTATGACCCATTACCTATTCCCTGACAATAGCTACCGGCCGCACCCAGCCGGCGCTGGCGGATTTGATCTTGACCGGAAAGCAGATCAGGGTAAACCCGTGAGGGGGAAGTTTGTTTAGATGGGCCATCTTCTCGATATGCAGGTATTCCTTCTCTATCCCGGCAAAATGTGCCGCCCAGAGGATGGTGGCATCCTTTTTCTCCATAAATTCGTTCTTAAGGAAGGGAAGGGGACGATCCCAGCTCCAGGCATCGATCCCCACGACTTTCACACCCTGCTCTAAAAGCCAGAGGGTCGATTCCCGGCCCATTCCGCAGCCCTTGACCAAGTATTCGGGTTTTCCCCAATAGCGGTCTGCCCCAGTCATGATCAGCACGATATCCCGCGCCTTAATCCGATAGCGAATTTTCTTGAGAGCTTTTTCCAAATCCTCGATGGTAATCAAGGCCCCATCCTTCTTTCGACGAAAATCGAGAACGACCCCATTCCCATAACACCATTCTAAGGGAATCTGGTCGATGGTCTTGGCCTTCTTCCCTTCAGAGATTGGGGCGTAGTGCCAGGGAGCGTCCAGATGAGTCCCAGAATGGGTACTCAGGATCACCTTCTCCACAGCCCAGCCCAAACCCAGAGGAAGGTCTTCTGGACGACAGCCCAGAAGCTCTTGGGCTGAAACCAACCCACCTCGATGGTCAATGTATTCCAATTGGGGAATCATGAACTCCGGGTCGCTGGGAACGGATTCGATGGGAAT